>OGHC01000013.1_pt1 | contig 193613 bp, 162 predicted proteins | sample 1571381 | NCBI WGS metagenome assembly OGHC01 (sample SAMEA2581945, study PRJEB24529) | metagenome | biome: Human gut stool | place: China | collected 2011 | reverse complement strand
ACGCAAGATTATGCTCAATTTTTTGTATAGTTTTTAATTGGTGCTTAGTATTATACTGATTTTTTGTCGTTCTATAAACAAGGCGTACACCCTACCCTTTTCGGTATGATGTACGCCTTGTTTTGGTTTAAGTGGAATTATTCTGCATCTGTATTGACCGTTACAATATCCGATTTTGTCATAGTAGTCCACTTTCCGTCAACATAAGCACGGACGATGTACTGATACTCGGTATCGGGAGTGAGCTTGTTTATCCTTACTGCAAGCTTCTCGGTTTCGCAAAGCTTTACAGCCTTTCCGTCCACATACTTGCAGATCGCATACTTTTCAGCATTGGGAACTGCCTGCCAAGTAAGCTTTACGCTGTTTTCGGTCGAGGCTGCCTTTGCAATCGGCTTGTAGTAAACCTTGACCGTTATCTTGTACGAATAAGTCATAGGCGAGAGCTTTCTGCCGATAGAGTATCTTACAAGGAATTTGTAGGTCTCACCGTTTTTCAGACCTTTAAGCGTTACCGATGTATCCGTGGTGGTCTTTATCTTGACATATTTGCCGTCCTTATACTGATATACATAGTATTTGTCGGCATTTTCTATCTTGTCCCAGCTTAGCGTTACCATACTTCCGTCCGCTTCTGCATTAACGGTCAGATCTTCGGTGAATACGCTGGGTGTTAAAAATACGGGATATGTGGGGTAAGTCGGATATGCAGGATAGCTTGGATATGTGGGATAGTAATCATATCCCGTTGCAGGAATGGTTTCTGTTCTGAAAGCATATCCGCATATGTAGCAGGAATATACTCTTACGCCCGCTGTGGTTGCAGTAGGCGGAACGGTAATTACTCCGCCGTTGGAGATGTGCTGTGAAATATCAGTCTTTTCTCCGCAGGAGCATTCGTGCCAATGGTTTGTGCTGTCATATTTCCAAGCTGTACCGTAGCTGTGGGTATGTTCGGAATTAAGTGCAGGAACGGTTTCCGTTCTGGTAACATATCCGCATACGGTGCAGGAATATACTCTTATGCCCTCTGTGGTTTCTGTAGGCTGAACGGTCACTGTACCGCTGTCCTCTGTATGTGCTTCAAAATCCACCTTTTCGGTACAGCCCGAGCAGGTGTGCCAATGTCCTGTTTCGTCCTTGGAATAATCCACGGAAAGGCTGTGAGTGTGGCTGAGCTTTGGAACAGTTTCCGTCTTTGTATGATGGCATACGGAGCAAGTGTAGGTCTTTACGCCCTCTGTGGTTTCTGTTGCAGGAGTGGTTATCACTCCGTTATCATAGCTATGAGGAGTAACATCTGCTTTACCACTGCACACGGAGCAAACGTGATAGTGATCATCGTCATTATCGCTTTCCCAGTCCGTTCCGCAAGTGTGATGAGCTGCGATTTTCAGACTTTCAAGAGTAACTTCTGTTACCGCCTGAGCGTCTGCGAAAAGCTTTCCGCATTCGCACTCATAATGTGCCTTTACTCCGTCTGCGGTGCAGGTTTCGGGAACTTCTGCAATAAATGTAAGGTGGTTTGCGTGAATATGTCCGAGCGAAGGAGCTAACTCATATCCGCATACGTCACAGGTCTGAGGTGTTGTTTCTGTTGCATCGGCTCCGGGAGTGTGGGCAGCATAACCGACTTTCTGATTATTTTCGGTAATGGGACAATTTGCGTTAACGCAGTCATGCCAGTGTCCTGTTCCATCAGAACTCCAATCGTTTGACCAGGTGTGACCTGTTGCGAAGACAGTCACATCGGCAAGTGTGGTTGGGTTTAAACCTGCGTCATCAGAGAATATATTTTTGCATTCCGTGCAAGTCCAATATGCTCTGTTTCCGTTATCGGTGCAGGTGGGAGCCTTTTCATCTGTCTTAACAAGCGAATGCCTTGCAGGATCATTGGGATCAGAAATATTTGTTATTTCAGCAGTCCCGTTAGGATCGGAGAACTTCTTTCCGCATACGGAACAGTCCCAATATTCTACGGTTCCGTCTGCTGTGCAGGTATGAGCTGCTGCATCGTGATGGGAAAGGTCGTGGTCACCATAATAATCTTGTCCGCAAATACCGCAAGTTGCCTTATTTATACAAGTAGGTGTGGTGTTGGTTACACAAGTATGATTACCGACTTTGTGCCGATGATCCTCATCAACGGCTATTACCTTTTTCCCGTCGATTTCTGGCGGAATATCAACCGTATTCACTGAGGAAAGACTAATGTCTGTTATTGTGACATTATTGCTGCTATCAACGGTATAGGTTATTTTTGTGGCTGTTTGGGAAATAAAATCGCCGGTGAGACCTGATTCGTCCGGAACGAAATTTACTCCGCTCGGAATATAAACTATTGTAAGACTGTCACAATCCCAAAAAGCAAGATTTACAATAGAAGTAACGCTGTTCGGGATAGTTATGCTTGTAAGTCCGGTACAATGTTGAAAAGCGCTTCCTCCAATGGAAGTAACGCTGCTCGGGATAGTTACGCTTGTAAGTCCGGAACAATAATAAAAAGCATAATCTCCAATGGCAGTAACCCCGTCCGGGATAGTGTAGCTGCCGGTTTTCCTGCGTGGACAATATATAAGTGTTGTTTTATCTTTATTAAACAGTACGCCGCTTTCCGAGCAAAAGGAAGGATTGCTGCTGTCAACAGTTATGTTTGTAAGTCCGGTACAATCTTGAAAAATATTATTTTCGATGGAAGTAACGCTGCTCGGGATAGTTATGCTTTTAAGTCCGGTACAACTTCCAAAAGCAAAATTTCCAATGGAAATAACGCCGTTCGGGATAGTTACGCTTGTAAGAGCGGAACAATTAAAAAAAGCCATCTCTCCAATGGAAGTAAGACCGCTCGGGATAGTTATGCTTGTAAGATTGGAACATTTATAAAAAGCCAGCGATCCAATGGAAGTAACTCCCGGTTCAATCACCACTGAAGTAATATCCGAACGGTTGCTATACCATGGTTGATCAATATCTGATCGATAATCCTCTATTTTACCCGAGCCTGAAATAGTCAGTGTGCCGTTGTCATCAAGTGACCATGTTACATTGCTGCCACTATCACCGCAATTACCGCTGCTTTCCGCACTCGCCGCAATAGCATTGCCGCCGACACCAAGGTCTGCAAGCCCCAACTCTGCGGGGAATGTAAAGGATATTGCAAGAGCCGCAGCAGCAGCAACAGCCGTTATTCTTTTTATTTGTTTTTTCATTTCTCATTACCTCCTTCGGATAATTTGCTGTATTTTTCGATAAACAGAGAAACCGTCTGCTTTAAGACCTCCATCTGGCTTTTTAAATAGTATTCGTCCTCAAACATTGCGTAGTGTACGCAGGCACGGACGAAAATGAAAATGAGCGGTGTAATGACTGTATGGGGAATGCCGATCTTCGGCTCAAGCTGCTTAGCGTACTCGGTGTACCGTTCGTTTACGCCCTCGAAAAACTTCTTTCCGTGTTCGATAAATTTCGGGTGCGTATAGACCTGATACATCAGCCGATACTTCTTGCCATGCTCTTTCGCCGTCCAGTATGGGATCTCCTCAATAAAGCGAATAACATCTTTTGGGTCGGCAGGGGCTTTCGCCATAAAATCGTCCTCGACCTTTGCCATACAGTATGCGGTGGATTTGATTATCAAGTCGTCGAGATTTTCAAAATACAGGTACAGTGTAGCTGCATTGCACCCGCACGCCTTTGCGATCGTTTTTATCCCAACGCCGGATAAACCGTTCTCCGCATAACAGTCATAACATTTTTCCATCAGTTCGATTTTCTTTGCCTGTCTGGCTTCTTCATTAACAGTACGCAATTATCGTTTCCGCCTTTAAATAAACAATCGTTTGATTATATTATATCATACTTTCGGAGATTTTGCAATAGGATTTTATAAAAAGTTTGGATTTTTTGTAACCAATATTAGTACGCAGAACAAAAAGATTCCTTGACCTATAATCAACGGAAAAATAACACCGCCGGGCATGAGTGTCATATTCGGCGGATAATACAATGTATTATCGGCATTGCAAATGCTATGACTATTTGATTATGTGCGTATTTGTTCAATATGTTATGAGGTGTCAAAACTAGCCTTGATATTGAGATCAATGGAAACGAGAGGTGTATGGCAAAAAAATCCGCAGCAGGTTATTTTTTAGCTTGCTGCGGATTTTTTGCTAATACTAAGCACCAATTAAAAACTATACAAAAAATTGAGCATAATCTTGCGTATATGGATTATGCGATGATTTTTTGTCTATAGTTTTATTGGTGATTAGTATGATATATTCTTGGCGGTGCATTTGGAATCATTACTAAAAATAAAGAGCATACGGCGCAAACCGTATGCTCGGACGGAATACCGAAATAGGAGGCAGTAAAACGATAGCGTTATTATCGTTTATATCAATCAACAATAAAATCTGCTAATTTCGGCAGTGCAAAGCTTGAATAGTGTAGTTACACACCCCTAACAGTCGGCAAACTTGTCAAGGGTGAGTTCCTAACTTTTCAAACTTATACCCTTGCATCCTTATGTCAGTCAATTTCAGTGTCTGGCAAAAATCATAGATACTGATGTAACCAATCTGGCATATTAGGATCATCGGTTGTCCATGTTTCTACGACGCTTTCATTGGTCTCCCAATTGTTTTCGTGACCGTCAAATAATTTTTGCCTATGACACTTGTATTTGACTACTTCACCACTTTCAAGGCGATATTCATACCAGTAGTAATTCTGTTTACCATAGCCTTTATATTCTTGAGTAGTGTAAATTGTCATAATAATAACCTCCTTATTTGTCATCATTTTTTTGAGTGCTTTATGAACTATAATTGTTGAATTTCCCTATAGCATTGTTTTCTGTCAAACAAAGGGAGATCAGGATCAATGTTTTCAAGCGGAACAGAAGAATCCGCAATGACCGGCAGATCAACGCAGTTTCCGCATAAGTAGACATTGCCGTTGGCATAGAAAATATTGTTTATACCTGCACCGCACATTCCGCCGTACATTGTGCAGTCATAACTTCCAGTACGGACATTAAGCCTTTCCTGAGCTTTAGATATGAAATTGTGGAATTCGTTCAAAGAGATACCACCATTACCAATCATACGAGAGAATGTGATCCTGCTGCCAAATGGCTCAAAGAAAGCTATAGTGTCATCAACTCTGTCAAGTGTATCCCTGCAGACAGTACAGTTCATCGAAGGATAGCTGCTATTTACCGAATGATACAGTTCAATAGCATTCATGACCTTATTATGAGTGCCACAGCGCCATTTATTATGTATTTCGGGAATTCCGTCTATGGAGAACCCTACATTGACTTTATGAACTTTAAAGAAACCGAGCATCTCCTCTGTGATAAGAGTGCCGTTTGTTATGGTGTAGGCAGCAATTCTACCATCTGAAAGATAATCTGAAATGTGCTCGATATATCCTTTCAGAGCTTCGTAATCAAGAAGCGGTTCTCCATTGCCGACAAATCCGAGCTTAAAAACCTTTATACTGTACTTGTCGATATGGGACTTGATATTGTCCAGTATCTTATATACATCCATATATACATCATCAAGAAATAGGGCTTTATCAGGCGTATGGAAATGGCAATATGCACAGTTCAGGTTACAGCTATTGTTTATGCTGATACAGGCACGGGTTATCATTCCTGTTCCTCCTCATTAATGAGCGAATCGCCCATATTCCACCAATCCTGAGCTGTCCGATTATTCCTGTCACGAATTCGTGTATCTGCTCCGTTTTGTATGAGAAGCTGATATAACTCCTCATAATAATTGCAGGGAATACCTTTCTTCTTTCGGTTATATCTTTGAACAGCACACTTTATCAGAGCAGTAAAGCCATTGCAGTCCTGCTGGTTAATTGACAGATCAGGCATTTTCAGCAATTCGTGAACAAATATCTTTTTACCTTCCCAACAAGCCTTCATCAAGGGTGTGTTTCCCTCGTTCTTTTCGCTTATCCGTAAATCACGCTGTTTTGTCTCGTCAACAGAGCCTTTATTATAATCTGCACCAGCTTCTATTAGCATTTTAAAAAGCTCAAAGGGATATCGTCCATGTTCTTTATAGTTAAGCGAAATGCAGTGTTCTAACGGCGTGTGACAATATCTGTTAGTATCCGTTTTATCCAGATCAGCTCCGTGTTTTATAAGGAACCGTACCTTATCCTTAATGAGTCGTTCCGGTATTATTCGGCCTCCTCTCCTCTCGATATTATCTGGAGTGTTGCAATTAATGCAACTGATGAGCAAGGTCATTCCATTAGGCAGGTAGGTATTTATTGAATTTTTATCAAGATTATCAAAAAGTTTTTCGTATTGCTCGATACGATCATACTCTTCGTCAAAATCAAGGATAGTCTGATAACCGGCAGGTGTAGAATACCTTTTTGCCATATAATCATTTAGCTTGATATTACTGATAGTGTCATCAGAAAAGAAGGGAATATCCTTATCATAATGCAATATAAAGACTTTGCGGGAGGTTTTCTTAGCCAGTTTCTGGGCTAAAGCTATAAGTTTTCTGTCATTTATGGAAATCCTGCTGTCACCGCTCAGTTCGTCAGACTCACTGTCTTCCTTACGAATCCTGATCTTATATTTTTTATCTTCTTCCAGCTGTATGTCCTGTTGTTCAAACAGTTCGTTGATTTTTCCAATGATTTGTGAAGCTTTCTTTTTGTTTATCTTTTCGTCCTTCGATAAATCGCCGCGGGCATTCTTCATTCCGCTAAGCTCAAGCTGTACTGTTGAAGCGATAACGACCTGATCAAAGTCTTCCATAAGCATTTCAAGCAGCATACTATTATTTAACAGTGCAGATGTATCGGGAATTACAATTGCTGTGCTTTGATACATATGTCTTAGTTCATCGGGAGTGATATCAAAGATAGAAGCAAACTGTTCTATTCGCTCATCACTTGGAGTTAATATGCCACTCTCATATTTTGCATAAACAGTCCTATCAATGGATGCAACAGTGCTGCCATTCGAGCGTGGCCATTCTTCACAAACCTTTTTTTGTGACCAACCACGGTCGGTCCTTATTCTTTTCATCTGCATACCAATTAAAGATGTCCCCATTTAGATTCCAACCTTTCTATGTATTTTATTACCTGGTTATCCGTGAACTGTAAGCCATAATAGTCATTTCAAATCAGTCTATATAATTAAACAACCTATCAGCCGTATCCGGACCTTTTCCGTTCTTTTGCGTTGACTGTCTGCTGCCAACGAAAGTGTTTTCAGAAGTTCTGACAGTAAACACTTTATATTCCTTCAAAAGTTCTAATGCTTTATTCTGAATTACATTAGCTGCAATTATGATCTCGGTATCAGGCGTACTCTCTCGTAGCTTGTCTATCGTGCTGAGTATAGTTTTTCCAGTGTTGATTACACTGTCAACAATAATCGCAACACTATGATGAATATCCGGAATTTCGTCTTTTTTCGGATCAAAGCTGAAAAAATCACCACCGAATCCGGTATATACTCCGTCACCAAAAAACCTTCCGCCACGTTCAAGAACTATAACAGCACTATTAACGTTTGGTACAATTCCACGCATTGTTTCTCCGAGAATTCTTCCGAGCCTGATATGTGCATCAGCAAGTCTTGAACCATTGATACCTGAATTCGACTTGCATATTGCGATAGCTGCTGACACGGCATTACAAACATCTGCAAGAATATATGGAGATTTATCATATAGCAATCCGATACTCGATAAATCGGTGTTTCTGAGAGAACGGCTGAGATATGAGCCTATATAGAGATAGCTCTTGTCAGCTTGTTTGAGCATATAGTAATCATTCTTGCTGTCACCGTAAGCGGTTATGGAATATCCTTTGTTCTGGAGCAGCTTAACTACGAAATACTTTGTATCGGCGGAAATTATCGTATCTGCTATAACATTTTTCAGACCGAGCTGAACCGATAGTATATCCCACAGCTTAGTGATCCCTGATGAAAGAATGACATAGTTTTTATCTGCTATTCGGCTGTATACTTCCTTATTAAGCTGAATCGCGGAGAGTTTTTCTATATCATAATCCAGGCTTGCAGTTTCTTCACTAAACAGCATTGATTGATATCCCGTATAGAAGTTTCCATCGAAAACGTGTGTAACATAGTTGTCAGTACATACTCTGAAAGAATCCTGTTCGATTATCGTCTTGTCACCGTCACAGATATGAAGCTCACAAGGATCAGGGTAAATGCTCATTATCTTATCTGCAATATCCCTTGCGATACGGAAAGAGCCATATCCCTTTTCAATTTTGTCTATGACCTTCTGAAAATCTGCTGATGTTATGTCATGGACTACATAGAAATCCTTGTTACGCTTGTGGCATTCATTTCGCAGACTCTCTATCTCACATTCCTGCCACTTGCGGATATGTTCTGCTGATAGTGTGGAAAATCGACTGTTCTTCGGAGAGCATTTTAGACGTTCAGCTATCTCTTCCGGCATACAAGAAAGATACAAGAATACATCATACAGATTTCCGTCTGCTTCGGTAAAGACTACATCATCGATGAAAGAATAGTGTCCGTCCGAGATAAAGCTGTCATCCCTTTCAGAGAGTTGTTCAGCATATCTGATACGAAGTTCAGCTTTTTCATCATCGGGAAGATTTGAAAATCTTCCCGATGCCATTCTGTTTAGTTCCGTGCTGCCGTGTATAACAGGGATAGTCAACTCACTCAGCAAAGTCGTTTTTCCCGCACATGGCAATCCGTAAAGTACATACTTCAATTAACATTACCTCGATTCTTATTAGCTGCGATACCGAGTAGCAGAACAATTATATCGTCCACAGTAGAACCCGGACAAATGTCTATTGGGGAAACAATATAGAGTAAAATCAGTATTATGAGCATACCCTTTGTAACATTTTCCATAGTAAACCTCACTTTATAAGCAGTTTGCCGACGATGAGGAAAGTTACATTTATCAGCGTTACAGTGACTGCCGCAGCCACCATATCCTTTCCGTATTTATGTTTTACCTGCTTTCGCTTATTGGTCTTGGTATTAATTTCGAAAGCTCTTTCAGGTTCTTGAATTACCTTTTCAATGCGCTCAGTCTCATTATCGGTTTCTTCGGATGATTCAAGTTTAGCTATGAGTATCGCAAAATCTCTCTTGTAATCGTTCATGTCGATAGACATTTGGTATTCTTCAGGACATTTCACTTCATTGACTGCCGCCATCATTGTACAGATATCCTCGTATGTATACGACTGGTTGCTTGTAAACTTCTCGATAAATGAGGGGAGGTAGTTGCTTCCGCATACTTTGATGTAGTGATACTTATTTTCAACATCAATACGTGGATTAGTGAATGTCACAATCTTAAAGATTTTCAGATAGTCCATTCCGACTCTTTCAAGAGCCTTGCGGAGCAGAGCCTCACGTTCGTCCATTTTATCTGCAATGTTGCAGTCATGGTGCATCGAATGACCTGTTCTGTAAAACTCTCCGTCCTCGTCAATGAAGATGTCCTTCTTACTGTTCTTGATCTCAATGATAAAGATAGCGTGGTTAGTAAACACTATAGCGTCTATTTCAGTACGTCTTCCGTCAAACTCAAATTCCACATTGTGAAGCACACCATTCTGACAGCTGAGGTTTTCCAACGCTCTGAACACTTTTTGTTCTCCGGCATTTCCTGAAAACTCTGCACTAATACTGTTGCATACTACCTTGCTGCCTTGAACGAAATTTGCAAGTTCATTATCAGCTACATGACCACGCACCTCGTTCATCTTGCGGAGATGCCTCTCTACGTCCCATAGCCGAAGATCACCATTCTCAGCATGTTCAGTGTTGAAGGTAAGCTCAATCAGCTCTTTTTGGAGTTTCAGCAGTTCAGGCAGAAACTCGCTTTTTGTATAGGAGCCTTTTGAAAAAGCGGTAATCTGGGAAATAATCTCGTTTATTCTCTTTTCATTCAACATTTCAAATCCTCCTTTACAGGTTAAAAACGATTCGGTTTATGCGGGCTTTAGTTATCGTCTTTCTGTAATTGTATTATAGCGCATAAGAATTGTGCAGTCAATAGCTTTTAATTCATTGCACATTATGTGAAACATTATTCACATTAACAATGCACATATATAATAGTTGATGCACATCTTGAATGCACATTTTTTATTGTATTTGCACATTTTGAGGTTTGCAAAAAAATCAGGCAGATACCTCGTATTGTAGTATCTGCCTGTTGTGTTTCATAGCCTGCTATATAGGTCTTTACATAATAGTTGTTGAAAACTTCTATATGAGTACCGACCTAATATCAGGCAGTTTATCTTTATAAAGAGGTAAATTGTGTTGTGAATTATCTGTCATCAAAAACTATCCAGTATTTTTTGTACTGCATAGGGTTTTGCATATTTTACATAAGCGTCACTAATGAAAATAGTATCTTTTTCTGTTGGTTCTACCCACATTGAAGGATAGATAACAACTTTTTTAGTTTTTTCATTCGTTTTGATTCGGATTTCGTTTTCATAATTAAAAATTGCAACATCAAAAGCCTTACTATTAGATAAATGCTGATTAATGGGTGTTCCCCAACCGAATGCGGGGAACACCCACACAAATACGTCACTCAATCGGCAGAACAAGTAGAAATGTCGATTAAATCAGTGGTTACTTAGAAATGAAGATTATAGTATATTGACATGTATTGCTCTATTATCAAAAAGCAGTTTTTCAGCCTCGCCTTGTTATCCGCAATACTAAATCCTACAATAACACAATGCACATGAGCCTTTATGCTTATTCCGGAGTTGATAGCTATGCTTGGACAATAACATTTATGCAAATCGGAAATAAAGTCTGCGTACTCTTCCGAAAAAAGTCAGCAAGATTACTTTTGAATTTTTTCAACAATCTCTCTTCCACCTGCATTCAGATACGTCTGTCAAATATAATCATTGAACATTACTTTCCCCTCCACCTAAGAGAATACTGCGAGTATTGATAATCTCAGAAGGTTTTACTTCTTCAGCGGACAACAATTGAGAACCTGTCTTCATAAGAAATGTGTGCGGATTTTCGAGCATAATTTTGTTGCAGAGTAGGCAAAAATCCGCAGGCGGGCTTTCGCCCGGCAAGGATTTTTAACGCAGTCTGCGGCAAAATTTGCCGAAAAGACGTGCGCATATGCTTGTGAAGACGGGTTCTGATGTACTCCTGCTTTACAAATCGGCTGATTTCTTAATGATTCAGCTGATTTGCTTTTATCGCATTAGCTGAATTAATGATTCGTAAGAGTCATATATGCTGCCATTTCAGCATCTTTATAGCAACAGAAATATATGTTCATTACTGTATCGGGGTGTGCATCAAGCCACCTGACTACCGCAAGTAGAGAGACCTTTGCAGCTTCGTCCAACGGATAACCATATACTCCTGTGGATATACCGGGGAAAGCAATGCTGTTACATCCGTTTTCAAGTGCAATATCTAATGAATTGGTATAGCAAGCCGCAAGCAGCTCCGCATCGTCAGGCTTACCGCTGTAAACAGGGCCTACCGTATGGATAATATGATCTGCGTGTTTTATATTGTATGCCCCTGTTATTTTTGCTTCACCTGTATTGCAGCCATGAAGTGTTCTGCATTCCCTCAGCAATTCAGGGCCTGCAGCCATATGAATAGCTCCGTCTACGCCTCCGCCGCCAAGAAGGCTGCTGTTTGCTGCGTTGACGATAGCATCAACGTGCATATCAATGACGCTGCCTTTCACAAAGGAAATATGAGATTTCGTATTGTATTTGGAAAGCATTTTAATGATATCCTTTTGCAAAAAAAGCTTCTGTCCCCAGGGATTGATGATATATCCAACGCAGTCCGTCCAGTTATCAACTGCTTCAAACAATACATTCAGAGATTGGTTTATTGAAGATGAGGACTCTCCTTTTTCCAGTTCCTCATGACTTGTAAAAAGAGGAATAAAGTAGTGACCGTCTTCGTCAGCTGCTAAGTGTCTGAACTTTATCGGTATATCTTCACTTACTGAAAAAGTTTCACCGATTTTTGCTTTTTCGGGATCTCCTATCGCCTGAAGCATAGCCTCGGGAAGTTCGATAGGTACTATGACCTGCATATCATTGTTCAGTCCATTTGCAACAGCATTGAATACTGCTTCCGGTGCTGCGTTATCATCGCCATAGTACCAGTTAAAAATTGCCCTTTCTAATTCAAGTGCATATCTATCTTCGGTCATTTTATCATGTCCTTCTTTCTTAAATATCTTTATCATCAGATTCAAAGTCTTTGTCTGTGCATTTTCGGATAATCTTCTTTATCCGCTCAATTGGAAACGGTGCTTCTTCTTTTTTGTGGTATTCAATACTTGAAATTCTTGCAATAGACCGATGATTATCGTGTCCCACGGGTACAATAACCAGATCACCTTTTTCAAGTGTATCATCATCTGTAAGGTAGCAATATTCTTTGCCATATTCTTCAAATATTACATTGCAGAAAATCAATTCAGATTGCCGCCGCAAAGCTTTTCCATAAACCGAAGAGTCAAGAATTTCATTTATTTCATAAAACTGCATAAATGAAATTATGTTATTTGCAAGCTCAGGAAAATCCTCGGGCAGTCCATATTTATCAAAGGTTCCGGTTATCACTCGCTGTTTTCCATAAAGAAAATCAATAGTAATAGTGTAATCCTTTGTCTCTAAAGGATTTTTTACCACATCATCAGGGTTTCCTTCAATAGTGTTGAGAAATTCATCTGTATCATATCCTTCAAGCAGGCTATCAATTCCGCCTTCTATGCAATATTTTCTTTCAACCACACAGCCTGTTCCGATATTATGAATGTAAGTCATTGTTTCGTTTTTTCTATCAATCACTATCTTTTCCGAGTAATCCCACGTTACAAATTCCCACAAAGTGCCTTCCGGAATATTTGACGGCTTTATTTTGGTATTTCGGTGGTAATCAATAACCATTTTTTCGATTCTGTCTTTAAAAGCATTCCCGTCAAACATATACAATTCGGGCATATCAAGACTGCTTCTGAATACATCGGAAATGTTATCCAGTATAGAATTTTTCGTTGGTACCAATGATCCTCTGAAGCAGAAATCCTCATCTTCAGTATTGGTAAGTATCAGTTTCCATTCACCAACATCTGTAGCCATGATCACATTAAATTCATCTGAGAAATATTCCTCCAATATTTTAAGTAGGTGAGCAGTCACTTCATTGTCGAGCTTAATTCTTCGTTCAGCAGACTTAATGTATTTTTCGCCGTTTCCGTAATTATATCGGGTAAAGAATAAACGTCCGTCATCGGTAAGTGTCAGCCGCTGTTCTATTTCATCATCGGGCATAGGACAAGGTCCATAACATAGTGAATTAGATATGAGCTTTGCTTTTTTCAGTACCCCTTTAAATACAAATCCGGATACTCCCGATTCTGATGTCAGCAGTTCCAGTCTGCCGAGCGCAGTAATAAACCATCCTCTGTTTTCCGTGAGTGTAATTTCTTCTCCATTACCCGCCCAATGGTTAAAGTAACGCCATTTTGAAAAAATAGCTGAACCAAGAAGTTGTATGTCTTTAACAGAATCTATTATTTTGTCAAGCTCCCGATAGTCGCTGAAAACATTCAAATCAGGATAAGCAGCAATAAATGATTCTCCGCAATCCATCTGAAAGCCTAAAGCAAAGCATTCGTCTGCAAAAGCTGTATCTTCACAAAGGTCACGTCCGGTGGCTTTCGTGTCTCTGAATTTGTCAAACCATTTAAGGGCAAATTTATGTATTTCTTTATTAGACATTTTACACACCTCCGCAGCTATACTAAAATTTCCTTTTACAAATCAAAATGTTCTTCTGCGATTCTGTTCAGCTGTGCCGCAATTTCCGTAAAATCGCAGTCCAGATCCAGCGTCCTGACACTTATCTTATTTCCACTCATAAGATATTGATTGTTCGGAATTATTTCCTCATCGGTTTTGGCATACAGAAGCATACCCGATACTTCATGTGGACAGTCCGCCAGTTCATATTCTTTGTTTTTCACATAGGTGAAGATCTGATACAGATTACCCGAATGAAGCTTTTTCGTGCCGTATTGTGTCTGAGTCGTGTGTGAATAATACTTTGCGTCGATAATAAGAATTTTTTCTTTATACGTAAGCATAATATCCGTCTGCATTACCGGCAGCATCATTCCTATGCCATCATCAAGCTGCCATGGAATCTGAGCGGCATTTGCAGTAATTTTCGAAAATTCACGCCGATAATACTCCAGAATGAATTTCTCATAAAGGCGGCACATTCGCTGTTCATCAAGAAAATCCATAAGCCTTGTGCTTCCCTCGGAATTGGTCTGAAGCAGTCCTTTGACCACCATCCAACAAACCGAGATAAGCATATGATAGGTCTGATTATTTCTATTGTAGCGGATATTCCAGTTTACGGTATGAAGATCTATCGGCTCAACATCACCGAAATATACCATCAACTTTTTTAGTTCTTTTTTGCGCTCTTTTGAAATATCAGAGCGCAGCAGAAGATCAACTGTTGATCTGATGATTCGGTTCATCGTTGTGTTGACGGAAAAATCATCGTATTCACATATCAGCTGCTTTTTAAGCATTGTCTGTGTCTTTACAGAACCTGCAATATCTATCCTTCCCCGCAGCGAAGAAAGTGCTTCCGTCTTTTGAATATATTCTTTTCCAAGTCCACGCTTTATTTGCAAAGATATACCTTTAGCAAGTATAGCAGCCATAAGCTCTGCGGTATTCTCAAATTTTTCTGTGGCAATATTCTTGTAGCCTTGCTCGGTCAATATCTGAAAAGCATATGACAGCATATAGTAGATATTTTGTATAGGTATCACTTAATTGCACTCCTTAGATTGCTGCTCCAATCCTTGACCTTCACAGGTTCATCAAACCAATATTCCTTTAGAAGCGGAATTAACTCATATTCCACAATACCCGACAAGCACCGGTCATCAATAGTTTCGGCGTCTAAATTGCAGAAATAGCTGTGACCAATGCAGAAACCGTCTCCAAGGGACTCATCTGCGGAAATAGCATTATTCAAGCTCTCAACACAATTTATGAGCTTGTTGAATTTTTCGTTATCAAGCGTTGTGCGATATTCACGGAAACCATCGGTTTCAAACCCGGGTCTCAGCTCAAAAAAGGCAAACCGCCTACGCAGAGCGTAATCCAGCATTGCCAGACTGCGGTCGGCTGTGTTCATCATACCGATAATATAGACGTTCCCAGGGACCGCAAACTTTTCATCGGAGTATAATAACTGAAGTGGGAGCCCTCGCTTATCATTTTCAATAAGCATAAATAACTCACCAAAAATTTTGCTCAGGTTTCCTCTGTTAATTTCATCAATGATGAAGAAATAGTCATTATCGCTGTCGATCTCAGCCTTTTTGCAGAAATTGTAGAAAGCACCTTTTTTTAATTCAAATCCTGTTTCTGTTGGTCTGAATCCCATAATGAAATCTTCATAGGAGTAGCTTTGATGGAACTGAACCATCATTACTCTGTCAATATCCTTTACGCCCATCATTGAATATGCCAAACGCTTTGCGGCAAAGGTCTTGCCAACACCCGGAGCTCCTTGAAGAATAATGTTCTTTTTATTCCTGAGTATTCCAACCAGCTGCGAATATTCGTCATCAGACATAAAAACCTCGTCCAGGAAATCGTCCTCTGTATAAACAGGATAATTTTTTGCCGTTTCCTCAACATCATCGGCGGTTTCATCTTCAAACAATGCATTCAGTTTTTCAACATATTCGGTATATGTTGTGATGTCTGTAAGGGTTTTCATAACAGCTTTACCCGGATGCTGCCATTGGCCTTTATTTGTCCAGTTAACTTTACGAATATTGCCGTATTCATCTTTTCTGTTCGGATCAAATTCATAATCAGATGTAACAACTCCACGTCCGACAAGCTGCTGCGTGCCGTTCTTTACAAAAATTACGTCGCCGATTTTCATCTCATTGGCAAACTGCCACGTTGCATGAGCAGCGTGCGTATAAGAAAGATTTGAACCAAAGGTTTCCTTCATTTTGATTTTAATATCGCCTTTAGTTTTAAAGTTTTTCAGATCACCAATTTCTCCCCAGCCAATTGCCATAATACCTGCATTATAAAACTCGTCCCACATGGATGCGCCTTCACCGGGTGAATAGATCCAATAATGAACAGTAGATACATCATCGTCTGCAAGTGCAGCACTGCCATTTTCACGCTTTGTCTGATAATCGGCAACGCCCTTTTTAAAGATATCCGAAGCCAGATCATCAGTCATCTCTACAGTTTTCCCTGCTTCTGTCAATGTCCATACACCATATACACTTTTATCTATGTAACCGGCATTGACCAAATAATTTCGAGCAAATGCAACTTCATTTTCAAACTTGTTAACATTGTTCTTGCCTCGTGTAATATTGACTTCTTCATAAGAAAGATGTTCATTTTCAATAATTTTATTACGAGCTTCAACAGGTGTAGCAGAACCGCCCAAATCACGCAAAGCCTGAATCAGAGGATTGAACCAGCGGAGAAATGCAGCCTTTGATGCTTTCTTTTCGGCAGACATAGCCTTTTCCTGATTCATCTGTTCGGAAATTTTCCAGGCATAGTATGAAAGCTCCGGGAAATTCTTATATTCATAATCACCGTTTTCCATAGCAGACCTGCAAGCATCCCTGATGAAAAGGTAATCCGCTGCATTCGGCAGCTTGTTCAATTTGGGTTTAACCGATTCCACAAATTCCGAAGGCATATTTTCTATATTGGTGATATACCACCTGTTTCTGGAATCCAGATTGATAAAATAATAAGGACGAATCAAATAAAGTCCCATTGTCAGATTCCACCGAATACAAAGCTGTTCGTGAACTATATCATACCACTTAGAAAAAGCAGCACGATTTTCTTCCGTATCTGCGTCCGATAATTTCAGAGCAGAGGAAAAAAGTTCCCAAAGGTGTTCAATATCATTTTCTTTTCTTTTATCAAAGCCATAAAATGTAGCTTTCAAATTATTGAGCACAGGAATCCCATCAAAATTATCAGGAATTTTCGCTTCAATTCCAAATTCATTTGCTATGCCGGTGATAATTGATAATCTATTTGAATTGGTTATGCCTTTATTAAAAAGGCCAAAAACTGTAAACGGGTCAATATCAATAATTTCATCTCCGCCGTCCAGCTTAGGGATTTTCATATCTATTGAAGTATAAACTGATTTAATTTTCTCAATCAGCGTCTTTCGGTCGTTTTTGAAAGACAGAAGTTTTGTGGCTAATTCCGAGTAAAAGTTTATCCAATCAAATTGCATTGATGATGACCTCCATTATTTTTATACTTGATTTGTTATTGCCTATTTTACATTACTTCAAAGGTGCTTTTTAACACTGTAACATATTATTTAGCAAATTACAACAATATTTTGTATATTCTTACAATTATTTCTTGCGCATATTAAAAAATATATAATTATTACTTATCAAGATAATTATAACATACTATCTGTTTCAAAATCAGGACAATAGAATTTTATGCATATAAAAAATATAGCCATGATTTTGTTTAAAATAAACAAGGTAACTATACTTGTATATTGACAGGGAACAGGATAGTCATAATAAACACATAGAAACTCTTTACAAAATATTCAGGCACGAAAAACCAAGGCATAACTATGAACAATTAAAAGAGATTCTGTTTCTGAAGTGATGTTTATGAACGTTTAACAATCTTTCGTAACGTTTCCGTTCCGAAAAAAGAAAGCCAATTCTGAAAAACCGATTATGGCATAATGGACATAAAGAGCAGAAAACAAATATATAACAAAAGAGAAAAATAGATACCAACACTTCCCAAAAATACAAAATAATACAATATCACATAAGTGTTTACAAATTGTTCAGGCGCAAAAATTCCGTGACAATACTATGAATATTCATAAGATATTCTGAGATTTTGAGATAATTTGAGTATATTTGAGTAAACTTAAGTATATTTCGGTATATTTGCGTTCAGCTTCTTCAAGTCAATTTTCAAAAATCAAATATGATATAATAGACTTACCGGACAGAAAAAAACGGAATAACACGAAAGAGGATGATTTCAATGCTTATGTTAAGATGAAGAAAAAGTTAACTTATCATTCATGAGTACATTCAGTACCAAATTAAACATCGGTACCGAAGATTAAGTACCAAATCTGTATTTTTGAGGTACAGATGCGGGAAATGTACTGCATCTGTACTTCTAAAGTACAGAAAATAGGTACTGTTCCGGTATCATTCAGGTACATAAGTATGAAACAAAAAGATAAGTAAATGAAATGTACCGATATGGTACCGGAATAAAAGTACCGTACATATAAAAAGTACCGAAAGGCGGAAGGCTGTGACCATAAATGAATTTTGTAAAATGTATCATATATCCCATCAGGCTGTTTACTCTGCAATCCGTAGGCACGTTAAAGAACTGAAAGACCACATTTCTAAAAATAGCAATGAAGTTAAGTTGCTTGATGATTATGCGGTCGAATTTCTGAAGCCGAAGAATGTTTCTGCGGACAAGTATAACATTGTCTGCGAAGGAAACGACAAAATGCGTGTTCAGAATATTTCGATTGTTTCAGATAATGAAGATTTACAGAAACGAATAAATGAGCTTGAAAGCAAGGTGCAGAAAGATAAGGCAGCTGCAGAGAGCTTCAGGTCCGATTCAAGCAAGTATTTTCAATTATCTCAAGAAAAGGATAAACGCATAAGCGAGCTGGAAAAGCGTATATCTGATATTACTGCATTACTTGATGAAAAGGACAGCCGCATTTCAGATCTGGAGCGTGAAATATCATCGTTAAGGGAGCTTTGCAGCAGTCAGAGATCGGAGATAACAGCACTTAAAGATAAATGCTCTGAACAGGAAGAAGCACTTACTGCGGCAAAGGTCAACAAGGGTATTTTCGGTCTTGGAAAGAGGTAGCTTGCAACGTGTTGAAAGGGGGTATGCAACTCTGTTGCATGAAAGGGCGGGGCAGGAAGATAGCAAGCGTAGATTTTGTATCCCACAAAATCGTTTCTGAGGCACATCCCCAGCCCCCTCATTTAGGAAGGAAAAAGCAAAAAATATGGCTAAAAGAAATATAGAAAAACATATCAGATTAAGTGAGAAGGAAGATGATATTCTCAGAAGAAAAGCAGAAAAACTCAATGTTAGCGTCTGCGAATACATACGCCGAACGGCTGTAAACGGAAAAATCCTTCGGTATGATCTTTTGTCACTGCATGACGATTTGATAAGTTTCAGAATGGTGGGAACCGAGCTGAACGCTATTACTAAGAAGATAAATACTCACTGAACAATTAGTGAAAATGATATCTCTGCACTGAACACACAGCTTGACTTTCTTGAAAGTTACACTGAAAAGTTCTGTATTCCTATTCCTGAAATTGTCGGGGGAGGAGAAAATCCATGAGCAGAAATATCGTGCGTCATCTGAGATTTTCAAAAAGCGAATATGAGGCTATTTGCAGTAAAGCTGAATATTTGAAAATTCCCGAAGGTAGGTTCATACGCAAAATTGCTGTTCAGGAAAATCTGAAAAGATATGATCTTTACGAGCAGAGAAAAATCACAAGAGCGTTTTATTATTGCGGTGACTCTCTTGAACAGATAAGAAAAATTGCCGAAACAGAAAAATCCGAACATCTGCCTGAAATAGAAAATCTGCAGGAAAGATTTTTGAATATAAGCAAGACATTTGAAAAAGAAATAAAAAAGCTCAGACCCAATGTGTTGATCTGAGAGAATAGGAGAAAGCTTATGGAGAAAAACAAAACTGAAATTATTGCGCAGATCGTTACGCTGTTGTCACAGCTTGTAGAAAGCGAGGACGAAAAGAAGAATGAGTCTGCGGCGGTTTCTGCCGCAGCTCCGGTTGAGATGCTGACTATCAAGGAGTGTGCCGAAGCAGTAACAGGCTTATCGGAGCATACGATTCGTCAGCTTGTGGCGCAGGAGAAGATTCCGTATATCCGAACAGGCAAGGGTAAGCGTGGCAAGATACTTATCAGCAAAGCGGCGCTTTTGGAATATCTGGGAATCACATCATGAACAAAAATATGAGCATTATATGCCGACATATTTCTGATCACATACTTGACTTTATGGTGGTAAAGTGTTACAATATAAATATACAGGAGTATGTCATAAAATCTATGTTTATTTAAGGAGAATAAATCTTATGGCTACTATCAGAAAAAGAGGGGACTCTTATCAGATAAGAGTTTCCGTCGGTTACGATACAAAGGGAAATCACAAGGAACAGGCAATGACCTGGAAGCCCGAACCGGGCATGACGCAGCGGCAGATTGAAAAAGAGCTGAACCGTCAGGCGGTGATGTTCGAGGAGTCGGTCAATCACGGTTTCAAGACTTCTGCTATGAAGTTTCAGGAGCTTGCGGAGGAATGGTTTGAGAACTACGCCAAGAACGCTCTCAGAAGCACTACATACGAGAGAATGCTCCAGCTCACGCACCGTGTCTATCCTGCGATAGGACATCTGCGTATCGACAAGATCACAGCAAGGCATCTGCAGGGCTTCGTGAACTCTTGCCAAAGAGGGAGCGAACGAAAAGACGGGCAAGCCCCTCGCGCCGAAAACGATACGTCACAATCTCAGCTTTATCTCGGACGTATTCAGCTATGCGGTGAGAATGGACTTGGTATCGGACAATCCGTGCAGGAAAGTGACTATCCCGAAAGGCGAGGTCAAGGAGAAGCCTATCTACTCCCAGGAGGAGATTGCACATCTCCTGACGGCTATCAACGGCGAGGACACAAAGACCAAACGCTCGAAGCGTGTGCTGAAGATTAGTTCGTACATTATGGGTATCCTCAAAGAGCTGAAAGACGAGCAGGACGAAGAAGCACTCCGCTTGGGCGACAAGTGGGTGGAGAGCGACAGGCTCTTTGTTAAGGGGAACGGCGAACCCATGAACAACCAGACTCCTTACGGCTGGCTGAAAGAGTTCTGCGAGAAGAACGATATGCCTTTCTACGGTATTCACAGTTTCCGTCATTTCGCAGCTTCGGCTCTGATCTCGTCGGGTCTTGATGTGGTAACAGTATCAGGGGCGTTAGGGCATTGCAATTTGGGAACGACTTTGAACGTCTATGCTCATATGTTCCAGACCGCACAGGCGAGAGTGGCTCAGGCGATGGACGGAGCGTTCAGTTTTCTTCCGCAGGATAGCACAAGATAAAACAAGAATGTCCGCTACAAAACGCAATAGCGGACAAGTAGCGGACAAAGCCTATTTTCACTATAAAAGAAAACCCCGGAAACAACGTAAATACGTCATTTCCGGGATAATGTTTTGGTGACCCGTACGGGAATTGAATTAATCCCGAGCCTTTTAGTAGTTTTTAGTAAAATGCGAAAATGGCTGTAAATCGCGGATTTTTGAAGCTTCAATTACAATAACTTCAAGCGATTTCAGACGTTTTTTAGTACAAATAAGTGCCAAACAAGTGCCAAAAGTGGCGCATTGTCCTCTGAAAAGTAAACCAATGTTCAATGAATATATAGCAGGGATACTTCTGAAAAAGAAGCGTTTATCCCTGCTTTTTCCTATAGATAGAGGTGTTAATCGTTTCTTTGAGGCTTACGTTTCGAGTGCCATTCGAGTGCCAAATTACTTGTAAGCACCTCTCTTTGAACTATTCTGTTACGATCCACTCACAGGATTTGGTTGAACCCTTACGAGATATCTTTCCCTCTCGTTGGAGCTTTTCAAGGTGATACTTTACCTTTTGAATTGGAACTCCAAGCTGTTTGGCAAGTTTATCTCTTGTAATTTTCGGATTGTTTATTAAACAAGAGAGGATTTCTATTTCAATATCGATTTCTTGTCGGTTGTTCTTTTCATTCTCATCCGCCTGAATTCTTGCAAATTCCTCATTGATATACGCTGTAACCATAGTATAGTCATCAGTATCATTGCTCGGTTCAAAGATAAGGTTGGGAGTACCAAGCTCTTTTGTAGCATTCTTGCCTGATCATAGGACTCAATGGTTTATAATTGAGGGGCACAGGCTGTGCCTTAGGGTACAGATGTTTAATCATCTAATAGTTTGTCTTCAAAAAATTTGAAAGCAATATGTAGTATCGCATTATCTTCATCGGATATTGAACTGGAATGTGCATCGACTTTTCTGAATTTATTAATTGTCTCAAAGAATGACTCGAATTTTACACGATCAACGAAAATGGTATTATAGTCTTTCCAATCCTTAAGTATTAATTCTTTAAGTTGAGAAAAGTATAATTCTTGCATTGCGTGTGCTAAATCCGGTGCCGCCTTAATTTTTGGTTCTTGTGTTGTATCTGTTGTTGTTCCACTAATTTTCTGGATTAACTGTTCACGAGCTTTTTTCCCATATTTTATTCTTAGTTGATTAGCGATAAGACTTCTCATTGCATTTTCAATAATACTTCTTCTACGAACAATTTGTTCTCTTCTTTCTACATCATCGGTTAGTGTGATATCATACGGATTTTTGCGAATAAGATAGTCTCCAATAGATTTAATCCTAATATAGTAATCACCATCTACATATTTGATTAAACAGTAACCTAAAAGATGAGAGATCGAACTATCTCCATAAACAAGCTTGCTTTTGAATTTATCGCTGCCATCTAAGGCTAAAATTTTTAAGAGTTCGTATTCATTAGGATAGTAATCTTCTAATACCCCTAATATCTGAGCAAATACAGCTTCCATTTGAGTCCGATAATCTGTTGAACGCTTTTCATATGTGTATTTCGATATCTTATACGGACGAATTTGTTTTTCTCTTAATAATTCATTATTGATCTTACTACATACTTGTCTTGTTAAAAAAGGATGTCCACCATAATCATCTACAAGTTTTGTGAATATTTCTTCATCAAAAGACAGACCTAGATGTCTTCCTATATTTGATACCATATTGTTGACATCACTATACTCGAAAAGCGGTACAAATATAGGTGTGAGGATGTTAAAGATTGGATTATCAGTCCCATTAATTTTACTATCTTCAATGCATTTAGGATTTACGCCAGTAATAATAAATGAAAAAAGATAACTGTCAGTTTGAAAGATAGAACGAATTGCTTGCCAAAAGAATAAAGAATCATTTTCGTTCTTCCAGTGTTGAGAAGGTGAAGTTGAATGGGAAATCTGTTCAATCTCATCAAAAATAAACAGCATTCGTTTGTTAGATAGCAAACTGTATAATTTCTTTAAATCTTTTTCAAATGTTAAATTAGCAGTCACGTCATCGTATTCATCGGGAACAAACGAAACCGTTGCACCATTTTCTTCATCGTTAAGATATTTCTCACTTATTTCTATTATTATTTGACGAAGGAATTGATACCATCTCAAATGATGATATTTAGTACAATCAAAATATTTAACGATGCCGTTTGATTGATGTACTCTTTGTTGTAATAGATTTAATATTGAAGTTTTTCCTATTTTTCTCAATCCAAAGAGTCCGCCATGTTCTCCCTGACGATATTTTCCATATAACTCTGAGATAATATCAGTTCTGTCTTTTCCAAAGAACATATTATCGTTCTGTAGTGGGGTTGCCACTCCAAATAAATCTCGCTCGTATAGAAAAGCTCTAAGCCTGCCTTGTAAAAAATCTTCGGTTAGACCATGTTCTATCTCTGAAAAGGAAAACGGAACAATGAGTCTGGAATCTGGATTCTCTATCCTGTCTTGTTTGACTCTATCTGCAATGTCTTCGCAATCATCAAACAAAAAACACGTGATTTTATCAAGGCGATTTTTATACTCTGAAGACATCGTAAGCAAAAAATCCAAATAATCCTTTGTTCTGCTTTTGAATTCTCGGAAGTTATCATTACAACATAGAATTAAAACTTCGTCGCCCAGATTATATAGTTGCTTTAACTTGCTTACTGGTTTTATGAAATGTATAGTATAATTAGTACTTTTAAATGTTTGTTCTCTTGAAAATGTAATAAGTCCATATTTCGACATTTCATTAATAGCAGTTTTGGTTTTTTCGCTACCTTTAATGTTTATTTGAGATCCATTAATCTTTGATATTCCAATATTATCAGTTTTAGAAACTAAACGCGTTTTAACTTCTGTCATATGTATCCTCCATTCTTGATTGTATTAAACAACCCTTTATACATTACACTATTTATTTTGTGATGCAAGTGTAATGATTTTTCTGTAGCTATTAAATCATCAATAGTGATTTTTTGAATACACTTAATTATGTCGAGTCTTGAAAGTAGTTTAACTGTATATGGTCTCTTACTGTCTAAAAAGGCAATAGAAGTCAGATACTCCTAAACTGGCTGACTATTCAGAAGAAACATCATAGTATAAGCATCATCATAGTTGTCAAAAGAAAGAGATTAATCCCGAGCATTTTAGTAACCTGTAGTAAAATGCGAAAATGGCTGTAAATCGCAGATTTTTGAAACTTCATTTATAGTAACTTCAGGCGATTTCAGACGATTTTTAGTACAAAAAAGTGCCAAAAGTGGCGTGTTTTCCCCGAAAAGTAAACCAGTGTTCAATGAATATATAGCAGGAATCTGATTAAGTGAACAGTTGCATAATTTGCAATTGTTCATTTTTTGTATTTCAGAATTAGAGCAAGTCACGTATTAATTATTTGTATTCGCAATTAATTTGCCGTTTTTGAAATTGCTTTCTGTGTTAATTCTGCTACCATCTGCTTCCCATTTTGCTTTTTATTATTAAACAACTCTTTTGCTATTTCTTCTCGATTCATTTTAAGTTTATCAAGAATGAAACTATGTCTTATTTCAAAGCTTTTAAACACATCATCCCAAGTTAATGCATATATTTCATAGTTATCTGCTTTCATTACTAATCCTGGTTTCCCTTTCTCTTTAAACGCGTCATAGCGAACCTTTACATCATCATCAATAACGCTACATACAGCTATGAATTTCCATTGCCTACGTATGCTATTAAAAGAAGGCTGTTTTCTAATGAAAAGCATATAATCTTCAATTTGTCTATATACAGTATTTGATAGAGGAACACGTGGAGCTTTCAATTCTACAATGATATTTTCATCAATGTAGATTCCAGAATCGCTTTCAACTTTTCTAGCGTTGCACATAAAAATATCCATTCGTCTATCATTTTCATCATCATGCTCCAACTTGGTAGCTGGATTTTTTGCTCCATATAATATGTAATTGTATTCTTTTAATGCCGTAGCCATTGCTTTATCCGCTGTTGCAAGGTTATATTGTTCACCAAACAGCCAATAATTATTCTCAACTATTTTTTGAATGTTATCACGCTCGTTAGCAAATTTACCTAAATCAAATACTATTGTTTTTAGTATTTCGAGTTTAGAATAACGGCTTTCGATGAATTTCATGGTTTCTATTATATTTTCAAGCTTGGTCTTTTTTAGGACATTTGAAAAAGCCTCTCTTTGTTCAGGTGTTAACTCTATTATCTGTTCAACGATATCTAGTATTCTTTCACGTTCTTCTGAATCTAGTAGAAGATTCAGAAAACCAAGTAATGATTTTTCTTGAACAGGTTTAAGCTTATAAAAAATACGGGAATCAAGGCAGTATAATTCTTTTGTTACATTTATTAAATCCTGTTTTCTAAGTTGATCATACTTTTCATCTTTAAATACTGGAAAAGTTTTTCTTTCGTTAATCATTTTATCGATTATTTCATCTGCTTTTCCAGACATATAGTCTCGCAAATTGTTTTGAATTAGATTATGTATTTCTTTTTTTAGTTTTTTAAGTATCCGTTGATCATCTATTGATAAATTAAATTCTGTTTGAGTCGAAATTGAATCTAAGGATATGTCATCTAAATGATTAAAGAATTCAGAGCATACAAACATACTGTGATTATAGTTCATTGTATTTCTGTTGAAGGTTGTGGTGTCTTTACCTTTAACAGTATCAGAACTATCTAGATAGTAGCTACAGTATTTTTCTTTTATCTTATCCAGCCACACAATTAAATTTAAGGAAAAAGAATAATCCTCAATGATTATTGTTTTTTCTTGGCTCAATTCAACATTTATGTATTTAGAATAGTCTAATTTTTCACCGTTGACTATTATTCTGTAATCATAATTTTTATTTAAATATAGAAACCAAGCATACTCTCGTAATAATGTATCTTCAATATGCTGCATAGATATATTATCTGGCAATAAATCATTTATATTTGAGAGAGTAATGGTAGTTCCTGTTTTCTTTTCATCAGAGATTTTGGGATCATTGTAGTCAACTAAGTTCTTGTTACTGTTACTTAGAAAAATATTGAATAGTAAATAGTTGTTGCCTCGTTTGTACACTGTTTTCCATGTTGCTTCATTTGCGATTGCAGTAAAGGAAAAGCGTCCTTTTCCTTTATTTGCTTTAGATTTCATTAATGATAAAGAATTTTTCTTTGAAGCTAAAAATGTTCCAAATGTATCTTCAATATCTTCATAAACAATACCATCTCCATTATCCGAAATGGAAATTGTATTAATACCCGACAATTCATTTTTTGTATAAGATATTTCAACTTCAGTAGCATTGGCTTCAAAACTATTCCATATAAATTCGCAAAGAGCCTCTTTATAATCTTTAGTTATTCCTGATGTTTCAATACTTTTGTCTTTAACGGATAATGATAATTGCATAATCTTTACCTCCCAAGAATAACTTGAATGTTTTTAATTAGCGGATTGTGGGATAAAATCTATAATTCTTACAACTTCTCCCAGCTTGGCGATAAAATCTTTGATATTGAGTGTAACAATATCAACATTATATTTGTATTTAGAGTATCCAGCCATATAAATCGTATCAGCATGAAGTGCAGGTGCTATGAAAAGTGTAAACACCTTAGTATCAGGATACTTCTCGATAGCTTCTGTCAAGTGCCTTGTAATGGCAGGCATTTCATTGGTAGCTTGTGTCCTTGCCTGCATAAGAGTTACCTCTACAAGCGGATTGCAGTCCTTGTCAAAACATTCAATATCTGCCATACCGCCTGCTGCGGTGAAAGTAGGAATGCCCTCATCGTCAGACTTGTAATTGGGTCTAATGATAAGATCTTTGAAATGCTGCTTTAAGGCTATGCTGATAAGAAACTCAAATCTTGTAGGCTTATCAATAACACGGAGCGTTGGATCGTGGCTTTCGTTGCGAGAGCAGGTGATATTGAGTTCGTTGTATATGAAATCTTTATCATGCTTTTCAGCCCACTCTTTGATAGCTTTTTCTTTGACGGCTGCCATACCTGTCGGCTCTTGATGCTGAATACTGAGTATATGGGGATCTATGTTGCCCATATACTTGAAATAGTCCTTTTTGGAACTAAAGGAATCGAAAACAGTATAATTTCTGATAACATAGTCTATTCTCTCAGCTTCAAAGGAGTTGAAGTCTACAAAGCGACCATTACCTCTAAGAGAAATAAGCCCTGTTATACGCATTTTACGAATAAATTCGTCAACAGCTTCACCTGTTATCTGGCTGATTTTAAATCTATTTTTCTTTGAAGAATCGGCGTTCAATATCTGTAAGCAGCGATCATACATAACTTCATCACCATAGGTGAAACAATGCTTCTTTCTGAAATCCTTGATTTCCTTATACAAAGCATCGGCATTATTATCGGGCCAGCAGATTATCATTGATAATTCACTGATAAAGACTCCTGAATCTCCTTCTTCAGGATCATCTTTAAGCTTTTTTATGACGTTCAGTAAAAGTGGCAGCGGTGCATTGGTGTTGGAGTTTTTGCGGAAAGGATTGTTGGTCTGATACTTTATCATTGAATTGAGAAATACATTCTGTATCTTATCATCATTCTTAGGTACTTCTCTTACTGCATCAATGAGCATATGTCCAGTGGTGGATATTTCAATAGGAGCATCCATAGCATAGAAGATAAATCCAAACTCCATAGGCAGCTTATACCAAGTGTCAAATCTTGAAGGCCAACCTTTTTCAAATCCAGCTTCCTTATGCTGCTGAGGACTATTTTTGATTATATATTCAGTATCTTCAACTGAGAAATCATTTTCGCTGTTGTATATATTTTTGAGCCGAGAATCTGTGCCGATAAACGTAGGTTTATACAATTTCTTTGAAATTAGTTTGACTGCTACCTCATGAATGATTTGTTCGGTCAGTATCTGTCCTTCAAAAGGAAGAATACAATTCAAGAAATCTGCTATTCTTGCAGGATTTCTCATTGTTGTTGAAAATGATAGCGGTTTATATTCTTTCTGACGTTCCTTTGCCATACGTTCATCCCCTAACTTAATAATTAGTTACTAAGACTTCATATGAGCCTTTCTGTGTGTTATCATGGAAACTTATATAATTACTTGTAATGTCAATAACATTGTATTTTTTTGCCCATGTATCGAATATCTCGTTATACATATTCTTGTGTCTGATGATATTTGATACTGCAAATCGTATGTGTCTGTTATTAAGCTCATCGAGTACATTGAGTAATCGATGTTCCGTTTCAGGATTCCATAACTTATTGTACTCACTAAACGAAATAAGATAAGGCGGATCAAGATATACAAAGTCATCTGTAGTCGGTTCTGCTTCTGATAGAAAATCTTCAAAATCAGTGTTAAATAATTCAATGTCTTTCTCCGAAACATACTCAAAATACGCATTAAGAGCGTTAACTACATTTTGATTGAAGTCAACGTTTCCTACAGGCAGATTGAAATCACCATTGCCGTTAAACCTCAGCATACGGTTAAAGCCGTAGATGAGCAATACATAGAGTTTCAACAGGTCGGACTTGTCACTGTTGAAATCAGCTCTTAGCTTCATATATGCTTCTTTATTATACTTAGCATAGTATGTTTTTACAAAGTTGATCTTATATTCGTCAGGAACAGTCCTGCCCAGGAAAGATGCTGAAAGACCGTAACCATTGATAATATCGGTAAGTTTGCTCCAGAAGCCGTCAACATCGTTACTGTAATCAAATAAAAGTTTATGCAGGGCTATCATGTAGCTGTCTATATCATTAACAAGATAGCTATCGGCATCAACATTAAGAAATACACTGCCGCCACCGCAGAAAGGTTCTATGAACCTATCAATATCAGTAGGAAAATGCTCCTTGAGCTGCGGAACGAGCTTGAACTTATCCCCTACATAAAAGAAGGGAGATCTTCTGAAAGTAGTAGCTATCTGAGTTTTCATAGTAATCACTTCACTTTAACAATAAAAATCAGTTCTTTGTGGTCATTAAAATCGGTTTTTCCCGCATTGAAGAAGTTGTGTGATGTTTCAAATCGCTGAACTTCTCCTCTTGCGGATAGGGCAGTTTCAATATCTTCCAGTGTCATTTTGTTTTTTGAAGAACTGCTCTTTGATTCGTAGGTGTTGTTATACGAAACAACGATATATTTGCAATCAAGGCTGTCTATAAGCTCCTTGAATACTATTTTTGCTTTATTACGGCAGTAGTCGCTCATATTTTCAGGATCAGGCTTTAACGCGACTCCGTGGAGCTCAGGCTTTCTCCAACAGGTGATGTTCTCCAGAACATGATAAAATCTGCTATACTGCCTTGAATTGTAAGGCGGATCAATATAAACTATGTCGCATTTCAGCCTATGAGCGAACTCATTGGAATCCTCTCTTGATATAGATATTTGCGACTTTTTTGTTTTATATGGATTGATAAGATCAAATCTAAATGTGTCAGAAATATCATGTCCCTTTATGTAAGCATCGTAATGCCCTACGGTATTAGCACTCTTATCAGCCGAATAGAGCAAAGATGCAAGAAGTATAGCAAATTCCTTGTCTGATAGTTTATCTTTATCGGATTCGATGACTTCTCTTATATGTCCAATCAGCTTTGCGTCAGAGTGCGAGAAGAACTTGCCGCCAAAATTAATGGAGAGGTAATTCTCATCTATATTGTCAGCTGACAAAGATTGAAATCGGCTGCAATATTCAGAAATCTTATTCTTGTCATAAGGAGCAGCATCAAAGAACGCTTTATAAATAACTTCATTTGAGTAAAGAAAGTCATTGATGTAGATTTTCTTCATTTTATCAAGCATAGTATATGAAATAATGCCTGTTCCTGCGAAAATATCACAAAAAGAGCTGCCCTTGCAGTTCTCAGCTATCAACTCGCTTATCCAAGAGGAGAGCTTATACTTACTGCCTGTGTATCTCCTGTTCCAAATATCAAACATAATAGTCTCCGTTTCAATATAATTACCCGTAATATTATAACATAATTATAGTAGGAATGCAACGTTTTTATATTGTTATTTCACCTTGATTTGCTTGTTCATTATTTTTATCATATCGCACATAGCGAACATCATCAGTTATTTCATAGTGTATAGGGTAACTATCTCCCCATGTAGTCCTTAATGCAAGTATTGAGTTTTTTTGCCCATTTTAATAATTCAATAATTTTACACTGAAAACATGGGTCAAATTTCAATTCGTTGATTTGTGAAACGTCGTTTTTCCACCATTGATAAACTTTAGGATCATTATGAGCATAGATTTTATCTCGAAGAGTGTGGATCTCTTCAATTATTCCTTCGTAGTTTGCAAACTCGGTATTGATCCTGATAAGTTCTTGCTTTGTTGTATCAGATGGATGATTCTGCTCAATTTTGTTAAAAAGCTTCTCTATGCTAATAACACCTTTAGTTTTATCAAAAAGTCTTTCCGATTGCATAATCAAGGAATAATGCAATGCTTTTAGTGTTTCGCTCCAAAAATGAGCCGCTCAATTTACATAATCCAAATTTTCGCTAATAAATGTTGATACATATTCATATTCCAACGCCGTATTTAATGCAGTTGCTGCATCTTGTTCTGCAATTGTCATTAATTTTTGAATATCATCTTTTTCTTCCCAATTTATTATGTTTCCTGTTTTATTAATCATAATTATTCCTTTCTTAACAATACTACAAATAAAAGATTTGATGAACTTATTGCCTATCATTGGTACAATGATCAAGCATATGTATAGCCTCTTTGAACTCTTCCTCCGATATCTCTCCAGACATGAAAGACATTTTCGCAGTATGAAGCTCCCTGAGCCAGTCGGCATAATCGTTATAGGACAAGTCCTTGCCCTGCTTTTCATCACCGAGCTTTAGTTCGTACCGCTCCACTCGCCGGTAATTGCGATTTATAGCTCTGTCATGGTCAGCCAGCAGTTCGCTGTGTTGAAGCCTAAATTTATATATCTGCTGCGGACCTATCTGTTTACAGGTGCGCCTGTCATCAGTCCTGACCCGATCACAGTATCGGGTCTTTTTCTTTGTCTTGGGCTTGAAAAAATGACCGCAGTAGTCGCATTGACTGAAACCAGTGTCGAACTCCATTGCGTGCAGGAAGATGTACCATATATAGTCAGGCAGATTGTCAAAGCGGTAACCTCTGCTGTATGGCAGCTTAGGTCTTGTCATCTGAAACATTTCCGTGCCGATATCTGTATGAGCAATGACTTGCTCAAACTGGCACTTGAAAATAGTTTCCCTGCCTAAGAATGCCTTGGTTGTCTTGTCTTCGTGACTACCCTCGAACCTGCAATACGCATCGGCGATAGTGAAGAAAATGTTTTGAGTGTGTACCATATCTCGCAGCATTTCAACAGCGTGATCCTTATACTCAAAAAGCTCTTCATAACTTGATATATCATAACTGTCAACATACAGCTTTGTACACAGCAGAAAGCTGTACACAGGTTCTTCCTGACAAAAGATCTCGGCAGTATATCCAACAGCTCGGCATACGCCCAAAAGTTCATCAGGAGTCGTGTTATCCCTGGTATATGCTTTCAGTTTGTCAAGAAGTCTGTTGAACGGCGTCAGATCAATCTCAAGAAAGTCTATCAGCTGCTGCTCAAATGTAATCTCAGGCAGCTCGGTTGCTTCCTCTCCATCATACATAAAGCGCCTGATAGTATGTTTATTTGGGAAAACGTACAGTCCACGACTCAGATACATAAGTTTTGCCTCCAAAAAATAGGTTACCACTATTATAGCACACATCATATTGAAATGGAAGTATAAATAAACAATTGAGTTTCATTTCGCATTTATTATGTGAAAAAAGTCTGTTATGATTGAAACTGAGGAAGAGTCTTCGGACTTGGACAGCAGCTTGAAAATTGAATATGGGATCAGGAGTTACGTTGTTTCCGATGGTGGGGCGGTGAGCCGTACCAGCCCAGAGATGCGCGATGACGCGAGAGCCGAGCGATAACATCTTTGGTTTCACATAGCGCAGATGTGAAGCAGCGATGAAAGTCGGGAACGGATACTTGCACTCAGCCACAGTCCGAGCGTGATAAGACCGTCGCAGGCAATGGGAGTGTGCCAGGGCAGCCGAGCATTTAGGTTGTCTATGAGTCCGATGTGCAGTCGGGCGGCTTCTGATTCGTCAGGCATAGTGCGGCGGATACTGCTGTAAAAAACAGTGTGTCCGTTATGCTGGGCGTGCTATGTCCTGATGCGTTCGTGATGTGTCTGATTTATGTGCCAAAAACAGTTCAATTTGCATAAGAAATACTGCTCCCACATTTTTCAGTTGGGATAGCAGAAATCCGTCGGACACAGCCCACACAAATAGTTCACACGAGCAACTTGCCCGTAACGAAAAAAGCTGTCGGCTGTGTTCGGGAATCTCATGGGAAAGGAGGAATCACATGAGTAATATGTTACAAACGAAAACCGCAGAAGAAATATTGACAACAGTATTCAAGCCGAAGGAGTTTATTATTGACGGACTGCTCACGCAGGGATTGTATGTACTTGCAGGTGCACAAAAGGTTCGTAAGTCTTGGATGGCAATGGATATTTGCCTCAGCATTGCAACAGGAGTTCCTGTGCTTGGACGTGGTACTATTCAAGGAACTGCTTTGTATCTTTGTCTCGAGGATAACTATCAGCGACTACAGCGCAGATTGTTTCAGATGAACGCCGAACCGATTGAGAATCTTCACTTTGCACTTGCTGCTGATAAGATAGGCGCAGGTCTTGAAGAGCAGATAGAAGCGTTCAAGAAAGAGCACGATGATTTAAAAATTGTTGTAGTCGATGTTATGCAAATGGTGCGCAGCAATGTTGAGTCGAGTTATGGTTCTGATTATGCAGAACTGATTGCACTCAAACAGCTTGCATATCGCTTGAACATCTGCATACTGCTGATACATCATATGCGAAAAGCTAAGGACGATAATCCGTTCAATATGATGACAGGCAGTACAGGTATCGGCGGTGCAACTGATGGAAACTTTGCGCTCAAGGAAACAAAGTGCGGCTCAGGAAAAGCAATCATGTATTGTCAGGGACGTGACATTGAATACACTGAACTGCGAATGCATTTCGATATTGATGCCATGCGTTGGATAGTTGAGAACGAAGCTACATCGAAAAAGAGCTGCGACAATATTGTTCTCTCTGCTGTTTATCTTTTCATCAAGGAGCGAATCCACTTTGAAGGTACTGCAACTGAGTTAGTCGCTGAGCTGAAAACAGTTACCGATGAAGTCATTTATCCGAACAGAGTTACAAGAGACTTGGTTCAGAATGGTTATGAACTCAGCAAGTACGGAATTGATTTCAAATACGAAAGAGTTCACAAAGGTCGGGTTATTATTCTTCATTACAACGGCAAGCGTGACAATAGTGACGGTAGAAATGTTACCGTCACGCAGGCACTGCTTGACAGCTCACAAACGTCTATATAGCTTCATCTGCGGGGCGTGTCAGTAGGTTTCCGTGTCGGTAGTTTTACTGTCACGGCTGAGTTACTGTCACGCACAAAAACGCCCGTTTTTGCCGCCAATACAGAAATCGGGTAGTTATCCCACCTAGATCCACAAAAGAGATTGTGGCGCAACGTGGAGCGAGTGTGGCGGTATTGGCATAAGGAGAAAACTACCGCTGACGGAGCAGTACAGGCGACGAAAGTATGAAATGCCAGCATCGCATTCGGCAGTCCGCCGAACGCTTGCTGGTCGGGGCGAACCCCGAACCCCCTCTCAAAAATCGCACAAAGAAAGGAGTATGATACTATGAGAAAACGCAATCGAACTATCACTATCCGCTGTACCGATGACGAGTATGAGCGGATACACAACAAGGCTCAGCGATACAAACTGTCCCTCAGCGACTTCGTTCTCGGATCGGCACTCGATAAGAAAATAGTAGTAGTTGACGGGCTGGGCGAGGTCGCAAAGCAGCAGAAAGCTATCGGTCGTAACCTAAATCAGATAGCAATGCTGGCTCATGAAGGACGGCTCCACTCGGTCAGACTGGATGTGCTTATTGAGCAGCACAAGGCTGTCACCCAAGCCGTTTGCGACATAGCCAAGGAGGTGAGATAGTGCCTATCATCCATTTCATAAACAACAAAACTCAGACCGCTGGCGGCATGAGGAATGTCCTCGCATACGTCAGCCGAAAGGAGAAAACAGTCTCAGAGGACAAGCGTTTCGTGACCGGAGTCAACTGCTCGCCCGAGACTGCCCTCGCTGAGATGAACGCGACCAAGAATCTTTACCACAAGCATGACGGTCGTCTGTACTATCATCTGGTGCAGAGCTTTCCGAGTGGGTATGAGATTGAGCCTGAGCTCGCACACAAGATAGCAGTGGAGCTTGCTGAGAAAGCCTTCGGAAAGTATGAGTGTGTAGTTGCAACTCATATTGACCGTGAGCATATACACAGCCACTTAGTGGTGAACTCTGTCAGTTTCGATGACGGAAAGAAGTATCATTCCAACAAGGAGAGCATTGAGCAGCTGATGAAGATCAGCGATGAGATCTGTCAGAGGCACGGAGTCCATGTCCTCGATGCACCAAAGAAGAAAATGAACAGAGACTACCTCTCCGACAGCGAGTACAGGTCAGCCAAGCGCGGCGAGAGTTTCAAGTGGGAGCTGATGAATGTCATAAACCAAGTCATGAAGAAAGCCAAAAGCAAGAATCAGTTCTGCTACTTAATGAAACAGCAGGGCTACAGTGTCAGGTGGGATAACAACCGCAAGTATATCACATACACTTGTCCTAATGGCAGGAGATGCCGTGACAATAAGCTTCACGGCGAACGTTATCGAAAGGAGAATATGGAGTATGAATTCAAAGCAAGAAGAATTACAGCAGATGTACGACAAGGAATTGTCGGCAGCGGCGGACACTCAGCCAACAGTAGTGGTGCTCGACTCCAACTGGAGAGCACTGATAGAATTGAACAAGCTGATGTCGCAGGAGCAGCTGGAAATACTCACCAGACTCTCGGTGCTGGCGACGAAAGCGGATACAGAACAGGTGCTGAAAACAGTCCGCTCCGAGCAGAAGGATACCATAGCGACCTGTCGGGAGCTGCTGAATCAAGCAGAAGAACTGTCGGAAACAGCGACGGCTCAACTGGAGAAAGCAACAGCGGACCTGTCCTCACAGGCTGGGAAGTTGAACGAGGAATATGGCTCGAAGCTGAAAGAGCTCGACGAATACAAGCACAGGCTAAGATCAAAAGCAGCCAAGTGGATAGTGATCTCGCAGTCGGTTTTGATAGCATTGTCAGCGGCGTTACAGCTGTGGCTGCGCTGATCGAGGACGAGCCTGCCGACGATACCGAGTACGCTCGTGAGAACGTTGACAGAAAGGCACTTGCAGAGGAGCGAGAGCGCAAGGAAGCACTCGGAATACACATGGGCTGATGCCCAAATCTAAATCGAAAGGAATCTTTAAAATGAACAATTCAAATCACATAGGAAACATGAACAAGACAATGAGAAGGAGTATGATTGAATGGTTGAAAACAAAACAGAAACCAAAATCGTAATGCTGACCATAAAGGAGGCGGCAGCTCTTGTGGAAGGGCTGACCGAATATAGAGTACGTCAGATGTGCATCAATGATCAAGTACCGCACATCATGGCAGGCAAGAAGTATCTCATCAACAAGGAGCTTTTTCTGAGATACCTTCGTGGAGAAACAGCGTGAGCAATTTTATCAGTAAAGTAGATTTTTAACACGAACGGCGCATTTCTGATAGACATTTCCGCAGAGCTGTGGTATAATGTCGGTGGAGGAAATGCGCCATAGTTTTGAAACGGAGGTTTTAATATATGGCGACAATCAGAAAGCGTTCCGAGGGAACGTACCAGATAAGAGTGTCATGCGGCTATGGTGTAGACGGCAAGCAGCGGAATCAGTTCAAGAGCTACAAGCCTGAGCCGGGTATGACACCGAAGCAAATCGAAAAAGAACTCACTCGACAGGCTGTCCTGTTCGAGGAAGAATGCAAGAGGGGACAGATAACATCTGCTGTCAAGTTCGAGAAATTCGCAGAGCAGTGGTTTGAGGAATATGCCAAAGTCAATCTCAGACCGACCTCATACGCACGAATGAAACAGCTCACCAAGCGTGTCTATCCTGCCATAGGTCACAAGCGGCTTGATAAGATAACTGCTCGTGATATTCAGAAGTTCGTGACAGATATGCTTGTCAACGGCAAGAATATGAACACAGGTAAGCCGCTGTCGAGGAAAACGGCAGTGCATCACCTGAGCTTTATCAGTGACGTATTCAGCTATGCTATACGCATGGGAATGCTGACGGACAACCCTTGCAGACGAGTATATGTGCCGAAACAGGAACAGGACGAAAAGCAGATCTACACCATTGATGAGGTGAAGAAGCTGTATGAGAACCTGAGAGGCGAGCCGATGAAGTATCAGGTCTACCTGCTGCTTGCAATATACAGTGGTTACCGCCGCAGCGAAATGCTTGGACTGGAATGGAAAGACATCGACTTTGAAAATAACATTATCCACGTCCGCCGAACATCACAGTATACAGCCGAGAAGGGTATTTATACCGACACTACGAAAACAAGAAAGTCAAAGCGAGTGTCCAAGATGCCTGTCTCTATCATGAACTTGCTCAAACACTTCAAAGCTGAACAGGAGGCAGAAGCTGCACAGCTCGGCACCAAGTGGGAAGACCATGACAGGCTGTTCACAAAATGGAACGGAGCACCTATGAATCCGCAGACACCGTTCGAGTGGCTGAAAGGCTACTGTGAGCGTATCGGAGTGCCGTTCAGGAATATCCACTCACTGCGACATCTCCATGCAAGCCTGCTTATATTTGAAGGCGTAGACGTTGTAGCGGTATCCTCGGATATGGGACACAGCGTCGTAGGAACTACCTTGAATCTGTATTCTCATATGTTTCAGGAAGCCAAGGCTCGCAACTGTGATGCGATAAGCAATGCCCTGAGCTTCACAAACGAAATAGGCACAGAGGAAGAAAGTCCTGCCGAGGACGATACCGAAGCTGAGACCGAGCAGCAGGTGCTGGCATTATGAGCAAAAAAAGTACCGCAGAGCGAAAGCTCTGCGGATACCCAAATTAATAGTTAAAAGATAATAAGTGCCAAACAAGTGCCAAAGTCTGATTTTTAGAAAAAAGAAAACCCACAAACGGCTATTTTAAGCCATCTGTGGGATTGCTAATTGGTGACCCGTACGGGAATTGAACCCATGATTACGCCGTGAAAGGGCGTCGTCTTAACCTCTTGACCAACGGGCCAACAAAGCTGCCGATATTTCAGCAGCCTGTCTGGTAGCGGCAGTGGGACTTGAACCTACGACCCCCTGGGTATGAACCAAGTGCTCTAGCCAACTGAGCTATACCGCCATATTCTTTTTGTCGTTTGTTTTTGTTTCAGTTTCAAGCGACTTGTTTATTATACGCTATTATTCGCTAAAAGTCAAGGCTTTTTATCAAAAAAATCGAGTTTTGTAAAATATCACAATCAAAGCCACAATTTTAGCGGAGCTATACAGCACATCATACAACTCTGCAAACTTATTTCCAGAGAAACGCCCAGATATCCACATACGGGATGGCCAGGTACATCACCAGAGCCGCAGCCCATACACGAAACAGCGAACGGAACATGGACTTCCTGGTGGATACATCTATCTCCCTGCAAAACTCATTACAATTTTCCATATGCTCCTCCGACTCCAACAGCCTATTGTAAGCTACAAATATAATATAACATATCCGAATGTGTTTTTTCTATCGTTTTTATTGTATCATATGTAAATATTTCGGCGGCCTTTCGCACCTTTTTGTATATATTGCAGTGTAATCGTGTCAAAGTTTATGTATATTTGTAATTGATGACAAAATTCACAACATAAGTTTATGCACATTTTTTTGCCAAAATTGGTTGCTGTAATTTGAACAATGTGTTATAATAGGTGTATTAAGACGGGCTGAGGTTAATCTACCGTCAGACTCGCAATTTTTCTATTTATTTTTGGAGGTATTTTATCATGGACGGAACCGGATTCCTCAAAACAGTCAATTTCGGCGGATTTGATAAAAAAGACGTACTTGCTTATGTAGATCAGCTCAATACAAAGATATATACTCTTGAAAACGAGCTTGAAGAAAAGAAGGCGCTTCTTGAAAACAGCGGCGGAAACATGGAAGACAAGGAAAAGTATGAGCAGCTCCTGGCTTCCGATAAGGCTAAGATCACCGAGCTCCAGACCAGCAATGACTCTCTCAAGAATCAGCTCAAGAACTGCGAAGATGAGTCCGCTGAGAAGGATAAGGAGATCGAAGAGCTGAAGAAGAAGCTCGCCGATATGGAAAACGAGCTTGTTGAGGCTAAGAACAAGGCAGCTGCTGCTTCCTCTGCCGAGAACAGCGCTATGGAGCTCACAAACGTATTCGTTGAGGCCCAGAGAACTGCAAGCACCATCGTTACTCAGGCTAAGGAAAACGCAAGAAAGATGGACGAGGACGCTAAGAAGCTCGCTAACCAGGTAGTTGACGACGCTAACAGCAAGGCTTCCACCATCGTTAAGTCTGCTGATGAAAAGGCTTCCAAGATCCTTACAGACGCTGAGGACAGATCTGCTGAGATGCGTACAGCTGCCGACAACATGAAGGCTGTTGTTCTTTCCGAGATCGCAGATATCGAGTCCAACGTTACACAGCTCAAGGGCATTCTCGATTCTCTTACCAAGGACAGCCTTGCTAAGGTAAACGAAACTGCTGACCTTCTCACCAAGACCCAGGATACTCTCAAGAAGAACGGTATCCCTCAGTTCACAGCACCCAAGAGTGTAAAGACTGCCGCTCCTGTAAATAATGCTAAGCCCGCACCCGCTCCTGCTCCCGCAGCAAAGCCTATGCCCACTCCCACTCCTGCGGCTAACAACAATGCAGCTGCAAAGCCTGCTCCTGCGCCTGCACCCACTCCCGCAGCCAACACTGCAGCAGCAAAACCCGCTTCCGCTCCCAAGCCTACTCCCAAGCTCAACAACAACTTCGGTTTTGACCTGAGCGAGATTGAGAAGATGGCTAAGGCTATCGAGGCTGACGCTTCCAAGCACAACAAGGGCACTCCCGTAAACGATGATTACGACGGAACCGTTGATGCTAAGAAGATCAAGCTTTCCGACATGGGCTGATTTTGAATCGCTTCAATACATAAAAAATCAAGGCATTACCGCTTGGCGGTAATGCCTTTTTTGTGTCATATATACTTACAAGCTTATAATACTAATCACCAATAAAACTATAGACAAAAAAATCTTCGCATAATCCACACACGCAAGATTATGCGAAGATTTTTTGTATAGTTTTTAATTGGTGCTTAGTATAAAATAGTGAACACCGCAACGGAGCATGCGGGAAGCACTGCCGACAGCTTTCCATTGGAGACGGAAGCGCTCAGAGCCTCGGGAGCTACCTTTTCGGGTGCATCAAAGCTGTTGAAGCTGTGTACCTCATCGGTGAGGATATGGGCGCTTACGCTGCTGCACTCAAATCCACTGATATCGCAGTCAAGCTCAGCAGACTCTTCCAGTGAGCAGTTGGCAGCGGTAACGGTCATCACGCCGTCCTTTACAGAGGCGGAAACGGACATCATGGGTATCTCCCCTGCCATTACATTTTCGCAGAAGCAGTAAACATTTTCGCCGTCCTGATGCTCCTTGAACATATCGAACACATGATATGTGGGAGTTTTCACCAGCTTCTCGCCCTCGGTAAGCAGAAGCGCCTGAAGCACATTAACTGCCTGAGCAAGGTTTGCCATTATCACCCTGTCGCTGTGGCGATTGAAGATATTCAGGTTGCAGGCTGCCACGATAGCGTCACGCATGGTGTTCTGCTGATATAAGAAGCCGGGATTTGTACCCTTTTCAACGTCATACCAGCAGCCCCACTCGTCAACTATCAGCCCGATCTCATGTTCGGGGTCGTAGCGGTTCATTATCTCGCCGTGGCGGGTCACAAGCTCCTCCATGTAAAGGGTCTTGGAAATGGTTGCGTAGTATTCGTCCGTTGTAAAATCCACCGCATCGCCCTTGTGTCCCCAGTCGCCTGTGGGCAGGGTGTAGTAATGGAGCGATATGCCACGGGTGTTCAACTTGCTGAGATTTTTCATAATAGTCTCTGTCCAGCCGTAGTCGTTGGAGTTGGGGCCGCAGGCGATCTTGAACAGCTTATTGCCCGAAAAATCCTTGCAGAAGCTCTGATAACGGCGGTATTCGTCAACATAATATTCGGGGCGCATACTTCCGCCGCAGCCCCAGTTCTCGTTGCCGATGCCAAGATATTTCAGCTTCCAGGGCTTTTCCCTGCCGTTCTTTCGGCGCAGATCTGCCATTGGGGAAACGCCGTCAAAGGTGATGTACTCTATCCATTCGGCAAGCTCGCTGATAGTTCCGCTGCCAAGATTGCCCGCAAGATAAGGCTCACAGCCTATCTCCTCGCACATATTGAAAAATTCGTGAGTGCCGAAGGAATTGTCCTCGGTAACGCCGCCCCAGTTGGTGTTTATCATTTTCTTGCGGGCACTTTTTTCGCCGATGCCGTCCTTCCAGTGATATTCGTCCGCAAAGCAACCGCCGGGCCAGCGGAGAACAGGCATTTTTATCTGCTTGAAAGCCTCGATAACGTCCCTGCGCACGCCGTTTATGTTGGGGATAGACGAGTTCTCGCCCACATAAATGCCGTTGTAGATACATCTTCCCAGATGCTCGGAAAAATGACCGTATATCTCGGGATTGATGTGTCCTTTTTTGTCCTTTGCGTTGATTAGCATTGATATTTTCTTCATTTATCGCTTCCTCCTGACGTTTTTAGCGTTCCTAACGGTAACATATTATATTTACGCTATTTATACTATAGCCTATTGACAGCTGCTTTTCAATGACATATAATATTTTTAAACTAACAAATAATACTTTATGAGGTGATGATATGATAAGTCTCAACGCCATAGGAAAGGACACGAGACATACGGGGGATTTCTGCATATGGCGGCCTGACGGCTCAGGGGACAATCTGCTTGTTATCTTCAAGACCTCCGCCCTGCTCATCATTGACGGCAATGAGATCATCGTCCCACCCGACAGCCTTATCATCTACAAAAAGGACACGCCCCAGTATTATAAGACCATCTGCGGCAACTACGCCAACCATTTCATTCACTTCAACGTGACCGATGATGACAATATTCTCGACACCGTGGAGACGGACAGGCTCATAACCTCGGTGAACATCTCCGCCGTGGAAGAGCTGCTGACCATACTCTGCCGTGAGAATATGTCCCCCTCGGAACATCGTCGGCAGTATGCCGATATGCTCATACGAATGATACTTATGAAAATATCCGAGGGCGGAGGCGAAAGCAGTGACGGCGAACACACCTACAGTGAGCAGCTGCGGCAGCTGAGAGCGGATATTTACAGCAATGCGGGGGGATTTGGCTCCGTCAGGCAGCTGGCGGACAGGATAAATCTCAGCCCGTCCTATTTTCAGACGGTGTACAAAAAGCAGTTCGGGGTCAGCTGCTACGAGGATATCATTTCTGCAAGGGTACAGTCGGGGCAGTATTACCTTGCCACCACTGCCCTGCCCGTGAAAGAGATATCCCAGATATGCGGCTATGACACTGACATCTGCTTTATGCGTGTGTTCAAAAAGCACACGGGACTTACGCCCTGCGAGTACAGGAAAAGGGCGGCGGGGAAAGAAAGGGCTGTTTGACACTCCCCTATACCCATGATATAATAATAATAACAATTTACTGACCAAAGGAGCTATCATATGCCTGATATTAACGATGTTATCAAAAAAGCCGACAGCCTTGTTCCACCTCTGCCAATACTCAGGCTCAGACCTGTGGCAGGCAAAGGCGGCATCTTCGACAGCAAGCTGGGCGGAACGCCTTATTTTCCAAAGTCCATGGAATACCCCAGAGGAACTGATGGCAGCTACAAGGACAAGCCTCTGCGCCTGCTGGTGCAGCTGAATTTTGAAAAACTTCCTCACATTGAGGATTTCCCCCGTCAGGGAATTTTGCAGATATTCCTCGCCTGTGAAAATGACTGCCTGTATGGCTTTGACTTCAACTCCGCAGATGAACAGACCGATCAGAACGGCTTCAGGGTAATATATCACAAGGACATCATAACCGACACATCTCTGCTCATTTCAGATGACGATATCCCCTGCGACAGCTTCAGCAGCGATGAGTACGATTTTCCGCTGAAAAAGGAATTTATCCTATGTGCCGAAGAGCCTGACAAATGCCCTGCCACTCCCGACGACTATCGCTTCGGCAATGCTCTTGTCAGCAGCTATAGTGAGATAATGGGTCAGGAAGTATCAAATTACTGGAATATAGACGGCTATGACACCCTTTATGACCGCTGCCCCGAAAGCGTGGCATTCATCGGCGGATATCCCCGTTTTACCCAGTCCGACCCACGGGAGGACTGCCCGTCTCTGGAAGGCTTTGACCGTGTTCTTTTCGAGCTTGGCAGCCTGCAGGGTGAAGAGATCACCTCATGGGGCGGTCATGACTTTGACATCATATGGGGAGATGTGGGCACAGGCGTGTTCCTCATTCCCGCAGAAAAGCTCAGGGCTTGCGACTTCTCGGAAGTGGTCTATAATTATGACTGCGGCTGATATACTTGATTTGTTCATTTTCAAATCCTATAATATTTGTATGATATTATGAAAGGTCTGCTTCAAATGAGCGATATAACTATCAGAAACGTAACTCCCGACGATGCGGAGGAGCTGCTTGAAATATACGCCCCCTACGTTGCCGAGACTGCCATTTCCTTTGAAATAGATATTCCCACTGCGGAGGATTTTCGCAGCAGGATAGAACACACCCTGAAAAATTACCCCTACATCGCCGCCATAAAGGACGGTCATATCGTGGGATATGCCTATGCCTCCGCTTTTCACCCCCGTGAGGCATACAACCGCTGCGCCGAGCTGACGGTATATATCAAAAAGGATATGCGCCGCTCGGGCTGCGGAAAGCTGCTTTACACAACGCTTGAGGATATGCTCAAAAAGCAGAACGTGCTGAATGCCTACGCCTGCATCGCATACACAGAGCATGAGGACGCTCATCTCACCAACGACAGCATGAAATTTCACGAGCACATGGGCTACCGCCTGATAGGCCGCTTTATTTCCTGCGGCAGGAAGTTTGACAGCTGGTATGACATGATCTGGATGGAAAAGCTCATCGGCGAACACTCAGACTCCCCTGCCCCCTTTATCCCCTATGAAAAGCCGGGCAGGTAAGTTATATTAACAAAACGGTCAAAGAGAAATGCTTTTATTGCCCGATGAAATATGTTATATTGTTACAGGAAAGATTTTATCGGGAGAAGTGCATATGAGCTACAAAATTATATTTCTTGACATTGACGGAACGCTGACCAATGCTGAAAAGAAGGTCACGCCCGCCACAAAAAAGGCGCTTTTTGAAGCGCAGGAAAAAGGATACCTGGCGGCAATAGCCTCCGGCAGACCCGACAGGGGCGTTGAGGGCATTGCCCGTGAAATAGGGCTTGACAAATTCGGCGGATTTACTCTGTCCTACAATGGCGGCAGGGTGCGCAACTTCAAGACGGGCGAGCTGCTGGTGCAAAAGAGTCTTGGCAGTGACACTTTCGGGATAGTTGCCGAGTTTGCACGCCGCAACGGCGCAGATGTGATGACCTACGAGGGCGACACTATCATCTGCGAAAATCCTGACAACGAGTTTATTCAGATCGAATCACGGATAAACGGTCTGCCCGTAAAAAAGGTGGACAACATCGGCGAATACGTGGATTTCAGCGTGCCTAAGTGCATCATCGCAGGCAAGGGTGACAGAATGGCAGAGCTGGAACCTCAGCTGAGAGAACATCTTGCAGGCAAGGCGGACGTTTTCCGCTCGGAACCGTTTTTCCTTGAAATAATGCCCTATCACACCGACAAGGCGGTTTCCATCGGCGAGCTTATCAAAAAGCTTGGCATAAAGCGTGAGAAGACCATTGCCTGTGGTGACGGCTACAACGACGTTTCCATGATAAAATATGCAGGTTTGGGCGTGGCTATGGAAAACGCCTGTGACGCTGCAAAGGAAGCGGCTGATTTTATCACGCTGTCAAACGAAAATGACGGCGTGGCTAATATTATTGAAAGGTTTATGAAGCCATAAAACGAAAAAAGCTCCCGTTAGTGGGAGCTTTTTTATACTAATCTTTGATCGTTCTATAGACAAAGCCGACAGAATAGCCGAGGATTTGTCTGTAGTCTGATTGAAGATTAGTATAAAATATCGGCTCCCGCAGATAACGGGAGCCGATACTTATTATAACCAAAATTACTTTTCGATAAGAGACTTTCCTGTCATTTCCTTGGGCTGAGGAAGCTCCATGATCTCAAGCATTGTGGGGCACAGGTCAGCAAGAACGCCGCCCTCCTTGAGCTTGCAGTCATAGCCTACAACGATAAGGGGAACAGGATTTGTGGTGTGAGCGGTAAAGGGTGAGCCGTCAGCTTCAAGCATCTTATCTGCATTACCGTGGTCTGCGCTGATAAGTGCAACGCCGCCCTTTGCAAGGATAGCATCTACCATTCTGCCTACGCAGGTATCAACAGCCTCAACAGCTGCCTTTGCTGCGTCGAAAATACCGGTATGACCGACCATATCGCAGTTAGCGTAGTTAAGGATAATGGTATCGTACTTATCGGACTCGATAGCCTCAACTACCTTGTCGGTTACCTCGTATGCGCTCATCTCGGGCTTCAGGTCAAAGGTAGGAACGTCGGGAGACTTGACAAGTATTCTGTCCTCACCCTCGAACTGCTTTTCCTCGCCGCCGTTGAAGAAGAAAGTAACGTGTGCATACTTCTGGGTCTCGGCAATTCTCAGCTGAGTCTTGCCGCACTTTGCCATATACTCGCCGAAGGTCATGGTGAGCTGCTCGGGAGGATATGCAACGAGAACGTTGGGCATTGTAGCATCGTACTGAGCCATGCAGACGAATGTTACGGGGAAGTAGCCCTTCTTTCTCTCGAAGCCCTTGAACTCGGGGTCAACGAAAGCTCTGGTTATCTGACGTGCTCTGTCGGGGCGAAAGTTGAAGAATACAACGCTGTCGTTTTCCTTTATCATGCCGTCCTTGTCGATAACGGTGGGGAGCATGAACTCATCGGTAACGCCGTTTGCGTAGGAGTTCTTTATAGCCTGAACAGGGTCGGTCTCCTGAACGCCCTCGCCCATAACAAGAGCATCGTATGCCTTTTCAACTCTGTCCCAAGCGTTATCACGGTCCATAGCGTAATATCTGCCTGAGATAGTGGCTACCTTGCCCTTGCCGATCTTCTTCATCTCGGCAACAGCCTCTTCCATAAATTCAGCTGCGGAGGAAGGGGGAACGTCTCTTCCGTCCAGGAATGCGTGAACATATACCTTGTCAACGCCGTGCTGCTTTGCCATTTCAAGCAGGCCGTACATATGCTCCATGTGGCTGTGAACGCCGCCGGGAGAAAGCAGACCCATGAGATGAAGAGCGCTTCCCTTTGCCTTGCAGTTTTCCATAGCGGTCACAAGTGCCTTGTTCTTGAAGAACTCGCCGTCCTTGATATCCTTGGAGATCTTTACCAGCATCTGGTAAACGATCCTGCCTGCGCCGATGTTTGTATGACCTACCTCGGAGTTGCCCATCTGACCGTCGGGGAGACCTACGTCAAGTCCCGATGCGCCGATGATAGTGTGGGGGCACTCTGCGAAATATTTATCCAGGTTGGGCTTCTTAGCCGCAGCGATAGCGTTGCCGTAATCGCTGGGGTTGATTCCGTAACCGTCCATGATAATGAGAGCTACAGGTCTTTTGCTCATAATTTTCAAATCCTTTCAGAAACTACAGTTGAAAAAAACAAGGCGCTGCGGTAAAGACCGCAGGCGTCTTGATCTTGCTTGTTATGATCAGCCGTTTACAGCTGCCTGTACGATGGTGTTGAAGTCCTCAGCCTTGAGGGAAGCGCCGCCGATAAGGCCGCCGTCAACATTGGGCTTGGAAAGAAGCTCTGCGCAGTTCTTTGCGTTCATGGAGCCGCCGTACTGGATCGTAACAGCGTCAGCAGTAGCTGCATCGTAAAGCTTAGCGAGAACGCCACGGATAAAGCCGCAAACTTCCTCAGCCTGGTCAGCGGTAGCAGTCTTGCCTGTACCGATAGCCCAGACAGGCTCGTAAGCGATGATAGTCTTCTTGATATCGTCAGCGGAAACGCCTGCAAAGTCAAGCTTGATCTGGCGGGAGATAACTTCCTCGGTGATATCAGCCTCACGCTCTGCAAGAAGCTCACCTACGCAAACGATGGGCTTGAGACCTGCTGCAAGGGCAGCCTTTGTTCTCTTGTTAACAGTCTCATCAGTCTCGCCGAAGTACTGACGTCTCTCGGAGTGACCGATTACAACGTACTCAACGCCAAGCTCAGTGAGCATATCAGCGGAGATCTCGCCGGTGAAAGCGCCGCTCTTTTCAAAGTGAACGTTCTCAGCGCCTACCTTAACGTTGGAGCCTGCTGTGGTGTTAACAGCGGTCTCAAGGTTGGTGAAAGGAACGCAGGCGATAACTTCTACCTTGCCCTCAGCGTTTGCAACCAGGGGCTTGATAGCTTCGAGAAGAGCCTTAGCCTCGGGACGGGTCTTGTTCATTTTCCAGTTTCCGGCAATAACTGCCTTTCTGAGATTCTTGTTCATGATATTTTCTCCTTTATATTTGGGCTTCCGTTAAAAGAAACCCATATTAGAATAAGGATACTGCATAATAACAGTCTCCTATACAAAATTATCTGATTTTATTTTACCACATCATCGGGGACTTGTCAACAAAAAAGCGGCATTTTCTGCCGCTTTTCAAAATCAGATTTACTTATAATACTTTTCCAGCAGCTCGCTAAGGGGAATGCCGTCAATGGTCACACCCGACACCTGACATGAATTTATGGCAAGACCTGTAAGATTGCAGTTTTCAAAGGTAACGTCCGAAAGGTCGCAGCCCACAAAGCTTGCCTTTGAGATATCGGTGCTTTCCATTCTTGCATCGGTCATATCGCCGTTGGTCATGCGGAACTTGCTCATAGAAACATCGGTAAATGCCGAGCCTGACATATTTGCGTTGACCACGGATGTGTCTGACATCATAACGTTGTCAAACTGGGTGGATATCATATTGCAGCCGCTGACAGTCACCTCCGAAAGGTCGCAGTCGGCAGCGGAAACGCCTGTGAAATCCGTATTTGCTATGTTGGAATATGAAAAATCACAGTCACGGCATATATCCACTTTCTGATTTTTAAGTATCATATTATCTCTCCTCTGCTTTTTGCCAATTACATTTTAACGGCATCGGTATTATTGTCAGCGGACTTATCCGCATAGATCTATTACCCCTATAAATAAAAATCGGGACGAAGCACGCCGCTCCGTCCCGAAATAAAGTGATCTTACTTTTCAGCAATAGCTGCAACGCCGGGAAGAACCTTACCTTCGAGGTACTCGAGGGAAGCGCCGCCGCCAGTGGAAATGTGAGACATCTTATCTGCAAAGCCGAGCTGCATAACAGCTGCTGCGGAATCGCCGCCGCCGATGATAGTGGTAGCGTCTGTTTCTGCAAGAGCCTTAGCTACTGCAATGGTACCCTTTGCAAGAACAGGGTTCTCAAATACGCCCATAGGACCGTTCCAAACAACAGTCTTTGCGCTCTTTACAGCGTCAGCGAAGAGAGCCTGGGTCTTGGGTCCGATATCGAGGCCCATCTTGTCAGCGGGGATCTTGTCAGCGTCAACAGCCTCAACAGCGATCTCAGCGTCGATAGGATCAGGGAAGGAAGCTGCGATAACAGCGTCAACGGGAAGAAGAAGCTTCTTGCCGAGCTTGTCAGCCTTAGCCATCATTTCCTTGCAGTAGTCGATCTTCTCGTTGTCAACGAGAGAAGTACCTACCTCATAGCCCTTAGCCTTGAGGAAGGTGTAAGCCATACCGCCGCCGATGATAAGTGTATCGCACTTTTCGAGGAGGTTGGAGATAACGTTCAGCTTGTCAGCTACCTTAGCACCGCCGAGGATAGCAACGAAAGGTCTGACAGGGTTCTCAACCGCATTGCCGAGATACTTGATCTCCTTCTGCATGAGGTAACCAACTGCAGTCTCCTTAACGAACTTTGTAACGCCCTCAGTGGAAGCGTGTGCACGGTGAGCGGAGCCGAAAGCGTCCATTACGAATACCTGACCGTCAACCAGATCAGCAAGCTCCTTGGAGAAGCCTTCGCCGTTCTTAGTCTCGTCAGCGCCTCTGAATCTGGTGTTCTCGAGGAGAACAACGTCGCCGTCAGCCATTTCAGCAACAGCCTTCTTAGCGTTGTCGCCTACAACAGTGTCATCAGCAGCAAATGTAACCTTTGTGCCGGGGAGAACTTCTTCAAGTCTCTTTGCTACGGGAGCAAGGGAGAACTTAGCCTCGGGACCGTTCTTGGGCTTGCCGAGATGAGAACAGAGAACGACCTTTCCGCCGTCGGAGATAAGCTTCTTGATAGTGGGGAGGGCAGCCTGGATACGGTTGTCGTTAGTGATAACGCCGTCCTTGAGGGGAACGTTGAAGTCGCATCTTACGAGAACCTTTTTGCCCTTAACGTTAATGTCGTCAACAGTGACTTTGTTTAATTCTGCCATTGGTATGACATCCTTTCATAGATAAATATCCGAGGCTGTTTCAGATGCCTCGGCAGCTTATTAAAGCTATCATATATATTTTATACTATTTTCCGATTTTTTGCAAGGGGTTTGGAAGATTTTTTTACTTATATTTCGTATTAAACAACATTAAAGCAAAAGGAAACGAACTGAGCGCTCAGTTCGTTTCCTTTTATCATATATTATGGCGTTATTTCTCCTTTGACTTGCAGCACACACCCATTATAAGACCGAACACCATGGCGGCGGTTATGCCTGCGGAGGCAGCGGAAAGTCCGCCTGTGACAGCTCCCAGAAGTCCCTTTGTGTCAACAGCCTCACGCACGCCCTCCGCAAGAGCGTTGCCGAAGCCTGTAAGGGGAACTGCCGCTCCCGCTCCCGCAAAGTCAATGAGAGGGCGGTATATCTTAAACGCTCCCAGCACCACTCCCGCCACAACGTAAAGCACAAGGATACGTGCGGGGGTAAGCTTTGTATAGTCGATAAGCACCTGTCCCACGGCGCACAGCGCACCGCCTACGATAAATGCCCATAAATAATCTGTAAACATAATTTTTCACCCTTCATATGAGATGTGGACTGCATGGGATATTCCCGGAATGCTTTCCCCCTGCTGTGACAGCGTGGGGGACATAAGCGCTCCCGTGGCGCAGAAAAGGATATTTTTCAGCTCGCCGCTTTTTACCTTGTCAAGAAAATATCCGCACAGCACCGAGGCACTGCAGCCGCAGCCCGAACCGCCTGCATGAACGTCCTGGGTTTCGTAGTCGAATATCATAGTGCCGCAGTCCTTGTACCTGGAGGATATGTTTATTCCCTCTTTTGCCAGCAGCTCTATAAGCAATGTGCCGCCCACACGTCCAAGATCGCCTGTGATTATCAGGTCAAAGTCATCGGGGGCAAGCCCTCTGTCCTCCATATGTGTCTTGATTACATATGCCGCCGCAGGAGCCATTGCCGCACCCATATTGTTGGCGTCGGTAACGCCCATATCCACTATCTTGCCGATAGTCGCCGCCTTTACATAAGGGCCATTCTCGCTGTGGGGAGAAACCACCGCCGCTCCCGAGGCGGTGCAGGTCCACTGAGCTGTGGGAGTTCTCACGCCGCCGTATGATAATGGGAAGCGGAACTGCCTTTCAGCCGAGCAAAAGTGGGAAGATGTGACTGCCACCACATTTCCGCCGATATCGCTGTCCGTCATAAGTGAAGCCATGAGCAGGCTCTCGGACATGGTTGAGCAGGCTCCGTAAACGCAAAGAAGAGGTATTTCAAGCTCTCTCAGTCCATATGATGTGGAGGTGCACTGATTTATAAGGTCGCCTGCGAACATATAGTTTATGTCCTCGCAGCGGAGCTTTCCCTTTTCCAGCGCTTTCATCACCGTAAGGCGCAAAAGCTCGCTTTCCGCCTTTTCCCATGTGTCCTGCCCAAAGTATGGGTCCTGATATACCTGGTCGAAATGCCTGCCCAGAGGGCCGTCGCCCTCCTTTTTGCCTACAACAGCCGCATAGCTGCGGATAGTGGGGGGCTTGTCCATTATAAAAGTATTTCTTGAAAGACGTTTTGCCATCTCACTTACGTTCCTTTCGCAGATGTTTTGCTACAATTATCTGCAAAGTGCCGTAAATTATACATTCAAAGGGATAAAAGCATAAAAATTACATCTATATTCAAAAAATTATAACGAAATTATCGTTAATATATGTTAACATATTATTTAGTATGCACAAATTTTAATTATAGGAGATGGGATAATATGACTTTTGACCAGATACTGGCAAAAATTGACGACTTTGTGTGGGGCGTACCTCTCATCGTTCTTATCCTTGCGGCAGGTCTGCTGCTGACAATAAGAACGGGATTTATTCAGGTAAGACATCTTCCCCGTGCGCTCAGATACCTTTTTAAAGAAGAGGTAAACGAGGAAGAAGAGATAGTTCACGGCGAGGTATCGGGCTTTGCTTCACTCTGCACAGCCCTTTCGGCAACTATCGGAACAGGAAACATTGTCGGCGTTGCAACCGCAGTAGGTATTCTGGCAGGCGGTCCCGGCGCACTTTTCTGGATGTGGGTGGCTGCATTTCTCGGAATGGCAACTAAGTATTCCGAGGGCTTTCTTGCAGTAAAGTACCGCACAGTCGATGAGGACGGTCACGTTCTCGGCGGGCCTTTCTACTACATAGAAAAGGGCATGGGCGTAAAGTGGAAGTGGCTTGCAAAGATATTTGCATTCTTCGGTGCCTGCGTTGGTCTTATGGGAATAGGCACATTCTCTCAGGTAAACGGCATCGCATCCGCAGTAACAGGCTTCTTTGACCCCAACAAGACAAACACCATTACCCTTTTCGGCAATGACTATTCTATCGTTACCGTTATCAGCGCATTCGTGCTTGCTATCCTTGCAGGTCTGGTAATCATCGGCGGCCTCAAGAGAATAAGCAGCGTTTCTCAGGTAGTTGTTCCTTTCATGGCTATCCTGTACGTTCTGACAGTTGTGGTACTTATCATCTGCAACATCACAAAGCTCCCCGCAGCTATCGCAGAAGTCGTAACAAGCGCATTCGGCGCAAAGGCTATGGCAGGCGGTGCTCTCGGTGCAGTTCTCATCTCCATGAAAAACGGTATCGCAAGAGGTATCTTCTCCAATGAGTCAGGTCTCGGCTCCGCACCTATCGCAGCAGCCGCAGCAAAGACCAAGGAGCCTGTAAGACAGGGACTTATCTCCATGACCGGCACATTTATCGACACCATCATTATCTGCACAATGACAGGTCTTGCTATCGTAATGGCAGGTTCATGGAAGGATGAAGCTCTCCAGGGCGTTCAGATAACCACAGACGCTTTCCAGAATGGACTTCATTTCCTCCCCAGCCAGGCAGCTTCCTTTATCCTTATGATATGCCTGGTATTCTTCGCATTCACAACTATCCTCGGCTGGAACTACTACGGCGAAAGATGCCTTGAGTACCTCAGCGGCAAGAACAAGACAGCTGTTATGATCTACAGAATACTTTACATCGCAGCTGTATTTATCGGCCCTTACATGACAGTTTCCGCAGTATGGACCATCGCAGATATATTCAACGGACTTATGGCTCTCCCCAACCTTGTGGCGCTGTTTGCCCTGAATAGTGTGGTGGCAAAGGACACAAAGGATTACTTCAAGCGTCTTAAGGCAGGAGAAATAAAGGAATAACATTATCATCAAACAGACTATCGGCATCAGGAGGCGGATATTATGGAACCAAATAAGCACAGCATCGGAAGTATCATCGCAGGCATTTTGTTCTTAATAGTATTCATCGGCGGAATGATAGGGATATACATCGGAACAACAGATGATATCCGCATATCTATCATTTCGCTGGGAGCCATACTGCTGGCAGTGGGCATTGCAGCAATATCAAGCGCTGTAAAGCAAAAAGGCTCAAAAAAGGTGCTGCCTGTCACAATATCACTGGTTTTCGTACTTATCGGAGCGGGGCTTATCACGCTCCCTCTGCTCAATATGCTCACGGGCTTTGAGATAGGCGGAGAGATAATAATATACGCTTCGCTGGGGCTTTTCGTGGTGATAGGGCTGCTGCTCATCGTCATTCCCATTGCAAAAATGGTGTATATGAAAAGGGTATGCACCTGTGTTGTTGAGGCGAAATGCGTTGGGCTGGAGAAAAGTCCTTTCCGTGACAACTACGGCAGATGCCGCTCATATTATCCCGTGTGGGAATACACCTTTGACGGTGTTTCGTATCATGAGCAGGAAAGTATGGCACGCAATTTTGGGCTTCCCTCGGAGGGAGATTACTGTGAGCTTCACGTCAATCCCGATGTGCCGACGGAATTTTACCAGGAGGCATCGCACGTAAATCTGTTTTTTCTGATACTCGGTGCCTGCTTTGCAGCTCTCGGCATTCTGGCGATAGTTCTTACAACAAGTCAGATGGAATAAGAACCTGTCTTCATAAGAAATGTGTGCGGATTTTCGAGCATAATTTTGTTGCAGAGTAGGCAAAAATCCGCAGGCGGGCTTTCGCCCGGCAAGGATTTTTAACGCAGTCTGCGGCAAAATTTGCCGAAAAGACGTGCGCATATGCTTGTGAAGACGGGTTCTAATATAACAAAAACTTCCGTATCGTTTGATGCGGAAGTTTTTTGTTGGGATATAAAGTGATGAAGAGGTTGGGCGGATAGGGCGTCAAGCGTATAAGAAAGACCTTGCTCTTATTTGTGCTGACTTTCTTATATATCTGAAATACCCCTAAATACAGAAAAGAGCTTCCGTATCGTGTGATGCGGAAGCTCTTTTAGGCTATTTATAGGCTATTTATAGCTTATAAATAGCTATCGTTACTTAGCCGATCTTATCAGCGTATCAGCCAGATCCTTGAATGTCCATTCTCCTGTTTTTCTGTTGTAAATTCCAAAGCACTCGCCGCCCTCAGAATCACCGCTGTTGTTATCCCACCATACGCAGGGAATACCATACTTGGCTGCGCCCTTGATATAATATTCAGCCCACAGGCATCTGTCTGCCTCATCGCCCTTGTTGGTTGCGCCGAACTCGCCGATCACTACCTGAATACCCTTGCTGATGAACAGGCTGTTCAGGTCGGAGAAGAACTTATCCAGCTCCTTCTTGTCGCTGTCGGAGAACTTCTTGCTGTAGCCGCTGTTCATTGCGTAGTTGTAGGGAGAATATGCGTGAACCGATACGATTATCCTTTCATCATCGGGAAGCTTCATCGCTCTGAGTGCTCCCATATTGGAGGTGGCTGCATATGCGGGTACCATGATATATCTGTACTCGTTGTTTCCGCCTGTTGCACGGATAGCGGAAACTATTGCGCTGTTAAGGTTGTTGACGACTTCTCTTTCAGCTCCTGTGCCGCCTGTCCATTCCTTGGCGCTGCCCTCGGTACGGGGTTCGTTCAGTGTTTCAAAGATAAGGTGCTCGTTATACTTCTTGAACTCGTTTGCAATCTGTGTCCAGAGCTTTGTCATCTTCTTTTCGGAAGCTTTATAGGTCTTGTCGCTCTTTGCGCAGCCGCCGATGTCGTAATACTCGTTGTCGTGGTGAGAGTTGAGGATAACGTACATATCGTTCTTATATGCGTAGTCAACGACTTCCTTGACACGCTTCATCCACTGCTCGTCAACGTTGCCGTCCTTATCGGTGTGCCTGCCCCATGAAACGGGGATTCTTATGGTGTTGAATCCCTGAGCCTTGATATCGTCTATCATAGCCTTTGTGGTCTTGGGGTTGCCCCATGCGGTCTCGGAGCTCATTCCGCTGCCGAGAGCGTCAAGGGAGTTGCCCAGGTTCCAGCCTATCTTCATGTTGGAGGTAAGCTCCTTGGCGGTGACGTTCTTATCAAAGCTGCCTGTGGTCTTGCCCGAGGGCTTATTGCCTGCTGTGACCTTGACTGTAACAGTCGCTTTCTTTCCTGAGCCGTCGGCTGCCTTTACAGTGATTGTGGTGCTGCCGCTCTTAATGCCCTTGATAACGCCGTCCTTGCTGACCGTTGCCACCTTTTTATCTGAGGAGGAATATGTCAGCGACTTGTTTGATGCGTTTGAGGGGGACACCTTTGCGCTTATCTTATAGGTGCTTCCCGCCTTGACGGAGATGCTCTTCTCGCTGACGGTGACACCTGTAACGGGAGTGCCCACAGTTACCTTTACCTTTGCGGAAGCGTCAGTGTTCTTGATAGCTACGGTAACATCTGCCGAGCCTTTCTTTACGCCTGTTATCTTGCCCTCGTCGGTGACGGAGACAATGCTTTTATCGGAGCTTGTCCACACCAGAGTATATTTTGACACGCCCGATACTTTTGCTTTAAGTGATACTGTTTTGCCCTTTGATATGGTAATGGTGCTGTAAGGGAGCGTTACCGATGGGTCTGCCGCAGAGACTGTCATAACAGAGCCGCACATAAGGCTCATTATCATCGCCAGTCCCAGCAGAAGGGATAATAGCTTTTTCATATTTATTTCCTTTCAAAAAAAGCGTCCCACATTTGTGAGACGCAAGTTTATCATGCTATTTTGTTTATTTCGTTCTGCATCAGGCAATAGGGAATGATACCCAGACCAAAAATAGCAAGAATGATATAAACCATACCTGTGCTTCCGTTGGTATTGCCATTTATCTCATCAACCTTTTTACCCTGCATATAGAACCAGTAAAATCCGTAGATCCCAAAGGTAATAATGGTATAGACCAGAGCCGTTCCGCCGCCTGCTGTCTTTGTCTGTGCGTTGTAATTAAGCTCATCGGTCAGCTTTACGAACCAGTACAGCGCGTAAATGCCGCAGGTAAGGAGAGAAAAAATGATACAAAGCGCAATATTTCTTTTTGTTGCCATATAGATACCCCCTTAATATTTTTGCAAATAAATCAATTTTTAGATTTATTTGTTAATTGATTATACCATATAAGAAGATATTCGTCAATAGCAAAAACAAAATCCGCTAATATTTTAATACGTTATACTAAGAACCTGTCTTCATAAGAAATGTGTGCGGATTTTCGAGCATAATTTTGTTGCAGAGTAGGCAAAAATCCGCAGGCGGGCTTTCGCCCGGCAAGGATTTTTAACGCAGTCTGCGGCAAAATTTGCCGAAAAGACGTGCGCATATGCTTGTGAAGACGGGTTCTAAGCACCAATTAAAAACTATACAAAAAATTGAGCATAATCTTGCGTATATGGATTATGCGATGATTTTTTGTCTATAGTTTTATTGGTGATTAGTATTAAATGCAGGTGCCCTGCGTCATTGGAGCACCTGCATTATTTTAAAGATATGTTATCAGAGCTTGATAATAATCTTGCCGCCTGCTGTGGGATTTACCTTAACAGCCTCGCCGCCTGCAACCTTTACAGAGAAGCTCTTGTCGGTGCCTGTGTAGGAAACCTCGACCATATCGCCGTGACGTACTGCGGTAATGGTGAATACCTTGTTAGCCTCGGCGTCATATACGTTTGCGGAAATTTCCCTGCCCTCCTCGGGAGCGTAGATAACGAACTCGGTGCCCTCGAGATAATCGTACTCGAAGTCTCTCTTGAAGCTGCCGTAGCCGATGATGGAGTTGGGCTTTGCAAGGCAGGGCAGACCAAAGTAATCGTATGTCTGGGTGTAGAACTTGCCGCCCTCATATACCTGACCGCTGATGATATCGGTCCATGTTCCCTCGGGAACGTAGAACTCGGCAACGCCCTGATCGTTCAGGATAGGTGCAACGAGGATATTGTCGCCGAACATATACTGCTTGTCAAGTGTGCGGCAAGCGGGATCCTCAGCGTAGTCGATGACCATTGCTCTCATCATGGGGATACCTGTCTCGTGGGTCTTGATAGCCTGTGCCCAGATGTAAGGCATCAGCTTGCCCTTGAGCTTGGTGAAGAAGCGGAGAACATCTGTGCACTCGGTGGAGCCGTCCTTATCGAAAAGCCAAGGCACTCTGTAGGAAGAGTTGCCGTGAAGTCTGGAATGTGTGGAGAAGAGGCCGAATGCTGCCCATCTCTTGTAGATGTCAGCTGTTGCGGTAGCCTCAAAGCCGGACATATCGTGGCTGAAGAAGCCGAAGCCGGACATACAGAGGGAAAGTCCGCCTCTGATGGTCTCTGCCATGGAGGTGTACTCTGCGGAGCAGTCGCCGCCCCAGTGTACGGGGAACTTCTGACCGCCTACTGTTGCGGAACGTGCAAACAGGCAAGCCTTGTTTTCGCCGTAGTATTCCTTGAGAACGTTGTATACGGTCTTATTGTAAAGGTATGTATAGTAGTTGTGCATTGCGATGGGGTCGGAACCGTCGTAATACTTTACATTGGTGGGTATTCTCTCGCCGAAGTCGGTCTTGAAGCAGTTTACGCCCATCTCGCAGAGAACACGGAGCTTGGAAGCATACCACTCGCAGGCTGCGGGATTTGTAAAGTCAACGATTGCCATACCGGGCTGCCACAGGTCGCCCTGGAATACGCTGCCGTCGGGATTCTTGATGAAGTAGCCGTTCTTTGCGCCCTCTTCAAAGAGCTGGGAACGCTGTGCGATGTAGGGGTTGATCCATACGCAGATCTCAAGACCCTTGTCCTTTTTAAGTCTGGAGAGCATTGCTTCAGGCTCGGGGAACTGTCTCTTGTCCCACTCAAAGTCGCACCACTGGAATTCCTTCATCCAGAAGCAGTCGAAGTGGAATACCTGGAGAGGAATGTCACGCTCTGCCATGCCGTCGATAAAGGAAGTAACGGTCTCCTCATCGTACTTGGTGGTAAAGGAGGTGGTGAGCCAGAGGCCAAAGGTGTATGCAGGAGGAAGTGCGGGCTTGCCTGTCAGTGTGGTGTAGTTTGAAAGCACCTCGCCAATGTTTGCGCCGCCGATAACGAAGTATTCAAGCTTCTCGCCGGGAACGGTGAAGGATACCTTGGAAACGGTGTCGGAGCATACCTCAAAGGAAACCTTATCGGAGGAATTTACAAGCACGCCGTAGCCTGTGGAGGAAACATAGAAAGGAATGCACTTGTAGGACTGATCGGAGCATGTGCCGCCGTCGGAGTTCCATGTTTCAACGTTCTGACCGTTCTTTACAAAAGGAGTGAACTTCTCGCCGAAGCCGTAGAAATATTCGCCTACGTTCATGGAGAGCTGCTCACGGATATATGTGCTTCTTGCGTCCTGAGGATAGCTCCAGAAGGTGTCGTCCTGCATGGAGTTGAGACGTGCGGAGGTCTTGAACTTGCTCTCGTTGATGATGGAAGCGGAACGCCATGCGCCGCCTGTCAGTCTCTTATCCTTATAGTAGTACTGAACGTTCCAGTTGAACTTGCCGATAACAAGCTTAGTATCGCCTGAAACCAGCTCCCAGCAGTCGCCCTTTTCGGTGATCTCGGGAGTATAGCCCTGATCTTCCTCAAGCTCGAACTTGGGCTGATTGTCAAGAGTGCCCTTGTAGTGCTCGATGGATACCTTGATAACGTCCTTCTGGGTGGAAGTAAAGGTGATGTCCAGGCAGGGACCGCCAAGGGTCATACCTCTGTTCTGAATGTACTGGGAAGTTGCGTAAACGTTGAGACCATTCTTAACGGGAGTGATCTCGTAAGCCTGCGAAGCGTAGTTTACCTCGTAGCCTCTCTGATTGAGCCAGAAACCGTCTGCGAATTTCATGTGCATTTCCTCCTTGAAAAATTATATGTTCATATTATTTTTTATCACTCTAACATTGACAAGGATATCAAAATCCTTGTTTTGTGTTAACGATTACATTGTATAACATCAACAAGGCTTTGTCAAGAGCTTTTGTGAATTTTACATTTTATTAACATAGAAAAATTCCCCTTGTGATGTGCCTGATACAGTTCATTCCAGCGTGATGTCCTCCGCAGGATATACCGCCGTCATTCCGCAGAAAGTGACAGTCACCTTAAAGCTGTAGTCCGTGCTGCATTCAATGTGCGTGCGGTTGATGACCACCTTGTCCTCATCGGAGACAAGCTCGGAGAGTACATTCGGGTCAAGAGAGCTGTCTTCTGCGCTGTAGCCCTCGAAGCCTGTGGAGAAATCATAGCCCATGACCTCCTGCTTGGTGATGTAGGTGGCAGCGGCAGTATAATAGTTCTTTGCCGATCGGGTGAAGTGTACAAGAAGCTCGTTCTTTGCATTATCAAAGGACGGGTCGGAGCTTTCCTCGGGGTTGTCCTCCATAAGCTTCACAGCCTTTCCGTATTCGTAAAGGTATATGCAGTTGTTCACCCTGTCAAGCAGGGGAGCGGAGTCGTCCTCTTCAATTACAACAGGCTCGGTGGGAGGGAGAACTATCCTGGCGCTTGTTTCGGGGGTATCCACCTCCATGCCGCCCTCGGAAACGCCGACAGTGATAATGTCCGTCTGATCGGGATCAGCTGCGGGTGTGGAACCGCAGGACGAGAGAACGGCCGATAAACCGAGAACAGCCGCACACATAGCAGTGCGCTTAGAAATATGCTTCATTATAATATGTCCTTTCTTCGATTTTGACCAATAATATGTTTTATTCATTATACCATAATAATGGGCATTTTTCAATAGTCTGACGATACAAAAAGCACAAAGGCAAATAGACAGAAGTAACAGACATAAATAACGGACGAAAATAACAGATTGAGAAGCAAAACAAACAAGTCAACGCTATCAAACACAAAGGTAAAAAGTTTAGTCCGGCTTTTCAAAGGTGGCGGGAATCCGGAGGGCGGAGACATCCGGTCGCTGCTCGCAAGCAGCGAAATCTCTTTGCTGACGGTTAATGCAATCAAAGATAAAGCCGACAGACTAAAAGATCCTAAAAGCCGCCTGCACCGAAAATTCAAAGTCTTGCAAATGAATTTATTTTCTCAAATCATCTTAAAACTATTCAATGCAGGCGGCTTGAAACCAAGAGACATTCCGTCAGGAACAGCGATTTTGGTTTCCGCCGTTAGGCGCAGGTACGGACATACCTACAAATCAATTTTATTCGTCCGTGCCGAATGCAAAGGAGACACCTAAGTGAGAGATTGTGTCGGAACGACACAGAGGAAACCAAAACCCAACAAAAGCGGGCATTCCCTTGTGCCGCTGTCGGCACATATTCTCCCCTACGGTTTCTCCATGCCTTGTAAAAGGCAAGCACTCATCTCTTCCCTACCCCCTCACCTCAACTAAGCCCGCTTTTGCAGTTTGGCTTTAACTTTTTGTTTGGCTCCTGTATCGAATATCGTTTCGTGCCTTTCTGCATTTTGCAACTCGCATTGTTTTGACTTTCATTTTGCAAAATAACTCTCCGAGCGCTCCCCCGCTGCCCTATACGTCCGCACACCGACACGCAATGTTAACATTTAAGCAAAATTACGCAAGAAAATATTTTGACGTGTCATATTGCAACGCATTTTCGGCGTATGTTTTGTGTAAAACTGTCATATTTGCAAGTTTATAGAAAAAATCTTGCAAAAACCTATTGACAAATCAGATAGCCTGTGCTAAAATAATATCACTAAAACAGCAATGCAGTTATTTTTAGGAGAGTGAGTATATGCTTTTAAAAGAAGGCGAAATCAGGATCCCTGCCGGATGTGCCATTTCCGGCTTCATCAGCCGTGACGGCAACCGCATGAACGGCGGAGATATCGTAAAATCCATTTCCTATATGCACGACCGTTCAAACGGTCTGGGCGGCGGTTTTGCAGGATACGGAATCTATCCCGAGTACAAGGATTACTACGCATTCCACGTATTCTACAACTCCAACGAGGCAAGAGAACAGACTGAGCGCTTCCTTGACCGTCATTTTGACGTCATCAACCTCAGCCGTATCCCCACTAAGAAGACCCCCGCAATCACCAACGAGCCTCTTATCTGGAGATACTTCGTTAACCCTCTGCCCACTAAAATAGCTTCCTCCCAGCTGGACGAAAAAGAGTTCGTTGCAAAGTGCGTTATCAGAATAAACAATGATATCGACGGCGCTTACGTTTTCTCCAGCGGCAAGAACATGGGCGTTTTCAAGGCTGTTGGATTCCCCGAGGACGTTGGAGAGTTTTACCGTCTTGATGAATACGAGGGCTACGCATGGACCTGCCACGGCCGTTATCCCACAAACACCCCGGGCTGGTGGGGCGGTGCTCATCCCTTTGCGCTCCTTGACTATACAATAGTACATAACGGCGAAATTTCCTCCTACGACGCTAACCGCCGTTTCATCGAAATGTTCGGCTACAAATGTACCCTCCTTACCGATACGGAGGTCATCACATACATCTTCGACTGGCTCAACAGAAAACAGCAGCTTTCTCTCGAGGATATAGCTTCCATCATCGCAGCTCCCTTCTGGAGCGAGATAGACGAGATCGAGAAGAAGGATCCCGAAAAGGCTGCAAAGCTCAAGTATTTCAGAAACGCATTCTCCAGCCTGCTCATCACAGGCCCCTTCTCCATCATTCTCGGCTACACAGGCGGAATAATGGCGCTCAACGACCGTCTGAAGCTCCGCTCCATGGTAGTTGCCGAAAAGAAGGATATGGTCTATATCGCCAGCGAGGAGTGTGCTATCAGAGCTATCTGTCCCGATGTTGAAAAGGTATGGTCTCCAAGAGGCGGCGAGCCTGTAATTGTAGAACTTAACGAGGAGGGTAAAAGGAAATGCCTGTAAATTTCTTTCCTGCTGAATTTGAAGTGATCCGTAATACGGATAAATGTATAAAGTGCCGTGCCTGTGAGCGTCAGTGCTCCAATGAGGTGCATTTCTATGATCCCGATTTTGACAAGATGCTTACCCACGACAATCAGTGCGTTGACTGCCAGAGATGCGTATGTATCTGTCCCACAGGCGCTATTAAGATAGTACCCAACGAAAACGCTTTCAGAAAGAGCGCAAACTACACCCAGCAGCTGATGATAGAAAACTACCGTCAGGCAGGAACGGGAGCTGTTCTCCTTTCCTCCATGGGCAACCCTCAGGATTATCCCGTTTACTGGGATAAGATACTTATCAACGCTTCTCAGGTAACAAACCCTTCCATCGACCCTCTGAGAGAGCCTATGGAAACAAAGGTGTTCCTCGGCAAGAAGCCTGCGGCTATCAAGAAGAACCCCGACGGCACCGTTGATACAAGAATGACACCTTATCTGGAGCTTAACACTCCTATAATGTTCTCCGCAATGTCCTACGGTTCCATTTCCAAGAACGCTCACGAGTCGCTTGCCCGTGCGGCTACAGAGCTTGGGACCTACTACAACACAGGTGAGGGCGGACTTCACAAGGACTTTTATCAGTACGGCCCCCACACCATCGTGCAGGTAGCTTCGGGACGTTTCGGCGTATTCAAGGATTACCTTGACACAGGTGCGGCTATTGAGATCAAAATGGGTCAGGGCGCAAAGCCCGGTATCGGCGGCCATCTTCCCGGCGCTAAGATCAGAGAAGATGTTTCCAGAACACGTATGATACCCATGGGCACAGACGCTATCTCCCCTGCTCCCCACCACGACATCTACTCCATCGAGGACCTCCGCCAGCTCATATTCTCGCTGAAAGAGGCAACGGAATATACAAAGCCCGTTATCGTAAAGATCGCAGCAGTTCATAACGTTGCGGCTATCGCTTCGGGTATCGCACGTTCGGGTGCGGATATCATCGCAATAGACGGTTTCAGAGGCGGTACAGGTGCGGCTCCCACAAGAATACGTGATAATGTGGGTATCCCCATTGAGCTTGCTCTCGCAGCCGTTGACCAGAGACTTCGTGACGAGGGTATCAGAAATGAAGTTTCCATCGTTGCGGCAGGTTCTATCAGAAGCTCCGCAGACGCAGTAAAGGCTATCGCTCTCGGTGCCGACGCTATCTACATCGGAACTCCCGCACTCCTTGCAATGGGCTGCCACCTTTGCAGAAGCTGCCACGGCGGCAAGTGCAACTGGGGTATCGCTACACAGCGCCCCGACCTGGTAAAGCGTCTTAACCCCGAAGTAGGCTACAAGCGCCTTGTAAATCTCGTTCACGCATGGGATCACGAAATAAAGGAAATGATGGGCGGTATGGGTATCAACTCCATTGAGTCTCTCAGAGGCAACCGTCTTATGCTCAGAGGTATCGGTCTTTCTCAGAAGGAGCTTGATATCCTGGGAATACAGCACGCAGGCGAATGATCTCATACTATTATAATCGGAGGTAGTAAAAGCCCATGAAAAGAGTTTATGTAAACGAGGACTGGTGTCTCGGCTGTCATCTCTGCGAATTTTACTGCGCATTCGCCAACAGCGGCGAAAAGGATATGTCCAAGGCATTCAAGCTCGGTAAAGATGCCGCTCCCAGAATCAGAGTAGAGGAGGGCGACGGAATAAATTTCGCCGTTCAGTGCCGCCACTGTCAGGATCCTGCCTGTGTAAAGGGCTGCATTGCAGGCGCTCTCACCAAGAACGAAAACGGAGTTATTGAAATAAATACGGATAAGTGCGTAGGCTGCTACACCTGCGTTCTCTCCTGCCCCTACGGCTGTATCGTTATCGACCCCAAAAATCAGGGAAGAACAGTTACCAAGTGCGAGCTTTGCACAAGAAACAGCGCAGGCGAGCCTGCCTGTGCGGCTAACTGTCCCAACAGGGCTATCGTCTTTGAGGAAAGGGGAGAAGAATGATGAAATACGTTATTATCGGAAATTCCGCAGCGGGCATCGGTGCGGTACAGGGAATAAGAGAAGTCGATAAGGACGGCCAGATCGTTCTTATCTCCGATGAAAAGTATCATACCTACTCACGCCCCCTTATCTCTTATCTGCTCAAGGGAAGAGTTACGGAGGAGAGCATGATATACCGTCCTCTTGATTTCTACGAAAAGAACAATGTGGATACTCTCCTTGGCACAAAGGTAGTTTCCGTTGATTCCGCAGCAAAGAACATCACCCTTGAAAACGGAAACAAGGTGGATTACGACAAGCTGCTCATCGCAACAGGCTCCAAGCCCTTCGTTCCTCCCATGGACGGACTTGACAACGTTAAGGACAAGTTCTCGTTTATGAAGCTGGACGACGTTAAGGCTATCGAGGGCGTTGTAAAGCAGGGTTCAAAGGTGCTTATCGTGGGCGCAGGTCTTATCGGTCTGAAGGCTGCCGAGGCTCTTGAACATTACGGTGCGCAGATGACTGTTATCGACCTTGCAGACAGGATCCTTCCCTCAATTCTCGACAACGAGGCTTCCGATATCATGAAGGCTCACATCGAGTCCAAGGGTGTAAGATTTATCCTCGGCACCAGTGCAAAGCACTTTGAGGCTCATTCCGCCGAGCTTACCAACGGCGAGACCGTTGACTTCGACTTTGTTATCCTTGCAGTAGGTGTTCGTCCCAACACCGAGCTTGCCGAAATGGCAGGCGGCAGCGTAAACAGAGGAATCGAAACAGATACCCGTCAGGCTGTAAAGGGCGTTACCGATATCTACGCCGCAGGCGACTGCACCAAGTCCTTCGATATCTCATCGGGCAGCGAAAAGATACTTGCTCTTCTCCCCAACGCTTTCATGCAGGGAAATATCGCAGGAAAGAACATGGCAGGAATGGAAAGCTACTATCTCAATGCTATCCCCATGAACGCTATCGGCTTCTTTGGTCTGCACATCATCACCGCAGGCTGCTACGACGGCGGGGCTTATGTGGAGCATGACGGCAACAATTACAAGAAGCTCGTTACCCGTGACAACGCTCTCAAGGGCTTTATCCTCATGGGCAACAAGATAGACAGAGCGGGAATTTACACTTCACTTATCAAGGAGCACATTCCCCTTGATGAAGTGGATTTTGAAGCCCTCAAGAGAAATCCCATGCTTATGGCATTCTCAAGGACGAGAAGAAATGAAAAGCTTGCAGGAGGTTTCGGAAATGACTAAGATTACTGCGGGAGATCTGCATTACAGACTTCTTAATCAGGAAATAAGGCTGTCCAAGGACAAGGACATTGTTATAGAAAACTGCCTGGGTCAGAGATTTATCGGAAGCGGCTGTATCGGCAAGAATATTGAGATACACGGCGTTCCCGGCAACGCTCTGGGCGCATACCTTACCCAGTCCAATATCACCGTTTACGGCAACGCTCAGGATGCAACGGGCGATACCATGAACGACGGAACCATCACCATTCACGGCAACTGCGGCGACGCTCCCGGCTACGGCATGAGAGACGGAATGATTCTCATTCAGGGCAATGCAGGCTACCGTGCAGGCATTCATATGAAGCAGTATATGGAAAAGGTGCCCGTGCTGGTCATCGGCGGCAAGGTAGGCGACTTCCTTGCGGAATATCAGGCAGGCGGACGCATAGTAGTGCTGGGTCTGGGCTATGAGGATATCTGCCCCGTTGGCTCATTCTGCGGCACAGGAATGCACGGCGGAGCAATTTATATCCGCACAGATGTTGTTCCCCACGTTCCCGCTCAGGTCATGGTAACTGACGCTACCGACGCTGACAAGGAAGAGATAAGAGCCGATGTTGACAAATATACCGCAGCTTTCGGCGGCAATACCGACGATATCCTTTCCGCTCATTTCTTCAAGCTTATCCCCAACACTCAGAATCCCTACAAGCAGCTGTATGTAAACAACTGATTTGCTATTGCATATTTTCCCATTTGGCTGTATAATGTATATAGTATGATAATGCGGAGATGTTGCCATTATGTGCGCTGAAAGCCGACATCTCCGCAATAAAATGAAAGGAGCTGCCCTTTATGACTGCTAACAAAGCACTGATAGCCGCCGTATCCGACGATACAAAGGCAAGCCTTTCATCAATGGTACTTGAAGCAGGGCTTACCGATGTTTCCGTTACAAGCGGAAAAAATCTCCGTGACCTCTGCGCTGAGCATGATTATGACGTGGTCATCTCGGTGTTCCCCTTTGAGGGGGAGTTCGGCGCCGAGACTGCCGCTTATATAAGCAAGACATTCGATGTCTGTCAGGTGATATTCGTTCCCACCAAGGTATATGACGAGGTGTGCGCAAAGCTTTCGGGCACAGGGGCAGTGATACTTCCAAAGTCATCTCCCAGGGAGCTGGCTGTGAACTCCATACGCTGCGCCGCAGCTATGAAGAACAAAATGGACGACCTGCGTTCGGAAAACAAAATGCTCCGTGACATGGTAAATGAGATGAAGCTTGTGAACCGTGCAAAATGCGTTCTTATCGAGTATCTTAAAATATCCGAGAAGGAAGCTCACCGCCAGATACAGAAGCGTGCCATGGATCAGCGTGTAACCCTCACCGAGGTGGCAGCGGATATCCTAAAGACATATGAATACAGATAACGAAAGGACTTGCAGTTATGAAATTTACAAAAATGCAGGGCATCGGCAACGATTATGTTTACGTGAACTGCTTTGAGGAGACCGTGGCTGACCCCGAAAGAGTTTCCGAGATCATCAGCGACCGCCATTTCGGCATAGGTGCCGACGGACTTGTGCTTATAATGCCCTCCGACAAGGCGGATTTCAGAATGAGAATGTTCAATGCCGACGGCAGCGAGGGAAATATGTGCGGAAACGCCACACGCTGCATAGGCAAGTTTGTCTATGATAACCACCTTACCGATAAGACAAGCATCACTCTCGAAACAAGAAGCGGAATAAAGAAGCTGACCCTTTATCCCGAAAACGGCAAGGTCAAGACCGTGCTGGTGGATATGGGCAAAGCTGTTCTGAAGCCTGCGGACATTCCTATGAATGTAAGCGGCGATACATTTATAAACAAGCCTATCACCGTTGACGGCAAAGAGGTATTCATCACCGCCGTTTCCATGGGCAACCCCCACGCTGTCACCTATGTTGACGATGTTGACAGCTTGGAGCTTGAAAAAATAGGCCCTTCCTTTGAAAATCACCCCCTGTTCCCCGAAAGAGTGAACACCGAATTTATAAAGATTCTTGATGAAAGCACCATGCAGATGAGAGTCTGGGAAAGAGGCTCGGGAGAGACATGGGCGTGCGGCACAGGTGCTTGTGCCGCAACGGCTGCATCGGTACTCAACGGATATTTCCCCCACGACAAGGAGATAACCGTTAAGCTCAGAGGCGGCGACCTTTTCATCACCTACAAATCTGACGGCACTGTTCTTATGAGAGGCCCTGCGGAGACCGTATTCACAGGCGAGATAGATGTCTGAACGAAAGGAAAATCACAATGGTAAAGATCAACGAACACTTCCTTACAATGAAGAAAAATTACCTTTTCATTGATATCGCAAAGAAAATAAAGGCATATTCCGCAGCTCACCCCGATAAGCCCCTTATCAGAATGGGCATCGGCGACGTTACCCTGCCCCTTGCTCCCGTTGTTGTTGAGGCTATCAAAAAGGGTGCCGACGAAATGGGCGTTAAGGAGACCTTCAAGGGTTATGAGGACAGCGGCACAGGCTATGACTTTTTAAAGCAGGCCATCGCCGATTATTACAAGAGCTTCGGCGTTTCACTGGAGCTTTCCGAAATTCGTGTAAACGACGGCGCAAAGGCAGACTGCGGCAATATCGTGGATATCTTCGGCGACGGAAATACCATTCTCGTCACCGACCCCGCATATCCCGTTTATGTTGACTCCAACACAATGTGCGGCAGAAATATAATCTATGCGGATTCCAACGAGGAGAACGGCTTTGCGGCAATGCCCGATGAGAATGTCCATGCGGATATCATCTATCTCTGCTCACCGAATAATCCCACAGGCTCCGTTTATACAAAGGAGCAGCTTAAAATATGGGTGGACTATGCCCTAAAAAATGAAGCAATAATCATCTTCGATTCCGCTTATGAGGCATTTATCTCCGACCCTGCGCTCCCCAGAAGCATTTTCTGCGTTGAGGGTGCAAAGAAGTGCGCTATCGAGATGTGCTCGCTCTCCAAAACAGCAGGATTTACAGGAACCAGATGCGGATATACCGTTATCCCAGAGGAGCTTATCGTAAAGGCTTCCGACGGCTCCGAAGTAAGCATAGCACAGCTTTGGGGACGCAGACAGGGAAGCAAGTTCAACGGCGTTTCCTATCCCGTTCAGTGCGGCGCAGCAGCCGTGTTCACTCCCGATGGTCAGAAGCAGACCCACGAGGCGATCAACTACTACAGAAGAAACGCAAAGCTCATGGCAGATACGCTTACCGAGCTTGGCATAAAGTTCACGGGAGGAATCAACTCTCCTTATATCTGGCTCAAGTGCCCCAACAATATGGGCAGCTGGGAGTTCTTTGATTATCTGCTTGAAAAAATTCAGGTGGTAGGCACACCAGGAGAGGGCTTTGGAAAGAACGGCGCAGGCTGGTTCAGGCTCACCGCATTCGGCACCTATGAGAATACGCAGGAAGCCATGAAGAGATTCAAAGAGCTGCTTAAATAAGACAACCCCTTATACCTTATTATACTCATTCTATTTTCCAAACAAGATCCGCACCGAAAACCGGTGCGGATTTTGTTTTAGATAAAATTTATGTGTGATAAGCCAATTAAAAAGTCCGCACCGAGTTTTCGGTGCGGACTTTGTTGTTATTGATATAATTTTATTTATGCAATATCAGGTAAGCTGATGTCTATGTCATCAATGCCGATATCAAAGATATTATCGGAAATAAAGCTTTCGGTGTCAGCATACATCACGTCTGCCTTGTCGGCAGCGGGGGTGGCATATACAATGTCGGAAGAAACGATGTTTGTCCATGCGCCGTTTACATAAGCCTTTACCGCAAAGCCGTACTTAACGCCGTTGGTAAGACCTGTTACATACATTCCGTTGGCGGTTCTGTAGCCTGCCAGCGACCATTTGCCATTAAGGTAGGTGTAAACCGCATAGTTTGTTGCACCGTTAACGGAAGTCCAGTTCAGGGCAACTCTGCCGTCCTGACCCTGCGCCTTGGTGATAACGGGTTTTACCGATGCTCCGACAGGTGTTGCATAAACGATATCTGCGGAGGTTATGCCCGACCAGCTGCCGTTTACGTAAGCCTTTACGGCAAAGCCGTACTTAACGCCGTTGGTAAGTCCCGTTACATACATTCCGTTTGCTGTTCTGTAGCCTGCGACAGACCACTTGCCGTTAAGATAGGTGTAAACTGCGTAGTTTGTTGCACCGTTAACGGAAGTCCAGTTGAGGGCAACTCTGCCGTCCTGACCCTGCGCCTTGGTGATAACGGGCTTTGTTACCGCAGCCTCGGGTGTGGCATAAACAATATCTGCGGTGGTGATCGCCGACCACTTTCCGCTGACGTATGCCTTTACAGCAAAGCCGTATTTTGTGCCGTTTGTAAGTCCCGAAACGGTCATTGCAGTGGCAGTTGTTGTTCCGGCGTTGTACCACTTGCCGCCTGTGATGTAATAAACTGCGTACTGTGAAGCTCCGCTGACGGTGCTCCAGCTGAGCAAAACTGAGCTGTCCTGCGCCTTTGCCGATGTTATTGCGGGCTTGGGTATCTCACAAGCCTTGGGTGTTGCATATACCTTATCGGAGGGGTCTGACCACTCGCCGTTAACATAAGCCTTTACTGCAAAGCCGTAGCTTGTGCCGCCTGTAAGGTTCTTGACAGTCATATTGCAGGCTGTGGTGGTTCCTTTAAGCTCCCACTTATTATTAAGATAGGTATAGACTGCATACTGGGAAGCGCCCTGAACTGCGCTCCATGTGAGAGCAACTTCCTCGGTGCCTGCATTTGCGCTTGTGATAACAGGTCTGGGAACGGCTGCCTTGACGGGAGTTGCATATACCATGTTGGAAATGCCCGACCAGCTGCCGTTTACATACGCCTTTACAACAAAGCCGTAGCTTGTGCCGCCTGTAAGGTTCTTGACGGTCATATTGCAGGCTGTGGTGGTTCCGTGGGAAGTCCACTTGTCGTTAAGATATGTAAATACCTCGTACTTGGTGGCTCCGCTGACAGCTGACCATGCAACAGTCGCCTGCTCGGTGCCTGCGGTAACGCTTGTGATAACGGGTCTTGTGGAGTCAAGCTTGGGAACGGTAACTATCCTGTAGGCTGTGCAGCCGCTTACGGAGCAGTATATCTGCTTTCTGCCCTTTGTGTAGGCGGTGGCTTCAAGGGCAACTGCCGATTTTCCGTTATAAACATGAGTGTGAGCAGTGCCGCCGGGAACATACACCTTTGTAACGGTAAGAGAAGAGCCTCTGTCGCCGATGTATGCCTTGCCAAGACCTGAGAAGGAGCCGCCGAATGCGCTTTTGAGACTTGATACTGACCATACCGCTGTGCCGTTGGATGCGCTGTCGGGAGCTACCTGTATCCAGCCTCTGCTGCTGTCGGTAAAGCTCTGGAGGATAAATTCGATATCCCCATAAGATGAATATGAGCAGTATATCTTGTCGCTGCTTGAAAGGCTTGTTATTGCGCCGGGGTCAAAGGATACTGCCTGACCGTAATTTGAGCTTGTGCCTGTGCCCGAGAAAAGCACGTTTTCTCCGCCTGTGGCAGTCTCATACTGAGGATCGCCGTTGTATGCGGCAACAAGCGCATCGGCAATGCCGCCGTAGGTGAAGCTTCTGCTGCCTCTGTTGAAGATGCCGAAGTTCTCGCTGCCTGTGCCGAAGCAGTTGTTGTCCCACCATACGCAGGGGATATCCTGTGCGGCGAACTGCCTTGCCAGCGAAGCATATATGCCTGCATACTTTTCTCTGTAGGCGGTGTTGCTCTTGTTTGTGGCGCCGAACTCGCCGATAACAACGGGAACGCCCTTGCTGATAAAGGTGTTGTACATACGTGTAAAGAAGCCGCTCAGCTCGGTAAGGTCGGAAGCCTGCCAGTCCTTGTGACCGTCGCCCGAGAACGCAAAGTCAAAGGGAAGATATGCGTGGATAGAAGCGGCGATCATGCTGTCACCCGATGTGTTCGACCATGCCTCAGCCTTGGCAGCATCGCCCGATGCGCAGTAGGTGGGGAGCATGATAAGGCGCTGGGCGTTGTTGCCGCCTGTGGCTCTGATAGCTGCACGGGCAGCCTCATTGTTGGCATTTACGCACTTGTAGTAGCTTGCGTTGCCTGTCCAGTCCTCGCCGCAGCGTGGCTCGTTGTTTACCTCAAAAATGAGCTTGTCGCCATAGTTCTTGAAGCGTGTGCCGATCTGCTTCCAGATAGCAGCCAGCTCCTCGGATATCTTGTTCTGAGCCGATGTGCTTGATGAAACGGCGGTCTGGAGGTCGTTGTGGTGAACGTTAAGGATAACGTACATTCCGTTTGCAAGGCCATAGTTTACCACAGTCTCAACTCTGTCCATATACTCGGCGCTGATTATGTACTTGGATGAGTCGGAGTAGTGGTCGTCCCATCTTACGGGTACACGCAGGGTGGTGAAGCCCTTTGCTGCAATAGCGTCTATCATGGACTTGGTGGTCTTGGGATTGCCCCAGTTGGTCTCGCTGTCGGACGATTCAAGGGAATTTCCCAGATTCCAGCCTGCGCCCATATCGGAGACTAACTGGAAAGCGGTAAGCCCTCTCATCTGAGTGGGATACGAGTATCCCGAAGCAAATTCCGACGTGTTCATTGCTGCCTGAACGGTGATATCCGAGCCGAATGCCGTTACCGAACCCAGTGATATCACAGCGGCAGAAAGGAGAGCCAGAAATCTTCCTTTTCCTGATCTTATCATGATCTTCGTTCCTTTCGGTGAAAATTGCCTTACACGGTAATTTTCGCATATTTGTTTAATTATAACATATTACGGCACCGATTTCAAGAACTAATGGTTAATTTTGTCATGATTTCCTGCATAAGAATATGAAAAAAGCCGCCCACAAGGACGGCTTTTCTATTTCACTCATCACTTCAGCTCAAAATAAGCATACACATATCCGCCGCTTGCGGTGGGGAATTTCATGCAGTAGCTGCCGCTTTTAAGGTCGGAAGCACTGTAATATTTATTGAGCACCATGGTCTTTTCCCACTTGTGCATGGCAGGAACGGTAACCTCGGTATCCAGAGCCTTTCCTGCTGTGACAGTTATCCACTTGCCCCTTACCTGGCGCATAAGCTTGCCATAGCCCTTTACGGTGATGTCGCTGTCGGTGGTGTTCACAAAGGTTATGACGATTTGCTTCTTGCCCCTTTTCTCAGGCTCAAACTGCTCCGCATAAACGTCATAGGGATTTGTCATCTCAAACTCGCAGGAGGTATTATCGGCGATAAGCGCACGATATTTGCCCGATTTCAGCCTTGTGCGGCTGTAGCGGGTAAGGTCAAGGAAGCAGTTTATGCTGTCACCCGATGTTAAAAGCACATCGGAAACGAAAGGACGGTCGGTCTCTTTAGGCTCTACTCTGTCCCATTCATCGGTGTCGTCATTATACACATAAAGTCCCTGCGCCTCGGCATAATACTCCCCTGCATTGACGGCATATCCGCTGATATCTATTCTCTCGGTTGACATAATATCATAGCTTGGCTGAGAAGTGCTTACCGCTGCCCGATCTGCGATGCTGAACTCACAGAAAAGCCGCTTCTGACCGTTGTCGGTATAAATAGTCTGGGCAATGCGGTATTTGCCCGCAGTAATGTTATTGGAATACGCCTCGGGAGTGAAATACACATCGGCTGAACCATTATAATAGTATGGGTCGCCCACATTTCCCAGCTCATATGCTACATCATTAACGACATAGCTGTCCGAGGGCTTTACCTTGTACCACTTGCCGTCGGAATATCTTTGCAGCTCGGTTATCTCGCCCATGTAGGCAGTGCCGCTGATGTTTTCTGCGGTGAATGTGAACTTTATCTTATCACGGTTTCCCATAACGATAAGCTGCTTGTCGGCGGTCACGGAAAAGGGGTTGACGGAATCGGTGAGCCTGCCGTCGGAACCGAAATTGTACTGCTTGCCGTCTATGGTCACAATACCCACAGCTCCCACGCCGTTCCGGTCAAAATAATATGTGCCGCCCGAAAGCTTCAGCCAGCCGCCTGTGAACATAATGCCGTCCCGGTAATAGCGGATAACTCCGTTTTTCCTGCCGATGCCGGTGTATCTGCCAAGGCAGCTGCCGTAAGAATCAAAGCGATATACCACGCCGTCGATGTTCATAACGCCTGTGGCTGCCGCTCCGTCATGGAGGATATATCTGCCTGTTCCCTCGCCGCTTTCCCAGCCGTGCTGCACTGCGGACACGGGCACTGCGGATATGCACATAACAGCCGCCATTGCAGCGGCAATAAGTCTGAATTTTTTCATATCGGTATCCTTTCTTTATGACTGAGTTTATGTTATATTCTGATTATATCATCTGCATGAAAAAGTATCAAGAGGAAAAGAATACCTGTAATCAAATGTAGGCAATGGAAATGGTTTTGTAACCGTTTGTTGGGAGTAAGAACCCGTGTTCATTTCATGATCGACCAGCTTAACGATGAACAGATCGAAGCACTTATGATGCTTTTAAAGAGCTTCGGTATATCAGATGCTCCAAATGAGGATACTAAAGCAGCGATAAAAGAAAGCGAACAACCGCTCAATAAATAAGCGCTCTGTCTTTTATAAGGCAAAGCGCTGTTTTTATATCATATAACAAAAGATCCGCAAACCGAAAAGGCTTGCGGATACATTGGTGAGCCATTGGGGATTTGAACCCCAGACCCTTTGATTAAAAGTCAAATGCTCTGCCGACTGAGCTAATGGCTCATCTCAACAATGCTTATTTATTATATCAAATAAAAATTGCCTTGTCAACAGGATTTTGCCAAAAGCCCTTGAATTTACATTTTGTTAACATTTCACCTGAGCAGCAGATTTACCGTAAGCACGCTGAAAATAAAGCCCGTGAGGTCTCCCGTGAGAGAAGCCGCAAGGGTGTGGCGGGTCTTTTTTATGCCTGCCGCCCCGTAATAGACCGCAAGGGTGTAAAAGGTTGTCTCGGTTGAGCCGAGCATCACGCTTGCCACCTTGCCCGCAAAGCTGTCGGGGCCGCTGTCCGAGATGATGCTCTCATACACAGCCAGCGCTCCGCTGCCGGAAACAGGCCTTATCAGCGCCAGCGGCAGGCACTGCGAGGGAAAGCCGATGCTGTCAAAAATCTGTGCCGATACGTTTGTTATCAGCTCCATTGCCCCCGATGCCTTGAACATTCCCACCGCCGTTATCAGTGCAATAAGAGTGGGCAGCAGCTCTGCACAGGTTTTCAGATTATCGGCAGCACCCTTTACGAACTCGCCGAAAATATCCGTCCTTTTATATATCCCCCACAATATCACTATGGCGGCGCATATGGGTATCACAAGGCTTGTCATGCTCGGTTCTCCTTTCATTTTTCCGTCTGATAAAGGGAAGCACCGCCGCTGTAAGGGAGAATGCAAGTGCGGCTGCCGATGTTATCCACACGGCGGGAATTATCTCCAGCGGCTCCGCAGAACCGTATTTCATGCGTATGGAAAGGGCTGTTGAGGGAATAAGGGTAATGGAAGCGGTGTTCAGGACGGTGAATATCACCATTGAGGGAGTGGCGGTGTCCCCTGCTTTCTCCTCTTCAGCAAGGGCTTTCATTGCTTCTATCCCGAAAGGCGTGGCGGCATTGCCCAGCCCCAGCAGATTTGCGGTTATGTTCATGCAGATGGCATGGAACGCCCTTCCGTTTTTGTCGATATTACGGAAAAGTCCGCCTAGGACAAAGGAAAAGCCTTTTGCCAGCACATCGGTAAGCCCCGATCTTTCGGCAATGCGCATAAGTCCGCCCCAGAAGCACATTCCGCCGCAAAGATATATGCACAGCTCCACCGCATTCACAGGCTCGGTGAGCACTGCCTCGGTAAGCTGCCCGGACGTGCCCGTAAAGACGGATACGGCTATTGAAACAAGTATAAGTCCTGCAAAAATAATGGTAAGCATATCATCACTCCGAGAAAAATATATGTATCATGCAGACGGATTATTACAGTCCCACACGTCAGCGAAAACGATTTATGCGTTAGTTTTTACCATTATCTAAATTTTTTCTCAAAAGCTATTGCAATTTCAGAAAAAGTATGATATAATATGTAACATCTAAGTTGGATGTAATCCGATATATAGGTGTGCGGGCCCTGTGCAACAAAACACCGTGAACCATGTCAGGCGGGGAACCGAGCAGCATTAAGCGGTACGTTTCGTGTGCCGCAGCAAGCCTGCACACCTATGTATCGGATTTTTTATAAAACAGAAAGATGGCCAGCTGAATGAAGAGATTACTGAAATTTTTCTCTGCGCTGAAACGGCTTTATGTCACCTCGGCACCTGCAGGCGCCGCTGTGCCCTATGTGCTGGGTCTGATATTTGTATTTTTCTATTTCGTCGATCACACTCACCCCGATGAAGCATATCTGATATGCGGAGCGGTCATGTTCCTGGCAGGGCTTTTCATACAGATAGGCTTTTCAGTTAACAGGGGCATAAACGGCGCCCCCGCCGACTACCTTTCGGATTACGATAAGGACGTTATCGGCACAGCCTTTATGTACGGTGAGAAGAAGCGAATGTTTTACTCCGCTCTGGAGCTGCTCCTGGCGGAAAATAATTATAACGATGCCCTGGATATTTTCAGGGACCTTAAAGGCAAAAGCCTGACAGACAGCGAACAGGGCGTTCTGGGCTTTTACACCTCCATCTGCTACAGCAGAATGGGATATTCCACCAACGCCGCTCACTGTGCAGTTATCGCAGCCGAAAAGGAGATACATCTCCCCGAATCGCTGCTTATGGCGGCAAGGAACTTTTCCCTCTCCGCAAGCTACGGCTCTGCGGCTGAGTATTACGAAAAGCTGGTTCCCATCGCCGAGAGCAAGGGCATTTTCCCTTTCATCTACAACGAGATAGGCAGAATGTTCCTTTCGGCTAATCTTCCCGAAAAAAGCAGATATTACTTTGAAAAATCAATAGAATACGGTCTTGACCCCATAACCTCTCAGGGCGGTCTTGCGCTGGCAAGCCTGCTGGAGGGCAAGGAGGACGAAGCCTGCGAAAGGTACCGCCTTGCGCTTATCGCACGAATAGGCGATATGGAGGGGTTCAAGTCATACTGCGCTCAGATATGCACCGCAGGCGGCTATCCCGAAAATTTCTTTGAGGAGCACCTGAGAGAGCGCTACGGCAAAGCAGATTCCCACATCAACGGATAATTATAAAAGAGGAAGGATTTTATGTATCAGGCGTTATACAGGAAATACAGACCCGCCACGTTTGACGATGTAATCTCCCAGTCTCATATTACCACAACGCTGAAAAATCAGATAATGAGCGGCAAAACCGCTCATGCCTACCTGTTCACAGGTTCAAGAGGAACGGGTAAGACCACCTGCGCCAGAATTTTTGCCAAGGCGCTCAACTGCGAGCACCCCGTAAACGGCTCGCCCTGCTGTCAGTGCGATATCTGCCGTGACGCAGACAACTTTGCTCTCGCCGATATCATCGAGATAGACGCAGCCTCCAACGGCTCCGTAAACGATGCCCGTGAGCTGAGGGAAGCCACCGAATACACCCCCGAACGGTGCAGATACAAAATATACATCATCGACGAGGTCCATATGCTTTCAAAGGAAGCGTTCAATGCTCTGCTGAAGGTCATTGAGGAGCCTCCCCCGTATATAAAGTTCATCATGGCGACCACCGAGCTTCACAAGGTGCTGCCGACCATTCTGTCAAGATGCCAGCGGTTTGACTTTATGCGAATAAAGACCGAGGACATCGCCGCACGTCTCAGCGACATTGCGGTAAAGGAAAACATCACCCTCGCCCCCGACGCTGCCGAGCTTATCGCAAAGGCTGCCGACGGCGGTATGCGTGACGCTCTTTCCATTCTCGACAGATGTATCGCATTTTCCGAAAACATCACCGCCGATGTGGTATCCGAAGCGGCAGGCATCGCAGGCCGTGACTACCTTTTCGCTCTGGCGGAAGCAGTTGCGGACAAGGATCCCGCAAAAGCGCTGGATATCATCTCTCAGCTGTACGACCGCTCAAAGGATATGCAGCGGCTGTGCGAAGAGCTGGCGGCACAGTTTCGGAACATTATGATAGCCATTTCAGCCCCCGAGCAGACAAAATCAATGATCTGCCTGCCCTCGGAGCTTGAGACCATAAAGCGGATAGCGTCTAAAATGACTCTTTCCGATGTATTGTCCCATCTGGACACACTTTCCTCCTGCGCAGAGCGTATGTCCCGTTCCCTCTCAAAGAGGATAGATATGGAGATGTGCGTTATCAGAATGTGCAGCGGAGCGGCTATTGTTACCGCCCAGGCCCCTGCTCAGGCAGCGGACAGAAGTGAGATCGACAGGCTGAACGCCAAGATATCCGAGCTTGAACAGAAGCTGGAGCAGAAGGCTGACGGCTCACCGAGACCCCAGCCGCAAAATCAGAAATATCCTCCCGCATCGGAGCGTGCCGCCGAAATGGCAGCCGCAGCATCGGGAAGCTCGTCCATAAACTATATCGACCGCTGGTTCGATATCATAGACAAGCTGAAGGAGACCTGCCCCTCAGTCGCCCCTGCCCTTAACGGCACCTACGGCTATGAGTGCGGCGGAAAGCTGCTCATAAACACCAAGGACAAGCTTATCGGCGTGCTTACACGCTCCCCCGAGAACTGTGTCAAGATACTGTCCGCCATAAATCAGCTGACAGGTCTTACCCTTTCCAACAAGATACTTGTGGGCTACAGGGAAAATCTTGACCGCTCACTGGCAGGCGGCGGCGAAAGCAAGGCGGAAGCGAAAATATCCCCCGAGGAAGCCCGGAAGGCTCTGCTTGAAAAGGCAGAAAACGGCGGTGTTCCCGTCGAAACTATCTAAGCTCAGTATCCGTCGGTATCCGTCGGATAATTGCTGCGGCACAGGCTGCGGCGCATAAATTTGAATACAATTTTTTCAAAGGAGTTATCACTATGAAAGCAAGATTACCACAGGGTATGGGCGGCGGCGCTCAGAATATGCAGAACATGATAAAGCAGGCTCAGAAGATGCAGGCTGAGATCACCAATGTTCAGGAAGAGATCGAGAACGAGACCTTCACCGCTACCACAGGCGGCGGAGCTGTTGAGATCACCATGAACGGCAGAAAGCAGGTCCAGTCCCTTAACATCAAGCCCGAAGTCGTTGACAAGGACGATGTTGAGATGCTCCAGGATCTTCTTATCAGCGCTATCAACGAGTGCGTAAAGCAGATCGAGGATACCTCCGAGGCAAAGATGGGCGCAGTAACAGGCGGCGTTTCTTTCCCCGGCCTTTTCTGATACCCCATAAATAAAAAGCTTGGCGGGGACTGGATAATAGTCCCCGCATTTTATCGAAAGGAGCATTTGCAATGGCAAACAGCACAGCACTGCCTCTGGTGCTCCTTGCGGAGCAGTTCGCAAAGCTTCCGGGCATTGGCATGAAAACCGCACAAAGGCTGGCTTATTTTGTAATGGGCATGAGCGACGAGGACGCACAGGCCTTTGCAGACGCTATAATCAATGCCCACAGCACGGTAAAGGAGTGCCGTATCTGCTGCAATCTTACCGATTCGGGTGTGTGCCCCATATGCAGCGATGATATGCGTGACCCCTCCACTATCTGCGTGGTGGAGACACCCAAGGACATTACCGCATTCGAGCGCACAAACGAGTACAAGGGCGTTTATCATGTACTCCATGGGCTTATCTCCCCACTGGACGGCGTTACTCCCGAGCAGATACGCATAAAGGAGCTGCTGAACAGGATAAAGAAAGGCGGCGTGAAAGAGGTCATCATGGCGACCAACCCCACTGTTGAGGGCGAAGCCACTGCCATGTACATCTCAAAGCTTTTAAAGCCCCTGGGAATAAAGGTAACACGCCTTGCATTCGGTCTGCCCATAGGCGGAACACTGGAATTTGCGGACGAGGTTACTCTTTTCAAAGCACTGGAGAATCGCAGTGAGATTTGACATATCTGTCATATAAATTACTTTATATTTGTGAAATGCCACAAATATAAAAAAAGGTATTGACTTTTTAGAATGAATGTGGTATGATATATAAGTCGTCAGGGAACGTTACCAATTCCGATTAAGTTAAACCTTTACTGGGATATAGCCAAGCGGTAAGGCAACGGACTTTGACTCCGTCATTTCGCCGGTTCAAATCCGGCTATCCCAACCACATTGGGGTGTCGCCAAGCGGTAAGGCACTTGACTCTGACTCAAGCACTTCCGGGGTTCGAATCCCTGCACCCCAACCACAAACCTGTTCACATTGTGAGCAGGTTTTTTGTTTTGTGTATGAAAAATCGGCAGCTCATATGAACTGCCGATTTTGCTTTATACTAAGCACCAATTAAAAACTATACAAAAAATTGAGCATAATCTTGCGTATATGGATTATGCGATGATTTTTTGTCTATAGTTTTATTGGTGATCAGTATTATTGCCACTCTTTAAGAAATTCCACCATTTTAAAATAGCTCTCCTGTCTGGCTTTTGCGCAGGCAGCGGGGTTTTTCTTTTCTGTGGGAAGAATGTATCCCATCACCTTGTTCATCTTGTCCAGCGCCTTTTTCTCCTCTTCAGTGTCGCAGCGCTGGTCAAAGGCAAGGGCATGGCTGCCGTTCTCATAAATAGCGCACTCGTGCCTGTGTGGAAAGCCCTTATCATCCAGCACCTTCATAATGCGGCGTGAGGCTATCTCCGAGGGCCATGTATCGTCAAAACCCGGGGCAATGAGCAGGATATCTCCGTTTATGTTCTCCGCTTTGATGCGTGAGGCTTCGGTGTAGTTATCAATGCACTCGATGTAATAATATCTGTTCATCTGGCTAATATTGTAATTGGGATTTTTTCTCAGCGCCGCAAGGGTCGAGGGGATATGGGAAAGGCATTCGGAAGACGAATATGGCAGGTCATGACCGTGATAATTGAACATTGCGCAGTGCTGACGGAAGAACATATTTTTCGTTCCCTCCACCACATAGTCATAGCCCGAAACGGGTATGGCGCAGGTTATGTCACCAATGAGCGAGGAGCAGAGCAGCGTATATGCTCCCCCAAGGGAAATGCCCGTCATGGCGATCTTGTTTATCTTCACGGGGCAGTCGTTTTTCAGCCACCCCACAGCCCTTTCGCAGTAATCCACGGGGATAGCAAAATTATTTTTGCTCAGCCCCTCCCACAGATAATATCCCAGCGCAAGAACGCTGAACCCCTCACGCCTGCACAGCTTCGAGGCACGTTCCTCCACAGTGCTGCGGTTCTCGCCTGTTCCGCCCACGTATATCACGGCTTTGTCGGCGTAGGTGCTTCCCTCGTAGAACGTGCCCAGAAAGCCGTTTTTTTCAAGTGTTGTTTTTATTATCATATGCTGCTTCTCCTTTTTGTGTAAGCCGCAGCTAACTCATATACATATTTTCTCCGATATAATTATAGCACGTTGTTATGCGGATTTCAAGTATCAGATCTGCGGCAAACTGCCTGCCGCCTTGATTTTCAAAGGAAAATATGATATAATTTACAAAGTATCTTATTTGAAAGGACAGTTTATCTTGAAGCCCGTAAATCTTAAATTCAAAGGCCTTGGCTCATATTTTGGGGAGAGCGAGATCAACTTTGGCTCCCTTGATGATGTTTTTCTCATCTGCGGCGAAACAGGTTCGGGAAAGACTACCATTCTCGATGCAATGATGTTCGCACTTTACGGCGAAAGCAGCGGCGGAGAGCGCAGCGAGCTTTTAAATGGTCATTACACAAAAAAAGACGGCGAGGCTTATTCTGTCTTTGAATTTGAGCTGTCGGGCAAGCGGTACCGCTTTTCACGGACATTTACGCCCAAAGCCCGTGCCGAGGGCTGGAACGAGTATCAGGACTGCGCATTTTACGACACGGAAAAGGAAATGTGGCAGCCGTATTTTGATAATCCCCGCCAGAAAGACGTAAATGCGCAGGCTGTAAAGCTGCTGGGGCTTACCGCCGAGCAGTTCAGGCAGGTGGTGATACTCCCGCAGGGCAAGTTTGAGCGGCTGCTCACCTGTCCCACAAAGGAAAAAGAAGAGCTGCTCAGGACGCTTTTCGGCGCAGAGCGCTTCACACGCATATCCGAGCGGCTGAAAAAGCTGGCGGACGATGAAAAGAAAAGCATCGAATGTGAGCAGATGAAGATAGACGCTGACCTTTCTGCCGCAAAGCTCGCCTCCCCCGAAGCGGCTGACGCTCAGGTAAGCGAATACAAAGCGGCTCTTGAAGAGATGAAGTCCGCCCATGCCGCCGCCGATGCCGAGAAAAAGCGTGCCGATGAAGCCCTTTCCGCAGGAAGCCTGCTGTCTGAAAAATTTGCCGAGCTTGATAAATCTGAAAAGTCTTTTTCGATGCTGAAAGAAAAGCAGCCCGAATTTGACAGGCTGGCTGAAAAGATAGACCGCCTTGAACGTGAAAAGGCAGTCCTCCACGAAACGGACAATTACCATGCCGCCCGTGAAGAGCATCTCCGCAGAAGCAAAGCCGTTTCCGATGCAAAAACCGCTCTCACGGCTGCCAATGCGGATAATACCGCTGCGCAAAAGCGCCTGCAGGAACATAAAAACAGCGAGCAGGAGAATATCTCACGCAGGGAGGAATATATCCGTCTGGAGGGGCTGAGGTCGGTATATGCTGCCGCCGAGCCACTACGCAGTGAAACGGAAAAGGCCCTTATACTGGGCAAAAAGCTGCGCACCGAATATGACAATGCAGGCAAAAAGGCAGCCGACCTGAAAGCCGCCGCCGACAAAAAAAGCAAGGAAGCGCAGGAAAAGGAAAAATTTGCCGACAGCGTTCTGCGGCTTTATAACGAGCTGAAAGCCCTTGAAGATGCAAAAAAATCCCGTTCCGAAGCCGACAGGCTCAACAAGGAAAGGGCAGAGCTTTCGGTCAGGGCGGACACCCTTGCGGGCAGGATAAAGCAGGCTGAGGAGCAGGAAAAGAATTATCAGGCGGAATATGAAACCGTCCGCAGAGCCTTTATTGACGGCATATCCTCCCGACTGGCGGCAGAGCTTGCGGAGGGCACTCCCTGCCCCGTCTGCGGAAGCACCCATCACCCCGAAAAGCACTCAGGCGTGCAGTCCGTCTCCGACAGCGACATGGAAGCGGCAGAAAAAAAGCTCCGTCAGGTAACGGAAGAGAAAATAAAGCTTACCTCCGAGCAGATAACCGCCGTGCAGAAAATATCCGAGCTTGATGAGCAGATAAAAGCCCTTGAAGCCATTATCCCTCAGGGATATTCCGAGGAAAATTATATCAAAGCAAAATCCGCTTATGACAATGCCTACAAAGAGCAGCAGAAGCTCCCGCAGCTGCGTAAAGAACTTCATGAGATAAACGTTCAGCTTGACATGGCAGAGCAGGAAAATAAAATTATATCCGAAAAGCTCATCGAAGCAAGGGAAAACTACAGCAGTCTGGCGGCGCAGTACAAGTCCGCCTGCGCACAGATGGAAAAGGATATTCACGACACATCTGCACTGGAAAAACGCCTTACGGAGCTGAAAAGGCTTACCGATGAATACAGTCTGGTCTCCGAAAAGCTTTCGCAGGAAGTGTCATTAAGCGCACAAAAGCTGGCAGCGGCAAGCACAAGCCATGAGGCCGCTGTGAGCGAAGAAAAAGCAGCTGTACAAAAGCTTGCCCTGGCAAAGGAAGCGACTGAAAAGGTGCTGGCAGAAAATAACCTCCCCCCTGCCGATGAATTTGTCCCCGACCGTGAAAATATCTCCCGCCTGCCCGAGTTGAACGAACGGCTGAAGCAGTTCGTATCAGCCCTTTCCGATGCCGCAAAACGGCAGGAAGAGCTTTCCGGGGAGCTTTCGGGAAAAGAACGCCCCGATATCGCATCCCTTAAAAAGCTCCGTGACAGTGCGGACGCAAAATGCAGCGAGCTTGACTTCAATATCCGCAGCACAGAAGAAAATATCAAAAGGCTCACCGACCTTGCCGCAGACTGCCGCAAGCGCATGGAAGCACTTAACGCAAGGCGTGAGCGCTATGCCCGGCAAAGGGAATTTGCCGACATGATGTCGGGCGCAAAGGGAATTTCCTTTACCCGCTACGTTCTGGGCGTAATGCTCGACATGGTTACGGACGAAGCAAACAATATGCTTGCAAATATGCTGGACGGCACTTTCAGCCTGGTGAGAAGCAAGGAAGTGGGCGGCGGCTCCAAGCAGGGGCTTGACCTTATGGTGGAAAGCGCCCTTGCGGAACATTCTGCCAGCTACCCCACGGCGCAGCTTTCGGGCGGCGAGAAATTTCTCATCTCCCTTGTGCTGGGCGTGGCGCTGTCAACAGTGGTGCAGAGCCGCTTCGGAGGAATAAGCATTGACGCTATGTTCATCGACGAGGGCTTCGGCTCCCTTGACCCTGCCGCTCTGGCGGACGCTGTAAAGGTCATCTACACCATTCAGGGCAGCCGCCGAAAGGTGGGCATAATATCCCATGTGGATAAGCTCAAAGAAGAAATACCCTGCTGCATCAACGTGAAAAAGGACAGGCACGGCAGCTCATTATCATACTGAGGAGGCAGACTATGAAGCTGAGATTTTACAATGCACGCTATCTTGACTCCAACGACATGACCGTGAAAAAAGGCACAGTCTGCACCGATGGGGAACGGTTTTCATACGTGGGAAGCACTGAGAATGCTCCCGAAAACGAAGTTTATGACAGGGATATAGACCTGAAAAACGACCTTATTATCCCCGGCTTCTGCAACGCTCACACCCACTCGCCCATGGTTTTCCTGCGCTCCTTTGCGGAGGATCTTCCGCTGGACAGATGGCTGAATGAAGCGGTTTTCCCCAATGAAGCAAAGCTTTTGCCCGAGGATAGCTATACCCTTACAAAGCTTGCGGTGTGCGAATATCTGTCGGGAGGCACGACCTCCTGCTTTGATATGTATTTTTCAGCTCCCGAGCAGACCGCAAGGGCATTCATCGACACGGGGTTCAGAGGTGTGTTCTGCGGTGCGGTGAATAATTTCTGCGGGTCACCAAAGCTGCTTGAGGAGCATTATGTTAAGCTCAACAGTATCTCCCCTCTTATTTCCTACAAGCCGGGCTTTCACGCCGAATACACCACAAGCCTTGAAATAATGGAGCAGATAGCGGCTCTGGCGCAGAAATATCACGCTCCCGTATGGTGCCACAACAGCGAAACAAAGTCCGAGACCGAGGGCTGCATTTCAAGGTACGGCAAGACCCCCACCGAGCTTATGGAAAGCATAGGAATGTTTGAGTACGGCGGTGGCGGATATCACTGTGTATATTTCACCGAAAATGATATGGATATCTTCCGCCGCCATAATATGACCGCCGTGACCAACCCTGCCAGCAACTCAAAGCTTGCCAGCGGCATTGCGGACATATCCTCGCTGATTTCCCACGGGATAAACGTTGCCATAGGCACTGACGGCGCCGCAAGCAACAATGCCCTTGATATGTTCAGGGAAATGTACCTGTGCACCGTTTTGCAGAAGCTCAGATACTCCGACGCTGCCGCCATGCCTGCGGAAAATGTTCTCCGTGCCGCAACACTGGGCGGAGCAAAGGCAATGGAGCTGGACTGCGGCAGCATTGAAGCGGGAAAGCTTGCAGACTTTGCGGTGGTGGATATGCGCCGCCCCTCAATGCAGCCTGAAAATGACATTGTGAAAAATCTTGTTTTCAGCGGTTCAAAGGACATTATCCGAATGACTGCCGTTGGCGGAAAAATACTCTATGAAAACGGCGGATTTGCAGGCATTGACACTGAAAAATTATACCATGACTGCGCACGGATATGCGAAAGGATATTTGCCAAATGAAGCTAACGGATAAAATAACCGCCCTGTCGGGAGTGGCTGCAAAGCGCAGCGAGCTTTACGCAAAAATGGGCATAGCTACTGTGGGCGACCTGCTGGATCATCTTCCAAGGGAATATATTGATTTTTCCGAGCCTGTGAACATTGCCGATGCGCCTTTAAACGAGCAGGCTGTGGTAAGCGGCACGGTCACGGCGAAAATTCCTGCCGCAAGGATACGCCAGGGGCTGGTGCTTTACAAGGTCATACTTGATGACGGCACGGACACAATAACCGTGGTCATATACAACAACCGCTACGCCTATGATGCTTTTGCAATGAATGAGACCTACCGTCTTTTCGGACGTGTCACAGGGGGATTTGTGCGCAAGGAAATGAACTCGCCGCTGGTGATAAAAGCGGACGAAAAGTGCCTTATCCGTCCAAAATATGCCCTTACCGAGGGACTTACGGCTCAGATGCTCATTATTAACATGACACAGGCGCTGGAAAGCGTTTCCGAGCAGATAGAAGAGCCACTCCCCGACTTTATCCGCCAGAAATTCGAGCTTTGCACCGAGGAATATGCCTACCGCAACATACATTTTCCCGAATCCATGCACGGTGCGGAGATATCACGGCGGAGACTGGGCTTTGATGAGCTGCTTACCATGCAGTGCGGACTGGGGCTTATGCGCAGCCTATCCCACGAGGTAACAGGCTGCCCTATGAAATATTACGAGCCGTCGCCGTTTTACGAATCTCTCCCATTTGAGCCTACAAATGCGCAGAAAAAAGCCTGCGAGGACATTTTCAGGGACATGAGCAAAAGTTCCCCCATGAACCGCCTTGTTCAGGGTGACGTTGGTTCGGGTAAGACTGCCGTTGCCGCAGCTGCTTGTTGGTTTGCCTACAAAAACGGCTGCCAGGCGGCGCTGATGGCTCCCACGGAAATACTTGCCCGTCAGCATTATGCCACTCTGAAAGGCTTTCTTGAACCTTTGGGAATAAATGTGGGCTGCCTGACAGGCTCCATGACCCAGAAGCAGAAAAACGAGATAAAAGCACAGCTTTTAAGCGGAGATATCTCCGTGATAACGGGCACACACGCTCTTATTTCCGAAAGCACGGAGTTTAAGCGTCTGGGACTTGTCATCACCGACGAACAGCACCGCTTCGGAGTAAATCAGCGCAAGCTTTTTGCAATGAAAGGCGAAAAGCCCCACAAGCTGGTAATGTCAGCAACACCCATACCACGAACACTGGCGCTGATAGTTTATGGCGACCTTGATATATCCATTATCAACGAGCTGCCAAAGGGCAGGCAGCCTGTGGAAACGTATGCGATAACGGGCAAGCTCCGCTCCCGTGCGCTGGGCTTTGTGAAAAAGGAGCTGGACGCAGGCAGGCAGGGCTACATCGTGTGTCCCATGATAGACGATGAAAACGGCGAAAGCGAGATCCAGGCGGCATCGGCATATGCAAAGAAGATATCGGAAAATGAGCTGAAAGGCTATTCAATAGGTCTGCTCCACGGCAAAATGCTCCCTGCCGAAAAGGACGCTGTAATGGCGGACTTCAAGGAAGGAAAAATAAGCCTGCTGGTCTCCACCACCGTAATAGAAGTAGGCGTGGACGTGCCCAACGCCACAGTTATAATGATAGAAAGCGCCGACCGCTTCGGTCTTTCCCAGCTTCATCAGCTGAGAGGACGTGTGGGCAGAGGAAAGTACAAATCCACCTGCATTCTCGTGACGGACAACGCCACCGAGGAAACACGGGCAAGGCTGAAAATAATCTCCTCCACCTCGGACGGATTTGCCATTGCCGAGGAAGACCTGAAGCTCAGAGGCGCAGGAGACTTTTTCGGCAGCCGCCAGAGCGGACTTCCCCCCCTTAAAGCCGCCGACCTGTACAATGACCGTGAGCTGCTGGCGGATACCTCGACAGCGGCAAAAATGCTGCTTGAACGCTCCCCCGACCTGTCGGAATTTCCGCTGCTGAAAAGGCGTGCGGAAACGCTTCTCTCGCAAAACGGCGCAGAGGGAATGAACTGATAATGCGCAAACAAGCTTTTTCATACCCGAACTACTTTTTTATTTTGTCCTGCATTATATTACATTTTTTATACTAATCTTCAATCGCTCTATAGGCAAAGCCGACAGATGAAATAAGACCAGTCAAGGAAAGCGACCGCAGGCGGGCTTGCCGCCCGGCAAGGGAGCTTGACGAAGAATGGGCTTATTTCAGCCGAGGATTTGTCTGTAGGTTGATTGAAGATTAGTATTAGAATTCAATGCCGTGCTTGTGTTATACTAATCACCAATAAAACTATAGACAAAAAATCATCGCATAATCCATATACGCAAGATCATGCTCGATTTTTTGTATAGTTTTTAATTGGTTCTTAGTGTAAAATCAAATGAAAATCACCGCAGGAATGTTGTGCGGATATGTGTAATTTAACAATATTCCACTTGAAAAAATCCTCGAATGATGTATAATAGATATGTATGACACTGCGCTCACAGTCTTATGACAAACACCTGTTATAAGCCAACAAATAAACTTCCATAAGGAAAGGAATGGTCATAATATGCCCGAAAAGAAATTCAGCGTGACCCTTAAAGAAATCATAGACGAATTCAGCCTTGAAACAATCCACCTGCCTATGGACGCTTCCAAGCTCCTTGTTATCGAAACGGAGATAAACCGTCCCGGTCTCCAGCTTTCGGGCTTCTATGAGTATTTCAACAATGAACGTATCCAGATAGTGGGCAAGGCAGAGTTTGCTTACCTTGCAACTATGGAAGAGACTGTCCGCAAGGAGCACCTTGAAATGCTCTTCGCCCAGCACGTTCCATGTATCATAATCACCCGTGAGCTGCCCTATTTCCCCGAAATGCTCGACCTTGCCCAGCAGTATGAGATCCCTCTCCTCCGCTGCAAGGACAGCACTTCAAGCTTTATGTCCGCACTTATCGCATACCTTAACCTCCACCTTGCTCCCAGAATAACCCGCCACGGCGTTCTTATCGAAATTTACGGCGAGGGCGTTCTCATTCTGGGCGAAAGCGGCGTCGGTAAGAGCGAGACCGCCGTTGAGCTTATCAAGAGAGGTCACAGACTTGTTGCGGACGATGCTGTTGAGATAAGAAAGGTATCGAATATTAGTCTGGTAGGCTCATCTCCCGAAAATATCCGCCACTTCCTGGAGCTTCGTGGCATCGGTATCGTCAATGCCCGCCGCCTGTTCGGTATGGGCGCCGTAAAGGTAACAGAGAAGATAGACATGATAGTTGAGCTGGAGCCTTGGGATTCGGAAAAGGTTTACGACAGAATGGGCGTTGACAGCGAATTTACCTCCATTCTGGGCGTTAAGGTCCCCTGCTCCACCATTCCCGTAAAGCCCGGACGTAACCTTGCAGTTATCCTTGAGGTTGCCGCTATGAACAACCGTCAGAAGAAGATGGGCTACAACGCCGCTCAGGAACTGCTTGACAAGCTGGGTCTTGAAATGGAACATAAGGATACCATCAAAAAATGGGATATTTATTGATTTTTGAAAAGGCATTAAAATGAAAATTATCGCAGATATGCACACCCACACGGTAGCCTCCACCCACGCATATTCCACCATAAAGGAAATGGCGGAGGCTGCCCGTGACGCAGGTCTTGAGTACCTGGCGATCACCGACCACACCCCCGCCTCCACCGACGGTCCTCATGTGTGGCATTTCCACAATCTCCACAAGGCTGTGCCCCGTGAGCTTTTCGGGGTAAGGATAGTTTACGGCGCAGAGTCAAGCGTTAGCGACTATGAGGGTCATCTGGACTTTCCCGACAAGGAATGTGCGGCGCTGGACTGGATAATAGGCTCCGTTCATCTTGATATTCTGCAGTCCGGCACCCTTGTGCAGAACACCGAGACCTATCTGGGACTGGCAGAAAATCCCCTTGTTGACGTGATAGGCCACTGCGCCGCCACAAAGTTTGTTTTTGACTATGAAACGGGAATAAAAGCGTTCAAAGAGCATGACAAGCTTGTAGAAATAAACGAAAGCACTCTGCTCTGGAAAAACGCCGAGGGCAATTACAGAAAGATCATTCCCCTGTGCAAAAAATACGGGGTAAACGTCATTGTGAACACCGACGCTCATTTTTATGCTTCCGTAGGTCAGGTATCGCAGTCAATGAAGCTGCTGGAGGAGTATGACTACCCGGAAGAGCTTATAGTGAACCTCAGCGGAGAGCGTATCCTTGAACGTCTCAGGCGGAAAAACAAGGAAATATTCCGCTGACTTTCACTGTTTCACCAGATTTTTCAATGACGAAAGAGTATTATATTGGGGGAGCGTGATAATATGACGAACGAACAGATAAATATGATAAAAACAGCTGCCAAGGACTGCGGGTGCAGATGCGATGAAAATATACTTCTCAGCGGATTCACCACCTTCGGCATAGGCGGAAAATGTCCGCTGATGATAGAAGTAAACGGCGAGGAGAGCCTTAAAACACTGCTGCCGATGATGAATGATATCCCTTTTTACGTTATCGGCAAAGGCTCCAATCTGCTCATAAGTGACAGGGATATTGACATGATATTCCTTCACATGGGCAGGGATATCAGCAGCATAAGCTTAAACGGAGATCATCTCACCTGCGGTGCGGGTGCATCACTGTCGCTTGCAGGCACATTTGCCAAAAACAACAGCCTTACGGGGCTGGAGTTTGCCTACGGTATCCCGGGGAACATCGGCGGAGCGGTGTATATGAACGCAGGCGCATACGGCGGCGAGATGAAGGACATCGTGCAGTCCGTAAGGGCTGTTGATTACTCGGGCAATGCCCATGAATTTTCCGCAGAAGAGCTTGACTTCGGCTACCGTCACAGCAAATTCTGCGGCGGCGGGTATATCATCACCGAAGCCACTCTGAAGCTGGCTCACGGCGACATGGACGAGATATCCGCAAAAATGGCGGAGCTTACCGCCAAGAGAAAAGAAAAGCAGCCCCTTGAATACCGCAGTGCAGGCAGCACCTTCAAGCGCCCTCAGGGAACATTTGCGGCGCTCCTTATCGAGCAGTGCGGACTTAAAGGCTACTCCTGCGGAGCGGCACAGGTCAGCGAGAAGCACAGCGGCTTTGTGATAAACAAGGGCGGCGCAAGCTTTGACGATGTAATGAGCGTTATCAGCCATGTTAAGGAAACAGTCTATGCAAAGACGGGGATAATGCTCGAATGTGAGCCTGAAATTATAGAATAGAGGATAAAAATGCCCATTATTGAAATAACCGACTTTTCCATGAAAGGTCCCGACGTTTATGCAAATCTTACGGAAGCTCAGCTGAGAAACCGCCTTGAACCCGAAAAGGGAATTTTCATTGCCGAAAGCCCCAAGGTCATCGACGTGGCTCTCAGAATGGGCTATGAGCCTGTTTCGATCCTCACCGAGCAAAGGCATATCCACGGCGATGCGGCTGACATAATAAGCCGCTGCGGCGATATCCCCGTATATACCGCCCAGCGTGAGGTGCTGTCAAAGCTGGCAGGCTTTACGCTGACAAGGGGCGTGCTGTGCGCAATGAAGCGCCCCAAGCTCCCCACCGTGGCGGAGCTGTGCAAAGGCGCACGCAGGATAGCTGTGCTGGAAAACATCATGGACGCAACCAACATCGGCGCCATATTCCGCTCGGCGGCGGCGCTGAACATTGACGGAGTGCTTGTCACTCCCTGCTGCTGCGACCCTCTTTGCAGGCGTGCAGTGAGAGTGAGCATGGGAACCATTTTGCAGGTGCCATGGACAAGGATAGGCGAGGAGCAGTCCGACTGGCCCGAAAAGGGCATTGAAATGCTCCACAAGGCAGGTTTCAAGACTGCGGCAATGGCTCTCAGCGACCGTTCCGTAAGAATTGACGACCCTGTCCTTATGGCAGAGGAAAAGCTTGCCATAGTTCTCGGCACTGAGGGCGACGGTCTTTCCGAAAACACCATTGCGACCTGCGATTACACTGTAAAGATACCCATGTCCCACGGTGTGGACTCCCTTAATGTAGCTGCGGCTGGCGCTGTTGCGTTCTGGCAGCTGGCGGCAAAGGACAGCGGGAAGTGATATTTCCCGCTCAGTTACTTTAGAAGCGACAGGTTTTACAAATCAAAGCTTTAAGGGGGAAATGCTAATGAAAAATAAAATTGACTTGATATGCTGTTTTTATTCATATCCCCTCAATAAAAAATATAGATAATAATTTTATTGAAAATATTAAACTTGCATTAGGTTAACTTCCATTTGGCGGTGTGTATCCGCTCCCAACTCGTTGATACAGTTAGTTTGTAAGAATAATAAATTGTAATTCAACGGCGTGTCGCCGCTAAATCGTGACTTGTGAGGTTTTAAAATGAATAAAATTAAGCTGACTGCACTCCCTTGTATATGCGCAGATGTTTTTTATGGTACTGAAATAATCAGACCGGGAGGAGAGGCATTGAATTTTGCTGTTCACGCCTCGCACTTTAAGGATATATGTGTTACGCTTCTTGGTGTTGTCGGAAAGGATAAATATGCAGAAGCGATAATGGATTCAATAGCAAAATTCGATATTGATAAAAACCATATACGCATTGATGAAAGGTATCATACTGCAAATAATATGACTTACCTTACTGAATCAGGCGATAGGTATTATAAAGATGATTCATGGGACGGAAAAATTCTCGATAACATCGTACTGAATGATAATGAAATCAAAATCTTGTCAGGATCCGATGTAGTCTTTGTTCATTTCTGGGCCTCGTGTTTTTCGCAGGTAGTTGAACTGAAAAAAACACTTGGCTTTAAGCTTGCAGTAGATTTTGATGTTTATAGAGATTTTACAGTTATGGAACGATATGCTCCGTATGTTGATTTCTTTATGATAAGCGGCTCGGAAGAGCTCCTGCCGAAGTTCAAAGAATTATCTAATAAATACCGCTGCCTGTTCAACGTATCACTTGCAGAACGAGGAAGCGTTACGTACTTTAATGGACAGGAATTCAGAGTACAGGCTGTGAAAGTTGAAAACATAATTGACACGACCGGATGCGGCGACAGCTATCACGCCGGATTTGTCTGCTCATATATGCTTGAAAATGATATTGAAAAGGCTATGAATGTCGGCTCCGAAATTGCAGCAGAAACCTTAAAACATTATGGAGGATTCTGAATACACAACTTTCATTTTTGCGGTGTGCCGCTGCTGCCGCCTCGTTGAGATATTTTTGAGCAAAATTTTTTATTTGCATTTTGGTGACGTTAGTTTGTGTGCATTATATAAATTTGATAGAGGACAACAGATGAAAAATTATACTGAAATCTTTTCCCAAGCACTAAAAATGAAAGAGGGCTATGACGTTAAAAAGCTCAAAAAAATAATTGACTCACAAAATGAATTTCATTGCGGAGATTATGATGAGTGGGCAGATAATTATTGATATATGCTTACTCCACAACAAATGAAAAGTTACGATGAATACTATGGGTATTTGTCATTAGAATACCCTATTGCTCTGCTTTCGGAAAATTGTCCCGATAAACTAAAATCTCTTCTTTCCGAAAACGGCATATTGCATTCATTATTGGAAGAACCGTTATCATGCGATGAAAATATACTAAAACAATATGTCCACGACAAAATAGTATTCGACGAACACTTTGTTGACAGCTGCGACTACAGCTTTGATGATGAAAGATTTTTTTGGTTGATGCAAAAATATGAGACTGGATTTCAGAATTATATTGATGCCGGGTGCTTTATGTTTAGTGAGATCAGGTGATGATTTATTCAAAAAGCACCTCAGATAAGCGGAAGCAGGCACAGCCTGCAAATATGTGGGAGGAACAAATGGAATACGACTGCGGATTTAAAAAGGGTGACAACCGGTTCAGGTATCGCACAGGCGGTATTCTGATACATGATAATAAAATGCTTTTCGTAAAAAGCAATTTCGGCGATTATTATTACATGATCGGCGGCGGAGTACATCTGGGAGAGACTTCCGAAAAATGTATTGAGAGGGAAGTGTTTGAGGAATCGGGTCTCTGCGTGCGTGCAGATCATCTTGCAGTTGTGTGCGAAAACTTTTTCATAGGTGACGGCGGAACCACCGACGGGCTTCATTGTCACGAAATAGAGTTTTATTACCGCATGAAAATCCTTGACGATGACCCGAGCATTTGCAGGAAAATTACAGATGACGGTGAAAAGCTGGTATGGCTGCCGCTGGATAAGATCAGTGAAAGCAATATCAGACCCTTATTCATAAAGCACACTATTGACAGGATAATCGGCGGGGATCAGATAATCCATGTTATTCAAAACGATGATAAGTGAGTTTGGCAGTGGGGTAAGCTGACAACATCAGACTAAAAACCATCATTAAAGGAGAATATCAATGGACATCACAATTATCCGCATCGCCGGAGAAATTTTAGTCACCGCAAGCATATTGGGCATCATATATTCCGTGATACGCTATCTGGGCGTTTTCATCGGGGACAGAAAAAATATCGGCAGGAGGAAAAGATATGCTCATATCTGCCTGATATGCACAGCTATGCTGGCGGCATTGTTTGTTATCAGCATTTTGCTTAGCCTGAAAAGTAATAATATGTAAGCAATATAGGAAAATTTTTACGCAGAGCTGTCTGATCCGTCCGAAAAATGGCGGCGTGCGGAATATGTCTATGCGGTGATAATAATACTAATCACCAATAAAACTATAGACAAAAAATCATCGCATAATCCATATATGCAAGATTATGCTCGATTTTTTGTATAGTTTTTAATTGGTGCTTAGTATAAAATAAACGGCAGGGATATATTTTTCCTGTTTAATCCCGAAATATGAAGAGCAGGCAATAGGTCTGCTCTTATTTTTTGGTACGATACATTTCAACGAATCGGCTCGGGCACAGCCTATTTTATCTGTCGGAACAGACAAAATATCAATTACCGAGCCTCAAATATGATTATTTACACAAAACATCTAAGCGAATAGGCTCAGGCACAGCCTATTTTATCTGTCGGAACAGACAAAATATCAAGTACCGAGCCTCAAATATGATTATTTACACAAAACATCTAAGCGAATCGGCTCAGGCACAGCCTATTTTATCTGTCGGGGCAGACAAAATATCAGGTACCGAGCCTCAAATATGATTATTTACACAAAACATCTAAGCGAATAGGCTCAGGTTCAACCTGAATAAAATTTCTTTTAAGCAGAATACTAATACAAAATCTGCGAAAGGAAGATCTGTATGAGTTTATTTGAAAGAGCAATAGTTATGGCAAAGGGCAGGGAGATACTTGATTCAAGAGGAAATCCCACTGTTGAGGCGGAAGTCCTGTTGTCGGACGGAACCGTTGGCATCGGCCGTGCTCCCAGCGGAGCCAGCACGGGCAAGTTTGAGGCGCTGGAGCTTCGTGACGGCGGAAAGCGGTACGGCGGCAAGGGCGTTCAGACTGCTGTGAAGAACATCGACACAATCATAAGCGGCGGTATCTCGGGCATGGACGCTGCACGCACAAATGATATCGACAGCCGTCTTATCGAGCTGGACGGCACCGAGGACAAGGCAAATCTCGGCGCAAACGCTATTCTTGCCGTGAGCCTTGCCTGCGCCGATGCAGGAGCAAAAAGCCTGAATATCCCCCTATACCGCTTTCTTGGCGGCGCAAACGCACATGAAATGCCTGTGCCTATGATGAACATTCTGAACGGCGGCGCTCATGCGGGCAACAATCTTGATATCCAGGAGTTTATGATTTTCCCCAAGGGTGCGCAAAGCTTTCCCGAGGGCATAAGAATGTGCTCCGAGGTGTTCCACACGCTGGCAGCCATACTGAAAGAAAAGGGGCTTAACACCGCTGTGGGCGATGAGGGCGGCTTTGCCCCCGAGCTTACCTCCGAGGGTCAGGCGCTTGACCTTATCATGGAAGCCATTGAGCGTGCAGGCTACAGCGCAGGGCAGGATTTCCTAATCTCCCTTGACGCTGCCGCCAGCGAATGGAAGGGTCAAAACGGTGGGTATTATATGCCAAAGAAAAAGCTCTCCCGAACTGCGGAAGAGCTTATAAACGACTGGGAACAGGTATGCGCCAAGTACCCCATTTTCTCCATCGAAGACCCTCTTGACGAGGAGGACTGGCAGGGCTGGCAGGATATAACACGCAGACTGGGCGGAAAGGTGCGTCTGGTGGGCGACGACCTTTTTGTCACCAACACAAAGCGGCTTATCAAGGGCATTGGGAACGGCTGCGGAAACGCAATCCTCATCAAGCTCAACCAGATAGGCACTCTCAGCGAGACAATGGAAGCAGTACGGATCGCCCGCAGAAACGGCTTTGACGCTATAATCTCCCACAGAAGCGGTGAGACCGAGGACACTTTCATCGCCGACCTGTCCGTTGCCCTTAACACGGGACTTATAAAAACAGGTGCGCCCTCCCGTGGAGAACGCACCGCAAAATACAATCGTCTGCTGAGGATTTACGAAGAGCTGTAAAGCTTCATCAGCACAAATATTATCAGCACGCACTGGGCAGCCATTATCAGCGGAATGCCTATCATGAACCGCTTGTGCAGGGTCTTGTGGCGTATCTTCCGCATGGTGATGTACATTCCAAGGGAGCCGCCCAGTGCCGCTGTGATAAAAAGCTTCTTCTCGGGGACACGCATTGCCCCCGACTTTGCAAGCTTTTTGTCGCTTACCGTGATAACCACGGCGTAAAAATTTATTACCAGCAGATATATCAGGAAAAGTATCAGATAATTTTCCATTTACTTACGTCAGATGACTTCAGTGCCGCCAACGGGACGGATATACAGCTTGTAGCAGCTGCCCTTGCCGAATACCTTTTCCATCTTCTCGGCATATTCCTCGGTCATGTCGGAGGGAACGAATGCCTGAATGGTTCCCGCAAAGCCGCCGCCGTGAACTCTCACTGCTCCCCTGCCTGCAAGGATATTTTCGGACATATAAAGACCGATGACCAGACCCTGCTCAGCAGGAGCCTTGGTGGCAAAAATGTTCTGGAGATACTTGAAGGAGCTGTTTCCGCTTTCGGTAACAAGCTTTAAGAAGCCGTTGATATCGCCGCCTCTGAGTGCAGAAGCTTCCTTGCCAACTCTCTCGTTGTCGTCAAAGAAGTGAAAAGCTCTTGCAACGGCTCTGTCGCCGCATGCCTTTCTTACTTCTGCAATATTTTCGATGAGCTGCTCCTTGGTGATGTCTCTCAGCTCGCTCTTGCCGAAGAACTTAGCCACTGACTTCATCTCAACGGGAATAGCCGCATATTCGGGTGTAAGGTCAGCGTGATTGCCCTTGGTATCAACGATGCAAAGGTTATAGCCCGATGCCGCAAAGTCATAGGAAATAGCATCGATAACAGGGTTTTCGGTGTCTTTGAAATCAATGGTGATAAATCCGCCGACGGAGGAAGCCATCTGATCCATAAGTCCGGAGGGCTTGCCGAAATAAACGTTCTCGGCATGCTGAGCTATCTGGGCGATCTTGACTGCGCTTACCTTGCCTTCATTGTAAAGGTAGGAGAAAATAGTTCCGATAAGCACCTCAAATGCCGCAGAGGAGGAAAGTCCGCTGCCCTTGAGCACGTTTGAAGTGGTATATGCCTTAAATCCGCCGACCTTGAAGCCTGCGTTCTTAAAGCCTGCCGCAACACCTCTTATAAGTGAAGCGGAGGAGTTCTTCTCGCTGTCCTTTACCTCGGTATCGGAGATATCCACCACGTCCTCGGGGAAACCCTCGGACTTGACGGAAACAACGCTGCCCTCGGCCATGGAAACTATGGCGATAACGTCCAGACCAACAGCCGCAGCCATTACGCAGCCTCTGTTATGGTCAGTGTGGTTTCCGCCTACTTCCGTTCTGCCGGGAGCAGAAAAAATTCTTATATTGTCAGCCTTGCCGTAGATATCCTCAAAGGCTTTTTCGGCAGCGGCATAGCGCTCCTTCTGCATTGAAACGGCAGCAGCGCCGTAAAGCTTTTCAAGAGTCTTTTCACTGATATTCATATTATGCCTCCATTATCAAAGGTATTTTTCCACATCTATCTTTTCTGCCTGATTGTTCAGAAGATATTCCAGAATATTCTTATAAGCACCCATGGGATTCGCCTTTATCTTTTCGGAGATAAGCACCGCCTGAGAATGGTCGGGAGCATAGAAGCTCATGCTGATAAGCTCGGTATTTCCGTCACGGAGCCTGAAGCTTACAGTGCTGCCGTCCTCATTATCGCTGATATCGCAGCTGCACATTCCCTCGTTTTCCTCTCTCACAAAGAAAGAAAATGCGGAGTGGAGCAGTTTTTTTCTGAACACCAGCGGAATGTAGCGGTTAAAATACTCCGAACCTAACCTGCCCTTTTCTGTGATGCTTATTATCCGCCTGCCGTCCTCCTCGGTAACTTCAACGGAGCCGTTGGCGATAAGCTCTTCAAGAGCGTCGGAAAAGAAAAAGTAGCTGATAACGCCGCTGTCCTCGGAAATGAGCCTGAGCTGCTCCTCGGTGACAGTGCGGTTGAGCTTGTCAAGTATGTAGCACAGCAGAATTTTAACGCTGTGGACTGAATTCATTTCAGGATCGGGACGATGACTCATCTTGAGCTTCCTTTCTCTTGTTCCCTGCACCCCTTCAAAAGTTAGGGTAATCCAGCATATGGGACAGGATAGCGATATTTGCCGCCGCCTCCACAACGGGTACTGCTCTGAGCACCACGCAGGGGTCATGCCTGCCCTTTATCTCGATGACCTCGTTGGAAAGGCTGCTGTAATCAATGGTCTCCTGGGGCTGTGCGATAGAGGGAGTGGGCTTGAAAGCCACTCTGAAAACAATGGGCATTCCGCTGGAAATGCCGCCCAGGATACCGCCGTGGTTATTGGTCTTGGTCTTTACGTGGCCGTGGTCGTCAACATAGAAATCGTCGTTGTTCTGGCTGCCCAGCATTTTTGATGCGTTGAAGCCTGCGCCGAACTCGATTCCCTTTACTGCGGGAATGCCGAAAACCAGCTGTGCGATAGTGTTTTCCAGTCCATCGAACATAGGCGAGCCTATGCCTGCGGGAACGTTTGTTATAGCGCACTCCACAACTCCGCCAACGCTGTCCATGCACTCTCTTGCCTTGGCAATATCGTCGTACATAGCCTGTCCCTTTTTGTCGTTGAGGACAGGTATCTTCTTGTGGCGGACTTTAAGGATAGTCTCCCTGTCGATATTGCAGGGGTCAAATGCAGTGTCCTTGATGTTGTGTATCTGTGCGATATGTGCGCCCGTGTATATGCTTCTGCGCTCCAGTATCTGACCGCAGACAGCGCCTGCGAATACCAAAGGAGCGGTAAGTCTGCCTGAGAAATGGCCGCCGCCTCTTACGTCGTTAAAGCCTCTGTATCTTACTGCGCCTGTATAATCCGCATGGCCGGGGCGTGCAAGGTGGGAGATGTTTCCGTAATCCTTGGAATGCTGGTCGGTGTTCCGGATAAGCGCCATGAGAGGAGTTCCCGTGGTGCGGTTATTGAGCATACCCGACATGATGCTGGGCAGATCGGCTTCCTTTCTGTGGGTGGAGGTTGCGTCCTGACGGGGCGCACGCCTTGCCATGAACTCCCTGAGCTGCTCTAAGTCGATATACTCCCCGGGAGGAAGGTTGTCCATAGTCACGCCGATAGCGGGACCGTGGGATTCCCCGAATATGGAGATGCTGATGTTATGGTTCCAGAATGAGGACATTGTGGTTCTCCTTTCGATCTAAACGGCTCACAGGACTTCAAATTCTCCGCCCAGAGCCTTAAAATCCTCGAAAAATCGGGGATAGCTTTTATTGACAGCCTCCGCACCCCTGATGATAACAGGAGCGTCCGAAGCGGTAGCGGCAATGGCAGCAGCCATAACGATGCGGTGGTCGTTGCAGGGATCCACCTCACCGCCCGTGAACTTATCAACGTGCTGCATTTCAAGGAAATCATCGCCTGCCGTGACCTTTCCGCCGATGGCGTTAAGTGCGTCGGCAATGGCAGTGATGCGGTCGCTCTCCTTTATTTTAAGGCGGGCGGCATTCACTATCCTGGACGTTCCCTTTGTAAAGCAGCCAAGCACCGCAAGAATGGGCACAAGGTCAGGGATATCGCCCACATCAACGTTGAACGGCTCCAGTCCGTCTCCTGTGCTGCTTTTTTCGATTATATCAACGATAGCCTTGTCGCCCTGAACAGAATCGGGGATAAGATTTTTCACTCTTATCTCTGAGCCGAGGGCATTGGCTGTGAAGAAAAACGCCGCCTGAGAATAATCGCCCTCAACGCTTACACGGCAGGGAGAATACTTCTGACCGCCATTGATAAGGTACATGGGCAGTCCGCCAAGCTTTGTTTCGTATATGTTTATGCCAAAGTTTTTCAGCGCCGCTATGGTCATATCCGCATAGGGCTTTGACTGCAAAGGCGAGGTGAGCTTTATTACCGAGTCCTCCTCGCACAGGGGCAGGGCGAACATAAGTCCTGTGATGAACTGGGAGGAAACGTCCCCCTCCAGCAGATACTCCCCTGCTGTGAGCCTGCCGCTTATTGTCATGGGCAGACCGCTTTGGGGCTCAAAGGAGATCCCCTTTTTTGAAAATTCTCGGACATAGGGGGTGTAGGGCCTTTCGGGCAGCTTTCCGTGACCTCTGAATGTGGCATTTGTGCCAAGTGCCGCCGCCACGGGGATAATAAAGCGCAGTGTGGAGCCGCTTTCGCCGCAGTCGATATCTGCCTTTGCAGCAGGATCTTTTATTCCACGGACGGTATAAACATCGCCGTCCGCCAACACGTCAGCCCCCAGAGCCTCCATTGCACCTGCTGTCACCTTTATATCGTTGGAACCTGTTACATTGGATATCTCAGAAATGCCGCCTGCAAGAGCCGCAGCGATTATCATTCTGTGGGAATAGCTTTTTGAAGAGGGGGCGTTCAGGGTTCCGATAAGCTTTGAGGGGTATATTTTAACGTCCATATCTTAAACCATCTTTCCAAAAAACTTATGCAAGGAAATCATTGAAATCGGCTACTGACATTTTCACTGCCGATGACTTTCCTATATCCGAGCAGATTATCACATGGATAGAGCTGCCGTCACGCTTCTTGTCGTTCATGCAGGCGCTTCCCAGCTGTGCGGGAGTAGGCCCGATGTCCCTTGTAAGCTCATATTTTTTCAGGCAGCCGCAAAGGTCAGCTGTAAGTCCCTTTCGGCACATTCCACGCTTTTCGGCAAGGTCGGTGATTATCTCCATGCCCTTTGCAACGGCTCTGCCGTGGGAAATTCCCGTGTAATGGTAATACTGCTCGATGGAGTGGCCAAGAGTGTGACCGAAGTTCAGGAGCATTCTCTCGCCCTTGTCAAACTCGTCCGCCTCAACAACATCTCTTTTTATGGCAACACAGCGGGCGATAATATCGTCCATTACCTCATGGACTGTGTTGATATCGTGGTTCATAAGAATGCCGAAAAGCTCGTCCGACTTTATCATGCCGTACTTTACCACCTCGCCCATTCCGTCAACTAAAAAATCATGGGGAAGCGACTTCAGCGCACCTGTGTCACAGAGCACCTGCTTTGGCTGCTTGAATGCGCCCACCAGATTTTTTCCCTCGGGGATATCAATAGCCGTTTTTCCGCCAACTGACGAATCCACCTGAGCCAGCAGGGATGTGGGGAGCTGAACGAAATCCATTCCCCTGAGATATGTAGCGGAAGCATATCCTGCCATATCCCCTGTTACTCCGCCGCCAAGGGCTGCAATGCAGTCGGTACGGGTAAAGTGGTTTGCGGCAAGGAAGCTGTATATCTTATTAAGTGTATCGGAGCATTTTGAGGCTTCTCCGTGAGGAAAAACGAACTTTCTTACATCAAATCCGCTTTCTTTAAGTGACTTTTCAACTGTTCCCGAATATATTCTGTCAACATTATCGTCGGTTATAAGGGCGATTTTCTCGGCTCCCGTTACGCTGCTAACGTATTTTCCGCAGTTTTCCAGGAGTCCGCTTCCGATAATTACATCATATTTAACAGATGCGTTTACGGTAATTGTAATCATTGTGATCTGTCCTTTCGGGAAAAATAAACGGCTCTGCAAAAGCAGGCAGAGCCGTAGCTGTTATTACTGCATATCCTGCAAAGCGGCCTCGGCGTCAGCAATCTGCTGTTCACGCATATCGCCGATGCTCTCCATCTCGGAGGATTCCTCGCTTACATATTCGGAGCCCTGCACCACAGGGTTATCCTCTTTCTGGCAGGCAGACAGTGTAAGTGCAAGCAGAGCAGCTGCAAATATCATTGTTTTTTTCATAACATACCCTCCCATACACGATTTTTGACGCATTTATACTCTTACATTATAAAATATTTTTGCAGCTATGTCAATAGTTTTGGGGTAATTTCACGATGTAAAGCAGCAAAACAAGGCAGCAAAAAAAAGCGGACCGCCGAAGCGATCCGCTGATGTTTCACACAAAATGAACAGAGATTATTCTTCCTTCATCTTTGCGAAGCACTCGCTGCAATATACAGGACGATCCTCTCTGGGCTTGAAAGGAACCTTTGCTACGCCGCCGCAGGAAGCGCAGGTAGCCTCGTACATTTCTCTTTCAGCCTTAGCGCCGTTCTTACGTGCGTTGCGGCAGCTCTTACATCTCTGAGGCTCATTCTCGAAGCCCTTTTCAGCATAGAACTCCTGCTCGCCGGCAGTGAAAACGAACTCTGCGCCGCATTCCTTGCATACTAATGTCTTGTCTTGGTACATTTGATTTCCCTCGCTTAAATAAAAATAATTTGGACCTGAGGACGGACTCACACCGACACCTTTGATAAAACAACGCTCTATAAGATTAAGCTACTTGGCCATATGATAAGAGCCATGCTCTTATGTTCATTTCTCGTCCGCAATCTTTCCTTTGAGCTTGCGGCGTGCTCTTGAAACGGCATTTTCAGCCGATTTCACGGAAATGTTCAGCTTCTTTGCGATCTCCTCTGAAGTAAGACCTGTGATGCTGAGCCTGAATATCTCATACTCCATGGGAGAAAGGGTATCCTCCAGCTCCCTGAACAGTTCACGCTGGATAATGATATTTTCGGGAGTGAGGTTATCTTCCCCCTTGTCCTCATCGCTGCCCTCCTCGGTGCTTTGCAGCCTGGAAAGCTTTGCGGCGGCGGTCTTCATACGGTTGACCACGCAGGAATAGGCATATGATGAAAACGCTGTGCCCTTATCGCTGCTGTAGTGGCGTATGGCGCTTAAGAAGCCCAGCACGCCCTCCTGCACGAAATCATCGCACACAGATGCAGAACCGCACATTGAAGCGGCTTTGCTCTTGATAAATCCGAAGTACCTATAGATAAGCTCGGACGCTGCGGGAACGGAAAGCCGCCCTCCACGGCATCTTTCAACCAGCTCCTCATCGGAGCAGGACGACAGGCTGTCGCATGGATCTTCGCTGCGACCACCAAAGTCAGCACGGTCAGCGGTCATATAAGGCCTCCGAAATCATCATAATTGTATGAAAATATATATTCACTTTTAATATTGTACCCGAAAAAGCTTTTTTTGTCAAGGGGCTTTTTAATAAATTATAAACTCAATACAAATATTTGTTGTAAAACATATTATTTCAACTTGTTTTTTGGCTATTTTGCTCACACAGGAAAAATATCAAGGTAAAATTTAGTAAAAAATATAACAGCCCCGCCGCCGTTAAGCGACAGGGCTGAGAAATATGCTTATGAAAATTATGCTACAACTGAGATATCAAAGATATCAACTATGCCGCTCAGATCCTGAGAATCAACAAAGCTGATGTCGCTCTTGTTTGCGGTAGGAGTTGCATATACGATGTCGGAAGAGCTGATGGAGGTCCATGCGCCGTTTACATAAGCCTTTACTGCAAAGCCGTACTTAACGCCGTTGGTAAGACCTGTTACATACATACCGTTTGCGGTTCTGTAGCCTGCTACTGACCACTTGCCGTTGAGGTAGGTGTAAACTGCATAGTTTGTTGCGCCGTTGACTGTTGTCCAGTTAAGAGCTACCTGACCGTTCTGACCCTGAGCCTTTGTGATAACGGGCTTTGCGGAAGCTGCAACGGGAGTTGCATAAACGATGTCGGAGGAGCTGATAGCGGACCATGTGCCGTTTACGTAAGCCTTTACTGCGAAGCCGTACTTAACGCCGTTGGTAAGACCTGTTACATACATACCTGTTGCTGTTCTGTAGCCTGCTACTGACCACTTTCCGTTGAGGTAGGTGTAAACTGCGTAGTTTGTTGCTCCGCTTACTGTTGTCCAGTTAAGTGCTACCTGACCGTCCTGAGCCTGAGCCTTTGTGATAACAGGCTTTGCAACTGCTGCTGCGGGAGTTGCATATACGATGTCGGAAGAACCGATGTCTGACCATGCGCCGTTTACGTAAGCCTTTACTGCAAAGCCGTACTTAACGCCGTTGGTAAGACCTGTTACATACATACCTGTTGCTGTTCTGTAGCCTGCAACTGCCCACTTGCCGTTTACATAGGTATAAACTGCATAGTTGGTAGCACCGCTTACAGCAGACCAGTTAAGTGCAACCTGACCGTCGCCTGCCTTTGCGGAAGTGATCTTGGGCTTTGCAACTGCGCTGCCCTGAACGTTTGCGTAAACGATGTTTCCGCCGGTGATGCCTGTCCATACGTTAGTCTTGGTAACGGGGTTGCCGAAAAGTGCTCTTACAACGAAGCCGCATCTGCCGCTTACTGTCATGTTCTTGATTGTGTAGGAAAGGTACTTGGTGTTTGCGTTATTAACTGCTGCGACCTTGCCTGCGTATGTATATTTGCCGTTTGTGTAGGTGTAGATAGCGTACTCGGAAGCGCCGAGAGCATTCTTGAAGTAAACAGTTGCCTGACCTGCCGCATTGGACTCTACTCTGGTGTAGATGTTAAGGGGCATATCAGTTGCATAGGTGGGGTAAGTAAAGGTCTTCTTCATGCAGTCCTCTACAACATAGCCGCCTGATGTTGCGCCGTCATCAAAGATAGCGTGGAGAACGCCGGGGCCTCTGTTGAATGATGCGTAATATACATAGTCGTAATTATAGTATGCGGTGTAGGACTGGTTCATTGCTGTAAGGCAGGTCTCATACCACTTGCCGTTGATCTTTACCATATTCCATGCGTGGTCGTCACTTACAACGCCTGTGCAGTCGATGCCTGCCTTGTGGCAGAAGTATGTGAAGGTCTTGGAGAAGCCTGCGCATACGCACTGCTTATCCAGGAGGCAGCCTACGATAGTCTGGTTTGCCTTTTCGGCAACAATGCTGCCATCGTTTGCAAGATGATACTTGGAGTTTGCGCAGATAAGCTCAGCGATCTTGGTCTCCTTTGCAAGAGCATCGGGGCAAGCATTGATTGACTTCATCCAGCTGTTTGTGATATCATCGAGCTTCTGCTTTGCAGCTGTTCTTACAGAACCGTTCTGGTAGTTGTTGTAGGTAATGAACAGAATATACTTTGTACCGTTGGTAGCAGTACCTGTTGCCACAGTATCATTGAAGAAATACTGGGGGTTGGAGTACATGAAAGCATATGTCATTGCCATTGACTTGTCAAGGTCAGTATAAGGAACCATGTAGAAAATGTCATAGCCCGACAGCGTTGTTACCTCAAAGCTCTTTGTACTTGAAAGAATGGTATCAAAGTCAGAAGCCAGCTGCTGATATGTTTTCTGATATGCAGCGGGGAGCTGAGCGTAATAATAATCGGAAGTGTAGTTATAAGATGCGTCCTGAGTCTCGGTGAAAGCCTCAGCGCCGTCTGCCTGCTCTGCTCTGAGCTTATCCATGCTTGCTTCCAGAGATGCAAACATCTCGTCAGTGTCAACGTCGGAAAGGTCGATCTCAATGCTGGGAGCAACGCCGCCCATAGTCTTGTAAGCCATAGGAAGCTCGGTGTAAGCGTCATCATATGACACGTCATAAGCTTCGTCCATAAGCTCGGTGCCGACAAAATCGCCCTCGCCCATATCCTGAACGTCTGTGTAATCGAAGCTGTCAGCAAAGACTGCTGCGCTGCACTGAGCCGCAAGAGCTGCCGCTGCCAATGCCGAAATTACCTTTAATGTTTTCTTTTTCAATTCGTATCCTCCGTCCATAACAATATTAACCTGTTGATGCTTCTTTACTCTGCTAAATCGCAAAATACAATTTTATTATAACTTATTATCCTAAATATGTCAAGAATATTTTATCAAAATTTATTATACTTATTCTCTTTATTTTTATATAAAATATATCAAGAAATGCTTATGCTGAAATTTATAAAGAAAGGCGGCACGAAAACCGTGCCGCCTTTAAAATATGAACTTTTGTAAATGTATTCGGAATTACTTCTTGAGAGCCATTGCCTTTTTAACATTGGCAATGATATTATCAGCTGTGAGACCGAACTCCTTGAGCAGCTCAACAGCAGGACCTGAGTGACCGAACACATCGTTTACGCCAACCCTGATAACGGGAATGGGGCACTCTTCTGTAACAACATCCGCAACAGCAGAGCCGAGACCGCCGATAACGCTGTGCTCCTCAGCGGTAACGATAACGCCTGTTTCCTTTGCAGCCTTGACAACAATGTCACGGTCAAGGGGCTTGATCGTGTGGATATTGATAACTCTTGCCTTGATGCCCTCTTCAGCCAGCTTGTCGGAAGCCTGAAGAGCCTCGTTTACCATAAGGCCTGTTGCGATAATGGTAACATCGTCGCCGTCACGGAGCTGAACGCCCTTGCCAAGCTCAAACTTGTAGGTGTCCTTATCGTTGAAAACGGGAACGGCAAGTCTGCCGAAGCGCATATAAACAGGTCCCTCGAACTCGAGAGCTGCTCTTACGGCTGCCTTTGCCTCAACATCATCGGCAGGGTTGATGATAGTCATTCCGGGGATAGTTCTCATAAGTGCGATATCCTCGTTGCACTGGTGGGTAGCGCCGTCCTCGCCTACGGAGATACCTGCGTGGGTAGCACCGATCTTGACATTAAGGTGGGGATATCCGATAGAGTTTCTTACGATCTCAAAAGCACGTCCTGCCGCAAACATTGCGAAGGAGCTTGCAAATACCTTCTTGCCTGTGGAAGCGATACCTGCTGCAACGCCCATCATGTTAGCCTCGGCAATACCGCAGTCGAAAAATCTTTCGGGGCAGGCTTTCTTGAAAATGCCTGTCTTTGTAGCCGCAGCAAGGTCGGCATCGAGAACGATAAGATCGGGATATACGCTGCTCAGCTCAGCAAGAGCCTCGCCGTAGCTTTCTCTTGTAGCCTTTTTAATTACATCTGCCATTGTTTCAGCCCTCCAGTGTCTTTAACTGAGCGTTAAGCTCGTCCATAGCCTGCTTGTACTGCTCTGCATTGGGAGCTGTACCGTGCCAGCCAACCTGATTTTCCATAAAGGAAACGCCCTTGCCCTTTACGCTCTTCTGAACAATGGCAACAGGCTGACCGTTGATCTTCTCAGCCTCGTTGAAAGCTCTCTCGATATCGTCGAAATCGTGAGCGTTCATGGTAATAACGTGCCAGCCGAAAGCTTCAAACTTGTCGGTGATAGGCATGGGAGAACATACCTCGGTGATCTTGCCGTCGATCTGGAGGCCGTTGTTGTCGATGATGGCAACAAGGTTATCAAGCTTGTTGTGAGCCGCAAACATAGCAGCCTCCCAAACCTGACCCTCTTCGATCTCACCGTCGCCGAGAACAGCATATACCTTGTAGTTATCGCAGGAGATCTTGCCGGAAAGAGCCATGCCGCAGGCAGCGGAGATGCCCTGACCCAGAGAACCTGTGGACATATCAACACCGGGAATGTGCTTCATATCGGGGTGACCCTGAAGTCTTGAACCGATCTTTCTGAGAGTTTTCAGCTCCTCAACATCGAAGAAGCCTCTCTGTGCCAGAACGGAGTAAAGCGCGGGAGCAGTGTGACCCTTGGAGAGAACCAGTCTGTCTCTGTCGGGCATTTTGGGATTCTTGGGGTCAACATACATTTTGTGGAAATAAAGATAGGTGAGCAGATCTGCAACTGAGAGAGATCCGCCGGGATGTCCCGATTTAGCGTTATATACGCCCTCAATAACTCCCATTCTTACCTTGCAGGCTGTTATTTCAAGCTGCTTTTTGAGTGATGCGTCCATGACTCTTAATCATCCTTTCTTGTGTATAATAATTCGCAAAGAATTATTTGCTTAGTATGTAGTCTATAGTCTCGGCAACGGCGCCCTCGGTACAGTCCGCCCTGCAGACCATATCGCACACAGCCTTTACCTCGTCTATAGCATTTGAGGGACAAGCGGCAAAATCCGCATATTCCAGCATTGCCATGTCGTTATTATAGTCCCCCATGGCGACTGTTACACAGCCGTCGAAGCCGTACAGCTCCTTGAATTTCTTCACGGCATAGCCTTTGGAGCAGTCCTTGGGGAGCATTTCATGAAATATTGTGCTCGATGTGACAAATTCAACGTCCCCCGCAAACTCCAGCGTCTTTGCGTATTCCGCAAAGGGAACGATAGAGGTCTCCGGCATGGCGAAAAGTATCTTGCACCAGTCGCCGTGGGGAACATCGTCAAGGGACTTTACTATATTTGCGGTAAAGCCGCCTATCTTCCAGTGATGCTTCTCGTAATCGTTGATATTCACATCGTATATGCCCTCGGGGCGGCATATCTCAGCACACGCCTCGGGAAATTTATCAAGCAGCTGTGCCACCATTGCCCTTGCCTTTTCCTCGGGCAAATATTCCGACCACTTCACGGAATTTGTTCCGCAGTCGTATATCATTCCGCCGTTGCATAGGATAACGGGGCAGTCAAGTCCGATGGGCGTGAAGTAATGAGCCGTTGCCTGAAGCACACGTCCCGTTGCCACAACGAACATTCCGCCTGCCTGTCTCAGCCTGACGATGGCGTCGGAATTTCTCTTTGAAAGGGTCTTGTCCTTGCTGAGAAGAGTTCCGTCCATGTCGCTGAAAAATATGATCTTTGATTTATCCTTAAACATATGACCTCGCATCAAAGCCTGCGCACCTTTTCCAGCACCTGATGAAAATACTGGGGAAGCTCGCTCTCGAACTCCATATATTCGTAGGTGATAGGGTGAACGAAGCCGATTTTGCCTGCGTGGAGGCACTGACCGTCAATGCCCTTGAAAGGCTTACCGTAAACATCATCGCCCAGAACAGGGTGACCGATGTATGCCATATGCACCCTTATCTGGTGAGTTCTGCCCGTTTCCAGCCTAAGCTTTATGAACGAGTAGCCGTTAAACTCCTCCAGCACCGTGTAATGGGTAACTGCGGGCTTGGAATTTCTGTCGGTAACGGTCATTTTCTTGCGGTCAACGGGGTGGCGGCCTATGGGAGCGTTCACCGTTCCCTCAGGCTCCTTGAACCTGCCGCAGACCACAGCACGGTATTCTCTTGTAAAGCTGTGCTCCTTTATCTGCTCCGCCAGACCCCTGTGGGCGGCGTCAGTCTTTGCGACTATGAGCAGACCGCTGGTGTTCTTGTCTATGCGGTGGACTATTCCCGGACGGATAACTCCGTTTATGGAAGAAAGCCTGTCGCCGCAGTGATACATGAGTGCATTTACCAGCGTTCCCGTATAATTTCCTGCAGCAGGGTGGACTACCATGCCCTTGGGCTTGTTTACAACCAGCAGATAATCGTCCTCATAGACTATTTCAAGGGGGATATTCTCCGCCTTGACCTCCAGCACCTCAGGCTCTGGGATAACAGCCGTTATCTCGTCCCCCTCGGTGATGACGCAGCTTTTGTTAACAGGCTTGCCGTTGACAGTGACCTGTCCCTTTTCGATAAGCTTCACCGCCATGCTGCGGCTGATGTCATTGCCGCACAGGGAGATGAGCTTGTCTATCCGCATACCGTTCTGGCTTTCGTCAGCGGTAATGAAAAGAACGTCACTGCTCATTGCTCTTCTCCTCTTCAAATTGCTTCATATATTTTCCTTCGATGAAAAGGTAAAACACGATAAGCAGTATAGCGCCGAAAACCACACATATATCGGCAAAGTTGAAGATGAAGTTAAAGGGAAACAGCCTGATGAAATCCGTAACATAGCCCTGAAAAACACGGTCGATGAAATTGCCTATGCCGCCTCCTACGATAAGCCCGAAGGAAACTGTCATAAGCGGGTGCTTGTGCTTCTGCTTATGGAAATAAACAGTGATGAGCACCATTGCAATGGCGGTGACTATCGCCAGCGCCATTGTTTTTCCCGTAAAGCTGCTGAATGCCGCACCCGTGTTCTTGTGCAGGGAAAATGCAAGGATATCAGTATCCCCGAGGGTTATCGCCCTTATAAGCTGCCCCTCGGAAATACCCGATTCCGCAATATATTTTGTTATCCTGTCGATGACTACCGACAGCACAGTGATCATCCAGAAAAGTATTATCACGCCTTTGTTACCTGCTCAACGCAGCGCTTGCAGAGTGTGGGGTGATCGTGATCCTCGCCCACGGTCTCGCTGTAGCACCAGCAGCGCTCGCACTTTGCGCCGTCAGCCTTTTCAACGCTGAATGAGAGCTTACCCTCAAATGCGGGATCCTCGCACTTGAACTCGCCGTCGCCGTTGTTTACAACGCTTGCTGCGGATACGATGAATACTGCCGCAAGGGTGTCCTCAACTGCGGAAAGCTTGCTGTAAAGAGCCTCGCTGTCAGCGTGGAGAGTTACCTTTGCTTCAAGGGAAGCGCCGATGAACTTTTCAGCTCTCTTCATTTCAAGAGCCTTTGTAACGGAGGAACGAACGCTGTAGATCATATCCCACTTTGCTGTGAATGCGTCGTCAGCGCTTACATCGAGCTTTTCGGGCATCTGGTTGAAGAAGATGCTCTCCTTGTCGTCAGCTGCGCCGTGGGGCATATGCTTCCAGATCTCTTCCGCTGTGAAGGAAAGGATAGGAGCGATCATTCTTGCAACAGCGCTGAGGATAATGTACATTGCGCTCTGTGCGCTTCTTCTTTCGGGAGACTTCTCGCCTGTGCAGTAAAGTCTGTCCTTGATGATATCAAGGTAGAAGTTGGACATTTCCGTTACGCAGAAATTGTGGATAGCGTGAACGGCAACGTGGAAATCGAATGCGTCATAAGCTGCCTTTACCTTGTCGATAAGGGCATTGAGACGGATAATCGCCCACTTGTCGATCTCCTTCATATCTGCGGGAGCTACCATATCCTTGTCGGGATCGAAGCCGTCGCCGTTGCAGATGTTGCCGAGAATATATCTTGCAGTGTTTCTGATCTTCTTATAGGTATCCGCAAGCTGCTTGAGGATATCCTTGGAAATTCTGATATCGGAGTGGTAATCGGAGGAAGCTACCCACAGACGGAGAATATCTGCGCCGTTCTGCTTGATAACGTCCTGAGGGTCGATACCGTTGCCGAGGGACTTGTGCATTGCTCTGCCCTCGCCGTCAACTACCCAGCCGTGGGTGCAGACTGCCTTGTAGGGAGCCTTGCCTGTTGTTGCAACGGAGGTGAGCAGTGAGGACTGGAACCAGCCTCTGTACTGGTCAGCACCTTCCAGATAGAGGTCAACGGGAACGTCAAATCCTCTTTCCTTCATAACGGCTCTGTGGCTTACGCCGCTGTCGAACCATACATCGAAGATGTCCTTTTCCTTGACAAATTCGGTGCAGCCGCATTCGCACTTTGTGCCTGCGGGGATAATATCCTTAACGTCCTTGATGAACCAGGAGTCGGAGCCTTCCTTGCGGAACATATCGGAAACTGCCTTGACAGTCTCGTCGGTAACAACGGGCTTGCCGCAGTCCTTGCAGTAAACAACGGGAATGGGAACGCCCCATGTTCTCTGACGGGAGATGCACCAGTCGCTGCGGTCGTTTACCATACCCTTTATTCTGTCCTCGCCCCACTCGGGGATCCACTGAACATCGCTGATAGCCTTGACGGTCTCAGCCTTGAAGTCCTTTACGGAACAGAACCACTGCTCGGTAGCTCTGAACAGAACGGGATTCTTGCATCTCCAGCAGTGAGGATACTGGTGGACGATCTTTTCCAGTGCAAACAGTGCGCCGGATTCTTCCAGGTCCTTTGCGATGACCTTGTTTGCGGCATCGGTCTTGAGGCCCTGATACTTGCCTGCTGCCTCTGTAAGGATACCCTTGGAGTCAACGGGAACGGTGATGCCTACCTCGGGATACTTCTTGCATACCTCGAAGTCGTCAACGCCGAAGCCGGGAGCTGTGTGAACGCAGCCTGTACCGCTTTCAAGAGTTACGTGGTCGCCGACGATGACAAGTGACTCACGGTTCATGAAGGGGTGTGCGGTCTTCATATATTCAAGCTCGCTTCCCTTGAAGGAGCCTTCTGTTGTGTAGTTCTCAACGCCTCTTGCCTTCATAGCAGCGGGAACAAGCTCTGCTGCCATGATGTAGTTCTCGCCGTCAGCCTTGACAACGGTGTACTCATACTCGGGGCCTACGCAGATAGCAAGGTTTCCGGGGAGAGTCCAAGTGGTGGTTGTCCAGATAACGAAGTAGGTCTTGTCAAGATCAAGTCCCATAGCGGTGAACTTGCCCTTGTCGTCAGTTACCTTGAACTTAACGTAGATGGAATGGCAGGGGTCGTTTGCGTACTCGATCTCAGCCTCTGCAAGAGCAGTCTGGCAGTCGGGACACCAGTAAACAGGCTTCAGTCCCTTGTAGATGTATCCCTTCTTGTACATCTCGCCGAAGATCTCCACCTCTCTTGCCTCAAACTCGGGCTTAAGGGTAAGGTAGGGGTCGTCAAAATCGCCCTGAACGCCAAGACGCTTGAACTGATCCATCTGGTTCTTTACCTGTGTGTGAGCATACTCAGCGCAGTGCTTTCTCAGCTCGGGAGCAGGAACAGCACCGTTTTCAACGCCCATCTGCTTAAGAACCTTAAGTTCAATGGGGAGACCATGGGTATCCCAGCCGGGAATATAAGGAGAGCAGTAGCCGCTCATATTTTTCTGCTTTACAATAATGTCCTTGAGCACCTTGTTGAGTGCTGTTCCAAGGTGAATGTCGCCGTTGGCATACGGAGGTCCGTCGTGAAGAACATAGCGGGGCTTGCCCTGGTTCTTCTCGATCATCTTGTAGTACATTCTGCTGTTATCCCAATCCTCGATCATGCCGGGCTCTTTCTGAGGGAGGTTTCCTCTCATGGAAAAGTCGGTCTGAGGAAGATTAAGAGTGGTATTGTAATCCTGTGCCATTTTCCTAACTCTCCTTAAATGGAATATTTATGCTGATAAACAGCGTTTTTTACTTATTGAACGGAAGAGGTGTCGATAACTCTTGTAGCTTCCATGTCCTCTGCCTCGGCAGGCTGGGGCGCAGGTGCGGGAGCCTCTTCCTCGACAGGCTCATCGTTTTCGGGAAGTGCTGTGATAAGCTCCAGGTGAGATTTGTACATTGTGAGCAGACGGGACTTGAAGTCGATAACAGCGTTCTGCATCTTTTCAAGCTCAGCCTTTTCTCTCTGAGCACGGATAGCTGTGGTGCCCACGATCTCATCAGCCTTGACATTTGCGGCGGAGATGATCTGCTCAGCCTTCTGCTGTGCCTCGGCAACAATGGTCTCGGCCTTGCCCTTGGCTTCCTCGATAACGGCTCTGCCCTGCTTCTGAGCGCCTATCATAGCGTCCTTGAGGGCTTCCTCGTCAGCCTTGTATCTGCGAATGCTCTCGACCAGTACCTCGATCTTCTTCTCGGTGTCCTCCTTGTCCTTGAGCATTGCGTTGATCTGGTCGGCGATCTCCTTTAAGAATTCATCGACCTCCTCAGGCTTGTAGCCAGGCTTGGCCTGTTCAAATCTTCTGGTGTTAATGTCCTTGGCAGTTATCATAGCCGATCCTCCTACTCCGCAGATCTCATATTTCCGAACAGCGCTGCGGTCGCCGTGCGGCAATGGTCATATATACTTTTTTATCACTATATGGATACGGTCTTTTTTAGTCCTGTCTCCGACGGAGCTGAGAATATATCTTCCGAAGCCCCTTACGGACAGCACGTCCCCTTCCTTAAGTGTGTCGGATACGCTTTCCGTAACCCCATGGTTTACCGAAACCGAACCCGAACGGATAAGAGCGCATGATTTTTCACGGCTGAGACGGATCGCTGTCCCCACCACGCAGTCAAGCCTGAGCGATGCCACAGTTCCGCTTATCTCGCTGAATTTATCGTTCCTGACGATCTTCTCGTCACTGTCGGCATAGGCGCATTTTACCCCTACCCTGCCTATTTTTTCGATAAACACAGCCTGCTCCGCCGCAGCTCTTGTGAGCAGCGCATATGCCCTGCCCTCCGAGCAGATGATGTCCCCTATCTGGTTCCTGGTTATCCCCAGTGACATAAGGCTTCCGAGAAAATCCCTGTGGGAAAGGCTGTCGCACTCCCTGAAACGGAATTTCACCGCTGCCAGAGGGAATTCCTCCGCCATCGTCTCCTCATATTCGCCGAAAACGCCCAGCATTACCCTCTGAGCGCCCTCAAAGCCGCCCCACATCATAAAATGCGAAAAGCCCTCGTATCGGAGGAACCTCTCCGCCAGAGCAGCCTCGCCTTCGGTAAGGAACGCCGAAAACCTTGATGAGCAGGCCCTTTCGCATATGCTCACCATATCGGCAACGTGGGAAACAAGGAGCTTGTCCTCACCGCCCAGTCCCTCGCCCGAGATGAAAGAATTTTTGTCGTTAGCCATAAAGCGTTGGGATATCCTCAGTCAGATCAGAGTAATACTCCGTTGCTTTCGAGTTCTGCCGAAAGCTCATCTCCCTGAAACCCAACGTTATAGGGGGTGATGATAAAGGTGTTGTTTGCAACGGGCTTGATGCTTCCGCCGTTTGCATATGCAACGCCGCCCAGGAAGTCGATAATTCTTCTGGTAACGTCGGGAGTGGTAGCCTCAAGGTTCAGCACAACAGTCTTTTTGTTGCAGAGGTGGTTTGCGATCTCCTTTGTGTCGGAGAACTTTTCGGGCTTTACAAGAATGACCTGGAGCTGTGCGGTCACACTGATATTCATTCTCTTGTTTCCGTTGTTGTCACCCATATCGTTTCTGGGCTGATAATTGTCGTTCTGGGGGAAGCCGCCCTGATTCTGAGGCTGCACCTGGTTCTGCTCGTTCTCAGGCTCGTCGTAATCATAATCCTCATCAGGTCCCATACCCAGCGCATTTTTAATAGTATCGAAAAGTCCCATTTTCTTCTTTTCTTCCTTTCATATATTTATCTTTTTATTTAAAGAGATGTTCTCGCAGGATAGCTTCTTGCGCCGAAAAGAGCAGTGCCCAGACGAACCATTCCCGTGCCGAATCTTACGGCATCGGTATAATCCGCAGACATACCCATGGACAGAAGCTTTATATCAGCATTTTTCGCTTTAAGGTCCTCGAAAATACGCTGCATTTTCTCGAAATATACGCAGCTCTGACCCGGAGGGGGAATAGTCATAAGACCGCACAGCCTTACACCCTTCATCTCGGCGATCTGCGGAACAGCCTCGTATATCTCCTCGGGAGAAAATCCGCTTTTGGACTCCTCACCGCCGATATTCACCTCGCACAGGATATCCATTACCTTCCCGTGCTTTTCGGCCTGCTTCGAGATCTCACCGGCAAGGGCAATGCTGTCCGCCGACTGGATCATAGTCACACTATCTATAATATACTTTATTTTGTTGCTTTGCAAGTGCCCGATAAAGTTTATTTCGGCATTTTTTACATACAGTTCTTTTTTCTGCAAAAATTCCTGCACCCTGTTTTCACCCAGAAGCTCAAAGCCCCGGGAAACGGCGAAATTCACCTTTTCGGCAGGCACTGTTTTGGTGACTGCCATCACCTTGATATCATCATTTTCTCTGCCGTATTTTACCTTTGCTTCCTCCATATTGAAGCGTATCTGCTTGATATTTTCGGCAACATCGGCAAAATTGTTCAGTTCGTTACTCAAAATGAACATCTCCTTCCGAAGCAGCAGTCTCTGCGGCGGCTGACGTTTCGGCAGCCGTAGTTTCGGCAGCTGAAGTCTCAGCCGCTGAGGTCTCCCCGGCAGATGTTTCCGCACCCGCCTGCGTCTCAGATACCTCCGCAGCAGTCTCGGACGTTGCCTCAGTCTGCTCCGTGACGCTTGCAGGGGGATAAAGCTCCTCCTCATCATTCTCCGCAACAGTTACAACTTCGTCCGAATTGGCCATATAGGCCGCTGTATCAACACCCTCAATGATAATGTCGTCGTAAACGCAGACATAGCTCTCATCGGAGGTGATACGTGACAATATATAATCGTTGTCTTCAAAAATAGTATCGACCTTTTTGAAAAGCACTCTCTGTCCCCAAAGGACATAGCAGCCCTTTTCGTTGTTCTTGTTAAAGCGCAGAGCTTCTCTGGGAACTCTTATTCCCTCAAAGTCGTTAAGAGTCATCTCGACCCTTTCAACACGCTTCTGAACAAGGTCATAGGTCATCTCGTCGCAGCGGAGTATGAGCACCCATTCCGACGGATCGTCCGTAGGTTCAAGGGATTCTATCACCGCAGTGACCGTATCGGGGGTGGAAGCAAAGCTGAGCTTTACCGAATCTCCGGGGTTATAAACGCTGTCGGAGTTGTCGATAATGCCTGCGATCTTCCAGTTATAGCCCTTTATGAGCTTTCCTATCTCGTTTTTGCTCCTACCTGCCCTCATGGACTTTTCGTTTGCTATAACGTCCTTGATAACGTCGGCAGTGATGTCGGACGTATCGTCAAGGTTCAGCTTTTTCTCATAGCCGTCGGTGTAGCTTACAAAATATCCCGAGTCATCGGAGGTGATAGCCTTTTTGTATGTTTTTCTGTTCTTCATCAGCTCGTCTATCTGAAGCTCCAGCGAGGCGATACGGTCATCATAACCGTCCTCCTGCTTTACGGATATCTGATAGATGCTCATGAGCGTCAGCAGGTCATCACGGCTGCTTTTTATATCCGAAACGTCCTTTTTCGCCAGCTGCGTTGCCAAAGTCTGGTACTTCTCGCTGATAAGCGACGAAATAAAATCAGGCTGGGCAGTAAGAACCGTTCCGGGATTCTGGGCGGCTTTCAGCAGGTCGATCTCGTCGGAGATCTCCTGTATCCGCCTGTTGGTCTCTATATCGGACTCATTGGCATAAACATATGCCACAATAGAGCCGTTTGCCACCTTGCCGCCGTCAGTCACGGGGTAGCTCAGCACGCCTGTATAGCTGCTGCGTATGACCGACTCGTTTCTGATATACACCCCTCGGAAGGACACCTTGTCCGCAGAGGAATATATAACAGCCGTCTCGGTCCTGTAGTCCTCCTTGACTCCGGCATAGATCTGATAGCCCACCGTAGCCAGAACGAACAGCGCAAGTATCACCCCAAGAACACGCAAAACACCGTTTCCCATTGGCACCTGCTCCTTCCGCTAAGGGATCACTTGTTATCCTGCTCTGCGTCGAGGATAGAAATGGGCTTTGCGGGAACTATTGTAGAGATGGCGTGCTTGAAAACAAGCTCCTGCTTGCCGTCAGCGTCAATAATGACCGTGTAGCTGTCAAATCCCTTGACGATCCCCTTGAACTGGAATCCGTTTGTAAGGATACAGGTTATGGGAATACGGTCTTTTCTCGCCTGATTAAGGAAAACATCCTGTAAATTAAGCGCCTTGTTCATTAAGATCATCCTTTCAGTTTTATCGTCCGCAGCGGTCGTCCGTTTACGGACGGGCTTATTTTCTATGTATTGTAAAGCCGTTCTGTAAGTGCATTTTTACACTCTTTTAAATTATATCACATTATTTTCGATTTGGCTACTATATTCCCGCAATTTGCAATAATTCCGTCAAATTGTTGACTATTTGCGGTATCGACCCACGTAATTCGTACATCTCGACGAAACCATGTAAGCTGCCGTTTGGCGTATCTTCTGGTTTCCTGCTTTATCCTGTCAGCCGCTTCTTCAAGGGAACATTCCCCATTGAAATAGGGTATCAGCTCCTTGTAGCCGATGGCGTTGAAGGCTGTTTTCAGGTGGTAATTTTCATACACATCCCTTGCTTCCTCCACAAGGCCTTCTTCAAGCATCTTATCCACACGCCTGTTTATCCTGTTGTATAATATTTCCCTGTCAAAGCAGGTGAGACCTATCATACACAACTCATAGGGGGAAGCCTTTTCACGGCTCTTCTCCCTGTTTTCCTCCCCCGTGCGGCCCGAGAGCATACACATCTCTATGGCTCTTATCACACGAATGACGTTGTTGGGGTGTATCTTCTCCGCAGCCTCGGGGTCAAGCTCCGCAAGCTTTGCGTGCATATGCTCCTTGCCCATTTTCTCCGCTTCCGCCTCCAGCTTTTTTCTCAGGCTGTCGTCCGAAACGATATGGTCAAAGGAAATGTTGTCGATAAGAGAGTTGATATAAAGCCCCGTGCCGCCCGCAACTATGGGCATTTTACCCTTGCTGCGGATATCTGCTATGCAGTCCCTTGCCATGCGGACATAGTCCGCCACGGAAAAGGGCTGATCGGGTTCAAGGAAATCTATCATATGATGGGGAATGCCCATCATCTCCTCCGCCGTGGGCTTGGCAGTGGATATGGCAAGCCCCTTGTATATCTGCATGGAGTCGGCGGAGACCACCTCTCCGTCATACATCTGCGCCAGCCGCACAGCCACGGCAGTCTTGCCCGAAGCCGTAGGGCCGCAGACCACTATCAAAGGTATTTTTTCTTCCATAGCCACCTCAGAATCCGTAAAGCCCGTATTTTCCCTCTTCAGCCGTGGGAGATACAAAGCTGTTTTTTTCAAGACAGGCAAAGCGACCCTCAGCATAAGCCGAGAGCATCGCTCTGCTCATATTCGTTATATCGGGCCTTGCCGCAGCCTCTGCCGCCGTCAGGAGCAAAACCTCGCTGTTTTCATATCCGTCAGACCTTGGCTCGCCCGAAATATGCTCCATTATAAACACGGCGCACCACCGCTCGGGACGCATTTCCAGCGCCGCAAGAGAGCGTGCTTTGCACACAACGCCCGTTTCCTCGTATATCTCACGCTCAACAGCCCTGTCAGGCATTTCGCCCTCCCTGACATATCCGCCGGGAACAAGTATCCTGCCCTTTGCCGTGCCGTAGGTGTGGCGCACAAGGAGTATTTTCCCGCCTATTTCCACAATTCCGCATACCGCAAAATGCCTGCCGTTCATGGTGTACCTCTTATACTATTCGTTTGAACTGCTTTTCAAGCTCTCTCTTGGTGAGCTTGAACATAACAGGTCTGCCGTGGGGGCAGTATCTTATGCGCTCGTCCTCCAGTATCTGACCGATAAGGGATTTAAGCTCATCAAGCCCCGTGATGTCGTTTGCCTTGATAGCTCCCCTGCACGCCATGGTGTGATACATATCGTCCAGTATCTCAGGCAGCGGGTCATGCCTGTGGACGGCAAAGTTCTGGGCAAGCTCGGAAACTATGTCCGATGCATCGTTCTTGTCCAGCATGGAAGGTATGCCCTTTATAAGCACCTTGGGAGCTTCAAGCGGCTCTATCTCAAAGCCGCAGTCGGCGCATACACGGAGATTTTTCACCAGTGCATCATACTCGCCATAGTCCAGCAGCAGCTCTTCGGGAACAAGGAGCATCTGAGCCGTCAGGTCTTCCCGGCCCGTTCTCAGGCGCTCGAAACGGATACGCTCATGGGCAGCATGCTTGTCAACGATAAGTATGCCGTCCTCGGTCTCCGCAATGGCATAGTTCTTGAACGCCTCACCGATAATGCGGAAATATGTTTCCTTGGGCTCGGGCTTTTCTTCCTTTTTCTCTGGCTGAGGCTTGTTTTCAAACGCCCGGGCATTTATGTACTTGAAATCCTTTTTAGGCTCTTCGGAAGTAAGGCTGTCAAGAACGCCCTCGCTTTCCTTGCCGTATCCGCTCTGGAGATGCTCGGATAAATCCGTCTTTTCATTTTCACTGCTCTGTGCAGTCTCGGGAACATCTGCAGCAGGCTCGGGTATATTTTCAGGCTCAGGCACAGCTTCCGCAGGAGCTTGTGGCTGCTCCGAAACGCTCTGTTCGGTCATCGGGCGAACTCCCCAGCTTGCCTCTGCCTTTTCCACAGCTTCCGCCATGCGCTGCTCCGCAGTTTTGTCGCTCTTTCCCGCAAAATCTCTGGGGATATCGTCTATCCTCGTCTCGTGATGATATTCCTCGCTCTGCTTTACGGCAAGAATATTTTCACGCCTTGCGGACTGGTCCTTGCTTATGACCCGGACAGGCTTTATATCCTGCGTGAATTTTGACTTTGAAGTGTCCTCCAGCACCGTCTGAACAGGCTTGGGAGGATCCTTGAACATGGGCATTGCATAGTCCGCTTCCGTTTTTTCACGGGCGGGAATTTTCATTTCCACAGGCTTTGTGTCAAGCATGATAGCGTTCTTTACCGCAAAATAAACAGCCTCGTAGATCAGCTTTTCGTCCGAAAAACGAACTTCCACCTTTGCGGGGTGAACGTTAACATCAACAGTCTGGGGCGGAACGTCCAGAAACAGTACGCAGGCAGGGAACTTGCCCTCCATAATGTTGTTGCGGTAAGCCTCTTCAAGAGCGCTCATGCCCGTAAGGCTCTTTACATATCTTCCGTTGATGAAAAAGTGCTGCATGGTTCGGTTTTTCCGTCCCCATATGGGCTTTACGGTGTAGCCGTAAACATGAATGCCGCCAAGAGTATAGTCAACAGGAATAAGTGACGCTGCAAACTCCTTGCCGAAAACGGAATACACCGCCGAAAACAGCCTGCTGTCGCCGGGAGTAAAAAGCTCCTGCTTGTTGTCACGGATAAACCTGAATGATATCTCCGAGTGTGAAACGGCTATCTTGCTGACTATCGCCGCAATGGCATTACCCTCGTACTTGTCCTTTTTCAGGAATTTAAGGCGTGCGGGAACGTTGTAGAAAATGTCACGGACGATTATTGTGGTTCCCTGCTGGCAGCCGGTTCTCTCGTGTACCTGTTCCTCAGTGCCGTTTATCACATAATGAGTGCCGTACTCCTCGCCCTCCTGGCGTGTGAGCACCTCGCACTTTGCCACGGCGCACACCGAAGCCAGCGCCTCGCCTCTGAACCCAAGCGTCATTATCCTGTTAAGGTCGTCCTTAACGTTCAGCTTGCTTGTGGCATGGCGCAGAAACGCCGTGGGAACGTCCTCAAAGCTCATGCCGCAGCCGTTGTCCGTGATGCGGATATATGATATTCCGCCCTGCTTTATCTCAACGGTTATGGCGGAAGCTCCGCTGTCTATTGAATTTTCCACCAGCTCCTTGATAACAGAGCTTGGGCGCTCAATTACCTCGCCTGCGGCAATAAGCTCCGCCAGCTCCTTATCAAGTACGTGTACCTTTGGCATTTTACTTTCAGCTCCATTCGCCTGTTTTTGGGGTGAAATATATCTTCCGACAAATGTTTTGTGAATAAATTCTCATATGCGGCTATATTTCTTTGATTAAAAATAATAAATCGGGTTTTATTTATCTTTACATATAATAATCATATTCATTCAAATTTAACCGAAACCCATAATTCATATACAATGATTTCCCCATTTCAGAGGGATTCAGCATAACTTTTCCAATTTGATGTTCTTTCGCATACGTTATTGCACAATTCAGTAATTTTCTTGCAATTTCCTTGTTTCGATAGGCGGGAACAACATACATATTCATAAGCCGAGCGACCTTATACTAATCACCAATAAAACTATAGACAAAAAATCATCACATAATCCATATACGGAAGATTATGCTCGATTTTTTGTATAGTTTTTAATTGGTGCTTAGTATTACCGTTTATAAGAACCTGTCTTCATAAGAAATGTGTGCGGATTTTCGAGCATAATTTTGTTGCAGAGTAGGCAAAAATCCGCAGGCGGGCTTTCGCCCGGCAAGGATTTTTAACGCAGTCTGCGGCAAAATTTGCCGAAAAGACGTGCGCATATGCTTGTGAAGACGGGTTCTTATATCATTGCCGCTTACCAAGCTGCATATAGATTTTCTCAAAATTTCTCAACACGCCGCATTATTTCAGCATATCGCATATCTCCTGCAAAAACAGCTTTGCGTCCGCAGGTGAAAATTCATCGGGATTGGTTTTTCTGAGTCTTGACAGCACCTCTTCATCATTCAGCGCACCGAAGGATATCTGTCCGTCGGCAGAAGCTTTCCTGCCCTCCGCCTTTTCCTTTTCCATCTCGGAAAGTATCTCCTTTGCACGGTTGATGACATTCTTGGGAAGTCCCGCAAGCTTTGCCACCTCAATGCCGTAGCTGTCGTCAACGCCGCCCTCAACTATCTTGCGCAAAAACTTGATGCTGTCGCCGTATTTCTTGACCGCAACGCTGTAGTTCTTCACGCCGTCCACACGTCCCTCCAGCCCGATAAGCTCATGGTAATGTGTGGCAAACATGGTCTTGCATCCTATCTTTCTGGTGTTGGCAATATGCTCTGCCACAGCCGTTGCAATGCTTATTCCGTCAAATGTGGAGGTACCTCTGCCCACCTCGTCAAGGATAACAAGGCTCTGCTTGGTTGCATGCTTTAAGATGTCCGCCACCTCGCTCATCTCCACCATAAACGTGGACTGACCTGCCGTAAGGTCATCAGATGCACCCACACGGGTGAATATGCGGTCAACTATGGATATCTTTGCATAATCCGCAGGCACAAAGCAGCCTATCTGAGCCATCAGCACGATAAGTGCAGTCTGGCGCATATATGTGGATTTACCCGACATATTGGGGCCTGTGATAACAGCCATTCGGCGGGACGATGTGTCAAGATAAGTGTCATTCGGCACATAAAGCTCGTCCGTCATAAGCTCCACCACAGGGTGACGGCCGCCCTTTATGTCAATAACGCCGTCAATGGCAATGTCGGGCTTTACATATCTGTTGCGCATGGAAACGTCCGCAAAGGAGCAGAGCACATCAAGGGCAGCCACTGCCTGAGCGGTCTCCTGCACCTCTGCAAGCTTTGATGCGATAAAGTCACGAACCTCCGCAAAAATCTCCGCCTCCAGCACAAGTACGTGCTCGCTGGCACCTGATATCTCTTCCTCAGCCTTTTTCAGCTCGTCGGTGATAAAGCGCTCGGCGTTCGCAAGGGTCTGCTTTCTTATGTACTCCGCAGGCACCAGGTCATAGTAGGACTTTGTTACCTCGATATAATATCCGAACACCCTGTTGTAGCCTATTTTCAGGTTCTTTATGCCGGTGCGTTCCTTTTCCTTGTTCTCGATATCGTCAATAATGCTCTTTCCGTTCTTGATGATGTTCCTCAGCCTGTCAAGCTCGGGATTGAAGCCGTCCTTGATAACTCCGCCGTCTTTGAGCAGCGGAGGGGGATCGTCATTTATCGCATTGCCCACAAGGGCGGATATCTCGCTCAGTTCATGGATCTTTCCGCAAAGACCCTTTATAAGAGAAGTCCTGCAGTCAGCCAGCAGATGCTTGATGTCGGGCATTTTAAGTGCCGTCTGAGCCAGAGCTTTAAGGTCACGGGGATTTGCGGTCTTGTACATTACCCTTGTCATAAGGCGTTCCAGGTCATACACGCCGTCCAGAGCATCGCCCAGCTGGGAGAGCCTTATCATGTCCGATGTAAGCTCCTCAACAGCGTCCAGCCTGTCGATGATAGCCGCAGGCTTTATGAGGGGCTGCTCGATGTATGATTTCAGCAGGCGCTTGCCCATAGATGTCTTTGTGCGGTCAAGCACCCAAAGCAGACTTCCGCGCTTTTCTTTGTTGCGCATAGTCTCGCACAGCTCAAGGTTGCGCCTTGCGGTAAGGTCAAGCTCCATGAAGCGCTTGTCGGAATAGGTCTGTATCTCGGTAAATCTGCCCACAGCCGCCCTCTGGGTGTCGCTGATGTAGTAGAAAAGTCCGCACAGCACAGCCACGGCGCAGGTATCCTTTTCGTCGATGCCGATATCGGTGAAGCTGTCCGCTGAGAACTGCTTTAAAAGCACGTCCGAATGAACGGGAGAGAAATCCTCCTCTTTCATTACGGTAACGCCCAGATTCATTCTTGTGCGGATAAACTCCCTTACCTCGGTCATGTCCGCAGCCTCGGCGCTAAAGAGCAGCTCCGCAGGGGAAAAGCGTGATATCTCGTTGATAAGCGCTTCGGTAAGCTCGGGAGCAGTCTTGTCCTTATGGGTAAAAAGCTCCGCCGTGCCTGTGGAGATGTCCGCAAAGCATATAGCCGCATTGCCCTCATGAACGTAAAGCGCACCTATGAAATTGTTTTTTGAATCGTCAAGGAGATTGCTTTCGGTGAGGGTACCGGGAGTGACGATTCGTATAACGTCACGCTTGACGATGCCCTTTGCAAGCTTTGGGTCCTCCATCTGCTCGCAAATAGCCACCCTGAAGCCTAAGTCGATAAGCTTTTTTATGTATATCTCGGCGCTGTGATAGGGAATGCCGCACATAGGCGCACGCTCCGCCTGACCGCAGTCCCTGCCCGTAAGGGTAAGCTCCAGCGCTCTGGAAACGGTAACGGCATCATCGAAAAACATTTCATAAAAGTCTCCCAGACGGAAGAACACGATATGGTCGGGGTACTTGTCCTTTACCTCGAAATACTGCATCATCATGGGTGAAAGACTGCTGCGGTCAACGTTCATGGATAATAAAGCTCCTTCCTAATTATTGCAAAAGAAGCAAGGCGGAAAAGTCACCTTGCTTCTTGGAATTTCATTATCAGTGGCAGCCGCCGCAGGTAGAGCAGCTTCCGCCGCAGGAACAGGACTGGGGTGCGGATTCGGGGCAGGTCATGGGGTCATCGCCGTTGGCAGCGCTTGTGACGATGAAGTTGATGCTTTCCAGAATGCCGTCCATCTCAGCCTTTGCAGCCTCGAATGCGATCATCTTGGGATTGCTTACCACCTGAGAATAAAGTGCGTTCAGCTCATTGTTGAGAGCGGTGATGGCATTGGTGTCCTTCTCAGCCTTGCCCATCTCGGTGTTAAGGTCCATTCTCTTTGCGTGGAATTCCATTATCTGCTTCTGAAGCTCCTCGTCCTTGTCGTTTGCGAGCTTAGCAGCAGTGTACTGAATATATCTGGGGTCAGCCTGGAGAGCCTTTCCCAGTTCTCTTGCAGCTTCAATTACGTTCATTATTTTTTACCAGCCTTTCATTTATAAAGCCATGCCGCCTGTGGGCAAAGCTGCTTTTATTTTCTGAGAAATAATATTTATTATACCATAAACCTCTTTTTTTGTCAATCATAACATTTATAAAAATCGGCGGTATCCGCAGGTGCAGATACCGCCGCAGGTGTTCTATGTTATTCATTGTCAGTCACACCGGTGCCTCTTATGCTCCTGTTCATTTTAATATCAGATCAGTTCAAAAGCGATATTATGCCGTTCCTGAACACCCTGATAACAGTTATCAGACGGCTGTCTCCTCCGCAATTATCTTACCATGATTTAGTAAAAGCGTTATTATATGTCAATAGCAAAATAAATTTTTGTTATAAATCTCCCCATATTATCAAATATTGTGCTATAATGATATCATCACATCTTGGGAGGAACGCTATGAATATTTATTCTGCAAGATCAATTATAAATACCATAAAGCAGCTGAAAGCAAAGCACGACGCAGCCACCATTACATCAAGGGACGACATGATAAAAAAATTCATCGCCTTTGCCATTGAAAAGAGGCTTGGAAATTATCATTTGCAGCTCACTCCCGCAGATGAGCCATGCACTCTTTACAGCTCCAAGCTGGGCGGAACGCCCTATATGCCAAAGGATTTTGATTATCCTGCAAACAGCGGCAACAAGCCTCTCAGGCTGCTGTGCCAGCTGAATTTTGAAAAGCTGCCGCCCATGAAGCCATTTCCCGAAAAGGGCATTTTGCAGATATATCTGTACGATGACGGCAAGCTTGATATGGCAGATCGTCAGACCACATCTGAGCAGGATAATTTCAGGGTAATATATTTTGAAGATATCCTCAGGCGGGAAAGTCTGCTGAAAAGTGCAGAGGAAATGCCTGCATTTGATAATACTTTTCCTTTCACGGAAAAGCTGCTTATTGCCAAATCCCCCACACCGACCATAATTTGCTCCTCCGACTACCGCTTTGATGATACAGTGCTTGAATTTGCCAAGGCATACAAAATGTGCCCCAAATCAGCCAAAAGCACGTACGATATTCCCAATGACGCCGACGAACCGCTGTACAACACATTTACATACGAAAACTTCACCTGCACAGGCGGCAGCGGCATATTTACCGAGCGTGACCCACGAAAGGACTGCCCCCAATACCGTGACTGCGATCTTTGCCTGTTTACCCTTGCCGACGCAGAAAAAGACGGACGGCTGAATTTTCTCATGCCGTCCGCCAATATGATAAAAAAGGATTTTTCAAAAGTGCTGTTTGATACTAATCTTTAATCGTTCTATAGGCAAAGCCGACAGATGAAATAAGACCAGTCTAGGAAAGCGACCGCAGGCGGGCTTGCCGCCCGGCAAGGGAGCTTGACGAAGAATGGGCTTATTTCAGCCGAGGATTTGTCTATAGGTTGATTGAGGATTAGTATTATATGAGCATAGACTGATATTCTATCATTACGGCTTCCTTGATGTAAGGAAGCCGATCGCCCTTTCAATGCTGTCCTTGGAATTGCCCCAATCAGCGTCCTTGCCTGCGCTGCGGTAATCGTACATGGAGCAGTATTTTGAAACGTCAGCGTAAAGCTCGGCGATATAGCTTTCGGTAAGTCCGCCGATAAGCTTCATAAAGCCGTCCAGCTCTTTCTTTTGCAGATACTGGGGAGCAACTGAGGCAAGCAGGTCATAATGGGGCAGGCAGATAAACTCCTGCTCGCTCATGAGCTGCCTTGCCTCGCTGTTTTTGTACATCTCAAAAAATGTCCTCAGCAGGCGCTCCATTCCCCAATCCACCTTTTCACATACAAAGCAGCTCTCGTTTATTTCGGAGAGCTTTTTTTGTCTGGCGTTCTTGGGTTCAAAAAGCTTTTTCCTTGAAAACAGACTGCCATGCACCTCGTCCAGATGGGTCTGGAGCATAAGGGCAAGGGAAAGCCTGTTCTTGCATTTGAGCATCTGCGCAAAGTGGGCAGAGCAGAAGCCTGCACGGTTGGTTTCTATCCTCACATCAGGCTCCATCATAGCCGCTCCCATGATATACTCCACCGTGCGCTGCTCCAGCATATCCCTCATTCGGCAGATAGGGCAGCCCTCTCTCGGTTCAAGTATCTCGCTTATAGGTATGGTAAGAATACTTTCACGCATAATCAAAACTCCTGTTAATCATAATTTTCATTGTAATTATCGCCGTTATCAGCCGTGTCGGCAAGCATTTCGGCAGTCTCGTCCTCAGTCATGCCCTCAAGCTTTTCAATGTGATAGAACTCGTCATAGTAGGCGGAGATTATCTCACGTATCATAAACTTTGACCATTCACCGTGCTCCACAAAGCCCGAAAAAGCGATCTCGGGGTCATCTGCGGGATAAAAGCCGATAAATGCCGAGCCTGTGTCGTTCTTGGAGGTCATCTGGGGAGTACCTGTTTTTATGGCTGTCTTTTCGGGCAGGTCGGTGAGCAGATAGCTGTCGGTGTAATACTCGCTGAGTGTGGGGTAGGTATATGCCTCAAACGCCCCCGCTTCGACCATTCCCTTTGTTACAGTGTCAAAGGTGTAGCCTGTCTTGTCCTCGATAACAGCCGCCTTTACAGGCTTTGTGCGGGAAACAAGCTCTTCCATATTGTAGGTGTAAACGCTGTCCACCATGTAGGTCTCGTATCTCACGCCCTTGTTGGCAATGGTCATTGCCTGCGCCGCCATTTGCAGGGGGGTGACATATGTGTCCGACTGACCGATAGCCGCCTGGATAACATTTCCTGCCTGCCATTGCAGGCCTCTTTCCTCAAAGGTCTCGGGGCAGGCGATGTAGCCTTTTTTAACGCCTCTGCCTATTTCCAGTCCCATTTCTCCGCCAAGGCCATAATCGGAGGCATATTGTGCGATAAGGTCGATGCCCGTGATACGTCCCACGTCATAGAAGAAGATATTGCAGGATTCTCTCAGTGCCTCCACCACGTTCAGCCTGCCGTGATAGCCCGTACATTCGGGGCTCCAGCCCTCCCAGTAGGTGTAATATTTCTTGCAGGTAACGGTGTCCGCGGGAGTGATTATGCCCTCGTTCAGCGCCGCCGTTGCAGTCACTGTCTTGAAAGTGGAGCCGGGACGGTAATATGCGCTGGTGACACGGTTCGTAAGAGGGGCATTCTCACCGTTTGCCACAGCGGAATAGTTGTTTATATAGTCGTTCAGGTCATAGGTGGGGGCAGTCGCCGCCGCCAGCAGCGCACCGCTTTTTACATCTATCACGGCAATAGCGCCTGCGTCCGCCTCGGTGCCCTTTGCCTTTGAAGATGTCTGGTGCCGGAGCCAATAAATGTGGTTTTCAAGAATGGTCTGCACCTTTCGCTGATAGTCGCTGTCAACAGTGAGCTTTATGGTATTTCCCGGCACCGCCTCCTCCGTTACCTTGTCGCTGATAACGGAGCCGCCCATTATCTCAATGGTGCGTGTGCCCTTTTGACCTCTCAGGGTGCTTTCCATGGCTTTTTCAATGCCGCCCTTGCCTATAACATCGTTGAGGGCATAGCCGCTGTCCCTGTTCTCCTCGTATTCCTCGGCGGATATGGCTCCCACCGTTCCGATAAGGTGGGGAACAACATCGCCCACGTTATAAACTCTCACCGCTTCTTCCGAGATATCCACACCGTCAAGGTCATAGGACAGCTCCTTTATCCTGACCACCGCCGCCATGGGGATATCCTCCGCAAAGGTGTAGCGGTTGGAAACGGAGAAGTCACGCATCACCATGGTGTAGCGTATCCCTGCGATTATCCTTTTTTGCCTGTCGGTGTAGCTTTTGTCAATGCCGTAAAGGGTCTCCATGGCTTCCATACATTCCTCGGCAGTGCCATATACCTGCACGCCGATGTTTTTTCTCAGCCGTGCCACGTCCCCCTCCCTGTCAGCCTCATATTCAAAGGGAGCGTCGGAGGCTATGGGGAGAATGTCCTCCCACTCAACGTTTTCCTCGCCAAGCACCTCTGCCACCGTAAGGATTATGCGGTTCACCGACTTGTCGTCCGAGGGAAAGAACGCCTTTTCTATAACGGCATTGAAGCCTGATTTGTTGCTCACCAGATATTCGCCGTCAGCGTCGGTTATCTCCCCTCTGGGAGCGCTTATCACCTGTGTGGCGATACCCGAGCTTCTGGATTTTTCCAGGTAGCTGCTGCCGTCAACAAGCTGTATTTTCATCAGCTGAACAGCCCCCAATGACATAATGCCAAGGGTGGCTGCCATCAAGAAAACAAAACGGAAATTATCCGCAGCCTTGTTCATAGATACCGCCTTTCTGTACCGGAGTTGGAAGATTAAGATTAGTATATACCTCTGTAATAAAGTCCTCTTGTAAATGTGCCGTGGGGCTTGCCGCCTGTGAAAAAGCGCTTTGTCACCCCGAGAGCCTCATCAGCCGAAAGCCCCTGCATATCAAGATATGCAAAGTCCGCACCCGAAAAGCCCTCCAGCTTGTCGGAGATATCAAGGATATCGCTGTTGTAGATAACGGAATATTCCCTGTTGTCGCACTTTACGGGGAAGCTCCTGCCTGTTCTGTCGGTAAGGCAGCCAGTGCATTTGCCGCAGCCCGTCACCGCTCTCACAGGGCAGTTGCGCACTACCATAAGAGGCAGCCTGCCGTATGCGAAAACGCCCACGGGGATATTGCTTTTAAGTCCGTTTATCTGGGCTTCTTTAAGCTCAAAGGAAGCTGTAATGTCCGCAAAGCCCATATTTTCGCACTGCTTCACCGAGTAGGAGTTTGTGATGTTCATACCCGTTCCGCCGTGAAGCTTTATGCCCTCCAGCTGAGAAAGCACGCCCATATGAGTAAGGTTTCCGCACATAAAATGCACAAATCCCTTTTCACGGAGCATTTTCAGCTGCGAAAGCAGCCTTTCCTCGTCCGAAACAAAATCGGGCAGGCGGACTATCGCCTTGTCAATGTAACGTTCTTCAAGCTCCTCGCATAATTTTATGGGCACCACGAACATGGAAACGCTGCCCTCCAGCGTCCTCAGCACGCTTATATCCGATACCGCCGCACGGAAATCTATCCTGCCGAAGCGTTTGGGTGCATTTATCTTTTCAAGTTCATTTTCACTGATATGATAAGCGGGGGTATTTTTGCGGAGGATAGCTTCGTCCCCCATGCTTACAGCTTCTCTTCTCATGCGGTTAAGCTCGGAGGCAGGCAGCATAACGCCCTCATCAATATGACATTCCACGCTGTTAAGATAAAATCTTGTGTCACCCAGCTTCGAAAGCTGCTTTGTTACATCTTCTTCGGAAAGGCTTCTGTTCTTTGCCTCTTCGGGTATCCTGCCCTCGATCTTTCCTACTGCATTGCCATTATCAAAGGAAAATTCCAGCACAGACGGCTCATTTCTGCGGGCCGTGAAAACAAAATCAGCCGCCGATGTCTTTTTCTCCTTGGCGTAAAGTGCGGCAAGCTCGCTCAGAACTCCGTCCGCAGAAACAACGTCCTCTTTCCTGCGGTAGCCGAACATATCCGCCCCACGCCTGTTCATAAGATATCCGTCAGTAAAGCCGCTGCGGGAAAATACCGCTTCAAGCCGCTTCATATCAGCATCGGTGTCACCTGTGCCGTCAACAGCGTTCCTGAGAGCCGTCACCGCCGCCGCCACATATTCGGGGCGCTTCATTCGTCCCTCTATTTTAAAGGAAGCGCAGCCGATATCGCAAAGCTCGTCAACGTGCCGCACAAGGGACATATCCTTCAGCGACAGTGCATATTCCTCCGCAGGCTTTCCGACAGCCGAAAAAGGCAGCCTGCACGCCTGTGCGCACTGTCCCCTGTTGGCGCTTCTGGAGCCGATAACTGCGGACATATAGCACTGCCCCGACAGGCACATACACTGCGCTCCGTGAACAAATACCTCTGTTTCCATGCCCGTTTCGCATATTTTTCTTATCTCGTCCAGCGTCAGCTCACGGGCAGGAACTATCCGACAGATGCCAAGCTTTTTTGCAAATTCCGCTCCCAAGGGTGTGTGAAAGGTCATCTGTGTGGAGCCGTGGAGAGGCATATCGGGCACAGCCGCCCTTGCTATGAGCAGACCGCCCGGATCCTGCACGATAAGCCCGTCAATACCCACTTCCGCCGACCTTTTTACCTCGTCATAAAACTCCTCTGCCTCGCTGTCAAGCACCGCAACGTTCATGGCACGGTACAGCTTTACGCCGTGGATATGGCAGTATTCCGCCGCCGCTTTAAGCTCATCATAGGAAAAATTGACGGCATTTGCTCTGGCGGAGAAGCTTTTTCCTCCGACGTAAATGCCGTCTGCGCCGCATCTTACAGCGGCATATATGCTTTCAGTACCGCCTGCGGGCGCAAGCACCTCAGGCTTGTTATTCTCTTTCATTATCACCGTTTTTTCTTTCTTCCCCTGCGTGACTGCTGTGCAGGCTTTTCGGGGGCGGTCAGGTTATCAGATTGTGTATCGCCGCCATTACCCTGAGCTTCTGCATTTCCTTCTGGGCTTCCGCCAACGACTTCTCCTCTTTCTTCCTGCTTTGCTTCTTCTGTCGCTTTGCCGCAACTGGCACCTTCGCCGTCAGCGGCAGGTTCTTTTTTGTCATTCTTTTCTTTGGTCTCATTAGGCTTGACAGGTTCGTCAGCCGCATCGGCAGGCTTTTCGGGCTTTTCCTCAGCCTTCTGAGCATTCTGCTGTGCCTCAGTGTCAAGCTCATGTGCATAAATGGTCACAGAGGGAGTAACGGTATTTTCAAGCACCAACTGTTCGCAGTCATAAAGTGCAGGGCGCTTTTTAAGCTCCTTGTTTTCCTTTTCAAGGGCAGCTATCTTCTGCTCCAGCTCCTTTACCTTGGCGGTAAGCTTTTCATTTGCGCTTCTTGCCTTGCCTGCTTCGTTCACATAGGTCTTTATCTGACCCCTGATATTTTCAATGCTCTCCTGAGCCTTTGCGGCCTCGTCAAGAGACGTAAGGGCAACAAACACCGCCGCATTCTGTATGCCGAAATTGGGCTTTGCCTTTACCATATCACCTATCTCTTTATCTATTCTGTCGGCAAGGCCTTTGATATATTCGGGCTTTTCGTCGGTCCTGAGGTTATATTCCTTACCGCAGATAACGACCTTAACTTTATTTTCAATATTCATCTGTCCGATCCTTTCCGAAATGTATTCAAATATAATTATACATCATTATCCGACAGATTTCAAGAGATATTATATTCTATTATCGATATGATTTTTACAAAATTATTTATTTGGGTATGTGTATTTTGCGTAAACTTATCGGGTGAGCATTTTATTCATCTTATCGACCTTTATCCTGACAGTGATATATACCGTCAGCCATATTGCCGCAAAGCCTGCCGCAAATATTATTGTGAATATCCAATACATCACAGAAAGAGGCTTGTCATGTTTTTTCGGTATTCGGTGGGTTTTGAAAGGTGAAAGGCAAATTATCATATTGTATTGGCACGGCATTAAAAATCAACCGATACGCAAAGCGCACTGATATTCAATTTTTGCCCTCAAACACCTTGACAACACCCCCGATATGGAATATAATTAAAAGTAACTGTTAATATACCCCATTGTGGGAAGAAATTTGCCTGCGGGCATAAAAGGTGGTTATTATTATGGCAGCAGAAAAAACTATGGACAAGATCGTAGCGCTCTGTAAAGGCAGAGGCTTTGTATATCCCGGAAGTGAAATCTACGGCGGCCTCGCCAACACATGGGACTACGGTCCCCTCGGCGTTGAGCTGAAGAACAATATCAAAAGAGCTTGGCAGAAGAAGTTCGTTCAGGAGTGCCCCTACAACGTAGGTCTTGACTCCGCTATCCTTATGAACCCCCAGACATGGGTGGCTTCCGGTCACATCGGCGGCTTCTCCGACCCTCTCATGGACTGCAAGGAGTGCAAGACCCGTCACCGTGCAGACAAGCTCATCGAGGATTTTGACGGCACAAACGTTGCAGGCTGGACAAATCAGCAGATGCTCGACTACATCAACGAGCATGATATCAAGTGCCCCCAGTGCGGCAAGAAGAATTTCACCGATATCCGTCAGTTCAACCTTATGTTCAAGACCTTCCAGGGCGTAACTGAGGATTCCAAGTCTGAGCTTTATCTCCGTCCCGAGACTGCTCAGGGTATTTTCGTAAACTTCAATAACATTCAGAGAACCACACGTAAAAAGGTTCCTTTCGGCGTTGGTCAGGTAGGTAAGTCTTTCAGAAACGAGATCACTCCCGGCAACTTCATCTTCCGTGTAAGAGAGTTCGAGCAGATGGAGCTTGAGTTCTTCTGCAAGCCCGGCACCGACCTTGAGTGGTTCCAGTACTGGAGAAGCTACTGCCGTGACTTCCTTCTTGGTCTCGGCGTAAACGAGGAGCATCTCAGACTCCGTGACCATTCCCCCGAGGAGCTTTGCTTCTATTCCAAGGCAACTACCGACTTTGAGTACCTCTTCCCCTTCGGCTGGGGCGAGCTTTGGGGCATTGCGGACAGAACCGACTATGACCTTACCCAGCACATGAAGACAAGCGGCAAGAGCATGGAATACTTCGACCCCGAGACCAACGAGAAGTACATTCCTTACGTAATCGAGCCTTCTCTCGGTGTTGAGAGACTGTTCCTTGCTATCGTATGCGAAGCATATGACGAGGAAGAGATCGGCGACGGCGAAAAGTCCGACGTAAGAACAGTAATGCACCTCCACCCCGCACTTGCTCCCGTAAAGGCAGCTATCCTTCCTCTTACAAAGAAGCTCAAGGAACCCGCTACCGACCTTTACATGAAGCTTGCAAAGAAGTTCAACGTTGAGTACGACGAGGCAGGTCAGATCGGTAAGAGATACCGCAGACAGGACGAGATCGGTACTCCCTTCTGCATCACCTTTGACTTTGATTCTCTCGAGGACAACTGCGTAACTGTCCGTGACAGAGACACCATGGCTCAGGAAAGAGTTAACATGGACGAGCTTGTTGCTTACCTTGAAAAGAAGCTTGAATACTGATATTATATAGCATGATGATGCTCCGATATCCTTATGGGTATCGGAGCTTTTTTGTGTCTTGAAACCGCTTACCAATAAAGCTATATACAAAAAGTGCCACACACGTTGATTCCGTGTATGGCACTTTTTATACTAATCTTTAAACGTTCTATAGGCAAAGCCGACAGATGAAAGAAGACCAGTCTAGGAAAGCGACTGCAGGCGGGCTTGGCGCCCGGCAAGGGAGCTTGACGAAGAATGGACTTATTTCAGCCGAGGATTTGTCTATAGGTTGATTGAGGATTAGTATTTATTATGCTATGCAGTCTTATTCATAAAGGAAGCAGTAGAAAGCCTTGTAGGTCATGTAAACATCGACCTTTGAAACGATCTCAAAGGGAGCGTGCATGCAAAGAACGGGAACACCCACATCAATGGTGTCAACATTAAGGTTTGCAATGTATGCCGCAACGGTTCCGCCGCCGCCAAGGTCAACCTTGCCAAGCTCGCCTGTCTGCCAGATAACGTTGTTGTCGTCAAGCAGCTTTCTTACTCTGCCCACAAACTCTGCGGAAGCATCGGAGGTGCCCGACTTTCCTCTTGCGCCTGTGAACTTTGTTACGCACACGCCGTAGTTGATGAAAGAGGAGTTTCTCTTTTCCAGAACATCGGGGAATGTGGGGTCAAATGCTGCGTTAACGTCTGCGGAAAGGCACTCGGACTTGCTGAGGACTGCTCTGCCCTCTTCGCCGAAGCACTCTGCCAGGTCGTGGATAAAATACTTGAGATATGCGGATTTAAGACCTGTGTTGCCGTCGGAGCCTGTCTCCTCCTTGTCGGTGAGAACAACAACGGCTGTCTTTTCGGGAACGGTATCACCGTCCATAAGAGCGGCAAATGCAGTGTATGCGCAAACCTTGTCGTCATGACCGTATGCACCGATCATGCTGCGGTCAAAGCCGATGTCCTTTGCCTTGAATGCGGGAACTGCTTCCAGCTCTGCGGAAACGAAATCGTCCTCGGTGATGCCGTACTTTTCGTTAAGGATAGCCATGATGTTGAGCTTTACCTTTTCGCTTACATCATCATCTCTGAAAGGACGGGAACCGATGAGAATATTCAGCTCTTCACCCTTGAGTATCTCGCCGGCACTTCTCTTCATCTGATCCTGAGCAAGGTGGGGGAGAAGGTCGGTAACGCAGAATACAGGGTCGCTTTCGTCCTCGCCGATGTTTACCTTTACGGAGCTGCCGTCAGCACGGATAATCACGCCGTGAAGTGCAAGAGGGATAGTGCCCCACTGATACTTCTTGATTCCGCCGTAGTAATGGGTCTTGAAGTAAGCGGTCTCCTCGTTTTCAAAGAGAGGGTGCTGCTTCATGTCAAGACGGGGAGAGTCAATGTGAGCGGCTGCAATATGAACGCCCTTTTCCACAGGCTCCCTGCCTATGACCGCAAGGATAACTGCCTTGCCTCTGTTGTTGTAATAAACCTTGTCGCCGGGTTCAAGGCGCATATTTCTCTCAAATTCCTTGTAGCCTGCCTTCTTGGCAGCGGAAACTGTGAAATCCGCAACCTCTCTCTCGATCTTTGAGCAGTTCATAAAGTCCTTGTACTTTTCGCAGAAAGCGTCGCAGTCCTTTATCTGCTCCTCGGTCATTCTGAGAACGCCGTTCTTTCTCTGGGAGCAGAGCTTTTCCTGTAAAAGCTTTGCTTCGGATTTTTCGTTTGCCATAATATAAACTTCCTTTCAAAAGTGGATTTGCCTGTCAATACAGATTATTATATGCGTCATACGCCTGCATAACCTTTTTGACATAATGTTTTGTTACCGATGACGGGATATCGTCCAGCACCTGACCGTCCGAGCTGAGGGAGCTGTCCTCCAGCCATTTGTTCACATTGCCTCTGCCCGAATGATAGGCAGCCAGAGCCGTTTCCTCGTCGCCGTATTCGTTGTACAGCAGCATAAGCAGATACGTGCCGTACTGGATATTGTATTCGGGGACATACATGGAGTCGTAATCCAGCTCCCGTCCGTCCCCCATTCGGTAGCCCACCCAGTCGTAAGCGTCCTCCATGAGCTGCATAAGTCCTCTTGCGCCCACCTCCGACTCGGCTGAGGGGTCGAAATTGCTTTCGGTCTTGATGACGGCGAACACGAGATTTTCGTCCACGCCGTATTCTTTCGAGTATTTTTCCACAAGGTCAGCATATTTCCGTGGATAAACACAGTCCTTGCTGAACTCGGGCAGCTTGTAGCAGCCTATGACCAGCAGAACGATGATGAGCAGCGGCAGAGCGATGTTCTTACGTCTGCGCACCCGCTTCGCCGTATTTTTTGGCATTGTAGTACTCCTTGATCTTGTCTGCCGCTTCCTCCGCCTTGGCGACCAGTATTTCGGGAGTTTTGTTGTTCTTGATAACAAAATCCGAATGACTCACAAAGAAATGCTCCGAATACTGTGAATTGAAGCGCTTCCTTGCCGCCTCAGGGGAGATATGATCCCGTGCGGTTATTCTCTCTTCTCTAAGCTTTTCATCGGCGGTGACGCTGATGATAAGGTCGCACAGGTCGTCTGCGTTTGATTCAAAAAGGGTGGGAGCGTCAAGGATTATCAGCTTGCTTCCGCTTGCCGAAAGCTCCTCGATGCACCTTATTATCCTGAAAATGATGTATGGATAGCAGATGCCGTCCAGCTGACGCAGCCGCTCGCTGTCAGAAAAGACGATGCTGCCCAGCTTTTTCCTGTCAAGTGAGCCGTCGGGGAGAAGTATGCCGCTGCCGAATGCCTCGGCAAGCTCGTTCAGGCACGGCTCACCCTTTCGGGTGACTTCCCTTGAAATAAGGTCGGCGTCGATAACGTCAAACCCCTCTCTGCGGAAAACTCCGCATACCGTGGTTTTTCCTGCGCCGCTCTGCCCTGTCAGACCGATAACATATGCACGTCCGCATGGGTTCACAGCCTGATCACCTCAAATCCCGCAGCCCGCAGCAGACGGTTATAGACTGCAAGCCCCACTCCTGTTTTTTCGGGGCATCTTGCATATACCTGCTCCATGCCCATATCGTCAAGGCTTCTAAGCACGCCGAAAAGCTCCCTTGCCTGCTCCTCGGAGGTGTCTCCGTAGGTAACGTGGGGATAGGGATATTCTGCGGCATCGGAGCCGAACATCATGGCGCACACCTTGTCACCCTGATGCTCCTTCATAAAGCCGATAAACTGCTCCGCACTGCCCTCCACAATGGTCACATTTGCCTTGGGAGAATAATGCTTGTACTTCATTCCGGGAGAAAGCACCCTTTCGCCGTCGGATATCTTTTCGGTAACGCCCTTGGCGCAGCTTACATTTCCGCTGCCCACAACACCTGCCAGCTCTTCAAGGGACACAAAGCCCGGGCGGAGAAGCTTCACCTTTCCGTCCTTTTCAAAGGAGATGACCGTGGATTCAACACCCACATGGCACTCGCCGCCGTCAACAATGGCGGATATTCTGCCCCTCATGTCGTCCATAACGTGCTTTGCAGTGGTTGGACTGGGGCTGCCCGACAGGTTTGCGGAGGGAGCCGCAAGAGGACATCCGCTTGCCTTTATTATCGCCCTCGCAACAGGGTGAACCGGGAAGCGTATGCCCACCGTGTCAAGTCCGCCGCTGGTAACAAGGGGTATTATATCTTTCTTTGGAAGCACCATGGTCATAGGGCCGGGCCAGAAAGCCTTTGCAAGCTTCAGTGCGTTTTCGGGAACTTCCGTTACATATTTATATATGTCCTCAAACTCCGCAATATGTACGATAAGCGGATTATCCTGAGGTCTGCCCTTGGCTTTGAATATGTCCGACACGGCAGCGGGGTCAAGAGCATTTGCAGCCAGACCGTAAACAGTCTCGGTGGGAATGCCCACAACCTTGCCCTCCGCCAGCAGCCTGCCTGCAAGCTTTATATCATCGTCGGAAGCCGACAGCATTTTTGTTTCAAACTCCATAAAAACCATCTTTCACAGCAGCGCAGTTATTCGTCACCCTGCGCCGATAATTTTGCCGCCTGATCGGCAGTTGCCAGAGCGTCTATCACCTCGTCGATATTGCCGTTGAGCAGATATTCAAGGCGGTATATAGTAAGCCCTATCCTGTGGTCGGTAAGACGCCCCTCGGGGAAATTGTATGTCCTTATGCGCTCGGAGCGGCTGCCTGTGCCTACCTGAGAGCGCCTGTCAGATGCTATCTTATCGTTTCTCTCCTGCTCCAGCATATCATAAAGGCGGGAACGGAGTATCTTCATTGCCTTGTCCTTGTTTTTGTGCTGGCTGCGCTCGTCCTGACATTCAACCACAAGACCCGTGGGCAGATGAGTTATTCTCACCGCAGATTCGGTCTTGTTGATGTGCTGTCCGCCTGCGCCCGACGCACGGAAAACATCTATTTTAAGCTCTGTGGGATTTATTTCCAGCTCCACATCGTCCGCTTCGGGAAGCACCGCAACGGTAACGGTGGAGGTGTGGATACGTCCCTGGGACTCGGTCTCGGGAACTCGCTGAACACGGTGAACGCCGCTTTCGTATTTGAGACGTGAATATGCACCCTCACCCTCGATGCTGAAAGATATTTCCTTGAAGCCGCCAAGCTCCGTGGGATTGGCGTTCAGCACATCTATCTTCCAGCCTCTTGCCTCAGCGTACATGGAGTACATTCTGAAAAGGGAGTTGGCAAAGAGCGAAGCCTCATCGCCGCCTGCGCCGCCTCTTATCTCAACGATAACGTTCCTGTCGTCGTTGGGGTCCTTGGGGATAAGCAGTATCTTCAGCTCCTCGGAAACGGAAGCGATGTTCTCCCTCGCCTCGTCAAGCTCAGCACGGGCAAGGTCTTTAAGCTCCCTGTCAGCGCCGCTCTCGTCAAGCATTTCCTGAGCTTCCTGCTCCGTTTTCACATAAGAGCAGTACTCACGGTACTTTTCAACAATAGGGGACAAGCTTTTATATTCTTTCATCAGCTTGGCATAAAGCCCGTTGTCGCCGATGACCTCAGGGTCAGTCAGGCGATTGCTGATGTCCTCAAATTTTTCCTCTGTGGCTTTCAGTTTTTCAAACATGAAACAAACTCCGTAACAAAAAGAATGAACGGTTACTGTTCGGGCTCTTCCCGTTTAACCGCCTTGATATTTTTTTCAATTTTACTGCGGGGGACCATAAATTCATGGCCGCAGCCTGAACATCTGAGCTTGAAATCCATACCCGACCGCAGCACTACCATTTCCTTTGAGCCGCAGGGATGAGTTTTTTTCATAGTCAGCACATCGCCCACACGGATATCCACAAGCATCGTCCTTTCGCAGCAATGGAGGCTGGGGCTCCATTTAAAGATTAGTAATTTTATTATACCACACAGAGGAATAAAAGTACAATATTTTTGCGTCACTTTTTTGAAAATACAGTATAGCACATAAAAACTCACGTTATTTTTGGTAATTCTGACCACTTTAAAAGCGGAAAGCGGCAGGAAAAGCTTCCTGCCGCCAAATATTATGCCGCCTCTGCCGCAGGCTTTGCATAAACAATATCGGCAGATGTTACAGCCGTCCAAGAGCCGTTAACATACGCCTTTACCGCAAAGCCGTACTTTATTCCGTTGGCAAGATTTTCAATGTTGATTCCTATGGCATCGGTATAGCACTGAAATGTCCATGTGCCGTTGATGTAGCTATAGACTGCATATCGGTCAGCACCCTCAACCGCAGTCCATTCCAGATAAACACAGCCGTCGCCCGCTTCCGCCTTGGTTATCACGGGCTTGTCGCTTGTGACCGTGCTGCCCACGGGCTGTGCATATACCATGTCGGCGCTTGTAACTGCCGTCCATGCGCCGTTTACATATGCCTTTACCGCAAAGCCGTACCTCGAACCGTTTGCCAGACCGCTGACCTCATATGTAAGCTCAGTCGTGTGACCCGCAAAGCTCCACTTGCCGCCGATGTAATAATATACGCCATATCTTTCCGCACTGTCAACGCCGCTCCATGTGAGCTTTACGCTCCTGTCTCCGGCTTCCGCAGATGTGATAACGGGCTTGTCCGCTCCCTTTGGGGATACATACACGATGTCGGAGGAAGCAACGCCTGTCCATGCGCCGTTCACATACGCCTTGACTGCAAATCCGTAGCTTGAACCGTTGGTCAGTCCTGTAACGTTCATTGCGAGATCTGTTGTGTAGCCATAGCAAGTCCACTTGCTGTCAAGCTTGTAATACACCGCATATTTTTCTGCGGTATCAACGCCGTCCCATGTGAGCTTTACGCTCTTGTCTCCCGCTTCCGCAGATGTGATAACGGGCTTGTCCGCTCCCTCGGGGGATACATACACGATGTCGGAGGAAGCAACGCCTGTCCATGCGCCGTTTACATACGCCTTCACCGCAAAACCGTAGCTTGAACCGTTTGTCAGCCCCGTTACATTCATTGTGAGATCTGTTGTATAGCCATAGCAGGTCCACCTGCCGTCAAGCTTGTAATATACCGCATATTTTTCGGCAGTGTCAACGCCGTTCCATGCAAGCTTTACGCTCTTGTCTCCCGCTTCCGCCGATGTGATAACGGGCTTGTCCGCTCCCTCGGGGGAAGCATACACCATATCGGAGGAGGTAACGTCAGTCCATGCGCCGTTTACATACGCCTTCACCGCAAAGCCATATCTTGAGCCGTTGGTCAGCCCCGTAACGTTCATGTAAAGGTTGGAAGTATATCCTGCGCAGGTCCACTTGCCGTTTATGTAATAATACACGCCGTATCTTGAAGCACCGTCAACGGAAGTCCAGTTGACTGTCATCGACCTGTCGCCTGCAATAAGTCCGGTTATCTGCGGCTTCTGAACGATATTTTCAACGTAAGCCACCGCCGACTGCGAAAAGCTTGTAAGCACATTCTGATATGTCACAGGGTCCCACATCTGCGCCCTTACCACAAATCCGTCGGAATTCTGCAGGTCAGCCACAGTGCAGCCCGTATATGCCGATGAAAACTCGCTCACCTGAGAATATGCGCCGCTGCGGTATCTGTAAAGGGAATAGCCCTGGCAGCCGTTTATAGCCTCCCAGTTAAGGGCTGCGGAGCCGCTTGCATTCCTCTCAGCGTCAAGGGTGATGAACAGAGGGTTCGAGTGGCTTGCATCGGGAAGAGTGATGTTTGTATATCTGCTCACCTTGGGGTTGTGGTATCCCGAGCTGTCGAGAGCCATAAAAACTCCGCTGCCCCTGTTGCAGAACGGGTAATAATATCTGCCCGTGACCTCATACCTGTCCATCCAGGTAACGTCCAGGTCATACCAGCTGCCGCCCAGGTTTATGCTGTTCCAAGCGTGGTTGTTGCCCACTATTCCAACGCAGTCTATACCGATAAGGTGGCTGAAATATGTAACTGTCATGGCATATCCGTTGCAGACGCACCTGCCGTTCAGCAGCGCACCTGCAATGGTCTGGTTGGAGCCTGCGCTTATGGCGCCGTTCTCGTCCTTGTTGTATATAACGCTGTCGCACAGCTTTTTGTAGATGATAGATTCTTTTTCAAGGTCGTCCCTGCCCTGATTTATCTCAGCCAGCCACTGAGAAGTCGCAATATCTATCTGATTTGCCGCAGCCATACGTGCGGCACCGTTTTCATATCCGTCATAGGTGATAAGATAGATATTATCGCTGTTCCAAGCCAGCTGTGAAACGAAGAAATACTGGGGATTGGAGTAGAAAAACGCCGTCGCAACGGCAAGTGCCTCGTCCTGGGTGAACCGACCCGTAAAGGGCACCTTTGCAATAACGTAGTGTGATTTCTTTGTACCGTCCGCACTGGTGGTGCTTACCCTGCCCGTGTAGTTCACGGAGTAATTTGCCGCCTGTTCGCAGGCAGCCGCAAACTGCTGATAATACGCCCTTGCCTCGGCAGAAAGCTGTGAATAAAAAAAGTCCGACTGAAAATTGTAGGAAGCGTTCCGATACTCGGTGTATGCCGCCTCCTCCGACTCGCATTCCTCCCGTGCAAGCTCAAGGGAGCTGTCGATAAGTCCGTCCTCTTCCTCGGTAACATCGGCCTCCAGCACCTCAACGGAATAAGGAGAGATACGCTCCTCCAGCGCTGCCATATCCTGAGCTGATATAACATCTTCTGCCGAAAGATCGGCAGTTTTATTATCCTCTGCCATAACGGGAACGCCCCCAAGGGCAAGAGTTCCCGCTGTAAGCACGGAAACTATTTTTATAAAGCTTTTTTTCAAAGCAAGTCCTCCTTTTTCGGGAATATTCATATTGTCATATTATAAATAATTATATCCCAACATATCTTTTTAATCAAGTTACAAAATGGACAAAATTGCAAAGGCAGACAATTCTGTGAACGGAAATTATTAAATTTTATAATTATCAGCCTATAAAAAAAGTCGGCAAATCACCGCTTTGCCGACTGTCTTGGATATTTTTGTTTTACGTCTGTAAGACCAAGGATATAATCAACGCTCACGTCATAAAAATCCGAAAGTTTGATAAGAAACTCCAGAGGTATATCCCGCCTGCCTATTTCATAATGAGAATAGCTCACCTGCGAGCAGTTAAGTACAGCTGCGATCTCCCTTTGAGTAAGGTCATTGTCCTCCCTGAGCGCTCTCAGTCTGTTTCCGGGAATGGAGTTCATTTGCTTCGCCCTTTCTCGTTAAGATTCCTTTATTTTAATATTATATATTATTTTTTCCAATATTTGGGATTATATAACAAAATGTAATAAAAAAAGCTCTTATCCGCCGAAAAACAATGCTATTTTATCTTGTCCTCCGCTTTCCCCTTGATATTCCCCGCAATGGTCATAAGGAACGGCGGCAGAGGCGTTCCTATATCACGTATATTCTCCAGTATGGATATGACCTCGTTTGCGATCAGCCACACTGCCGCCAGCGAGCCTGCAATATACTCCCCTCCAAGCGATATCCCCACATTTTTCGCCGCATATTCCAGCAGTATATCAAGCATTGCCCCCACCGCAATAAGCAGCCACATACATATTTTCTTTGCTATCCCCCGAAACGACCTGTAGGAGCTTACGTTCTCTTTCCTGTACCCTGCCGCACATATGCCCGTCACATAGTCAATGATATTGCAGGCAAAAAGTATCATTGCAGGCACGTAAAGTATCCCCAGCCACGCAGAAAGCGCCGTTCCGATAACGATAAAAAGCTCTTTTATCCTCTTCAAACAAATCCCTCCTTATATTATTGCGATATTATCCAGCTGTCGGTGTAATTTCCCGCACCCACGCTGTTGTGGTCAAAATCACGCCTGTTTCCTGCGGTGTCACGCTCCGAGCCGTCCTCCCAGTATCTTGTAAGGGAGTAATATATCTTCACCACGCCGCTGCCGTATTCTATCCTTGTTATTTTAAAAAGCGGCTGCTTTGTGGTAGCCTTGTTCCAGCCGTAATTTACCGAAAAGCAGCTGCCTGTTTTGCTCTCCCCCGTCAGCAGGTCTTCCATTTTCCAGTGATAGCTCAGAGTATAATAATCCGCCTGAACAGGGTGAGGCGTCATTTCCGTATAAAAGGATATCCGCACCGAATTTCCGTGGTTTGTTACATCCGGCGGCTCTGTTCCCTTAAATGACAGCAGATAGCCATTTGTATTGTCGGTGCTGCCCGATGCAACCGAGTTCGATAACTCCGCCCCGCCCTCGGTGGAGTTATTCCCGCCGCTGCCTGTGGCAAGGTCATACAGATCCTTGTACTTGCTGCTCACGTTTACCGGGTCAAAGCCGTCGCAGCCGTAGTCAGATGCTATATACGCCCTCGGTTCGGAAACGATCAGCTCATTTATCGCCGCCTGAGAGCTGACATTCACCGTCACCTTTCCAAAGCCGTCATACCCCTCAGGCGGGAGATACTCGCCGTTTTCCGCAACGGAAATATCCGTAAGAACAGGCTCTCTGCTGTCTGCCAGACCCAGCATATACCCCGCCATGAAGCTCATGAGCTTTCCTCCTTTGCAAATGTGATGTCCGTCTTTTTGCCGCCCTCCGACTTAAAGCTCAGCACATACACGCTGCCGCCGTACTTTATCTTTTTCACCGTGTCCGATACTGACTGCACATATTCGGGCATAATGCCGTCAAACATCACCCCGTCAAATTGGGTTATCCTGTCCGAAAGCGCCGAAAAGAACCTGCCGCTGCCTGCCCTAAGCTCATCGCCCTCTTCCACAAAGCCGATACCACGCTCGGTCATCACCGTGCAGCCGTATTTTCTTCCCTCTTCTATCCTTTTGCGCAGCTCATAGCCCGTAAGGTCGGTGTAGTCCGACTCGTCCTCGCAGATATCCGCAGCCCTTGCCTCGGCATAAGCCCCCTTGCCCGTAAAATGCACCACTGTCCTTGCGGAGATAAGCCCGCTTTCATGCCCCGTGAATATGAACTCTGTAATCCCTTCCGGAGCGCCTGTTATAGCTATCCTTCCGCATGAAAAGGAGCGGTAGCTTTTCTGAGCCACAGCGCCGAGAACTGCCGTAACACGAGCTTTGTCCATAAGCCTGCCGCTTATTTTCAGCACATTTCGGAAGCTGTCGCTCTGACCCGCACCGTAAACCTCATTTGTGGCGGTGTTTTTGCAATACACCGCCGTGAAAGGACCTTTTTCCGAATGAAGATACATTTTTTCGCTCCTGCTGTCCTCCATTCCGATGCTGCACGAGGCGGAAAGAAAAGGTGTGAATTTAAGCCTGTTGTCGTTGGAGCAGTAAAAAGCACCCACTGTATTTTCCGCAATGTGCGCCAGAATTTCACGGCATTTCTTTCCGTGAAGCTCCTCAAAATATATCTTGTCCGTGCAGAAGTTACCGCCGCCGAAGCCCGCAAAGCCGCACTGGGAAGCCAGATCGGCAAGCACCGGTGAAAGCACATACGGCTCGTTTGAGCGGTTGTAAAGGCTGTCGTCAAAGTCATTTTCCGTCACTCTCATTCTGTCCATGGCATGGATCTCCAGCAGGCCCCCTCTGCGGCTTATGCGACTGATAAAATGCTCCGAAAACTCCAGCGGGTCTTCTCCCCCTGTTTTTACCGTCACAAGGGCGTTTGGCTCAAAGGTAAGGTCGGTTTTGAGCGCAACTATAAGCTCCGACTGCACAATGCCCTTTATCGGCATATTTTCTGCCGTCCTTATAAGCCTTGCGGACTGTATCCTGTCAGCCGTGATAACATTGCCGCCGATGGTTATAACAGGCGGTCTAAAGACCGTCCTCAGGCACAAAAGCCGCATGGAGCTTTACCTGAGCCGTCCAGAACTTTTCTCCCCTGTAAACACGGTCAAGGGAAAGCGAAAAGCCCGAGCACTGAAATTCCCCTGTTTTCTCCGTGGGAGCAGAATATGATACGCTGCATTTCTCCCCCGAAAGAGCTGCTGACAGCGTCGCCGCAGATGTGTCGTCCACGTCCGAAAGCTCAGCGGATATATCCACCTCATAGCCCGTCTTTTCCCTGACCTTTGCGCCGTAAATGTTCACAAACTCGCCGCCGTTGTCATACACTGACGATACGGAAATGCTGTACTTGTTTTCGGTGATGAACCTGCTCACATCGGTGCTGCCTATTTTCAGATATATTCCCATAGCCCCTCCTTACATCGAAAGCGTAACATCTATAACGTGTCCGAACAGCTCGCCGTCCGATACTGAGATATCCGTAACACTCATGCCGCATATCATAGGCTCCTGACCGTGCCCCGCATATACACAGCGGAGCTTTGAGCCGTTTTCCGCAGCCTTGACCACCGCTTTCTGCACTGCATTTTCCGAGCAGGCAGCAAATTTTATGCGCACCTTCAGGAAATCCGATACCGCCCGACTGCTCCACCCGTCAACAAAGGTGATGAGCTTTGTTTTTCGTGAAAGGTCGGCGCTTATGCCGTAAACCTTTTCCCTTACCGCCGTAAAATCCGAATATTCGGCGGTCTGCCCCTCAGAAAGGTCAATGCCGAAAACAAAGTCCTCCCCCGCAGAAAATCCGCCGCCTGTCAGTGCCATAGCCTGTCCGACCGTCATTCCCATTCCTCCCCTGCAATAATAATTATCTCTCTTTCAAAACGGAAGCTCCCGTTAAAGTAAAGCACCCCCGGCGACGGCGCAGATATCCTGTAAATTCCGTCTCCACGATATCCGCAAAGCACATCTGCCGCCGTGTCAAGAGCTTCAAGAGCGGCTTTCCTGTCATCGCCTGCGGAGCAAAGCACCCCACGCATCTCGCAGAGCTGTCCCGCCGCCATTTTCTGCGCCTTGCCGCTTTTAAGCTCAAAGGAAAGCCCCTTGCCCGCCGCCGAGCCGCATACCGCTCCGCTTGCGGCGCATATTGCCGAAATTATATTTTCTGTTTTCACACAGCCCCTCCAAGTCCCACTTCAAGATGATGAAGCTCATCGCCGCCGTAAAAATATTTCACCGAGGTTATCTCATATTCTGTGCCGTTGAAAACAACAGTGCCGATAAAATCTTCCCCTATGAACTCAGCGTCCTCCGGGGAGCTGTTGCGGCAGTCATAATAAAGCACACCGCACTTTTTCACATTCCTGCTGTGAATATCCCTCTGAGCCTTGCCGTAAACGCATATCCGCACATTGGAAAGCACCGTCTGCGAAATAAGCTTTCGCTCCCCGAACGCAACCTCCTCAGAGTAGTTTTTCAGCACGCAGGAATGTATGAGCACCTCTTTTGGAATAGGATACATCTTACACCTCCATTCCCCTGTAAAAAAGCCCCGCACTGTCAAGCACAGCCTCCGCCTCGCCGCAGAGAGGTGCGGAAAATCTGTCTCCCCGAGATCCGCCGCTCACAGAAAAGCTGCCTATCTTCACCGAGGAATATCCCCCGCAGTCCTCTGCCCTGTCAAGGAAATCCGCCTGAACGCATACCGCAGTCCTGAAAGCTTCATCGGCTTCCGATACATCGACCACACACCCTCTCACGACCCTCTCCGCACTTGCAAGAAGCGGAGAAATTTCGCTTTCATCGCCCTTTCCCCCGTAAATATCCCTGTAATACGCAAAATCTACCGCCATAAACACTCCTTTCCAAGGGAGCATAAGCCCCCTTGATGTTTCGATATAAACTAATTGCTAAGCCGAAAATTCAGCAAACTGATTTGCAAATCAAAGTTACCGAGCCACTAATAAAATATTTCTCACATAACCTCCCAATGGGCGGCTGCGGCGACACGCCGCAATCTCTGTGCAAGTCTTTTGCAAACTGCAGTTACCGAGCCGCAAATGAAATATCCCCCACACAACCTCCCCACGGGCGGCTGCGGCGACACGCCGCTTAGGTGGTGGAGTAGTGGCAGTAAATGCCCGCAGCCTTGGAGGGATAAACACTGCACAGACCATAGCTGCGATAGCCGTATTTCCAGCTGTCCGCATCGGGATTTGCCGCAGGGGAAATGATCTTGGGCACAGCGTGCTTGGTGAACTGGAGCACCGCTCCCTTGTGAACTATCATAAAGTTGATGTTCTTGCCATCAGTGTCCTTGGCATAGCCGCCGTCAGTCTCCCCCGATGTGGTGCCGTCGTTGAGCTTTATCTTGGTGTAAAATCTGGACTGGGGAACAGTCACTATCTTGTCAAAGGAAGCAAGCACCGCACGGGATTTTGTGGTGTCCATGTCATCGATAAGTCCTTTCAGCACAGGAGTGATGAACAGCACCCTGTCCTCGGAGGGAACCTCCGCCGCATCAAGAGCAGATACCGCAGTTCTCACCGCAGCCACAGCGTCCGCACCTGTGGAAAGCGCCGCCGAAGCAGAGCCGATGCCCGTTGTGCCCGCAAAGGAAGCAAAGCGGAAGGCATCAAGCTCAGGCACTGCCTTTGTGCGCACAAACTCCCCCGCAAGGGAACCGAAAGCAATGCTCTGGCTCTCCTCGTTGTCCATAGCATCAACGCTGAACATACGTCCTCTCTCGTAGTTGAACTGAACAGTCTGCCACGAAAGGGAAACATCGCCGGCCACATATCCGCTTGAACGGGAGTAGTCTGCAAGCCCGTCCATGGTAAGCTTGGGAATAACTATCTCGTTGGCATTTGCCCCCTCTCTTGCAAGGGAAGCGTCCGACTCAAGAACAGCAGTTCTCGCATTTTCCTTGTACGCCTCATCAAGAAGCGCAGCGTATTTCTTAGCAAGTGTAATTGTGTTAGCCATAATTTTTACCTATCCTTTCAAATTTCATTTTGATTTGTCAGTGAATTACTTCAGTCCGAAAGCCCTGCGCAGTACATCATCACCGTTCCCTTCCCTGCGTGACCTTACTCCCGTGGATATCTTCTGACCCGAGCCGCCGAATTTAGATATCCTGCCGAATATATCTCTCGCCGCCTCTTCAAAGCTCACTCCCCCCACAGCACGGGCGGAAGCCGCACAGATAATGTCCTCCGCCAGCTCACGGGGAATGCCCTCCCTCTCGCAGAAAAGCTGATTGCGAAGCTTTGCATTTTCAGCCGTCAGAGCCGCCACCTGCTCTTCAAGGGCATGGATATCAGTTGCGTTAGCAACGTCAGCAACGTCAACATCTCCATTGCCCTCATCGGGAGAGATACCCCCACCCATATCTGTAATTTCATTTACAGACTTCTCGTTTTCTTCATTCATACCTTTTCCTCCTTTTTGATCCTTTCTATCTCAGCCAGTGCGTCCTCCTCCGAGCAATCCAGCACAGCCATGACCGCCGAAAGCCTGCTTTTAAGCCCCGCCGACACAAGCCTTACGTTCTGGTCGATTATCTCGCCCTTATCCACCGTCTGCCTGTCGGAAAAAGCCACCCTGACGGAAATATCACCCTTTGGTATCTCGCCGCACAGCATTCCGCATCGGATAATGCTCTTCACCGTGCTTTCGATAAGCTCCGCCGCAAGGCACCTGTTCTGCTGCATTGTGATCTCCGTGCGTGTCTCCATGCTCTTGACCTCCGCCGCCGTTTTAAGTCCGCCCGAGGTGCTGAACGAAAGCGTTCCCGATGAAAGCCCCGTCTGGAAGCAGAGAATATCAAGCAGCGCATTTATAGCGTCAACGTGCTCCGAAACTCTCAGCTCGCAGGTGTTGTCGGATATTTTCAGGTCCTTTTCCTCGTCGCATTTAAGCGCCTGATACACTTCATCGTCCGTGTCGAAATACCTGCTTATCCTGCCCGTGTCGGGGTCAACCACCGTCCTGATGCAAGATGAGGGCACGATTATCCTCTTGCGCCCCAGCACAAACTCCCGTGAGAAGCTGTCAAATGCGATGTCGAGAGCTTTCAGAGTGTCGGTGCAGTTTGCAAAGCAGCTCAGCCCCAGCATGGTCTCATCGGAGAGATTGTTCGCCCCCGCAGGTCGGAAGTACCCGAAAAGCGGCTCGCAGATGTCATACTCCGAATGTTCCGAAAGCCCATCAAACATCGTCTCCACAGGTATCTGCTCCCCAAGATATCCGTCACGGGAGGAAAACAGCGCCCTGTCCGTGAAAATGCCGCTGCCGTCTGCACCCTGCCGCTCAAAAAGAGTAAACGCCTCGCCGCCTTTGTAAAATCTGCTGCGAAATATGCCCTCCTTTATGCTGCCGCAGAAGCCGCCCACAGGAATAAAGCTGTCCGCCGATATGTAGTCGATGCCAATGTCCCCGTCAATGAAAACCTTGAGCGCACCTCCGCCCAGCGCATAAGCACGGCTGAAAAACGAGGGCATATTTTCCCAGAAGCCGTTGTCCTGGAGCACCCTTTCGACCAGCTCCTGCTGGCGGTGGTCGGCGCAGTAAATATCCGCCTGACTGCTGAACGTAAGCGCCGCCAGACTGTCGCACAGCACCTTTGCGCCGCCAAGCATGCTCATACGCCGCTCGCCCTTGCCGTAAAGCCCCGAGCGCTTCACATACGCCCAAGGCGGCTCACCCTTGTAAATATCGGCGCAGGCAGCTATCACCGTGCGGTAATATTCCTCTTCGTGGGGAATTTTCGCCTGGGGGAACGCCCTCTGCGCCTCCGAAATTATGCCCAATCACATCATTCCTTTCTATCTCATAACATCAAGGATATCCTTCATTCTCCGCTCCGTGGAATACTCCTGAGCGTCAAGGCTGTCAATGTTCACACTGCCGTCGTCCAGCCGCCTGTCAAGGCTTCCGCCCTCCCACACCGCCTGAGAAAATGCGGCAATAGTGTTCTTGCACTGTGCAAGAATTTTGTAGCGGCCGTCGCTTAAAACAGCATTGTAAAACCTTATTCTCTGGCTTATCTCGCCCTTTCGGGCGTTGTGTATCTCCACAGGCAGCCTTTCACGTATCGCAGCATTCTGCAGTCCTCTTATAAGCACCTGCTCCGCACTGTCGCAGTAAATATCCCTGAGCATGGGATATTTTTTCCTGACCCTTTTAACAAAATCCGCAAAATCCCGCTCCAGCTCCGCAGGGGACATTATCCCCTTTCGGTAATACTCCTCCAGAGTGTATATCTGCCTGTACCCCGCCGTGTAACCCGTCACGTTGAACGCCGTGGCAGAGCCGTTTCCACCGAAATCCACACCCATGTCCGCCATGATGATGTTCTTTGCCATTTTGCAGATGAATTTCTCAGGGCAGTCCGCAAACTGCCTGTAAATGACCCCCTCCGCATTTTTCCACAGCCCCAGGATAAAGCGGTCGTAATAAACCGTCCCCGCATATTCCCTTTTCAGCGCCTGAGCAAAGCCTTTTGGCAGAGCCGGATTATCGTCAATAGTGAAGCCAGATACCCTTACGCTGCCGCCCGGCACCCCTTTGTCAAGGAATTTCTTGAACCAGTGGGAGGGAGACGCAGGATTGCAGCTGCCGTCAAAAACCGAAGTCTCCCTGTCAAGCCTTGAACCTATCATTCTGAAAACGCCCTCGCTCCATGTGGTTATCTCATCGCCGTAGCAGTAGGAAAGGCTTGACCCCTGGAGCTTGTCCGCATTGCCGCTGCGCCCCGCACCGATAACAAAGCAGTCCCTGCCGAAAAGCCGCACATATCCGCCGCCCTTGACACGCCCCACAAGCTTCTCGCCGTATATCCCACGCATGGGCGAAAGGATATTCCGCTCAACGCTTGCCACCGTGTTGCCCACTATGGCGATCCCGCCCCGAGGGTCGCTGATAAATATTCGCTGGGGAATGCGGTAGTAGTCAAGATACGTTTTTCCCGACCGCACTGCCCCCACCGAGATGTTCCAGCGGCAAGGCTCCCTTATGGTAACGCTCAGCACGCTTTTCTGTTTTTCAGTCAGTCCCAAAGCCGTCCTCCCCGAAAAATTTTTTCAGATTTTCCACCGCTTCCTCCTCAGAGATATCGCCGCCGAACACGCCATAGATCTTGCCCAGAAGCTCCAGCGCACGGAGCTTGTCATAAAGCTTCACCTCAATGCCCTTTGTGCCTGCCTTTATGGAAGCCACAGCCTTTGCCGACTGCCTGTTGAGCAGAGCCGTGTCCGTCACCGTCATGACCTGTCCCCTTTCGGGCAGCGTTTCAAGGGAAACGAACTTGGTGAAGTCGGAAAAAGCCACAGCCGCGATCTCCCCGATTATTTTGTCCTTTGATATTTTCCTCAACAGCGCCCTCCTTTCTTGTTGCACTACGCAAATCAGAACTTAAAAATAATTCTCCCATATGTACTCCCTGAGCAAATGTCCATACTCCGCAAGGAAATCCCTTATGATATTGTCACGCACATTTTCAACCAGCTCTTCAATAAAGCAGTCCAGACACATTCCGAAGCGCTCGCACTCCTCACGCTCCGTACTTTCCTCGCACACAGGGCAGTACAAAACCTTTTCCATACGCCTCACCTCCTTGCAATTTAGCACTATGCAATTTTAAGCTTGTGTCTCTCATTTGCATCTTGCAAAATTATAATACCACACTATCCTGCAATTGTCAATAGCATTACGCAAAAATTCTGCCGTTTTTTGCAGATTTGTGGAATATATGCAAAAGATGCCGGTACACTTATTGCATTATGCAATTATATTTGCATAATACTAAGCAAAACAAAAAAAGCCGAGCTTCCGCCCGACTTTTTTAATCTGATAGTATCTTATACAAATCCCCAATAAAACTATAGACAAAAAATCATCGCATAATCCATATACGCAAGATCATGCTTGATTTTTTGTATAGTTTTTAATTGGAGCTTAGTATTAACTTCTTTTTCTGATAATGGTATGGCAGGGAAAATCAATTCCAGTTGTGTTGGGCATGGAAAACTTCATCGCCGCATGGCAGGTGTTTTCGACCTGATCGCCCTCAGCGTCGGTTATCTCGGTTACCGTGTATTCCACAGGTCTGCACGAGGGAGCAAGTATCTCCAGCTTGTCGCCCAGCAGAAACTTGTTTCTCTGCTCCGCATATATGCGGCCGTTTTCGCACTTATCCACCACAGCGCACACATCATAGGAGCGGATATATCCGCTGTCCTCATAATACTGTCTGCACTCTGAGGGGTGTCCGAAGAAAAATCCTGTGCAGTAGTCACGGTGGCTCACCTTGAATACCTCGCCCCTGATGTAATCGGGGAGCTTGTAGTCATCGGGATGCTCTTTGTACCAGTCAACCGCCATTCTGTAAGCATTTGTTATCACCGAAACATAGTAGGCGGACTTTGCACGTCCCTCTATTTTCAGTGAGGTAACTCCCGCCTTTACCAGCTTGTCGATGTGGTCTATCATGCACATATCCTTGGAATTGAGAATGTAGGTGCCCTTTTCGTCCTCGAAAATCGGGAAATACTGCCCCTCTCGCTTTTCTTCCATGAGATGATATCCCCATCTGCACGGCTGAGCGCACTGACCCCTGTTTGCGTCACGGTTCACAAGGTAAGAGGAAAGCAGGCATCTGCCAGAGAATGACACGCACATAGCACCGTGAACGAATACCTCTATCTCCATATCCGCAGGGGATTTTGCACGTATCTCCGCCACTTCGTCAAGGCTCAGCTCACGGGCAAGCACCACACGCTTTGCGCCCATGTTGTAAAGCTCATTGGCAGTGACATAATTCACAATGCCCGTCTGAGTGGACATATGGATCTCCATATCGGGAGTGTATTTCTTTATCAGGGATAAAAGTCCCAGATCCGCAACGATGGCAGCGTCAACACCAACCTCGTATGCGTATTTGATGAACCCCTCAAAATAAGGTATCTCATCATTTCTCGGCAGAGTGTTGCAGGTAAGATATACCTTAACGCCCCGTGCATGGCACTTTTCAACGGCACTTTTCAGCGCCGCTTCGTCAAAATTTTTCGGACCTGCCCTCATGCCGAAGGAGGTGCCGCCCAGATAAACAGCGTCGGCACCGAAATCAACAGCGGCTTCAAGCCGTTCCATATCGCCCGCAGGCGCAAGAACTTCGGGAATGAACAAAGACATAATTTCAACCTTTCAAGTTATTCATCGGAATCTGCCACAAGATGAGCCTTTACAAGATTTGCCTCATGCTCATCAAGAGTGGTGGCAAAGAAGAACTCGCCTGTATCAAGGTCGGAGCAGAAATAGTAGTAGTCCGTCTCTCTGGGATAAAGCACAGCCTGGATAGCCTCGATGCCCGGGTTGCAGATAGCTCCGGGAGGCAGTCCGCCGCCCTTGTAAGTGTCGTAAGCGTCACACATGGACTGGGAATATATCTCCAGATTGGGCTTGATGACCTCTTCCACATAGTTTGTGGTTGGGTCGGACTGGAGCAGCGGGAACTGGTCGGGATTATTAAGTCTGTTGTGGAAAACAGAGGAAACAAGCTTCATATCAATAGAGCTGGAAGCCTCCGCCTGAACTATGGAAGCAAGGGTGATAGTCTCGTCAAGCGTCATGCCCAGATCCTCCATACGTCCGTACATATCGGGAGTTACCTTGTATTCAAAGTTCTTGCAGACCTTTTTTGCCACGTTCTTGGGATCCTCTTCAAGATAGAACTGGTAGGTGTCGGGGAAGAAATAGCCCTCCATCTTGTAGAACTTTTTGGAGCTGGATTTTACCTGCTTTTCAAAATCAAAGCCAAAGGTGGTGGAGTTGAACACACGGATAAATTCGTCCGCATCGCAGACACCTGCGTCCTCCAGCTTTTGGGCAGCGTCAATTAGCCTTATGCCCTCGGGGAACGTGATGTTCACAAACTCTCTGGGGTTGATAGCGTCCTTCTGCAGCGCCTCGATGATGTCGCCGTAGGTCATGTTGGGGTTGAGCTTGTGGCTGCCCGCTATGTAAGTGCCGTCCGCACCCTTGAGCTTGGAATATATGCGGAAGATAACAGGTCTTTCAATGATGCCCTCGCTCTGCAGAATGTTCGCAATAGCTTCCGTGCCTGAGTTTTCGGGTATCTCAACGGAAAATTCCGTGTCGGAGCGGCCCATTCCCAGTATCTCGGAGGAAACAGTGATGACCGCCACCGCACCCAGTACCGCCAGCGAAATTACCAGCGTTACCATGATAAGCGCAAAAATAAGCCTGCCGTGGGTCTTTTTCTTACGCTTGTCCTTTCTGCGCTTTTCCTTTATTTCAAGGCGTTCAGCCTCAGCTTCTTCGTCCTCTTCACCGTCACCCTCTTCGTCGTCATATATATCCTCGTCATCTTCCGCCACGCTGTCGTCTGTCTCATTGTCAGGGGCAGATTTATTGTCAGCTGATGTATCAGCAACTGATGTATCGGCAGCTGATGTATCAGCACTTGACCTGTCAGCAACTTCGGAAGTCTTTTCGGTTTCCTTATCTTCTTCGGGAGTATCGGCAAATTCTGTAACATTGTCCTTTTTTTCGTCCATTTATCATCTTCCTTTCTTCCCGTCTGTTTTATCAGTCCTGCCCTGTTCAGTTTTGCTCTGATCGGAGCATTTTCTCAGATATTTTTCAGTAGCCAGCATATCCGCACAGACATCGAACCTGCCGTGGATAAGCTCGTTGCATGTGCATGAGCAGTAGCACAGCCCCATTTTTACAAGCCTTGGGTGAGCGGAAAGAAACCTGTCATAATATCCCTTACCGTAGCCCAGTCTGTAGCCCTTCATATCAAAGGAAAGCCCGGGGACAATGCACAAAGCCTTTTCAAAGGCATATGCCTTTACGCACTTTTCGGGAGCAGGCTCCAGCACGCCGAAGGTGCCTTTTTCCAGGTCGTCCATGCTTTTGATGAAGTAAAATTCCATGTCCCTTGTGCCGTCAATGCAGCGTGGAACAGCTACACGCTTTTTGTCAGCAAAAGCCTGTTCTATGATCGCCATAGTATCCACTTCAATGGCAGTGGAAACGTAGGTGAGTACAATGTCCGTGTCCCTGTACGCTCCCGATGATACCACACGCTCAAATATTTTTCTGTCCTTGTCCGCCTTGACCTCGGCGGACATTCCTGTCCTCAGCTGCTTGCATTTGCTGCGCAGTTCGTTTTTGTATTCACGTATGTCCCCCACAGGAGCCGTTACTTTTTCCATATGATATCCCCCGCCAGTTTTTCTGCGGCATTCACGCCGATAAGTGCGCTGATAAGCTCATAGGAAAATTCCAGAGCAGCGCCCGCACCTCTTGCGGTGATGATGTTGCCGTCCCTTACGGCGGGAACACTGAGCACCTTCGCACCTGTAAGAGCGCTCTCAAAGCCGGGGTAGCAAACAACCTTTTTACCGTTAAGAACACCTATGGAGCCAAGCACCGAGGGAGCAGCGCAGATAGCGCCCATAAATATTTTGTTGTTGGTGCAGTATGCGATCATCTGAGCAAGCTTTTTGCTGGCAGCAAGGTTCTTTGTGCCCGGCATTCCGCCCGGGAGAACTATCATCTCCAGACCGCCCACACCGGCCTCGTCAATGGTGATATCGCACTCAACGGGAATGTTGTGTGCGCCTCTTACCACTTTGCCCGTAACGCCTACAGTAAGCACTTCCTTACCGCAGCGCCTGAGCATATCAATAGGGGTTATAGCTTCTGTCTCTTCAAAGCCTTCAGCAAGAAATACATATATCATGATCCATTATCCTTTCATTTAAGAACCTGTCTTCATAAGAAATGTGTGCGGATTTTCGAGCATAATTTTGTTGCAGAGTAGGCAAAAATCCGCAGGCGGGCTTTCGCCCGGCAAGGATTTTTAACGCAGTCTGCGGCAAAATTTGCCGAAAAGACGTGCGCATATGCTTGTGAAGACGGGTTCTAAAGATTTATTTGAATATAACAGTGTGTTTTTCGATCATAAGCGCAGGGTGATAGGAGCGCTTCGCCTTTCTCAGCCCCTCGATGCCCAGATCTTCCTCACGGTTGATGTAGGAAAATCCCTCCGATGCGGAACGGGCAAACAAATAGTTTATTGCGGGATATGCTCCCTCAACGGAAGCCTCCGCCTTTTCGATGTGAACGCCCAGTGTGTCCGAGTTTATCCGCTCGCCGATGGTAAAGGCAGCCACATTTCCGCCGACCCTCAGCACGCCGCCCGAAAGCCCCAGCGCATGGAAATTCTCAAAATAGGTGTTTATGGCAAACTGCTCGCAGACCTTCGACCTGTCATCGTAAGCGTCGCTGCGGTTGTATGTGCCCACAGCATAGGTGATGCAGTCGTCAAAGTCCTTTTCTGTCAGCGGTTCGTAGGAATATTCACCGTCCAGCAGCTTTTTCAGATGATTTCGCTTGCCGTGGTATTTCTTTCCTTTAAGCTCCGCAAGGTCGGAAGCGTTGTAAACATAGTCCCAGTCGCCCTCGTCGCAGGTTATCTCATAGCTGCCCTCGGGGAAATTTTCTTTGAACACAGGGAACAGGTCGGGAGTTACCGAATCTATCACAAGAGGAGAACCGTTTGCCTCCGCAAACCTCTTCATCTCCCCCAGCACCTCGGCATAATCGCCGCCGCCCGCAGGGAACGTGAAATATATTCCGCCGTCAAATGAGCATGAAATGTAAAAGTCCTTAAATCTTGTTATCCTTGTGTCGTGCATTCTCCGCCACGCCATGTTGTTTGCAAAGCAGTATTCGCAGCCCCGAAAGTCGGATATTTTCAGCAAACTGTCTATCCACGGCTTGTCGGAAAGCTCAATAACCTTAAATTCAAGCATCTGAACCGATAACCTCGCCAATAATATTGAGGAGCATCTGAGTGACTTCCTCCTGAGAATAAATGTGTCCTTCCTCACCGCAGCAGCTTATAACGTCCCAGCCGCATTTTTTTGCAGCATAAAGAGCGCTTTTGCGGCAGGCAGTCATGTAAGCAATGTTGCTCTCGTGGATATCCTTCTTTGACTCATCGCCGTGATAACGCTCCGAAAGGCGCTTCTGAGAAAGCTCCACGGGGATATCAAGGATAATAGTCCTGTCAGGACGGGGAAGCCCCAGCTTGTCATACTCATAGTCCTCCAGCCATTCAAGAAAGCCGTCCCATTCATTTTCGGGCAGCTTTGACATCTGGTGGATAGCGTTGGAGCAGACATATCTGCTGGCAAGGATAAGGTCGCCGTTCAGATAATTCTTTTCCCAGCAAAGCTTGTAGCTGGCATATCTGTCGGCAGCGTAGAAAGTAGAAGCGGCATAAGCATTAACGTCCGCAGCGTTCTTGGAAAAATCACCTCTCAAGTACATTTTAACAAGTGTGGCGGAGGGCATATCATAATCGGGGAAGCTGATGCCCTTAACGCTGAGCTTGGGGGAAAGGATCCCCAGCAGGCGGTCAAACTGAGTAGATTTGCCGCTGCCGTCCAGCCCGTCGATAACGATAAGCCTGCCGTGTGTGTTGTGATCCATTATAAAAGCATCCTTTACTAAATAAGCGATAATAACATAAAGGTATTATATCACATTTTTCGGATAAGTACAACACATTCGGACAATTTTCTCACGGAATTTCGGAAGCATGAGCTAAGTGAAAAAAAGCAGAGCCAAAAAGGCGCAGGTACGAACAAATCAACATTTCTATTTTATAAATTCCCCCCAAACGTTCTCCCCTCATAAATCATTGACGTAATGCCAACAATATGTTATAATCAAAGCACTGAACATTGAAAGGACAGAGTAAAATGGCTGTTTATTATATCCTGATGGCGCTTATACTGGGACTGGCTTATCCCATGTGCATAAGAAAGCCGTCAAAAAAGAAAAATATCATCTACGTCGCCGTGGTTTTCGGATATATGTTCGTTATGTCCTCGCTGAGATACGGGCTGGGAAACGACTACTTCAACTACCGCACATATCTCCATAACGTTATGGATAACGGACTTTCCGTAATTGATACTGTCCGCACCACAGGCATAGAACCCGGGTATGTGCTGCTGCTGAAGCTTACGGGTCTGCTGGGCGGAGACTACCTTATTCTCAACACCCTTACCGCCCTGCTCATACTGGTGCCAACCGCATATATCATCATAAAATACAGCAAAATGCCATGGATATCCGCATGGCTGTACCTGACCGTAACATTCTTCTATAACTCACTGAATTTTACCAGACAAAGCCTTTCCGTGGCGGTCATATTCCTGGGGTGGCGGTTCTTCCGTGACCGAAAGCATATCCCCGCTGTGCTGATAATACTTGCGGCGGCAATGTTCCATGTGTCGGCGCTGATATTGCTTCCCGTGTATTTCCTGTCGCTCATAAAGCCTTCCGCCAAAAGCCTCGGCATAATCGGCGGAGCGGGCGTGCTGGCGTTTATCTTTTCAAGGCAGATACTTTCCTTTGTCACCACCTATATCCTGCCCCGATACGCAAAATACATGGACACCATCTACCTGAGAGTGGGTCTGTCATGGGTGTTCCTGCTTATCCCGGCACTGATGATGATACTCACCCTCGCCGCATATTTCACAGGCTGGAAGGACAAGGCTCCCGAAGCGCAGATGCTTGCAAATTTCAGCTTCTATAACTTCTTTATCTGGCTTTTTATCGTGAAGCATTTCATCATCGAGCGCTTTACAATGCCCATATACATCTTTATCCTGCTGGCGATCCCCGAAATTCTGGACTGCTGGAAGAGCTGCCGACTTGCACCCGATAAGAAAGTGAGCGGCATAAGGGACACGATCTACACGCTCAGCAAGGGCGGAAAGCGCATCGCTCCTGCAGCAGCGGCACTGGTGATAGTATCCACGCTTGCCTATAATCAGTTCTGCGTTGGCGAGGGCGTTCACGGCGTTTTCCCATACAGGTCGATCTTTGTGCCCGTAAGCGGACTTACCGACAAAATTCTGGAGACCGATTACCGTGCGCTTTACAACAACGCCGACTTTATGCAGTTTCTGGGGCTTGCTAACAAAGGCAATTACACAATAGTCGCCAGCGTCAACGGCGATACAGGCGATATGCTGGAATTTCAGTACAGGCATCTGCTGAAAAAGCTGGGCTTTGAAACTGATTTCCGCACCCTTGACGGAAAGAGCTACATCGGCGTGGTCAGCGGAGGAAAAGCAGTTTTCGAGAAAACAGGCGATGAACAGCTTACCGAAAATCTCAGCCTTTACGGAGGAAAAATATCCGTCACCATAACCAGCGGCGGAGCTGTCACAGGTCAGCCTGTGGCAAGGATAATCGCAGACGGAAAGGAATATGCCCCCAACGGCAGCGGCATAAACTTTGCGGTGTTTGACAACAAGCTTCAGAAGATAGTGGCGGCGCAGTCCTATGATACATCGGTATATACCTACACTTACAAGGGCACTGACGCTTTTTATGGGGAGATACTGATAGAGGAGTAAGGAAAATATGTGCCATAGTGGCACAGGAGAATGTCGGCTTGCAAAGGGATTTTGCAGATAAACATTTTTTACCACTGAGGCTACAGCGCCCAAATGGCTCTGCCCTCAGTGGACTTTCTAAACTCTTTACCTCGCTTTTTCTTTTTCCCTTTGTGGTCGTTTTTAGTCTGATTTTGTCTTATGACTTTTCTATTTTTACCAATATCTGCCTATTGACTGCTTTAGAAAAATCCCCTATAATTATTATCGGAAGGAAGGATATGCTTGAATAAAAAAATAACAACTGCTGTGCTTGCGGCAGCCATGCTCACCGCCTGCGGTGCAAAGGACGAAGCCGTTCCCGCAGCAAATTACATTGCGGTCTATGAGGAAGCTACTCAGCCTACCGAAACTTCCGAGGTCTCCGAAACCATTCCCGAGATCGAGATAACTCCTCTGACCCCAGAAAACGGCTTCACATATCTGCAAAACACTCTTTTTATCGGCGACGGCGTTTGCAGCATCATATCCGAAAGCGGACTTCTTCCCGAAGAACAGGTGATATCCTTTGACGGTGCCTTTGCGGACGGGCTTCCCGATCTGTCGGAACAGCTCTCATCGCCAAAGCCTTACATATATCTTTGGTTCGGCGACAAGTCTGTTGCCGATGAAAAAACTCCCGAGGAATACGGCGCTGCCATTCTGGCGCTGGCGGAAAATATCCGCACTGTATGCCCCGAAAGCATGGTGCTTGCCATGAGCTATCCCCCTTTGCCTGAGGAATACGGCGGCAAGTCGGACGAGCTGAACGAAATGCTCCATATGTACATACGCTCCACTCCCGATGAATATGTTATCTACCGCAATTTTTCCTATGCTGCCGAAAATGCGGACGGATATCTTGCTCCCGAATACGGCACGGAAGAGATAAACGCTGCGGGAATTTCCGCCATGCTGAACGCTGTTGAGCATGACCGTTTTTACAGCGATATGACCTCTGACAGCGACGGAAAATACGAGGATATAACCGCTTCACGCCCCGAATACACCGTCACTGACGGCAAGGTGGCATATCTCACCTTTGATGACGGCCCCTCAAAATATACTCCGCAGATACTTGATATCCTCCGTGAAAATGACATTAAGGCGACGTTTTTTATCACTGGATGGTGCATTGACGGCAAAGAGCACATCTTAAAGCAGGTGGCAGATGAAGGCCACACCATCGCACTCCACAGCTATACCCATGATTATGACAAGATATACGCCTCGAGACGTGCATGGCTGGATGATTTTGCCAAGGTTTACGGCAAGGTATATGCGGTAACGGGGCAGAAGCCGTGGGCGTTCCGCTTCCCGGGCGGCAGCTATAATTCCTACAACCGTGACACCGCCGACGGCATAATTGCCGAGATGCAGAAGCGAGGCTTTGCCTATTACGACTGGAACGCAGCCACTGCCGATGCTTCAAGCTCCGCCACCTATGACAGCTGCATGGATTATCTGCAAAACAGCATTGATTCCGACCATGAGGTTGTTCTTATGCACGATTCGCTGGAGCTGACGCCTCAGTATCTTCAGGACGTTATTGACTACATCAAAGGCGAGGGATATTCTTTCGAGACCATTGATGCAGCCGATGAAGTACATTTTTGATTTTTATACTAAGCACCAATTAAAAACTATACAAAAATCATCGCATAATCTTGCATATATGGATTATGCGATGATTTTTTGTCTATAGTTTTATTGGTGATTAGTATTATATTGCCGCAAGCTTTTCGGGAAAAAGGCTTGACCTAAACCCTTTACCTTTGTGCTTGATAGTGGGGGCTTGGGTGGTTTGCTTTTCGCTCTCTTATACGTCTATACGTCAAAAGCCATTGTCCGTTTTTGGACAATGGCTTTTATAATGCTTATATCATTCATCTTTTAAAGGCTGAGCCTTGATAAGCGCCTCAATATCGCTCTTTTCGGGCATTGCGGGAATAGCCCCCTGCTTTGATGCGCAAAGCGCTCCGCAGGCGTTGGAGAACATCGCCATTTCCTTTATATCGTCGCTGTCAAGCTCTTCAATGCTCTTTCCGGTTTCAAGGAACTTATAAAGGAACGCTCCGAAAAATCCGTCTCCCGAGCCCAGTGTATCGACCGTCTTTGTCTTATAAGCGGGGAACCTGTTTATTCCCTTTGGCGTTGCGATTATGCAGCCCTTTGCTCCCTGTGTTACGCATATTATCTTAACACCCATCTGCAAAAGCTTTGCCACTCCCGGGATAAGCGCTCCGCTGTCGCTGAGCAGCTGAAGCTCCAGCTCCGACACCTTTACTATATCCGCATACTGTGCTGCGCTGCGCATAGTGCGTATGGCAGATTCCTTATTTTCCCAGAGGTGCGGTCTCCAGTTGGGGTCATAGGTAACTATTTTTTCCTGCATCTTTGCATATTCCACTGCGTTGACCGTAGCCGTTCTTGAAGGCTCATCTGTAAGTGAAAGTGAGCCGAAATGGAATATCCTGCAGCTGTCGATAAGCTGCCTGTTCACCTCACCGTACCGCAGATTAAGGTCTGCGCTGGTCTGGCTGCTGCGGTAGAAAACAAAGTCACGGTCGCCGTCGGCGCTGTTGCGCACAAATGCAAGTGTAGTGGAATAGTTCGGGTCAAGGATAAGTCCGCTTGTATCCACCTTGTGCCTTGTAAGCACTTCTTTAAGGTAAAAGCCGAACATATCACGGCCTATTTTTCCTATAAATCCCGTCTTTGCACCCAGCTTTGCAGCCATGCACATAACGTTTGCAGGCGCACCGCCTGCGTTCTGCTTGTAAAAAGTGTCTCCGTTCTCGCCGCTGACATAAGTAAAATCCACCAGCAGCTCTCCTATACCAACGATATCAGGCATAATTACCTCCCATTATCCGAGCATATATTCATCATTCTTTTTACTAATTATATCACCTGTCACTGCCGTATTTTAACAAAATTTGTTGCCTGATTACTAATTATCTGTTAAGATGAATAAGACAAAAATTCCAAGGAAAAATATAGGTATATTATCTCTTTGGAGGACAGCAGAATGAAGATACCCAATACCTATGAATTTGAAAATGTTCCCATAGAAAAAAGCCTTGACGCTAACCTTGAAAATATTAAAAGGATACTCGGCAATACCGCCGACCTGCTCATAAGCCCCATAACCGTTTCGGGCGTGCGTGCGGCGGTCGTATGCTTTGAGGGAATGGTCTCGGGCTTCAACACGGCTCAGGTAGTAGTAAAGCCCCTGATGAGGGTGGATATCCCCGACTGCACCTCCGAAAAGCTTTACAGCCACGTAAAGGAAAATATGATACTCTCCGTTGACACCACGGAAACGGATAAATACGGCGATGTTATCCGCACCGTGATGAGCGGATTTGTTATCCTGCTCATAGACAATATCCCCTCGGCAATGTGCTTCGGCATACAGGGCTATTCGGTCAGAGGGATAGACGAGCCTTCCTCTGAAGGAAATATCATGGGCTCCCACGAGGGCTTTGTGGAAACGGTAAGAACAAATATGTCACTGGTGCGCAGGCGCATAAAATCCCCCGTCCTGCAATTCAAGCTCTTCCCCATCTCCCCCTGCAGCAAAACGGACGTTGTTGTGTGCTATATGGCAGACCGAGTGCCCAAAGCCCTTGTGGACAGCATCTGCCATAAGCTCAAAGACCTTGACCTTGAAACAATACTTGGCAGCGGATATGTCACTCCCTTTCTTGACAGCGGTGCGCCTTCGGTCTTTTCGGGGCTGAGCACCACCGAGCGTCCCGACGTGATGTGCGCAAAAATACTGGAGGGACGTGTGGGCGTGATGATAGAGGGCACGCCCTTTGCAATAGTTATCCCCGCCATGTTCACCGAAAATTTCCAGACCCTTGATGACTATAACTTCCGCCCCTATTACGCCACATTCCTGCGGTATATCAGGTATATCGCATTCTTTCTTGCTGTGTTCTTCCCCGGCATATACGTGGCAGCGGCGCTTTTTCACCCGGAGATGTTCAACAGCCGCCTGCTGATGAACCTTGCCGCCGCCGAGGAAGCCGCCCCCCTGAACCTTATGTGGGAAGCACTTATAACCCTGATATTCTACGAGATAATACGTGAAGCGGGAGTCCGCCTGCCCAAAAGCGTGGGCGGAGCAGTCTCCATAGTCGGCGGACTTATCATAGGGGATGCGGCAGTCTCCGCAGGCATAATCTCCAACCCCATGCTGCTGGTGTGCGCCATTTCCGTGACCGCCTCATTCGTTATCCCCTCCCTTGACCAGCAGGTAACAGTGTTCAGGCTGGCGGCAGTGGTGCTGGGGGGCTTTGCGGGACTGTACGGCATCGCTCTCCTGACCGCATTTTTGCTGGCAAACATCTGTGCCGCCGAAAATTACGGCCTGCCCGTAATGGCACCCGTCTCCCCCTTTACACGAAAAGCAATGGGCGATGTGGCAGTGCGCCTTGGCTTCAGGCGAATGGGCAAGCGAGGCTTTACCGTTGAAAAGCTGAACGGTGCGGATATAAGGTCCGCCGCAGAACGTGAAGAAAGCGGTGATAAACACAATGGATAACAGATATATCGGAGCAGGTCAGGCGGCGGTGATAATGGCAGCCCTTGGCGTTTTCGGACTGATAATATCCGATTTTACGGACACGGGAGCCATGCTCTCAAACGCCGTCTCGGCAGTCATTCTCATCGCCCTTGCCCTTATCCCGCCGGTGATACTCATAAAGGACGGTAGCGGAAGCGTACCGCAGATAGCTGTAATGCGTACAGGCTTTATCGGCAGGCTCATTTCCGTACTCTACAGCATATTTTTCATTTCCGCAGCGGCGGATTTTATCGCAAAATACTCCGTTTTCGTCTCCGAAAGATATTTTGAAGCAAGCGCCGCAGTGTGCGCAGTTTTTCTCGGCTTAATATGCGGGTACATCTCCCACACAGGGGCGGAAACCGTCAGCCGAATGAGCACCGTCCTTATCTTCATGCTCATATTGACAGGCGCAGCATATGTAATAAGCGGCTTCGGTGATATCATCTCCTACGACTATGCAAAGATAGTTCCCGAAACCATATCCCTCTCAGGAGGACTTGAGGGCATATTCCCCGTCGCCGCAGCAGGAGCGGCAGCCCTGTGCATACTCAGCGGAGGGCTTGGCAAACGTACCCGGGCAGGCGTTTTCGGCGGAGCAGCGGCAATGCTCATCGCCCTTTCGCTGGTAATAATCGGCGTGTGGGCAGTGCTGGACGACTTTGTTTTTGCCTCAGACTATCCCATGGCGGACGCAGTTATCTACGCCTCACGCCAAATGAGCTTCCGCCCCGACGGAGCATTTTTCATGCTCTGGACAATTATCGCCGCAGCGGTATCCTCCCTTATGTGCGCCTGCGCAGGCCATTCCCTTACCGCCGCCGTGCCAAAGTTCAGGTGGTGGGGCATACTGACGGCAGCCCTCGCCCTCATCGGCGCCGAAGCGGAGCTGTGGGGAATAAGCGTGGGAAGCATCTACCGCTCCCCCGTCTGCACATTTATCCTTGTGGGAGCGATCCCCTTGGCGCTTATATTCATACCGGAAAAAAGGAGGAAAGCAAGGTGAAAAAGCTATTTTGCGCAGCCGCAGCACTGTTCATGGCGCTGACCATGACCTCATGCAGCGCAGTCCAGGTAAACGAAAGAATGTTCGTTCAGCTCATGGGCATATCGGAAACAGACGGACTTTACGAGCTGACCGTTCAGGTATATAACAGCACCGACAGCGAGGATTCAGACCCACAATACAAAGCGCTGAGCGGCAGCGGCAGGAGCATAAGCGAGGCAGCGGACATGATAATGCGAAGCAGCGGCAGGCAACTTTTTTTCGGTCACTGCACCGCCATATACGCAAATGAAAGCATAATTCGTGACAGCGGCAAACTGAAAGCACTGGCAGGCGAGCGCATATCCGCAGGCTGCCCCGTTTTCTTCACTCATACTCCAAAGGAAGCCGTTTCAGCCGTAAACGCCGACGAACTGTCAGGCATCGTCAGCCATTACCAAAGCGAGGGTCTGGCAGAACGAGCCGACCTTAAAACCGTCACCGCCGCCGCCAAAAACAATACCATCGCCATAATACCCATGTGGGACGATAAAATATGCGGCTCGGCAATAATCATGCCAAACAGCACATCGGAGCTGAATATATCCGAGACCGCCGCCCTTGACCTTATGCGCAGCGCAAAGGGCATACGCCTGAGCGTGCTGGGCGGCAGCATGACCCTCGGAGAAGCCGAAGGCTCCGTCTATTATCAAAGCAAGGAAAACGGCGGTGAATACGTCATAGATATGTCCCTCAAATGCCGTATAGACGAAACCGGCAGCTCTGCCAATGCCGAAGAATATGCCCATGAAGCGGAGCGGATTATCTCCCTTTCCTCGGAAGAAATATGCAGGCGTGGGCTAAGCGAGGGCTTTCTTTCCGTTATCCTCCCCCAAAGCCACACCTCCGAGGGAAACATCACCTTTGCGGTAAATGTAACGGCAGAGGTGTCATAGCATTCCGCATGAGCTTTCATAAGCAAAGCACACCTCTGCAATTTTTTTCAAAAAAGGCTTTACAAACACTGCCCGATATGATATAATATTCATATTGCCGAGGTGTGGCTCAGTTTGGTAGAGCGCTTCGTTCGGGACGAAGAGGCCGTGGGTTCGAGTCCCGTCACCTCGACCAATAAAAGAGGCTGTTGCAGCAAACGCTGCGGCAGCCTCTTTTATATTTATGAGCTGTTTTATCGTTGACATTTCACTTAAGAAAATACCGCAGGTAAAAAGAGAAAGGTTACGGTTTATTATTGAGCTTATGCGTGCAGGATTTACGGAGGGCACAAAGGTCAATATGATATCCGCCACCGGCAGTATCCGCACTGCAATGAATGCAATAACCGTCCTGCTCCTGCGTGACGGTGCAGACGTTGTTTTTATCGCCCCGCCCAGCATTTCGGAAGTTATCTTACTTTTTGCCATTTGTGACACCCCATCGTTTTAAATTCAGATATCAACGTATCAAATTTGTACCATTCTCAAAAGCAACAAGTTAAGATCAACACATCAATTTCCCAAAATCAAGTATTATCCTGAAATTTATGTGATACTAATCCTCAATCAACCTATAGACAAATCCTCGGCTGAAATAAGCCCATTCTTCGTCAAGCTCCCTTGCCGGGCGACAAGCCCGCCTGCAGTCGCTTTCCTAGACTGGTCTTATTTCATCTGTCGGCTTTGTCTATAGAACGATTAAAGATTAGTATGAATTATACAAATATAATTTGACAGATATGATATTTGAACCTTTATGCCCGATACTGCTCAAAGCATTAAATCAAGTTCAGATACAATGATCCCCGTCCAAATATACACCTGAACGGGGATTTTGATACTATTATACTCAGTTTCTGCGCCTGTTTGGTTTCAGGCTCTTCTCAGCATACATTCTTTCATCGGACTGCTTCAGCATGGCATCGAAATCAAAATCAATGCGTGTGCTGCACATTCCTATGCTGGCAGTTATGGGGTAAGGTTTTACATGATCCTTGTTAAGACAGGCAAGGAAGTTCTCAACGTGCCGCCTTATAATGCCCTCCGCTCCATCGCCGACATTATCGGCAGCGGCAGTAACGGCGCATACCACAAACTCATCGCCGCCGAAGCGTCCGCATATCTTATTTTCAATAGGGATACTGCGTATAGCATCTGCCACGGAGCTTATGGCAAAGTCGCCCTCGTCATGGCCGTAATGGTCGTTGATGTTTTTAAGTCCGTCAAGGTCAATGGAGGCAACGGTAAAATTCCTGCCCGCATTCTTCCTCTGGAGCCACGAAAGCTGCTTATAGAAGCCGTTTCTGTTGTAAATTCCTGTAAGATAATCGTTTTCGGATATCTTTTCAATGCTCTTTGCCGTGTATTTCAGGTGCATGGCATTTCGGTATCCGCTGAGAGCGTTGTTGAGAGCATACACATACTGGGGTATCATGCAGTAGCCGTTAACATCAGCCGTGAAATGTACGCACATATATCCCATAGGAATGCCATATGAGCTGATCACATTGAACACAACAGGATTTTTAAGGGTCATAACATAGTCGATGTCAATAAGAACATCTTTGCGCATGATGTTCATGGGATATTTTTTTGAATCATCATCTGATTTATAGAGAATGCACATCTCATCGTCAAAGCCGTTCCATTTTTCCTCCAGTGGATTAAGTGCCTCATTCCAGAAGCTCTGATTTACCATAATACAGATGTTGTAGAAATTATATCCCTTGAGATCTTCCACAATGCAGTCTGCACTGTCTCCCGTAACTATTTCCTGTGCCAGTTCGCACAGAAGAGCATTGTCGTCCTGATACTTGCAAAATCTTTCCCGAACAGTTTTAAGAGTGTTGCCCACATTATAAGGAGGGCGGTCAGGATCGCAGCCGCAGGAATTATATACATCAAGAACAAAATCCACATAGTTATCATGAAGAACTTTCCCGCCTGCAAACACCTTTTCAAGAGCGTCGGCAATGGCTTTTGCCGTGTCGGAATAGCTGCACCTGCAGGTGGTTATGGGCGGAATGCATTGTTTTGCTTCTTCAGTGCCGTCAAAGCCCACCACAGCCACATCATCAGGAACTTTATATCCATGCCGGTTCAATACCGCACAGGCAGTTATCGCCATCATATCATTGGCGCAGATTATAGCCTTGGGCACATGACCCTTGGCTATCATATCCTCAACAGCCTTCTGCGCAGGGCCTGACCAGTAATCGCCGTAGCTCAGCATATTGTCATTAAAGGGCAGACCATTTTCTGCAAGCACCTTTTTATATACCGCAATACGCTGCTCGGAATGTTCCTCGCCTTTAAGTCCCGCTATCATCGCCGTATCGGTTATGCCGTGATATTCGATGATATGGCGCACTGCCTGTTCAAAGCCCGCCTCATAGTCGAAAATAAAGCTGGTGCATTTCTCTGACCTGTTGCCCAGAATAAAAACAGGCACATTGTGAGCCTCAGCGCCCATACGCAGTTCATCGACGATGGAAGTGTCCTTGAAAGCCTCGCTGAATATCACCACAGCATCTACAATATTATAATCTATCAGGGAATAGACCTTTTTCTCAGCGTTTTCGAACCTGTTGTTGCGATAAAAATCAGTGCAGGCGTTATATACAAAAAGCCGATAATCCTTGGCAACAAGAGCCTTATTAAGTTCAGCCACTTTGGCAGTGGTTTCGTCATTGCTAAGTCTGGTAAGACACAACGCAATTATTTTCCGCCCTTTGAACATCTTACATCAAACCTTTCGGATATGGTTATATCATTTTATATTTTAACACAAGCCAGCAAAAATTTCAATAGTTTTCCCAAAATTGCAATATCATCGCAAAACATTTTTGTGCGCCATGACATACTTTAATATTGACAACCACATTATAAAATGCTATTATTATCATACCAAAAGATATTAACCAAGGAATGATATACGTGCATATGAAAAAATTACTGCCGCCCGTAATGGCGGCACTGCTGCTGGCTTCCTGCGGCAATAATACTCTCGGCACTTCCGAAGGTGCGGTTTCCCAGGAAGTAACCGTTACCCTGGGCACCTCCGATACCGTGCAGACATCGGAAGCTGCCACAGTCACGGAGGAAGTCACCGAGCAGACGACGACAATGCCCCAGCTTGAATTTGAGGACACTCCCCAGAACGCCTACACCCGCCTTACCATGTCCTTCCAATCCACAGGCAAGACAGTTTATCCCGATGATTACGGCGGAGTTTACAGCTACGGCAAGAATCTTTTTGTTGCCATCACCGAAAAGGAGCCGTCGGAGTATTACACAAGCCTGCTGTCCGAATACACCTGCGTCCGCTACCAGACAGTAGCTCACTCAATGAATGAGCTTACCGCCATCGGTGAAAAGGCAAAGGAAGTCCTTGACCCGGATTTCGGCGTAAAGGAAGTTTTCATTGATGTCCCCAACAACAGGGCAGCGGTGTCCATCACTAACGGCGACCCCCGCTCCGCACAGGATTACATCAAGACACTCGAAGATGTGGGCTTCACCCTCAACGAAGTGGAAATAAGCATGGCCGATACGGAAGAATAAAAAAACAGCTGCCGCACACAAAGTACGGCAGCTGTTTCATTGTCTGCAAATCCGAAAAATTATTCCTCGGTCTTTTCTTCAGCGGTATCGTCAGCAGCTTCGGAAGCAGCTGCAACGTCCGCATCATCAGCACCGTCAAGAGCCTCAAGCTCCTCAACGTCGCTGCTTACATCGTCAGCGTCATCGCAGTCGTCCTTTTCGGAGCATGAGCGGCAGTCACAGCCGTCATCATCGCCGAAATAGATCTCGTCATCATCATCAAAGCTGTAGTCATACTGTTCCAGCTCCTCACGCTTCTTAACGGCGTAAACAGCGGCAGCAGCACCTGCAGCGGCAGCGATCATAGTAAGCAGAGCAACACCGAATGCACCCTTCATAAATATCAGCTCCTTATTTTTTCACAAAGTTATACGAAGTTTTGACTGATGAAAACTTCCCTGTGACATTATTATAACACACTTAATTATGAATTACAATAGTATAATTCAAATTTTCTCCAAATTCACACATTTCACAGGACAGATATTTGGAGAATATTTATAGTACGTCATAAACCAGCCCAAATTTCGAACCGGTTTTCAGGCATATTTTACGCAGATACTATAATAATTAACACAAAATCTGCCGAATTGTGGCTTTTGCCTCTTGATTTTTGGCACAAATGGTGCTAAAATATTATCGGTATCATCGTTAGATGTAAAAATTGATATAGGTAAGGTGTTATTATGTTAGTTTTAGTAGTTAACGCAGGCAGCTCCTCTCTTAAATACCAGCTCCTGAACATGGACGACGAAAGCGTTCTTGCAAAGGGCAACTGTGACAGAATCGGTATCGACGGTCACATCTCCCACAAGACTGCTGACGGCAGAAAGGTTGACGAGGACTGCAGCTTCCCCACACATACAGAGGCTTTTGAAAAGCTGGTCGAGGTTCTTACCTCCGGCGAGGGCAAGGTCATCGACTCCATGAGCGAGATCAAGGCAGTAGGACACAGAATCGTGCAGGGCGCTGAGGTATTCAGCGAGACAACTCTCGTTACCGATGAGGTAATCGACAAGATCGACGGTCTGGCAGAGCTGGCTCCCGTTCACAACCACCCCCACGCACTTGCTCTGAGAGCCTGCAAGAAGGTAATCCCCGCAGACTGTCCTCAGGTAGTTGTATTCGATACAGCATTCCACCAGACAATGCCCGAAAAGGCTTATATGTTCGGTCTCCCCTACGAGTGCTATGAAAAGCTCCACGTAAGAAAGTACGGCTTCCACGGTACTTCCCACCGCTTCGTAACAGCAGCTCTTGCTGAGGCTATGGGCAAGGACCTGAAGGATCTTAAAATAGTTTCCTGCCACCTTGGCAACGGTTCCTCCATCACAGCAGTTCAGGGCGGCAAGTCCATTGATACCACTATGGGCTTCACTCCTCTTGACGGCGTTCTCATGGGCACAAGAAGCGGCTCCGTTGACCCCTCCGCTGTTGAGTTCGTTCAGAAGAAGCTTGGCCTCACCGCTGACCAGATGAGCGATTACCTTAACAAGAAGTCCGGCTTCCTCGGCATTTCCGGTATCTCCAGCGATAACAGAGACATTGCCGCTGCCGCAGCTAAGGGCGATAAGAGAGCTCAGCTGGCAGGCGATATGCTCCGCTACGAGATCAAGAAGTACATCGGCGGATTCGCTGCTGCTATGAACGGTCTTGACGCTATCATCTTCACAGGCGGTATCGGCGAGAACGCTCCCGAGGTAAGAAGAGACGTTTGCGCAGATATGGACTTCTTCGGAATCAAGCTTGACAACGCTAAGAACGATGAGATCAAGGGCAAGCTCTGCAAGATCTCCGCTCCCGATTCCAAGGTAGAGGTTTGGGTAGTTCCCACCAACGAGGAGCTTCTCATTGCAAGAGATACTCTGGCACTTATCTCCAAGTAATAAAAGCTTAAAATACGAAAAGCCGACAGTATCTGTCGGCTTTTGTTTTAAAAGGAGACAAAAATGGATAGCGAAAGACTTAAAAAGCAGCTGGATTTTCTTATCGAAGCCGATAAGATGAAAAGCCTTTACAGGCAGACATATATCATAGGCAACGAGAGCCGAGGTGCTTCAATGCGTGAGTTTGAGGGCGAGGAGCAGAAGTACAAACGCCGTGAGAACGATGCGGAGCATTCATTTCATCTTGCCCTGTTCGTGATAATGCTTGCCGAGTACGCAAACGAGCCTATAGACGTGCTTAAAGCTGTGAAAACCGTTCTTATCCACGACATTGTGGAGATAGACGCAGGCGACACATATTTCTTTGACGACAAGGGCTATGAGACCAAGCGTGACCGTGAAACAAGAGCCGCCGACCGTCTGTTCGGTCTGCTTCCAAATGAGCAGCGTGACGAATACCGCACCCTGTGGGAAGAATTTGAAGCGGGCAGCACACCGGAAGCACGCTTTGCCTCCTCCGTTGACCGTATGCAGCCCATGCTGCTGAACTACCTCAAGGACGGCATAAGCTGGCGTGAGCACAACGTAAGCTATGAGCAGGTCAAGGAGCGTGGAAAGTGCATAAAGGGCGGCTCCGAAAAGCTTTGGGAGCATATGGACGCTCTTTTTGATGATGTACATAACAAGGGTCTGCTGAAATAATATACTATATAAATGTGATATATGCCAAATCCCGACAGGCTTGCTGTCGGGATTTTCCGTTTCAATTCGGACAAAATTTGATTACAAATAGTTACACTTATAACGCCTGTTTGCAAAACCACGTATTTTCGGGCATTTTCACCATATCGGTGCTTTTATAATTTACAGAGATTATCTTATTGTCACGTTGACAGGAAAAAAGTTTTGTTGTATAATTTACAGTGTATTATCATCGGCTGGTGTACAGCCGTGTTCTGAAAGGAAGTCGGTTATGGATTCTGACGGGTGTAATATTATATCCGCTGTTGTGAACAGCACTGCCAATGGCAGCAGTCTTACCGCAGGTATCATCATCTGCATTGTGCTTATTCTTATAAGGGCGTTCTTCACCTGCTGTGAAACCGCCTGCACCGAGATAAGCGACGGAAAGGTAAAAAGCTTTGAAAACGAAAAGGGCGGCAAGGGTCTGCTTTACAGGCTCCTTTCTCACCCAAGCGAGCTTATCTCCGCTTTCTCCGCACACCGCATACTTAATGCAGCAGTTCTCACCATAGCTGCCGAATGGACACTTTTTGCGCCGTTTTACAGCTGCTTTGCAGGTCTTTTCCCTGCTGAGGGAATGTCTCTCCCCGCATTCATCATCACCGAGCTGCTTATAATCTTCTGCACGGTGCTTGCCGCCGAAGTTCTTGGCGGAAGCGTTCCTAAGAAGCTTATCAAGGATCCCGACAGCTTTGCAGTCCGCTGCACTCCTGCCGTTAAGCTCATATATGTGCTGATGAAGCCCTTTACCCTGATAAGCAGCCTTGCAGCCAAAATAGCGGCTGCCGCATCCGGCAACCCCTCCGAGGACGCTGATGCAGTTACCGAGGAAGAAATACGCCTTATGGTGGATGCAGGCAATGAAACAGGCTCTATCGAGTCCTCCGAGCGTGAGATGATAAACAACGTTTTTGAGTTTCATGAGCTGTCGGTCAGCGATGTTATGACCCACAGAACAGATATCGTTGCGGTGGATATAGATGCCGAGATATCGGAAGCGGTATATACAGCCATAAACAGCGGCTTTTCACGCATTCCCGTCTATAGAGACAATATAGATCACATAGAAGGCGTGATATACGTCAAGGATCTTCTGTGCCTTATAGGTACTCATTCATCTGAAAGCATGACACTGAAAAGCTTTCTGAGAGATGCGGCTTTCGTTCCCGAAAGCTGTATGTGCGGCGAGCTGTTCAAGCGCTTCACCGCCAAAAAGCTCCAGATGGCTGTTGCCGTTGACGAATACGGCGGCACCGCAGGTCTTGTCACCATGGAGGACTTGGTCGAGTCCATTGTGGGCAATATCCAGGACGAGTACGACAATGAGGCTGAGGAGATAACCAAAATATCCGACAATACCTATACCATAAGCGGCACCGCTGACGCTGCCGACGTTATGGAAACTCTGGGCGCTCCCCTGCCCGAGGACAGCGAATACGACACAATGAGCGGATTTATCACCGACCTGCTGGGTCGTATCCCCGAGGACGGCGAGACCCCCTCTGTCATCTACAAAAACATCACCTTTACAGTGCTTCTGGCGGAAGATATGAGAATCGTCAGAATAAAAGCGGTAATAAATAAAGAAGAAAAGGAGATAGAAAAAAATGATGAGATCAGCAAAGAGCAGAAAGATTAGTGCGGTAATGGCATTCGTAATGTCTCTTTCCGTGCTGGCTACAGGCTGCCAGAAAACCAGTGAGGATACAGGCAAGCTCCCCTCTCTCGATGAGGTAAGCATAACCACCACCGAGACCGAGGAAACAGACGTTCCCGAGGTAACTACCGTTCCCACCGAGACTACCACCGAAGCCACCACTACCACAGAAGTGACCACAGAGGAGACTGAGGAGACCACCGCTCCCACAGAGACCACTCCCGCCGAGACCTCCGCAGCAGAGACCTCCGAGACCAGTGCACAGACTTGGAGCGAGACCGAGATGTCCGCCACAATGTACGTTACCGAAAACTGCTACTCCAGAGAAAAGGCAATAATCGGCTCCACACCTATCTCCCAGCATTACGCAGGCGACACCGTTGAGGTCGTAGCCATCACCGACACCGAATACTATAAGCTTGCCGAGGGCGGATTTATCCACTCCGACTATCTTTCCGATACAAAGCCTGTTGTTACCACCGCAGCTACCACCGAGGCTCCCGCAGAGACCACAAAGTCCGACAGCGGAAACTCTGGTTCCGACAGCTCTTCTGACAGCGGTTCTTCCGAGAACTTCAACGCCGGCGGCGATCTTGATGATGCAAACTACAAGGTAAAGTCCTCCTCCAGATACGCTTATAAGCAGCTCAATGCTACCGAGCAGAAGCTCTATAACAACATCATTTCTTCCGTAAAGAGCCTGAACAGCGTCGTTGACGTTCCCTCCGGTCTTACCACCGATGATGTTGTAAGAGTATATACTATCGTTTACAACAATGAGCCTCAGCTCTTCTGGATGGGCGGAAGCCTTTCCGCAGGCACATCAAGCGCCATCATCTCCTTCAAGACCTCCGACAAGAACGAGATAAAGGCAATGCAGAAGGAGATCGATTCCGCAGCTGCAAGCATCATCTCCAAGGCAAACAACTACAGCGGAACAGTTTCCAAGCTCAAGGTATTCTATGATTCGATCGTCCTCAAGAACGAGTTCAGCAAGTCCGATTCGGGATACAACTGCTCCATCTACAACGGTCTTACCGGCAACGGCGCTCTCCAGTGCGCAGGCTATGCAAAGAGCATACAGTACCTCTGCGACCTGGCAGGCATTGAAAGCACAGTTGTAGTGGGAACCGACAAGAACGACAACTCCCACGCATGGAACGTTGTTTACTGCGAGAACGGCTACTACAACCTGGACGCTACATGGGGCGACCCCATCAACCACTTTGATTCCAGCTACGTTCAGTACGAGTTCTTCCTCGTTCCCGATGCTTGGATACATAACATCACCCACTACAATGTAAATACCATGGTAAGAGGAAACGGCAACAAGATCCACCTTTTTGACCCTCCTGCCTGCACAAAGGAAGCATGCAACTACTTTGCAGCTTACAACAAGCTCTACAGCACCAAGTCCGAGGCTGAGTCCGCAATGTACGCAGCTATTGACGATGCAGCAGCCAACGGCAAGAACGTAGCCGAAATAAGAGTTACCGACAAGTCCATCTATGACACACTTATGAGCGACGATTACTTCAGAACATTCCAGAAGTACGCAAAGAAAAACTACTCCAACGTTACAAAGCTTATGAGACAGAGCTCCTTCACAGGCGGCGTTTACGTTGTACACTATGACCTGGTATATTAAAAGAGAAAACGAACAATAAAAAGGAAGGTAATTTCAAAATGAATAAAAGAATAATGGCATTTGCAGCAGCTGTACTCATGGCAGCTTCCGTGTTCACAGGCTGCGGCAGCAAGACTGAGGACGATGCTCAGGCGCAGACCTCCGTCAATGTTATCGAAAACGGCACTACCGCTCCCAGCGGCGAGGAAGTGACCACAGCCGAGGGCGATTTCTCCGACCCCGCAGCTCAGCTGGGCGTTGAGACACAGCCCGGCGATGTTCCTCCCGAAGACGCCGAGACTGAGGAGACCACTCTCCCTCCCAACCATGAAGAGATCGTAAATATGATTGAAAACGGCGGCGGAACAGTCACCACAAAGGCTCCCATTCTCAAGGAGTACAACGTTGACTATACCACCCGCTACGGCTACAGCCAGCTGAACGATGCCGAAAAGAAGCTCTACGGAGAGATACTTGAAGCCGCAAACTCCATCAGAACAAGCCTGAGAGTTGACGACAGCGTTACCGATGAAATGTGGATAAAGGTTTACGGCTGCGTATATATGCAGGAGCCTCAGCTTTTCTGGCTCTCCTCCAAGAAGGTATCAAAGGGCAAGCTCTGGTACTGGGAGATAGACCCCGAGCTTATCGCTTCCATGCAGAAGGAGATCGATGCCACAGTCGGCAAGATACTTGCAGAGGCTGAAGGAAAGTCCGATTACGAAAAGCTCAAGGTATTCCACGATTACATCGCACTCAACAACAACTTCGTCAAGGAGTCGGGCTACAACCAGACCATCTACGGCGGCTTTGTAAACGGCGAGATACAGTGCGAGGGCTACGCAAAGTGCATTCAGTATCTCTGCGACCTTACAGGCATCGAGAGCACCGTTGTTGTAGGCACAAACGAGTCTGGAGACTCCCACGCATGGAACGTTGTAAAGGTTGACGGCAAGTGGTACAACCTGGACACCACCTGGGACGACCCCATTCTCTCCAACGTTGTCAAGACCAATATCAGATACAGATACTTCCTCGTTCCCGACGAGTGGATACACAACAAGTCCCACTTCAATGTAAACAAGAAGACCACAGGAACTCAGGTGACTTATTTCACTCCTCCTGCCTGCACATCTGACGATATGAACTACTTTAAGGTAACAAAGCAGCTCTATTCGGATGAAGCTTCCGCAGACACCGCTCTCAGAGCAAAGCTTAAGGAATGCGCTGCAAGCAACACAAGAGCTGTTGAGATAAGAGTCACAAGCCAGGCTGTATATGACGCTGTTACCAAGAACCTGAAGGATTACGCTTCATGGATAAAGAGCGAAAACTCTGCGGTAACATCCGTTTCCTCCAACTGCGACCCCAACACACTGGTGATCGAGCTTGACCTGAGCTTCTGATAGCTGAAAATTACGGAGACGGCATGAAAACACACCAACGAATTGTTATCGGCGCACTGCTGTTTGTGCTGACGCTCCCGAATCTGTCAGGCTGCTCAAGAATTAACGAGGACTATTCATTGTCCGAGACCGTTACTTCTGCGGGCAGCCTGTCTGCTATTACGGGCAATGACTTGCGGTATATCTACAGCTCACTTTCACCAAAGGAGCAGCAGATGTATGATATCCTGCAAAATGCAGCGGAGAATTTTCAGCCTCAGGCGGTGTTCCCCGAAAAGCTCCCGCCCGAAACGCTGAAAAAGCTGTTTCTGGCAGTGTATTATCAGGAGAATATCTTCTGGCTCACCAGTAAGTTCTACCGCCCCGACAGTGACAGCGACACTCTGCGGCTCACCTATCGGTATGACGAGGAGGCCACTCATCAGATGCAGGCGGATATCGGTAAAACATCGTGGGAAATTTCCTCAGTCTTTGATGAAAGCACATCTGACTACGAAAAGCTGAAAGCCTTTCATGACTACATTGTCCTGAACTGCACCTTTTCCGATGATGAAAATACGGATACCACCCTGTACGGCGCTCTCTGCGGCGGATATTCCATGTGCGAGGGCTATGCAGCAGCATTCAATCTCCTTTGCCAAAAGTCGGATATCCCCTGCGTCACCGTAACGGGAACAGGCTCGGACGGCGCTTCCCACGCATGGAACAAGGTAATGCTGGATGGCGAGTGGTACAACGTTGACTGCACATGGGACGACCCCATACTCGACCCGCCCGACGAAAATTTTATCCGTCACTACTATTTTCTGGTAAGCGACAAGGATATTGAGGGCATTACCCATTTCCCCGACAATACGTACTTTTCATATCCGGAATGCAGTTCCGACAACAACTATTTCAGGCGTGAGGGACTGTATGCAGATTCTGCCGACAGCGGCATAGCACTGCTGTCATCAGCTGCGGCAGATGCAATTTCAGCAGGGCTTACCGATGCGGAAGCAAGATTTGCCGATGAAAAAGCGTATTATTCCGCCAAGACAGCACTTTTTGACAGAAAAAAGATACGGCAGGTACTGGAATATGCGGACAGCCGGGCAGATAAGCCTGCCGACAAAACGGTGATGACCAACAAGTACGTCCGCTACTGCAATGACAGCCTGCTGATAATCCATATAACGATGATCTGCGAAGATACAAGGTAAATGCAATGATAAAAAGAAAAAGAAATGCCGCTGTCATAGCCGCTGCACTTATGGCGGCAACGATGCTGGGCGGCTGCGACACAAACGATAACACTCCGCTTCCCACCGATACCGTAACCGAAACTCAGGCGGAAACATCTGTAACAACTGCAACAACAGTCAGTGAAAAGCCGCAGGAGACCGCTGTTTCCGATAGTACCGAGACTGTGGCAGAGACCACTGTGCCGGAAAGCACCGCCGCTAACGAAACACCCGAAACAACAGTTTCGGAAAGCGAAGCTCAGGAAGAAACATCTGAAACTACCACTGTAAGCATCGCCGTTGAATCGGAGACCGTTTCGGAAGAATCAACGGAAAAAGATATGGACTGGTCAAGCTCAGCCATAGCCTTTTCCGCTGCGGGCAATCCCGTATATTTCCCCGCAAACGGCGAAAAAAGTCCATACACAGGCAGAAAGACCATCGACCACCCCTACAGCTATTACACCCTGAACGACAGGCATCAGAAAATATACGACGAGCTTGTAACAGCCCTGCTTGACTGCGAAAGCAGCATAAAATTCAGCTATTACGACGAAGTAACCTTCGATGACCTTTTCAGCATTTATCAGCTTATCTACAACGATGAATACAGGCTTTTCTACATCTCTCCCACCATCGAATACACACAGGACAAGACCACAGGCTTTGTGACCCAGATGCGCCTGCTCTACAATTATGACGCCGATGTTATCGCCGACATGAAAGCGGAGATCGAGGAGGAAGCTGAAAAGATACTTTCCCAAATAACCCCCGACATGAGCGATTATGAGATAGTAAAGCTTTTCCACGACTCTGTTATAATCTCCTGCAAATATTCGGGCGAGGCTGAAAATCCCAACACCATTTATGGCTGCCTTGTGGATAAGGAAGCCCTTTGCCAGGCGTATTCCCAGACATTTACCTATCTGTGCCACCGTGCAGGCATAAAAACGCTGGTGGTGCTGGGCGTTGCCAACGAGCCGCATATGTGGAACATCGTGGAGATGGGCGGCGATTATTATCACATCGACCTTACTTGGGACGACCCCGACAGATCACGCAATCCCGACTCGGTGCGCTATGATTATTTCGGACTTACCGACGAGCGCATAAGAGAGCTTCGTCAGGTAGATGACTATGAGTATGAAGTTCCCGCCGCAAACGGCACAAAATATCAGTATTACAGCTACAATGACCTTGTTGCCGCCGATACGGAGGAAGCCAAGGCGATAATCACCCGTGAAGCCCTCAAAGCCACAGAAAACGGCAGCTCAACAGTTCAGTTCATGTGCGCAGACAGCGAAGCATTTGACGAAATAACCTCAGCCCTTTTCAGCAATGCGCAGGGCAACGTCATAACTGTTCTGGAAGCGGCAAAGAAGCAGGCTGCAAGGCTTTTCAACACCGAATCAGTTTACCACAACAGCAACGAAAATACCCTCACCGTAAAAATATTCCTTGATTACCTTGATTGACCACGGAGGCTCCCGAGATGCAAAGCAGCGGTATCTACAACAGAATAAAGCTGATACTGGCAGCGGGCATTGCCATTGTTCTGTCTGCCTGCTCCCGGGAAGGAGTCCCCGACACAGGTGACGTGAGCTACACTATCATCTCAGGCGGAACCGCTGTGACCACGGAAGCTCCCACCGAGACCGAGGATATCTACGCCGATGTTTCCGATACGAAGCTGTATATTCCCGAACACATGGTCACAAAATACGCTTCCCTCGATTACGACAAGCGTATGCAGGACGTTTACGATGACGTGGTGGATACCATGCAGAATTTCCGCACCAAATCCTACGTCCCCCTGACCATAAGCACCGAGGACTACGTTAAGGTGCTGGAAACAGTCCGCTGCGAACAGCTGATGCTATTCTATCTCCAGAACCGCTACGCAGGGGATTTTGACAGCACGGTGCAGACCTATGAGATGAACTTCTCGTATAAGTACAGCATAAAAGAAGTAAACATCATGCTTATGGAAACGGAAAAGGCGGCAAAGGAGATAATGACCCTCACCGACCCGTCCATGTCCGATTATGAAAAGCTGAAAATTTTTCATGATTACCTTGTGCTCAACGTGGAAAGCTCCACCGATGACCCAACCGCCGATTCTATCTATGGCGCTCTGGTAAATAAAAAAGCCCTCTGCGAGGGATATGCAAAGGCGTTCTCCTACCTGTGCAATCTGGCAGGGATAGAAAATATGATAGTCACAGGCTATACGGACGTTGACCATATGTGGAACATGGTAAAGCTGGAGGGCAAGTGGTATCACATAGACGTGGGCTGGGACAAGCCCTCGGCGGCGCTGTCGGAAAGATATCCCGACATGGTGCTGTACCAGTATTTTCTCTCGGAAGACTCGATAATGGAAAACAACCGCATCATAAGCAATATGCTCTGCGACCCGCCTGTGGCGGACAGCTCCGATATGTACTACTTCAACGTGGAAAACAAGTATGCCGAGACCTACGATCAGGCGCTGGAGATAATAGAGCAGTCCTGCCGCCGCTGCATAGATTCGGGAGAAAAGTATTTCATGATAAAGCTTGACTCCTCAAATCTGTATCTGCAAACCACCTCCGACCTGATAAAGCCCGACAGCGAGGGCGTGACGGACATTGACAGGATAGTCCGCTCCCTTAATTTCAAGGGGCAGATAAGCTATATTGACTATTACAAGGCTTATCGGATAATCATATTTGTATTGGAATAAGCGCTCTATGGGTCTCATAGAGCGTTTTTTTATAATCTTATGAGAAAAGTAAGAAAAGCGCATCATTTGCCCCACACCTAAAAAAATCGCTCCCTGAAACGTAAATCCAGAGAGCGATCTTTATATATTCGACATTATATTCATCATAGGTATCAGAACCGTAAGCATCATGATACCCGCCGCTGCGGTGAGTATCACCGTCAATATAGGCTCTGCCGAGTTGATGATCCTATTGATTCGTGCGTCCGCTTCTTCCGTAAGTCGGGCGCTTATTTTCTGCCATGCTGAGTCAAAAGAGCCTGAGCCGTATGATATCCGCAGTGTCCGTGAATAAAATACAGGCAGCAGCTCCGTCTGCTCCAATGCGTCCGAAAACGGAACGTCATTCATTACCAGCTCTGCGCATTTTTCTATCTGCTCGTTCACCCACTTGTCCGATGATATCCCCTTTACGCTGCAAAGTGCCTCCGCAGGGGCAATGCCGCTGTTTATCATCATGCTGACGGCGTTTGCGAACTGCGCCGATGCTATGGTCCGTGAGGCAGTTTTGGTAAATGGCATCATTGAGATAAATCCCGATGAAAAGCTTTCCTTTTTCGCTTTCCAGATAATGAACATCACTCCCGCCGCAAACAAAAGCACCGCACATATAATAAGCATCACTGTGCCTGCCGCCGATGATATCCTTACGCTCCTGCCGATAACACGGTATATCTCAGGGTCAAAGTCGGAGAATATCTGTGCAAACATTGGCAGCACTTTAAGGGTAAGCACCGCAATGACAACTGCCGTCACTGCCAGCATTATAAGGGGCGAGACCACTGCACTGCGCATTTTCTCTCCCAGCTGAGCTTCACGCTCGTAATATTCGGACAGTTCTTTCAGCGCCTCGTCCAGCTTGCCAGACATTTCCCCTGCCATGACCGCCTTTATGCAGTAGCGTGGAAATGCTCCCGTTTCTTCAAGAGCGGCATAAAAGGGCTTTTCCATTGAAAGGGAATTTGTCACCGCCTTGAGCAGCTCTATTGCCTCGGGAGAGCTGTCCTTCATCTCCGATGTGATAACGGTAAGCCCGTCATATATGGGAACGCCCGAATCCAGTATCACCGCCGCCTGATAGCAGAAGTATGACACCTCATCGGCAGTCAGCGGACGTATTTTTTTTGACATATTATTCCCCCTTTCGCATATCAGTAATAGTAAACAGCGGAATAGCCGTCCTTGTCGGACATATATTCAGCTGCATCGCTCTTGTTGTCGGCGCTGGCGTAGAATGTGGGGTCAAGCAGATTCCACTTGTTTTTCTCGATGAACAAGTCCAGCGTGACCCAGCCTGTTTCCTTTGTATAGACCTCGTTCCATGCGTGGTACATATTTCCCTGAACGTAACCCATGACCAGCTTTGTTGGTATGGACTGCGAGCGGCACATCGCCGCAAAAAGGGACGCATAGTCAAAGCAGATGCCAGTGCCCTTGGCAAGAGTGCTGTCTGGGTCGGGGATATATCCGCTCTTTACCGATGCCGCCAGCTGCTTATCATACGAGATGTTGTCGGTGACATATTTAAATATGGCAGCGATCTTTTCAGCATCACTGTCACAGCCTGCGCAAAGCTCCGCAGCCTTTTTAACGCAGTTATCCGACTGGCTGAAGCTGATGTACTGGGAGGGCAGAAGATATGGGCTGAAATCGGAAACCTCTGCCGAAAAGCTTTCGTCAAGGGCAATGGCATAGGTCTTGCCCGATATATTTTCCAGCACCTTTACGTTATATTCGCCGCTGCCCGACTGCAGTGGATATACTGCGCTGCCTGAAAGTCCGTAGTCATAAACATTATCCCCCATAGTTATTCTAACCTTAACGTTGCTGCACGAGCCTTTGTAGCTCACCTGCACAACACCGCTGGCGGCATCTGATATATCCACGGAAGCAATGTCATTTTCCAGGGTTTTTGCCCCTGTAAAGTTGCCTGTGGCAATTTTGGGAACGGTCACTTTTACAGGCTTCTCTTCTGCGCTGCTTGTCTTGGCGGAGGAAAATGTGACCGTCTCGCTGCGGATATCATATGCCGCAGTTTCACTGCTTTCGGCAGTGGTTTGTGTTTCGGGCGGAGACGTGGTTTCGGAAGTCTCATCGGAAATTTCCGATGAAGTTTCTGCGGAAATCTCAGAAGAAGTTTCCGTTGTGACCTCACTTTCCGATATGCTTTCTTCCGAAACGGGATATTCCTCCGTAAGTATCTCACGGGCAGTAGTTTCGTCGATTATCTCTGTGGCAGATGTTCCAGTGGAAGTTAAAGCGGCTTCCGATAAAACATCGCTGTTACCGGCCTCACCGCATGAGCATAAAAGAAGCGCAGCCGCAAGCACGGCAATTTTCTTTACCTGCATATTGACTGCGCCTCCTTTAAAAAGCAGTGATACTGCATAAATGCAGTATCACCTGTTTGTATTATTCCATCTTATCAATAAATTCAAATCTGGGCTTGATGTTGCCGTGGTCATTTACGTCCTCAAGGAACATTTTGAGGGGGCGTACCCAGACCTTGGGCTTGTCGTATATCTGCATATACACTACCTGCTCTTCATAGGTCTCATGGTCATGAGCCACGTTCAGAACAACATAGTCGCCGCCCTTGAAATGCTTGTAATGGCCGCCGATAACGATTTTCCTGCCCTCGGGTATTCCTGCGGAGGGTGTGCCCTTGGGAGCTTCCTCCTTTACAGGCGCAGGCTCTGCCTTTACCTGTTCAACAGGCTTTTCCTCAGCCTTGGGAGCCTGGATCTCAACAGGTGCGGGCTTTGCTTCCTCAGCCTTTGCAGCTTCTTCCTTTACGGGAGCAGGAGTATTTGCGTCAACAAGGATAACGGAATGGTTCTTGGGAACAGTTACCCTTGCACAGCCGCCGCTTACATCGTAGTGCTTGCCTGTAAGGCGGTCTGCCAGACGGGCATAGTGAGTGCCAACGTTAAAGGTATAGTCACCGTCGCTGATGTTAAGTCCGATATAGACCACCTGACCGTCCAGCTCACGCTGATAAAGGAAGGTCTGGTTTTTCAGCTCCAGCTTCTTGTATGAGCCTGACTGTAGTGCGGGGAACTGGCTCCTGATAGCGCCCAGCTCGCAGATATGCTCGAAAAGGGTATCATCTCTGCCGGGGATATCGTCCAGCTCCAGGCAGGGACGGATAGCCATATCCGCATCTGCGCCATTGCCCTTTGCACCCTTGATGCCAAACTCACTTCCGTAATAAACGGAGGGCACGCCGTACATGGTGTAAAGCAGAGTATAGCAGCAGTATATCCTGTCGTAATCTCTCAGATTGCTTGCCAGGCGGGCAACGTCGTGGTTATCCACAAAGTTGTACATATAGATATTGCCGTACTGACCAAGCTGATATTCGATAGAATGTGCTATCTCAAAGTAGTTGCGGTCGTTGTGGGAGGAATAAATTCCCTTGTAGCACTGGTAATTGGTAACGCAGTCAAACATTTCGGGATTTGCCCAGCGGCGGTAGTCGCCGTGGATTATCTCGCCCATGAGCCAGAAATCGGGCTTCATGCTTCTTGTAAAGCTATGTATGCGCTTGATAAAGTCATTGTCAAGGCAATCTGCGGCATCAAAGCGAATACCGTCGATATCCCATGTTTCTATCCACATTTTGACAGCGTTCAGCAGATATTCAACGACCTCGTTGTTTCTCAGGTTCAGCTTTACCAGGTCATAGCAGTTGTTCCAGCCCTCGTACCAGAAGCCGTCGTTATAAGCGGTGTTGCCGCCGAAATTAAGGTTGCAGAACCAGCCGCAGTATCTTGAACGCTCACGGTTGAGCTTAACGTCCTTAAAAGCAAAATGCTCTCTTCCTACGTGGTTGAAAACGCCGTCAAGGATTATCTTTATGCCGTTTTCGTGGAGAGCCTTGCAGACTTCTGTAAAATCCTCGTTTGTGCCCAAACGTGCATCTATCTTGGTGTAGTCGGAGGTATCATAGCCATGAGCCGCAGACTCGAAAACAGGGCCGAGATAAACGGCATTTATGCTCATTGCCTTAAGGTGGGGTATCCACTCTATTATCTTCTTTATCCTGTGTACCTCGCCCGAGAACTCGTCACGGGTGCGCTCGCAGCCGCAGAAGCCCAGAGGGTAGATGTGATAAATAGCAGACTTTTTGATCCATTCGGGAGAATTTGACATGATAATATCAGTCCTTTCAAATATAGGCTCGAAAGGAGACAGCCCGTCTCCTTTCTCATTCTTATACATTATATCACACAATCGTCGTTTTGGCAATAGCATATTTATACAAACTGCATAATGCACAACAATGTCAAAAAAATTTTGTTACCGCATATCCCCATTTCTGCGATTATAAGGCAGCATATGGGAAAATATAATAATTATGATAATACATTCTATGAAAGGAGATCTCCTTGAAACAGAATATAAAAAAGTATTTTTTTCCCTGCCTGCTGCTGTTCCTTGCCCTGTGCCTGCTGCTGCGGCCCGAGCTGCTGTTGTCGCTGTGGCATAAGCTGTGGGGAGCGGCAGTGCCTGTTGTTCTGGGGATAATATTTGCGGCGGTCATTGACCCTGCCGTATGCACATTTGAAAAAGCGCTGGGCAGGCTGCTCAAAAAACCGTTAAAGGGCAATGGGGGGCGTTTTCTTTCCATAACCCTTGTATATCTGCTGATAGCTGCGGTGTTCTCGGCGGTGGTGTGGATAGTCATTCCCCGCCTTATAGACAGCGCCGCCCTTTTTGCAGGCAGCATTGACGGCTATTACCGTGACCTGCGGCTGCGGTATGACAGCTCTCAGGAAGCATCATGGCTCATAACATGGCTCGACAAGCTGCTGGACTACGCCTCCGACAAGCTCCCCGACCTTTTCGGCAGAACATTCAGCGCCACTGCCGATTTCCTGAAAAGTGCGGCAAATGTGCTGCTGGGACTGGTGCTTTCCGTCTATTTTCTTGCAGGAAAAGAGCATATACTTGATTTTATCCGCAGCGGGGCAAGGTCGGCAATGTCCCCCGAAAGCTTCGGGAAAGCAGCTCGGGTAATATCCGCCGTCAACTGCTCACTGGTGAACTTCATCAGCGGTCAGCTGACGGAAGCAGTGGTGCTGGGAACGCTCTGCTTCTGCGGAATGGTGGTGCTGGGCTTTGAATATCCTCTGCTCATAAGCACAATAATCGGCGTAACGGCGCTTATCCCCGTGGCAGGAGCGTTTATCGGAGCGATACCCTCAGCTCTGGTGCTGTTTCTGGTAAAGCCCTCATCTGCACTGTGGTTCATCGTGTTCATAATCGTGCTCCAGCAGCTTGAAAACAACCTTATCTATCCCAAAGTCGTGGGAAAAAGCGTGGGAATGCCATCGGTGCTCATACTCATCGCCATAATCGCAGGGGCGGAGCTGGGCGGTGCGGCAGGCATAATGCTTGGTATCCCCCTGCTTTCGGCAGTGTATATGCTCGTTAAGGAGAGCATTGAGGAAAAGGCTTAACCGTACTTTATCTTCTGCGGGATAATTGACATTGCAAATCATAAATGTTATAATATTAAAAACAGCGTTTTCAAAAGGAGGACGCCATATGAAAATAAAAGTATCAATCATCACCGCACTGTGCCTTGCCCTTATGCTATCGGGCTGCGCAGGCAATAACGATTCCCCTGCCGAAACATCAGAGACAACGGCAGCGGAAACAACCGTGCAGGCATCTTCCGAAACAGCGTCCGAAACTGCCGTTTCGGATGAAACCACCGCACCCGAAACAAAGTTCACCACAAGCAATAAACCAAGCGAAAACACTTGCCCAATCGAAGGTCAGTGGGTAATGAGCGGCGCAGAAGACGGCGCACATTTTACAGTTGACAGCAAATGGAACTATACCGCATATTATGACGGCGGCGCTGTGGAGTCACAGGGAACAGTGGCTTTTGACGGCAGCACCTACACATTTTCCGATGAAAGCGGCGAGTTTGCGTCATTCTTCCTCAGTTCCCCCACACGCCTGAGCATGAACAGCCGCCTGAATATATCCTACCTGCGCATGGACAACGTTATGATGGGCATTCGTGACATCTGCGGCACATGGTACGAGGACGGAAACGCCGAAAACAATACCCTTACGCTTTACTCCAACGGTGACTGGGAATACACCGCCCCCGACGGAACTGTCACCGCAGAGGGAACATTCAACATCATAAGCGGCGATCCCTCGGATATTGCCGTTGAGCTTACCGCAGACAATATCGCCGCAGACGTGTGTCTGAACGATAGCGTTTTATCCGCAAGCATATTTGACGATACCCTCGGCGGAAAGCGTGAAGCACAGTTCACCCGTGAATTTGACGAAAGCTCCGTTGATGTACCCGTGCTTATGAACGGCGTGCGCTACACAGGAATGACCCCGGAACGGAACGATTCGGGCTACAAGGGCGGATATTTCTACGCTGACAAGACCCAGGACGGGGCAACCGTTATATCAAACGTGTGCATCAATACTGCCGAACTTACGGGCGGCAATGACGATGAGCTTATGCTTGCCGCCGCAAAGGATATCAGCGGAAGCGAGTGCGAGGGCTATACAGCAGCGCTTGACGATACGCTTACCGCACATTTCGGCTATGATACATATATCGCAAAGTTCAGTGCAGACGGCAGCGACTGGTACATGATGATGTTCAGCGCATATGACAATATCTATGCTTTTTCCTTTGCGGTAAAATCGGATTTTTCTGACGGAATGTATGATGTATTTTATTCCGGCGCACAGATGACGGAGCTTTCCGAGCCAACTGCCGTGGGATAATAAAAAGGCATTGAACCTCTGTGCAAATAAACATAAATGCGGACAAATAAGAAAGTCCGCTTAACGAAAAAGGCTGCTGCATCTTGTGCAACAGCCTTTTTGTTATTCACTCTCAAACTTATATCCGCCTATGACCCTTACCGCTCCCGTTGCGTCGTTTGCAGTAAAGATATTGCCAAACCCGCAGGAGGCAAGGATATTTTTCACGTCCTCCGCCTGCTCCGAGCCTATCTCAAATATCATAAGTCCGTCTGCGGCAAGCACCTCGCTCCACAGCCTTGCTATGACACGATAGAACTGCAGACCGTCAACGCCGCCGTACAGCGCCTTATGCGGTTCAAAGGTAACTTCCTTTTGCAGCTCTGCCATCTCCCGCTCCGTGAGATAAGGTGGATTTGATACGATGCAGTCGATGTTTATATACTCGTCAGGCTCCTCGGGATCACGGAAATTTTCCATGATAGCTCCGTTCATCACGTCCCCACGCAGCAGCTTCACATTTGCACCGTTTCGCTTCACGTTTTCCGCAAGATACGGGAATGCGTCCCCCGAAAGCTCCACCGCATACACGTCTGAGCCTTCAAGCTCCTTTGCCAGCGTTACCGCAATGCACCCGCTGCCGCTGCAAAGGTCGATGATACTGTGCTTTTCCGACTTTGAAAGGCGTTTCAGCACCTCTTCCACCAGCACCTCGGTATCGGGTCGGGGGATAAGCACGCCCTCGCCCACCTTAAACTGCCTGCCGAAGAACTCCCACTGCCCCAGAATGTACTGCAGCGGATAGCCCTCAGCACGCTTTTCTGCGGCGCTTATCACTTTTTTTGCAATGTCCTCAGAAACTTCATTTTCGGGGTGGATAAGGCAATTTTCACGGGTAATGCCGCCCATATCCTCCATAATGCAGAACTTGTCGAAGCTTTTGTCGGGGATATCCTTTAAAATGTCATCTAATTTTTTTGAAAGCTGTGTAACGGTCATATTTTCTTCCTTTTATCTGTTTTTTTGCCCATGCAGTATGCGCCTGCACCTATAAGAGCGGACAATGCCATAACAGCCGCCGCATATGAGCGGTTTCCTGTATTGGGTAAGCAGCCGTCTGCGGTGTCCCCGTCGGGGATATCCTCAGCAGGAACTTCCTGTTTCCACTCTTCAACTGTGTGACCAACATAACTGACAGTCTTTTCTGCCATGTTGACTATCCAGTATTTTGTGCCTATCATGCCTGTAACATACTTTCCGTCAACATATGCCATATCCTCAAAATTCACATCGAACTGAAATCTTACAAGCTCTTCATCGGCTGACAGGTCATATTCTGCCAATGTGTTGTTATCTGCGGGAAAATCATCGGGAGAGGTCGGCTCATAAACACCAACCTCCCAGCCGGTGCTGTTATCCTTCCAATAGTACAGAATAAACTCGGAGCCGTCCTCGGTATTTACATTGATAACGTCGCTGTAGTCGATAGCATCATCTGTGTCATATTCCGCAGAAATGCAGTTGTAGCCCACGTACTGAACTGTCTGAGCTTTCACATCGACCACATAATACTTATCGCCCTCTATGCTGATAACGGGATATTCCATATTCCCGCAGCTGAAGCCGTAATCTATGGGGAAGCAATAGGAATCGTCATAATTTGCGTCAAAATAGCTGTAAAATGTATCGGGATCGCAGTTCGCAAGTGTCGGGTCTATGGCTTCGGGAAAGTCAAAGGGGGAAGTGGGGTCGGTAAAAACAATATCATAGCTCAGCCTGCCGTCCTTGACGGTAACGGTTCCCGCCGAGCCGTCAGCCATAGTCGCTTCAAAGGTGCAGTCATCATATGCTCCCGCCGAAATGCCGAAAGCAGATGTTATCATTATTGCGGTCATTGCCATAACAGATGCTGTGTGTTTCATCGTCATTCTCCTTTTTTTGTTTGGTATTACCACTTATCGTCTTCCTTATTTTCGGGGATACAGGGCTTGAGGGCTGCGATAGCTACCTCTATCTGGGGGTCGTCAGGCTCACATGTAGTGATGTGCTGGAGCCATATGCCCGGGGCTGAGATTATTCTTGTAAAAATATTGTCGTAACGTCCCGCAAGCTTTATCAGCTCGTAGCCGATAGATGTTTCGGGGATAAGCATGAGCAGCTGGAGACCAAAGCGAGCCCACAGGTTTTTCCACGGCAGGAACATTCCTATGATAATGCTGAGAAGCACCACAAGGAAAATAAAGCTTGTGCCGCAGCGGGGGTGGAAGCGGATCTGCTTGCGGACATTTTCCACGGTAAGCTCCAGCTCCGCCTCATAGCAGGCGATGGTCTTGTGCTCTGCGCCGTGATACTTAAAGGTCTTATGTATCTCCTTCATGTGGGAAATAAGCCACATATAGCCCACCAGCAGCGCCACCTTGATGATGCCCTCAAAAACGGTCTTGCACCAGTCGGGAGCGCCCAGCAGTCCCAGAGGGAGTGACAGCAGCGCAGGGAAAAACTTGAACGCACAAACGCAAAGTATCATCACCACAACGCACACTACAAGCATTATAGTGTTCATGACTTCCTTGCCGTTTTCGCCCTCGATCTTGGATTCGAGCCACTTGTAGGGTCGTGTCTTGCTGAGCCACTGTTCGAATTTTGAAGGCTCGTCGTCATCATCATCGTCATCGGCGTCAGCCTGCTTTTCGGCGGACTTCATGGTGCATTTCATGCCGTCTATAAGGGAGATGACAAAGTTGAAGCAGCCTCTGATAAAAGGCGTTTTAAGGTACCAGGGAGCAGTCTTGCCGTTGCGTATCTTCCATGTCTCCACGTCAATAGAGCCGTCAGGCATACGGCACGCCATGGCAGAGGTGTCTATTCCCCTCATCATAACGCCCTCAATAAGAGCCTGTCCGCCTATTTTCGATTTGAATTTCTCGTTTTTTTCGCTTTTTTTGCTCATTGCAATTTCCTTTCAAGATCAGTTCTTCTGTATCAGATAGAAGTTATTCCTTACCTCTGTCATGGTCAGGAGAAGATTATCCTCAGTGTCGCCGAATTTTACCATATACACCGCATTATCATCGGAAGCGGCAGCGGTGTAGCCTTCAAGGGACCTTTGCGCCGCAGAATCACGGGTGCATACCAGTATCCTCATAAGCTCAAGGCGGCTTTCGGCAAGCCTGCTGTTGAATTTGTAAAACACCTTTTCGCCTGTCACGCTGTCCGTCTTGACTGTCACAAGCCCCTCCCACCGAACGGGAAGCATAAAGGCATAACCCTTGTCCGCCTCGGTAAGGGAAGCGTATTTTTTCACCACGGTATAGTTTTCAAAAACGTTCCAGTTGGTGATATACTGTGCGTCCGAAGGGTCACGGTAGCCGGGGAATGCCTCTCTCTGGGGAATCTCCACAATGCCGTCGCCGTCGATATCGCAGCAGTACAGCCCCTGAGAACGTGTGGTCATTACAGGGATATCCGAGCCTGAAAGGTTTGCGGGGTTTCTCAGCTCGCCGTTTACGCAGTAGATTATCTCGGTGGAGAGGTTTCCGCTGACCGTAAGCCCGTCAATGAACAGAGCGGGAGTATTATTGCCGATATATCCCCCGATAACGGAAGGCAGGTCGGCTGTGCTTTTGCTCAGGTCAACGGTGCTTGTGCATTCCGTGCCATTTCCCCTGTCGGTCACAAGGGAAACATAGGCGGCATGGTTCTCGTTATTGCAGTTTATGACCGCAATATCCTCGCTGCCGTCGCCGTCCATATCCATGTTCATGGTCTTGTAGTAGGTCTCGGTGTATTCGGTGTTAAGCACACCGTCACCCAGGCTGTATATTTTCAGTGTTTTTTCCGTGGGGGTCATATATCCGTAGCCTATCGCCATGCGAACTCTGCCCGTGCCTCCAAGGTCGGCAAAGAACACCTGCTCAATGTACGAGCCTGCTCCCGCATGGTCATACACCGAACGCCAGCCGTTATTTTCACGGTGAAGTATATTCACCCTGACGCTGTTTTCCGAATCATCGGTATCGTCATAGAACACCACCGCTTCATCGGCACCGTCCATGTCAAGGTCATAGAACACAAAAGCGGAACGGTATGCTCCCCCTCTGGGATATACAAGTGAGATATTGCTTCCTGCCGAGGCGGTGAGAGCGGTATATATGGCCTTCTGCTCGTCGGAAAGCATGGGCGGCAGAAGCAGTGTGTCCACCGATGAACCGATGCCGCAGCCCGTAAGCAGCGCCCCGGTCAGCACCAGAGCCGCAAGCCTTGTTTTTTTCATATTCATATGCAGTATTCCTTAAAAAAGGGCGCACAGGCAATATCCGCCATGTACGCCCCTGTAATTTTTTTGCTGTGACGGACAAGCACAGAGCCGAATTACTCGTCGATGCTCTCCATCTGCTGAAATTCCTTGCTGATAGGTGCCTTGCTCCAGCGGCGCTTGCCGAGGTTGAGCTTTGGCATGATGCGGTAAACGTATGTGCTCCAGAAAACCGCAACGATAGTTATTGTCATGAACACGATGCCCACGTCCGATATCTCGGGAATGGACATATCCAGTCTGTCATCATAGTTTGTGGGGATAAGGAGAAGAATGTATCTGGGAATTACCGATACAGCCGCAAGGATAGATGAAACATATCCCATAAAGCACATCCAGAAGCGGGTGTTTTTCTTTTCCATACCGTTAAAGAACCTTGCCGTGCAGAGGAAGAACACTACAGCGGTCATATAGGAAAGCATCTGATATACAAGTCCCGAATATGTGCTGAGAGCTGTGTTCAGGGAAACCATCTTGAATATCTCCACAGTCTTCCAAACAGCATAGGTGGAAAGCGCTGCGCAGTTTGCGTGTGAAAATCCCACGCCGTTGAAGATGTTTATGGCAATGGAAACGAATGTGAGCACAACGAAAAGCATCAGCAGGTGGGTAAAGAACATACCCAGATCATAGCCTGTGAGCTTGTTGAAGTCCTCAGCCTCTTCACGGGGGAGGGTCTTCATATACTCGGTGTTCTTGTGAACAAGGTTAATGAAGTCAAACACTATCTGTACAGCCACAAGGAGTGCCATGAACAGCGAGCTGTAGCCTGCTGCGTGGGGGATCTTCTTGTTGAGCCTGTCATATCTCAGACGCATGGGGTTGATAAGGATACAGGAGCTTATTACCTTATCCCTTGCATTGCCCCAGATAAGAATGGCGGCTATTATCGCAAAGCCCGGTATCATGACAAGCAGCGGATAGTTTTTCATAAACGACGGGTCAATGTACTTGCCCCTGTCAAAGTCCATATTGGAGAAAAGCTGGACAGTACGTGCCGCTACCGCAAGCACAAGCACTATAACATATACGATAAGGGAAGCCTTTTTGTTGATAGGCGCCCTTTTATTTGCTTTGGCTGTATTTTTGGCTCTCTCGAGAGCGTCGCTGTCACTGTGGCTGATCTTCATCTTGCCCATAGTCCGACCATTCCTTTCGGCAGAGGAACTGCTCTGCAATGTCTTTATTTTAATGTTCGTGTGATCCCTGATAATATACTCATTCTTCTGCGGCTGTTATGCCCCTTTTCTGCATAATGCTTACAGCGCCGCAATATATATACATTGTACAATAAAATTAACTTTATGTCAAGTATGTTTTATCTAAATTTATTCACTGTTTTTGTGGTTTTATATCAAGAAAATCAGTGATCACATAAGAAACCAAGGGTAATGTGCTTCTCATAATGAAAGGACGGTAAACAAAAAATGAAAAAATTTATAAAATCAGTTATGCTCTGGTCGGCTGTGATATGCCTTATCCCCTTTGCCGCCAACGCTGATAATGCCAGATCAGCCGAAAAAGCCGCTGAGCTGTCAGCCGTCAGCTCAGAGAGCATAAGCGACGCATCGCAGCTGATACTGCCCACGGACAAGCTGAAAATATACACATCAAACGGGATACGCACAGTCACCGTTGAGGAATACACCGTCTATGCCGTTCTTGAAGAGGTACCATACATAATGGACACGGAAGCCATGAAAGCACAGGCGTGCGCCGCCAGGACATACGCCGTCCGCCGCATACTTTCGGGAGAAGATCCCTCAACAGGGGCGCACATCACCGATGACGGCGACAAATATCAGATTTGCCTTACCGACGTGCAGGCACGGGAAATATACGGAGAAAGCTACTCCGCAGCCATATCCGCAGCCCAAAGCGCCGCCGAAAGCACCTGCGGAGAAGTGATAACCTATCACGGAAGCCCTATCTCAGCACCATTCCACCTCTCCTCGGGTGAATACACTTTGTCTGCGGAAAGCGCATGGGGCAAAGCGTTTCCATATCTTGTGCCCGCAAAAAATCCCGAAGCCGCCGTTTTCTGCAGTGAAAAAACATTCACCTCTGCAGAGCTTCGGGCAAGGATATCTGCCGATTTTCCCGCTGCGGGAGAGCTTGAACACATTGCTCTCACCCACATTGACGGCACGGAAGCCGTCTCGGAGGCAAGCCTTTGCGGCATAACCGTCAGCGGGGAGGACATGGCACGCATATTGTCCCTTGAAAGCAGTGCCTTTACTGTCAGTGAAGAGGGTGACACATACATCTTCACCGTCACAGGCAGCGGGCATCTTGTCGGCATGAGCATAGCAGGCGCCGATGCCATGTCGCAGGACGGCTGCGGATATCGTGATATACTTGCTCACTATTACACGGGTACTGAGGTGAAAAGGGTGGTTTATGGGGAGTGAGAAGTTTATACCTGCTAATAATTCTTTATAAAACTGCACACCAATCAGCCAAAGAACACCAAATTAAAGAACTGAGTGGAGCCCAAGTATGTAAACATAGCTATAGAAAAATGTGCAAACAGATAAACGGCTAACATCTCAGAGCCAAGCAAAACTAACAGCAGATACTTGATATCGAAACGCCAGACCACAAA
>OGHC01000011.1_pt1 | contig 196352 bp, 174 predicted proteins | sample 1571381 | NCBI WGS metagenome assembly OGHC01 (sample SAMEA2581945, study PRJEB24529) | metagenome | biome: Human gut stool | place: China | collected 2011 | reverse complement strand
GCAACAGCGACCAGATGGCTCTGCCCTCAGTGGACTTCCTAAACCCTTTACCTTGACCTTATTTGTGTGGATTTTTTTATTTGCTTTCACTGCCTTGCGGTCGCAAAAAAAGTTTGAAAAACAGTGGAAAAATATTTTCCTGTGTGTTATAATAAAAAAGTACAATCTTTTTTATATCGGAGTTGATTACGTGGCGATAAAACGAGAAAGAAAAATCATCGGAAGCGCCGACAGAGGCATTGCCCTTACCGTGCTTACCGACAGCAAATTCAAAACCGACAGCTATATCATACATTTCATAACAAGGCTCACCGAGGAGAACGCCTCTGCCAATGCGGCAATAGCCTTTATGCTTGAGGATACCTGCGCAAAGTATCCTACCATAACCGCTTTTAACACAAGACTTGCCGAGCTTTACGGTGCCAGCGTAAGAGGCGGCATCAGCCGCTTTGCCGACAGCCAGACCATTACTATGTCCGCCAGCTGCATAGGAGACAGATTTGCGCTGGAGGGTGAGGATATATCTGCCTCAGTGCTTGAACTGCTCTGCGGCTGTGTTTTCGACCCCGTATCCGAAAACGGCGCATTCCCCGAAAAGCAGTTTGCCCTGAAAAAGCAGGAGCTTATTGACGATATTGACGCTGATATCAACGACAAACGCTCATATGCCCTTAAAAAGGCTGGCAAAGTGATATACGAGAACGAGCCTGCGGGCATACCTGTCAAGGGTGAGCGCTCCGATGCTGAGGCTCTTACATCAGAGCAGGTTTGGAAAGCATACAAGGAGCTGCTCCGTACTGCAAGGATCGAGATATTCTTTGTGGGCAGGGAGCTTCCCGAAAAGTGTGAAAAGCTCATAAACGACAGATTTTCCGCCATGGACAGGGGAACGGTATATTCCCCCTCTGAAAAGCTTTCACCCTTAAAGCCCGAGGTAAGATATGAGACCGAGCGCCTTGATGTGCTCCAGAGCAAGATGGTCATGGCGTACAAGACAAGCATAAAAAGCCCTGCTGTCCGCAGAGTATTCACCGCACTTTTCGGCGGACTGCCCGTATCCATGCTTTTCATGAACGTAAGAGAAAAGCTGAGCCTTTGCTATTACTGCGCCGCAAGCTTTGCGGAGAAATCGGGTGTTATGTTCGTTGACAGCGGCGTTGAGAGCGAGAACATCGAGCCTGCACGCAAGGAAATAGAAAATCAGCTGGCGCTTACCGCCAAGGGTGAGTTCTCCGACGAGCTGCTTGAGCAGGCAAAGCTTGCCATGGTGTGCGCCCTCAAGGGAGCAGACGATTCCCCACGCAACATTGCGGACTGGTATTTCAGCGACTGCACCAAGAGCGAGGAGGATATTCTTTCTCCCGAAAAGCTTTCGGAGCTTATTGAAAAGGTAACAAAGGAGCAGGTAATGGAATTTGCCGCTTCCCTTAAACTTGATACTGTTTACGTGCTTACGGGAAAGGAAAACTGATATGACTATTGTAGAAAAGATCAGAACAGGAAAGACATATCTGGGCATTGAGCTTGGCTCCACAAGAATAAAGGCGTGCCTTATCGACGACGAGATGAAGCCCATAGCTTCGGGCGCTCACGAGTGGAAGAACCGCTTTGAAAACGGCTACTGGACATATTCCCTTGATGATATCCATAACGGCATTCGCTCCTGCTATGCTTCGCTCCTGGCGGACGTAAAGGAGAAATACGGCGTTTGCCCCGAGACCTACGGCGCAATGGGCGTTTCCGCCATGATGCACGGTATCATGGCATTTGATGAAAACGGAACTCTTCTCACTCCTTTCAGGACATGGCGAAACACCACCTCCGAAAAGGCTGCGGCAGAGCTTACCGAGCTGCTTGATTTCAACATTCCCCAGCGCTGGAGCTGCGCACATTTCTATCAGTCGGTGCTCGACAAAGAGGAATATGTTCCCGGAACCAAGAAAGTAACGACCCTTGCAGGCTATATCCATTTCATGCTCAGCGGAGAAAATGCCGTTGGCATAGGCGAGGCTTCGGGAATTTTCCCCGTTGATATGACAGGCTATGACAAGAACAAGCTGAAAAAATATGCCGATAAAATAGCTTCCCATGGCTATGATAATGATATATACAGCCTTTTCCCTGCCGTTAAGAGCGCAGGTGAAAAGGGGGCATATCTTACTGAAGAGGGCGCAAGGTTCCTTGATCCCACAGGAAGCCTTAAAGCAGGCGTTCCCCTCTGCCCTCCCGAGGGAGACGCAGGCACGGGAATGGTTGCCACAAACTCCGTAAGAGCAGGCACAGGAAATATCTCCGCAGGTACTTCCGTATTTTCCATGCTGGTGCTCAGCGAGCCTCTTGCCGCTGTTCACAGGGAGATAGACATGGTAACTACCCCCGACGGATATCCCGTTGCCATGGTACACTGCAACAGCTGCTGCACCGAGCTTGACGCATGGGTGAATATGTTCGGCGAATTCGGCGCACTTATGGGCTGTGATATCGACAAGTCGGAGCTTTACGAAAAGCTTTACCGCAATGCCATGAACGCTGCCCCTGACTGCGGCGGAGCGGTGGCATACGGCTTTATGTCAGGCGAGCCTGCCGCAAATGTTGAAAAGGGCTATCCCGCATATTTCCGCTCGCCCGAGCACGCTCCCACACTGGGCGAATTTTTCAGAGCGCAGCTTTATTCATCTGTTGGTGCGCTTAAAATGGGTATGGATATCCTGTTTGATACCGAGAAAGTATCTGCACAGCTGTTCACCTGCCATGGCGGACTTTTCAAGGTAAAGAACGCCGCCGCACAGATAATTGCCGATGCTCTTGATACCCCTGCGGCTGTTATGACCACAGCAGGCGAGGGCGGCGCATGGGGCATTGCTCTCCTTGCGGCTTATATGATGACAGGCAACGGCAAAAAGCTTGCCGACTGGCTTGACAGCACAGTTTTCGGCGATATGGAAAAGACAGTCTCCTACCCTGAGGAAAAGGGCAGAGAGGGATATGAAAAGTACATAGCCGCTTTCAGAAAAGGCCTTGCAATGTACGGAAAGGAATGATAATATGCTGGAAAATCTCAAAAAAGAAGTTCTTGAAGCAAATCTTCTGCTTCCCAAATATAATCTTGTAACATTCACATGGGGCAATGCCTCCGCCGTTGACAGAGAGAGCGGAATGGTGGTAATAAAGCCCTCAGGCGTTTCCTATGAGGGAATGACTGCCGATGATATGGTAGTTGTGGAGCTTGCCACAGGCAAGGTTGCCGAGGGCAAGTACAAGCCCTCCAGCGATACACCCACACATCTTGAGCTTTACAGACGCTTTGAAAATATGGGAGGCATCGTCCACACCCACAGCAGATGGGCAGCGGCATTCGCACAGGCAGGCTGCGGCATCATACCCATGGGCACAACTCAGGGCGACTATTTCTACGGCGAGATACCCTGCACAAGGGACATGACCCCCGAAGAGATAGGCGGCGAATACGAAAAGGAAACAGGCGTTGTTATTGCAGAGGCATTTGAGGGCATCGACCCCATGACCATTCCTGCGGTGCTGGTAAAGAACCACGGTCCCTTTACATGGGGCAAGGACGCTATGGAAGCTGTTCACAATGCTGTTGTACTGGAAGAGGTGGCATTTATGAACTATCACGCCGCTTCCATAAATCCCTCTGCGGGAGCAATGCCCCGGGCTCTGCTTGACAGGCATTACCTGAGAAAGCACGGCAAGAATGCCTACTACGGTCAGAACTGAGGAGAAAAGTCATGACAAGAGAGATCATTTCCAATGACCGCACAGGCGAAAAATACACACGGATAAAGCACGACAGCGGTCTTGAGATACTTATCTGGAAGACCGAGGGCTACAGCATAAAGCACGCCCTTTTCGGCACCCGCTACGGCTCTGTGAACACCACCTTCAAGACCCGTGACGATGCTGATTTTGTCACCGTGCCCAACGGCATTGCCCATTATCTGGAGCACAAGCTTTTCGAGAACGAGGACTGCGGCGTGTTCGAGCTTTACGCAAAGACAGGCGCATTCGGCAACGCATACACTTCATTCGACAGGACCTGCTATCTTTTCTCCTGCACCGAGAACTTTATCCCCTCCCTGAAAATACTGCTGGATTTTGTCCAGAAGCCCTATTTCACCGAGGAGACCGTCCGCAAGGAGCAGGGCATCATCGGTCAGGAAATAAGAATGTACGAGGACGACCCCAACTGGCGTGTGTTCTTTAATATGCTGGGCGGAATCTATCACGAAAACCCCGTTAGGATAGACATTGCAGGTACAAAGGAGAGCATTGCCCAGATCAATGCCAACCTGCTTTACCGCTGCTATTACACTTTCTACAATCTTCACAACATGGTGCTTGCCATTGCAGGAGACGTTGACGAGGACGAGATAATGAAGCTCTGCGACGAGATGCTTATCCCCTCCGAAAACAAGGAGCTTATGACCATAGTTCCCGAGGAGCCTGTTACCGTGGCTTCAAAGTACGTGGAGCAGAAGCTTGAAGTGGCAGTGCCCATGTTCAACATCGGCTACAAGTCCGAGCCTGTGAGCAATGAGGACATAGTAAGGTGCGAGGTGCTTTCCGACATGGTTCTTGCCATGCTGGCAGACGAGACCTCCGACTTCTACAAGCGCCTTTACGATGAGGGACTTATCAACTCCGTATTCTCTTCCGAGACATTCTCGGGCGACGGATTTTTCGTTCCCATTTTCGGCGGCGAGTCCAGAGAGCCTGAAAAGGTGGCACAGCTTATCGCCGAGGAAATAGAGCGCCGCAAGCAGGTCGGCTTTACAAAGGAAGAGTTCGAGACTGTAAGAAAGGCATATTACGGCAGCCTTATCCGCAGCCTTGGCAATCCCGAAGCCATTGCAAGCGGACTTATCAAGGCAGGCCTCAGGGGCACAGGCAACGCATTCTCCACCATCGAAACTGTGGCAAGCGTTACCGCAGAGGACGCAGCGGAGTTCCTCCGTCAGCGCTTTGACCCCGAAAACTGCACGCTGTCCGTTATCCGCAGCGAAGAACAGGAGGGCAAGGCTTAACTATGGAAGCACTTTCAAGGCTCCCTGTTGATAATGTGGTCTTTCCCAAGCTTGGGATAGACCTTACTATCAATTCGGAAGCTATATCAATATTCGGCTTTTCCGTAAAGTGGTACGGCGTTATGATAGCGCTGGGCATGCTTCTTGCCATGATGTACTGTTTCAGACGCGCAAAGGAGTACGGCATTGACGGCGACAGGCTCATTGATGCGGTCATTGCCGGCGTTATAGGCGCAGTTGTGGGCGCAAGGCTCTACTACGTGGTACTCCATTCAGCAAGTTATCACAGCATCAAGGACATACTTTCCATAAGAGACGGCGGACTTGCCATTTACGGCGGCATAATCGGCGGACTGCTTTTTGGCTGCATTATGGCAAAAATACGCAAGCTGAAGATCATGCCCACCCTTGATATTGTCGCCATGGGACTTTTCATCGGTCAGTGCCTTGGCAGATGGGGCAACTTCTTCAATCAGGAGGCATTCGGTACAAACACCGATCTTCCTTGGGGAATGTCAGGCGGCAAGATACAGAACTACCTTATAAATCATCAGGCGGAGCTGGCTGCAAAGGGAATAGAGATCGACCCCATGCTCCCCGTTCACCCCTGCTTTTTGTATGAATCCCTATGGTGCCTTATCGGCTTCCTTATCCTGCATTTCTACCACAAGCACAGAAAATTTGACGGCGAGATCTTTGCGCTGTATATTTTCCTCTACGGACTGGAAAGGTCTGTGGTGGAGGGTCTGAGAACGGACAGCCTTTACATCGGCAGCGTGAGGGCTTCGCAGATGCTGGCTGCAATAAGCGCCGCTGCGGCACTGGTGTATATCATTGTCATGCGTGTGAGACTTAAAAAGGCCCCCGTTCCCCTCTACCGTGATACCGAGGAATCAAAGCGCCTTATCGCAGAATCCGAAAAGGCAGAGCAGGCTGAGGAGGACTGCCGCAAGGCAAAGAAAGAGCAGAAAAATCAGCTTACTGACGACCAGAAGATAGTTTCCGACGAGCCTGAGGACGGTTCTGAGGAAAATGGCGAAAAATAATTTCAGGGAGGAAAAATCATGGCAAATCTCATTGACGGCAAGGCAGTTTCCGCAAAGGTAAAGGCAGCTGTAAAGGCTGAGACCGAGGAACTTAAAGCAAAGGGCATTTCCGTTGGACTGGCAGTTGTTATCGTAGGTGATAACCCTGCTTCCAGAGTATATGTGAACAACAAGAAAAAGGCGTGCGCAGAGGTGGGCTTTGAGTCCTTTGAGTATGCTCTTCCCGAAGAGACCTCTCAGGCAGAGCTTTTGGCTCTGGTGGAAAAGCTCAACAATGACGACAGAGTAAACGGCATTCTGGTCCAGCTCCCTCTTCCCAAGCAGATAAACGAAAATGCCATTATAAACGCTATCCGCCCCGACAAGGACGTTGACGCATTCCACCCCGAGAATGTGGGCCATATTATGATAGGCGATTACAGCTTCCTGCCCTGCACACCCGCAGGCGTTATGGAGCTTATTGCCGACACCGGCGTTGATGTGTGCGGCAAGAACTGCGTGGTGATCGGCAGAAGCAACATCGTCGGCAAGCCTATGGCAATGCTTTTGCTCCACAAGAACGGAACCGTTACTATCACCCACTCAAAGACACAGAACCTGAAAGAGATATGCGCAAATGCGGATATCCTTGTGGCAGCTGTTGGCAAGGCAAAGTTCGTTACCCCCGATATGGTCAAGGAGGGCGCTGTTGTCATCGACGTAGGCATGAACAGAAACGAGCAGGGCAAGCTCTGCGGAGACGTTGACTTTGATGCCTGCAAGGACAAGGCAGGATATATCACTCCCGTTCCCGGCGGCGTTGGCCCCATGACCATTGCAATGCTTATGAGAAACACCCTTACAGCTGCAAAGAAGAAAAACGGCATAGCATAAGAAATGAGGTGACGGTATGAAGATCATAAGAAGCATCATAACTATCCTGCTGACACTTTCCCTGTGCTTATGCACTTTCGGAGCCGAAGCGGCTGCAAAGTCTGCCGATAAGACTGCCGTAAGTGTTTCGGACAGAGCAAAGAACATCAGGGTATCGGACAAAAGCATAACCCTTGAAGAGGGGCAGTCCGTAAAGGTAACTGTCTATACGGGCGGCAAAAGTGTAAAGTATCAGCGAAGCACCAAAGCTGTTTCCTGCAAGGCGGGAAAGACCGGAAAGGGCAAATTCACCCTTACGGTAACAGGCGTTAAAGAGGGCAGCTGCACCATAACCCTTTATAATAAGAACAATAAGTCTGACAAGTGCAAAATAAAGGTGACTGTCACTGAGGCGACCTACTACACTTTCAGGACGGAGGAGCTTTTCGAGTCTCACTTCCTGAAGCACGGCGCTGAGTTCGGGGACATTACCAAGCAGGAGTATCTTGACAAGGCAAATGCTTTGATAGACGATACCTCCGACAATGTTCTTACCAAGCGTGAGGAGGACGGCGACTATCTTTTCTTCAACACCGAAACGGGTGAGTTCCTTGTTCTCAGCGAGGACGGCTATATCAGAACGTTCTTTATCCCCGATGACGGCATAGACTACTGGAACCGCCAGTGAGGAGGACATATGAAAGGTAAATGCCAGTGCTGCGGATATTATACCGTGGAAAATGAATACGACATCTGCCCCGTATGCTTCTGGGAGCGGGACGATAATGTCAGCCCCGACTGCGCAGGGGGAGCAAACAGCATATGCCTCATAGAAGCGCAGAAAAACTACAGAAAATACGGCGCCTGCGAGGAAAAATGGGTCTCAAAGGTGCGTCTGCCCCGTGAGGACGAAAAACTTCCCTCGGCGGAAAAATGAATATATACACTTTTTGGCGCATATCCAATATAATATACAGTATAAAACACATGAATATTCATTATTTAAGCTAAAAAGATGAATATTTTGCGTAAATTGGATAAAATATGCAAATAAGTCTTGACATTTGCGTCAAAGGGTGTATAATAAATATCAGTAACCCGACATTGCACTTTGAGGAGTGCAGTGCAAAAAAATAAACGGAGGTACACTAAAATGGCAGTTAATAAGGAAAACATCAAAAAGGTCGTTCTCGCTTATTCCGGCGGTCTCGACACTTCTATCATTATTCCCTGGCTCAAGGAAAACTACAACAACTGCGAGGTAATCGCTGTTTCCGCTGACGTTGGACAGGGCACCGAGCTTGACGGCCTCGAGGAAAAGGCTAAGAAGACAGGCGCTTCCAAGCTTTACATTGAGGATCTTAAGGAAGAATTCATTCAGGATTACATCTACCCCACCGTTCAGGCTGACGCTATCTACGAGGGCAAGTACCTCCTCGGTACCTCTTTTGCACGTCCCATCATCGCAAAGAGAATTGCTGAGATCGCTATTGCAGAGGGTGCTGACGCTATCTGCCACGGCTGCACCGGTAAGGGCAACGACCAGGTAAGATTTGAGCTTGCTATCAAGGCTTTTGCTCCCGATATGGCTATCATCGCTCCCTGGAGAGAATGGTCCATCAAGTCCCGTGACGAAGAGATCGACTACGCAGAGGCACACAACATTCCTCTTAAGATAACCCGTGAGACCAACTACTCCAAGGATAAGAACATCTGGCACCTTTCCCACGAGGGTCTTGACCTTGAGAATCCCGCAAACGAGCCTCAGTACAACAAGGAAGGCTTCCTTGAGCTGGGCGTATCTCCCGAAAAGGCTCCCGATAAGGCTACATATGTAACTATACACTTTGAAAAGGGTATCCCCACCGCTGTTGACGGCAAGAAAATGAACGGTGTTGAGCTGGTTTCCACCCTCAATAAGCTCGGCGGCGAGAACGGCATCGGTCTTGTTGACCTGGTTGAGAACCGTCTCGTTGGTATGAAGTCCAGAGGCGTTTATGAAACACCCGGCGGAACTATCCTTTACAGAGCACACGAAGCTCTCGAGACTCTCTGCCTCGATAAGGAGACCGCAAGGATCAAGTCCTACCTTTCCATCAAGTTTGCTGATATCGTTTATAACGGTCAGTGGTTCTCTCCTCTCAGAGAGGCTATGTCCGCATTCGTTACCGAGACTCAGAAGACTGTTACAGGTGATGTTAAGCTCAAGCTCTACAAGGGCAACGTTATCAACGCTGGCGTTACATCTCCCTACACCCTTTACGATGAGGAAGTTGCTACATTTGATGAGGATCACGTTTACAACCAGGCTGATGCAGGCGGATTCATCAATATCTTCGGCCTTCCCACTCACGTTAAGGCAAAGCTTGACCAGAAGCGTGGCAAGTAATTAAAAATAACCCGTAATATATGCTGTTTATGCCCGAAATCCACGTTTCGGGCATACGCAGTTATATTAGTTTTTTCAGGAATAAATTTCCACAGTAAAAATCGGCATATAAGGGAACAATATTATATGCAGGACGATACCTGATTTTTGTATTTAATTGGTATTAGAATAAAAAGAACAAAGAAAGTCGGTAACAATATGAATTTTAAAATACGAAATCTCCTTGCGGCGGCAATGGCATTTGTTATGATGATAAGCCTTACCGCCTGCAGTAGCGATAAACAGAAGAAATACGAGCAGCTGAAAACAGATATCGTAGGTGTTTGGTGCGATATCGACGGCCCCGAGTATTTCGAGAATGAGGGCAACCCCTATTACAAGCTTTACGAGTTCACCTCCGAGGGCGGACTTATCTATCACACACCCATGGCAATGGGCTCCGTTTATACGGAAGATACCTACGAGATAAGCGATGATTTCCTTACCGTAGGCAACGGCGCCAAGTGCCGTATCGAGATAGATAATGACGTTCTTACAATGATATATAACGGTGGCTCTTCCCAGTACAGAAAAATGAGCATGGAAGAGGTTTGCAACTTCGGTGTTTACTATATTGATGCCGATAATTATCAGAAGCAGCTGGATTATCTTGGTCTGCTTTACGGTACCGATTCAGAGGGACACAAGCTCAATGAGGACGGCAGCATAAGAGAAGAAACATCGGCAAATGCTTCAGCTGCTTCAACATCAGAAGAAACTTCGGCAGCAGAATGATTTGAAAGGAATGAAATAAAATGGCTAAGATGTGGGCAGGACGATTTTCCAAGGAGGTCGATGAGAAGGTCAACGACTTCAACTCCTCCATTTCCTTTGATGCAAGAATGTACAGGCATGATATAAGAGGCTCTATGGCTCATGCGCAGATGCTGGGTGAGCAGGGCATTATTGAAAAGCACGAGAGCGAAAAGATAATCGAGGGACTTAAAGGCATACTTGCCGACCTTGACAGCGGTGCGCTCCACTTTGACCCCAATGCTGAGGATATCCATATGTTCGTTGAGCAGGTGCTCACCGAAAGACTGGGCGACACAGGCAAGAGACTTCACACCGCACGAAGCAGAAACGATCAGGTGGCACTTGATATAAAGTTCTACCTTAAAGACGAGTGTGACGAGATATCCAAGCTCACCTATGAGCTTATCGAGACCCTTATCGCCACAGCTCAGGAGCATTATGACACCGTAATGCCCGGATATACCCACCTCCAGAGAGCGCAGCCCGTCACCTTTGCACACCACATCATGGCATATGCGCAGATGCTCACCCGTGACCTTGGCAGACTGGCTGATACCAAGAAGAGAATGGACAGAATGCCTCTCGGCTCCTGTGCGCTGGCCGGCACTACATATCCCCTTAACAGAAAGCGCACAGCTGAGCTGCTGGGCTTTGAGGATATCACCTACAACAGCCTTGACGGCGTTTCCGACCGTGACTACTGCATAGAGCTGGCAAGTGCCGTTTCCATACTCATGATGCACCTTTCAAGATTTTCCGAGGAGATCGTTATGTGGTGCAGCTGGGAGTTCAAGTTCATCGAGCTGGACGACGCTTATTCCACAGGCTCCTCCATTATGCCCCAGAAGAAGAACCCCGATATCACCGAGCTTATCAGAGGAAAGACAGGAAGAGTTTACGGCGACCTTATGACCCTGCTTTCCATGATGAAGAACCTTCCCCTTGCCTACAACAAGGATATGCAGGAGGATAAGGAAGCTATATTTGACGCAATCGACACCGTTAAGCTCTGCCTATCCACATTTATCCCCATGTTCAGAACTATGACCGTTCTCAAGGACAATATGAGAAAGGCTGCCGCAAAGGGCTTTATCAATGCCACCGACTGCGCAGACTACCTTGTTAAGAAGGGTATGCCTTTCAGAGACGCTTACAAGATAACAGGCACACTTGTTGCAAGATGTATCGAGCTTGACACCACCCTTGAAGACCTTGACATCAAGGAGTACAAGAAGCTCACCGATGTATTTGACGAGGACGTTTACAAGGCTATCAACCTTGAGACCTGCGTAATGCAGAGAAATGTTGACGGCGGTCCTGCTCCCGAAGCTGTTGCGAGACAGATCGAGCAGCTGAAAGCGGAACTCAGAAATTATAATTTCTGAAAATCATAATTTCTGAAAACTACAGTTTCTGACTGCATTTTTGAAAGGAAATAAGAAAATGTCATACAAGATTTTTATAGACGGCAAAGAGGGAACCACAGGTCTGCGTATAGCTGACCGTTTCAAGGACCGCAGCGATATCGAGATACTTGAAATTCCCGAGGAAAAGCGCAAGGACGCCGAGGAGAGAAAGAAGTATATAAACGCTTCCGATTACACATTCCTCTGCCTGCCCGATGCAGCGGCTGTTGAAGCCGTTTCACTGGTGGAAAACGACCACACCAAGATAATCGACGCTTCCACAGCTCACAGAACCAATCCTGACTGGGTATATGGTCTGCCCGAGCTTTCAAAGGAGCAGAGAAGCGCAGTTGCGGCATCAAAAAGAACTGCCGTTCCCGGCTGCTATGCCAGCGGCTTCAACTGCCTTATGTACCCCATGGTAAGATCGGGTATGCTGGCTCCCTATCACCCTGTTATCTGCCACGCTATCTCAGGTTACAGCGGCGGCGGCAAGAAGCTTATCGCAAGATACGAGGACGAGAACAGAGACTTCCAGCTTGCCAGCACAAGGGCATATTCCCTTGGCAAGACCCACAAGCACGTCAAGGAAATGATGGCGGTTTCGGGACTTTCCTATCCCCCTGTTTTCTGCCCCATAGTAGGCGATTTCTATAACGGAATGCTGGTAAATATCCCCATCCAGCTGAGAACCATGGCAAGAAAGGTCACGGCTCACGATGTATGGGAAATGCTGTCCGAGCATTATGCAGGCGAGCATTTTGTACAGGTAATGCCTTTCGGTGCTGAGGGAATGCCCGAAGCTTCCGAGCTTTTCTCCAACACCGTTGCGGATACAAATATGCTGAGAATTTTTGTTTACGGCAATGACGACCACGTTCTTCTCTGCTCCCAGCTTGATAATCTGGGCAAGGGCGCATCGGGCGCAGCAGTTCAGTGCATGAACATTATGATGGGCATTGACGAGAGAACAGGACTGGAATAATTGATAAAATCATCAGTATTCAGCCTGATGGCTCAAAAGCAAAGCTTTATTCTTATAAGTAAAGCAGAGCAGGAATATAATTCATAAATACGAAGTCATTTTGTACCGGAGCGAAGAAGACGGAAAATATATCGCAGAGGTTCCCGAGCTTGCAGGCTGCATGGCTGACGGTGGATCAATGCTTTCCGCTCTTGAAAATGTTCACATCGTTGTTGACGAGTGGATAGAAACTGCTGAGCTTCTTGGCAGGGAAATACCTAAGCCAAAGGGAAAGCTTGCTTTTGCATAAAAGAAACAATATGAGATATGCTTGAAAAAAATTCGGCAAAACAGATAATAACGAAATAAACTTATAAAAGAAGGTCACTGATATGGATTTTAAGATCATCGACGGCGGTGTTTGCGCCGCAAAGGGATTCAAGGCAAGCGGCGTTTACTGCGCCATAAAGGAAAATCCCACTAAGAAGAACGATATCGCACTTATCGTTTCGGACGTTATGTGCAATGCGGCAGGCGTTTATACCTCCAACAAGGTAAAGGGCGCTCCTGTTGTTGTTACAAAGAAAAATCTTGAAAAATCAGGCGGAAAGGCAAAGGCAGTTATCGTTAACTCCAAGAATGCCAACACCTGTAATGCCGACGGCGAGGAAAAGGCTGAGAAAATGTGCAGCCTTGCTGCCGATGCTCTGGGAATAAAGCCCGAAGAGGTCATCGTTGCTTCCACAGGCGTTATCGGTCAGGTGCTGCCCATTGAGCCTATCGTTAAGGCAGTTCCACAGCTGGTGGAGAAGCTTTCCTACACAGGCAATGTTGAAGCGGCTACCGCTATAATGACCACTGATACAGTCAAGAAAGAATATGCCGTTGAGTTCGAGATCGGCGGCAAGGTTTGTCATCTGGGCGGCATGGCAAAGGGCAGCGGAATGATACATCCCAATATGGCTACCACCCTTAACTTTATCACCACCGACTGTGCCGTTTCCGCACCTATGCTGCAGAAAGCACTTTCCGAGATAGTTAAAATTACATACAACTGCCTTTCCGTTGACGGCGACCAGTCCACCAACGACACCTGTATGCTGATGTCAAACGGTCTGGCAGAAAATGCCGAGATAGCAGCAGAGGGCGCAGAGTTTGATACCTTCAAGGCTGCCCTTTATCAGGTAATGGCAAACCTTACAAGAATGCTTGCAAAGGACGGCGAGGGCGCAACAAAGCTCCTCACCTGCATATGCTCCTCCGCACCTGATCTTGACACTGCAATAATCGTTGCAAAGAGCGTTATCCGTTCCCCTCTGTTCAAGTGCGCAATGTTCGGCGCTGACGCAAACTGGGGACGTGTTCTCTGCGCAATAGGCTATGCCGAGGCTGATTTTGATATCAACAAGGTTGATGTTGACCTTGGCTCAAGAGCGGGACGCATTGCAGTGTGCCGCAATGGCGCAGGCGTTGATTTCTCCGAGGACGAGGCAAAGAAGATACTCACCGAGGACGAGATCGAGATATACATCGAGCTTAATGCAGGCAATGCAAAGGCTACTGCATGGGGCTGCGACCTTACATATGACTATGTTAAGATAAACGGAGATTACAGAAGCTGATAAGGATATTTATTATCAGCGTGCGGTGCAGGCTCATGTCCCGGGCAGCATAAATAAAGGAGAGTTATTCAATGGAGAACAGCATTTCAAATGAGATACGTTCGCAGGTGCTCATAGACGCCCTGCCCTACATACAGAAGTACAACGACAAGATAGTCGTTATCAAGTACGGCGGAAACGCTATGACCAATGATGAGCTGAAGGATGCAGTAATGAGCGATATCGTGCTCCTTAATCTGGTCGGCATAAAGACAGTTCTCGTTCACGGCGGCGGCCCTGAGATAAACGATATGCTCAGACGTGTGGGCATCGAGAGCAAGTTCATAAACGGCCTCAGATACACCGACGAAGCTACCGTTGATATCGTCAAGATGGTGCTTGCGGGCAAGGTAAACAAGGAGCTTGTTTCTCACCTCATACAGCACGGCGGCAAGGCTCTCGGTATGTGCGGCATTGACGGACAGATGATACTCTGTCACAAGATAGAGGGCGATGTTGACCTTGGCTTTGTCGGCGAGATCGACAAGGTGAACACCACACCTATCCTTGACGCACTTGAAAAGGGCTATATCCCCGTTATCTCCACTGTTGCCTGCGATGAAAAGGGACAGACCTACAACATAAACGCAGATACCGCAGCTGCAAGAATTGCCGCAGAGCTCAGAGCAGAGAACCTTATCCTTATGACCGATATCGTGGGACTTCTCAAGGACAAGGACGACAGCTCCACCCTTATCCCCAGCGTTCAGGTCAGCGAGGTGCCTTTCATGAAGAGACAGGGCATAATCAGCGGCGGCATGATACCCAAGATCGACTGCTGTGTTGAAGCCGTAAGAAGAGGCGTTCACAAGACCTGCATCATCGACGGCAGAGTAAAGCACTCCATTCTCGTTGAGCTGCTTACCAGCCAGGGCATCGGTACACAGTTTATCTGATACGGCAACACACTGAAAGGAATGATATAAATGTCCGAAACAATAGAAAAATTCAACAAGCACGTTATGCAGACCTACGGCAGGCTGCCTATAGTTCTGGAAAAGGGTCACAATGACGACGCTGTTGACGAAAACGGCAAGAAATACATAGATTTCGGAAGCGGCATCGGCACCAACTCTCTGGGCTACTGCAACGATAAGTGGGCTGACGCTGTGTGCGCACAGGCAAGAGCTATCCAGCACACCTCCAACTATTTCTACACCAAGGTGCAGGCTGATTTTGCCGCAAAGCTCTGCGAGCTTACTGGCTATACCGATGTTTTCTTCGGAAACTCGGGCGCAGAAGCAAACGAGTGCGCTATCAAGCTTGCAAGAAAATATTCCTTCGATAAATACGGCAAGGGCAGACACACCATCGTTACCCTTGTGAACTCATTCCACGGCAGAACTCTCGCCACCCTTTCCGCAACAGGCCAGGACGTGTTCCACAACTACTTCTTCCCCTTTGTAGAGGGCTTTGTGAACGTTCCTGCCAACGATATCGACGCTCTCAGAAAGCTTATCGCCGAGGATAAGACGATCTGCGCAGTTATGTTTGAGTTCGTTCAGGGCGAGGGCGGAGTAAATCCCCTTGATAAAGCCTTTGTTGACGAGATATTCAAGCTCTGCGGAGAAAACGATATCCTTACAGTTGCCGACGAGGTTCAGACAGGCGTTGGCAGAACAGGTGCGATCCTCACCTCCATGAGATACGGCGTAAAGCCCGATATAACCACACTTGCAAAGGGAATAGCAGGCGGCGTTCCCATGGGTGCCTGCCTTGCCGATGAAAAGTGTGCGGGAGTGCTTGTAAAGGGCACTCACGGCTCCACATTCGGCGGAAATCCCCTTGCCTGCGCAGGCGGAAACGTGGTTCTTGATACAGTTTCCTCCGAGGGCTTCTGCGACGAGGTCATCGCCAAGGGCGAGTATTTCAGAAAGAAGCTGGCAGAGATACCCGAGGTCGAGGGCGTTGACGGCATGGGACTTATGCTGGGCGTTCGCCTTAAAACCAAGAAAGCGGCAGATATTCTTTCCGCCGCAGCCGAAAACGGTCTGCTTATCCTTACCGCAAAGGAAAAGCTCCGCTTCCTGCCCCCTCTCACCATCACCTATGAGGAGATAGACAAGGGCATGGAGATACTTAAAAAGCTGCTGGCGTAATGACTGTCAGGCTTCTTACCATATCCGACTATGACGATATCTACAGCCTGTGGCTCTCATGCAGCGGAATGGGGCTTAACGATATCGACGATTCCCGCCAAGGCGTAGAGAGATTTCTGAAAAGAAATCCCGAGACCTGCTTTGTTTCAGTTGAAAACGACGCAGACGGCGAAAGCATCATCACAGGCGTTATCATGGCAGGAAACGACGGCCGCAGGGGATATATCTATCACACCGCAGTCCGTCCCGAATACAGGCATCGGGGAATCGCTTCGGAGCTTGTAAACAAGGCTGTAAGCGCTCTTGAAGCCCGGGGGATAGCCAAAGCGGCTCTGCTGGTGTTCGGCAGAAACACAGGCGCCAACGCTTTCTGGGAGAAAATGGGCTTTACCGAAAGAAATGATATAATCTACCGCAACAAATCCCTCACCGAAATAGTGAGGATCGATACGTAAATAAATCCAAAACCAATATACAGGAGGCATATAAAATGAAAAATCTTCTTAAAATGTCCGACCTTTCAAGGGAGGATATCATCGAGATCCTGAACCTTGCTGACCAGCTCAAGTACGAGCTGAAGCACAACATTCCCCACCGCCACCTTGAGGGCAAAACTTTGGGTATGATCTTCCAGAAGTCCTCCACACGTACCCGTGTTTCCTTTGAAACAGGTATGTACCAGCTGGGCGGAAACGCACTCTTCCTTTCCTCCCGTGACCTCCAGATAGGCAGAGGCGAGCCTGTTCAGGATACCGCCCGTGTCCTCTCCCGCTACCTCAACGGCATAATGATCCGTACCTTCGAGCAGAAGGAAGTAGAGGATCTTGCAAACTACGGCAATATCCCCATAATCAACGGTCTTACCGACTATTGCCACCCCTGCCAGGTGCTTGCCGACCTTATGACAGTGAGAGAGTATAAGGGTCAGTTCGATGGACTGAAAATGTGCTACATAGGTGACGGAAACAATATGGCAAACTCCCTTATCGTCGGCGGTCTTACCGTTGGCATGGAAGTTTCCGCAGCGTGCCCCGAGGGATATCACCCCGACAAGACAGTTCTTGACTTTGCAAAGAACTACGAGGGCAAGTTCACACTTACCGCCGATCCAGTTGAAGCAGCCGCAAATGCAGACGTTATCTTCACCGATGTCTGGGCTTCCATGGGTCAGGAGGGCGAAGCAGCTGAGCGCCGCAAGGTGTTTGAGGGCATTTATCAGATCAACGATAATGTTATGGCTGCCGCAAAGCGTGACGCAATGGTACAGCACTGCCTGCCTGCACACCGTGAGGAAGAGATCACCGCAAAGGTGTTCGAGGCTCATGCAGAGGAGATATTTGACGAAGCAGAGAACCGTCTCCATGCACAGAAGGCTGTTATGGTCAAGCTGATGAAGAACTGAGAAATATCATAATAACAATAAAAGGGACTGTTGCACATTGCAGCAGTCCCTTTTCGTTTAATACTAATCCTCATACTAAGCACCAATTAAAAACTATACAAAAAATTGAGCATAATCTTGCGTATATGGATTATGCGATAATTTTTTGCCTATAGTTTTATTGGTGATTAGTATCAATCAACCTATAGACAAATCCTCGGCTTTGTCTATAGAACGATTAAAGATTAGTATAAGCGAGCATTCGATTACGCACTTTTATAAAAATCAGCACAAATAAGCACAAGGTAAATGGGTTATACTAAGCACCAATTAAAAACTATACAAAAAATTGAGCATAATCTTGCGTATATGGATTATGCGATGATTTTTTGTCTATAGTTTTATTGGTGATTAGTATTAGGTCAGCCTTTTAAAAAAATTAACATTGTTATTTTGAGATCATACCCATTATTTCGCCTTGCGATGCTAAAATAGCGCTAAAAATTGCGGGCAAGTATGTAAATTGTGTGAATACTACGCTGATATGGGGGTAATAACGAATAAAGTCCTGTAAATCAATATAATTTTTTTGATTAACGAAAAATAGTGCGGAATTAAAGGGATAATTCCGCATCTGACAGAGAAAGTTCGGCTACATTTAAGTAACAATGTTCATATAATTGTTACGTGTCGAACGGGCGGTATCCGATGTCGAAGTATTTTTGTTCATAATTTCTGGGCACTCAATATTTCTGACAGGGTGGGTATTAAACGAGTTAATATAAAAAGCTGCATATATTCACAAAAAATTATCAAATACAAAATAAGAATTGTGTATAATAATATGAGCGGTGAGAAAACATTTAAATTTAGTTTAATCATATACGGTCAATACCTAAAGATTGAGTTTATATTATCACTGCAAGTATTATCAGCATTATCCCACCTATCCTGCCTGCAGGAAAGCCGAGGATACGGCGGTCGGACAGAAATTTGCCCGCAGCCGTTCCCAGAGCAATGGCGGCAAGCCCGAATAATAGCGACAATATGAATATGGGCAGGGGAGATATTCCCGCAATTCCCGCACTTATCCCCGTGAAAAACGAGTCGGCTGAAAGGGCTGTGCCCATGAAAGCTCCCTCGGCGGCGGATATCACCTTGGAATTGTCCTTGTCGGCGGCGGAGGGGTCTGTCATGACTTCAGCGCAGTCGGGAAAGCAGCTGCGGCGTTTGTCCTGCTTTTTTGCAAGGATATCGCCGAAAAGTGTGCGGATACCGATAAACAAAAGAACTGCTTTTGAGATATATACGGCTCCGTCAAGGGGCAGTATGCTGTCAGCAGCAGCAGATAATACCACCGACAGCCACAGAACGGCGGCTCCCGCAAATGCAGCTGTGAGAGCCGATATCAGAGAGAATTTTATCCCTGCGCTGCGAATGCCCATGGCGGCAGCGAATATGTCGGCGGAAGTTGCGGCGGCAAGAAGTATAAGCTCCGTATTATCACCTCCCGGATCATGTTATGCTGCGGGAGATGACTGTGTTACCGTGAAAACATTCGGCAGATATGCCGTTAAAAACATTATGATGATAAAGTTAGTGAAAGGAATGATTACGCAATGGCATTAAAAGACAAGGTACTTGAAATTCTTGAAGACAACCGTGGCAGAAGCGTATCAGGCAACAAGATAGCCGTATCGCTGGGAATGACAAGAAGTGCAGTTTGGAAGGCTGTAAAGCAGCTCCGTGAGGAGGGCTACACCATCAATGCCGTTACAAACAGAGGATACTGCCTTACCAGCGACAATGACATTCTCAACGAACCCTCTGTAATATCCTTCCTTGAAACAAAGGAACTGGGCAGAAAGATGGATATATTCAAGTCCATCGACTCCACAAACAATTTTGCCAAGAGCCTTGCACAGCTGGGCGCAGTGAACGGTCATACCATCATTGCCGAGCGGCAGACAGCAGGCAAGGGCAGAATGGGCAAGAAATTCTATGCTCCCAACAATCAGGGCATTTACCTCAGCGTTATCGTCCGTCCTCAGCTCTCGGTGGAGTATGCGCTGATGATAACCTCATGTGCGGCTGTGGCTGTTGCCGAGGCTATTGAAAAGGTAAGCGGACTCAGATGCGGCATCAAGTGGGTCAACGACCTTTATTCCAACGGTAAGAAGCTCTGCGGTATCCTTACCGAAGCGGCTATCGGCGTTGAGCAGGGCGGTCTTGAGTATGCGGTCATCGGTATCGGCATCAACGTTTCCAACACAAGCTTCCCCAAGGAGCTTGAGGACATTGCCACAAGTATCCGTGCCGAGACAGGCAAGAACGTCAACAGAAGCCAGCTGGTTGCTGAGATACTCAACAGACTGGAAGTACGTCTGGGCGATATCTGCACCAAGGAGTTCCTTGACGATTACCGCAAGCGCTCTATCATCATCGGCAAGCGCATAATCATCACCAGAAACGACGTTTCCGAGACTGTTCAGTGCGTTGACATCGACAATCTTGGCAAGCTTGTTGTTCGCAGGGACAACGGCGAGGAAGTGGCTCTTTCCACCGCCACTATCACTCTTCTCGACTGATATTCTTATCGCCTATCGTCGATAAGGAACATATAAAAAACGGCCTCCGCATAAGATATCATAAGATATTTTATGCGGAGGTTTTTTATGAATACAATTATTACTGCGGACAGCTCCCCCTATCCCCCCGTAAAGGTAACTAGGGAGAATGTGCGCTTTGCGGCGCAGCTGAGCAGCGCTTTCGGCGGCAGCGGGGGAGAGTTCGGCACTATTGCGGAGTATGTTTTCCAGAGCGTGATCTTCCGCAGCACCTATCCCGAATATGCGGATATATTCGGCAGGATAGCCATGGTCGAGATGCGCCACCTTAATATGATAGGCGAGCTTATGAAGCTGCTGGGGCTTCCGCCTGTTTACGGCGAGTATGAAAACGGGGTGCCGTCTTACTGGAACGGCACATTCCCCGATTACACCGACGACCTTGCCTCCGCCATACTTCACGACCTTGACGGAGAGCAGAAAGCATATTCGGCGTATGTCTCATTGTCACGCCGCTCGGGGGACAGGTACGTCTTTGCAGTGCTTTCCCGCATTGCCCTCGATGAGATGATACACGTAAACCTGCTCAGGGGAATGCTTGCAAAGCTGAGGAAAGCCTGAGGCTTAACCCTCCATTATCTTCACAATGACCTCTCTGCTGCGGGGACCGTCGTACTCGGCAAAATATATGCCCTGCCATCTTCCCAGCAGGAGCTTTCCGCCGCTAATGATAACGGTGACGCTTGAGCCTGTCATAAGCGCCTTCATATGTGCGTGGGAGTTGCCCTCAGCGTGACGGTATTCGGGGCGGTCGGGGCTGGTTATGTTCATGGCATAGGTAAGGTCACGGACAACATCGGGGTCGGCATTTTCATTTATGGTGATGCCCGCCGTGGTGTGCGGGCAGAAAACAACGCATATGCCCTCCTTAACGCCGCTTTCGGCAACAAGACTTTCCACATCACGGGTGATCTTAATAAAGCCTTCTTTTGGTGTTGACAGCCTCAGTTTCGACAGCATTTTCAAAGTCCTCCTTATATAATTATACAGTAGCCTGATCTGTAATACTAATCTTTAATCGTTCTATAGGTTGATTGAGGATTAGTATAGGATAAGTATAGCATGATACCCTGTACTTTTCAATCGGGAATGGAAAATATTTTTCCGTGTTTTTCTCCCTGCTTTCATAATTTCAACACATTCGCCCTGTATAATAAAGGCATGGTAAGGGAAATGAGGCAGGCGGAGAACACCCCTCTCTCCGCAGATTGGCTTCAAACCTTTTTCATCTCTCTCCTTTTTATTATGTACCCGTTGTCGGCAGCCGCCGATAACGGACTACATTCCCCTAACAATGCAAGCGCTTTCCTGCAAAGTTTTCAACGATTATAACGCTTGCGAGTTTGATCTCTGAAACAATAGGATATCAAAATATTTTTTACAGCTGTCCGCAGCGGTGCGGATATGCAGGCATCTTCCACGATACTGCGGGCGGCACCCAATATCTCCTCCACCCTCCTTGTGGAGTAATATATATTATTTCATCTTATATCCCTCATTTCGGCGTCCTTGCAGCGGACGCCTTTTTTTATTTATGGGAGCATATGACAACGATGAGGAAATTTCGACTAATTTAAAAATCAGCACAAATAAGCACAAAGGTAAAGGGTTTAGGAAGTCCACTGAGGGCAGAGCCATCTGGTCGCTGTTGCCGCAGTGGTAAACTACGTTTACCTGCCAAATCTTCTTTTCATTTTTATAAAGTCCGTACCTAATGCAAAGGAGACACCACCGGGTGGGAAGTATTAACCAAAGGTTAATTATACTAATCACCAATAAAACTATAGACAAAAAATCATCGCATAATCCATATACGCAAGATTATGCTCAATTTTTTGTATAGTTTTTAATTGGTGCTTAGTATTAAACTAAAGCAAGGGCAAAAAATGGCATTCCCCTTCCCCCTGATGGTTTCTCCGTGGCTTTGTAAAAGGCAAGCACTCATCTCTTCCTTGAACCCCCATTCCCTACCGTTTTTTTATCCCCCTACATTTTGCTTGCCGCCGGAGACCGGACCACGTTCATTTATTTGCACTCTTTTCTATAGCTATGTTTACGGGTTTGGGTTTCACTCAGTTCTTTTATTTGGAGTTCTTTTGTTTATTTGAGAGCAAATTTATAAGAATGTCCTCTCCCTTGTATTATCGGATTTTATGTGCTATATCGAGTATATGCGGTTAGTTTTGCTTAGCCCTGCGTGATAATTGCCAATATCGTCCGCAAAAATCCAACCTCCAAGGTATATAAAAATATATATGAGCCATATAATATTTGTAACTATATGCAAAACTATTGACAAGAATGTCTTTATATGTTATCATATGAACAGATGAACATATGATAACATATAAAGGAGAGACAGAAATGAAAACATTCTGGGATAAAATAGCCTGTCTTTATGATCTGGCTGAATTTACAAATAAGTCGGTAAACGACCAGATGGCAAAGGCTGTAGAAAATGAAATACCCCAAGGGGCGCTTGTCCTGGACTGCGCCGCAGGCACGGGAGCGCTTTCAATGGCCGCCGCAAAAAAGGCAAAGCACGTCACCTGCACCGATATGTCAAAGGAAATGCTCATCGAATCTATGAAAAAAGCCCGTCGGCTGGGAATATACAATATCAGCTTTGCAAAGCGTGATATGACCGCCCTGAAAGATCCCGACAACAGATATGACGCCGTTATCGCAGGCAATGTGATACATCTTCTTGATGACCCGCAGAAAGCTTTCAGCGAGCTGATACGTGTTACAAAGCCGGGAGGAAAAATAATTATCCCCACATATCTTCAGGCGGAGGCGGGAGCGTTCAGGCTCCTTATAAAGCTTTATAAGCTTATGGGATTTGATTACAGCAAGGCGTTCACTGTTGACGAATACCTCAATTTCATCGCCGACAACGCCGAGGCAAACGGCTGTGCAGAGTATTCCACAAGGTATATCCACGGAAATGTTCCGCTGGGCTTTGCCGTGATAAAAAAATAAGGAGGGTCTGCAATGGCAGAACAGAACAGAGAAGAATTTCTCTGCGTCCATGAGGACGTGGTAAACAAGGTAATGGCGCAGATGCCCCCCGAGGAAACTCTTTACGATCTGGCAGAGCTTTACAAGGTATTCGGCGACACAACACGCATAAGAATACTGTATGCTTTGTTTGAATCGGAGCTTTGCGTAAACGACATGGCGCAGCTTCTGGGTCTTAGCCAGACGGCGGTGTCACATCAGCTGAGAGTGCTAAAAAACAACAAGCTGGTGACCTTCCGAAAGGAAGGAAAGATAGTGTTCTACTCACTTTCCGATGACCATGTAAGAAGCATCATCGAAACAGGTATGGAGCATATCGAAGAGCAGTGACGCTCATAAAACTACAGTCAAAATCCGCAAATCATCTGCGGTAAAAATAAAAATTATTTTAAAGGAGATACTATTATGAAAAAGGTATTTAAGCTTGAGGATCTTGACTGCGCAAACTGCGCTAAGAAAATGGAAAACGCTATCAACGAAATTGACGGCGTTGAGTCCGCAACCGTAAGCTTTATTTCTCAGAAGCTCACCATTACTGCAGATGACGCACGCTTCAACGATATTATGAAGGAAGCTGCCGCACGCTGCAAGAAGATCGAGCCTGACTGCACCATCGTAATGTAAGGGCGTGAAGCTATGACCAAAAAGCAGAAGAAAATGCTTGTAAGGATAATAATCAGCTTTATTATCCTTGCAGGCGAAATGATATTCTTCCATGTTTCGGGTGTGGATATCGGCATATGGGAGCTTGTGGCATATCTTGTGCCCTATCTCATCATCGGATATGACATTCTGCGCAAGGCAATACTGGGCATAATCCATTTGCAGGTGTTCGACGAATGTTTTCTTATGACCATAGCCACTATCGGTGCATTTGCCACAGGCGAATACTCCGAGGGAACTGCGGTAATGCTTTTCTATCAGGTAGGCGAGCTGTTCCAGTCCTATGCGGTCAATAAATCAAGAAAATCCATCACCGAGCTTATGGATATCCGCCCCGATTATGCCAATATTGAAAACGAGATCGGTGAGCTTGAAAAGGTTGACCCCGAGGAAGTGGAATGCGGCAGTGTTATCGTAATAAAGCCCGGCGAGAAAGTTCCTCTGGACGGCATTGTTGTATCAGGCACCTCCACTGTCGATACCTCGGCGCTCACAGGCGAATCAATTCCCAGAAACGTAAACGAGGGCAACGAGATAATAAGCGGCTCCGTGAACCTTTCTGGCATTATCCGTGTAAAGGTAACAAAGGCGTTCGGCGAATCCACAGTTTCAAAGATACTGGAGCTGGTGGAAAACTCTCAGGAAAAGAAGTCCAAGAGCGAGAACTTCATCACAAAGTTCTCCAGATATTATACCCCTGCCGTTGTGATCGGCGCAGTGCTGCTGGCGGTCATTCCCTCGATAATCACAGGTGACCCCAGAACATGGATATACCGTGCAATGACATTCCTTGTGATCTCATGCCCCTGTGCGCTGGTAATTTCCATACCCCTCAGCTTTTTCAGCGGTATCGGCGGAGCTTCCAAGGCAGGCGTGCTCATCAAGGGCGGCAACTATCTTGAAGCACTTGCAAGCGCAGGGATCGCAGTTTTTGATAAGACAGGAACCCTTACAAAAGGCTCCTTTGAGGTAACAGCAGTTCACCCCGACAGCATCGACGAAACAGCTCTGCTGGAGATCGCCTGTCTGGCTGAGTGCTATTCCGACCACCCGATCTCGCTTTCACTCAAGCGTGCCTGGGGCAAGGAATGTGATACATCACGCATAAGCGGCGTTACCGAGGTGGCAGGTCAGGGCGTTAAGGCTGTTATCGACGGCAAAAATGTTGCAGTCGGAAACCTGAAGCTCATGAATGCCGTAAATGCCGAGGGCGCTCACGATTGCCACAAGACAGGTACAGCAGTACACGTTGCCGTTGACGGCGTTTACAAGGGACACATCATTATCTCCGACTCCCTCAAGGACGGCGCAGCGGAGGCTATCAGAGACCTTAAACAGCTTGGCATCAGAAAGACTGTCATGCTCACAGGCGATGACCGCAGAGTCGGCGCTGATTGTGCAAAAACTCTGGGCATCGACGAATATCACGCAGAGCTTCTCCCCGCAGACAAGGTTGACTGCGTTGAAAAGCTCCTCAGCGAGAAGCAGGAAAAGGAAACTCTCGTATTCGTGGGCGACGGAATAAACGACGCTCCTGTTCTCACCAGAGCGGATATCGGCATCGCAATGGGCGCTATGGGTTCGGACGCTGCCATTGAGGCTGCGGACATCGTTCTCATGGACGATAACCCACATAAGATAGCCACAGCCATGAAGATAGCCCGCAAGACCATATCCATAGTTCACCAGAACATAGTATTTGCGCTTGGCGTAAAGGCGCTGATACTTATTCTCGGCGCACTGGGAATGGCAGATATGTGGGGAGCTGTTTTTGCAGACGTTGGCGTATCTATAATAGCGATTCTCAACGCAATGAGGGCTATGAGAGTTGCCAAGGAAGCAAAGTGATTTTGAGAAATTTAAAGTGGCTGTTGCAATAAAATGCAGCAGCCACTTTTTTATTTACCGATAAAGGAATTTATAAAAAATCAGCACAAATGAGAGCAAAGTAAAGGGTTTAGGAAGTCCACTGAGGGCAGAGCCCTTTGGTCTGACCTTTTGTGATTATTTATTCTTATTATCCGCAATTATTCCCAGCAGGCAATTTACTATATCCTTTGACTGCTCTTCCGTAAGTGCGGTGTATTCAAGTGACGTATCCGCCGTATCAGTATCGTCCTGCTCATCTGTATCGCTGAGAGTTATCTTGCTTCCGTTATCCGATACCTGCCAGCCATAGGTAAGCTTCAGCGCATAGTTATCGTCGTAAAGACAAAGGTTATCCTTATCAATGCTCCAGATATAATCGGCAGTATCGGCGGAGCCGTCTGATTTTACGGTTATAAGCTCCAGTGAGACATCTGAAATATGGATAGCTTTTGCCGAGCCGTCATTATAAGCTGACCAATATGAATCCTGGAGCAGCTTTGCCGCCTCACACGCCTCCGATGTCTGCTCAAAAGCCTCCTGCACCTGATCGGGAGCAATATCCGTCTGGGTCATTACAGCAAATTCGTTGAGGATAAGCATATTTTTCTGGATATCATATGACAATGGTATCTCCAAAAGCTTTTCGGTATTGGCTTCATCACGGTATATGCGCAGGGTATCGTCATTTACCGCCCAATATCCCTCAGTGACAGAGGTATCGTTGTCGGCAAAATAAGCCTGATTGCCGTTAAATCCCACAGCATAACGGTTTGCTCTGTAGTCAGTTCCTGCCCAGAGGGTGCCGTCAAGGGCAGAAGATAGGCTTTTTTCTGCTGTATCGGAGCCTGAGGTGGCAGCGGAGGGCTTTTCTGTCTCGGAAACGGTTGTGTCCTGAGCAGATATATCAGATGCGGTATCAGCGGAGCTGTCGTTGCTGCCGCTGCCATTGCTGTTGTCGCTGCTGCCGTTGCTGCCGTTGCTGCCGCAGGCGGTAAACATTATCATAGCTGAAATGACCGCAAGAAAGGTTATAAAAGCTTTTTTCATTTTAGCATCTCCTTGACAGATGTTTTATGTCACTATACATTATACTTGATTTTTTCGCAAATTCAATCGCTTTATAGGAAAAATTACGTCCTCTTAACAAAAATCCCAGATTGCGCCAAAAATAAGCCATGGCTGACGAAAATATTATTTATTTTGAACAAACCGCCAAAAGGCTGTTGAATGATTTTTTTATTTTACCTCTTGACAAACGCAGAAAAGTGTGTTATAACTGTATTAAGATAAATAATACAGTTGATACGGGATAAAGAAAGCGAAAGGAGCATTACAATGACATACGCATTTTATATCACAGGCGAAGCAGTGGGCGGGATATTTGCACTTGCTCTTCTGACAGCAACGCTCGTAATGCTGGCGGTCAGCGGCATTCATGAAAGCCTGAAACTGGAAAGGAGCACCGAGAATGTTCGATATAGACCTTCAAAGCAGAACTCCGATCTATGAGCAGCTCTACCGACGGGTCACAGAGCTGGTGGTAAAGCGTCAGCTTATGCCGGGAGATAAGCTGCCTTCAGTAAGAGAGCTGGCAAAATCACTGGGCGTTAACCCCAATACCGTCTCCAAAGCGTTCCAGAACCTTGAGCGGGACGGCGTTATATACTCCCTCCCGGGACGGGGCAGCTTCATATCCGAAAAAAAGTCGGATACCATTTGTGAGAACGCCATGGCGGATTTCAGAAAGGCTGCCACCGAAGCTGTGCTGTCGGGGCTGGAGGAGGACGTTATGATTTCGGCAGTAAAAGAGATATACAAGAAAGAAAGGGGCGGCAGCAATGATTAAGCTTGCAGGCGTAACAAAAAAATTCGGCGATTTTACCGCTCTCGACAACGTTGACCTTATGATTCCCACAGGAACGTCATTCGGACTTCTCGGCTCCAACGGTGCTGGAAAATCCACTATCCTGCGACTGCTCACGGGAATATACAAGGCAGAGTCGGGAAATGTTACCGTTGACGGTGACGAGGTGTTTGACAATACCGACATAAAGAGCCGTGTGTTTTTCATCAACGACGAAACAGTCCAGTTCGGTACATATACCGTCAAGGAGCTGAAAAACTATTACAAGGGCTTTTATCCCAAATTCTCCGAGGAGGTATATCAGGAACTGCTGAAAACCGTAAAGCTTCCCGAGGATAAGCGCATAGACCGCTTTTCAAAGGGTATGAAGCGCCAGGCGATAGTTATAATCGGCCTTGCCTGCTGCACGGATTATCTTCTTCTTGATGAGGCGTTTGACGGCCTTGACCCCACCATGCGCATAATCGTAAAGCGTATGCTGGTTGACGCAATGCTTGACCGCAAGCTTACCACCGTCATTTCGTCCCACAACCTTAAAGAGATAAACGAGGTCTGCGACAGCGTGGCGCTGCTCCATCAGGGCAAGATACTTTTCAACCGTGATCTTGATACCATCAAGGGCAATATCCATAAGGTGCAGGCAGTGTTCAACGAGGAATATTCCCGTGAGGACTTTGAAAAGTACGGTATTCTCCACTATGACCGTTCCCAGAGCGTGCATTACATCATAATGAAAGGCTCGGAAAAGGAGATAAGGGAAAAGTTTGCGGAGAAATCTCCCGTGGTGCTTGACCTTATTCCCCTGACGCTGGAGGAAATATTTATCTACGAAATGGAGGGCTTGGGTTATGACGCAGGACAGCTCAGTTAATATGAACGATACAAAAAAGAAGTTTTTCAGCAAGGCAATGCTTCACAACGGCAGGCAGAACGTCATCACGAATTTCAAGCTGATGGTGATAATATTCATTCTTCACATAATGGCAATGCCCATGCTGATCATATCGGCAATGATACAGATGTTCGAAAACGGCAAAGCGTTTGATCTGGACATATATGCTGTTATAGCAGTTTTCACCACGGGAATGGGAGCGGCTGCGGGACTTATCTGCGCCCTCAGCGTTTTCAGCTACCTTTACAAAAAGACGGACGTTGATATGCGAATGGGGCTGCCCATGAGCACCTCACAGCGCTTTGTGTCCGATTTTCTCTCGGGACTGTTCATATACATAGTCCCCTTTGCAGCAGCCCAGATTATCACATGGATACTTATGCTCATAGGACACCTCGGCTTTGACGGAAAGACCTTTTACATCCATTCCAGCGATGACCCCATTGAGGTAACATCTTCATGGACCTGCGACCTGTTCAGCACTGCAGCCCCATTCCTCTGGAGAATAATCATCGGCGGCATACTGCTTATGGTAATGTTCTATACAGTGACCGTCTTTGTAGCTTCCCTGTGCGGAAATATTTTTGAGAGCATAGGCTACAACATTCTGCTTAACGTTCTCGTTCCCCTTGTGGCATATATGTTAATAAGCGCCGTAATTGACAACGCACCGGGAGTAAGCATTGACAGATATGCTTATAAGACAATCTCCCTCTGCGGTCCCTTCGGCGGCGTAGTCGGACTGGTAATGTCTCTGAACGCTATTTTTTATGAAGATGACATAGCCGTCTATTCGGCATATTATACCTACCCTCAGTGGTGCCTGCTTTTCCTGCTGATAACCGTGCTTCTCGGCGCAGGCACATATCTTATCTACCGCAAGCGCAAAGCAGAGGATACAGGAAAGCCCGTTGTTTTCGGAGTATTCTACCACGTTATCCTTACCATGGCAATGTTCTGCATCTGCTATTCATTTATGATAGATGACGGTGCAGAGGTAATTCCCATGCTCATAGTTACCGCAGTGGTTTACTTTGTGTTCCATGTGGTACGCAACAGAGGGTTCGGACATATTATTAAAGGCATTGTGATATATGTCCTCACAATGGGCGTGGCATCAGGCTCATATATGCTCATACGCAATACCGACGGCTTTGGCATAGGAAGCTATGTTCCCGCCCCATCTTCCGTAAAATGTGTTTATATCCCCTACACAGGCTTTAACGACCAGAGCCAGGGAGAGCTTGCTTATTTTGATATTTACGGCAGTGCTCCCACAAAGCTCACTCAGCCCGAAAATATACAGACTATCACCGAGCTGCACAGTGAATATATTGAGAAGCGTAATAACAATGAGCTTAACAATATCTACACACAGCAGCTGGAGGTCGTGTACAGGCTCAAATCGGGCAAAATGGTTTACAGATTTATAAGCCTTGATGAAGATGCTATGGCAAGGTTTATTAAAATGGATACCACCGATGACCTGCGCAATGCAAGGGCAGATGCTGTTGAAACAAAGCTGAAAGAGCTTGAAAAACAAATGGAATATGCAAAGCTCCATTCGCAGGAGTTTTCCGAAAAAAATAAATATGAGAATTATACCGCAGTGCTTTCACCTCAGTGGAAGTATAACGAAAACGGACAGGCGGCTGACGGTTCGGTTTCCGTACCTTACATCACACTCCCCGAAGATTTTACCGATAACCTTGCAAAGGCACTGAGAAATGACATCACAGACGAAACGGAAGAGGAGTATTTCACACCCGAAAAGCCCTCATATCAGCTTTCAGTCGATTATCTTACTCTTGATATCAGCGGCTCATATACCGCAGCACTTGAATATCTCCGTTCCTGCGGACTTGATGCCGAAAATATCACCGATATGACCGAAAGCGTGGCAATGGGATATGTCAATAACCATATGCTGAACTGTGTTTCCGACCTCGGTCTGGCAAGCTATGCGTCAGGCAGGGAGTTCAGAGGCAATGCCGATTTTGCAAGCAGCTCATATATCATGGATTACGTGGACGTCAATAACGACGGAATGTTTGTTTACAACGTAGGCAGCTACTCATTCATCAATGAATATTACGACGATATTGCAAAGCTTCTTGAAGTCAGCCGCAAAAGGTATAAATCCGATGATGTAAGATATACTATTAGCGTGGACGGAACTGTTGCCGCAATTCCTGCGAAGTATAACGAGCTTGCGGAAAGAGTATTCATTCGCTCAGCTGCCGATTGCTTCATTGAACAAGCTAAGGCAATGGACGATACGGGCAATATGTCAGGAACATATCAGCGTTTCCTCAGTAAATTCACTGAATATTACGGCAGGGACAAAATAGTTTCGGCTATTGGGTATTACTATGGCAAGGACGCAGCTTCCGCTATATACGATGCTATGAATGACTTTATCGGTATGAATTTAAATGACACGAATGAAGCTTACTATGATGACTATGAAAACTACGATGACTATGAATATGAAGTCACTGTAGCAGTATCCAATGATGTTGTATATTAAGCACCGTATAAAGGAAAAAACGGCTTGAAAGGGTTTGCGCAGTTCTGTCCACGCTTTTTGCAAAAAGCCAACGGATAAGAAAGGAACAGACCATATGAAGATTAAAAAGTTTGCTGCTCCTATTGCTCTTTGCTGTGCAGCGGTAATGCTTACCGCCTGCGGAGCAAACAACAATAACGGCAGCACCAATGGAACAACAAACGGCACAACACAGAACGGCGTAATGGGCGACTCAGGAAACAACGATCCTCAGAACGGCGACGGAAATGCTATCGGGGAAAATGGCGCACGCAACGGAGCAGAAAATGCCCGTAACGGTGCAGACGGTGCCCGTACCGGGGACATTGACGGCGACGGCTTTATCGAGGACGTAGTTACAGGAGCAGAGGACATCGTTGACGACGCAGTAACAGGCGCAGAAGATATCATTGATGATATTCTTCCCGGCGAGCATGACAATAATACCATGACCACCACTCAGACAAGATAACATAGCATAAAAAGAGGGCTGCTGCACGGTGCGATTGCACAAGTGCAGCAGCCTTTTGTTTTTTGGGGGCATATAATACTAATCACCAATAAAACTATAGACAAAAAATCATCGCATAATCCATATACGCAAGATTATGCTCAATTTTTTGTATAGTTTTTAATTGGTGCTTAGTATAAAAAGATTTGTGCAAATAACAAAAAATGCTGCCGCATATCTGCAACAGCATTTGCTATTATTCATCAACAACACAGGTTCCCTTGTTGTCTATGTGCATTTCCTTGACTTCCCAGCTCTCAAGACCCATGTTGTCCAGCGCAAAACGCATCTTTCCGCCAAAGAACTTGTTCTCCGCATCAACTATTGTCATAAGTGTAGGACCTGCGCCGCTTATGTAGGAAGCATATGCGCCGTTGGTGTAGGCAATGTCAAAAACGTCCCTTGCGTGAGGGATAAGCTCCATTCTGTATGGCTGGTGAAGCCTGTCGTGAACGGCAGTTCTCAGGTTCTCGTACTTTCCTGTCAGCAGGGAAGCAGAGAAAAGCGCCGCTCTGGAAAGGTTATACACTGCGTCCGAATGAGCCACTTCTTTTGGCAGGCAGGCTCTTGCCTTTTCGGTTTTAAGCTCAAAGTCGGGTATCACTGCAATGAATTTCAGCGTGGTGAATACCTCCTGCTTTACCCAGTGAACGCACTTTCCGTCAAATACTGCGGTAACTATGCCGCCCAGCAGTGCGGGAGCGGTGTTGTCGGGATGACCTTCTATCTGAGCAGAGAGATTTACCATTTCATCAAGTGAAAGTGGATTGCCCATAAGGTGGTTTGCACCCACAAGACCTGCAATAATGCAGGCGCTGGAGCTTCCCAGACCTCTTGCCATGGGGATATGGTTGGTCTGCTCGATGGTAAGTCCCTTGAAGTCCTTTCCGCATATCTCATAAACAGTTTTTGCGGTGTGGTAGATAAGGTTGGTTTCGTCGGTGGGGACTTCCGTGTCGTCCAGCGACTTTATGTGGCAGCCGTCGGCCTCTTCCATATTCACATAGTTATAGTAGCTGAGAGCAAGTCCCAGCGCATCGAAGCCTGCGCCCAGGTTTGCACTGGTGGCAGGTATTTTAATTTTTATCATATTATCACTTCTTTTCAAATAGTTTTCCTCTAAAGCAAACGGACGGAATTATTCCGTCCGTGATCTTTTTACATATCAAGAAGTCTGATCTTTCCGAGAACGTTAAGCTTTTCTAACTTCTCGGTGATGTTCTTCTCCTTATCCTGTGCAGTGATGAATGCCAGCTCGTCATCAGGCTGACCTTCTCTTGAAAGATATTCCACATCGCCGAACAGAGCAGCCACAGCCGCCTTGTCTGCACCCTTTACACGAACATACATACGTACCTCAGCTTCCTTGTAGTCCTCGATGAAGCTGTTGTCGGTGCTGTCCTCCCACATCTGGGAAAGAATGGTGGTGTTGTGCTTTGCGCAGTCGATAACGTCGCCCAGCACTGCGCTTGCTGTAGGAAGCTTACCTGCGCCTCTGCCGTAGAACATTACCTTGTCAAAGCCGTCGCCGCATACCATGATGCCGTTGAATACGTCGTCAATGCTTGAAAGCAGGCAGTCGCCGCAAACAAATCTGGGAGCCACCATGGGGAGTATCCTGCCGTCGTCAAGCTTCTTTACGGAGCCGATGAGCTTTACAGCGCCGCCCCAGCTCTGAGCATATGCAACGTCCTCGAGAGTAAGCTCTGTGATGCCCTCGCAGTGTACCCAGTCGGGATAAACGTGCTTGCCGAAAGCGAGAGAGGAGAGAATGCAGATCTTTCTGCAGGCGTCAGCGCCCTCAACATCGGCAGCAGGGTTCTTCTCGGCGTAGCCCAGTCTCTGAGCCATTGCCAGAGCATTCTCAAAGGACATCTTCTCGGTTATCATCTTTGTAAGGATAAAGTTTGTGGTGCCGTTGAGGATACCTGCTATCTCGGTTATCTCATTTGCCGCAAGGCAGCTTCTGAGGGGTCTGATAATGGGAATAGCGCCGCCTGTGGAAGCCTCGAACATAAAGTTGCAGTTGTGATCCTTTGCAGCCTTGAGCAGCTCAGCGCCCTTCTTTGCCACCAGCTCCTTGTTGGAGGTGCATACGCTCTTGCCCTTGTTGAGGCAGGCGAGAACAAAGTCATAAGCGGGGTGAACGCCGCCCATTACCTCTGCAACAACGGTAACTTCGTCATCGTTCAGGATATCGTTGATATCCTTGGTGAACTTGTCGGAATAGGGAAGTCCGGGGAAATCCCTGATATCAAGAATGTACTTGAGGTCAAGATCAATGTTGGATTTCTTGTTGATCTGCTCCTTGTTTTTCAGGAAAAGCTCAACTGTGCCCGAGCCAACAACGCCGTGTCCGAGAACTGCAAATTTAGCCATAATATAAACTCCTTAAAAATATTGTACTGTAGTTATGATGGAAGAATTTTATTCTTCACAGAAGAGGTCATTCTTCACAGAAGAGGTCATTCTTCACGGAAGAGGTTACTCTTCACGGAAGAGGTCACTCTTCCGATATGAGCCTTGCCTCCACAACGCCCTCAACGCCCAGAACAGCTCTGCGCAGCGAGGGACCGTCCATAGGGCCGCCCGAAAGCTTGACTGTTACCGTGACCGCAGCCGCACCGTCAATAGGCACGCTCTGGTTCAGCGTCAGCACATTGGCGCTGCACTTGTGAAGACAGGCAAGCACCGATGAAAGCACGCCGGGCATATCACGCAGCACTGCGTAAAGGGAGATTATCCTGCCCGTCAGCTTTTCCTCGTAGGTGTAAACGCTGTCACGGTATTTATAAAAAGCGCTTCTGGAAATATCAGCCCTTTTGCAGGCGGAAGCGGAGCTTTTCTCCTCCCCGCAGGCAAGCAGGCGCTTGACTTCCATTACTTTAAGAAACACTTCGGGAAGCACGTCGCAGCTGACAACTGCATATTTAGCATCGCTCCCCGCAGCGGGAAGTGTCGATCCGGTTGATTTTTCAACTGTCATACCAATCAGCTCCATATATGTTATATGATGTACATAGCAAAGTCCGTGTTGGAAATACAAATGTACTCGACGTAACTACAATGATAACATTTTTTCCTTCCTTTGTCAAGTAAAATTTTAACCATTATTCCCACCGTACCCATACGCATATTTTGGAGGTATTGCCCACGCATGGGGGCTTCCCGCCGCATATTTTTACAATTTACGCAGAGTATAACCGCTTTTCAACAGCTTTCAACACTCTTTTTATATAAAAGACTGCTGATAACAGGACTTTTCAACGGAGTTTTCAACAATACTTTGAAAACTCCGTTGAAATAGTCCTTATCTGCCATTACGTTCTGTATATTCTCCCTGCATCGGAACATAATAACATTAATAATACTAATTTTCAATCAACCTACAGACAAATCCTCGGCTGAAATAAGCCCATTCTTCGTCAAGCTCCCTTGCCGGGCGGCAAGCCCGCCTGCGATCGCTTTCCCAGACCGGTCTTATTTCATCTGTCGGCTTTGCCTATAGAGCGATTGAAGATTAGTATAATACGTAAATTTAAGGAGCAGTAAATATGATAAAGGGCGTAAACAAGCGGATACTTGAAGTGAATTTCCCCGAAAGCGAGTATTTTGAAAAAGCCGTGGTCTTTCTGCGTACGGACAAGCTCCCCGGCGGCGTCGGCATGGAAGCGGAAATGAAAATGGCAGAGCTGGAGCGTGAGATATCCGACCCCGCATTTATGTACAGCACCAAAAAGCCCGCAAAAAAAGCGGCGCATATCATCGGTCTGCTGTTCAGACTTTCGGTGATAATATGCGCCGCCGCAGTTATTGTAATGTGTTTGTATCAATAATATTCCACAACGTCGGAAATTTCATCTCCCTTGTAGATAACACGGGGGATACGCTTGGAAATGCCGCAGATGACCTCGTATCCGATAGTGCCGTACATTCCTGCCAGATCGTCCGCCGTGATGGTCTCGTTTCCGTCAGTGCCAATGAGAGTAACGGTCGTGCCTTCCTTTACATCGGGAATGCCGGTAACGTCAGCCATCAGCTGGTCCATGCACACACGTCCGATAATGGGAGCCTTTCTGCCGTTGATGATAACGTGCGCCTTGCCCGAAAGGTTGCGTGCATAGCCGTCCGCATAGCCTATGGGAATGGTTGCGGCGGTGATGTCATGGTCGGCACGGAATATTCTGCCGTAGCTTACATAGCTGCCCGCTTTGAGCTGCTTTACATATGATACAGCCGCCTTTAAGTCCATAACGGGCTTCAGCTCACAGGGCATATCAAGGCTTACGTCAGGCTTCAGACCATAGAGCATGATGCCGTAGCGCACAAGAGTGCTGCGGCTGTCGTAATGGAAAGCGCCGCCTGCGCTGTTGAGACAATGGGTGTGACGGAGTTTTACGCCCTTTTCCTTTATGTATCCGCAGGTCTTGAAGAACAGCTCGGTCTGCATCTCGGTGTATTTTTCATCGTCCTCAGCGTAGCTGTCAGCGGAAGCATAGTGGGTGAATACGCCGTCAAGGATAACACCCTCAAGGCGGCTCACACGCTCAGCCTGCTCGGCAGCCCTGCGGCAGGAGTCATCGTCATAAACGCATACGCCGATTCTGCCCATGCCCGTGTCAATGGCAAGGTGGATCTTTACCTTAACGCCGCATTTAACAGCCTCTTCCGAAAGCTCACGGGCGTATTCCTCAGAAACCGCAGCCTGGATAATGTCATTTTCAGCCAGCTCGGCAGCATATTCCGCAGGAGTATGACCGAGAATGAGAATCTCGCTTCCGCTTCCGCAGCGGCGGACTTTTTCAGCCTCCTTGATGTTGGAGACAAGGAAAAATTTTGCTCCCAGACCCTCCAGAAAAGGCACGATGTTTTCGTCGTCATGACCGTAAGCGTTAGCCTTTACAACACAAGCGACCTGAGTGTGGGTCTCATCGGTGAGCTTTTTCAGCTCGGTGAAATTATCCTTCAGCCTGTCGAGATGTATTTCAGTCCAGGCTCTTTTCAGAAAAGTTTTCATTATATGTTATCTCCTTTAAAGATGAGAATATTTTTATAGTATTCGTTGGGAGCGGCTGATATGAATTGATAAGAAATCAACGGTGAGCCGCCGAAACGAAAGGTGCGTGCTTTTAATAGCACGGTTCTTTCTTTTTGTCTGTTGTCTTTTTGTCTCCCATTTTCTGTCTTTCCCTTGCCAATCCCTTTCTCATGTGATATAATAATTCCAATACATACGGAAAGGACAGCGCTATGGATATTATCAGAGAAAAAACAGCCTGCTTTACAGGTCACCGCCCCGAAAAACTCCCCGGAGGAAGCTCCGATTCACCCGAAGCAAAGGTCATAAAAAGTATGCTCTATACTGAAATAACCGCTGCCGTGAATGACGGCTATGATACTTTTATCACCGGTATGCAGCGTGGCATTGACCTCTGGGCAGGGGAGATAGTCCTTTCCCTTGCGGCGGATATGCCACTCAGACTGATAGCCGCCCTGCCATATCGTGACATTGGCAGCAGCTTCAAGGGTGCGGATAAATGGGCTTTCGGCAGGATAATCTCAGCCGCTTCCGAGACCGTGGTCATTTCCGAGGAATACACCAGAGCATGTATGCAGCAGCGAAACCGCTTTATGGTGGATAACTCCTCCCGCCTTATCGCCGTTATCGCAAATGAAAAAAGCGGCACGGGGCAGACTCTGCGCTATGCCGTGAATCAGGGGATAGATGTTCGCCGCATAGACATAAACACCCTTTTCCCCGATAAGGATCAGTTGAGCTTGTTCTGATGAAAACGCCAGCACGTACTATTATAAATCATTGCCGCAGATTTTTCAAGCCCTGCGGCAATATTTTTAGGTTAATTTAATTACATTTCACACCTGCTGCTGCAAATTGCCCCGCCCCTCTTGAAAAGTAAAAGAAAAGATGATATAATGATTACACAAAAATATGAAAGGGTCGTGATTTATGGACTTGCTGTATGAGCTTAAAAGCTCCCTGCTCACAATTCTTCCCCCGTCGTTCTGGGATATTATAGATATCGCTGTTCTGTCTTACCTTATCTACAAGGTGATACAGTTCATGAAGGAGACCCGTGCAGGCGGTCTGGCAAAGGGTATCATCGTGCTGGTGCTCTGCTATATGCTGGCAAGGATAATGCAGATGAAAGCGCTGACCTTTATCCTCGACAAGACCTTTGATGTGGGACTTCTGGCGATAATCATAATCTTCCAGCCGGAGCTGCGGCGTTCCCTTGAAAAGGTGGGCCATTCCAAGCTGTCAAAGCTTCCTGTTTTCAGCAATAGCGCCTCCGAGGGCGAGCTTGCCTCAAAATGGGCATATGCCATTGACGTTATCTGCGAATCCTGCGAAGACCTTTCAGCCTCCACCACAGGTGCGCTCATCGTTATCGAGCGTGAGACAAAGCTTGGCGAGCAGATAAACACGGGTACTATCCTGAACGCCGTTCCCAGTAAAGAGCTTTTCGGAAATATCTTCTTCAAGAACACCCCTCTCCATGACGGAGCGGTCATCATGCGTGACGGCATTATCCTTGCCGCCGCCTGCTTCCTGCCCAAGCCCGAAAAGGAGGAGCTTATCAACAAGGCTCTCGGCTCCCGTCACAGAGCTGCCATAGGCATGAGCGAGAACTCGGACGCTATCATCATTGTGGTATCCGAGGAAACAGGAGCCATTTCCGTTGCGGAAAACGGCGAGCTTACCAGAGGATATTCCAAGGACACCCTTAAAAAGACTCTCCGTGCAAAGCTTCTTCCCGAAAAGACCCCCAAGGAAAAATCTCAGGACAAGCAGAGCAAGGAAGGCACAAAGTCCGAAAAGCTGGGACTTTTCAATAAAAACAAGAAAGGATAAGAGCTTATGCCTGATATTAACAAGATCATCGGAAAAGTTTCCGATTTTTTCAAAAAGCTTTTTGAAAAGGACAGCTCCCAGAAGATCCTTTCTATCCTCTGCGCAGTGATAATATGGGCTGTTGTTTCAATAAGCGTTTACCCCACAATGGAGCGCTCCATTTACAACGTTCCCGTTACCATTTCCCTTGAAGATACCTACGCTCAGGCAAATCAGCTTGATGTTATTTCCATGACCCCTAAGACTGTAAATGTTACCATTTCGGGCAAAAGAGGTCAGATAGGCGACCTTAAGACCGAGGATCTCACCGCCGTGCTTGATGCTTCCAACGTTATGATGGCAAGGGAGTATAACCTTTCCATGAACATCGAGTGCAGCACAGGCAAGACCTTTGACGTGGTGAGCATCGAGCCTTCCACAATCAGCGTCACTTTCGACAAGATAGTTTCCAAGGAGTTCGAGATAACTCCCCAGCTGGAAAATGTAAAGATAGCCTCGGGCTATATGAGCGGCGACCCCATAGTAACTCCCTCCACAGTCACCGTCACAGGCCCTCTTGATATGGTAAGCTCCATTACCAAGGTATGCGCAAAGGTGGCTCCCGAGCAGGAGCTTAGCTCCACTTACGAGTTCACCACCAGCGACCTGGTGCTCTACAACAATAATGCGGTCATCTCCAATGACAATCAGCAGCTTACCTTTGATAAGTCCTCGTTTGCCATTCAGATACCCGTTTACGTCCGCCAGACATTGCCGCTGAACGTAAATATCATCAACGCTCCCGAGAATTTCGATATCGACTACTTCCGCAGTCAGCTGGTGTTCTCGGTCGATGAGCTGACCATTGCAGCTCCCAATGACAAGATAAAGGATCTGCCCGAGCTTAACATCGGCACCATAAATATGCGTGAGGTCGATGTGGGCAGCGTGTTCGAGTTCAAGGCGGAAAACTTCCTGCCCGAGGACTATGAGAACCTGACCCAGATAGACACCGTAACAGTCACCTGCCCCAGCGAGGGTATCTCCAAAAAGGCGATAGCCATTATGGGCAAGGATATCCAGTTCGTGAACAAGCCCGCACAGTTCGAGTTCGAGCCTGTAGCGTCGGGCATGACATTGTTCGTGGTGGGCGACTCCGACCAGATAGCCGCCATATCCAAGGAAGACCTTACCGCACAGATCGACCTTATCGACTTTGATATGCAGGAGGGCGACCACAAGATGTCGGTAGATTTCCTGATATCCTCCTATGACAAGGTTTGGCTCAACGGCGACGAGGGCGTAGCAACGCCGAAGATATACGTCACCGCAAAGCTTATATCGGACGAATAACTAAACCCCACCGCCCGTATTTCCGTTTGGAGATACGGGCGGTGGGGTTTTTATACATTACTTGCCGTCTCGTTGAGATATATTGCGAAAACACACTTATTTCTGCTTTTCGTCTGTCTCCTTAAAAATAGGATATTTTTCCTTGTCTGCATCTGTGATCTTGCGTATCACCTTGCAGGGAGTGCCGGCAGCTATCACGCCACCGGGGATATCCTTGTTGACAACACTGCCCGCACCAATGATGGTGTTGCTTCCTATGGTTACTCCGGGCAGTACCGATACGTTTGTGCCAAACCATACGCTGTCTCCCACGGTGATTGGCAAAGCTATTTCCAGTCTGCTGTCTCTCTGGGCGCTGTCTATTGCGTGTCCTGCTGTGGAAAATACACAGTTTGGAGCTATAAATACGTTGTCTCCGAAAGTTACCTTTGCGCCGTCAAGAATTGTAACATTGTGGTTTGTATAAAAGTTTTTGCCTATAGAGATGTTAAAGCCGTAATCACAGTAAAATGGTGCTGTAATGACAGGTGTTCCTTTTATGCTGCCAAGTATCTGTGACAGCAGCTCCTGCTGTCTTTCGGTGTCTGACGGTCTGCAGTTATTATATTCATAGCACAGATCTGCACAGCGTGTTCTTGACTCCACTATTTCCGTATCATAGTTTGCATCGTATAAATAACTTTTTGAAGTATAATCAAGCTTTGTGTCGGTGTTCTCTTGCTCAACCAGTTGATTGTATTCGAGATCAGTAACAATATCCACAAGTTTTTTACTGTGACTATTGAGAGCATGGTATTTTTTTATATGCTTGATTTCATCAGAATTTAAAGCTGTAGGTTTTTGGCTGTAATTCAATAGATAATCGGTAGTAACGCCATATAACTCTGATAGAGTTATTAGCATATTCACTCCAGGCTCTCTTACACCTGTTTCATAACTGCGATATGTAGAAAGCGGTATATCAAGCTTTTGGGCGACCTGCATTTGTGTCATACCGTGATTTTCTCTTAGCTCTTTGATTTTTAAAATTGGCATATGTATCACCCCTTTTGCTATATTATACATCGTATATGCACCCAAGTCAACACGTTTTGTGCTATTCTTAAATACTACATATTGCTACAAAATGTGTTGCATATTATTTTAAGTTTCCTCTAATTAAGCATATTTCTCTTTGTATTATGGTTTATCCTAAAAAATGGGCAACCCCATAAAAGGATTGCCCATTTGCATTTCAGTATGTTCCTGACATTACTTGTCAAGTGTTTTCATGGTGGGGAACAGCAGAACATCTCTTATAGCGCTGCTGTCAGTGAGAAGCATAACAAGTCTGTCGATACCGAAGCCGATGCCGCCTGTGGGAGGCATACCGATCTCCAGCGCACGGAGGAAATCCTCATCAATGCTGTTTGCTTCCTCGTCGCCCAGACGCTTCATCTCTTCCTGAGCCTCAAATCTCTGACGCTGGTCAACAGGGTCATTCAGCTCGGAATATGCGTTTGCCATCTCTCTGCCTGTGATGAACAGCTCGAAACGCTCGGTGTATTCGGGCTTGTCGGGCTTCTTCTTTGTAAGGGGAGAAATATCAACGGGGTGATCCATAATGAATGTGGGCTGAACAAGATGCTCCTCAACAAATTCATCAAAGAACAGGTTAAGGATATCGCCCTTCTTGTGCCTCTGCTCGTATTCGATATGGTGAGCATCAGCAGCCGCACGGGCTTCTTCGATAGTGTTAATAGCCTCAAAATCAACACCTGAATACTTCTTTACAGCCTCGACCATGGTAAGTCTTTCAAAGGGCTTGCCCAGGTCTATCTCAACGCCGCCGTATGTGATCTTTGTGGTGCCGCATACTTCAAGTGCGCAGTGACGGTAAAGGTTCTCGGCAAGGTCCATCATGCCGTGGTAATCGGTGTATGCCTGATAAAGCTCCATAAGAGTGAACTCGGGATTGTGCTTGGTGTCAACACCCTCGTTTCTGAAAACTCTGCCTATCTCGTAAACCCTGTCAAGACCGCCTACGATAAGACGCTTGAGGTACAGCTCCAGAGATATTCTCAGACGAACATCTTCATCAAGAGCATTGTAGTGTGTCTCGAAAGGTCTTGCGGAAGCTCCGCCTGCGTTTGCTACCAGCATGGGAGTTTCTACTTCGATAAAGCCCTGTGCGTCAAGATATCTTCTGATAGCAGCGATAATCTTTGAACGCTTTCTGAAAGTCTCGGCAACCTCGGGATTAACGATAAGGTCAACGTATCTCTGACGGTAACGGGTGTCCTGATCCTTGAGACCGTGCCACTTTTCGGGCAGGGGCAGCAGGGACTTGGAGAGGAGTGTTATCTTCTGAGCGTGAACGGTTATCTCGCCTGTTCTGGTCTTGAAAACAAAGCCCTCAACACCAACGATATCGCCCATGTCCCAGGTCTTGAACTCCTTGAACTGCTCCTCGCCGATGTCGTTCATGCGCACATATACCTGCATACGGTCGGTGCTGTCACGAACGTCGATGAAGTTAGCCTTGCCCATGTTTCTCCAGGTCATGATACGGCCTGCGATCTTAACATTGATGCGGTTCTCGTCAAGAGCAGCCTTGAGAGCATCTGCATCGTCGCCGCACTGAGCGGTGAGCTTTGCTTCAAGCTCGGAATACTGCTTTCTTATCTCCGCATTCTTTATATTGTAGTCAAAGCTTGTTATCTCAAAGGGGTTTTTGCCCTCAGCCTTGAGCTTTTCAAGCTTTTCCATTCTTATTCTCTTTAATTCGTGTACCTCTTCCTCGGTCTGTTCAGGCTCCTCGGGAGAAGTGTTTTCCTTGAGCTGTTCCTCTGCCATTATTCACATTCCTTTGCAATAATATTACTTGCTGATCTCCAGAACTTCCATTCTGATAACGCCGATGGGAGCCTCTACCTCCAGGATATCGCCCACCTTTTTCTTGAGAGCCGCAATGCCGATAGGAGCGTCCTCGGAGATCTTGTTGTTCTCGGGGTCAGCCTCGGTGGAACCGACTATCTGAAGCTCCATTACCTCGTCCAGCTCCAGATCCTTGAGCTTAACATAAGAACCAACGCCGATCTCATCGGTGGAAAGGTCGGAATCACTTACGACCTCAGCGTTGTTGATCTTCATTTCAACGTCAACGATCTCAGCTTCCAGAATAGCCTGCTCGTTCTTTGCTTCATCGTACTCAGCGTTCTCGGAAAGGTCTCCGAAGGAACGTGCTTCCTTCAGCTTCTGAGCGACCTCTGCACGGCGTACATTCTTTAAATATTCAAGCTGTTTTTCCAGATCCTTGAGACCTTCGGCGGACATTCTAATCTTCTTGACTGCCATTTATATGACCATCCTTTCAATCGTACATATATATACAGATATAATTTCCTGAGTATATATTATATAATAAATTCGCCGCTGTGTCAAGGGATAAAAAATCAAAAAACACGGTATTTTCATTGCGTAAATGGCATGAACTGTTGAAACTCCCGCCGCCGTGTGCTATAATAGGGTAAATACCTTTAAGGAAGTGTGCATATGAGCGTAAGATTTCACCTGCCCAATTTTGTTGACAGATTCAACGGCAGCATGAATATGACCCTTATTTCAATGATAAAGCGTATGCCCCGGATGTTTTACGACGGCGTGGAGATAGCGAGCGTTTTCGACTGCTTTCCCATGATATGGAACGGCGGACGCATCATGGCAGGATATATGGATATGCAAACCGTGGATAAGCTTGTCCCCCAGTATCTCGGCAGATTCAATTCTCTGGGAGTGCCCTGCCGCCTGACGCTTACAAACCCTCTCCTTACCCGTGAGCATCTGAATGACCCTGTTTGCAACCGTGTGCTGGATATCGCCGACAACGGCATGAACGAGGCAATAGTCTTTTCGCCCCTGCTGGAGGAGCATATCAGGAAGCGTCACCCAAATATGAAGATAATCTCCTCCACCTGCAAGCAGATAAGAGATCTGCCAACGTTGGAAAGCGAGCTTGAAAAAGACTACAGCCTTGTGGTGCTGGACTATAACTATAACAATGACTTTGATACGCTTGCGAAAATACCACATAAGGATAAGTGCGAGATACTTGTGAACGCAGTCTGCACACCCAACTGTCAGAGAAGAGGGGAGCATTACCGCTATATAGGCAAATATCAGCTGGAGCACTGCGATCCTGCGGAGCTGGCGAAGATACAGGCGGGAACTGCAAAGATAGAGGAGTGGCAGTGTCCGCATATGAAAAACAACGCATTTATCCGCAGAAATTCGCCGCTTCATGTGTCACCCCAGGCGATATATACCAAATATGTGCCAATGGGATATAATAATTTCAAACTGGAGGGCAGGGGAAACATCTTCCCCGATCTGGCGGAGCAGTATGTTTATTATATGGCAAAGCCTGAGTATAGGGATATTGTGAGATATAATCTGTTATGTGCGGCAGCAGCTGCCGCAGGATCGGGCAGAATGGGATAAGATAGCTAAAGACAAAGTAGAAGATAAAAAAGTCAGCACAAATGAGAGCAAGGTAAAGGGTTTAGGTCAAGCCTTTTTCCCGAAAGGCTTGCGGGGGTCAAGGGGGCAGAGCCTCCTTGGCGCCCTTGCCGCAGTGGTAAACTACGTTTACCTACGAAATCCGTTTGCTGACGGCATAAATGACTGACCTGATAGCCGACAAATAAAAAAATCCTAAAGCCGCCTGCACTGGAAATTCAAAGTCAGGCAAAGTAAAAAGTTTATCTCAAACAAGCCAAAATTTTTTTCATGCAGGCGGCTTGAAACTGAGAGCAATTTCGCAGAAATTGCGTTTCAGTTTCCGCCGTAAGGCGCAGGTACGGTCAAACTAACGTATCAATTTAATATGTCCGTACCATGCAAAGGAGACACCACCAGGTGGAAGGGGAAACTAAAGCAAGGGCAAAAAACGGCGTTCCCCTTCCCCCTGATGGTTTCTCCTTTGCAAACCTCTTCCTTGAACCCCTATTCCCTACCGTTTTTTATCCCCCTACATTTTGCTTGCCGCCGGAGACCGAACCCCATTCATCTGTTTGTACCTTTTTCTATAGCTATGTTTTCAGGCTGGGGCTTCAATCCATTCTCCATTCTTTTATTTGCTGTTCTTTGGTTAACTTGAGAGCTATTTTACAAGAATGTCCTTTGCCATTATGTTATCGGTTTTACGGGTGATATCGAGTATCTGCTGTTTGTTTTGTTTGGCTCTGGGGTGTTCTATCCGCACCCGTTTTTTATAGCTATATTTACGGATTTTATTTCGATCAGTCCTTGTATTTGCTGTTATTTGGCTAATTTAACAGCAAATTTATAAGTATGTGCATCAAATCGTGCTATTGCCTATTCATCCTGCTTTTGCAATGATTTCCCCCACAACGTTAAGGTTTCAAAATAGTTGTTGACAGGGGATTGGTTTTGCGGTATAATGTATTATAAGTGCAAATTGTACGGCCCTGTCTGTCCCTGCATCGGCAGGGGAACATCCGTGTAAAAATAAATTTTTAAGGTGGAATAAAACGAATGGGAATTTTAGACGGACTTTTCGGAAACTACAGTAAAAGAGAACTGAAAAAGATCGACCCTATCAAGCAGAAGGTGCTTGATCTGGACGAAGAATACGGCAAGCTCACCGAGGCTGAGCTGAAAGCCAAGACACCTGAGTTCAAGAAAAGACTTGAAGACGGCGAAACTCTTGACGATATCCTCCCCGAGGCTCTTGCGACCGTAAGAGAGGGCGCATGGAGAGTTCTGGGCAAAAAGCCCTTCCCCGTGCAGATAATCGGTGCCATCGTTCTTCATCAGGGCAGAATTGCCGAGATGAGAACAGGTGAAGGTAAAACCCTCGTTGCCTGCTGCGCATCTTACCTCAACGCCCTTACAGGCAACGGCGTTCACGTCGTTACCGTTAACGACTACCTTGCAAAGTCCCAGTCCGAGGAAATGGGCAAGGTTTACAGATACTTAGGTCTTACTATCGGCTGTATCCTCCACGACATGAACAACGACCAGCGCCGTGAGGCTTACAACTGCGATATTACTTACGGAACCAACAATGAGTTTGGTTTCGACTACCTCCGTGACAACATGGTGATCTACAAGAACGAAAAGGTTCAGAGAGAATTCAACTTTGCTATCGTCGATGAGGTCGATTCTATCCTTATTGATGAAGCGAGAACTCCTCTTATCATTTCGGGCAGAGGCGACAAGTCCACCGAGATGTACACCATGGCAGACAAGTTTGCCAAGACCCTGAAGCCCTTTGTTGTTGCCGAAATGGACACAAAGACCGATCAGGAAGAGATCGCAGAGGACTGCGACTACATCATCGACGAAAAGGCAAAGACAGCCACTATCACCCGTCAGGGCGTTAAGAAGGCTGAGAAATACTTCAATATCGTGAACCTGTACGACGCTGAGAACTCCACACTTCTTCACCATATCAACCAGGCTATCAAGGCAAACGGCGTTATGAAGAAGGATATCGACTACGTTGTAAACGAGGGCGAGATCGTTATCGTTGACGAGTTCACAGGCCGTCTTATGATGGGCCGCCGCTATAATGACGGTCTCCACCAGGCTATCGAGGCAAAGGAAGGCGTAAAGGTAAATCACGAGTCCAAGACCCTTGCTTCCATCACATTCCAGAACTTCTTCCGTCTCTATCACAAGCTGTCCGGTATGACAGGTACAGCTATGACCGAGGAGGACGAGTTCAGGGAGATCTACAAGCTGGACGTTATCGAGATCCCCACAAACCGTCCCGTTCAGCGTATCGACCACCCCGATGTTGTTTATAAGACCGAGGCTGCAAAGTTCAGAGCAGCTATCGAGCAGATAAAGGAGTGCCACGCCAAGGGTCAGCCCGTTCTGGTGGGTACTATCTCCATCGAAAAGTCCGAGATACTTTCCAAGATGCTTTCCAAGGAGGGCATCAAGCACAATGTCCTCAACGCAAAGCAGCACGCAAAGGAAGCGGAGATCGTTGCACAGGCAGGTCAGCTGGGCGCAGTTACCATTGCGACCAACATGGCAGGCCGTGGTACCGATATCCTGCTTGGCGGTAACGCCGAGTTCCTTGCAAAGGCTGATATGAAGCGCATGGGCTACGAGGACGAGATCATCAGTGAGGCTATCAGCTACGCAGATACCGATGACGAGGCTATCCTCAGCGCCCGTGAGGAATACAAGAAGCTTTACGCAAAGCACGCCGACGAGATCAAGGGCAAGGCTGACGAGGTAAGAAAAGCAGGCGGTCTGTTTATCCTCGGCACCGAGCGCCACGAGTCCAGACGTATCGACAACCAGCTGAGAGGCCGTGCAGGCCGTCAGGGAGACGAGGGCGAGAGCCGCTTCTTCCTCTCACTGGAGGACGACCTTATGAGACTGTTCGGCGGCGACCGTCTCCAGATGATGATGAATAACATGAACGTGGACGAGGATATGCCTATCGAGTCCAAGATGCTCTCCAAGGTCATCGAATCCTCCCAGAAGAAGGTGGAGGGCAGAAACTTTGCTATCAGAAAGAACGTCCTCAACTACGACGACGTTATGTCCACACAGAGAGCTATCATCTACGAGCAGAGAGCAAAGGTTCTCAACGGCGAGGATATCCACGAGTATATCCTTAAGATGATTAAGGATTGGGTCGTTGACGGCGTAAATCTTTACATCATCGACGGCTCCGTTCACGATGAGTGGAACCTTTCCGGTCTGAAGGCTCATTTTGCAGGCCTGCTCACCACTCCCGATGATTTCAAATACACTCCCGAAGAGCTTGGCAAGATAACCAAGGACGATATTATCCAGCTCCTTACCGACAGAGCGCTTGCATACTATGACAAGCGTGAAAAGGAAATGGGCAGCGATATGCTCAGAGAGCTTGAGAGAGTTATCCTCCTCAAGGTGGTTGACCTTAAGTGGATGGCTCATATCGACGATATGGAAGAGCTGAGAAGAGGTATCGGTCTGCGTGCATTTGCTCAGAAGAACCCCGTTGTCGAGTACCGTTACGAGGGCTTTGAGATGTTCGACGCAATGATCGAGTCTATCCGTGAGGATACCGTAAGACTGCTCTTTACTATCCAGATAAAGAACAACGAGGAGCCTCAGAGAGAAAGAGTTGCTCAGCCTATGGAGACCCAGGGCGACGGCAGCTATCAGAGCGAACCCCGCCGTGTAAAGAAGGTCGGCAGAAACGATCCCTGCCCATGCGGAAGCGGCAAGAAGTACAAGAACTGCTGCGGCAGAGACTTAAAGTAAAAACTGTGTTCTCCGAAAATATGCTCTGCGTGTTTTCGGAGAAGCTGTTTATATGTCAGGAGGAGAAATAAAATGCTTATAAACGAAGTAAAAAATGAGCTTGAAAACCATATAATCCCTTTCTGGGACGCTCTCAGAGACGATGAGTTCGGCGGCTTTTACGGTCAGATGGACAACGACCTTAACCTTGATAAAAAGGGCGGCAAGGGCGTTATCCTCAATTCCAGAATACTCTGGTTCTATTCCTCTGTTTACCGCACCATCGGCGGCGAAAAGAACCTTGACAACGCAAAGCACGCATATGAGTTCCTGAAAAACCACTGCGTTGACCGTGAGAACGGCGGCGTTTACTGGATGATGAACTACGACGGCACAGTTATGGACAGCATGAAGCACACCTACAATCAGGCTTTTGCTATCTATGCCCTTTCCACATACTACCTTGCCTGCAAGGATAAGGAAGCTCTCGACCTTGCTTTTGAGCTTTTTAACACAGTTGAGGAAAAGTGCACCGATGATGTGGCTTATATGGAAGCTTTCGACAAGAACTGGAAGCTTATCGAAAACGACGCTCTCAGCGAAAACGGACTTATGGCAGACAAGACCATGAACACCGTTCTCCACCTTATCGAGGGCTACACCGTTCTGCTCCAGGCAAGCGGAGACGAGAGAGTAAAGGCAAGACTTAAATTTCTCCTCGATATCACCGAGAACAAGATATTTGACAGCGAGAACAACAAGCTGCTGGTATTCTTTGACCGTGAGCTGAACGTTATCGGCGATATCCATTCCTACGGCCATGATATCGAAGCAACATGGCTCCTTGACCGTGCCTGCGACGTAATGGGCGACAAGGACTACATTGAGAAGTGGAAGAACATCAACCTTAGAATTTCCAACAACATTTACAATATCGCATACGAGAACGGCTCCCTCAACAACGAGAGAGACAAGACCGAGATAGACAAGAAGCGTGTATGGTGGGTTCAGGCAGAGACTGTTGTGGGCTTCATCAACGCATATCAGCACGGCGGCGACAAGAAGTTCCTTGAAGCTGCGGGCAAGGTATGGGAATGGATAAGAGATGTCCAGATAGACAAGCGCAAGGGCAGCGAATGGTGGGCAGAAGTTGATTACAACGGCAAGCCCATGCTCAAATTCACCATGGTAAACGAGTGGAAGTGCCCTTATCACAACGGCAGAATGTGCATGGAAGTTATGACCAGAGGCATTGATGTCTGATAAATGATCAAATCCGAAAGCTGTCATGGGTCACATGGCAGCTTTTCTTTGTCTCCTTGTCGGCAAATTTATAAAATAACTATTGAATTAAGGAAAAATATGTGCTATAATTTAAAAAATGTTTACTCATGAAGGGAGGTCGGCTTTGATGGAGACAAGCACCGCTGAAGCTATCGTTTCGGAAGCTCTTGCAGATGATACTGCGGCAGAGACCACCGTTGTCGAGACTACGGCTGCTGATACGACAGCTTCGGGTTCAGCTATGCCGCTGGGGTCTGCGCTTATAACCGGCATTATCGCCATGGTGCTCATATATCTGCTCACCACATTTCTCCCCAAGATGGCTGCCGCCGTTGATAAGGCGTGGGACAGCATCTCAGGCAAGAAAAAGAAAAATATCCCCGATGACAAGGCCGAGCCGAGTCCCGCAAGGGTGGAGGATAATTATAAAGTCTATGACATTTACGAGGGCGAAATGAACCTCGACGATTATAAAGATGATGAAAAGGAGAATCCAAATGGCAAAGGATAACAAGAAAATGGTCGATGCGATAACCTCAATGGACGAGGATTTCGCAAAGTGGTACACCGATATATGCAAAAAGGCTGAGCTGGTAGAATACACAAGCGTAAAGGGCTGCATGGTGATCCGCCCCTACGCATATGCTATCTGGGAAAATATCCAGCATATCCTTGACGGTATGTTCAAGGCAACAGGTCATGAAAATGTTTGCATGCCTATGTTCATTCCCGAGAGCCTGCTCCAGAAGGAGAAAGACCACGTTGAGGGCTTTGCTCCCGAGGTTGCATGGGTAACAATGGGCGGCAACGAGAAGCTGGAGGACAGACTTTGCGTCCGCCCCACTTCCGAGACACTTTTCTGCGAGCATTACGCAAACATCGTTCATTCCTACCGTGACCTGCCCAAGCTCTACAACCAGTGGGTAAGCGTTGTAAGATGGGAAAAGACCACCCGCCCTTTCCTCCGTTCAAGAGAGTTCCTCTGGCAGGAGGGTCATACCATTCACGCAACAGCTGAGGAGGCTATCGAAGAGACCGAGCGTATGCTGAACGTATATGCTCAGTTCTGCGAGGAGTACCTTGCAATGCCCGTTGTAAAGGGAAGAAAGACCGAGAGCGATAAGTTTGCAGGCGCTGTTGCAACCTACGCAATAGAGGCTCTTATGCACGACGGCAAGGCTCTCCAGGCAGGAACCTCCCACTATTTCGGTGACGGTTTTGCAAAGGCATTCGATATCATGTTCACCGACAAGGACAATAAGAAGGTATATCCTCACCAGACTTCTTGGGGCGTGACCACCCGTCTTATCGGCGCAGTTATCATGACCCACGGCGACAACGACGGACTTGTTCTTCCTCCCGCAGTAGCACCCATTCAGGCAGTTATCGTTCCTATCCAGCAGTTCAAGGAGGGCGTTCTCGACAAGGCTAACGAGGTGGCAGATATCCTTAAGGCAGCAGGCATCAGAGTAAAGGTCGATGACAGCGACAACTCTCCCGGCTGGAAGTTTGCTCAGTACGAGATGAAGGGTGTTCCTCTCAGAATTGAGATAGGCCCCAAGGATATCGAGCAGAACCAGTGCGTAATAGTAACACGTCACAACCGTGAGAAGAGCTTTGTATCTCTGGACGGCATTGCAGATACCGTTAAGACCAAGCTTACCGAGGTACATGACGGACTTTACAAGGCAGCACTCGAGAACCGTGAGAGACGCACCTATTCCTGCGTGACCATGGACGAGATAACCGAAGCGCTTGAAAAGAACGGCGACGGCTTTATCAAGGCTATGTGGTGCGGCGACGAGGCTTGTGAGGATAAGGTAAAGGAAGTTACAGGTGTAGGTTCCAGATGTATCCCCTTTGAGCAGGAGAATCTTTCCGACAAGTGTGTATGCTGCGGCAAACCTGCAAAGTGCATGGTTTACTGGGGCAAGGCATATTGATCTTTTAATAAAAATATTAATGAGCTGTTGCACAGGTTGCAGCAGCTCCTTTTGTTATGGGGTGATTCGGAAAAATGAAAAATCCGCCCCTCATAGAGAGACGGATAATTTTTTATGCCTTAGGCTTTGCAGGTGCTTCCTCAACAGCCTTTACAGCCTCGGAAAGCCACTTGTCTTCAACTGCCTCAATATTTCCGCTGTCGCAGCTCTGCGCTATGGCAGGGTCAACAGGCAGACTGCCCAGCACCTTCAGACCATATTCCGCAGCAGCTTCCGCAGTGTGGCTCTCGCCGTACAGATTGATCTTCTTTCCGCAGTCGGGACATTCAACATAGCTCATGTTCTCTACAATGCCCAGAATGGGAATGTTCATGAGGTGTGCCATGCCCACAGCCTTGCCCACGATCATCTTTACCAGATCCTGAGGAGATGTTACTATGATAACGCCGTCAACAGGAATGGACTGGAAAACTGTCAGAGGAACATCACCTGTTCCCGGAGGCATATCAACGAACATATAGTCAACATCGTTCCAGATTACCTCGTTCCAGAACTGCTTTACAACACCTGCAATAACAGGGCCTCTCCAGATAACAGGATCGGAGGGGTTTTCCAGCAGCAGGTTGATGCTCATTACATCAACGCCGCCCTTGCTGCGTACAGGGATAAGTCCCTTGTCGGTACCTGTAGCCCTCTCGGTAATGCCGAACATCTTGGGGATAGAGGGGCCTGTGATATCAGCGTCCAGCACGGCGGTGTGCAGACCCTTCTTTGCAAAAGCGGAAGCCATAAGACCTGTTACCAGCGACTTTCCAACGCCGCCCTTTCCGCTTACGATGCCTATTACCTTTTTAACGCTGCTGCCCTCGCCCAGCTTTTCGATAAAGCTCTGGGGAGATTTTCTCTCGGCACATTCCGAGCCGCAGGAGGAGCAGTTATGCGTACATTCGCTCATTTGAAACATCCTTTCCCATACATATAAATCAAGACCGTTTTAGTCTTGTTTGTACTTATATATTATATGCCTTTTTTTTGCAAAAGTCAAATGGTATGTTTATCAGTATTTCAGCTCACTTCCCCCGATAAACTCACGTATCATCGAAGCAGACGGCACATATTTGGGGTCAATGGCGTTCAGCTCACCCAGAAACTGTAAGATCTGAGCGCAGCAGGGGAAATCAGCCAGCTCGCCATGCGCCTGAGCAAGAATATTGTCATACAGAAAATTTTTATAGACCGATGCTTCATATGCCATAAATGTGTCAATGTCATAATCCGAACGCTTTTTGTAGGGCGTGATGTACAGCTTTTCGCCACGGGAAACGCTGCCGAACATACGGAATATATCCGCATAGCTTCGCTTTCTGAAAAGACTGTCACGGCAGAGCCGCCTCATAAGACGGATCTGCGCAGGGTGCATAAGGCTGTCGTCAGCCGCTTTAAGATAGGTGCGGACAGATATATACATATGCAGCGCAAAGCCCTCGTCATTGCCCGTAACATCTGGGTTAAGGGCGTGAATACCCTCGATTATGATTATCTCCCCATGCTTTCTCAAAAACGGAACAGGCTCTCTTCTTGACTGAGCCGCAAAATTAAAGCGGGGCATTTCAAATTCCTCGCAGGCGGCTATTTTTTTCAGATGCTCCGTAAAAAGCGGGATATCCAGCCTCATCGGCGATTCAAGGTCAATGTTCCCCTCCTCGTCACGGGGAAGCTCATGCCTGTTTTCATCGGATATGGGCAGAAAATAGTTATCCATGGAAAGGGTGTGGGCAGTCCTGCCAAGCTCCCTGAGACGGGCTTCTATGCGCAGTGCCGCTGTGGTCTTGCCCGAGCCTGAGGGGCCGGAGAGCAGAACAACGGGCTTTCCCGATGAGAGTATCATCTCAGCCGCCTCGTTTATATATGCGCTGTAATTGTCCTCAGCCAGCTCGATTATCTTTTCGGGACATTTAGCCTCCCTGTTGACAGACGAGACCCGTGCAAATTTTTCCATGACATATTTCCTTTCTGACGGATTATCAAGGTTTTATGATGTCCCCGTTGCTAAGCACTGCCTCGGATCTGCTTACAGATTCGTTGAAAAGCGCCGCACCCAGCTTTCGTGAAAGCTTCTTGCGTGCTTCCGAGTATCTCGGAGGATCATCAAGGCTGCATCTTCCGCTGCCAAGACCGCATATGCTTCCGCCCTTGATAAGGCGGGCCGCATACCTTATGCCTGCGGTGCTGAAAACGGAGTCGCAGTTTATCTGCCCCGAAGCGGAGGAGAAAAGCTCCGCCAGGGCTTCTTCATCGGCATAAGCCGCATATTTTTCAATGTGTGCAAGCAGCGGACGAACTCTTCCGCCGCATGCAAGCTTTTTGAAGCTGCCGATAAGCTCCTCCGTAGCGGGAACGGAGGGCAGCTCCACCAGCATATAATTTGTGTCGCTTATGCAAAGGCTCTCCAACTCAGGCTCATCAGCCATATTGTCGGTAAAGCTTACCAGCGCCCCCATTACAAGCTGGGGAACGTGGCTCATTCTGTTCTGAGAAAGATAAGCGCTGAACTTTGCCATAGCTTCCCCACGCCTTGTAATAAAGTGGGGGACAGATTCATCATATCTGTTAAAGCGAGGTGCGGCGACAACGTGAGTTACGCCCTGCTCGCCGAGTTTTACAAGTATCTGAGCCGCTTCAGAGCAGCTTTCGGGGCCGCAGCCCATATCGGGCAGGATCTGCGCATTCAGATCAACGATCATTTTCGGTGGGTTATACATTCCGAAAAGCTCCTTTCAGTTCGGCTTTTTCGGCTGAACTTTTATATTAAGCAGCGATATCCGCTGACTACTTTCCATAGTAATTATAACCCAATTTTTTGACACATTTTTGCTTTGTCGCTTAATGTTCTGTAAATTTATTGATTTGTTATGACAATAAATTTTAAAATATTTTTATGCTGTTCATTTATTGTCTTTGTGATAACTCTTCGATTTCATCTGGCTTTTCCAAGAATAAGGTAGCCGTTTGAAACGGTGTGCTTGTTGCCGAAGCGCACAGTACAGCCGCTTTCATCGGAAAGTCCCGCCGCCAGATAAGCTCCCTCGGGTATTTTGTCTGCATCTGTTGTAAAGGTATAGACCTTTGTTTTGCCTGCCTCAAAGCTGCCGCTTTTGATCAAAAAGCTTTTGCCGCATATCTTACGTGCATTCCTGCCCTTTTTATCCGTGGCCGCAATTTTCAGCCGCATATCGAAATGCTGGGTATCAAGCCCCTCGTTTTTTATTTTTAGCGTGATAACAGCCTTACCGTTATCATATGCCACAGAAGCGCTTTTTACAACAAAATTGTAGCCCAGTTCGTTCTGGAGCATGGTTACAGCGGTTGTCCTTTCCTTGTACATTTCGTATCCGTCATATACTCCGCCCGCAAGAGCCATGTATGTAAGATGACCGCCCTTTACCGCCTTTGTGAGCTTGCTGTCAGTCCATTTGCCGTTGTCACGCATATATGTGTAGCCGTTGCTGGTCTCGCCTATGGTGGGAAGCTTTGCTTCATATGCTGGAGCAAGATATTTTTCGCAGCCCTCTATGCCAACAAGTCCGTCACGTCTCAGTGTCATACCCAGCGAAACGGCGTATTTTGCGGTCTCGCTGTAACGTTCATCGTTGACATTCAGCGCAAGCAAAGTGTGGTCAAATGCGTCTGCCCATATTTTGATGTACTGCTCCTGCACATCGACCGAGGGCATCTCGCTTCCCTCAAGCCCATAGGTGTGCCATTCGCCCCAGTTGCCAAGGCTGCGTATGTCGATGAACTCAATGCGATGATCGCCGTCATATTTCTCAGCCACCGCCTGCGCCAGACGCTCCACTGCCGAGATGTATATTTTGTCCGACCACACAGGCACACGCTGAACGCCTTCCTCACTGTAGAAGCTTGATGTCTTTGCAATGACATATTTGCAGCCCTCGTCATAAACATATTGTGGCACATATCCGTCTTTGCAGTCAGCGCCCGAGTCGCAGGGGATAATGCCAAAAGCAAAGGTCTTGCCGTTTTCGGCGCAAAATTCAGCCATTTTTTCCACCTTTGACCAGTCATACACACCCTTTGATGTCTCGATATCGCTCCACGGGAATCGGGTATAAACAACGTTTGTAAATTTCCATGTGGGATTGCTTTTTATGCCTATCTCAGGGCCTGTGATGTCCCAGTCGGAATACACATACTGCACCCAGCCCTTGTGGGGATTTGCCACAGGAGCGGTCTCTTTCTCAACAGAGAAGCTTATAAGCTCTTCACCGTAAACAGCAGGCGAAAAGGAAAACAGCATAACAGCCGCAGTGATGGCAGCTAATGTTCTTTTCATATTCATTTTTATTCTTCCTCCTGTTCTGCCGGATACAGCCCCATGCTCTTGAGCCTTTCAGGCAGGTCATATACGCTTATTCCGTCCAGCTCTATGCTTATGCACTCGCCTGCTGTGGTGTCGGAAAATGTTTCCCACGCAGTTTTGCAGCTTTCGACCTGAGGTGCATATTTTTTCATCAGCTTGTGATATTTCTGCGGTTCTGTTGTCCACACGGTGATCTCGTTATACTTATTTTTCATTATCTCCGACTTATCGTCATGGCAGCCGAAGCCGCAGCAGCTCAGACCGTCGTTTATAAGCAGGTCGCCGTAGCAGTCCAGCAGCTCATTTGCTTCCTTTGCTGTAAGAAAATCCATGTAATAAACGTCCTTGTGCATAGGGTCGGAGGTATTTTGGCGGAGCCTTTTTTCATCGGCTTCACTTGCGGGGATCTCCAGTATAAAGAACACCTTGTCCTTCTGCATGGAGATGTATTCACGCATCAGCTTTTCTATTTTGTCCCCGTTTATGTTTGCGGTAAAGCAGCCGTCCTTTTCGCTGTACTGCTCGCAGAGCTTATCTGCAAGAGGCACGTAGCAGCCCTTTGTCATTTGCAGCATAATTACACCCTTTCTATCTCCATAAGCCTGTTGGATACGTCCGCAAACTGCTGAAGCGACAGCTGTTCGGGGCGGATATTTTCACTCAGTCCCGCTTCCCTTATGGCGTTTATGACCGTTGCCTTTTCCATTCCCATTGCCGAGGAAAGGGAGTTTGCAAGGTTCTTTCTCCTCTGGGAGAAGCTTCCACGGACTACCTTAAAGAAATATTTCTCGTCAGATACTTCCACAGGGGGAGTGTCCAGTATATCAAGCCTTATAACGCAGGAATCAACGTTTGGCGCAGGCATAAAGCTGCCCCTGGAAACGTTGAACAGCAGCGAGGGCTTGGCGTAATAGTTTACCGCCGCCGTTACAGCGCCGCATTCTCTGCTGCCCATTTTTGCGCAAAGCCTTGTGCCTGCTTCCTTCTGCACCATTACGGTGATAGATCTTATAGGCAGTCGGCTTTCCAGCAGATACATTATAATAGGCGAGGTGATGTAATAGGGGAGATTTGCGCACACAGCCACGTCAAGACCACTGAAATTTTCTTCTATCACTTTTTTCAGGTCAGTCTGCATAACGTCCGCATTGATGATCTTCACGTTGTTATGCTCCGACAGAGTTTCGTCCAGTATGGGGATAAGTCGGCTGTCTATCTCAACGGCTACCACCTTGTCCGCACGCTTAGCAAGTTCGTGAGTGAGAACGCCAACGCCCGTGCCTATCTCGATAACTCCGAAGCCTGCCTTTGCGTTGCCCATCTCGGCAATTTTGGGGCACACGGAGGGATTGACGATAAAGTTCTGACCCAGTGCCTTAGAAAAAGTAAAGCCGTGGCGCTCGAAAATATCCTTTATAACGCTTATATTTGTAAGATTTTCCATAAAAACTCCTGTTATAGTATTACTTTGCAGGGCTTATCAATGACCATTTCCTCGGGTGAGACCTTGCAGGTGTAGGCAAGTATCTTAACGCCCCTTTCCGAAGCCGTTTTCAGTGCGTCCGCAAATTCGGGGTGAGTTTCTCTGTTGGGCGTGAAATATTCTGCCTTTTCCATCTGGATAACAAAGAAAATATACGCCTCATACCCGCTTTCGCACGCCTTTATCAGCTCATGCAGATGCTTCACTCCACGCTCCGTGGGAGCATCTGGAAATTTGCACACGCCCTCATTTTCCAGCGTGCAGCCCTTGACCTCCATGAAAATTTTCCGTCCCTCCGCCTCAACGTAAAAGTCGATCCGAGAGCTGCCGAAAACTGTCTCGGGGCGGATAAGGGTCACATTTTCAAAAAGCCGTGGGATAAATTCGCCCACCGCCTTGTTGGGGCTTTGGCTGTCCATATTTATGAGCATACCGTTCTTATAAACGGCTATAAGGTCATACTTTGTCTTGCGTGCAGGATTGTCGGAGCATTCAAGAATTACCTCTGCGCCGTTCGTAAGCAGTTCCTTGCACCGCCCCGTGTTCTTCACATGAACGGTCTGAACCTCTCCGTCAATATCGACCCTTGCAATAAAGCGGTTGGGGCGGGAGATAAATTTTCCCCTGCATATTTTACCGTATCTGATGGCACATCACTCCATATCACATCTGATGCTTTACAACGCCGTATTCATCGTCCAGACGATAATAGGGACAGGCATAATTTGTGCCGTTGACAAAGCGGTACATTTCGTCCTCGTCCAGATTTACAAGGCAGGTGTAGCACTCGTAATCCTCGTCATAAACATAGTTGACACAGCTTTCGCAGTTGGTCGCTTGCATATTATCACCTTTTTTCAATGTGTTCTGAAAATACCTGAACATATCTTGACATATATGTTATCAGCCTGATATCCGAAATTTTTATCCGCACAGGCTCGTACCATTCGCCACGGGCGTCAAACCATTCAAATAAAATGTGCTTTCCCGAGACCTGCGTCACCTTGCCGATGTAATAATCATCGTCAGTCTCAACGGAAATGCACTCGCCGCTTTTTTCAAAATGCCTGCACACTTTTTTCATTGATGAAATGTCGATATCTGGAATGGCAAGATCATTGCATACACCCTCAGCACGCATTATTTCATTGTATTTTCTGCCCTTGCTTCTTATATCCTCCACAGCGGAGAGGGGGAAGATAAGGAAGCCGTCAAGCTGAAAATCATTGTCCCTTGCTGCAACTGCAGCTTTTTCACTGCGCTTTAAGGGGATAAGGTTATAGTAATAGCTGTCGTGGCTGAAAAATACATTTATGGAAGTCGGCTTCTGGGCAGCAGTTTTGTCCGCTGCTTTGTCAAACACTTTTAAAAGCTTTTCTTTCATTGCAGTTCCTCATCAGATGTAATCGGAAATGTACGGCATACTGTGGAGAAGCGTGTCATCAAGCCTCTTCACCGCCTCGGGAGCGGAGCTTATCCTGTTCATGCCGTACAGCTTTTCGGCAGTCTTGTAGCCCATAAGCATGGTGGTAAGCGTGCCTATGGTCATCTTCATGCTGTACTGCGGCACTTCATCGGTGATGCGGCACTTTCCGTTCTCGAACATTACCCTGAAGCTGCCGTTGTTCCATGGGAGCAGCTCGTCCGTTACCACAAATTCAAAGCATACCGCAGGCTTGTGGGTGCAGCAGCTGTAATGCCCGAAGAACTGCTCAATGTCGATTATCCTGCCCATGGCATAGGGACGGATAGTCTCCTTGATGTCGCTGTCCTCCAGCTCAAAGGCGATAGGCTCGCTGTAGTAGTTGTTGCCGTGAACTTCATCTATCATGGAATCGTGAGCATATATGTATTCCCACAGTCCCAGCTGAGCCTCACGGTTAAGATATATCATTTCCTTGATGTGCATGATGTCCGAGTTGATGAGATATACCATGTAGCCGTATGGGATATCATCATCGGAGTAATATACCGCAACGGCAGTGTCGTCATGATCCCAGCGCCAGTATTCCTCCCAGGCAAGGTCATTGCGGAAAAGGCAGCCGTGGGTTTTCTCGGCAAAGCGGGTGTGGAGCGCCATAAATTCGGGATTGTCCCATTCCACACGGCGGACATAGCCCGGCTCCTTGTTTTTGCGGGGGATCTGGGTGTCCTTCACCACATATGTCATCTTGTTGGAGATTATCTCCCACCCAAGGCGGCGGTAAAGTGGGATAGAATAGGGGTACAAAAGCGCAAAGGAGCGGTGCTTTTCCCTCATTCGTGTGAGGCTTTGTATCATAAGCCGCTTCATGATGCCGTGACCCGTGTATTCGGGGTAGGTGCATACGCTGGTGACAAACCCCACGGAATACTCTGTGCCGTAGATGTTCATATCCAGCGGATATACCGCAAACTGGGCAACAAGGTCGTCCTCATTAAAGCAGCCCAGCACGTCTGCCCTTTGCAGCACGGGGAATTTTGACTGCTTTATCTCATCGTCCTTCCAGCCCGTTTCCTCCAGCTCCTGCTCCGTTACCTGAAAGGCATATCGAAGCAGAGCGTTGTACTGCTCTGCATCATCGGTGGTCAGGGGGCGTATATTGAAATTTTCTTCTTTATTGTGGCTCATGGTCATGTCCGATCCTTTGGATTTATTTTTGTAATGGCGTCACGATTTCCCATTTGCCGTTTCGTTTGCCGTTTTCACGGCGGATAATACCCTTGCTTTGCAGCTCGGCAGTTCGGCGTTTAACGGTACTTTCCGACTTTCCTGTTTCCTGTGCCATCTGCTTCTGAGTGGCATAGGGGTCTTTTTTTATAATGGCAAGTATTGCCATTTCTTCAAATGAACAGTTCAAAGTATCATTCAAAGTGTCATTTTGACACTTTGAAATATTGCTATTGACACTTTGAAATTCTTCTGTACTTTTGTCAGGTTTATAATCAACGTGAAGATATCTGTTTTTCAGTTCATTATGATATCCGAGCAGAAGATTTTCAAAGAAAAGCTCCAGATATTTCACCGTTGCACTTATATTGCTTTTGAAGTCATTGTAATTTGCCCTTACAAGTGCATTCCTGAAATACCATGAATTTTCGGCAAAAACGTCATTGCTGACAGAGAAGCCGAAGGTGCGCAGATATTTAAGGATAAAAACAGCCGTAGTGCGGGTGTTGCCCTCACAGAACGGGTGTATCTGCCAGATGCCTGCTGTGAATTTTGCAATATGCGTTATAGCCTGAGCAGGAGCCAGCCCCTCATATGAAAAGGCTTTTTCCTGACCGAAATCATAGTCAAGAGTGTCCTTTATGCTGTCATATGAAGCGTAAAAAACGGTATTGCCGTTCAGAACCCATTCTTTTTTTGTTATATTGTAAGTCCTGAACTGACCTGCGTGCTTAAAAACTCCGCTGAAAAGCCGCCTGTGTATGGAGGCAAGCTCAGCAGGGGAGAACTGAAAGGTCTTTTCAGATAAAAGTTCGGCAATTCTGGCGGAAACTATGTCGGCTTCCTTGGTGTCAGCTTCGATGTTCCTGCGGTCCGAGCGCTCCTCATAGTAGCTTTCTATACGCTTCTGAGCCGATTTTATATCTATTTTTCCCTCAATATGCTCCTTGGCGGTTTCCAGCAAATAATCGGAGGTTTTCAGCCCGTCAACGTCCTGCAAACCGATAGCCGTTTTCCATGCGGCAGATCTGTCCGCCTGTCCGGGTTCACCCTGACGGATATATTCCTCAAGCTCAAGCATTGGTCTGTCCTGCATTTTTCGGCTCCTTCCTTTTTATATATTGTATCACTCTCTGAACTTATACTATGTCATACCACGCAAAATAAAATATTATCTTGCGTCAGATCCGACGTGTTGACCCAAGCATCGCAGAGCCTTGAATAAAGCTCACCGAAAACTATCTTTGTTTCAGTGATGTTCTTATTTTTCGCCTTTCACCAGCAGACAAACCGTCTCAACGTGCGAAGTAAAAGGAAACATATCCACAGGAGAAAGCTTCTTTATCTTATAACCGTTCTTGATAAGGAAGAACACGTCTCTTGACTGGGTTTCCGGATTGCAGGAAACATATACAATGCGCTTGGGAGCGATCTTTACCAGATTGGAGAGAAATCTCCTGTCCGCACCTGCTCTTGCGGGGTCCATTATAACAACGTCCGCCCGAAGCTTTTCCTCGGTAAATTCTTCAAGAAATTCGCCGCTGTCCGCACAGATGAACTTCACGTTCTCTGCCTTGTTGAGCTTTGCGTTTATCACAGCGTCGTTTATGGCTGCACGGTTTATCTCGCAGCCGTAAACCGTCCTTGCCTTGTCAGCCGCAATAAGGCTCAGCGTGCCTATGCCGCAGTATGCGTCTATCACAGTCTCTTTTCCCGTGAGAGCGGCGTATTTTATGGCAAGAGAGTACAGCTTTTCCGTCTGCACGGGATTTATCTGCGCAAAGGACTTGGGGGATATCCTGAATTTCTTTCCGCAGATGATGTCCTCGATGTAGTCCTTGCCGTGAAGCGTATCGTATTTTGTTCCCGGAGCTATCCTATCGGGCTTGCATACCGTGAACACAAGAGAGGTTATCTCGGGACATTTTTTCATAAGCTCCGCAGTGAAATGCTTCTTTGAGGGAAAATCATTGTCAGTGCCGCCGATAACGCACATTATCTCCCCCGTGCCCTTGGCGATCCTTATCATGGCATAGCGCAGGAAGCCCTGACCGCCGTAGCTGCTCCATAAGGATATCTTCATTGCGTTTGCGGTTTTAAGTATCTGCCTTGCAATACTGTCTGCCTTGGGATTATCCGCAGCACAGCTCTTAACGTCAATAACTCCGCCTGTTGCCGACTGATATACTCCGCACAGGGACTTTCCGCCCTTGAAGTCATATACCGCCGTGACCTTGTATCGGTAGCCAACAGGGTCGTCCATGCCAACGATAAGCTCGGGGCGGCAGAGCTTGCCCATGAGTCTTTCTACCTTTATCTGCTTGAAGCGGAGCTGCTCCTCGTAGGTCATGTTCATAAGCTGGCAGCCGCTGCATTTTTTATATACGGGGCAAAGCTCCTTGTCCTTTTTTACATTTGGTTCGTTCATCTTTTTTCCTTTCGGCTTTGTATCATAAAGCACGCTTATCCGTTGATATCGCCCGCAGCGGGAAGTTCTGTTTCTCCGCCTATATCGGGAACTTCCATATTGCCCACCGCACCGTCAACATAATCTGCAGCCTTTGACTCTATAGCGTCTCCTGCCGCATTCTGAGCGCTCTCCAGCGCGCCGTTTGCCTTTTCCGTTATTTCGCCGCCGCAGCCTGTGAGAGCCATGGCAGCGGCGAGAACGGCAGCTATGATGATCTTTTTCATATATTACCTCTGATATCAAAGTCCCTTGTTCAGATATGCTTCCTGCTCGGCGGTGAGCTTGTCTATCTCAATGCCCCATGCGGAGAGCTTTCTGTGAGCGATCTCCATATCCACCTCACGGGGAACGTCGATTACCATGTCATCGAATCTGCCCTTGTTCTTTACCAGATAAAGTGCGCTCATTGCCTGAACCGCAAAGGACATATCCATTATCTCCGCAGGGTGACCGTCGCCTGCCGCAAGGTTAACAAGACGTCCCTCGGCGATGATGTAAACGCTTCTGCCGTTTTTCAGCTTGTAGCCCATGATGTTGTTGCGGGCAAGCCATGAGGTCTCGCAGTTGTCCCTGAGCCATGCCACATCTACCTCGCAGTCAAAATGACCTGCATTGCAGCAGATAGCTCCGTCCTTCATGTTCATAAAGCTCTTTTCGGTGATAACGCCGTCGCAGCCTGTTACGGTAACAAAGAAATCACCCACCTTTGCGGCCTCTTCCATCTTCATTACCTTGAAGCCGTCCATAACAGCCTCCATTGCCTTTATGGGGTCTATCTCGGTGACGATAACGGAAGCGCCCAGACCCTTTGCACGCATGGCAACGCCCTTGCCGCACCAGCCGTAGCCTGCAACAACAACGTTCTTGCCGGCAACGATAAGGTTGGTAGTGCGGTTGATGCCGTCCCATACAGACTGACCTGTGCCGTAGCGGTTATCGAAAAGATGCTTGCAGTCAGCGTTGTTTACAAGCACCATTGGGAATTTGAGCTCCTTTGCCCTGTTCATGGCAATAAGGCGGATAATGCCTGTGGTGGTCTCCTCGCAGCCGCCGATAACGTTGGGGATAAGCTCCTTGTATTCGGTGTGGATAAGGTGAACAAGGTCGCCGCCGTCGTCGATGATGATGTTGGGGCCTACTTCAATTACCCTTGTGATGTGGCGGTGATATTCCTCTTCGGTGGCATTGTACCATGCAAATACCTTGAGACCGTCATGTACCAGAGCCGCAGCCACATCGTCCTGAGTGGAGAGAGGGTTGGAGCCTGTAACATACATATCCGCACCGCCTGCTGCCAACACCTTGCAAAGGTATGCTGTCTTTGCCTCCAGATGAACGGAGAGGGCTATTTTAAGACCTGCAAAGGGCTTGGTCTCGGAAAATTCCTTTTCAATACCTCTCAGCAGGGGCATATTCTGTTTTACCCACTGAATTTTTCTTGCTCCGCTTTCCCAAAGCTCGGGATCTCTTATCTCGCTTGTGTTTGACATATTTTTATATTCCTTTCTGATTTTTATTTTTAGTAAATACCGTTAGCATATCTGCTGTCGGTTTATTTATTAAGTGTTTATCTTTTTGATAGTTGGCGGCTCGTTGGAGATAACATCAATGATGTGATTTTCTCCATAGATGCCGTAATGCTTTCGGCAGACCTTTTCATTGCCAGTATCCTTGTCAAAAATAACGCTTTCGTAATAGTCAAGAAAATGAGAGCGTTCAAATATGACAAGGTATTTGCCTTTCATCACTTCCGTCGGGTCATATGATGTGTAGCTTTCATTCCTGCATTGGTAAATGACATATGACCCGAAAGCTATTTCATAAAGCTGCTCCGTGTCCTCAATTACCCGAGTGCTGTGCGAAAGGATATCTTTCAGCCGTGGGTCGGAAATATCATCTGCTGCGGGACAGTTCTTTGGCAGGGCTATTACAATGCTCAGCCTGTTGTCAGGGTCATCTTTTATTGAAAGCACAAAAGGAGCAAGCCGACTGTGCTTGTTTATTTCGCTGTTTTCACTTCCGAATGTAAGCATATTTCACCTCCGGCATTTTATAGCTCAGCACCCCGCTAAATTAGAATTTTTGTTATTCTACGATACCTTCAATATAGCTGTAATCAATATTTCCCTTTGTAACAGAATAGAAAAATGGATCTTTTCTAATTGTATCATCTGAATTGATAATAAAATTATTCCAATCGCCTGCCTCGTTGCCATCAGACAAATAAATAGTAACTTTGAAACTATATCCCATATATCCCAAAGATGGTTTTGACCGCTTTACTTCGACGCCATTCAAATTTTCGACAATATGCTGAATCTGCTCTTTGTCGATAATATGTGTTGCTTTTCCGCTATTGCCATTGAAAACAACTATTTCCATGACCTCATTAGGGTCTAAGTCCATCAAGTCGAGTGGAATATTAAACCATACAACAATGCCTATCAAAAGAATTATCACAACAGACAGCAATATGATGATTTTCTTTTTCATATCAGCTCAACTCCTTTGTCAACTCCCGATTTATCTATTTGCATAATCAATCAAAATCTTCTTACAACTACTACAACGATAAGCTTCACAATGAGAGATTCCTGCTGAACCTTTACTCAATTCCAGATCGTCCGATTTTTTAATACGAAAAACTTTTGTCAGATTATCAACTGTAAAAGTAATGTCTCGTGAACTCATTAGGTATCCTCTTATCATTTCATCACCACAATATGGACATTTCATGAAGATTCACCTCCTATAAATTCCGATTTATATGCACAAACCAAACACGCCAAAACGTCATCGGTTGCAGCTCTACTCAGAATTTCTCTGCAACAGCCTTTGCGTGAGCATATATCTCTTCCTCGTCAAATTTTGTGAGCCTGCCGTGTTCAAGAACGACCTCACCGTCAATGATAACAGTATCGACCTCACTGCCGTTTGCGGAATATACAAGAGCGGAGGACAGGTCGTTGCGGGGGCAGAACTGGGGACGGTCAAGGTCAAGAATGGCAATATCAGCCTTTTTGCCTGCTTCTATCGAACCGATGTCGGGTATGCCCAGAGCCTTTGCGCCGTTTACAGTCGCAAAGTCCAGCACCTCTTTTGCGGTGCATACGGTGGGGCAGCCCGTTGCGCCCTTGTGGAGCAGAGCCGCAAAGTTCATGTCGGAGAACAGGTTCAGGTCGTTGTTTGATGCCTGGCTGTCCGTTCCCATGCAGACGTTTATGCCCTTTTCCATCATTCTCGGAATGGGAGCGGTGCCGTTTGCAAGCTTGAGATTGCTCTTGGGGTTGTGGGTAACGCTTACGTGCTTTTCCGCCAGAATATCCATGTCGCTGTCGGAAACATGAACGCAGTGAGCGGCGCAGGTCTTTATGTCCAAAAATCCGATGTCGTTCAGATATTCCACGGGGGACTTGCTGCGTTCCTTGTAGCAGTTCTGTACCTCGGTCGTGGTCTCGGAAAGATGAATGTGGAACTCCTGCTCAGTCTCGTGAGCCTTTTCGATAAGCCACCTGAGATAATCCTCGCCACAGGTGTAGATAGCGTGGGGGCCAAGCTTGAATGTGATGCGGTCATTGCCCTTGAAGCGCTCACGCTCGTCCATGTGCTCATTGTAGCGCCTGATGCCGTCCTTGTCGTTCCTGTCGGAGCCTGTCAGACCTCTTGTCATAACAGCTCTCATGCCAAGCTTGTCCGCAGCGGAGGCGGTCATTGCGGGGAACATGTGCATATCCATAAAGCAGGTGGTTCCCGTCTTTATCATCTCGGCGCAGGAGAGCATAGCGCCCCAGTAAGCGTCTTCGGGGGAAAGGGCATCCTCACGGGGCATTATTGCGCCGAAAAGCCAGTCCTCAAAGGAAAGGTCGTCCGCCAGATTGCGGAAAAGCGACATATAGGTGTGGGTGTGGCAGTTGATAAGACCGGGTATCGCCAGCTTGTCCGAGCCGTCTATCACCTTGTCAGCCGCAAACCCCTCGGGAATTACTCCTGCGGAAAGGATCTTGTTCCCCGAAATACAGATATCCCCCTTGGGAGTGCCGCCGTTTATGAGCATTTTTATATTCTTTATCAGTATATTCATTGCGAGCATTCCTTTCATGTGCGCCGTCATGCGGCAATATATATTTTTATTATATCACAATATGCTCTCAAAAGCAATGATAATTTTGCATTTTGACCGCCAAATGGCGGTGCTTGATCCCTATTGACAAGCGGTGAAAATAATGCTATACTCAAATTAGTTAACACTGTTAAATATCTTGCGGGAGGTGCTATATGGACAAAGCAGACGCAGGTCTTTCCGACGAGCTGATAGAAGTGCTCCGACAGTACTATTATATGAAAATTCCCTTGGGGCTGGAAAACTTCATGCAGGGCGAAATGAAGGTGCTGTCCTATATCCATTACACCGCAGGCGGCGGAGAGATCGCCACAGGCGATATTGTTTCCGCCCTTGATATGACAGGCGGGCGTGTGGCAGGCATTCTCCGTTCCCTGGAGAAAAAAGGCTTTATCAGCCGCCGCACCGATGAGAACGACCGCCGCAGGATAATGGTAAGTCCCACTCCTGCAGGTTCGGATTATGTTGAAAACGGCAGAGAACTGCTCCGCAGCAGGCTTTCCGCTATAATAAACGCAATGGGCAGCGAAAGTGCAGAAAATTTTATCCGCTCCATGGAGGAGTTTGTAAATGCCTGCCGCAAGGCAGATTTCCCTTGATCTTAATAAAAAGGAATGATATATATGGATATGCACGAGTTTTACATGGGCAATGTTTTTGATGCTTACGAGTTTTTCGGCGCTCACCCCAACCCCGACGGCACTGTTTTCCGCACCTTTGCACCCTCAGCTGAGAGGATAACCATAATCGGCGAGTGGAACGACTGGCAGGAGGAAAATATGATAAAGGACGGTCATGTCTGGTCGTATTTTTCCGCCAAGGCAAAAAAGGGTCAGATGTATAAGTATGTCATCTATTCTTCACTGGGCAGAGTGGAGCACTGCGACCCCTACGGTTTTGCAATGGAGCTTCGCCCCAATTTTGCGTCCATTATAACCGACCTTGACGAGTATAAATTCACCGACAATGAGTGGCTGGAAAAGCGCAGCAAGAACTATAATGAGCCTCTCAATATCTATGAGGTGCATCTCGGCTCATGGCATACCGACCCCGATAATGAAAACGGCTGGTATTCCTATTCCGACATTGCGGACAAGCTTATAAAATACGTCAAGAAGCACCATTATACACATATCGAGTTCATGCCCCTCAGCGAGCACCCTGCCGACTGCTCATGGGGATACCAAAATACAGGCTTTTTTGCCCCCACATCACGCTACGGCACTCCCGCCCAGCTTATGAAGCTCATCGACAAGTGCCACAAGAACGATATCGGCGTTATCATGGATTTCGTTCCCGTGCATTTTGCCATGGACGGCTATGCCCTTGCAAAATACGACGGCACCTGCCTTTATGAATACCCCGACAGCGATGTTACCATCAGCGAGTGGGGAACCTGCAACTTTATCCATTCAAGGCGTGAGGTCTGCTGCTTTTTGCAGTCCGCCGCCAACTACTGGCTTGAAAAATATCATTTCGACGGTCTGCGTATGGACGCAATAAGCCGTGCCATATACTGGCAGGGCGATCCCGAGCGCGGCGTTAACAAATGCACCGTCGATTTCCTTAAAAAGATGAACTCAGGGCTTCATGCCCTCCACCCCACCGCAATGCTTATTGCGGAGGATTCCACCGCATTCCCCAAGGTAACAGCTCCCGTTGAGTATGATGGCCTTGGCTTTGACTACAAGTGGGATCTGGGCTGGATGAACGACACTCTCGATTACTTCCGCACCCCACCTGCAGAGAGAAAATATCACCATGGCAAGATAACCTTTTCCATGCAGTATTTCTACAATGAGCTTTATCTGCTGCCGATCTCCCACGATGAAAACGTTCACGGCAAGGCGACCGTCATTCAGAAGATGTGGGGCGATTATGATGTGAAATTCCCTCAGGCAAGGGCATTTTATATGTATATGTATTCCCACCCGGGCAAAAAGCTGAACTTCATGGGCGGCGAGTTTGCCCAGTTCAGAGAGTGGGACGAAACAAGAGAGCAGGACTGGGATATACTCAAATATCCCCTCCACGATTCATTTCTCAGATATATGACCGACCTTGAAAAGCTCTACACCACCCGTCCCTCCCTTTATAACGGCGAATATAACCCCGACTGCTTCAAGTGGATACTTCCCGATGAGTCGGAGCGCTCGGTATTTGCATATAAGCGCTGTGCGGAGAATGAAACGACAATCTGCCTGCTGAATTTCTCCGACAGGGAGCAGACCATAACCATTCCCACAGACGGACTTACAGATCTTAAAGAGCTTATCAATTCCGACAGCAACATCTACAGCGGCAAGACCGAGGTCAAGCGCAGCGTGAAGATAAAGCCCGCAGGCGGAGAATTTTCCGTAAAGCTCAGCCCGTTCTCAGGCAGACTTTTTGACGGAGAAGTGTTTTCTAAACCGGCTGCAAAATAACATATAAAAGTAAAAGCGGAACTGTTTTGCTATGCAGTTCCGCTTTTGTACTATTTATTATTTTGTGCATGGAGCATTGCCAGGCGCTGCTCGATAAATCCCTCCACGCTTGCCTCAGGAATGCCAAGCGCCATTGAAAATTCCTTGTTTATAAGCTTTGAAGCGGCTTCAAACGCCTTTTCGTCGGCAGAGATGAGATCTTTTCCGCAGGCGCCCCGCTTCTGCTTTTCGTCGTACAGACCTTTCATCATGCTGAGTATCTGCATATAATCGTCGCTTTTGAGCACCTTTACAAACATATGCCTGCGTTCGTCCCTGTTCTCGCTCCACTGCGCCGATGCCAATGGCATAGCGTCTATCACCGCAAGTACCTGCTCACGGCCCATAAGATGACGCACTCTTGCCTCAGCATTCTTTTCCGGCACATAATACGAAGCGGAGGGCGTTTCCACCGGAACGAGCCTCAGATAGTTTTCCTCGTTCACGCCGTCAAAGCACCTTTTTACAATATCGCTGACAACGCATATCTCGCTGCCGCCGTAAACCACATGATCGCCTTTTTTCAGCATATCATCACCTCAGCTCATGTAGCTTCCCGTGGCATAATGATTGTACTGCTTTTTGAGCTTTGCTATAACAGAGCTGTCGGGCTGGTCGGCACTTTCAAGAATTTTGTACTTTATTTCCTTGCGGTCCATGGCTGACGAAAATGCGGCAAACTCTTCCGCAGTCTCAAAACGGACAGTCTGCTCTAAGCAGGCGCTTATGATACGTTTCATATAAAACATCCTTTCTTTATTTTATATGTTAATTATATCATATTTTACGATTTGCTTCAAAGGTGATTTTGTACAAATTTCATAACTTTTTGTGCGTCTCAAAATCGGGATTTTGCCTACAGATACCTGTATTAAGCCGTCAGGACGCCGATATTACGCTATCTCCTGTCCGCCAGCCCCTCCAGAACTATCAGCCCCAGCGTAAGAGGCAGCGTGAAGCTTATGCTCCCTGAGACAAAGAAAAACACCGCCGCTGTGATCCCCATAACAATGCCAAAAACGTTCTGCACCCCCGAGATGTCAGCGGCAGGGGATATTGCTTCCACGACCGTGCGCAGGATTCGCCCCCCGTCAAGGCTTGGCAGGGGGAGCAGATTAAAAAGCATCAGCGCCAGATTTATTCCCGTGAATATCCTGCTGCCCATAATCGTTCCCGCCAGCGCCAGCAGCAGATTTACCATGCACCCCGCCGACAATATGAATATCTCTCGGGCAGGGGACAATACCGCTCCGCTTTTCATGCCTATGCCGCCGCTGTAAAATGTAAGGCTCTGCGGCTTTATCCCCATGACCGCCATGGCTGTTATATGCCCGCCCTCGTGGAGCAGGCAGGAAAGCAAGGCCAGCTCGCCTGCCTTTGAAACGGGGGACTGCATTATCAGCACCGACCATACCGCAAAAAATCCGAATGTAATGCGTATCCTTGTCCCTTTAAAATAAAATTCAGCACCGCTTGTCAAAATATATTCCTCCATGGCAGATATGCGCATTTGGTGCGCTGTAAAAATTTCTGCTGCTTTCCGAGCATATGCGTATATTTTTTATCAATGCGCCCAAAAACTGCGGCGCATAATTACCCGTTCCGACGATTTGGATTCACAAATTATATGATGTAAAACCGCCTTTTATTCCAAAGGTTACACATTGGTTACAGCAATGTTCAGAAATTACAGAAAAGTAACAGTCTGTTGGAATTTATCTTTGCGCTTGATACCACAATAGTTAAATTTTGTTGATATTGACATTAAATTCTTTGTGTCAGCCGTAATTTCCGTCAAAATGTTCAGTTGAAAATACTTTTAATTTGGTTTCGTTTGTGATATAATAGTTAATACAAAAAATCAAAGGCGGTTTTGTCTGTTGCAATAATGTCAGGACAGCCGCACTTTTTCTGCGGACATTATCCGCAGTTTTACAGGAGAGTTGTGTTTTGGAAAAATTTATTATAAAGGGCGGCCGCCGTCTTGAGGGCGAGGTCACTATAAGCGGAGCAAAAAACGCCGTAGTTGCCATAATCCCTGCCGTTATCCTTGCGGACGGTCCCTGCATACTTGAAAATATACCGAACATAAGCGACGTTTCCATTTCTCTGCGTATCCTTTATGAAATGGGAGCTGACGTTCAGCGCATAGACAAGAGCGTTTACCGCATCGACGCAACAGGCATCAAGGACCCTGTTGTTCCCTATGAGCTGGCACGCCTTATGAGAGCTTCCTATTATTTCCTGGGAACACTGCTGGGCAAGTTCGGAAGAGCGCGTGTTTCAATGCCCGGCGGCTGCTATCTCGGCGACCGTCCCATTGACCAGCATCTCAAGGCATTTACATCACTGGGCGCTACCTGCACTCTCGATAACGGCATGATAGATATCTGTGCCGATAAGCTCATCGGTTCTCAGATCTATTTCGATAAGATAACCGTAGGCGCTACCATCAACGCAATGCTGGCAGCTGTTAAGGCAACAGGCCTTACAGTTATCGAAAATGCAGCTAAGGAGCCTCATATCGTTGACCTTGCAAACTTCCTCAATTCCATGGGCGCAGATATCATGGGCGCAGGAACAGATGTTATCAAGATAAGAGGAGTTAAAACTCTCAAGGGCACTACCTACGCAATTATCCCCGACCAGATCGAGGCAGGAACATATATGGTGGCAGCTGCCGCAACAAGAGGAAATGTGCTTGTAAAGAATGTTATCCCCAAGCACCTTGAATCTATCACCGCAAAGCTTGCAAAGATAGGCGTTAACGTTGAGGAATATGACGACAGCGTTAGGATCTCCGTTGACGGACCTCTTGTAAAGACCAGCGTAAAGACTATGCCTCACCCCGGTTTCCCCACAGATATGCAGCCCCAGATATCCACACTTCTTTGTCTGGCAGAGGGTACCAGCATCGTTACCGATGAGATATTCAACAACCGTTTCAGATACGTGGACGAACTCAGGAGAATGGGCGCAGATATTTCCGTTGAGGGCCGTGTGGCAGTTATCGAGGGCGTGGGCAAGCTTATGGGCGCACCCGTTACCGCTCCCGACCTGAGAGCAGGCGCAGCCCTTGTTATAGCAGGTCTTGCAGCCAGCGGAGTTACCGAGATAGATGATATCTATCACATTGAGCGTGGCTATGAGGATATCGAGCAGAAGCTCAGAGCTTTGGGCGCAGATATTGTTAAAAAGACAGTTCCCGGGAATTCAGTCCGTCAGGTGTCATCGCTCTGATACAAACAGAACATAAAAAAGCAGCACTTTCATTTTCGGAAGTGCTGCTTTTTTCTTTGTAATGTTTAACGGCTCAGCATATAACGGCGATAAAAAGTATCACGTTGTTTTGTCCTTCCTGTGGGATATCATAATATCCCTTACGCAGCCCAGAATATGGGGCTTCAGCACCGAAATGTCCGCAGGCTCGCTGTAAAGAACGGCGCTGTAGCACGATGAGCTGATAACATTCGTTATCATAAAGAACATTATCTCAGGATCATTGTATCCCTGCGCCCGGATTTTCAGCCTGTCATAAATATCCGTCAAAGCATCATCATCGTCCTCGGGTTGGGCCACAGCGGAACGGAGAGAACCCCAGCTCAGATTTTTTGAGATGAATTTAAGCAGATTGGGATTTTCCGAAAGCTGGTTCAGGATACTGTCCGCAATGAAAACGATGCTGTCCTCAAAGTCGGAGATATTTGCAGTCATCAGTCGGGAAAGCGCATTTTTCAGCAGCTGGGCAGACTTGTGGCATATGAGCTTGTTGTGTATATCATACTTGTCCTTGAAATAAAGATAAAATGTGCCTTTTGCAACGCCTGCCTGGTCAACGATGTCAGAGATAGAGGTCTTGCTTATACCCTGACTCATAAACAGCCTGAAAGCCGTATCAAGGAGGGAATCTCTTTTGACCTTTTTGTTGGTATCGAGTTTTCCCATATTCCCGCTTCTTTCTGTGCGTGATCTATGCAATAATTATAACGCTAAAGAATAGGATTGTCAAGCGTGATGGCAGGGGACAAGGCTTGTCATTTGTTTATTTTCCTCTAAAAAAATTGACACTGCCTTTATCTTCTCTTATGCTCTTGCTACCTTGTGGTAAACCTTCTTGCCCTTCTTGATGATAACGCTCTCTGCTATCTCAACAGCTGCGTTGGGGTCTGTTACCTTTACATCATCAACGGATACGCCGCCCTGCTGTACAAGTCTCCTTGCCTCGCTCTTGGAGGGGCAGAGAGCTGTCTTTACCAGCAGGTCAAGAATGTTTATGCCGCCCTCCAGCTCTGCTGCGGGGATCTCGGTGGTGGGCATATCATCGGTGTTTCCTGCGCCGCCGAAAAGCTTCTTTGCTGCTTCAAGGCACTTGTCAGCCTCTTCCTTGCCGTGGATAAGGGAGGTAAGCTCGTATGCAAGTAGCTCCTTTGCCTTGTTGAGTTCTGCGCCTGTCATGGTGCGCTCCATTTCCTCTATCTGCTCAATGGGCAGGAATGTGAGGAGCTTCAGGCACTTGATAACATCGTTGTCGCCAACGTTTCTCCAGTACTGGAAGAAGTCATAGGGAGAGGTCTTTTCGGGGTCGAGCCATACAGCGCCCTTTTCGGTCTTGCCCATCTTCTTGCCCTCGGAGTTGGTGAGCAGGGTGATAGTCATTGCGTGAGCGTCCTTAGCAAGCTTCTTTCTGATAAGCTCTGTGCCGCCCAGCATATTTGCCCACTGGTCATCGCCGCCGAACTGCATATTGCAGCCGTACTTCTGGAACAGCATATAGAAGTCGTAGGACTGCATTATCATGTAGTTGAACTCCAGGAATGTAAGACCTCTTTCCATTCTCTGCTTGTAGCACTCGAATGTGAGCATCTTGTTTACCGAGAAGCAGGCGCCGACTTCACGGAGCAGCTCGATGTAGTTCAGGTTCATGAGCCAGTCAGCGTTGTTTACCATGATAGCCTTGCCCTCGGAGAAGTCGATGAAGCGGCTCATCTGCTTCTTGAAGCAGTCGCAGTTGTGCTGAACTGTTTCCTGGGTCATCATCTTTCTCATGTCGGACTTGCCTGAGGGGTCGCCGATCATACCTGTGCCGCCGCCGATAAGCACGATGGGCTTATTGCCTGCCATCTGGAGTCTCTTCATAAGGCACAGAGCCATGAAGTGACCAACGTGAAGACTGTCGGCAGTGGGGTCGAAGCCGATGTAGAAGGTAGCCTTTCCGTTGTTTATCATCTCGCTTATCTCTTTTTCATCAGTTACCTGAGCGATAAGTCCTCTTCTGGTGAGTTCCTCGTATAAAGTCATTTTATTTTCCTCCATTTATATATTTGTTTGAATTGACATTTTTATCGGCTTCTGTATGAGACGGTAACGATCCGCCTCACTGATACCACCGCCTTTCAAGTTGATTTTTATCTTGATTTTTCGTTTATATAGCTGCAAAGCTTCATAATAGGCTGGTCGTTTATAAACCGCTTGTAGCCGTCGGGGTCGCACATGGGCTTGTCTTCGGGAATATTGAGGTCAACGCAAAGCTTTATTTTTTTCCCGCTTTTCATATGTATAATAAGCTCAAATACATAGCAGTAAAAGCCCAGCCTGCTGCGCTTCTGTGTCACATTATGATCGGCATATTCGATATCCTCATAGCTTATTCTTGAAACAAGAATTTTCCAAGCGCCAAAGCTGTGAACAATGATAAGTCTGTCACTGCGGGCATATATCACTCCACCCTTAATGATATTCAGAACAACGGCAGCCACAACAGAAATAATGAAAGCAATCAGCGAAACGCCCGGAGCCAGACCTCTGTCATCAAAGCTGCCATAAAAAGCGATAGCTGCGGAAAAAGCCATAATCGCAATAAATACAGCTGCTCCACACATAGCTCCTATAGTGCCTGTTGAGTCAAATCTGCATTTCATCACATCACCCCAACAAACACGCCCTCTCAAAGCCTAAGCTTCAAGAGGGCGTGTTTCTTTTATAAGAAAGCGCTGTACCACCTCAGTTCGCCATACGATGTATGACCTTGGGGAGACTGTAACGTGCCTCACTCCGTACACGGCTACTCTGTTCGCCGCATCTGCTCGGGAATGTATCTTCAAAGCGCCGCTGCCTTCTCCCACCGACCGAAGGCTCTCTGAAAAAGCGGAAATGCTCTGCTTTTTTTCCGTCACCGCATTTAACAATATGGTTGAATTATAACACAGGCAATAGATTTTGTCAAGAGGGGAAATGAAAGAATTTCTGCGTGAAAAGCCCGTTTGAATTTATCAAAAAATCTTGCAAAAATCAAATGTCTGTGCTATACTGAATATTAAAGTAAAACAGATCGGGGGAGCAGAAAATGAACGCCGAAAGCATAATTTTTGATATGGACGGAACCTTGTGGGACAGCTCCGAAAATGTGGCCGCTTCATGGTCGGAGACAATAAGATCCAGCGGCGATCCCTTGCTCAGAAACAAGACAATAACAGGCAGCGACCTGCGCAGCGTAATGGGTATGACCATGGTGGAAATAGCGGCAAAGCTTTTCCCCGAGCTTACCGAGACCAGGCGTATAGACATACTTGAAAAATGCGGGGAAAACGAGAAAAACTATCTTGCCGCAAACGGCGGCGAGCTTTATCCTCAGCTGGAGGAGACTCTTTCCGCACTTTCGAAAAACCACAGGCTTTTTATCGTCAGCAACTGCCAGAACGGGTATATCGAGGCGTTTTTTGAATATTATTCTCTTGAGCGGTATTTCACCGATTATCTCTGCTGGGGAGATACCCATAAGCCCAAGAGCGAGACTTTGAAGCTCATTATGCAGAAAAATCACTGCACAAGCGCCGTTTATGTGGGCGATACCCAGGGGGATTTTGATGCCGCTTCCGCCGCAGGGATACCCTTTATCCACGCAGCATACGGCTTCGGCGAGTTGACCTCACCTCCCGCCGCTTCCGCCGCAAGCGTTTTCGAGCTTGTGAAAATATTTGAGTAAAGGAGCATTTTTATGGACCTGAACCCGATACCCAGAAGAGACAAGATAAACTACTACCTTGATATCGCCGAGACCGTTCTTGAAAGAGGCACCTGCCTGCGCAGGAATTTCGGCGCTATAATCGTAAAAAATGACGAGATAGTTTCCACAGGCTATGTGGGCGCTCCCAGAGGCCGCCTGAACTGCTGCGATCTGGGCTACTGCACCCGTGAAAAGCTGAATATCCCCAAGGGTCAGCGCTATGAACTGTGCAGAAGCGTTCATGCCGAGGCAAACGCCATCATTTCCGCCGCCAGAAGCGACACCATTGATGCTACCATTTACCTTGCCTGTCACGACGCAAAAACAGGTGAGCTTTACGGCGATGTTGAGCCATGCGCCATGTGCAAGCGAATGATAATCAACGCAGGCATTTCCACAGTTATAATCCGCAACACCCACGACAAATACACCACCATCAACGTCCAGAGCTGGATAGAGCATGATGATTCACTGGAAGGCACTGACGGATATTGATAAACGAAACTTTTGAGCTTTGCCGCAGGACTGTCGCAGTCCGTGGGGAGGAAAATGCGGATTTTCTGCTGATACAGCCCATGGGTGATTTTGAGATGAAGTCATTCGGCACTGAATACGAACATATTAAAAAATGCGGCAGATGTATTTTTGCCGCATTTATAATTGATAACTGGAACGATGAGCTTTCCCCGTGGCAGGCAAAACCCGTGTGGGGGAATGAAGCCTTCGGCGGAAAGGCAGAGGACACTCTTTCCTTTGTTACGACCGAGCTGATACCAAAGCTGAAAGAAAAATACCGCCTTGATGATACCGTAAAAATAGTCATTGGCGGATATTCCCTTGCGGCGCTGTTTTCCCTCTGGGCAGTATATAAGTGTGATGTTTTTTACGGAGCCGCCGCAGCTTCCCCCTCGGTGTGGTTCCCGAACTGGATAGATTTTATTTCACAAGTTCATCCTCATGCTGAGAAGATATATCTCAGCCTTGGCAAAAAAGAGGAAAAGACTAAAAACCAAGTCATGGCGTCGGTAGGGGACAATATCAGAAAAATGTATGAGCTGCTTTCGGGCAGCATGGATATCGTCCTTGAATGGAACGAGGGCGGTCATTTCAATGAGCCTGACATAAGGACAGCAAAAGCGTTTGAGCATATTCTGAGCAAATAAAAAAGCCGATGTGAAAACATCGGCTTTTTGCTTGCAGGTTATCAGTTGGAACCTGTGGGAATAAAGGGCTTGATTGTGTCAGCAAGAACATTTGCGGGCATAGTCTGGAGCCAGATCTTGCCGGGGCCTGTTACCTTTGTATTGAAGAGACCTTCGCCGCCCATAAGAACATTTCCGATTCCCTTAACGGTCTCGATATCTATGGAGCAGGTTGCTTCCATAGCTGCAAGGTAGCCTGTGTCGATAAGCATGGACTGACCTGCTGCCAGTGTGTATTCGCACACGCTTCCGTCGATCTCAAGGAATACAACGCCGTTGCCGCTGAACTTCTGCATAATGAAGCCCTCGCCGCCGAAGAAGCCTGCACCCAGCTTCTTCTGGAAGAAGATCTCCATATTAACGCCCATGGTGTTTGCAAGGTAAGAGGACTTCTGTGCAACGATGGGGTTTACTGATGTGTCAAAGCAGATGATGTCGCCGGGGAAGCTGGAAGCGAATGCGATCTCGCCTGCGCCGCCCTGAGCTGTGTATGTATTTCTGAAAATGGACTCGCCTGTTACAGCGCTCTTAGCCATCTTGCCGAGTGCGCCCAGAAGTCCGCCTGCGCCGCTGCCGAGACCTGTCTGCATCTGCATGGTGGGGGTCATCCAGGACATAGCGCCCTTCTGGCACTCGATGGACTCGTTGGGGTCAAGCTTACAAATAAGCACGGGAAGGGGAGCGTTCTTTACTTCGTACTGCATATTTCATTCTCCTTGTTATGGTTGGTATTAGATGTCGTACATTGTGCTGAGTTCTGATCTCACAAGTAAATCATACTATATTATTTTAAAAATGTCAATATAATTGCATTAAAATTCTCATAAATTTTAGTAAGAAAATAAATTATAAGGCAATATTATATACTATATCAGTGGCATTATAAAAATTATGGCAACTTACCTGCAGCTGACCTTTTGAAAAAATCCACAAGTGAAAAGTGTATAATTTCTTAGATGATGGTCGAAATGCCGAAAAGAAAAATCCGTCCCTTATGCTATTGACGGCGGAGAAATTGTGGTTTATACTTAATATGTATAGCTGTCTTATGTGACGGCAATTACGCAGAATTTCGGAGGAATATAAAGTGAATACTATAGTTTCGGCTTCCATTCTCAGCGCCGATCTGTGCCGTCTGGGCGAAGAGCTTGACAGAGCAGAAAAATGCGGCTGCGATCATATCCATTTCGACGTTATGGACGGCGTTTTCGTAAATAACATCAGCTACGGCATTCCCGTGCTGGCATCTGTAAGAAAGCACACAAAAATGTTCATTGACGTTCATCTTATGATAACTGACCCTATCAGATATATTGATGCCTTTGCGGACAACGGTGCGGACATGATAAGCTTCCATCTGGAGGCGGCTCCCGATCCTGCCGCTGTTATCAGTGCCATCAAGGCTAAGGGCAAAAAGGCTGGCATTGCCATAAAGCCCGCTACTCCCGTAAGCGATGTGCTTCCCTATGCGGAAAGTGCGGACATGATACTCATTATGACTGTTGACCCCGGCTTCGGCGGTCAGGGCTTTATTTATGAGTCCCTTGACAAGATCCGTGAGCTTAAAGCATATCTGGACAGCCATTCCCTTTCCGTTCACATTCAGGTGGACGGCGGCATAAACGACAAGACCTCCGCTTCGGTTCGTGAGGCGGGGGCTGATATTCTGGTGGCAGGCTCATATCTTTTCAAGGCTGATGATATGGCTGCCGCTGCGGCTTCTATGCGTTAAAATTCAGGCTGAGAAGAGTGTTCAGGGCATTATGGGGAATGATAACTCTGCCGTGCTCTTTTATGCAGGCAAGTGAGATATCGTCGGCGAGGGTGACGCTGCCCTCGGGCAGTGCTGCGCTTTTGGGGATATCTGCCACGAGCCGCAGGCAGTGTTTTTCCCCTGTGAGCAGGGAATTTTCCGACATCACGCCCATTCGGGTAAGACTTCGGCAGATGCCGAAAAGCTCCTTTATCCCTCCTGCGGTGATTATTGCTCTGATATTTTCGCTGCTGCGCCGTTTTTTCGGCGAGATGTAGAAAACGCAGCCTGTGTCCTTTGCGGGAAAGACTTCTATGCTCAGCTCCCCCTCGGGAGGAGTGCGGTTTTTAAGCTCGGGGCAGGCTTTTTCTATCATTTCCGAGAGAAAAATGTCGGAAAGGATATTTTCCCCAAGATCCTCGTACCGCAGTCCCAGCCGCTCAAGCTCGCTGCCGCTGACGGTAACTTTAACTGTGCTTTTTCCGATGTGTTCAATACGCATAGCAGTCTCCCAATAAAAGCTTTAAAAGGCGGTTTACCCATGAAAAACAAAAATCAGCAGATGCTCACCACATTTGTGAGAAACGACGGCGCTGCTCTTGACGGCAGACCTGCCGATTTCGGTGCAATGGCATATATGCTGACGGTACTTATCGTCCTGAACCTTATGGCGGTATATTATTACGGCGTCCGTGCCCTGCTGGTGGCGCTTACTGCGGTGGGCACCTGTCTGGCGGCAGATATAGTCTGCCTGATATTCAGACGCAAGCCCCTGCATATCCATGATATTTCCGCTGCCATAACGGGGCTTACACTTTCGGCAATGCTTCCTGCCTCCGTGCCATATACGGTGGCGGCAGGTGCGGCGGTGTTTGCCGTCTGCATTGCAAAGCACCCCTTTGGCGGCCACGGGCATGAGATATTCAACTGTGCTGCTGTGGGATATATTTTTGCGGAGCTTTCCTATCCGTCGGCGGTGCTGTCATATCCCAAGCCGTTCAGCTCCCTTTCGCTTTCAAACATTGTTCCCGAAACGCTGACAAGCTCCTTTACAAAGTCCGCCATGGTGGCATCTTCTTCAAACTACTCGGACTTTGAGCTGCTCATCGGCAACTTTACGGGGCCTATGGGCTGCACCTTTACGGTGCTGGTGCTGGTCTGTGCGCTGGTGCTCATATCACGCAAGGCAATATCCTCGGCGGTGTTTGTGACGGCTCTGGTAACGGTATTGCTGTGGAGCCTTATAACTGACGGCGTTTACGGTCTCAAGACCGCTCTTTCGGGCGGAATGCTGGTGTTCGGCATTATGGCGCTTTGCTGCGATTATTCACTCGTTCCCCGGACCACGGGGCAGAGGATAATGTTCGGCTTTGCTTCGGCGGTGATGATAATTCTGGTTTCCGAGATATCCACGCTGGAAAATCCTGTGGTGTATGCTTCCGTATTATCCGCACCTCTGGCACGGCTCACTGCCGCCCCCAAGGGCAGAAGCAGGCGCAGGAGGAGGCTCAACAGCATTTTCGGAAGAGCACACAATGAAGCAAGTGCTGCCAATGATATAGGCGAGACCATCGCCATGATCGGAGATAATTCTGATGACCACGGACAATAAGAAAAAATGGTCCTTTATGCAGGGGATAACCACCCACAACCCCGTATTTGCATCCGGACTTGCCATAGCGCCTGCGGTATTTGCGGGCAGCACCCTTTCGGGGGCGCTCACATATGCGGCGTTTTTCTCGGCGGTGACATTCACGGCGCTTTTTTTCTCGTCGCTGCTCCCCCGCAGAATACCATATGCGCTGCGTATAATATTATATACCGCTGCCGCCGCAGCTGTGTATATTCCCTTTTACATTTATTTTGACGGCAGGCTGCCCGCAGACGCTGCAAAGCTGGGAATGTTCCTGCCCATGATAGCCACGAGCCAGTTTGTGGTATCCGCTTCGGAGCTGAGATTTTTCAGAATGAGCAGACCGCAGATGATGGCTGACGTGATATCCCACATAATAGGGCTTGATATTGCAATAATTTTTATGGGCGCTGTGCGTGAGCTGTTCTCAACGGGCGGCATAAACGGCGCTCTTTACGGCATAACCCACGTAAATCCCCTGATAGGTGCTCCCTGCGGCGGATTTATAATGATAGGGCTTATGGGTGCGCTCATAAGGCTGTGCTCAAAGAAATGATATTTTTTGAAAAGGAGTGAGTGAAGTGGACAGCCATAATTTTTTCGGCGGGCTGATAATATCTGTTATTACGGCGCTGCTGGCGGAAAATTTTGTTTTTGCAAGGGCGCTGGGCGTAAGCACAATGATAATGGCGGCAAAAAACAAGAGAAATCTCCCGGGCATCTGCCTTGGCGTGCTTTACTTCACGCTGACCGCATCATGGGCGGCATGGCTCCTTTCCCACAGGGCGGCGGATATCCAAAAGCCCTTTGTGCCGCTGACATATGTGCTTACCATCGGTCTGATATATCTGATAACGCTTCTGCTGGCGTTTATTTTCTTCAAGGGAAGATTCGGCAGAATAAAAAAATATGTCCATATATCGGCGTTTAACAGCGTGATTATGGGTACAATATTCCTGAGCATGAACAGCTGCACCGCTTTGTATGAATATCTGCTGTTCGGGCTATGCTCGGGTGCGGGCTTTGCGGCAGCGGCATATATGCTGTCGGGCGTTTACGGTCAGCTTTATTCAAAGGACGTGCCCTCGGTGTTCAGAGGCTATCCTGCGGTAATGATATTCACAGGCATTATCGCCATGGCGCTTTACGGCATTCTGGGTCACATTCCGTCATATATGTAAATATAAAGAACAAAGATTCTCAGCGAAAGGAAACGATAGAAATGAGAAAAAGCAAAAGAATTTTCCGTCCCAAGAGACGTTACAGGATAAAGAAAAGAAACGACAACGCCATAAAGATAATCTCGGGTGTGGCGGCTCTGGCGGTGCTGGTATTTGTGGGCTACAGCGCAGCAGGCCCCATAAGCAGATATCTTGCCAACCGCTCCGTTCAGACTGAGACAGAGCCCTGGACTCCCGAAAACACCGACACTCAGGCGGCTTCGGAAACTGCTCCTGCTGAAAGCGAGGCTGCCGACGACGGTACTGGCGATTTCGCCGCCGAAATCGCCGCCGAAAGCACCGCACAGCCTGCCGAAACTGCCATTACCGAAAGCACATCTTCCACAGAGGTGACAGATATTTCACAGTCGCAGGAAGATTCGGCGGTAACTCTTCCTGCCGACGGCACAAAGCCCGTGAACATCGGCACTCCCGAAACAACAGCTGTAAATATCCCCGCTGACCTTGACATAAAAGAGGACGGCAACGCATATATGCTCTCCGCCTCCGATATGGCGGATATGCAGTCGCTGGAGGCTGCTCTGGGCAATCTTTCCGTGGAGGGCTACAGCGCAGTTATCTTCCCCATGAAGGAAGAGGGCGGCGCATTCAACTACGCAACCACTGCTCCCCTTGCCCTTACGGACTATGAGGAGGATATTATCCACTCCACACTTACCGCAAAGGACATCGCTTCGGCTGCATATTCCCACGGAATGAGACCCGTTGCACTGGTGTCCGTGCTCAACGACAACAACCGCTACGGCGATTACCGTGACGGCTCATACCACACTCTCGATGATGACGCATGGCTGGACGCTTCCCCCGACAAGGGCGGCAAGCCATGGCTCTCCCCCTTTGAGGACACCACAAAGGAATACATGAATGACATTGTTACGGAGCTTGCCAACGCAGGCTTCAAGGAGATAATCGCAGATGACTTTATCTTCCCCGAGTTCCGTTCCTCCGATATCGAGCTGCTGGGCGAGCAGGCTGCTCCCTACGGCGACAGATATCTTGCCCTCACAAGCCTTGCAAAGTATATGACCGAGGCAGGCAATGAGGCAGGGGCGCAGGTAATGCTCAGGATAACCGCAAACTCGATCATCAGGGGATACAGCGAGCTTTTCCACCCCGAAGAGCTGGACGGCTGCACTATCATGGTGGATTACTCCGAATACAACATCTGCCGCACCATGACCAACGGCGACACCGAGACGGTGCTGGAGGGCATGGGCATATATGAAAAGACTTCCGCAATTTACGGCGGCATCAACGCACGCTGCGGAGATATTGCTACATATCCTATGATCGAAAAGAACTCCATGACCCCCGATGAATTTACCGAGTGTATCAAGGCTCTTGAGGCGCTGGGATACAAGAAGATATACATTTACTGATGAAAGGCGCTTTTTATGGAACTTAACTACACAGTGCTGGTAAAGGAAATTTTCAGCCGACGTGAGACTCCCCCTCTTTGCTGTGTGCACAGCTACGGCTGCCAGCAGAATGTGAGCGACGGCGAAAAGATAACGGGTATGCTCTGCCGGATGGGCTGCGGCGTTACATATGACATGGAGCAGGCGGACGTTATTATACTCAACACCTGCGCTGTGCGTGAGAATGCGGAGCTGAAGGTTTACGGAAACGTGGGCGAGCTGAAGCATCTGAAAGAAAAAAAACCCGATATGATTATCGGACTGTGCGGCTGCATGGCTCAGGAGCCCGCCACCGCCGAGAAGATAAAAAGGTCATACCGCCATGTGGATATGGTGTTCGGCACATTTGCTTCAAAGGAGCTGCCAAGGCTCATGTATGAGGTGCTGACGGAAAGAAAATTTGCCGTTGACACTGCCGAACGTGCGGAGGAATGCCCCGAGGATATCCCTGCGGTGAGAACGGAAAAATACAAGGCGGGCGTATCAATAATGTACGGCTGCAACAACTTCTGCTCATACTGCATCGTACCTTACGTAAGGGGCAGGGAGCGCAGCAGAAAGCCCGAAAAGATACTTGAAGAGATAAGCGCACTGGCGGCGGACGGCTGCCGTGAGATAATGCTGCTGGGTCAGAACGTGAACTCCTACGGAAGAAATCTGGAGGAGGATATAAACTTTCCCGAGCTGCTCAGGCGCATCGACGCTCTGGACGGGGATTTCAGGGTAAGGTTCATGTCACCGCACCCCAAGGACGCCACGGAAGAGCTTTTTGACGTTATGGCAAACAGCAGGAAGATATGCCGCAGCATTCATCTTCCTTTGCAGTCGGGCAGCAACAGGATACTTAAAGAAATGAACCGCAGATATACGGCGGAAAAATACATGGAAATAGTGGAATGCGCAAGGAAAAAGATGCCCGGGCTTTCCATTACCACCGATATCATAGTGGGATTTCCCAATGAGACATATGAGGATTTTCAGGAGACTATGAAAATAGTCAGGGCGGTAAAATACGACAACATTTTCTCGTTCATCTACTCAAAGCGCAGCGGCACAAAAGCGGCACTTATGGAGGACAAGACCTCGGAGGAGGACAAGGGAAAATGGTTCAGGGAGCTTCTGGCAGCTCAGAGGGAGATATCCGACGAGCATTACAAGCGTTTCCTGGGAGCGGAATTTGAGGTGCTTTTTGAGAGCGTTTACAAGGACGGGCTTATCAGCGGCAAGAGCGGTGAGTTCATCATCACGCTGGTAAATGGCGATGAGTCGCTTATCGGTACGATGCACAGGGTAAGGGTCACAAAGACGCATAACTGGGCTGTTGAGGGCGAAATAATAGACTGATAACAGAAACGGACTTTCGGGAAGTGAAAGTCCGTTTTTTTTTGAGGTTAAGCGCACAATTTCACTTTTCACACACAACTTTATAAGCCACCAATCCGCACAGAAAAAGTGCGGATATTTTTATGCACTTTTTTTGATTACAGAAGTTCTGCGCCATTGACAAGCCGCATATAATTAGGCTATAATTATATGTGTATATACCCCGAAGATGGAGGAACTATGGAAAGACACGACATAATAAAAGCGGCAAAAATCGCAAATATACTGCTCTGCGCCATGCTTGCAGGCTCCTGCTCAGCCCTTGCGGACGAGCTGCCCGACAGCTATTTTGAAACGGATAATGTTGCCTCCGCCGTGACGACAGCATCAGGCTCCGAAACCACATCGGTTTCCACTCCCCGGACGCAGGAAAATATAGTTTCTCTCGAAACAACGGCTGAAATATACAAAAACACCGTAACAGCCGCCGAATGCACTTTTGAAACAGCTGTTTCAAGAACTAACGTTCCGGAAACAACAATTCCGGAAACAACAGTTCCCGAAACGATCTCCGAAATAACAGCTTTCGAAACAGCTGTTATCACATCGGAAGAGACAGCCTTTACGGAAGAAATCGCCGCTTCGGAGACTGCATCGCAGACTACCCGGACCGAAACAACCACAGGAGCAGCTACTTCCGAGAATACCACTGCCGCTCCCGAAAGCACAGGCACATATTATCCCCGGAACAGCTATTATGCCCTGAACTTTGACAGGCAGAAAGCCGTGTGGATATCATATCTGGAATACGACAGGATAATGAAAAACGCCGATGAAGCGTCCTTTACATCTTCGCTGGGCGAATGTTTTGACAACATAGCCGCCCTGGGCTGCAATACCGTTTATTTTCAGGTGCGTGCCTACGGCGACGCTTATTATGATTCATCGCTTTTCCCCAAGGGCGACCGCCTGACAGGGGACTATGACCCGCTTAAAATCGCCGTAAAGCTTGCCCACGACAGGGGGCTTTCCATTCACGCATGGATAAACCCAATGCGGCTCATGACCGACTCACAGATGTCAGGACTGGGTACAGACTGCGTTATCGGCAAGTGGTATAACGACAGCTCCAAAAAGGGCACATACATTGTTGAAAGCAGCGGCAGATGGTATCTCAGCCCCGCTTACAGCGATACTATCTCCCTTATCTGCGACGGAATAAGAGAGATTCTCACGGGATATGACGTTGACGGCATTCAGATAGACGACTACTTCTATCCCACCACCGATGAGAGCTTCGACAGGGAAGCTTACAGTGCAAGCGGCACAGCCCTTGCCCTGAGCGACTGGCGGCGTGAGACAGTCACAAAAATGGTGAGACAGCTGTATCTTACTGTCCACGGGGCAAATCCCACGGCAGTTTTCGGCATCTCGCCCCAAGGAAATATGAGCAGCGACTTTGATACCCTTTACGCCGACATCTATACATGGTGCGGCTCATCGGGCTACTGCGACTACATCTGCCCCCAGATATACTACGGCTTTGAAAATTCCACCCTGCCCTATGCGGAAACTGTGGATTCATGGGCAAAGCTCACAGGGGATAACATTTCCCTTGTGATAGGTCTTGCGGCGTACAAATCAGGCACTGAGGATACCTATGCGGGGCATGGCAAAAACGAGTGGCTGGATTCAAGCGATATCCTTTCCCGCCAGCGTGACCTTACGGAAATATACAGCGCAGGCTATGCCTTTTTCCGCTATGATTCGCTGTTTGAGCCTGCACAGTCTGTTTCGGTTCATGTGAATAAAGAGCTGGAAAACTTATACTGATAATTAGTATTAAAGAAATAAAACAAAAGAAAAAAAGAAAGAACAAGATGATAAAAATGAAAAAGAGAAAAATATTATCGGTGCTTGCCGCCATTGCTATGGCGGTGACGGCACTCCCTGCGGATTTTTTGTCGGTTTATGCCGAAAGCAACGTTACGGAAGAATATGAGGAAATTATCCCCGATGTTCAGCGTGACGAGGAGCTGGACAGCTTCAGTCAGCCCGAATACAGCCCCATGTTTTCGTTTCCCGATGAGGTAAGGGGCGTTTATATCACCCCCGAAAAGGATTTTGACATTTATGATGAAAACGGCGATATGCTGTCGGAAGAAGATATCCTTTCAGGCATAAACTCCGCCCTTGACAGTGCGGAAAATATGAGCCTTAACACGGTGATAATAAATACCTCCTATAACGGAAACGTGTATTTCAGCACGGATATGAACGGCAGCACATCTCCCTCGGAGCTGTGCGCACAGGCGGCAAATGAGCGTGGAATGTTCGTGTATGTCACCTTTGATATCGGCACAGTGCTTTCGGGAATCACGGAGGAGACCGCAAAAGCAAGGATAGACAGGCTTGCCCTGACCGCACACGAGTTCACCGTAAAATATCCCGTGGACGGTATTATCCTTGACGGATATTATTCCTCCAAGGACAGCAGCAGCTTTGCGGACTATATGACCAACGGCTCGGGCATCGGATACGATAACTGGCTTATGGATAACGGCGCATATGTGTTCAGCCTGGTATCGGACGCAGTGCGGCGCACATCTAACTCCGTCCCCGTGGGCATTTCCATAAACGATGTCTGGGCAAACTACACTACAAACGACGAGGGCAGCGAGACCTCCGTAAGCTTTGAAGCCCTTACCGACGGCTATGCCGATACGCTGGGCTACATAAACAGCGGCTATGCGGATTTCATCATCGTCAAGGCAGACGGCTCCCTCAGCAGTCAGTCTATGCCCTTTGAAGAGGTGGCAGGCTGGTGGGACAGGCAGGCGCAGAGCGCAGGCGTTCCCATGATGATAGACCACATCAACGAAAAAATATGCACCGACAGCACAGGCTGGGGCTCTCCCGATGAGCTGGTAAAACAGGTCATCAAGGCAGATGACTACAGCTCCTACATCGGCAGCATTTTCAACTCCCTTTCAGCGCTGGACGCAAATACTGAGGAATCCACCTCGGTGCTGGTTAAGCACTACAATGACCAGATAGACCGTGAGGGCCTTAACAACGAGCTGGAAATGACCCTCCCCCTTGCCACGACCTTCAAAACGGAAGAGCCTACCGTTATTTTCGCAGGCTCCTTTGACCCCAACTTCACCATCTATTTTCAGGGAAAGCCCATTGAGCTGAACGAAGCAGGGCGCTTCTATTTCAATATGGACCTTGATGTGGGTCTCAACACTTTTACATTCAAAAACAAGGGCAAAACTATCACGTACAAAATAACAAGAACCGTAAATGTCCTTAAAAGCGCAGAGCCCAGCGGCGGCGAGATGCGCATTGAGGAGCAGTCGGCAGTAAATCTCAGCGTAATTGCTTACAAAGGCTCCGATGTATCGGCAGAGATAAACGGCAGATCCGTCACCCTCAGTCCCGTGGAGGGTCAGACAGATGAGCTTGACCCCAACTCCAACTACACAAAATATGTTGGCACATATATTGCTCCCGCAGGCATAAAGGGCCAGGATATCGACCTTGGAAACGTGACCTTCTACGGCACATACCACACCAAAACAGGCGACTTCAACGAGAGCCGCACAGGCTGCCACATTATCGTAAATGCCCTTGCGGAAATACTCAACGACTACAGCGGCAATCTTTTGCAGGTGAAAAACGACAACACCATGGTGTACGACAGCAAGACCACCGGCACCGACCCCACCCCCGATATGGCACGTCTCCCTGCGGGCACATTGGATTATCAGGTAAAGACCGTCACCTACTCAGGCACGGAATATTACCTCACAAATTCGGGCAAGCGCATAAAGGTGAGCGACGTGAACGTGCTGGATAACTCGCCCTTAGGCTCAAATCCCGTAAGCGTGGTAAGCGCCGCAAAGGACGGCACGGACACGGTGCTGAAGCTCCACACCAACACAAAAATTCCTTTTGCCATGTCCTTCAATAATCTTAACTGCACAAGCGGCGGCAACGGAAATTACTACATATCCTCATTTAATTCGGACGCTCTTACCATTACCTTTGACTATATCACATCAGTTTCCGCAAGCGATATCACGTTCCCTGAAAGCTCCGTTTTCACCTATGGCAAGTGGGGCACATACGAATCGGGTGAGCTTACCAAGACTACCCTTACCCTGAGCTTCAGGCAGGCGGGAATTTTCGGCGGAGTTACATCATATTACGATGACAGCAATAACCTTACATTCCGCTTCAACGGCTACAGAAATTCCCTTGATGGCGCAACTGTCGTGGTAGATCCCGGCCATGGCTACACAGGAGCCGATACCTTTGACCCCGGTGCCGTGGGACACATCAAGGAGCAGGAAGCAAACCTCGCCATCGCAAAGCTGGTGGAAGAAAAGCTGAAAGCTGCTGGTGCAAATGTCATAAGACTAAAGACCGAGAGCGAAACATATGTTACCGCCCAGCGAGCTTCCTACGCAAGGCAGTATAATCCCGACCTTTTCCTTGCGATCCACTGCAACTCCGCAGGAGAGGACGCAAAGGGCGCAGAGGCATATTATTTCACCCCATTCTCCCAGCCGCTGGCGGACAGCATCTCAAAGCGTGTGGGAGCATATCTGGGCAGCAGCGTCCACGGAACAGGCAGCCTTGACAGGGGAGAGAACTACAACTATTTCTTCGTCACCCAGCAGCAGGATTTCCCGTCAGTGCTCATCGAATGCGGCTTTGTGACAAACTATACCGAAGCAATGGCACTGGCAAATCCCACTCATCAGAACGGCATTGCCTCCGCCATAGTACAGGGAGCTTCCGATTTCCTTGCACGGTGCGATTATTCCTGCTACGGAGAGGGCAGCGGAAGCTTCACCAACAGCGGCTCTTACGACAGCACCCCGACCGAAAGCAGCACTTACGAAAACACTGCGGAAGAAGTTCCCTCAGAAACAACGCCGTCCGAAACGCCCGAAGAGACTGCCCCAAATATCGGCTTTGAGTATAATCCATTCTCAGACCCTTATAACAGCTATTATTGAACAAAAGCTCCTCTGCAAACTGCGGAGGAGCTTTTTTATGCCATATTATATCATAATATATATAAACAAAGGGACTGCAGCCAATGCCGCAGTCCCTCATTTTATTATAAGTTATAAGTCAATTTACTCAGCAGTCACATAAACAATGTCGGAAGATGTTACGTCAGTGAACTGACCGTCAACATATGCCTTAACAGCAAAGCCGTACTTCTTGCCTGATGTAAGATTTCTTACATACATGCCAAGCTCAGTTCTTTCACCTGCATATGTCCACTTGCCGTCAGCGAAGTAATATACACGGTACTTTTCAGCACCATTCACAGCAGACCAGTTGAGACCAACGGTTCCCTTTCCTGAAGTGAATGTCTTGGTGATGACAGGCTTAATGTTAGATACAGTCACATAAACAATGTCGGAAGATGTAACGTCTGTCCACTTGCCGTTTACCAGAGCCTTAACAGCAAAGCCGTACTTCTTGCCCTTAGTAAGACCCTTTACGAGCATATGCTCCTCAGTTCTTTCGCCTGCAAGTGCCCACTTGCCGTCAGTATAGTAATATACACGATACTTTTCAGCAGCATAGACCTCAGTCCAGTTGATGCCTATAACGCCCTCTTCGTCGTATGTCTCGATGATCCTGGGCTTAACGTCAAGAGTGGTTGCATAAACAATGTCGGAAGCGGTTACGTCAGTCCATTCACCGTTGAGCAGAGCCTTAACGGCAAAGCCGTATTTCTTTCCGGGTGTAAGATTTCTTACATACATACCGGTCTCGGTTCTTTCGCCTGCAAGTGTCCACTTGCCGTCAGCGAAGTAATATACACGGTACTTTTCAGCGCCTCTTACCTCGGACCAGTTAACGCCTACAGTTTTTGCGGCAGGTGTTACCTTGGTTATCTCGGGCTTAGCGTAGTCATATATTACCTTGTATGTTGCGTTGAATATAAGAGTGTCAACACTGTCTTCGGATAATTCATAGCCATCAGGCACCCGGAGGATAAGCTCTGCATAGCCGCTGTCGATCTCTGCACGGCGTTCTATGCCTATTGAGTAGTCGCAGTCGGCATTTTCAACAGTGTAAGCATTGTCGATGTATTCCATAGCCTTTTGGAAGCGTGTATCAGCATCATCAGTCTCCTTTACCTCAATAACGGGGCTAAGTGTCATGCCGTCCTTGAGAGCAAGTGTAGCGCTTGAAACGCCGATGACCTTTGCATTGAAGCTAAGTGTTTCTATGCAGCCCGGCTTTGTGAGGTAGTAGTAATTGCTGCCGTCTTCGGGAAGTATCAGATTTACCTCTCCCTGTACTTGCTCGCCATCCATGGCAGTTGGCGTAATCCTAACACTGCAGCCTTCAAAGCCGTTGATAATGCTGAATGCGTTTTTCATATAGTTAACTAAAGCTTCAGTTACAGCCATGTTGTCGCTCAGATCAGCTGCGGGGATCCTTAATTCGGGAGTAAGCGTTGCGTCAGCCTGGAGGGCAAGGGTCGTATCTACTTTGATTCTCCATTTCGGAGTGAATGTCAGTGAATAATTGTATCCATCCTCAGCATAATCATCGGGGTGAAGCACTACCTTTGCCGTCATGCTTGCAGGGAGACCGTTGTCACTGTACTCGGTGATGTATTCAATGTCGTCGAGATTATAGCTGGTGCACATCTCTTTATCTTTGTCTGAAGCAGCAGCGGCTTGGAACGCTATGTTTTTCTTAATATATTCCTTGAGTATAGCTTCACGGTCTTTGTTTGTGTCGCTGATGTCAGTGGAGAATACAGGCGTAACCGACTCCTTTGAAGTCAAGCTTACCATTGCAGGTTTCTTTTCAGTAAATATTATGGTCTTTGACTCAGCTGTATGTTCTTTTGATTTGAAGCAGTAGTCGTCATTTGTCAGGCTTATGGTTATAAGGAATGTTGCCTGTTCATCGTCTGCGGCGTAAGGCTGAATGTTAACGCTGTAATCGTCCTCGCTGAGCTCCTCCGCACCTGTTACGGTGAACATTTCCTTCATACGCTCTGTACCAAGAGCAATTCTTGCGTTAAGGTCGTCATCGGGCATTACATAAACCACATTGTCGGTAACATCTGTTGGTTCGAGATTAAGATCAACAACCTTTCTTTCCTGGTATGTAATGTTGAACTCTATGCTTGTTGTTTTTTCTGATGACAGAACCTCATTTCCGTTTGTCATCAAAGAAACAGCGATCGTTGCTCCGTTTGCGTCGGAACTAACGACATTGACTCTTACTACAGTACCCGGCTCCATATCAACGCAGCGTAAGGCATAGTTTTTGGCAAGCCCAAGTCTTTTGTCTGTGTCATCATCAGGATTTACCTTGATAACAGCTTCGGTCTCAGCACCATCTGCAAGCTTCAGCTCCTTGTCGGAAACGGTGTATTCAGTGCCGTCGCCTGTATCTATAAAGGTGAAATTCTGTCTGCCCAGATGTAATGTCTTTGCTTCACCGTTGCCGATAACAAATCTGTTGTCGGTAACATTAAAGGTTGAATCTGCGGTTCTGTTAAAGATGTCAATGTCATTATCGCCGAAGTTGAGTTTATATGTATATTTGTCAATGATCTCACCGGTGTATATGTCACGGATATCAATAGCCTTTATAGCTTCCTGAACAGCCGCTATCTTTTCGGCATCTGTTGAAGTTTTGCTGATTTTTACCTTGATGTCAGTATCCATGAAAGAAGGGACGATATGAACATTGAAATCTACCAGCACATTGAAGTTTTTGCCTGTATATACCGTGCCGGCAACATCGCCCTCGTCAAGGTCATAAAAGTCAGCATATTTTCCCTTGAAGCCAAGTGTCAGCAGCATAGAATCACCTGCACCCGTTGTGACGATATAATAGCCGCTGTCGCCGTCTTTGCCGCAGAAAGGTATCGCTATTTTCTTGCCGCTTCCATCGGTAAAGGAAACTGCGTCATCAGCCATTTTCTCTTCTATAGCTGCCATCATGCCGTCACGGTTGAAGGTGTTTAAATTTAATTTGAGCTTGCCGCCGTTCCAGTGAGCGGAGATCGTCTGCTTTTCAACATACTCAACGGGAACTGTTATCTCAGTGGTGGAAAGAGGCTTGTTGTAGTCCTCAGTTCTTGCGATACATATTTCGTCCTTCTGGCTGTCAGCCACCTCGATAACGGCTGTAGCTGTGCTGTCATTGTTTAAGGTCAAGGATTTTACGGTGTAATCAACATCTATAGCTTCGCCTGTGTAGGTAGTAAAGCTAAGGTTATCGAAATAGTCCTTTATATACTCATTTGCTTTCTCAGGATCCTTGGGAACAGTAAGAGTGTCAAGCACGGGGTGGGCATCACGCTTGGCATAAACTCTCAGCCTTTTTGCAGAATCACTGCTGAGGCAGGTCGAGTTTTCTATCGGGCTAAAAGAGAAAAGCATACTATTGCCGGGGAAAAGTGCGCCTAAAGCGAATCCTCTTGTATCAAGATAATAATCCGTAAAGTCATATTCCTTTGCATTGCCTGTTACAACTGCATTATTTTTGACAATGTTATTATAGTATTTAAAGTCCTGATCAGTTTCATCACTGTCTGTTCTTTCATACTTTGTAACATAAAGATAATAAGCACTACCAATTTTTTCTGCATTGGGGAAGGAAATTGTTATCTCGTCCAGAACATTAACAGTGATGTAAGCCTTGGGGCCCTGCTCGCCGCCGATAATTCCCCGGGCATATATCTTAGCGCTTCCGGGAGCCACGGGAGTAACAGCGCCTGTGCTTTCATCAACCGTTGCTATTTCGGGGTTATCTGAGTAATACTTTACGGAAGATGCGTCAGTGCCTGTGGGAGAAACTTCAAGATACCGGCTCAGATCAAGCTTTTCGCTTGCATTTTCGGATACGGAAACGCTTTCCTTACTGAAGCTGTAGCTTTCCATAGCTGCCTTTACATATACAGTTGCGGAAATGCCTGCATTGTCGGAAGCGGAAAGCTCGTAAGCCTCTTCGCCCTTTTCGGTGAGAACAAATGTAACGGTTACCTTTTGTAAGCCTGTCTTCTCATCGTATGTCATATCGCCTGTAATGATGTCGAAATCGTCGCTTGCTGGAGCATAAACTGTCTCGCCCTCAGGCTCTTCAACATTGGTCTTTTTGTAGCTTGTGTTGCCGTAAAGAAGCTCTGTGGGCATATTGCTGTAGTCCATGTTTTCGGTGGTAAAGGTGAGAGCGCTCTTTATCGCCTCGGACAGGTTTTCCCCGTTAGATGTGTCAATGGGGTTGTCCGCAGTGAATTTGCCCTCAAGCAGGGGCTTCAGGATTATCTTTTTCACATCATACCTGATGGGCAGGTTCATCATGAAGCCGTAATTTTCAACAGAGGGGTCATAGGTCAAGGCGGTCTGGTTAGTGTCGTTGTAGCCCTTGGGGAATATCCAGTTTGCGGCTTCGGGATAATACCCCTTGATGCCATATGCGTGAACATAATCCCTTGTGGCAAGGATCTCACTGTAGGTTTTGTCGTATCTGTTCAGGGTGTGTGCCCTGCTGCTTGTTATGTAGGTGTCACCGTTGTAAATGCCGAATTTGTTGCTGAGTATGGCTGCGCTGCCTGCTCTTTCGTTGGCTCTCTTGTAAAGAGATTCGGTGTCCCTCTTGAAAACGGGGACTACCAGCTCCTCGGGAGCGTCCTTGAATATGGGGGATTCCACGTCAAATGGGATTGTCGCAGAAGTATTTTCGGTATCAAAGCAGTAGCAGAGAGCGCCTTCTTCTGTAGGCACTATACTGACATCAACGGAATAAGGGTCAGTGTCGGATATCTTGGCATCTAAGGTATAGTACATGCCGTGCATTGGAATAGGAAAGTCACTTACGCCCCGTACTATTTCAGAGCCGGCGGTAATATCGCTCTGATACTTGTTGGAAAAGCTCACCTGTACAAGTTCGTTTTCGTCGATAACAGTGCCGATGTTATCAGCTGTAGTGCCGAAAGGTATAGATATAGTGCTGTACGCATATATTTTGGGTATCAGATACGCTGCTGCGGAAGTAAAAGTAAAGCTCTGTGAATACGAAACGTCGCCTACAGTTGCATTTACGGTTATCACAGCAGTGCCCCAGCAGTCAACGTCATAAGCGTACTTGCTCACACCGTTTACCTCTTCCAGCTTGATAAGGCCATAAAGCTTGCTGGTGGCGTCGGCTTCATTGTAGGTCACGCTTGTTATTTTAAAGTCCTCAGCACCGTTGGAGTTAACATAGAACACCAGCTTCTGGCTGCCAACTGCTTCACTGCCCAGAGCATAGTAATGCTCAAGAGGCACAGCAGAATCAGCAGAGCCTGTGATAATAAAGGGGCAGTCGCTGACAGGATCACTGAGCAGATCGTAAGCATTGGTCTCCATGCCGATAGTGCTTATAGAGTTAAGGGTTATGTCGTCATCTGTAATGAAAGAGATCTCGTCCGCCCATACAGGGGGGACAGATGAAAATGTGACAGCCAGTGCCATTATCGCAGCAAGCTGTCTTTTAAAATCCTGCTTTTTCAAAAATATTTCTCCTTTCAAAATAAAAAATGCCATAAAATATTCTGAAATTACACACATCACACACTTGAAGTATAACATAATTTCACCGAAATTGCAATAGATTTTACCGAAAAAGTTAAAACTTTCTCCATGCTTATTACACTTTTACGCATTAACACATCTAATTGACAAAATGAGACCTGTATTCAAAAAGTGCGTGTTTTTGCCCGATTTTGTACCAAAATGCAGAGAACTTTTTTAAGAAATGATGTTTGCAAATTATAAAATCACTTGACAATCTATAAGCGCCGTGATATAATTTTAGTAATGAGATGCAGGCGTTTACCTTTCATCTAACCTCTTTTGTATATCTCCGAACCTCTTTTTGACTTACCTAAAAAGTCCCATTCTTACAGCCGCATTCGGGAACGGACAGCCCCGAATATCGGTGGGACACTGTCCTCTGCATCTCATTTTTATTTGATAAAAAGCCCCTCGGGCATAACCTGCATACCTCCGTCAAACGGCGCATTGAAGCAGTTCGACGGCACTATACAAACGAAAAAGCGGCTCGGATATCCGAACCGCTTTTGCCTTGTAAGCACAAAAAAACACCGCTCAGAATCTGAACGGTGTTTGGTGCGAGAGATGGGACTTGAACCCACACGTCAAAGACACACGCACCTCAAACGTGCCTGTCTGCCTATTCCAGCACTCTCGCATATTTCCTGACCTGTTTAATCAGTCAGCTTTTATATTATAGCACAGACTTTTGTACTTGTCAAGCACTTTTTTAGATTTTTTGCATTTTCCCTCTGCCATTTGCATTTTTTCTCATTATATGATACAATAAATATAGTGAAAAATCTCTTATTAAGGCTCAAAAAGGAGGCATGCCCATGTTTGAAAACTATCTCGATATGCTTATACCGTCGGCTGATGCCGCTTTTATGGTCAAGACCATTCTCAGGCTTGGCGTGGCGACCCTGCTGGGCAGCTTCATAGGCAACGAGCGTGAGCACATCAACCGTCCTGCGGGCATACGCACCCATGTGCTTGTCTGCATCGGCGCTGCCCTTATGACTATCACGTCGGAATATGTGTGCCGAAAATACATGGGCGTGATGAACGTTGACCCAACACGTCTCGGCGCGCAGGTGGTCAGCGGCATAGGCTTCCTGGGCGCAGGTACTATAATCAAAGAGGGCTTCAGCGTCAAGGGACTTACCACTGCTGCAAGCCTGTGGGCTGTATCCTGCGTGGGACTTACCTGCGGCACGGGCTTCTACGGGGCAGCTGTTATTGCGACGCTGCTCATATACTTCGCCCTCCAGTTCATAAAAAGGGCGGTCATGAAGCACAGCGAGACCCGTGTGATCTGCCTGATGGTGAGCAGTGCGGACGTGGCTGCAAAGGAAGCCGAGACACTGTTCAGCAAGCTTTCCCTTGCCATAGTTTCATCGGAGATATCCGTGGCTGACGAGGGTCATCTAGAGCTGAAATATGCGGTCATCGTGAAAAAGTCGGAGGAGCTTTTCGATTTCGCCATCAACAAGCTGAAAATGACCGACGGGATAATGAATGTACACGTTGAATAATCCCATAACAACGGAAAATAATAAGGAAGGACTGTTCAGATGCGCATAGATAAATTTGCTGCCGAGCAGACAGGCATATCCCGCAGCGATGCAAAGGAGCTTATAAAACGCAGGAAAATAACCGTTAACGGAGCGCCCGTTACCTCGACGGATATGCACGTTGACCCCGAAAAGGACGAAATAATTATCGGCGGAAAGCCCATATTATACAGGCAGTATATGTACATTATGCTTAATAAGCCTGCGGGAGTTGTGTGCGCCACCAGGGACGAGCTTTCCGAAACCGTGCTGGAGCTTATCCCCCCTGAGCTGCGCCGAAAGGGGCTTTTCCCTGCGGGACGGCTGGACAAAGACACCGAAGGCTTTGTTTTCATAACCGACGACGGCGCCCTTGCACACAAGATGCTCTCGCCCAGGAGCCACGTTGAAAAGGAATACGAGGTCACTCTGGAACGCCCTGCGGAAGAGAGCTACAAGGAGCTTTTTGCCTCGGGAATGACCATTGACGGCGGTGAAAAGTGCATGCCTGCGCAGCTTTTCTTCACCGATGACGACCATGTGGTGCGGCTTATCCTCCACGAGGGAAAGTTCCACCAGGTCAAGCGCATGATGGAGGCTGCGGGCAACAAAGTCACCTTCCTCAGGCGCACAAGGATAGGGGGCATAGAGCTTGACCCCACACTGCCTCTCGGAGGGTGCAGGGAAATTTTGCACAAAGAAACCCTGAAACTTTATGCAAAATAGTAGCACGATTTCAACACATTTTTCCGAAAAAGTTTATTTTCGTCAAACTAAATAAATAACTTTTTGTAAGTTTGGGTAATAAGAGACTTGAAATTACTGTGCGTAATTTGGTATTATATAATCATAGCCGATATATGTATTGCAAGATAATATCCTCGGCAGCATTTTAATTAGGGAGGTCCACACTAAATGGCAAGCTTATCACTCAGAGGCATCTATAAGAAATATCCCGGTGGCGTTGTTGCCGTATCAGACGTAAACCTTGAAATCAAGGACAAGGAGTTCATTATCCTTGTTGGTCCTTCAGGCTGCGGTAAATCTACTACACTTCGTATGATTGCCGGACTCGAAGAGATTTCCGAGGGCGAGCTTTACATCGGCGACCGTCTTGTAAACGACGTTGCTCCTAAGGACAGAGATATCGCAATGGTATTCCAGAACTACGCTCTGTATCCTCATATGACCGTATTCGAGAACATGGCATTCGGTCTGAAGCTCAGAAAGGTCCCTAAGGACGAGATCGCAAGAAAGGTAGAAGAGGCTGCAAGAATCCTCGATATCTCTCACCTCCTCAGCAGAAAGCCTAAGGCTCTTTCCGGTGGTCAGAGACAGCGTGTTGCTCTTGGACGTGCGATCGTTCGTGAGCCTCAGGTATTCCTTCTCGACGAGCCTCTTTCCAACCTGGATGCGAAGCTCCGTGCTCAGATGAGAACCGAGATCTCCAAGCTCCACCAGAAGCTGGGTACCACATTTATTTACGTAACACATGACCAGACAGAGGCTATGACAATGGGTGACCGTATCGTAGTTATGAAGGATGGCTTTGTTCAGCAGGTTGATTCTCCTCAGAACCTTTACACCAACCCTGTAAACCAGTTCGTTGCAGGATTCATGGGATCTCCTCAGATGAACTTTATCGACGCTGTTCTCAGAAAGATTGAGGGCAAGTACACTGTAGAGTTCGGTTCCGAAGATACCAAGACCACCCGTGGAAAGAAGTACTATGTTGAAATTCCCGAGTCCAAGGTTGATGACCTTGCACTTTCCGAGCTTGTTGACAAGGAGATCATCATGGGTATCCGTCCCGAGAACATTCACGATGAAGAGATGTTCCTCTCCGCTGCTAAGACCGGCGTTATCGAGGCTGACGTTGAAATCACCGAAATGATGGGTGCTGAGACTTACCTGTATCTCACCTGCGAGGGTATTCCCCTTACTGCTCGTGTTGATCCTCGTTCCACAGCACGTCCTCAGGATACTATCAGAGTTGCTATCGATCCTAACAAGATCCACATCTTTGATAAGGAAACCGAGAAGACTGTTATCAACTGATAACATCACAATCGAATTTATTGAGCCGCACTCTTTTGGGTGCGGCTTTTTGTTTTATATGATAAAATATTTATCAAACTTTTTGTGCAGCTATACAAAAAAGTATGCTTTTATAATATTTTTGAAAGAAAAAGGTGCTTTAATGACGTTATATAATAAAAGCTTCCAAAAGTAGAAAACTCAAAGGGGCAAATATTTTTATGTATGATGAAATAGTAGATAAGTATTACAATGAAATATATAACTACTGCTGCACAAAGCTGAATTTCAGCCGAACAGCGGCGGAAGATGTTACACAGGAAGTATTCTTTGCATTGTATAAAAAGCTGGACCGTCTGAAACTGAGTGAAAATATCAGAATATGGCTTTACAGGGCAGCGGATCTGGAGATAAAAAATTATATAAGACACAATCCCTCATTTGTTTCTCTGGAGGAGTGCTCTGATGAGATAAGCGCTGCTCCCATTGATTCCCCGTTCTTGTCAGATAATGATCTTGACTGCCTGTCAGATAAAGATAAGGCTATTATCTCTGATTATTACAACGGCGAGGATAAGGAAAGCATAGCAAAAGCCAACGAAATGACGCTTAACGCATTATATATCCACATACACAGGATAAGAAAAAAGCTTGCGGTCAGTGCGAGAAAAGCAAACAAACTAAGGCTGTAATTTTTGTGCACAGCTACAAATTAAAAAATTGTTTTGATGAAAGAAAAACTGTGCTTTCTGACGTTTATACATCAAAGGAGAATGAGTAATATGAAAGGGCTTGCACAAAAAATTATTTCCGATAAAGAGCTTGAAAAAAAGGCTTTTTTATATTTGAAGCGACAGCTTGATGAGGAAACAGCCAAGCCGTCAGGCAAGCGTGATTATGATAAAATTGCAGTCCTTACAAATGAACTGTGCGAACTGTCGGACGGACTTGATCAGTCAAGTGACATTGTGGGGCAGAAGCAAAGATTATACAGTAAAATATCCGAATACAATGCCGGGAAAAACAAAGCTTCCGTCAGGACGCTCAGAAAAATAATACCGATCATCTGCGCTGCTGCCATAGTATTTGCAGCAAACTGTATTTCAGTTTCAGCATGGAACATGAATATATTTTCTCTTGCTGTAGAGCTTACACAAGGCGGCGTGAAAATAGATTTCGGCAATAAAAGAGAAGAGATAGTTCTGCCTACATCTGAAAATGACCCTTACGGAATTATCGGAAAATGCGAGGAAATGGATATTACTGCCGAAACCCCACACTATCTCCCTGAAGGTTTTATGCTTGTATGTATGGAATCCGATAAAAATGATTATATGGATTATATTTTATTTACTTTTGAAAATGGTTCCGAAAAGATTTCCTTATCATATCAGTATTTCCATGACGGCGACCTGTCAAATATCTGTATTCCCAGCGATGAACACAATATTTCAGAAATAACCGTATGTGGTCATCAGGCGATAGTATCAAAGGAAGATAACCAAATGAATCTGATTTTCAACTCGGGTTATTGCGTTATCGATATTTTTACACAGAATGTTGACTATGCGGAATGCGATAAAATTGTTAATTCTATAAAATAACAGAGCAATTATGAAAAAATTTCCATTGTTAAGTTGTTTTATAAGTATAAAGCAAAAAATCAGACCGAAAGGAAGGTTCATTATGAAGAAAAACAGAATATTATCAATCATCGCAGCAGCGGCAGTTGTGTCATCGCTTTCAGCATCGGTATTCGCCGATGACTACAGCAAAAGCAAGATCGAAAACAGCATTGCTCTGCTTACACAAAATGAGGAAGTGAAAACCTATTACGACAAGATAACCGCCGATATGTCGTGGCTGAGGACTACCACCGATTCTTTTGCCATATTTGACGTTACGGGCGACAACATCCCCGAGCTTATCGTTACAAGCACCGTAAAGAACAAAGCGGAAAAGGGCGGGGAATATGACAAGAAGCTCCACAAATTCTACAGTCTTAAAGGCGACAAGGCGGAATATATGTACTCAGCAAGTATGTCCTGCCCCACGATCGCACCAAGCATTGAGGGCAAAAAGCTTAAATGGGTATATGACGATTATATGCTGGCTCAGGACGACAGCGGTCTGACCATGAACAGCGAATACGGATATATGACCTTCACCGATGAAAAAATTATCCGTGAGCCTGTGTTCAAGGCCACAGAGTCGGTTGACCCCGACACCGATACGATGGAGTATTCCTACGAAGGCAATGGCGACAGCTACGGCGCAAGGACGGTAAGAAACTACTCCAAGAAAAAGAAAGGCGCAGATTCATCGGCATCATCAAGATACAACACATGGCAACACGCCGCAGAAAGCTGGGAGGGAACTCAGTGCATAAGCAAAAAGCTCTATCTGCTGGAGCCTGTTGATGACTGCTATCTGCTCATGGCTGACGGCAGCAAGGAATGCGTTTCGGCTTCCACACCCATTGATGTATATGGCTATTCCGCAGAGAACGGGGAGGCTCCCGTAAAAAAGACCAAGACCATGTTCAGGATGAATGTGGCAGAGCTTCTCAATTACTATTTCAATGAGGAACTGTGGGCCTTTACAGTGGAGGGCTATAATGTGTACGGCGATGAAGATAATGTGCCCGCCGCAAAGCCAGTTATATATCTTTATCCCGAAAAGGAACAGCAGGTGTCGGTAAAAATGGAGCTGAACGGCAAGTTCATGTGCACATATCCCGAATATAAGGACGGCTGGGACGTAACAGCCAAGCCCGACGGAACCATAATCGCCGACGGCAAGGAATATTCCTACCTTTTCTGGGACGCTTCTCTTAACGCAAAGTGGGACTTTTCCACAGGCTTTGTGGTAAAGGGCAGCGACACGGCGGATTTTCTCCGTGAGAAGCTTTCGTACATGGGACTTACTCCCAAGGAGTATAACGAGTTCATCGTATATTGGCTTCCTCAGATGGAGAAGAATCCTTACAACCTTATAAGCTTCCAGACAGAGGCATATGAGAATGCGGCAAAGCTGCACATCTCCCCCGAGCCTGACAGCATTCTGAGGATATTCATGGCATATAAGCCGCTGGACGAATATACCGAGGTAGAGGAGCAGAAGCTTGATACCTTTGAACGCAAGGGATTTACGGTTGTAGAATGGGGCGGCAGTCAGTGCTGAGGAAATGGTAAAAGGCTGAGTCACGCTGAAGCCGCAGTGGTAAACTGCGTTTACCACTGCGGCAAGGACGACAAGGAGGCTCCGCCCCCAGTTGACCTCCTAAACCCTTTGCCTTGCTCTCATTTGTGCTGACTTTTAACTTTGCTTATCGCCCTATCATATGCCGACAGGCGCAGGTTTTTCCTGTGCCTGCTTTTTTTATGAATTTCTCCCCTCCGCTTATTGCAGAAGTTTCGGTTTGCCTCTGCAAACAGTTATTATAACTTGTCCGCCACAGAAAAACAGTAGTATTTCACAAAGAGACACGAAATTTGCATTAAAATTTGTCTTATATGTCGATTGATTTTTTTTCCAAGTTCGGATATAATTATTATATTGTGTCTCTGTATCATTTTGGAAGATGAACGGGCGCTTTTGAATGAGTATATTTTTTCTTAGCCGCTCAGCGGCGGAATGGAGTTCGTATATGGATACTAAGGTTGTAAAGTTCGGCGGAAGCTCTCTCGCCGACGCAGGACAGTTTAAGAAAGTTGCCGACATCGTTCTTGCAGACCCCGCAAGAAGATTCGTTGTCGCTTCCGCTCCCGGAAAGCGCTTCAGCGGCGATATCAAAGTCACCGATATGCTCTACGGCTGCTATGACCTGGCTGTAAAGGGCGAAAGCTTTGACAAGGAGTTTGCCGCTATCGAGGAGCGCTTCGACGGCATCATCTCCGAGCTGGGCATTGACCTTTCTCTCGAAACAGAATTTGCTAACATCAAGAACGCATTTGCCCACAGAGCAGGCCGTGACTACGCTGCAAGCCGCGGCGAATATCTTAACTCCATCGTTCTGGCAAAGTATCTGGGCTACGATTTCGTTGACCCCGCAGGCTATATCAGATTTGACGAAAAGGGCTCCTTTGACCTTGAGACAACACGCTCTTTGCTGGCTCCCAAGCTTGCTTCTCTTGAGCACGCTGTTATCCCCGGTTTCTACGGTTCAATGCCCAACGACACCATCAAGACCTTCTCCAGAGGCGGCTCCGATGTTACAGGTTCTATCGTTGCAAACGCTGTCAACGCCGTTCTCTACGAGAACTGGACTGACGTAAGCGGCTTCCTTATCTGCGACCCCAGAATCGTTGACCACCCCAAGCCTATCACCACTATCACCTACAGAGAGCTGAGAGAGCTTGCATACATGGGCGCTACCGTTCTCCACGAGGACGCTATCTTCCCTGTAAGACAGGCAGGCATTCCCATAAACATTAAGAACACCAACCACCCCGAGGACAGAGGCACTCTCATCGTTTCCGACACTGCCGAGACCAGCAAATACACCATCACAGGTATTGCGGGCAAGAAGGGCTTCTCCGTTATCCAGATCGAAAAGGATATGATGAACTCCGCAGTCGGCTTCGGAAAGAATGTTCTCCGTGCCCTTGAAAAGAGCAACGTATGCTTCGAGCATATGCCCTCAGGTATTGATACAATGAGCGTCGTTGTAAGCAGCGAGGCTATCATCGGCAAGGAAAAGACCATCATTGACGAGATAAACAACAGATGCCACCCCGACAGGATCGAGATTGAGAACAATCTTGCTCTTATTGCCGTTGTGGGCAGAGGCATGAGAAAGGCGAGAGGTACTGCGGGCAGACTGTTCAGTGCCCTTGCACACGCAAGAGTCAATGTTAAGATGATCGACCAGGGCTCCTCCGAGCTTAACATCATCATCGGCGTTGAGGAAGAGGATTTCGAGACAGCAACAAGAGCTATCTACGATATGTTCGTTCTTCCCCAGGAGTAATTTAAAAAGAAAGGCGGCTGAAAATATGGGCGATATAAACAGCCTGTATGAGGCATACACTGCCAACAACAGAATAGACCCCAAATATTACGAGAAGTTCAATGTAAAGAGGGGCCTCAGAAATCCTGACGGTTCAGGCGTTATGGCAGGCGTTACAAATATATGCAACGTTCACGGATACGTTATCAACGAGGGCGAAAAGTCCCCCGATGAGGGAAAGCTGGTTTTCAGAGGCTACAACATAAATGACCTGGTTTCAAATGTTGTTGCCGAGAACCGTTTCGGCTACGAGGAGATAGCTTATCTTCTCCTTGGCGGTAAGCTCCCCACTGAGCATCAGCTGGAAAATTTCAGAGAGCTGCTGGACAACAACCGTGAGCTTCCCGAGGGCTTTTTTGAGGATATGATACTCAAGGCTCCCTCCAAGAACATCATGAACAAGATGTCCCGTGCGGTGCTGGCGCTTTACTCATATGATGATGTGCCCGATAATACCGAGGTAAAGCACGAGGTAGATACAGCCGTCTCCATTATCGCAAAAATGCCTGTTATCATGGTATCAGCTTACCATGTAAAGCAGAGATATTATAACCACAAGTCAATGTTCATGCACCCCCTTATCCCCGGTCAGTCCACAGCGGAGACCATTCTTTCGATGCTCCGTCCCGACAGGCAGTTCACCGATGAGGAGGCAAAGCTCCTTGACGTTATGCTCATGCTCCACGCAGAGCACGGCGGAGGAAACAACTCCACCTTTACCTGCCGTGTGCTCACATCTTCGGGCACCGACCCCTATGCGGCATATTCCGCAGCAATCGGCTCACTGAAGGGCCCCCGTCACGGCGGCGCTAACCACAAGGTAATTCAGATGCACCAGTACATAAAGGACAACGTAAAGAACTGGGACGATGAGGGCGAGGTCGCAGATTTCCTGAGGAAGATCCTCCGCAAGGAAGCAGGCGACGGCACAGGACTTATCTACGGTATGGGTCATGCGGTATATACCCTTTCCGACCCCAGAGCCGTTATCCTGAAGCAGAACGCAGCAAAAATGGCTATCGGCAGCGAGTTCGAGGCAGAATACCGTCTGCTGGAGATGATCGAGCGCCTTACTCCCGAGCTTTTCAAGGAAGTAAAGGGCGACGAGAAGAAGATGTGTGCCAACGTGGATATGTACAGCGGCTTTGTTTACAAGATGCTGGGCATTCCCGAGGATCTGTTCACACCTCTCTTTGCCGTTTCCAGAATGGCAGGCTGGTGCGCTCACCGCTTTGAGGAGAGCATGACAGGCAAGAGGATAATCCGTCCTGCATACAAGAGTGTAAGCAAGGAAAAGGCTTATATTCCTCTTAACAACAGATAATATATAAATTATAGATTATTGGGCTTTTACGGCATTGAGCTGTAAAAGCCCTTTTTGTTTTTATAGGGGTGGTTTGCGGCTTGCCAGACTTATACTAATCCTCAATCAACCTATAGACAAATCCTCGGCTTTGTCTATAGAACGATTAAAGATTAGTATAAACCCTTTGCCTTGCTCTCATTTGTGCTGACTTTTTTATTTCTCCCACATGGGAATATCAGCCTTTGAAAGCTATGCTTTTTCTCCCATATCCACATTATTTCTATTGACTTGACTGCCAATAAATGTTACAATTTCCTTATACCGATCCCTAAGCGTTCCGCAAGGCTTTGGATAATCAATGAAAGCGAGGAATTTTAATGATATACACCAACCCCGTTGTAAAAGGCTTTTACCCCGATCCCAGCGTTTGCTATGCCAATGGCAAATTTTATCTGGTATGCAGCTCATTCCAGTATTTCCCGGGAGTGCCCCTCTTTGAAAGCGATGACCTTGTTAACTGGACTCAGATAGGCCATGTTCTTACCCGCAAAAATCAGGTCGAGCTTGAAAAGGTCAACAGCTCAGGCGGAGTTTTTGCGCCCACTATCCGCTACAACAACGGCAGATTTTACATGGTAACGACCAACGACACCACTCACAGGAATTTCTACGTTTACACCGATGATATTCACGGCGAATGGTCCGACCCCATCACCATCGACCAGGACGGCATTGACCCCTCGCTTTACTTCGAGGACGGCAGAGCTTTCTTCATCAGCAACGGCACCGACTGCGAGGGCAGGGGCGGCGTTGTTCAGTGCGAGATAAACATTGAAACAGGCGAAAAGCTCACCGAAAGCAGATGTATATGGCAGGGCTCGGGCGGAAGATACCTTGAAAGCCCCCATATGTACAAGATCGGCAAGTATTATTATCTTATGGCAGCAGAGGGCGGCACTGAGTATGGTCATATGATAACCTATGCACGCAGCGAAAGCGTCTGGGGCAAGTTCGAGGGCTATCCTCACAATCCCGTGCTGACAAACCGCAACAAAGCGCCCTTTATCATTCAGGGCATCGGCCACGGCGACCTTATACAGGACAAAAACGGCGAGTGGCACATCATCTGCCTCGGTTTCCGCCAGATACATATGTGGATGACATATCACCACCTTGGAAGAGAGTGTTTCCTTATCCCCGTTACCTTCCACGAGGACGGCTGGTTCACTGCAGGAAACGGCACCTGCGAGGAAAGCTACGAGCTGTCGGGCGACTTTGCGCAGCTGCCTCTCAAGACCTACACTCTTGAAAATATCGGTCACGACATCTGCCACCTGCGCCACCCCCACACCGAAAACTACAGCATAACAAAGGACAAGATAACTCTTAAAGGCACAGACGTTACCCTTGACGATGTGGCTTCTCCCACATTTGCAGGCGTGCGCCAGCGTGATTTTGATATGGACTGCTCCGTCAGCGTAAGCGTTTCCGACGGAGAGGGCGGACTTACCGTTTACTCCTGCGAGACAGAGCATTATGACCTGGCGCTTAGAAAGAACGAGGGCGGCTATGAGGCTATCCTCAGGCTGAATATCGGCGGCATCAGGCACGTTGAAAAGGCTGTGCAGATACCCTCGGGCGACGCAAAGCTCATTATCCGCTCCGACAGCCAGGTATATAAGTTTTTCGTGCAGTCGCAGGGTGAGGAGATACCCATGGGCTTTGCAATGTCCAAGTATCTTTCCAGCGAGGTCTGCGGCGGATTTACGGGAACTGTCATCGGTATGTATGCAGTCAAGGGCAGCGCCGAGTTTACCGACCTGCGCATAAGCTATTGAAAGGGTGAGTAAAATGGCAAAATATATAGCTCTCACGTTTGATGACGGTCCCAACACCGTCACTACTCCAATGGTTCTGGACGTGCTTGAAAAGCACAGCGCCGTGGGCACATTTTTCCTTGAGGGCAACAACATCAACGAGGAAAGCGCAAAGGTGGTCAAAAGGGCTGTGGAAATGGGCTGCGAGATAGAAAACCATTCCCGCACACACACAGCGTTCCCCCAGCTTACCGCCGAGGAAATGACCGCTGAGATAGATTTCACCACAGAAAAGATAATCGGCATCACAGGCAGAGCGCCCAAGTTTTTCCGTCCCCCGTACATAGCTCTGAACGACCTGATGTACAGCACCATACCTCTCACATTCATATGCGGAAAGGGCTGCACAGACTGGGAGGACAGCGTTTCGGCAGAGCAGCGTTTTGACACCACCATGGCTCAGGCGCAGCACGGGGACGTGATACTTCTCCACGACATGGAGGGCAACATTAACACCGTAAAAGCGCTTGACAGGCTTATCCCTGCTCTGAGGGAAGAGGGCTATGAGCTTGTTACCGTTGAAGAGCTTTTTGAGAAATGCGGAGCTGTTCCCAAGAGCGGAGTTATTTACACCAATGTTTTAAGTGACGGAAAGTGATATTTCGGGCTGCTGCATTTTGCGGCAGCCTTTTTTGTTAGGCGGACAAATAAAAAAGTCAGCACAAATGAAAGCAAGGTAAAGGGTTTAGGAAGTCCACTGAGGGCAAAGCCATCCGGTCGTCCTTGCCGCAGTGGTAAACTACGTTTACCTGCGAAATCTTTTTGCTGACGGCTTGAATGATTAAACCGTTAGCTTACAAATTTAAAAGTCCTAAAAGCCGCCTGCACCAGAAATTCAAAGACAAGCAGAAAGCAAGTTTTATCTCAATCAGATAAAAAACTATTAAATGCAGGCGGCTTGAAACCAAGAGACATTTCGACATGAATGGCGATTTTGGTTTCCGCCGTAAGGCGCAGGTACGTCAAACTAACGTTTCAATTTTATAAAGTCCATGCCTAATGCAAAGGAGACACCTGAGGAGAGAGGGAGGAAACCAAAACCCAACAAAAGCGGGCATTCCCCCCTCTCTCCTACGGTTTCTCCTCTGCACTCCTTTTCCCTACCCTCTCACCCCCACTAAGCCCGCTTTTGCAGTTTGTCTTAACTTTGGTGCTTGTCTCCTATGTTGAATATTGTTCCGTGCCTTTCACCGCCGCCCCTCTCATTTGTGGTCTGGCATTTACATATCGAGTATCTGCTGTTAGTTTTGCTTAGCTCTGCGGTGGGGATTGGCTAAAATACCGGCTGTTTTAATCATTGTCCCCGAAAATATTTGCCTTTTCCCTTAAAAGATGATATAATGATATCAGTGTTATTTTGCAGAGAGATGGTTGTTTAAATGGATCAGAATGAGGTGCTGAAAAAATATTTCGGCTATGATAATTTCAGAGAGGGTCAGGCGGAGCTGGTGAGCAGCATTCTGTCGGGGCGTGATACCCTGGGAGTTATGCCTACGGGTGCGGGAAAATCCGTATGCTATCAAGTACCTGCGCTGATGTTCGGGGGCGTTACTATCGTTATCTCCCCACTTATTTCGCTGATGCAGGATCAGGTAAGCTCGCTGGTGCAGTCGGGCATTCCTGCGGCGTTTATCAACAGCAGCCTTACAATGAATCAGCTTTACACGGTGCTGAAAAATGCGGAGCGTGGGGCTTACAAGCTTATCTATGTCGCCCCCGAGCGCCTTGACAGCGAGGTGTTCATGAACTATGCCATGCACGCCGAGATATCTATGATAACCGTTGACGAGGCGCACTGCATTTCTCAGTGGGGTCAGGACTTCCGTCCCTCTTATCTGAATATCCCACGGTTTGCCGCAGCGCTTCCAAAGAGGCCTGTTATGACTGCGTTCACCGCCACCGCCACGGAAAGGGTGCGTGATGATATCGCCCGCCTGCTGGAGCTTAAAGACCCGTTTACTCTGGTCACGGGCTTTGACAGAAAAAATCTTTATTTTGAGGTGCGCCGTCCCTCCGACAAATATGCCGACCTGAAAAGACTGGTGAAAAAATACGACGAGGAGGGCAGGAGCGGCATCATCTACTGCTCCACCAGAAAAAACGTGGAGACCGTGTGCGAGCGGCTGTGCAGCCAGGGCTTTTCCGCTACCAGATATCACGCAGGGCTTGCGGAGGAGGAAAAACGCACAAATCAGGACGATTTCATTTACGACAGGCGCAAGATAATGGTCGCAACCAACGCTTTCGGCATGGGCATCGACAAATCAAACGTTTCCTTTGTTATCCACTACAATATGCCCAAGGACGTGGAAAGCTATTATCAGGAGGCGGGACGTGCAGGCCGTGACGGCTCTCCTGCGGATTGCATACTGCTCTACAGCGGTCAGGACGTTAACACCGCAAAATTCCTTATAAACAAAAGCTATGACGAGTCGGAGCTGGAGCCTGAGGCTGCGGAAGAGGTGAGAAACCGTGACCTGAAGCGCCTAAAGGATATGACGATCTACTGCACCTGCGCCGAGTGCCTGAGAAGCTATATATTGAAATATTTCGGCGAGAAGTCGCCCTCACAGTGCGGGAACTGCTCCTGCTGCTGTTCGGAGGAGGGCGCCCAGGACGTTACAGTGGAGGCTCAGAAGATAATGTCCTGCATTTTCCGTGCAGGTCAGCGCTATGGACTTAAAATGATAACGGATATCCTTACGGGCAAGGAAAACGAGCGCATAACCGCCGCAGGGCTTGACAAGCTCAGCACCTACGGCATAATGAAAGACAGCACAGAGCGAAACATCAAGCAGATAACCGAAAAGCTTATCTATATGGGCTATGCTCAAAAGACAGAGGACGAATATCCCGTGCTGAAGCTGAATCCCTCCGCTCTGGACGTGCTTAGGGGGGACAAAAAGGTAATGGCACGTCTGCCGAAGTCCGCCGGAGCAAAGAGAGCTCCCGTTTATGCCTGCGACCCTGTGCTGCTGGATAAGCTCAAAGCGCTGCGTGCAAAGCTTGCCTCCGTTCAGGGCGTGCCTGCGTACCTTATCTTCACCGATACGTCTCTCCGTGATATGTGTGAAAGGCTGCCGAGGACAGACAGCGAGTTTCTGAACGTATCGGGCGTGGGAGCGGCAAAGCTGGAACGCTACGGAAACGCATTCATCACGGTCATCAAGGAATATGCGGAGAAAAATCAGGTTGCCGCAGTCACCGAGGAAAAGGAGATAAAAAAGCTCCGTCGAAACATGATGAAAACGGCGGAGGATATAAGAGAAGCATTTGACGGCATATCGGCAGGGATAGGAAAGGTAACGCTGGGCAATGAATCGCTGTCACTTTCCGCATTTTCCGAAAAGATAATCACGGAAACGGATATGCACATGGCAACAGCACCGCTCAGGAAGTCAATAACAGGGTGGCTGAGGCAGTCGGGGCTGCTTACACAGGAGAGCGAATCAAGGGCTGCGGATATGGGTGAAGAGATAGGGATATACAATTTGAACGTAACATCTCCGCAAACGGGGAAGCAGTATATCAAGGTATTGTATAAGCCGTCAGCACAGCAGTTCATATTGGATAATATATCTGCTGTGGGGGAGTTTGCGGTAGAGAGCTTTATGAGTAAAAGCAAATAGTAAGCAAATTGATAAATATGTCCTCTACCTTAAATCCTTTAATTTTACAGTTTATATCGAGTATCTGCTGTTAGTTTTGCTTGGCTCTGAGGTGTGGGGCGGTTATTTTGTCCGTAAAACTTCAAATTTATTCATATGGCTTTATTTGCGCTACCTTATACTAATCACCAATAAAACTATAGACAAAAAATCATCACATAATCCATATACGCAAGATCATGCTCGATTTTTTGTATAGTCTTTAATTGGTGCTTAGTTATTAGATGATAACTCCCGTTTTCTGCAAATGCCAATCACAAATATTTTTTCAGATCAGTCATAAGCCGCTGCTCGGCGGAGATCAGATCACGGGTGAGCTTTCTGCTGCCGCCGTCGGCTGCGGCGTATTTGTCCATGCTCTGGCGGAGCTTGTCTATGCCCATGGAGCAGCCCTTTGAGACCAGCTCCGCTGCGTCCTGCTCGGTGCCGTTCATAAGAGTAAGGTCAGTCTTGACTGTTGACATCGCCTTTGCCATGGCAGAGGGATTTTTGCCCGCCCTGCCCCATGAGTTAAGGAGCTGCTCCGCCTCGGAGCGCAGCTTTTCATGCTCTTTCACACTTTTTTTGAGAATATCCTCAAGGTCGGCGTCGCCTGCCTTGGGGATAACGTCGTTTATGGCACCTATCCCCATTTTTATGCCTGCATCGCACTGCCTCAGCAGCTTTATGGTGTCCTTTTCTTCCTTGTCGTTCATGACCATCATTCCTTTCATACTAATCTTTAATCGTTCTATAGACAAAGCCGACAGATGAAATAAGACCAGTCTAGGAAAGCGACTGCAGGCGGGCTTGTCGCCCGGCAAGGGAGCTTGACGAAGAATGGGCTTATTTCAGCCGAGGATTTGTCTATAGGTTGATTGAGGATTAGTATCAGTGGTTTGTATTATTATGTGAAAAGAACGATGGGTTATTCATCTGACGGGATATTCTATGCCGCCTACATACAGATATTCCACATCATCGGGGTCAATGGGATATTCAAAGCCTGTGCGGAAATGACCCTTGTCAAAGGTAAAATGTCCGCCGAAGCTGTCACGGAGGTTATATGCCTTGGAATATTCCGTACCGCAGCTGACGGTCTCGTCGTTTTTCAGCTTTATATATGCCTTGCCTGCCAGCAGGCCGTTTTCGCTGTTCATCAGGCTGTCATAGCTGTAGCCCTCGGTGTCGGCTGCAACGCCGCAGGGGGTTATGGTAAATTCGATGCCGTCGCCGCCTGCATATCGGTTGACATAATCGGGTATCTCAACGGTGAAATCTGCGGAGAACAGGCTGCTGTCAATAATATTGTCATATGAGATAATGCGGCCGGAGTTAAGATATACGCCGGACATATTGAAGCAGGTGAAATCTATGGGGATAGTGCCGCTCATCTCGCCGGTGCAGTTCACGGTGAAGATGCAGTAGAAAGTCCTGCTGTCCTCACGGACAAAGCGGATATCGGAATGTCCGCCGTTGGTGGAAAAGCGTGCGTAGGTGTTTTCCATTTCAACGCCGTCGTGTCCCCAGCCGTCAATGTACTGCTCCTCGTAATAGTCATACATAGGGATATCATGGTCAAAATCCAGCTTAAATACACAGAATATGCTGTAGCTGTCCGCCGCATAGCCCATGGGAGTGACCGTAAGGCCATCGCTTTCACATTCAAGTGAGGATATGTCCATCTCGCCCGTAAGGCCCTCAAAATTGCTGTAGTCCGCCTCTCTGCCGTATATGACGGAGAACAGACCGCTCTGAGCCGCATACACCACCGTGCCGAACATCAGCACCAGCACCGCCGCAGCGGGGAGCATGAGCTGACGAAGCTTTGGTCTCGCCTTTTTTCGCCTTTGGGGGATATCAAGTATTTTCTGCCTTGTGGCATCGTCTGCCTTTAACTTGTCAAGTGCGTTTTTATAATGCTGTACATTCATCGCCGTATTCCTTTCCGAGAGCAGCCCTAAGCCGCTCTCTGCCACGCTGGAGCCTTGTTCTCACTGTAGATTCCTTAACGCCCGTAAGCTGTGATATTTCCTTGACGGAGTATTCCTCGTAGTAATAGAGATGTATCGCCGTGCGGTATTTCAGCGGCAGGCTCATGACCGCTTCAAGGACAGCCTGCTCGCTGCCGCTCATTTCAACATGAGCAAACTCATCGGAGCCGACATTGCCGATTATGTCATTGCTGACTATGTCAGTGCTGATCACATCAGCAATGTCCCTGTGGTCACGGCGGGAGAACCACGCCAGCCGTCTGCGATTGATGCAGTAGTTTGCCGTTACCCGAATAAGCCACGCCTTTTCCGCTTCCGCCGAATCGAAGGAGATATCCTCCTTAAACAGCCGAAGGAACACCTCCTGAGCGGCGTCCTCCGCCTCGGCAAAGCTTTTCAGATAGGTGTATGCCAGCCGCACCACCATATCCAGCTGCTTGTTTACGGCGTTTTCATATTCTTCTTTGTTCAACACATCATCTCCCTGTCAGTGGAGTTTTATCGAAACGTTTCTGTATATAAAACACATCAGCGGGGCAAAAAGTCTCATTTTTATGCAATTATTTTAGGAAATATATTGTTTACAGATTATTGATGAATATAGATATCTGCTGTGCTATAATATAAAAGCTGACTGATTAAACAAGTCAGAAATATGCGAGAGTGCTGGAATAGGCAGACAGGCACGTTTGAGGTGCGTGTGTCTTTGACGTGTGGGTTCAAGTCCCATCTCTCGCACCAAACACCGTTCAGATTCTGAGCGGTGTTTTTTTGTGCTTACAAGGCAAAAGCGGTTCGGATATCCGAGCCGCTTTTTCGTTTGTATGATGCCGTCAAACGGCTTCAATGCGTCGTTTGACGGAGGTATGCAGGTTATGCCCGAGGGCTTTTTATCAAATAAAAATGAGATGCAGAGGACAGTGTCCCACCGATATCCGGGGCTGATATGTCTATGGGTGTGAAAACAGGCTGTCTTTTCATATTTACCTCCTTGAAATCGCTTGTTTCGGTGCTGCCTGAAAGGAGCGATTCAAGGCTTACGGACAGTATTTCCGAAAGCTCGGTGACAAGTGTTATGTCGGGGCAGCCCAGACCTCTCTCCCATTTTGAGACTGCCTTGTCGCTGACCCCCAGCTTATCAGCTGGTTGTTTCTGGGTCATATTCAGATCGGTGCGCAGTTTTCTTATAATACTAAGCACCAATTAAAAGCTATACAAAAAATTGAGCATGATCTTGCGTATATGGATTATGCGATGATTTTTTGTCTATAGTTTTATTGGTGATTAGTATAAGGTTGCCTACATCGGCGCAATTCATACGATCAGCTCCTTCCTTATATTATCATACCGCTTTTGGAGGGGAAATCAATAAACGAACCGTAGAGATATATTGGGGGATAGCGGATTTTTTATGAGCCATGCTCGTTTTATCTCTGAATATCAAAATCAAAAGGGCTGCTGCATTGCTGCAACAGCCCTTGGCTTATTTATACGATTACTTTTCCTTTGCCTTGGTCTTTGCTCTCAGGGCGTTATCAAGGATACGCTTTCTGATACGTATGGACTTGGGTGTTACCTCCAGCAGCTCATCATCTGCGATGAACTCAAGGCTGTCCTCAAGGGAAAGTCTTCTGGGAGGTACAAGTCTCAGTGCATCATCGGAGCCGCTGGCACGGGTATTGGTCAGGTGCTTCTTCTTGCAGACGTTAACTACAAGATCCTCCACCTTGGGAGATGCGCCTACTACCATTCCCTCGTAAACGGGTGTGCCTGCGCCGATAAACAGGGAACCTCTCTCCTGTGCGTTGTACAGACCGTAGGTAACTGCCTCGCCTGTTTCAAAGGAGATAAGGGAGCCTGTATTTCTTCTGGGGATATCGCCCTTGTATGGCTGATAGTTCTCGAAGATGCTGCTCATTACGCCCTCGCCCCTGGTATCGGTGAGAAATTCGCTCTTGTATCCGAAAAGTCCTCTTGCGGGGATTATAAATTCAAGTCTCATACGGCTGCCCTGGGGGTGCATGGACTGAAGCTCGCCCTTTCTTGTGCCCATCTTTTCCATTACGGGGCCTGTGCAGTCCTCGGGAACGTCGATTACAAGGCGCTCCATAGGCTCGCAGAGGACGCCGTCGATCTCCTTCATCAGTACCTTAGGAGTGGAAACGCCCAGCTCATAGCCCTCACGGCGCATATTTTCGATAAGGATAGAAAGGTGCATCTCACCTCTGCCGCATACTCTGAAAGCGTCTGTGCTCTCGGTCTCGGAGACACGGAGGGAAACGTCACGGAGGACTTCCTTGAACAGTCTTTCACGGAGCTGACGGGAGGTAACGAACTTGCCCTCTCTGCCTGCAAAGGGGCTGTCGTTTACGGAGAAGGTCATCTCAACGGTAGGCTCGGAAATTTTTACGAAAGGCAGGGGCTCGTAGTTATCTGCTGCGCAGAGTGTATCGCCGATGGTGATGTTCTCGATACCGGATATCCATACGATATCGCCCACCTTTGCCTCGTCAACGTTTGCCTTGCCCAGACCCTCGATCTGACTTATGGTAACGATCTTGCTGTTATAAGGCTTCTTTGTTTCGTGGTAATCGCCGACGATAACGGGCTGATTTACCTTGATAACGCCTCTTTCAACACGGCCGATACCTGTTCTGCCCACATAATCGTTATAGTCGATAGAGGAGATGAGCATCTGCATGGGGCCGTTCTCATCGCCCTCGGGTGCGGGGATATAGTCGAGGATAGTATCGAAAAGGGGCTTCAGGTCTGTGCCTGCCTCATACTGGCTGAGGGAGCAGGTGCCTGCACGGCCTGAGCAGAAGAGGATAGGGCTTTCGAGCTGCTCGTCGCTTGCGTCCAGGTCAAGGAGAAGCTCCAGCACCTCGTCGCCGATCTCGTCGAGACGTGCATCGGGACGGTCGATCTTATTTACGACGATGATTATTTTATGGCCAAGCTCCAGTGCCTTGGAAAGCACGAAACGGGTCTGAGGCATGGGGCCTTCGGCTGCATCTACCAGCAGGAGAACGCCGTCAACCATTTTGAGCACACGCTCTACCTCGCCGCCGAAATCGGCATGGCCCGGGGTGTCTATGATATTGATCTTAACGCCGTTATACTTAACGGAGGTATTCTTTGCGAGAATTGTGATTCCTCTTTCACGCTCGATGTCGTTGGAATCCATTACTCTGTCTTCAACTTCCTGATTTTCTCTGAATGCGCCGCCCTGCTTGAGCATTTCATCAACGAGGGTGGTCTTGCCGTGGTCAACGTGGGCGATGATGGCGATGTTGCGCAGATCGTTTCTTACCATAATAATCTTTCCTTTCAGTATGTCCTTTTTGAATTTCTTTTCCTGATATCCTGCAAATTGAACATACTCTGCAATAATTTCAAAATACTGCGTACAAAATAACTTAAACTGATATGGTCATAGTGCCAGATAAATTTGAACAGATTAACATTTTTATATTTAACCCATACAAATGCGTCACGGCATAAAAAAGCCTTGCAGGAAATCCTGCAAGGCAATTTTTACTGGTGGAAGAGGGTGGATTCGAACCACCGAAGCCGAAGCAACAGATTTACAGTCTGCCCCCTTTGGCCACTCGGGAACTCTTCCATATGGAGCTGGTGGACGGACTTGAACCCCCGACCTGCTGATTACAAATCAGCTGCTCTACCAACTGAGCTACACCAGCTTGAACTTTCGTTCGTGTTACTCATTCAAGCGACTATTACAGTATATCACCTTAGTCGGATTTTGTCAAGCACTTTTTTTATGATTTACAGAATGTTAATATTTGCGGGTTTGGGGCGGATATACTATATTATTGAAAGAAAAGCTCGGAATATGCCGCTGATTGCAATATTTCATGCTGCACGCCTGATTTTCACAAAAATGTCACATTTATATGTTATTATGGTTATACCGACAACTTAAATACAGAAAGGAACGGTAATTATGGAGGGCAAAAAAATTCTTATTGTTGATGATGAAAAGAATATCCGCAATGTTATAAAAGAATACGCTAAGTTTGACGGCTTTGAGACCTTTGAGGCGGAGGACGGTATGCAGGCTGTGGAAATGTGCCGCACTCAGGACTTTGACCTTATAATCATGGACATCATGATGCCTAAGCTTGACGGCTACTCCGCTGTAAGAGAGATTCGCAAGACCAAGCAGATACCCGTTATCATGCTTTCCGCCAGGGGCGAGGAGTATGACAAGCTTTTCGGCTTTGAGCTGGGCGTTGATGACTACGTTACCAAGCCATTTTCTCCCAAGGAGCTGCTGGCACGTATCCGTGCGGTAATGAAGAGAAGCGCCGCTCCTGCGCCTGCGGGTGATAATAATGTGCTGAAATTCGAGGGGCTGGAGATAAATATGTCAGGCCGTGAGGTGTTCGTTGACGGCAAGCCCGTTTCCCTCACCCCCAAGGAGTATGACCTGCTGTTCTACCTTGTGCGCAACAAGGGCATTGCGCTTTCCCGTGAAAAGCTGCTGGAAGAGGTCTGGGGCTATGACTTTTACGGCGATGACCGCACCGTTGACACGCACATCAAGATGCTGAGAAACTCGCTGGGCGATTACCGCAAGTTCATCGTTACACTGAGAGGAATGGGTTATAAGTTCGATGCGGGACGTGAATAAGGAAAAAAAGGAAAGCCGCAGGGAAAAAGGGATGAACGGCCTGAGCAGGCTTTTCCGCAGTGTCAGATTTACGGTATGGATATATTTTGCCATATTCATCACAAGTATCCTGATGCTTATATGGATATCATTTACGGTATCGCTGGAGGCTACTTACCGCACTCAGAAGACCAATGATATCACCTCCATAGCAAACTACATTCTTACCCAGTGGAGCGAAGAGGGCTTTACCACAAGCACTCTTGACCGTATCGCCCATGACAATGATATGTGCGTGCTTATCCAGGACAGGTACGGGCTGAATGTGTATTCCTATGACACTATGGCGAAAAACTGCCTTGTGCATGGCTCGGTAAACTATCAGAACCTGTATAAGTACCGTGAAAAGGCGCTCAACAGCGCTACGGGCATTTATTATGCCGAGACCAAAAACAACCAGTTCAACACGGATATGCTCATCTTTGTGATGCTCATAGGTACAAAGGAGCAGCCGTCGGGCTACCTTTTCCTGAACACATCGCTGGAGCCGTTGGACTCCACCGTTTCGATCCTCAGGGTGCAGATGCTTCAGGTGAGCCTTGCAATGCTGGCGCTGGGCTTCGGCATATCAATATTCCTGTCAAGGCTCATTGCTACGCCTATCACAAGGATAACCCTTTCCGCCGAGAAGCTGGCGCAGGGCGACTATAACGTAAAGTTTAACGGCAGGGGATACACCGAGACGGAGCAGCTGGCGGACACGCTGAACTATGCTTCCAAGGAGATAACCAAGGTGGATACCATGCGCCGTGACCTTATGGCGAACATTTCCCACGACCTGCGCACACCTCTTACAATGGTAAAGGCGTATGCGGAGATGATACGTGACCTTTCGGGCGATGACCCTGAGAAGAGAAACGAGCATCTGGAGATAATCATTGAGGAGAGCGACCGCCTGGCGGCGCTGGTAAACGACATAATGGATCTTACCAAGCTGGAGAACGGCACATCGGAGCTTCATAAGGAGCCTTTCTGCGTAGGCTCACGGCTCAGGGAGATAATGACACGATACAAGCTGCTTTCCGAGAGGGACGGGTACAAGTTCTATATCTCGGTGAACGATGACGCATGGGCAGAGGCTGACCTTATCAAGTTCGATCAGGTAATATACAACCTTGTAAACAACGCTGTCAATTACTCGGGCGAGGAGAAGTCCATATACGTTATGGAGGTCGCAACGCCCAAGAAGATAACCATTTCCGTGACAGACACGGGAGACGGTATTGACAAAGAGCTTATGCCGCTTATATTTGACCGCTATTATCGTGCGGAAAAGCATAAGAGAGAGGTCATAGGCACGGGACTGGGACTTTCCATTGTAAAGCAGATATTCATTCTTCACGGCTTCCAGTTCGGAGTTAAGTCGGAAGAGGGGATAGGAAGTACGTTCTGGTTTGAGATGGATAGAGTTCAGCCGCCAAAGGACGAGGAGATCGAGGAAAAGGCGGAATAAGCGCAAACTAAATGTTTGCCACTATGGGTAATATCAGATAATAAGACTATCTGAAAAATCAGCACAAATGAGAGCAAGGCAAAAAGTTTAGTCCACCTTTTCAAAGGTGGCGGGTTTCCAAAGGGCGGAGCCATTTGGTCGCTGCTCGCAAGCAGCGAAATCCGTTTGCGAGCGGCTTGAATGATTGACCTGATAGCCGACTTAAAAATCCTAAAGCCGCCTGCACTGTAAGTTAAAAAACGCTCAAACAAATATAATTTCTAAAATAGTCTTAAAACTATTAAATGCAGGCGGCTTGAAACCAAGAGATGTTCCATTAGGAACGTCGAATTTGGTTTCCGCCGTAAGGCGCCGGTACGGACAAATCTTCTTTTCATTTTTATAAAGTCCGTACCTAATGCAAAGGAGACACCACCAGGGAAAAGGCGTTATTTTCGATTTTATAGGTTCCTTTTTCAACAAAAACAGGCAGATGTATTAAAATCATCTGCCTGTTTTTGTTTATATTGCCAAAATCTTATAATATCCCTTGACATTGTAGGAATTATGGTGTATTATATAGCCAAAGTAATTCATACCATACAGCTATGATAAATATGATTAGAGTAAATTCCCGCAAATAAGGAGCAAACAGAACATGAAGATCAGGTATCTGGCGCTCAGATGTACCATACGAATGTGCAGCTGATATGCGCTTTAAATAAGAAAATTCGTACATTCAGTGTGATATACACAGAAACTTGATTTATAAGGAGATATTTAAAATGAGTAATTTTGCAGGAAGAGATCTTAAGTTTGAAACCAAGCAGCTTCATATCGGACAGGAGAACGCAGACCCCGCTACTGACGCAAGAGCAGTACCTATCTACGCTACTTCTTCCTATGTTTTCCATAACTCCCAGCACGCAGCAGACCGTTTCGGCCTCAAGGACGCAGGCAACATCTACGGCAGACTTACCAACCCCACTCAGGACATCTTCGAGCAGAGGATCGCTGCTCTTGAGGGCGGTGTTGCAGCTCTTGCAGTAGCTTCCGGCGCAGCTGCTATCGCTTACACTATCCAGAACCTGGCAAAGGCCGGCGAGCACATCGTTGCTGCCAAGACCATTTACGGCGGTACATACAACCTCCTCGAACACACTCTTCCCGAGTACGGCATCAGCACTACTTTCGTTGATCCCGATGAAGAGGGCGCATTCGAGAATGCTATCCGGGACAATACCAAGGCTATCTTCATTGAGACCCTCGGCAACCCCAACGCTAACCTTATCGACATCGAAAAGGCCGCTGAGATCGCTCACAAGCACAAGATCCCTCTGGTAATAGACAACACCTTCGGTACTCCTTATCTTATCCGTCCCATTGAGCACGGTGCAGATATCGTAGTTCATTCCGCAACAAAGTTCATCGGCGGCCACGGCACTGCTATCGGCGGCGTTATCGTTGACAGCGGCAAGTTCGACTGGGAAGCGAGCGGAAAGTTCCCCTCCCTCACCGAACCCAACCCCAGCTACCACGGCATCAGCTTCACCAAGGCAGTAGGCGCTGCGGCTTTCGTTACAAAGATCAGAGCTATTCTCCTGAGAGATACAGGCGCAACCCTTTCTCCTTTCCACGCATTTATGTTCTTACAGGGTCTTGAGACACTCTCCCTGAGAGTTGAGAGACACGTTGAGAACGCTATCAAGGTAGTAAATTACCTGAACGCTCATCCTCAGGTAGCAAAGGTAAATCACCCCTCACTTGCAACAGGCAAGCAGAAGGAGCTTTATGACAAGTACTTCCCCAACGGCGGCGGCTCTATCTTCACCTTTGAGATCAAGGGCACTGAGGACGATGCTAAGAAGTTCATTGATAATCTTCAGGTATTCTCCCTCCTGGCAAACGTTGCCGATGTTAAGAGCCTTGCTATCCACCCCGCTTCTACTACACACTCTCAGCTCAACGAAGAAGAGCTTGCTGAGCAGGGTATCAAGCCTACCACTATCAGACTTTCCATTGGTACAGAGCACATTGATGATATCATCTTTGACCTTGAAGAAGCTTTCAAGGCTATCAAGTGAGATAAGTTATAATACTAATCCTCAATCAACCTATAGACAAATCCTCGGCTGAAATAAGCCCATTCTTCGTCAAGCTCCCTTGCCGGGCGACAAGCCCGCCTGCAGTCGCTTTCCTAGACTGGTCTTATTTCATCTGTCGGCTTTGTCTATAGAACGATTAAAGATTAGTATAAGCTGAAAAGCAGTGTCAGGAATGGCACTGCTTTTTTGTGCTTATATGGGCAATAATGGGTGAGATGCAAAAAAGCAGTGCGGCTTTGATTGCTGCACTGCTTTCGGTTTTATACTAAGAACCAATTAAAAACTATACAAAAAATCGAGCATAATCTTGCGTATATGGATTATGCGATGATTTTTTGTCTATAGTTTTATTGGTGATTAGTATTATTCGCAAAGAAATTTTTCTATCTGCATTACATCATCACATACTGCACAGCAGGGAAACTCTTTTGCATCTTCCACGGTTTTGAAGCCGAAGCCGTAGGTCACGGCTATGAAGTCGATGCCCGCTTCCTTTGCGCCTATGGCGTCGTATTTGCTGTCGCCTATGAGCACGGCTTGCGACTTATCGCAGCCGCTCTTTTCAAGGCAGTACTCCAGAAGCTGGGCTTTGGTTTTTGGAGCCTTGGTATCCACTCCCGTTACGATATCGAACTTATCGGAGAGACCGAATGTATCGAATATTTTCACTGCTGTCTGGTGGGCTTTCAGGGTGGCTACTGCGGTGAGCTTGCCCTGTGCCCTGAGCTTGTCCAGCAGGTCGGTGATGTGGGGGTACAGATCTATTTCCTTATAGCCTTGTTTTACGGCGTACTCCTTATGATATTCTACCGCCTGTCTGAGCCTGTCGCCGGAAAGTCCGAAATTGCGTGCGTAGGATTCGTCCATGGGAGGGCCTACGTGGGAATACATCTGCTCCAAGGTTATCTCGGGCAGGTGCATCATCTTTTGGGCGTATCTTATGCTGTTGAGTATTCCGGGAGAGGTATCGGCAAGTGTGCCGTCGAGGTCGAATATGATGAGCTTATAGTTATTCATCCGGTGTCTCCTCTTCGTACAGCGAGGGGGTGATGAAGCTTATTTTCATTGAGCTGCGGAGCTTTGCAAGGTATTCCCTGATGGCTCTGTTCATGAGGACGTGCTTTTCGGTATCGTCCACGCTCATCATTTTTTCATCGAAATAGTTCTTTTCGGAGGTAACGTCAAATCCGTCATAGCCTGCAAGGGCGGCTTCGGTCACGCCTGCTTTTTTCAGGATATTCAGCAGCATGAGGCCTGAGTTATCGGAGATGATGTCGTTGTCGATAAGATATTCCGAGTAGTTTACGGTGCATACGCTGCCGCCTGCGGCGATGTTGGAAGTGAGGATAACACGTCCGTCCATGGCGGAAACTGCGTCATCAATGCCCTTGAAACGCTTCAGGTTGCTGACGAAGACCCTGTCGCAGCGGTGATATCTGGGAATATGGTTTATGCTGAAAATAATGGGGGAGTTATCATCGATATACTGCTGTATCTGTTCCTTATGGGTAAGCAGAGTTTTTCCGGGGGCAAGAATGAGTATCTTCTTGCCCTTGCAGAGGGCTGCTATTTCTTCTATCGCCTTGCTGTCGTCGATGTTGTGCTCCTGATAATCAAGGTACAGCTCGGTGATAAGCTCCTTATTGTAAAGGTGCTTTTTATCGGCGGGCAGTCTTTTGATTATGGCGCTGATATCACGAATGCAGAGGGACTGCTTATTCATCAGGTATGAGGCGTAATTGGGGTGGCAGCCGTTTACTGCGGCAAGGTAATAGGGGGCGGAATAGCCCCATGTTTTTCTTGAATAAACGGGCAGGATATGCTCGTCCATTATTTCCAGAATGGGTATGATATCATACTTTTCGCAGGTGTTTTCGTTGATATACTGGGTCAGCAGCTCGGTGCAGAGGTTTCCCGCACCTCTTCCCATGCCGAACACGGAGGAGTCGATGATAATATTTCGCTTGGAATTAAGTCCGATAAGCTCCTGTGCGTTTGAGAATGAAAGCTGGAGGTTATTATGGGAATGGAAGCCCACTCTTACATCGGGTGCAAGGTTATTATCCACCAGATAGAACATTCTCAGAAGGTTGTTCTTATACATGGTTCCCAGTGTATCCACCAGATAGAATGCGAAGGGGTGCATGGTGTTGACCTTTTCGATAAGGTCAAGGAGGGCTTTATCAGTATAGGTAGCGGTTCCAACGGGCTGAATGAACACCTTATAGCCCTTATCGGAGAGCCGGTTTGCAAAGTCAAAGGCTCTGTCGATATCCTGCTCGTGGAATGTGAGACGTATGCCTGAGATGGACGTGCCGTCATACGGCTCTATTTCCTCGATAGGGATATCGCCGTAGGCTATCATTGCCACGTACATTGTGCCGTCCTTATTATCCGGCAGGTGCATTGCAATGGCGCTGACGCTGCCGAAAAGGGACTTATCGGGGTCATTTGCTCCGCTTTTCAGGAAGCCGCACTCGATTATCTCTATCTTTGCCTGTGCAAGACTGGAGATTATCTCGGAGATACACTTCCTGCCAAAATTGAAATCATTGATGTAGCCTCCGTCACGGAGGGTGCAGTCAAGAATACTTATCATAAAACAATTTCTCCGTTATTTATCTTTTCGGCGATGATCTTGTTTACCTTGTCGAGATCCTTGTGGGTATCAACGGAAAGGGTCGTTGCTTCTGTAAGAATGAACTTTATCTTGTGGCCGTTTTCGAGGAAGCGGAACTCGTCGATATCCTCAATGCTCTCGATCTCGCCACGCTTGGTGTCGTTTACGAATTTAAGGGACTTTTTGGTGAAGCACTGAACGCCCACGAACTTTTTGAGCTGATAGGTAGATTTTGCTTTGGGGAAGGGGATAGGGCTTCTTGCCATGTACATTCCGTAGCCCATCATATCAACGGCTATTTTTATCTTGGAGCTGTCGATAGCGTCGATGGGGTCTCTGAGGATCATCATGCCGTTTGCAACATAGCTGGAGTCGGGGTCAACGTCGTGGGGGATAAGGTCCTCGATGCAGCTGGACTCGATAAGGGGTTCGTCGCCGTTTACGTTGATGTAGAAATCCGCATCTACCTTGGTGGAGAACTCATAAAGTCTTTCAAGGTGAGTGGGGCAGCTGTCGGAGGTCATGACCACCTTGATGCCCAGTGACTCGCAGGTCTCACGAATCTTGTCGTCATCGGTGGCAACATATACCTCGTCGATGCCCTTTGCCATGCTCAGCTGGCGGTGCACCCACCATATCATTGGCTTGCCGCATATATCGGCAAGGGGCTTGCCGGGGAAACGTGATGACTTATATCTTGCGGGAATTACGCCTACAACTTTCATTATTATACATTCCTTTCAACTTATACAATTATACCGCCGCAGGGCGGTTTTTCATCATATTTAAATTATACAGTGTTTATGGGGTTTTGTCAATCAATAAAAAATCGGATACCGTTTTGGACGGTATCCGATGATGGGGCTATGTTATCTTACGGTAGGGGCTACGTCAACGAAATCAATGCCGTTTTCTTCAAGAAAGCTGAAATCGTCAAAATCGGTATCCATAAGGTCGGACTTTGCGGCGGTGGGAGTTGCATAAACGATATCGGCGCTTGTGATGTTTGTCCATGCACCGTTTACGTATGCCTTGACTGCGAAGCCGTAGGTGGTTCCGTTGGTGAGGTTTCTGACATACATACCTGTTGCGGTTCTGTAGCCTGCTACTGACCATTTGCCGTTAAGGTAGGTGTAAACTGCGTAATTGGTTGCACCGTTTACGGCAGTCCAGTTAAGGGCTACACGACCGTTCTGACCCTGAGCCTTGGTGATAACGGGCTTTGCTGCTGCGCTGACGGGTGTGGCATATACGATATCGGAAGAGGATACCGATGACCAGGTGCCGTTAACGTATGCTTTTACTGCGAAGCCGTACTTTGTGCCGTTGGCAAGGTTCCTTACATACATACCTGTGGCTGTTCTGTAGCCTGCGACTGACCATGTGCCGTTGAGATAAGTATAAACTGAGTAATTTGTTGCGCCCGAAACGGAAGTCCAGTTCAGGGCGACCTGACCGTCCTGACCCTCTGCCTTGGTTATCTTGGGCTTTTCGACGGCGGCTGTGGGTGTGGCATAGACGATATCCGAGGAGGAGACCGATGTCCATGTGCCGTTTAAATATGCCTTGACTGCGAAGCCGTATCTTGTGCCGCCTGTAAGACCGCTGACGGTCATTTTAAGGGCGGTGGTGGTTCCTGCGTTATACCATTTTCCGTTTGCGGTGTAATAAACAGCGTAGTTTGCTGCGCCCGAAACGGAGCTCCAGCTGAGATCGACCTTGCCGCTGCCTGCGGTTATGCTTGTTATGGAGGGCGTCAGGCGGGGAGCGGTAGAGGTAAGGGTATCGGAAACGGAAAGGCTTCCCTTTTTGGTGGCTGCGGTGATAAGGGCTGTTCCGCCGCCTGCTACGGTGACATTTCCTGCTGAATCCACCTTTGCGGCGGAGGAACTTGATGAATAGTTGAATGAGGAGCTGTCAACGGTGGCGGTTATATATGTCCAGCCCACGTTATTGTTGCTGACGGTGAATATTGTGGTCTCGCCAGCGGAAGAGAAGGTGTTTTCTGCCAGCTTGCCGCTCATATTTATATAGTCCGTTGAAGCGCTGACGGCGGCTGTGGCGGACGCTGTTCCCGTTCTCACGGAGCCGTCGGCTGTGATATCGCTGAAGCACTGCACCCAGAAGTTGATGCCCTTATAATTGAAGCAGCCTACGCCCACGCTGGTGTAGTTTGCTTTGAGGATATTTTCACGGTGACCTGTGGAGTTCATCCAGCCTGTTATTACTTCGTCGGGGTCTGCCTGACCTGCGGCGATGTTCTCACCTCTCCAGCCGCCGTCAAAGGCGGTGAAGCAGCGGCTTCCGTCGGGGCGGGTATGGCTGAAATATATGACAGTTTCGGCAGCTCTCTGCATTGCGGCAGCGGTAAGGGTGCTGTCGGCGGTGAGGGGGGAGAGGCCGTTATTCACACGCTGCTCGTTGAGCAGGGTAATTACCTGTGAGGCATATGTATAGTTCTGCGTGCCGCTGATGTTCAGTGTTCCTGTAGCCGAGGCATAGATATCGTCTGTCAATGCGCTGTCGTATGGGGATTCGGCTGCCTCGGTGGATATTGCTTCCCCGATAGTTGTTTGGATACCGTCAACATCTGCTTCGGCATACGCTGCTGCGCTCATTGACAGGCAGAGTGCGGCAGAAACCGTGCAGGCGAGGAGCTTCATCATTGATTTTATTTTGTCATATCCGCAGGTCTTATGATATGTCTGTGAGTTATGTTCCTTCATGTCAGGATCATTCCTTTCACAGCCCGATAAAAGAGCTAAAAAATTATACATATTTATTATAATATTTTTGGGCGCTTATGTCAATCGTCAGGGAAAATACAGGGGAGAAATTTTCGGGGGATTTATGGGGAATGTGTACAAATACAAAAGCACAGATATATTGGCTTTGTACAAATATATCTGTGCTTCGATAAGTAAGTGCTGTTATTTTATGGCTTCTGCTTCATTTGGTTTATCGCTGCTTATGTTTGTATCAAGAACAACATAAAGAGGTCTGTTTTTTACCTCGGTAAAAACTCTTGAAAGGTAGCTTCCTATTATTCCTATGCTCATCTGCTGTATTCCCGAAACGAATAAAATTATGCACACCAATGACGGCCAGCCATCGACCTTATCGCCCCATATCAGCTTTCGTATGATTACTACCAGTATCATCAGGATAGAAAGGACACAGAATGCAACGCCCACAACAGATGATATTATCAGCGGATAGTTTGAAAAAGAAACTATTCCCTCAATGGAATAAGCAAAAAGCTTCCAGAATGACCATTTCGTATTTCCTGCGTGACGCTCATGATTGCTGAACGATATCCACTTTGTTTTGTATCCCGGCCATTCAAAAATACCCTTTGTGAAACGGGAGCGTTCCTTTAAGGATAACACTGAATTTACCATTTTTCTTGACATCATGGAGAAATCACGTGCTCCGTCAACGATCTTTACGTTGGATATTTTATTTATGATACGATAGAACTGCCTTGCAAAAAATGAGCGGATGATCGGTTCGCCTTTGCGGTTCATACGGCGGGTGGCAATACGTTCATATTCACCGTCTTTGATAAGCTCATACATTTCGGGAATAAGTGACGGCGGATCCTGCAGGTCGGCGTCCATTACCACAACATAGTCGCCTGATGACGCTTCAAGACCTGCAAGCATAGCAGCTTCTTTTCCGAAATTTCTGGAAAAGTCAATATACTTAACGCTGCTATCCTTTTCACTGAGTTCTTTTATAATAGTAATAGTGTTATCGGCTGAACCATCATTTACGAATATAAATTCAAATAATGTGCTCTCAGGAAGATCCTTTTCAAGCTTTGTAACTTCGCTGTAAAAAGTCGGTATGTTAAGCTCTTCATTATAGCATGGCACTACTATTGATAATTTCATAATACACCTCTATGCAAAATGTTAACATTTATATATTATCTTAATTATAGCGCAATAAATTATAGTTGTCAAGGCTTATGATATGCGTTTTGATATTTACTATAAATTATTTTGAATTAAAATTGTCATAAATTATTGACATGAATGGCTAAATGATGTATAATCTAAATGTTCATGGCTTAGATTGGTGGTTTTAGCATATTGCATTTCTGAGTGTGATATGCTGTTCAAAATGTATTAAATTGCTGTGGAAGCTAAATTAAGTAAAAGGAATGAATAATATGGATCTGATCGAAGTAAGTGAAAATCCCAACCGTCACCCTTGGGAACTCTCAAGAACCTCATGTATAATTCAAGTGTTGAGATCTTTAAACATTCATGGTAACATCCTTGATATAGGCTGTGGGGATAGCTATTTCGATCACAACCTTCTTAAGGAAGATCCTGAATTGTGCATATACGGCGTTGATATATTTTTAAAAGATGAAGATGAAATAAATGATGAAAATCTGCATACCGTTAACTCTTTGGATAAGCTTCCGGATATTAAATTTGACTGTATAATTATGATGGATGTGCTTGAACATATAGAAGATCATAAGGAATATTTGACCAATATCGTCAAGCGCCTGAAAAGTGACGGAACAGTTTTTATTACTGTTCCTGCATTTATGAAACTGTTTTCTCTTCATGATGAGGAATTGAAGCATTTTAGGCGGTATAATCATAGGGAACTTATGGAAGTTATCAATGCGGCAGGATTAAAAGAAACAAAATGGTCTTATTTTTATTTTTCGCTTGTAATAGGAAGACTTCTTACAATGAATAAGACAGAAAATCTCAGCGGGTGGAATAAAAGTGCTGATAGTTTATCAACTAAATTTGTCACATGGGTCCTTAATGCGGATTTTAAAGTCCTATATGCACTTTCAAAAATTGGTATTCATTTACCGGGTTTATCTCTTATGTCAATATGTAAGATAAAATAAGGACTTGCTATTATTTTCCTTTGATCGTTGCAGGACTTTAATTTCAAGATGAACAATGAGGTAATTTATGAGTCGTATATCAGAAAAAAAGAATTTTTCAAAAATGAATATTGTATTTATAGCTATTATTTTGATTCAGATGATCTGCCTTGTGTTGACATTTGTAACTCAAAAAACGGCAAACCATGAGGATGAGTTTTTTTCCTATGCGTTGTCCAACAGCTATTACCGCCCTTTTATATATGGTTCAGCCCACCAAGTACGTGACAATATCAATGTGTGGATGACAGGTGATGATTTTAAATACTACATTGAAACGAATGAGAATACCAGATTTCACTATGATTCGGTCTGGGCAAATCAGACAGCAGATGTGCACCCGCCGCTCTATTATGCAGTGCTGCATACCATATGCTCATTTTTCCCAAATCACTTTTCATGGTGGTGGGCATTCAGCATCAATCTTATCTGCTTTGCAGTAACCCAGTTTTTTCTTTATAAATTTATAAACAGATTGATGAGTGCTGAGTTCCCGGGGCTGCTTGCGTGTACATATTATGGATTTTCGCTTGCGGGACAGGAATGTGCTCTTTTTATAAGAATGTACATGATGCTGGCTATGTTTGCGGTAATGTTTGTTTATATCAGCCAGACTATACTTATCGCAAAGGATAAGGTGGAAGTAAAGCAATATATTTATATTGGCATAGTTACTTTCCTTGGGGCGCTTACGCACCATCATTTCCTTGTGTTTGCCTTTATGTACACCCTTATTCAGTGCATTATCCTTCTTATAAAGAAGCGTATAAAGCGCTGTTTTGCCTATGGCGGGTCTGCTGGCGTAGGAGTTGGTCTTTCCATTGCGGCTTTCCCTGCTACGATCGGTCATATGATGAATTCTGATTCGCTTATCTGGACTCCCGATGCGGCTGATTTAAAAATTCAACTTTATCAATATATTCGTATATTGGTAAATCACACCACAGGAATATGGTTGCCGTTTTATGAGATGAATTATTATGCGGATATTTTGTTTGTGTTGGTCTGTGCACTGGTTATTTTTGCGGCAATTTGCTTCCTGTACAGAAAATCGCAGTGGTTCGTAAAGCTTTCCGAATGGTTCAAGGGAGTTTGCAGGAAAACCGCTCAGTGGCTTAAGACCTGTGACCTAAGTGCTCTGATGGTTATTGCCGCTTCGGCTTTTGTGCTGATCGTGGTTGCTTATAAAGTTAATATAATGAATTTTGCGCTGGAATCAGTCAGATACTTCTTTATTTTTATTCCTGTACTTATAGGAGTTGTTGTGAGCCTGCTTTATATCATAAGCAAACGTATTTCAAAGAAAATATGTTTGCCGATATTAAGTGTGCTGCTGGCAGGCCTGCTTGTTTTTCAGAATGCAACCAATTCACTTAGCTTTGTTATGCAGAATGATCCCCTCAACGGAAAAATCCAGGATTATATCAAGGGTCAGAACTGTGTTGTTCTTGAACTTTCAGGTATTTTTATGCCATGCTACAGTATAATGCTGAGTGAAACAAAAAATGACTTTATGACGCTTACTTACGGCAGAGAGTTTGAAAAACATGAAGATGAATACAAGAAGCTGTATGAGAATGGTGAAGACTTTTATCTGCTTTTTGACATACAGTATATTTCGGAAGAAGATGGCCCGAAAACTATGAGCTATAATGATATTGTAGGTTACTTTGAGGGTATATCCGGGTATAAGGCTACTTTCTGTACGGAAGAATACACACATTATTTCCCTGTTCGCCTCTACAAATTTGAAAAGCAGGCGGAAAATTAAAAAAATTGCTATTGCTTTTTAAAGATGGACGTGGTATAATAATATCAATATTTCAAAGGCTAAGCGTTCAGAGTAGCCGTTTTGTCACTTTTCAGAGAGCGTCCGTTCGGTGCGAGGGCGCAGGTGCGGGCGGTGAAGTGCGTTCGTCAGCTTGGCGGGGGAAGCGTTTGTTGTGTTATATCACAACAAATTATAGTGTGTATCCCGCTGCGGGTGTTCCCGTTACAGAATGGTATCGCTTCGGCGGTATATAAGGGCAGCTTGCTGCCGAATTGAAGTGGGACCGTGGCTTTTCGCCGCCTTCAGATATTTCTGAGGGCGGCTTTTTTGTTGCAGGCATATCATATGCCCGCTTGCTTTCATATAATAATATTATCCCTGCATTTTACAGGTTACAGGAGGAACGATATGAGCAGTTTTGATGAGCTTATAAAGCATTTTAAGGCGGACATCGAATCCGTCAAGCAGAGAGACCCTGCGGCTAAGAACACCGTGGAGATAATCCTCACTTACTCGGGACTTCATGCGGTGGCGGCTTACCGTGTATCCCATTATTTCTATAAGAAGAAAATGTTCCTTACCGCAAGAGTTATATCTCAGGCGGCAAGGTTTATCACAGGCATTGAGATCCACCCGGGCGCAAAGATAGGCAAGGGCCTGTTCATTGATCACGGCATGGGCGTTGTTATCGGCGAGACCACCGAGATAGGCGACAACTGCCTTATATACCAGGGTGTTACCCTTGGCGGTACGGGCAAGGACAGAGGAAAGCGTCACCCGACACTGGGCAACAATGTTATGGTCGGCGCAGGCGCAAGGGTGCTTGGTCCCTTTAAGGTGGGCAACAATGTAAAGATAGCTGCAAATGCTGTTGTGCTGGAAGCCATTCCCGACAACTGCACGGCTGTCGGCGTTCCCGCAAGGATAGCACGCTGCAACGGCAAGCCTACCACCGATCTTGACCAGGTACACATTCCCGACCCTGTTGCTCAGGAACTGTGCAAGATGGACGTTCGTCTCAGCCAGCTGGAAAAGAAGGCGGGCATCACTCCCGCTCCAAAGGACGAACCCAATCTGGACTGCGGCTGCGGTTTCAGAAGCGATGATTATGACGATTATGTAATTTGAAAGGAAGAATAAAAATGCAGATCTATAATTCACTGAGCCATAAAAAAGAAGAATTTATCCCCAACACCCCGGGCAAGGTTTCCATGTACACCTGCGGCCCTACAGTATATCACTATGCGCACATAGGCAACCTGAGAAGCTACATCATGGAGGACGTTCTTGAAAAGTACCTCCGCTTCACAGGTCTGGACGTTAAGAGAGTTATGAACATCACCGATGTCGGACATCTTACCAGTGACGGCGACACAGGCGATGACAAGATGCTCAAGGGCGCAAAGCGTGAGCACAAGACCGTTATGGAGATAGCTGATTTTTACACCAAGGCTTTCTTTGCGGACTGTGCGGAGCTTAACATCAAGACCCCTGATGTGGTTGAGCCTGCTACTCACTGCATTCCCGATTTTATAAAAGTAATTTCCGCTCTTATTGAAAAGGGCTACGCATATGAGGCAGGCGGAAACATTTATTTCGACACCTCAAAGCTGAAGGAATACTATGTTTTCGGCGACTTCAACGAGGAAGACCTGGCTGTTGCTGTCCGTGAGGGTGTTGACGAGGACGGCAACAAGAGAAACAAGGCTGACTTTGTTCTCTGGTTCACAAAGTCCAAGTTTGACGATCAGGAGCTTAAATGGGAAAGCCCCTGGGGTGTGGGATATCCCGGCTGGCACATTGAATGCTCCTGCATCAGCATGAAGCATCTTGGTGAATATCTTGACCTTCACTGCGGCGGTATTGACAACGCATTCCCTCACCACACCAACGAGATAGCTCAGAGTGAAGCTTATCTGGGTCACAAGTGGTGCAACTACTGGTTCCATGTTCATCACCTTAACACCAATCACGGCAAGATGAGCAAATCAAAGGGCGAGTTCCTCACCGTTTCACTGCTCAAGGAAAAGGGCTATGACCCTATGGTTTACAGATTCTTCTGCCTCCAGTCCCATTACCGCAAGTCGCTGGTATTCTCTTACGAGAATCTTGACAATGCGGCAGGTGCATATGACAAGCTGATAGCAAGGGTGGCACGTCTTCTTGCCGAGACTCAGGGCGAGATCGACAAGGCGGCTTATGACGAGCTGATGAAGGGCTTTACTGCGGCTCTTGACAATGACCTGAATACTTCTCTGGCAGTTACTGCGGTCTATGATGTTCTCAAGGCTGACACCACTGCGGCTACAAAGCTTGCGCTTATCGGCGAGTTTGACAAGGTACTTTCACTGGGTCTTATCGACCATGCAAAGAAACTCAGCGCAAAGAATGAGTCTGCCGATGATGATATCCCCGAGGAGATAAAGGCGCTTGCGGAGCAGAGAAAGGAAGCAAGAAAGGCAAAGGATTTTGCTCTTGCGGATTCTCTCAGAGACAAGATAGCTGAGCTGGGTTATGTTATCGAGGAGACCCGTCAGGGCACTAAGATAACCAAGAAGTAATGGTGTGATATGCAGACAAAGACCATAAAGATAAGAAAAAAGTATGTTTTCGGGTTCTTTTTCTTCGTGATCGCAGCTATTACCATATTTATGCTGATAAACGCATTCACGGAGATGAACAAGGCGGCTCCCGACCCTGTGGAGAATTACGACAACATTGAGCTTATCCAGTTTGAGCCTGTGGGCGACGGGGCGCAGGTGGCTCTCATATCCACCGACGTGGGGGATATGAAGGCGGTATTGTACCCCGATGAAGCGCCCAATGCGGTGAGCCTTTTTGTCAGCACTGCCGAGAGCGGCGGATATAATGGGCTTACAGCGGGGCTTTACGAGCAGAAGAGCGTATTCACTCTTGACGCTCCCGAGATAGACGGCACATACAAGGCGGAGCTTCACAAGAATCTATGGCCCTTTAAGGGTGCGCTGTGCATGACTGACGGGGGAGACATTGTTTTCATAAACACGGTGCAGTACACCGATGAGGACAAGGAGTATCTTTCCGCAGAGGAGGGCGAGATGCCCGAGGTGCGTCATGCTTTTTATGAGCATGGCGGTGTTCCCAACTATGCTGGTCAATATGCTGTTTTCGGACAGGTTTTCGAGGGCGTTGATGTGCTGGAGAAGATTGCGGACAGCGAGATGGGGACGGAAATTGCGGTGAAGAGTGTGGAGATAATGACGGAAAAATAGTACATAAGCCGACAGAGCTTTTAAAAGCATAACTGTCGGCTTATTTGCAAGTTAAACATGATTTATGGGAATGGAGCGCTAATGTACACCCCAAACGAAAAAAGATACGATAAAACAGAATATCGCCGATGCGGGAAGAGCGGGCTGAAAATGTCCGCTTTGTCGCTGGGGCTGTGGAAGAATTTCGGCTCGAAAAGTCCCTTTGACAACATGGAGAAGATGGTTCACACCGCTTTTGACTGCGGTATATGCTGCTTTGACCTTGCCAACTGCTACGGAAGCCCTGACAACGGGGCTGCTGAGGAGAATTTCGGCAGGATACTTGACAATGGGCTGAGAGCCTATCGTGATGAGCTGTGTATTTCCACCAAGGCGGGCTTTTATATGTGGAGCGGCCCTTACGGCGACAAGAACGGTTCGGCGAAAAATCTCACTGCGTCCCTGGACGGCAGCCTTAAAAGAATGGGGCTTGAATATGTGGATATTTTCTATCACCACATTGCCGACCCTGACACTCCCGCAGAGGAGACGGCGCTGGCTCTTGACAAAGCGGTAAAGGACGGCAAGGCGCTTTATGTGGGGATATCAAACTATGACGGCAGGCAGACTGAGGAGATCGCTTCCATATTCCGTGAGCTTCACACGCCGTTTATTGTAAATCAGCTGCCCTTTTCTGTTCTTGACAGGGAATCGGAAGAAGTGCTGAGGGTCAATGATGATATCGGCATTGGCACGGCTGTTTTTTCGCCCCTTTATCAAGGCTTCCTTTCCGACAGGTATCTGAACGGCATTCCTGCTGATTCAAGGGTGGGCAAGGGTGAGACATGGGTAGGCGAGGAGCTTGATGACAAGATGATATCAAAGCTCAGGCAGCTGAACTACATTGCTCAGGCAAGGGGACAGTCCCTTTCGCAGATGGCGCTGGCGTGGATACTCTATCACAAAGAGGTCACGACGGTGATAATCGGCGCAAGCTGTCCCGAGCAGATAACCGAAAATGCCCGCTGCACCGAAAAGCCTGATTTTTCGGAAGAAGAGCTTTTGCAGATAGACATGATAATATGTAAATAAAAACGTCCGCATCATTTGGTGCGGACGTTTTGCGTTATATCGTTATATATCGTTTTTTCGGATCAGACATTGATCTCAGCGGACTCGTGGGTCATGGAGCTGTACTTGTCAAGTACGGGCTTTACGCACTCAGCAAGGAACTCTGTAACCTGCTCGGAGCTTCTGCCTGTGTAGTTCTCGGGAACCAGAACAGCCTCGATATCCTCTCTCTTGAGACCAAAGGAAGGATCTGCAAGGATACGCTCAATAAGGTCGTTTTCCAGACCCTCTTCCTTTACCTGCTTGCCGGCTTCCATAGCGTAGGTACGGATCTTCTCGTGAAGCTCCTGACGGTTTCCGCCTCTCTTTACAGCGTCCATCATAATGTTCTCGGAAGCCATGAAAGGAAGCTCTCTCATAATTCTCTGGCGGATTACCTTGGGGTAAACTACCAGCTCGGAGGTTACGTTTATCATAATGTTCAGGATTGCATCTGCTGCAAGGAATCCCTCTGCAACGGAGATTCTCTTGTTTGCGGAGTCATCAAGAGTTCTCTCGAACCACTGTGTACCTGCGGTGAATGCAGGGTTAAGGGTGTCTATCATAAGATATCTTGCAAGCGCAGTGATTCTCTCGCAGCGCATGGGGTTTCTCTTATAAGGCATTGCGGAGGAACCGATCTGGTTCTTCTCGAAAGGCTCTTCCATTTCCTTGAAGTTCTGGAGGATTCTCATATCGTTTGCGAACTTCATTGCAGACTGTGCAATGTTGCCCAGTGTGCTGATTATCTGGGAGTCTATCTTTCTGGAATAGGTCTGACCGGAAACGGGAACTACAGCGTCAAATCCCATTTCCTCAGCGATCATTCTTTCAAGCTCCTTGACCTTGGTGCTGTCGCCCTCGAAAAGCTCCTTGAAGGAAGCCTGTGTGCCTGTGGTTCCCTTGGAACCGAGAAGCTTCAGGTTCTTAAGTCTGTATTCAAGCTCGTCAAGGTCCATGAGAAGCTCATTTATCCAAAGAGTAGCTCTCTTGCCCACGGTGGTGAGCTGTGCGGGCTGGAGGTGGGTGTATGCCAGAGCGGGCATATCCTTGTACTTATCTGCAAATGAGGAAAGCTGGGAGATAACGGTAACAAGCTTCTTGAGGACGATGTTCATAGCGTCTCTCATAACGATGATATCGGTGTTGTCACCAACATAGCAGGAGGTAGCGCCTAAGTGAATGATGCCTGCTGCCTTGGGGCAAACCTTTCCGTAGGTGTAAACATGAGCCATAACGTCGTGGCGGACAAGCTTCTCACGCTCTGCTGCGCACTCGTAGTCAATGTTATCAACGTTTGCTTCCAGCTCATCTACCTGCTCCTGAGTAACATTCAGACCCAGCTTCATTTCAGCCCTTGCCAGAGCCACCCAAAGACGTCTCCATGTGGTGAATTTTTTATCTGCTGAAAATACATACTGCATTTCCTTGCTTGCGTATCTGGTGCAGAAGGGGGATTCGTAGGTGCTTGTATCCTGCATTGTAATAACTTCCTTTCGTTTCTTTCCTGACGGCATAATAATATAGTTTATTATACCATGGTGCGCAGGATTTGTCAATAACGAATGAAAAGGGCAGGGACTTGCTTTTTGCGGTCGTTTGGGGTATAATGGTTCATATCAACTTGGAGGTGAGCTTATGGCTGAGGATAGCCTTATATCAAAAAACACCAAACAGACTGTCACTTTTGCGTCGGCGCTGTTTTTTTCGTTTAATATTCTGTTTTTCGCCCCATTGGAGATATATCTGGGCAATATGAATGATATTTCCGTTCCGCTGAAATATGTGCTGTGGGGCATTGCTCCGCTGACCGTTGCGGTCACTGCAATTCTGTTTTTCCTGCTTTACAAGACTAAGGAAAAATATTTTTACACGGCGGTAAGCGTAGTCTGGGGACTGGGACTGGCATTTTACATACAGGGAAATTTCTTACAGATAAATTCCGCTCAGCTTGACGGCACCGAGCAGCGGGCGGGAGCGGTGAGCTGCATAATAAACCTGCTCATCTGGCTCGTGATACTCGCAGTGCCGCACCTGATACAAAAATTTAAGCGTGATATTTTCCCCAATGCTGTGAATATATCGTCGCTGGCTATTGTGGCGATAGAAGTGCTGGTACTTATCCTGGGCTGCTGGCAGGCGGCTGAAAATGATGTTGACGGCAGAGTTATCGAGATGCTTTCGGGGGATAATTACGACTACTATCTTTCTCAGGACGACCAGTACGAGTTTTCCACTGACCATAACATTATCCTGATACTCACCGATGAATATGATTCTTTCTGCTTTGAGAAAGCGGTGAAAAATGACCCGCAGGCTGCGGAGGGCTTTAAGGATTTCACCTTTTACAGCAACACCATCGGAGTATTCGGCGGTTCCTCGCCGTCCATAACCAACATATTCACAGGCAGTCATACAGATCTGGATTTCAGCAACGACACTTTGTTTAGAACCCTTGATTCAAACGGCTACATAACGCAGCTCTTTGCTTCCAAGGAGATATTCTCCCATGATATATTTATGAAATATGCGGATAACTGCGTTGAATACAGCTTTGGTGCAAAGGATCTTATGAATCTGGACAAGTGCATATACAGCCTTGCTTTTTACAAATATATGCCTGTGATACTGAAAGAGCCTTTCCACCTTGGCGGCGCAGACATCAACAGAATGACATCTTCCTCCGACGCATATTACCGTGTTTATGACTATAACAATCTGGCTTTTTACAACACCATCGGAACTGATGTCACTTACACCGACAGTAAATGCTTCAAGTACATATATCTGTTCGGACTTCACCCCATAAGAACTACATCAAAGGACCTTATCGACCACGGCGATGAACAGGTATCGGAGGAAGAGTGTGCGGAAGCTGTCAACAAGATACTTTGTGTATATCTTGAAAAGCTTCGTGAGAACGGCGTTTATGACAATTCGGACATAATCATCATGGCTGACCACGGCTTTAAAAACAACGACTGGGGTAAATATCCCACCCTGCTGATAAAGCGCAGCGGAGAGAGCTTTGACAAAATGAATGTTTCGGATGTTCCCGTATCATATGATGATATGTATCCCACTCTGCTGTATCTTGCGGGAGACGAAAGCTCCGAAGGCACTGTATTTGACCTTAAAGAGGGGGAGCGGACAAGGTATTTTGCTCAGACTGATGAATACATTACAGGCTCGGTGACACGGTAAAATAATATGAGAGGTGCTTTATGATAAAAGAACTTATGCACGACCCCATATTTCTGGCTCAGAAGTCGGAAACGGCGGACAGGAACGATATACAGACAGCAAATGACCTGCGTGACACGCTGGAAGCCAACAGGGAGCGGTGCGTGGGCATGGCTGCCAATATGATAGGCGTGAAAAAGCGCATAATCTGCTTTGTTAGTGACGGGGAATATATGATAATGTTCAACCCCGAAATAATAAAGCAGTCCGACCCATACGACACTGAGGAGGGCTGCCTTTCTCTGCTTGGCGGCCCCAGAAAATGCAAAAGGTACAAGAAAATAAAGGTGAAATATCAGAACGAGGATATGCAGGTGCGGATAAAGACCTTTTCCGATTTTACCGCCCAGATAATCCAGCACGAGACAGACCACTGCAACGGCATACTTATATGAATTTATATAATTAAATAAAAAGGCGTGACAGCTCATATGAACTGCCACGCTTTTTTTGATAGTGTTTTTACTTGCTTTCGGGCTTCTGATCTGTTACCACAAGCTCCTTGAGAGAGGTTGCAAGACCTGCAAGTCCCTGTATCTCGGAGGGGATAATGATCTTTGTTGCCTTGCCGTCGGCTGCCTTCTGGAAGGCTTCCAGGCTCTTGATAGCGATAACGCTCTGGGAAGGATTTGCTTCATTGAGCTGACGGATAGTATCAGCCAGAGCCTGCTGAACGTTTCTGATAGATTCAGCTTCACCCTCTGCTTCGAGTATCTTCTGCTGTCTTACAGCGTCTGCACGGAGTATCATAGCCTGCTTCTGAGCCTCTGCCTGGAGGATAGCAGCCTGCTTTTCAGCCTCTGCACGGAGTATCTTGGACTCCTTTTCACCCTCTGCAACAAGCACCTGAGACTTCTTTTCACCCTCTGCCTGGAGGATCTTCTCACGGCGCTCACGCTCTGCCTTCATCTGCTTCTCCATTGCGTCCTGTATCTCACGGGGAGGAAGGATATTCTTCAGCTCTACTCTGTTTACCTTGATACCCCAGCGGTCGGTAGCCTGGTCGAGGATAGCGGTTATCTTGGTGTTGATAACATCTCTGGAGGTGAGTGTAGCATCAAGCTCCATCTCGCCGATGATGTTACGGAGTGTGGTTGCGGAAAGGTTCTCGATAGCGGAAAGAGGTCTTTCAACGCCGTAGGTGTAAAGCTTTGCGTCGGTAACGGTGAAGAATACGACGGTGTCTATCTGCATTGTAACGTTATCCTTGGTGATAACGGGCTGAGGCTTGAAGTCAACTACCTGCTCCTTGATGGAGACCTTCTTTACCACCTTGTCGATGATGGGGATAACGTAGTGGGGGCCTGTGTGAAGTGCTCCCGAGAATGCGCCCAGACGCTCAACCACGTACACCTGAGCCTGGGGAACAATCTTTATTCCCGAGATGATGATAACTACAACGATAAAAATTATTATGGCAATTAAATATTCCATATCTGCTCTCCTTTTGGTTTGTGTTATTCTTTTGCGACTGTGACGAATGCGGCGCCCTTGGCTTTTACCACCACGGTCTCGCCCTTTTCGATCACTGAGCTGTCGGCTGTTTTTGCACCCCAGTCAACGCCCTCGATGCGTACTCTGCCCGTACCTGCTTCTGGGTCTATCTTTTCGATGACTATTGCTTTTTTGCCGATGTCAAGCTCGCCGTTTGTGGGTGTGTTTTTAGGCATGATCTTTTTAACAACAGGCCTTGTGACCGCCAGCGTGATAACAGAAACGGCAAGGAATACCGCCAGCTGTACTGCGAAGCCTGCTCCGAGGACAACTGCGATCAGGGCTGCCAGTGCACCCAGTGCGAACCATACTGAGACCAAGGCACAGGTTGCAGCTTCCGCCAGAACTGCTGTTATCAGCACGATGATCCATAAGATGTACATTACTCTGCTCACTCCTTTCGTTGTCGGTACCGGTGTTTATGTCGGCTGACTTTTGCCTTAATACTATATTATCATAGTTTTATGCTAAAATCAATGATTTTATTAAATTTTAATCTTTTTCACAGGAAAATCATAATAATATTACATTGGAAGAGGGCGTTTTCTGGGATCGGTAAAACAGAATTATAGTTTGCCCGTGCCTGCGGCTGCGACGACCGGATGGCTCTGCCCTCATGTGGACTTCCTAAAACCTTTTCCTTTGTGCTTATTTGTGCTGATTTTTTTATTTGTACCACTGCAAATAAAAAAAGACTGCCACGATTGCAGCAGTCCTTTCAAATATCTTATGATACTATTAAAGAATAACAGTATTTCTTCCGCTTTCCTTTGCCTTATACAGCTTTTCGTCAGCGGTCTTGATATTGTCCTCAATGGACTTCATGGGGTCAAGCTGAGTTACGCCGAAGCTCATGGTCACCTTTATGTCCATGCCCTCAAAGTGACAGACAGAACCCATTATTGCCTGACGCACCCTCTCGGCAGCCTCTGCCGCCTCTTCGTCTCCTGTATCGGGCAGTATAACGATGAACTCCTCGCCGCCCCAGCGGTAAACGCCGTCGCATATGCGCACGTTCCTTCTGAGATAGCCTGCCACATGGCGCAGAACCTCATCGCCTGCGTTATGACCGTATGTATCGTTTACTTTCTTAAAGAAATCTATGTCGCAGATGAAAAGGGAAACGCATCTTACGGCTTCCGGGTCGGTAAGTATCTTCACATAATTCTTGTTATAGTCATTATAGAAGCCCATACGGTTTTTAAGCTCGGTGAGCTTATCGTGCTGGGAATCGTCAAGGAACGTTTCCGATTCAAGAGTAATGCCGCAGATGAATGCCGCCAGTGAAAGACGCTTTGTATCTGCCTGAACATCGAACTTGCCGTCATTATCCAGCTTGTTTATAGCCTGATATGCGCCGATGAACTCTCCCTTGCAGTCGGAGATAGGCATTACCAGTATGGATTTTGTAACATATCCTGTTTTCTTATCAACATCTGAGTTGAAATCAGGGTGATTGTAAGGGTCGTTGGTCACTATAGTGCGCTTTTCTGCGAGAGCCTTGCCCACAAGGCCTGTGCCCTCGGGAATGGTTATCCTGCCCGTACCCACAGCGGCAGTTGTCCATAACTCATGGGAACGCTTATCCCATTTCCAAAAGCTTGCTCTGTCGGCATTGACGAGAGTTCTGCCCAGATCCGTCAGCAGGCGGAAAATAGCGGAATGGTCATTTGAAGCGTCGTCATCGGGGTGGGACATCTCGGTGTAAAGGCTCTGTGTGATGGAAAAGATCTGCTCCAGCAGCTTATCCGAAGATACAGCTTCGTTTACGTTATCCATATTATCACTTCCAATATCTGATTTTTATGTTATTATAACACATTCAAAACAGCTTGTAAATAGAAAAATATTTTTTTGGCGATTTTTTTTGAAATATAGTGACAAATTGCATTTAACGTGTTATAATATTATTAAATATTATCTATCAGAAGAAAGGGTGGCATACTTTGAAGAACCGCAGCAAGGTATCGGCAGTCATTGAAGCCGCAGTAGTTTTTGCTCTGGTGTTCGTCACCTCATTTTACGATGTGTTCTATTCCTTTGACAGCCTGCTGAGAGACAAGCTGTACCAGACCACCAGGGGCATAAACAACAAAATAAAGATAATCGCCATTGATGATGAAGCTCTCCGTGAATACGGTCCTTTCGGCACATGGTCAAGGGGCGTTTATGCGGATATCATCAACACTCTGGGGGAATATCCCGCTGCGGTGGCAATGGATATCATGGTATTCGGCGATATGGACAGCCAGGGCGACAAGGCTCTTTCGGAAGCCTGCCGTAACAGCGGACGTGTGGTGGCAGGCTCATACATAAGCTACACCAGCGCATACAAGACGGACGAAAACGGCAAGCCCTACATCGACCGCTTCCATATCGAGCAGATAGAGCAGCCCATTGCGGCGGCTGACTGTATCACAGGCTTTGTGAACGCTTCCCCTGACGATGACGGAATAGTCCGCTCCGCATTCCTTACCATGTCCGCTCCCGAGCTGTACGGCGATGAGAGCTTCGGCAGCCTTGCGGCGGAGACCTACTATCTTTACTGCAAAAACACAGGCACTGCGGCAAACACCCCCACACTTGACGATAACGGCAGAATGTGGATAAGCTATGCAGGCCGCCCGGGAGATTATGAGCATATCTCCATGTCCTCTCTACTTGACGGAAGCGTTGACCCACGCATATTCACCGACTGCATAGTTCTTGTGGGAGCATATGCTTCGGGACTTCAGGATCAGTTCTCCGTACCCAACAGCTCCGACCAGATGTTCGGAGTGGAGATACACGCAAATATCATACAAGGCCTTCTGGACGGCAAATGCCCCGTTCCCGCAAACCGTGTATTATCCGCACTGGCAGCGGCAGCAGCGGCGGTGCTGGCATATCTTATCTCAAAGTATTCAAAGGTGAAAATATCCACACCTATTATAATAGTAATGACGGCCGCCTATATCGCAGCCGTAGTTATGCTGAACGGTTCGGGTCTTACCATACCCATACTTTATGCACCTTTGTTCATGGTAATATGCTACCTTGTAAATCTTGGCAGAAAATATGCGGAGGAAGCCATTGAAAAGCGCAAGATAACCGCCGCATTTAAGAAATACGTTGCTCCGCAGGTGGTTGAGGAGATAGCAAAGTCAGGCTCATACCACATAAAGCTGGGCGGAGAAAACAGGCACATCGCAGTGCTTTTCGTTGATATCAGAGGCTTCACACCCATGTCAGAAAGCCTTGAGCCTGAGCAGGTGGTGGATATCCTGAACAGCTACCTTAACCTTACCACAAATTCAATTTTTGCCAACGGCGGCACGCTGGATAAGTTCATCGGCGATGCCACCATGGCAGTGTTCAACGCTCCTTTTGACCTTGACGACTATATCTTCCGTGCCGTAAAGACCGCATGGGATATCGTCAGCGGAGGAAATGCCATAGAAAGCACATTTATGGAAAAGTACGGCAAATCCGTAAGCTTCGGCGTGGGCGTCAACTGCGGAAACGCCGTTGTGGGCAATATCGGCTGCGATTTCCGTATGGACTACACCGCCATCGGCGACACCGTAAACACCGCCGCCCGTCTGGAATCAAACGCCAAGCGTGGTCAGGTGCTTATCAGTCAGGCGGTATATGACGAGGTAAAGGACAGGATAACCGCAGAGCCTATCGGCGAGATACCCTTGAAGGGCAAATCAAAGGGCGTGTTCGTATATTCGCTGACAGGCATAACAGGTGAGATCAAGACCGACAAGCAGAAAGGAATGTCCGCACAATGAGCAGATTTATGATAATCCCACGGATAGACAAACTGGACGAGAGCCTTGCCCTTGCCCATGAATACGGCTTCGGCTTTGAGTTCAACGACTTTTACTCGCCCAAGGTGCTTGATGATACTGAGCTTACGGAAAGCATCATCGAAAAATACAAAGCGGCGGGGCTTCCCGACTACTGCACTTCCCACGGCGACTTTTTTGACGTGCTGGTGTTCAGCGAGGATAAATACATCAGGGAGATATCCCGAAAGCGCATTATCCAGAGCCTTGAAACCGCTTTGAAGATAGGCGCAAGAGGCGTGGTGTTTCACACAAACCACAACCCCTATTTTATAGCCGATGCTTATGTGAACAGCTGGCACAGGTATAACGAGGAGTTCTGGAACGAGATACTTCCCATGTACCCGCAGCTGAACATCTATCTTGAAAATATGTGCGACAGTTCTCCGAAAATGCTTGCCGTCCTTGCCAAAAGCCTCTGCCATCACAAAAATTTCAGCGTATGCTTTGACTATGCCCACGCCAGCGTTTTCGGCAGATGCGATATAGGGCAGTGGGTAACGGAGCTTGCTCCATACGTAAAGCACCTGCACATAAATGACAATGACCTTGAAAGCGACCTGCACCTTGCAGTGGGCGACGGCAAGATAGACTGGCAAAGGTTCAAAGAATACTATTTTAAGTATTTTTCCGATAAGACCGTGCTTATCGAGACATCATATCCCGAGACACAAAGGCGTTCCGCCGAATACCTGAAAAAGCTTGGAGTGCTGTGATACAGACATACTGCACAATATTTGCGCTAAGAATTGGTTAAAAGTGAGTTTTTTGAACAATTTTGGCAAACCCACTTGATTTTATGTAAATAATATGTTATAATTCACATAAGCAAATAAAAGGCAAAACCGATGAAAATCGGTGGCGCAAAGCACGAGCCTAAGCTATGAATTTTCAAGGTACGGCGGTCGGGCTGCATTTGCAGGAATTCCTGTTTTGCGGCTTGCCTGCGTACCTTTTTTATTTTGCGGTAAGCTGATATTTAATTAACGAGGTGATCATATGAAAACACTTACATCTAAAGCCAAAGTGATAATTACAGCCGTTGCGGCGGCAGTTGTTGCTGCGGGCATTGTTGCAGGTGTGCTTCTCACAAGGCAGGACTCATACAGAGTGCTTAAAGTATTCGAGCTTATGGGTACTGCATCGGTAACAAGAGAAAGCGCAGGCGACCTTGACGCTTATGTGGGAATGAACCTGGAAAGCGGCGACGTTGTTTCTGTAGATGACAACAGCAATATGCGCATTTCCCTTGACAGCGATAAATATGTGCTCCTTGATGCGGGAACAGTGCTGGAGCTTGTTGCCGCAGGCAATGAGAAGGACAGCAGAACTACCCTTAATCTCAAAGAGGGCGCAATACTTAACGAGATAACCTCCGCTCTGTCGGAAAATTCCTCCTATGATGTAAACGCCCCCAAGGCGACCATGGCAGTAAGAGGAACCAGCTACAGCGTTACCGTCACCAAGGACGGCGACAGGTATATCATCGAGCTTGATACATTCCACGGCAAGGTGGCTGTCCGCCTGATAAGCGAGGACGGCACTCCCGGGGAAGAGGTAATGGTAGGCGAGGGCAAAAGCGTGCTTATCATAACCGAGCCGAACGAGAATACCCACAACTCTCCCGATATTGACGGTCACTCATATTTCGTTATCCGTGACCCCGAGGCTGAGGGCGGCTACAGAAAGGTGGATATCTCCGAAGCTGTATTTGACTCGGAATACGATTTCCTTGCCGCTTCCATCAAGGAGCGTGTGGTAAGCTCCAACAACAGCGGACTTTTCCAGATAAAGGACGCTATAATCGAAAAGCTCACAGGCGCAGAGACAGAAAATGACGTAACTACTGCTGCCACCTCCTATAAGGTAATGGCAGGCGGCTCGGGCACAAGTGCAGCCCAGACAGCTGCTCCCGCTCAGACTGCAAAGCCTGCACAGACTTCAGCATCTACAGCTCCAAGGGAGCCTATAAATTCCGACAACTACACTGCTCCAGCATTTACCGAAAGCACCACAGCAGGCACAACAGCCACTTCGGCGGAAGTTCCCGCTCAGGCATCGGCAGCTGAAAGCACATTCGGTACAGGCGATTCTTCAAACGGAGCCAACGGAACGGGAACAAATGCCTCGGGTACAAGCGCTTCAAACTTTGTATCGGGCACAGGAGTGACCGCTCCAGCAAATTCCGATACATCGGGAACAAGCAGAAGAGAGACCTCGCCCCGCACCACAGGTCAGGGTACACAGACCTCTCCTGATGTGACAAATCCCAACGTTACCGCTCCCACAGACCCAACAGGTTCGGGATTTTCTCCTCTGGTAACAACACGTCCCACAGGCACAGCCTCTCAGACTTCGGCAACCACAAGACCTTATGTTACAACAAATCCCACCACAACTACCACCGCAGTCACCGATAAGGAGCCTGAGGTATTTACTGTAACATTCCTTTCCGACAATGGCACAGTCCTTTACACCCGTGACGTTGAGTCGGGCGATACAGTTTCAAACTTCCCGCAGGTGCCTGCAAAAACAGGCTACACAGGCGTATGGCTGGTATCGGGCAAGAACACCCGGTTCACAGCAGCCACTGTGGTTACATCTGATATGTCCGTATATGCTTCCTACACCGCAAAGGAATATACCATTACAATGAACGTTGAGGGAACCACAACCACAATGACCGCAAAGTACGGTGATTCCCTTTCCGATGTTCTCCCCGCTGTACCTGCTAAAACAGGCCATGACGGCATATGGACAATAAACGGAGCGGCAATATCCTCCACTGCAAAGGTTACGGGCAATGTTACCGTCACAGCAAAATACACCCTCAAGACCTATACAGTTACCATTATAATCGGAACTGAGCAAGATACAAAGACCGCCAAGTACGGCACTCTTCTCAGCGACATTCTTCCCACTATCCCCGAAAAGAAGGGCTACCACGCAGCATGGACAGTTGACGGCTCACCCCTTACCGATAATGCGAAGGTAACAGGCGACATCACCGTTACCGCAGAATATGCTCAGAAGGAATTTACCGTAAACTATATGGATAAGGAAAGAACCTATTCCGAGACCTATGCAGACAACGGCGAAAAGCTCCTTGACGTTCTGGACGATCCCGATGTGGGCAATGAGCTTGACCTTAAATACGTATGGCTCACCCGCTACAACGCATGGACTGCATCGTCAAACAGCGGTATGGTAAAGGTAAACGACAGCCATGTTGTAACTAAGGATATTGACAGCGGTTACGAGGTTCAGGCAGTCGAAAAGCAGCAGATAACCTATTACATCGGCGATGATATCAATGGCTACACCGCAGGCGGCAGCTTCTATCTGCTGACAAATTTGACTTCCGAGACTATTTCGGAAGTTCAGCCCGGATATTTGGGAACTATCCTTCCTGCAAGCTACAGCGGATTTGTTTATGACTACTATGGAGATGCTGTTACATTTACCGAAAATGATGCCGCATATAATGTTGATGCTATATACACCTATAACTATCTCGTGACATTCAAAAGCGCCGACGACACAATAGTCACCAAACGATTCCCGACGGGCAAAACCATAGGCGACCTGCCTCAGCTCCCACAGCTTTCCGACCCGACAAACAACGTGTGGGCATATTATGAGGGCGATGTTCCTACGGAAGTCACATCGGCAACTCAGGTAAACTCGGATATGAATATCATCGAAATGCCCAAGAGCGAGGTCATCTTCCATACCGTCACCTATACCCGTGCCGACGGCACAACGGGCACCATAAGGGTAGGCGAGGGCGCAAGCATTTATGGCTCGCTGACATCAGGCGGACTTACTCCTGCCGAGGGATACAGCTGGATAGACGAAAGCGGCAATGAGATTTCAAGCGATACGGTCTGCACAGGAGATATGACCATAACCGAAAAGGGCGACCTTGTAACACTGGAATTTTATTACGGCGGCACCCTTTACAGGACAGAAAATGTCCGCATAGGCGAAGAATTTATCTTTTCTTCCGAGATGCTCATAGGAACCACAGGCGCACCGTTCTCGACCATTGAAGCGCTGCAAAATGACTCCCATGTGTGGAAATTCACTGTTGACGGCGTTGAGTACACTGTAAGCAGCACATTCACCGTAACAGGCGCAGCAACTGTTTATGTAACAATGGAATGATTTTCCGTAAGCAAAAGTATAAAAATGTTGATCTGTCAAGACCTTTTATGAGGTCTTGACAGATTTTTTTATATGGGATATAATTATAATATCTATTTTTATCAGAAGGAAGAACGGCTATGATGATGCTTTCCGAAAAAACAGCATACAAAGCTGTGGCTTTTGCCTCACGCCATAAGTGGGCAAAGCCATTCTGCTTCGGAGTGTATTCTGCCGTTTACGCAGCAGAGAAGCTGAAAGCAGATGAAAAGCCGTTTTCAAGGCGGGTCATCGCATTTGCCACAGCCTCTGCATTTGTTTTTATGACCGTTCCAACGTCATATGCCGCCGCACTTGTTCAGTCGGAGACTTCCGTTGTCACGGAGCAGATGAACACCATGGAGCCTGTTGCCATGTCCCCCGAGGATATCGCCGCAAGAGTTACGCTGGAGGGTCTGGCGGAAAATGAGGCTTCTTACGGACTTACGCTGAATATCCGCTCGCTCAGAACAGATGTTACCGCAAGATTTACAAGCTCCGACCAAATGGAAAGCGATTTAAAAGCTGCCTTTGAAAGCTACGGCATAAATTCCGACGAGCTGTGCATATCCCCCGTAAAAATACAGCTTTACAGGAACGATACAAGGGAAAAGCTGCAGATATCAGAGGGGTATTCCTCCGATGTCACCCTGCCCGTGCCCGAGGGAATGCTCAGCCGCATTGACGAGCTGAGAGGCGTTCGCCTTGAGGATAACGGTACACTCACCGTCATCGAGGGCGAGACAGATGAAAATACATTTTCATTCCGTACAAATAAGCTGGGCAGCTTTGCACTGGTCACATATAAGGACACGGCAGAGGATATCGGCAGCGGTGCGGGAGTATCCGACACGGGTATCGTTACGGATATATCCATATCCGTTCCCCAGCCTATAACAGACGAGGATAAGCGCCGCTTCCGCAGGAACAGGGGAAAGAAGTGCATTTACAGAATAAAGCGTATAGTCAAGGAAAACGAGCGCTTGATATAATAGTGATACTGCACAAAAATCACATCAAAATACTACCATTCTGCTGTTGAAGTTTTGGACTCAAAGTGGTATAATATGTGTAAAATTTATATCCGTTAAGGAGCAACGCATATGGACCCGTTTATCGCCAGACAAATTATTACCGATAAGCTCCAGCACACCGTGGGCTGTGAGATAATACTTGCCGATCCCAAAGCCAATGCAGAAAGGAACGAGCTTTACGAAAGCGCCGCCGCTGATAATATATCACGGCTGAACCTGGATAAATTCACCGACGGCAGGACTGCCTACATCACCTTTACCCGCAGTATGCTGACCGCAAATATCCCCGCACGCTTCGGAAAAGACAAGCTTGTGATACAGATAGACGGCTCACTCATCAACGACCGCTCCGCTCACAATCTTATCAGGAAGTACCGCCAGGCAGGGTATAAGATAGCTGTCATCGGCTTTAAGGTTGATTCGGGTTATTTCGGTATTATGGACAGCTTTGACTATATCAAGGTGGATTTCAGGGATTTTACATCTCCCGAGCTGGAAAATATCCTGCGAATGGCACGAACCTTCAATAAAAAAATAATCGCATACAATATAGAATGCGCTGAGGCATATGCCAAGGCAAAGCTCTGCGGCTGCACATATTACCAGGGAATGTACATCTATGGCAAGATACCTACGGCTGTGCGCAGAAAGGGCATCATGCGTGAGGGCTTCAACGAGCTTTTCAATGAGCTTTACAGCGGCAGGTCGGATATTGTCAGCATTACAAATATCATAGGCAGATATTCCGAGATATCGGAAGCGGTACAGGCTCTGGCAAATTCGCTTTACTTTGCCTCCGACGTGCGCACCGTTGGCACTGACAAGGCAGCGGCAAAGCTGGGCGAGGAAAATCTGAGAAAATACGTTTATATCATTGGCTTCAAGGCTGAGGACGGTTCCATGCCCGGCGAGCTGATAAAATTCGCACTTCTCAGGGGAATGCTCTGCTCGGAGCTGGCGGGATTTGCAGACAGTATGCCGATAACATCGTCAGAAGCTTTTTCGATGGGAACGGTCTCAATGCTCGGCAGACTTCTTCACAAGCCGTTGGCTGAGGTAATGCCCGATACTGTGTGCGCCTCCCTTATTTCGGGTCAGGGCAGAGCGGGAATGCTTTACAAGATGATATGCGCATATGAAAAAGCCGATATGAAGATTGCAGCGGAATTTGCCGCAGCTCTCGGCATACCGCCTTCCATACTGCCGCAGAAATACCGTGAATGTGTATCCGCAGCAGATGAAATGTGGCATAAGCTCATAACTCCCGCTGAGTTCAGGGAATGATAAGTATATTTAAAAGCCTTCCGTTTCGGGAGGCTTTTTTTTCATTTTGTATAAAATGATTTTATTTGACGAATATTATTGTAAAGGTTTACATAACCGCTTGATTTTATTTGTGTAAAATAGTAATTGACACTTTTGTCATTTTGTATTAAAATTAGAAGTACCAATATATTCTCTTTTGTGTATAACCACATGAGAATGGGAAAATTATGGGAGAAATTACGTCCGTAAACGATAACATTACGGACAGGGGGCAGCTGCTTTAAGGAGAGCGCTGTTCAGAGGGCTTTGTCAGCAAAGCCCGGAAAGGAAGGTTATTATGAAGAAATCAAAACTCATCGGAGCCTTAACGGCTGCGGCACTGGCTGCTGTCAATATGACAGCTTTTGCAGCACTGCCCGTTTCTGCGGCAGAGGTTGACCTTGACGGCACATATCACGCATATATCGGTGTGCAGTCCGCAAGCTACACCTTCAGAAACGCTTATGACGATGCGACCTACGGCTACGGCGTAACTGCCGATGACGGAACTGTATGGTTCGATCAGCTCACAGGCTGGGACGGCCCCACAGCTCTCAACAAGGGCGGCAATTTCACTGATGCCGAGATAGCCGGAAACGGTACTTATTCTGTGTCTGTAAACGATTTCGATTTCGGCGATGACGAGTCCCTTAATCTGCTGTTCGTTTCCACCGATATCCCTCTCAACGATCAGATCAAGATCACTGACGTTAAGGTGATCATGGACGGTCAGACAAAGTACACCTTTGATGACGCTTTCATGGATCCCGATGCTGCTGAGTATATGAAGTGGCTCGCAATCAACATCTGGAATGACGAGCTGGGCGGCTCCGACGGAATGTTCGGCTATGTAATGCCCTCCGATTCCATCGAGCTTCAGTTCACAGTTTCAGGCTTCAACTATGACAAGGCTGAGGACGCTGCTGAGGGCGCTTCCGACGGCGCATTTGACCCCGACGGCGAGTATGACGCTTACCTTGGCGTTCAGTCCGCAAGCTACACCTTCAGAAACGCATATGACGACGCTACCTACGGCTACGGCGTAACTGCCGATGACGGAACTGTATGGTTCGATCAGCTCACAGGCTGGGACGGCCCCACAGCTCTCAACAAGGGCGGCAAGTTCACCGATGCCAAGATAAAGGGCAACGGCACATACTCCGTTTCCGTTACCGATTTTGATTTCGGCGACGACGAGACCTTTAACCTCCTCTTCGTTTCCACCAATATCCCCCTCAACGATCAGGTAAAGATCACTGACTTCAAGGTAATCCTTGACGGTCAGACCAAGTACACCTTTGATGAAGCTTTCATGGATCCCGATGCTGTATCCTACATGAAGTGGCTTGCTATCAACATCTGGAATGACGAGCTGGGCGGTGCTGAGGGAATGTTCGGTTATGTAATGCCTACAGATTCCATCGAGCTCCAGTTCACAGTTTCCGGCTTTAACTATGACAACCCCGATGCAGCAGCTCCCGAGGAGACTGAGGCAGTTACCGAAGCTGAGACCGAGGCTGAAACAGAAGCCGAGACCGAGGCAGAGACCACTGCTGAGGAAACAACAGCTGCCGAGACCGAGGCTGTTCAGGCAGAAGCTCCCGCTGAGTCCGGCGGCAGCAGCGCAGTCGTTATCGTAATTGTTATCGTAGCAGTTGTAGTTATCGGTGCAGTTGTATTCGTAGTTATCAAGAAGAAGCAGTCCTGATAAAGAACCTGCGGAATAAACGAAAACATACTGCCGCTCCGCAGGTGCGGCAGTATGTTTTTGAGCGTTAAATTAAAGGAAAGGACTGATAAACAAATGGCGGACGGCACAACTGATACCATCGTCAGCACCGAAACTCATGATATTCCCGTTCACCCAAAGAAAAAAGAAGCTCCAAAGACGCTGGCAGAAAAGATCTCAGACAAAATATACTGGATACTGCGATGCGCCGTTGTTATTAACATAATCGCACTGTTTTTCCCCTCGTTCAACCCTGCACGCCTCAGCGGAATGATAAACAAAAATCTTTCACTGTTCTCCTGCGGTATATCCTATAAGTCAATAGTTGCAAACTTCGGCCGTGCGTTCAGACAGGGCTGGGTGCAGGAATCCACATTCCATGCACTTAATGTCTGCGCAATGATAGTCATTGTGGCTGCGGTGCTTGCGGCAGCAGGCGGCTGTATGTCCCTCGGAAACAGAAAGCTCAAGAGAACAGGCGCATTTGTCACCATTGCGGCAGGTATCCTGGAGCTTGGAGCTGTTTTCCAGTTCAAGAACCTCTACAATCAGATCGCCGATCAGGCAATAAGCGCCAACAAGCTTGACAGAGTGCTGCCCATGTTCCCCTACAATAACTACATCTTCATGGGTCTGGGAATCGCACTTGTCGTATGCTCTGCAGTTAACCTGTTCCTTGTTCCCGCTGCGGAAAAGGGCGAGCACTATGATATGGAACCTAAGTTCAGGCTTTTCCTTATGATGCTCCCCATCATCGCACTGGCATTCGTATTCAGCTATCTCCCTCTCTACGGCTGGAGATACGCATTCTTCAACTACAATGCAGGTGAGGACCTGACCATGGATAAGTTCGTGGGCTTCAAGTGGTTCACCTCGCTTTTCCAGAACAGCGCCACAAGAAACGATATCGTGAACGTTCTCAAGAACACTCTTGCAATGAGCGGTCTCGGAATTGCCACCAGCTGGGTGCCTATGGTATTCGCAGTGTTCCTTTCCGAGATAAAGAACAACCGTTTCAGAAGACTTGTCCAGACCTTTACCACCATACCTAACTTCATCAGCTGGGTAATCGTGTACGCTATCGCACTGGCTATCTTCTCCACCGACGGCTTTATCAACACAATGATAAACAGCGTTTCAGGCACCGAACAGCTTGTTACCACAAACTACCTTATGTCCTCCGGCCATATGTGGCTGAAAATGCTTGCATGGGGTATCTGGAAGGGCACCGGCTGGAGTGCGATCATCTACATCGCAGCCATTTCGGGCATCGACCAGGGCCTTTACGAGGCTGCCACCGTTGACGGCGCAGGCCGATTTGCAAAGATGTGGTACATAACTATCCCCGAGCTTATCCCCACTTTCTGCGTTCTCCTGCTTATGTCCATCGCAAATATCCTTTCAAACGGCATGGAGCAGTACATGGTATTCTCCAACGCAATGAACTGGGAAAAGATCCAGGTGCTTGACCTTTACGTTTATAACCTTGGTATCGGCAAGGGACTTATCCCTCTGTCAACAGTTATCGGTATGGTCAAGTCCATCGTCAGCGTAATTCTTCTCTTCGCCGCAAACGGAGTTTCAAAGCTTATCCGTGGCGAGAGCATTGTGTAAAGGAGGGAAAGTCATGGCAGAAAATACCGCTGTTAACAGCAGCTCCCCCAACGACAGCAAGGATATCCGTGAGGTGGGCGAGCATTCCCACATCAAGCTCACCGCAGGCGACATCATATTCAACATTCTGAACTATCTGTTCTTCGGACTTTTCACACTGAGCTGCATATTCCCCTTTTACTACATTTTCATCAACACCATCTCCAACCCCGAGCTTGTAACCAGAGGTGCAATCACCCTTATCCCCAAGGAGCTTACCATTCAGAACTACATCTCCATGGGCGCTGTAGGCGACCTGTGGAAATCAGTTTTGGTAACAGTTCTCAGAACCGTTATCGGTACTGCGCTGATGGTATTCGTATCCTCACTGGCAGGCTACCTTGTTACCAAAAAGGAAATGTGGCACAGACAGTTCTGGTACCGCTTCCTTGTTGTAACAATGTACTTTAACGCAGGTCTTATCCCCTGGTATCTGAATATGTCCATGCTTGGTCTTACCGATACCTTTGCGGCTTACATAATCCCCGGTATCGTTTCACCCTACAACATCATTCTTGTAAAGACCTACATCGAGTCTATACCCGCAGAGATCGAGGAAAGCGCATTTATGGACGGCGCAAGCTACTGGATGATCTATCGGAAGATAATCTGGCCGCTTAGCAAGCCCATACTTGCAACTATTGCCATATTCGGCGCAGTAGGCCACTGGAACTCTTTCCAGGATTCGCTTATCCTCAACGCAAACTCTCCTGCACTCTACACCCTCCAGCACAGACTGTACATCTACCTGAACCAAAGCTCCAACCTCGGTGCGATGGTCGCATCGGGTACCAGCAGCTCCGACGCATCGGCACTGGCAAGCTCCTTCAACACAAAGATACTGCAGTACACCATTTCAATGGTAACGATAATCCCTATCCTGTGCGTATATCCGTTCATGCAGAGATACTTTGAAAAGGGTCTTATGCTTGGCGCAGTAAAGGGTTAACAGCAAGCATAATCAGTTTCAATAAAAAATTTATTCAGAAAGGATCGATCTCCCAAAATGAAGATGAAAAAATTCCTGGCAGGAGTTCTCGCTCTTGCAATGGCAGGCTCACTTACAGCCTGCGGCGGTGCAGCCACACCCGAAATGCCCGATGCAACATCAGCAGCTGCTGACGGCGCCGATACCGATGCAGCAGACGGTTCCGACGACAGCGCAGATACCTCAGCTGACAGCTCCGAGGGCGGAAACAGCCTCTCCGACCTGTACGGCGATGAGACTATCCAGCTCACCGTTTACAGCCAGCTGGCAAACTACTCAGGCAAGCTCACAGGCTGGTTTGCCGAGGTAATGAAGCGTGAATTCAATGTTGAGATGACCATTATCCCCGAGTCCGACGGTATGTTCGATACCAGAATGGAATCAGGCAATCTGGGAGACATCGTTATCTTCGGTTCCAACGGCGATAACTACCAGAGAGCTGCAAAGGGCGGCCTCCTCTTCGACTGGAACGAGGACGATATCCTCACCGACTACGGCTCCTACATCAAGGAGAATATGCCCTACGCTATCGAGAACAATATGCAGTTCAATGATTCCTTCGGCGCAGGCAACAAGCTCTTCGGCTTCGGCCACAACGTTGCAACTTCTCCCGAGGATCATGAAGCATTCTTCTACACCATGGACCTCCGCTGGGATCTTTACAAGCAGCTGGGATATCCCGAGCTTAACAATATGGACGATCTCTACAACCTGTTCGTAAGCATGAAGGAGATCTGCCCCAAGGACGAGAACGGCAACGAGACATATGCAATGTCCCTCTGGCCCGACTGGGACGGCAACATGGTAATGTACATCAAGGCATTTGCTACCTGCTACTGGGGCTATGACGAGATGGGCTTCGGTCTTTACGATGTTGAGAACGGCACATATCATGACGCTCTCGAGGAGAATGGTCCTTACCTCACCGCCCTCAAGTTCTTCAACAAGCTTTATCAGGCAGGTCTTATCGACCCCAACTCCATGACCCAGACCTATAACGAGATGAGCGAAAAGGTTCAGGCAGGCGGCGTATTCTACTCTATCTTCGACTACGCAGGCTCCGCTCTTTACAACATCGAAGAGCACCTCCAGTCCGATTCCGCTATGTACCCCGTAGTTCCCGCTGATGCAACTCCTCTCTGCTACGGCATGAACGTACTGGGCGGCAACAGAATCTGGACTATCGGCGCTAACACCGAGTATCCCGAGCTTTGCATGGCTATCATCAACTACCTCTGCACTCCCGAGGGCTATATGACCTACTGGTGGGGCCCCAAGGATCTCTGCTGGTACTATGACGATGAGGGCAACACCTGCTTCACCGAGCTTGGCGAAGCTGCTTACAAGGACAGAAAGGGTACTATGATGCCCGATGAATGGGGCGGCGGAAGCTTCAACGACGGCACATTCCAGGCTAACAACACCACCTGGTCAAAGGACGCTTCCAACCCTGACTCCAACGGCGAGACCTACAACTGCGAGAACTGGAAGAGCAGACGTACCGATGCCAAGTACGGCATTCTCCAGGATTGGAGAGACTTCACAGGCAAGTACAATACTCAGGAATATATGGACAGCATCAACCACAAGGTTTCCCTTGCAACTTCCTACACCGAGTCCAGCAAGAGCGATGAGCTCAAGATCATCTGGGAGCAGGTAGCTAAGTGCGTCGTAAACTACTCATGGCAGGCTGTTTACGCTAAGGACGACGCTGAGTATGACAAGATCGTTGCCGAGATGACTCAGAAGTGCAAGGAGTACGACCCCAACGGTGAGTGCCTTGCATGGTGCGAGAACGAAGCATCTATCAGATGCGGTCTTGAAGATGCAGTAAGATGATCATTTACAGAATCAAGTATTAAGTGATGCGGGGCGCAGATATCCTGCGCCCCGCATTATGGTATTGAAACATAAGTTTCAAGGAGAATTTCAATGGCAGGATTTTTCAGTCCCGACAGCAAGCTGTACAAGTTCATGACACGACTTACGGACGTTTTCGTCCTTAACGTGATGTGGCTGGTGTTCAGCCTGCCCATAGTGACCATAGGCGCTTCCACCATAGCAGCGTGCTCCGTAACGCTCCATATGGCAGAGGATACCGAGGGTCACGCAGCAAAGGACTTTCTCAAAGCGTTCAAAGCGAATATCAAGCAGGGCATACCGATGACGTTCATTACCATCATATGCGTGTGGGCAGTGTATCTTGACTTTCAGATATACGGCGCAGAAGCGGATATGGGTCACAGCGGCGCACTTATCTTCCTGATAATAGGCATCGTGGCGGCATATATCTTTGCATTTTCCCTGCTGTATGTGTATCCGTTGCTGGCAAGATATGAAAACTCCATTATCAACAGCCTGAAAAACTCGTTCAGGATAAGCATGAAATTCTTCCTCCGCTCGCTTCTCCTGCTGATACTTGTGGCGTTTGAGGCCGCAGTGATAATGTGGAACACCACAACATTGTTTGTGGGACTTCTCATAGGCCCTGTGTTCATACTTTTCACCATAAGCTCATTTGCCATAAGGATATTCAGAGAGCTGGAGAAAACTCCGGGAACTATATCAAATCCCGATAATAAATATTGATATCAAGCGGCTTTGCACAATGCGGAGCCGCTTTTTTGTATGTGTTATTTAAAAAATACTTGAAATTTCTCCGCTGTATGATATAATAGGTATATCGGATCTGTTGTGCAATATGAACATATGGGAGTGAGATCCATGAAAAGAAAAACCATCGCTTTGTGCGTTACAGGCTATGATAAGGAATATGAGACACGCATTGCGGAGGGTATCGCCCGCAGATGTTCGGCGCTTGATATCAATCTGCTTGTGTTCGCAAGCCTTATCAGAAAGCCTGACCTTAATTCGGGGCTTACTCTGCCCGAAAGTGTCATCAAGGGCGAAACTGCTGTATTTGACCTTATAAATTACAATATGCTTGACGGCATCATCATTCTGGGCGATTCCATCATTGATGAAAGCGTTATCGAAAAGGTACACAGGCTGGCACAGAAAAACAATGTGCCCGTTATCAACATAAACGACCCAACCCATGTACTTGACAAGAACATCACCCTCAGCGACAAGTGCGCTATGGAGTTTGTGATGAAGCATCTGGTGGAGGATCATGGGCTTACAAGGATAAACTTCATCGGCGGCTTCCCCGGAAACCTCCAGACGGAGGAAAGGCTGGCAGGCTACGAAAAGGTACTTACCGAGCATAATATCCCTGTGGAGGAGCGGCGTATCGCTTACGGTCAGTTCTGGACAAAGGCGGCGGACTGCACAAGGGAATTTTTAAAAGATGAGCTGCCCCAGGCCATTGTTTGCGCCAGCGACACCATGGCTATCTTCTGCATGGACGAGCTGAAAAATCAGGGCTACAGCATACCCGAGGATATTATTGTAACAGGCTTTGACGGCATTGCCGACAGCGAGCTGTATTCGCCCACTGTCACTACTGTAAGGCGGAGCTTTGCCGAGGCGGGCGAAAAGGCTGTGGATATGCTCAGCGGTATGTGGCAGGGCAAAGAAGTCCCCGACTGGGAAGATGTGGTGTCGGTGCTGGAAAAGGCTGAGTCCTGCGGCTGTGTGAAGAAGGAGCCTCAGGAAGAAAGCTACTACAACTCAACGTATCAGACCAAGAACACATTTATAGAGTTTACCGCCAAGCTTACGGAGATGAACACGGCTTTTGCGGGCTGTCGGACCTCGGAAGAGGTATATGAGGCGCTTAAAAACGGTGCGGCATTTTTCCGCTTCAACAGGCTTTTCGTGTGCATACGCTCCAGCGTGGAGGGCGGCGGAAGCTTTGTGGGCAGCGGCAGCATGAAATCCGAGGGTTCGGCGTACAGCATGATGTCCATGCTCCAATACGGGCATGATGTTCCTGTGGGAACAAAGTTTTCCTCCGAGCAGCTTCTGCCCATAGATTTCCTGTACGGTGAAAAGGCAGTGTTCTTTGGGTTTTCTCCCCTGTATTTCAGCGGCAAGTTTATGGGATATCTTGCATATGAGCCCACAAGAATGGGCGGCGCAGGGGACTTTTTCAGCACATGGGTCACTGCCATAAACAACAATGCGGGCAATTTCTACATGAAAAAGGACCTGGAGCTTGTTGTAAAGGAGCTTGAGAACCTTAATGTCCGTGACCCTCTTACTGAGCTTTTCAACCGCCGTGGAATGGAGAAATTCGGCGGCAGGCTGGTGGATCGGGCAAGGAAGGAAAAGCTTGTGCTCACAGTTATCTGTGCGGATATTGACGGGCTGAAGCTCATAAACGACCGCTGGGGACATGAGGCGGGGGACAATGCCATCAGGCAGACTGCAAATGCGATGTTTTACGCAATGCCCTCGGACAGCGTATGCACCAGAACAGGCGGAGACGAGTTCAGCGTTATCCTCTGCGGTGCGGACGATTCGGGCATAGAGGGATATATCAGCCGTGTATCGGATTATCTTGCAGATTACAACAGCCGCAGCGGACTGCCCTACAAGGTGGACTGCAGCTGCGGATACTGCTCGGTGAACGGGGGAGAGATATGCTCCATGGAAGCGGTAACGAGAATGGCTGACGACAATATGTACAGGCTGAAGGCTGCAAAAAAGAAGTCACGATAAATTTTTTTGTAAGGTATTTACTATAAGTTTACAGCGCGCCTGAGATATGGTGTGTGAAATAAACAAACAATTTATGGAAAAACACAGCTGATATAACTTTGATGTTATGAATATCTTGCATATAGCATATTTGACATTATATTATCATGTGGTATAATAAGAGCTGACAAAGGACATACGCAGTGCACAGCGTTATCCCGAGTTACGAGAAGAGAAAAAGCAGAGAAGAGGTCGTGCGCGCAGATTTCTTTCCATTCTTTTCGCATTGTGTCTTTTCAGGCTCTTAATATAATACAGAACCTTGAAAGGAAGTCTTTTTATGAAAAACTATTACTCCGTACTTAATGAATGTGCCGTTAAAAATCAGGTGCTTTTTGCAGGCTCCACATTTGCTCATGATTTCCCTATCAATGAGCTGATGCAGGATTTTGATGTTGACGCAAGGGTGTATAACCGCAGCGAAAAGGGCGCAAAGCTTGCCGATGCCCGTGATTTTGTTATGGAGCAGGCGGAGGCTCTTGAACCTTCAAAGATATTCCTTTGCTTCGGCGATGAGGATATCAAGGCTGAGGGCTTTCTTGCAGGCGAGTTTTCATATGAGTACAAGGAGCTTGTTTCCGATATAAAGAAGAAATTCCCCGACTGTCAGATATATATTCTCCCTGTTATGGCTGATGGTGCTGAGGAGGCTGACAATGCTCTGAAAAATATCTGCGGCGATATAGCAGAGTTTATTCCCCTTTCTGCTGAGGCAAAGCATGACGCAGGAAAGATATTCAGAGAGCTTAAAACCTTCCTCCACGGCAGAAATGTTATTTTCGGTCAGGCTTGGAACTGATAAAAGCCGTACAGTCATTGGGCTGTACGGCTTTTTTATGGCTTATAGGTTATTGTATTCTTCGTCGGTGACAGGTTCGCACCATTCGTTGGAGGTGTTCTCTCCCGGAACTTCAACGGCTATGTGACTGAACCAGCTGTCCTTCTTTGCACCGTGCCAGTGCTTTACATTGGGAGGGATAACGACTACATCGCCGGGTTCAAGGCTTCTGGGGGCTTTGCCCTCTTCAACATACCAGCCGCTGCCTGCGGTGCAGATAAGTATCTGTCCGCCGCCCTTGGTGGAGTGATGGATATGCCAGTTGTTGCGGCAAGACGGCTCAAAGGTCACATTTGCCAGAAATACGGCTGACTCGCCCGGCTTTGTAAGGGGATTGAGGAATGACTCACCTGTGAAATACTGTGCAAAGCCTGTATTGGGTGTGCCTTTTCCGAAAATGTTCTGTGCATCAAAATCCTTATTCATATATATCGTCCTTTCTTATTTGTTTACGAAGCTCTTGACTTCGTTTATCCACTGTTCCAGCTCCGCCTGAGAGGTCTGCATATTGCTGCCGCCGTCGGAATCGAACAGAAATTCCTTTGCAAATGCGGTCTGGACTTTGCTTTCCTTGGTCATATCCTTTATGACTGTTCCTGTCCAGCCTGCGTTGGTCATAAATGGGATAACGGTCTTGCCCGAAAAATCATTGCCGCTCAAAAATGTAAGGACGGCAGGCGCCATGGTGTACCACCATGTGGGAGTTCCTACGGCAATAACGTCATAATCCGAAATATCAACGCCCAAAGGCTTTATTTCGGGGCGGAAGTGCTTTTCGACTTCACGCTTGCCCTGTGCCACTACAGCGTCATAATCATCGGAGTAGGGAACCTTGGTGTCGATACGTATAATATCCGCACCTGTGGCTTTCTGCAGTGCTTCGGCAATGGCTTTTGTGTTGCCGTTTGACCACGAGTAATAGGCTATGAGCATCTTTTTCATCTGTATCGTTCCTTTCTGTTATGATAGTATTACAGCCACTTTTTCAGGACTTTTTCAGAGTCGGCTGCCTTGCTGCCCCAGATGGAAAGACCCTTTTCAATAGTTGAATCGGGGCAAAGGACTTTGATATCCTTTTCGCTTTCGCCCATTCCGCTGCCCTCGTTGGTGCAGAATGGCTTTATGGTCTTGCCTTTAAGGTCGGAGCGTTCAAGAAAAGTAAATACCGCCATTGGCATTGTGCCCCAGTAGTTGGGGAAGCCGAGGTAGATGGTATCGTACTTATCAAGGCTCTCGGGCATGGCTTTAAGCTCGGGACGGGCATTTCTGCGCAGGTCGGAGCGTGCTTCCTCGATGCAGCTGTTGTAGTCCTTTGAATAGGGTGTGAGCTGTTCGATCCTGAACATATCCGCACCTGTGAGAGCTTGCAGTATCTCTGCGGCGATCTGGGTGTTGCCCTTGTCGATATATCTGAGTGTTCCGCCGAAATAGTTTTCATCGGCTCTTGAATAATATGCTATAAGTGCCGGCATACAATATCCTCCTTTGCTTGTTCTGCTTTTTACTTTAGCTATATTATATATCAAATTGGCTTGACAGTGAATTACAAATAAGCTATAATAGCATTAACTTAAAGTAAATGCTGATCTGAGGTGTTAACATGATAAGCAGCAGACTTTCGGTATTCTTATGCACGGCTGACTGCGGCAGCTTCAACAAGGCTGCGGAAAAGCTGTTCGTGACCCCTGCGGCGGTGATGAAGCAGTTCAATGCTCTGGAGGACCAGCTGGGTGTGAAGCTGGCGGAGCGCACTTACCGTGGGATAAAGCTCACCGAGGCGGGGGAGGTCATCTACCGCCAAGGGAAAATAATGTCCGAGCTTGCCCGTGAGGCTGCGGAGGAGGCTCGCCGTGCTGCGGCGGAAAGCTCCTGTATTCTGCGTGTGGGAAGCTCTCTTCTTAACCCCTGCAAGCCGTTCATGGACCTGTGGAACGAGGTCAGCAGGGATTTCCCCGAGTTCAAGATATCCGTGGTGCCCTTTGACGATGAGCACAGCGGCATATTGTCGGTGATAGAGCGGATAGGCACGGATTTTGACATTATAGTTGGCGTATGCGACTCGGCAAAATGGCTGGAAAGATGCAATATGCTGAAGCTTGGCGCATATAAAAAGTGTATAGCTGTTCCTGCGGGTCACAGGCTGGCGGGAAAGAAAAAGCTGAAAATATCCGACCTGTTCGGCGAGACGCTTATGATGGTAAAGGCAGGGGACTCACCCATAAATGACAACATTCGGGCGGAGCTTGAAAAATATCCGCAGATAAAAATTGAGGACACGGATCATTACTATGACATTTCAGTGTATAACAAATGCGTCCGCACGGGCAGTCTGCTATTGAATCTCGAGTGCTGGAGCAATATCCACCCTTCGCTTGTGACTATCCCTGTGGAGTGGGAATATGAGATGCCGTATGGTCTGCTTTACGGAAAAAATCCCTCGGAGGACGTTCTGAGATTCATAAAAGCTGTGGAGGCTGTGAAAAAAGCAACAAGAAAGTGACATTTTTTATGCCAAGTATAAATGATTTTTCAATAGATACCAGAAAAATGTTTATTTGTTAATATTTTTGTGATATAATACTATCACATTAAAGGCGCCGCAAAGGCACTGCCGCTTTGGTATTTGCGGGATAGCCCACAGAATATTTCGCTGCGAAGCTCGGCTTTGCACGGAAAGGATGGTTTTTTATGAAAGCAGTTATTACCGTTATCGGCAAAGACGCCGTTGGCATTCTTGCAAAGGTAAGCAGCATCTGCGCTGAGAGCAACGCCAACGTTATTGAGGTAACTCAGAGCGTTATGCAGGATATGTTCGCAATGATAATGCTGGTGGACATCACCAAGCTCAGCGGGGATTTCTCCGTACTCCAGGATAAGCTTTCCGCTCTGGGAGACAGCCTTGGTCTTAAGATCCACACAATGCATGAGGATATTTTCAATTCCATGCACAGTATATAACTTTTCGGGAGATTTGTACTTATGATAAATGTATATGACATTCTCGAAACCATTCGCATGATACAGGACGAATGCCTGGATATCAGAACCATCACAATGGGTATCTCCCTGATGGACTGCATCGACAGCGACATCGACAAGGCGTGCGACAAGGTTTACGATAAGATCACCCGCTGTGCCGCAAATCTTGTCAAGGCAGGCGAGGAGATCGAAAAGGAATACGGTATCCCCATCATAAACAAGAGAATTTCGGTAACGCCTATCGCAATCGTTTCGGCGGCGTGCAATGCAAGCCCCGTTAAGTTCGCTCTTACTATGGAAAGAGCTGCCAAGACCTGCGGCGTTAACCTTATCGGCGGATATTCCGCACTTGTTCAGAAGGGCTTCTCCGCAGGAGATGAGAGACTTATCCGCTCTATCCCCGAGGCTCTGGCTTCCACAAGCTGCGTATGCTCTTCCGTAAACATCGGCTCCACAAAGACCGGTATCAATATGGACGCAGTAAAGATAATGGGCAGTATTGTAAGAGAGGCTGCCGAGCTTACTGTTGACCAGCAGTGCTTCGGTGCGGCAAAGCTCGTTGTTTTCTGCAACGCTGTTGACGACAATCCCTTTATGGCAGGCGCATTTCACGGCGTGGGCGAGCCTGACTGCATCATAAACGTAGGCGTTTCGGGCCCCGGTGTTGTAAGATCGGCGCTGAAAAAGTATCCCGACGCTGATATCAACGGTCTGGCTGATATCATCAAGAAAACTGCTTACAAGATCACAAGAGTAGGTCAGCTGGTAGGCGTAAGAGCCTCCGAAAAGCTGGGCGTTCCCTTTGGCATAGTTGACCTTTCCCTTGCTCCCACTCCCGCAGTAGGCGACAGCGTTGCTTACATTCTTGAGGAAATGGGTCTGGAGAAGTGCGGCTGCGCAGGAACCACTGCCTGCCTTGCTATGCTCAACGACGCTGTTAAGAAGGGCGGCGTAATGGCTTGCTCCAGAATAGGCGGACTTTCGGGCGCATTTATCCCTGTTTCCGAGGACGCAGGAATGATCGCTGCGGCTGAGAGCGGCTCACTTCTTATCGAAAAGCTGGAGGCTATGACCGCTGTTTGCTCCGTAGGACTTGATATGATAGTTATTCCCGGCGACACCACTGCGGACGTTATTTCGGGAATAATCGCTGATGAAGCTGCTATAGGCATGGTAAACTGCAAGACCACTGCGGTAAGAGTTATCCCTGCCATTGGCTGCAAGGAAGGCGATGTGCTTGACTGGGGCGGACTTTTCGGAAAGGGTCCCGTTATGAAGGTAAACACCTTCTCACCCTCCAAGTTCATCAACAGAGGCGGACAGATACCTGCTCCTCTTCACAGTCTTAAAAACTAAAATGCTGACCAAAGAGGGGCAATATGTATGTGATCTGCGCAGGCATATTGCCCCTTTTGATTATAGCTGCAATTATACGAAAGGAGAATGGCAATGGACGACGTTATCCAGTCCATACTGGACATTGACAAAAAGGCGTCCGACAAGCTGGCGGAGGCTGAAAAAAACAAGCTGGACGCTATCAAAAAGGCTACTACCGAAAAAAATCAGATGATACTTGATGCTGAAAAAAGCGCCGAGGACGAGATAAGGCAGATAGAAAAAAGCGAAGCCGACAAGGCAGACGCCCGCATCAGGGAGTTTAAAGAGGAAGAAGTCAGACGTGTTTCCGAAATGAAGAAGAGCTTTGAGAAGAATTCCGCCGCATGGCAGGAGGAGATCTTCAGAAAGGTCATCTCGGGAAACGACGAATGATGTTATCACCATGACGGGAAAGGAGGGGAGACAAGTTGAAAACAGAAGGCAGATCAAGCGGCAGAAGAAATCTTAATGCTACGGTGGCGAAGATGCACGCCGTTTACGGAAAAAGGCTCAAGCCCGAGGATTATTCGGCGCTGCTGAGCTGCACCTCCGTATCGGACGCTGCGGATTATCTGAAGCGCAACACCTATTTCAGCAGGTGGCTGGACGGCGTTGACACTGAGAATATCCACAGAGGAAACCTGGAAAATATCCTGCGCCGAAGCCTTATGGAGAATTATTTCCGAATAGTCGGCTTTGAAAAACTGGGCGGTGATGAGTTTTATAACTACATCATCATCAAGACGGAGATAGATGAGATACTTATATGTATCCTTCACCTTAACGCAGGCACGGGCGACCACATCACCACGCTGCCCATTTACATGAACAAATACACGTCCTTCAACCTGATGGACCTGGCTCATGTAAAGAGCTATGATGAGCTTCTTGACCTTACGGCAAAGACCCCTTATCACGATATCCTGAAAAAGTACAAGCCTGAGGTAGCGGACGGTCACATCGACTATGCTGCCTGCGAGCTGAGCCTGAGGACATATTATTCGGGACGACTGGTGGCATCGCTGCACAAGTTCGGCGGTGAGACGGAAAAACGCCTGAAAAGCTATCTGGGAACTCAGATAGACACCATCAACATCGCAAATGCCTACAGAATGATACACTTCTTCAATGCGGATCAGCAAACGGTAAAGTCCAGAATGATCCCCGTGTATCTGAAAATTCCCGAGAGGAAAATGGACGAGCTTTACTCCGCCCAGAACGATCAGGAATTCCTGAAAACACTGGCTGCAGGCTATTACGGCAGAGAAATGGCGGAGCAGGGCATTGATATGACCGAACCCGATACGGCTCTGGCAAGGCTCAGGTTCAAGCAGACCAAGCGTGCTTTCAGCAGCGCAAGGTCGGCTCCCGAGTGCTTCTTTACCTTTAACTCCCTTGCTGAGGTTGAGGTAAAGAACATTATAAGGATAATCGAGGGTATCCGCTACGATCTTCCCGCAAAGGAGATCAGTGAGCTTTTAATTACTTAAAGTAAGGGACGGTGTATAAGAAAAATGTCATCCATCGAAAAAATGATGTTCGCAGATATTGCGGGCGTGGACAGCGACCTTGACGCAGTGCTGGAGATAATCAGCTCATGCGGCTGCTTCCATATGGAGAATGCCGCAGTTGCTCATTCGTCCCAGTCAAAGGCTGCGCCGAAGCGTGAAAATCCCTACACGTCAACGCTGAAAATGATGTCTGAGATATTCGGCATAACGGGCATTAAGCCTCATCAGGCCGACTGCTCCGATATCCATGACAGCGATGCGGATAAGATAAGGGACGAAGTCCACACAATGCGCAACAACCTGCAGAAGCTGCGTGCGGAACAGAAAAAGGCGGAGGAGGAGTACAGCTCCCACACCATGGCGCTGGAGCAGGTAATGCACCTGAGCGGCGGCGAGGGGGTAGGCTCTATGAATATCGACTTCCAGAAGATATTCGCCTGCCAGCACATCAAGGTGCGTTTCGGACGGCTTCCCGTGGACAGCTACGACAAGCTGCCCTATTATAACGACAAGAACTTCTACTTCCTGGCATACGGACGGGACAAGGAATACTGCTACGGCTTCTGCTTTGCTCCCGCTTCCGATATCGAGGAGATAGACAAGATCCTGGAGTCGCTGTATTTTGACCGTATCCACCTGCCCGACTTCGTTCACGGCAATGCGGGCGAGGCTTCACAGGCGCTCAAGGACGATATTGAGCTGGACAAGAAAAATGTGGAGGACTGCAGGAAGAAGATACAGGATTTTGCGGAAGAGAACCGTGAAAAGCTCTGCAAGTATTACTCCAAATTCAAGGCAATGCACGACACCTTTGAGCTTCGTGAAAAGGTGCTTCTCATAAGAGACAAGTTCTACATCGTAGGCTTTGTTCCGGCAGCCGACGCAGAGAGGTTCAAGAAGTATTTCGAGGACTTAAAGAGCGTTTCGCTCATAATAAAGCCCTGCACGGAAAGCGGCGATATCGAGCCTCCCGTAAAGCTCAAAAACAACAAGTTCGCAGAGCCTTTCTCAATGTTCGTTGATCTGTACGGACTTCCCGCATACAACGACATCAACCCCACAAACTTCGTGGCTATTACGTACACGCTGCTGTTCGGTATAATGTTCGGCGATGTGGGTCAGGGTCTGTTGGTGCTGATACTGGGTATAATCCTCTGGAAAACCAAGAAGATGACCCTGGGCCGCATCATGGAGCGACTGGGCGTATCGAGTATGATCTTCGGTGCGATATACGGAAGTGTATTCGGCTATGAAGACCTGATGGATCCCCTTTATGCTTCAATGGGAATAAGCTTTCTGCCCTTCAAGGCTATCCACAACATTAACACTGTGCTTTATGCCGCTATCGGCATCGGTATTGCCATCATCATAATCTCGGTGATCGTGAATATGATAATGGGCTTCAAGGACAAGGATCTGGAACGGGCGCTGTTCTCCAACAACGGTCTGGCGGGACTTGTGTTCTACTGCTCGCTGCTGGGACTGCTTCTCGGCTCAATGCTGGGCTTCAAGGTAGGCGGACCTGTTTACGTTATCTGCCTTATCGTTCTTCCCCTTTTTGTTATGTTCCTGAGAGAGCCTCTGGGCGATCTTGTAAAGGGCAAGGGCTTCCACCTCCACGAAAGCGTGGGCGACTTTATTGCGGCAAACTTCTTCGAGTGCTTTGAGTATCTCTTGGGCTATGCCACAAACACCCTTTCCTTTGTCAGAGTCGGCGGCTTCGTCCTCTCACACGCAGGCATGATGAGCGTTGTTCTTTCACTGGCGGATATGTCAGGCAAATTCTCTCCGTTGGTAATGGTACTGGGCAACCTGTTCGTTATATGCCTTGAGGGACTTCTGGTAGGTATCCAGGTGCTGAGACTTGAATTCTACGAGATGTTCTCCCGTTACTATGCAGGCGGCGGCAAGGCGTTCAAGCCCGTTACCGTCAATTACGATGAGATCATTGAATAATAAAATAATTTTTAGGAGGATACTAAAATGTATATTTTCTTACTTCCCCTCGTTATCGTTACACTTCTCACTCTTCCCGTTCTTTCCAGAATAAAGCACTTCTCTGACGGAAAAAAAGCTCAGAGAGCTATCATCGGCAACCTTTGCACATTCTTCGGCATCATGATCCTTGCAGTTGCACTTCCTATCGGTGGCTTCGTTTCCGCTGAGGCTACAGCTGAGGCTGCAGACGTTCTTACAAATGCAGCAGGTCTCGGCTACCTTGCAGCAGGCCTTGCAGTAGGTCTTGGCTCCATCGGCTGCGGTATCGCAGTTGCAAACGCTGCTCCCGCTGCTATCGGCGCAGTTGCTGAAGAGCCTTCCAGCTTCGGTAAGGCTATGATCTTCGTTGCACTTGGCGAAGGTGTTGCTCTTTACGGATTCCTTATCGCATTCCTTATCATTCAGGCTCTGGCGTAATTTCCGAACGGAGGCTGAAATGAAGTTCTTTCTGATCAGCGACAATGTCGATACCGTTACGGGAATGAGGCTTGCGGGAATTGAAGGCGTTGTTGTCCATGAGGCTCAGGAGACCGAAAGAGTTCTTATGAATGCCATGGACGACAAGGACATTGCCGTTATACTTATGACGGAGAAGCTTATCGACCTGATAGAGGACAAGGTAAACGAGCTGAAGCTCACAAGGCCGTCGCCTATCATCTCCGAGATCCCCGACCGTCATGCCGACATGGACGTTACGGCGTCCATCTCCCGATATGTTCAGGAGGCTATCGGCATAAAGCTGTGATCCACAAAATTCAAGAAGAGAAAGGAATGATACCTTGGAACAGGAAAAGGAAAAGCTTGAACGCTTTATCAGCGCTGTTGAGGCCACCACTAACCAGCAGGTAAGGGCTATCGAGAACGACGCTGAAAATGAATGCGCAAATATACTTGCCGAAGCTCAGAAAAATGCTGAGGAGGCTAAGCAGCGCAAGCTCAGCGATACCAAGAAAATGCTTTCCGGAAAATATGTGCGTATGATTTCCAAGGCAGAGCTGGATATGAAAAAGCAGGTCCTTCTTTGCAGGGAGGAGCTTACAAAGACGCTTTTTGACAATATCAGGAAGCAGATCGCAGAGTACCGCGCTTCGGAGCAGTATGCAGACAGTATGTGCGCCATGATCGCCAAGGAAGGCGATATGAAGGGCGCTCAGATATGTATCGCTACCGAGGATATGGGGCTTAGCGACAAGCTCCTTGCCGCAGCAGGCGAGGGCGCTTCCGTTGCTGCGGACGATTCCGTCAAGCTGGGCGGATATCTTGTTCTTCGCAGAGAGCAGGGAACTGTTACCGACAGGACATATGACTGCGCTCTCAAGGAACAGCAGAGCCTGTTTGCGTCAAGAAATCTTATGACTGCACAGGAGGGAGACAGCAAGTGAATACCGTATATTCAATAAACGGCCCTGTCGTAAAGGTTCGTGACACTGCGGACTTTTCCATGATGGAAATGGTCTATGTGGGTGCAAAGCACCTTATGGGCGAGGTCATAAGCGTAAATTCCGAGGAGACCACCATTCAGGTCTATGAGGTAACAACAGGACTTCGCCCCGGCGAGCCTGTTATCGGAACGGGCGCTCCCGTTTCGGCAGTCCTCGGCCCCGGCATTATCTCAAATATATTTGACGGCATCGAGCGCCCTCTTAAAAAGATGGAGGAGCTTTCAGGTGCATATATCGACACTGGCTCAAACGTTGACAGCCTTGACGGCGAAAGACTTTGGAAGGTAACTGTCAAGTCCTCCGTGGGTGACATGGTAACAGGCGGCACTATATATGCCACATGCCCCGAAACTCCCGTTGTTGAGCACCGCTGCATGGTTCCTCCCAATATTTCGGGCAAGGTAACATATGCTGCTCCCGACGGAGAATATCATCTGAATGATGTTATCCTTCGTGTGGAGGACGCTGAAGGCAATGAGCATGAGCTTACCCTCTGCCAGAAGTGGCCCATAAAGCAGCCCAGACCCTTTACAAAGAGACTGCCTATCGACCGCCCCCTTATCACAGGTCAGCGTGTCATTGATACCATTCTCCCCATTGCAAAGGGCGGTACAGCTGCCGTTCCCGGCGGTTTCGGTACAGGAAAGACCATGACCCAGCACCAGCTGGCTAAGTGGTGTGACGCAGATATCATCGTTTATATCGGCTGCGGAGAGCGTGGAAACGAGATGACCCAGGTCCTGGAGGAATTCTCGGGACTTATCGACCCCAAGACCAACCGTCCCCTTACCGACAGAACTGTGCTTATCGCAAACACATCAAATATGCCCGTTGCTGCCCGTGAGGCTTCCATTTACACAGGCATCACCATTGCGGAATATTACCGTGATATGGGCTATCATATCGCTATCATGGCGGACTCCACCTCAAGATGGGCGGAGGCTCTCCGTGAGATAAGCGGACGACTGGAGGAAATGCCCGCAGAGGAAGGCTTCCCTGCATATCTTCCTTCACGTCTTTCCGAGTTCTACGAGCGTGCAGGCTATGTTGAGAGCCTTAACGGAGAAGAGGGAAGCGTTACCATCATCGGTGCGGTATCACCTCAGGGTTCTGACTTCTCTGAGCCTGTTACACAGAACACAAAGCGTTTCGTCCGCTGCTTCTGGGCGCTGGACAAGGCTCTTGCGTATGCAAGACACTATCCCGCTATCAACTGGAACAACAGCTACTCCGAATATACTGACGATCTGGGCGAGTATTACTACAAGAACGTATCACCCGACTTCCTGCCCTGCCGTCAGAAGATATCCTCGCTGCTCAGTGAGGAAAACAAGCTGATGGAGATAGTAAAGCTTATCGGTGCGGACGTTCTCCCCGACGACCAGAAGCTGGTCATCGAGACTGCCCGTGTTATAAGAGTAGGTTTCCTGCAGCAGAACGCTTATCATAAGGACGATACCTATGTTCCCCTTGACAAGCAGTTCAAGATGATGAAGATCATCATTCAGCTTTACGATAACTGCCGTGAGGCTGTAAATCAGGGCGTTCCGTTCAGCAAGCTCCTTGAAACGGGTATGTTCGAGCGTGTTATCAAGATGAAATACGACATTCCCAACGACAAGTCCGTTATGGACGATAAGTTCACAGACCTGAGCGTTGATATCGACCAGGCGGTAAAGAATGTTGTAAAGCAGTGCACTGAGGAGGGAAGATAATGGCTGTACAGTATCTCGGACTGAAAGAAATCAACGGTCCTCTTGTCGCCCTCGATAACGTTACGGGCGTTTCCTACGATGAAGTTGCGGAGATAACCCTTTCCGACGGCTCCACACGTACAGGCCGTGTTGTTCAGATAGACGGCACAAGAGCCATACTTCAGGTGTTCGAGGGAACAAAGGGACTTTCCCTTACCAATACAAGAACAAAGTTTTCGGGCAAGCCCATGGAGATGCCTCTTTCCGAGGAGCTTCTGGGACGTGTGTTCAACGGAGCAGGCAGACCTATTGACGGTCTGGGCGATATCTATGCGGAAAAGTATGAGGATATCAACGGCCGTCCCCTTAACCCCGTTGCACGTTCCTACCCCAGAAACTACATCAACACAGGTATTTCCTCCATTGATGCGCTGATGACCCTTATCAGAGGTCAGAAGCTGCCTATATTCTCAGGTTCGGGTCTTTCCCACAACAAGCTTGCGGTGCAGATAGTAAGACAGGCTAAGATCGCTGAGGACAGCGGTCAGGGCTTTGCGGTGGTATTTGCGGCAATGGGCGTTAAGAACGATATCGCCGATTACTTCCGCAGAAGCTTCGAGGAAAGCGGCGTTCTCCAGAAGGTCGTTATGTTCCTGAACCTTTCAAATGACCCTATCATCGAAAGAATACTTACACCTAAGTGTGCGCTTACCGCTGCCGAATATCTGGCATTCGAGAAGAATATGCACATTCTGGTTATCCTTACGGATATGACGAGCTATGCCGAGGCTCTGCGTGAGTTCTCCTCCTCCAAGGGCGAGATCCCCGGAAGAAAGGGCTACCCCGGATATCTGTACTCCGACCTTGCTTCCCTTTATGAGAGAGCAGGCGTTGTTGAAGGCTCCGAAGGCTCTGTTACACAGATACCCATTCTTACAATGCCCAACGATGATATCACTCACCCTATCCCCGACCTTACAGGTTATATCACCGAGGGTCAGATAGTTCTGGACAGAAGCCTTGACCAGAACGGCATTTATCCTCCTGTATCCGTACTTCCCAGCCTTTCAAGACTTATGAAGGACGGTATCGGCGAGGGCTATACCAGAGGAGACCACTCCGACTGCGCAAACCAGCTCTTTGCGGCATATGCAAAGGTGCAGGACGCACGTTCGCTGGCTTCCGTTATCGGTGAGGACGAGCTTTCATCGCTGGATAAGGCTTATCTGCGATTCGGCCGCCTTTTTGAAAAGCACTTCCTGAACCAGAGGTTTGATGAGAACCGTTCCATTGACGAGACTCTTGACCTGGGCTGGGCACTGCTTTCAACTCTGCCCCGTTCCGCTCTTGACCGTGTTGATGAAAAGCTTCTGGATCAGAAGTACGATCCCGATGCTGCGGCTCAGTTTGAAGAATAACAGCTTCGATTATTATAAGAAAGGAAACGGAGGCGGGATAATTGGCCGATCAGGTTTTTCCTACCAAAGGAAATCTGCTTAATGTAAAAAAATCGCTGTCGCTGGCGAAGGTAGGCTATGAGCTGCTGGACAGAAAGCGCAACGTTCTTATCAGAGAGCTTATGATGATGGTAGATGCCGCAAAGGCACTGAGATCTTCCATTTCCGAGACCTACAAGGACGCTTACAATGCGCTTCAGAAGGCCAATATCACCATGGGACTTATCAGCCGTGTTGCTGAGGGTATGCCTGTGGAGAAAAGCGTAAACGTAACCTACAGAAGCGTTATGGGCTGCGAGCTGCCTAAGGTAACACTTGACCCGCCTGACAGCTCCATACCATACGGCTTTGAGAATACAGACGGCAATGTAGATGTGGCGTACATCTCATTCGGACGTGTAAAGCAGATGACCGCCATGCTTGCAGAGGTGGATAACAGCGTGTTCCGCCTTGCAAATGCCATAAAAAAGACCCAGACCAGAGCAAACGCCCTGAAAAACATCGTTATCCCCCGATATGAGACCACGGCTAAGTTCATTGAGAACAGCCTGGAGGAAAAGGAGAGAGAAGAGTTTTCAAGGCAGAAGGTCATCAAGAACCAGAAGGAGCGGAAGAAGTACAAGGGCAGGGCAGTTCCTGCGGAAAAGTTCACTGTTCCCGATGTGTCTGAGTTTGTAAAGTAAAATATAATAAAATAATAAATCTCCGCATCGAAAGAAAAATTTTTCTCCGATGCGGAATTTTTTTGAGTATAAGCGTATATAATATACCATGAACTGCGTAACAGAGCCATTTGCGGGCTTTCAAAAAATTTTTTGGAAATTTTGAAAAAACACTTGACAAATCCAAAGTATTAGTGTATAATATAAAAGTCGGTTGGAGAGATACACAAAACGAAATCTCAAAAGCCTGAAAAATGTGGGAGCATAGCTCAGCTGGGAGAGCATCTGCCTTACAAGCAGAGGGTCATAGGTTCGAGCCCTATTGTTCCCACCACATGGCCTGGTAGTTCAGTTGGTTAGAACGCCGCCCTGTCACGGCGGAGGTCGTGGGTTCGAGTCCCATCCAGGTCGCCATTATGCGGATTTAGCTCATCTGGTAGAGCGCCACCTTGCCAAGGTGGAGGTAGCGAGTTCGAGCCTCGTAATCCGCTCCATTTTTTCTCTGTACATTTTGGTTGTGTCGGCAAAAGTCGGCACATGTGCTTCTTCCGATTACAGAGAAAAACATCCACGGCGCTATAGCCAAGTGGTAAGGCAAAGGACTGCAACTCCTTGACCCCCGGTCCGAATCCGGGTGGCGCCTCCAGGATCTCCGAACAATAGTTCGGAGATTTTTTTATGTCTATTTTTATATTTCTGCTCATAGTATTAAGTATTAACATGAGTATGGAGCTGATAGGCATGGAAAAAAACGAACATTCCCTGAAGCTTGAAAACAGAAGCAGACTGACCGTCACAGGTGTGACCGATACGGATAAATTCAACGAGAACTCCGTTCTGCTATATACCTGCATGGGCGAGCTTACGGTAAAGGGCAAGGATCTCAGAGTGGGACTTCTTTCGGTGGAAACGGGGGATATGGTCATCGAGGGGGAGATAAACGCTGTTATCTACGGCGACAGCCAGGTGAAAGGCCCTCTGGGGTTTGTGGGCAGGCTGCTTAAATGATGCTGCTTACAAAAATTGAGCCTGAGGCGTTTTTCACAGTAAGCGAGCAGACGGAGCTTTTTCTGCTGTCGGTGCTGGCAGGCGTGACATTCGGGGTGCTGTGGGACGTGTTCCGTGCCCTGCGTGTGATGCTTCCCCCTATGCGCAGCACGGCGCTTACCGCTGTGTGCGACGCCCTTTATATGATAATATGCGGGCTGGGGCTGTACATATTTTCACTGCTGTTCGCCAGGGGAGAGATAAGGGCGTTTTACTGGCTGGGTGCGCTGCTGGGGTCGGTAATATATATCCTGACGGCAGGCACGGTGATAATGGGGTTCCTCAGGTGGCTTTTCGGCGGCATATATGGCTTTTTACACAAAGTATATTTATTTGCCGCTAAACCGTTTGTATTTTTTAGGCAAAAAATGTTAACAAAAATGAACTCCAAATTTGTATCAAACGCCAAAAAAATCAGGGCAAAATCTAAAAATTATAAAAAACACTTGAAAAATATACCTGAAATGTTGTATAATAAATCAGCTAAGATGAAGTAGAAGCGTCGGGAAAGGACGGTGGGAATATGTCCTCAAAAGGTAAAGACAGCAAGGAGAAAAAAGCGGCTATGGCTGCTGTCAGAAAGGCTTACCGCAAAAAGCAGGGCAGAAGCAATGCACTTGCAAGCATAATCGCTGTTCCCGTTTTTATTGTTCTTATAGGTGCCTGCGTTGTTTCGATCATCGGCGACAAAGTAGAGCTGAGCGAAAAGCAGCAGGAGCTTGAAGTCCTGAAGGCTCAGGCAGAGGCTCTTGAGGCTGAGAATGCAAGCTATGAAAGTATTCTCAATGAGGACGATGAACGTACCTATATGGAGCGTATCGCTATGGAAAAGCTGGGGTATGCTTATCCCGACGAACGCAGATTCTACGACACTACTCGAAACTGATAAGGCGGTTTTACGCTTTTTCATAAACTGGCGCAAGCCAAAAAATAAGGAAGGGTATATTTTAGTTTATGCAGCCGGATGTAGGAAAAATTTATGAGGGCAAGGTTACAGGCATTACCAAGTTCGGAGCTTTTGTGGAGCTTGAACCCGGTGTTACGGGAATGGTTCACATCTCCGAGGTGGCGAATACCTTTGTAAATGAGATTAGAGATCATCTGACCGAGGGACAGCAGGTAAAGGTAAAGGTTCTCGCAGTTTCCGAGGACGGAAAAATATCTTTATCTATCAAAAAGGCTCTTCCTCCGCAGCCTAAGAAGGAATTCAGAGGCAGACCCGACGGCGGAAACCGTCAGGGCGGTGACAGGAGACCCAGGCAGGACAAGTTCGCTCCCAAGGAGCCGCAGACTCCCGAGTCTGCTTTTGAGGATATGCTCAACAAGTTCAAGGCAAGCTCTGATGAGCGCATGGGCGATATAAAGAAAAATATTGATAACAAGCGCAGGAATACTTCCCGCCGCAGAGGCTGATAGAATTTCAAGCCGCATTTCTTGCTATAAGAAATGCGGCTTTTTTGTGCAAACCGGTCGCAGATGAAATAATATTATGCAGTGCCCTTGACCTTTTTTCTTCCGCAGCGAAACTTTTCGGGAATGTCCTCCTCGGAAAGGTTGTCGTGTATCTTGCAGGTGCCTGCTTTTTCGGCGGTCTCGTAGTACCACTGCTTGTAGTCAAGCACGTCAAGGGTCTCGTTCAGCTGGCGTATCTGTTCCTCAACGGCACGGCGCTGCTTTTTGATAAGCTCCTTGCGCAGGGAAATGGTGCTGTCGCCCCGGTGGCACCAGTCCATGAACTGCTTTATGTCCTTGATGGACATTCCTGCTTTTTTCAGGCAGCCTATCATGGAAAGGGTCTCCATATCGGCGGCGGTGAACATTCTTATGCCGCCCTCTGTTCTGCTGACGGCTGGGAGCAGACCCTCCTTGTCGTAATATCTCAGAGTTGAGGGGGCTACGTTCAGCCTTCTGGCAGCTTCTCCTACAGTATAGCTCATATTATCACCCGTTCATAAAATTTATAAAAAATAACTATTGACTTAAAGTCAGCTTTAAGGCTTATAATATAAGCATATCACAAAAACTTTTCCGTGTCAACAGGAGGTAATTATTATGGTAAAGCAGACAGCAGGAAGAAATGCACTGGGCGAATTTGCTTCCAAGTTTGCGGAGCTTAACGATGATGTGCTTTTCGGAGAGGTATGGAGCCGTGAGGAGCAGCTTTCACTCCGTGACCGCAGTATTGTGACCGTAGTGGCGCTTATGTCCCAGGGACTTACGGACAGTTCATTCCGCTATCATCTGGAAAATGCGAAAAAGAACGGGGTTACAGCCGAGGAAATGGCTGAGATCCTTACCCACGCCGCATTTTACGCAGGCTGGCCCAAAGCATGGGCGGCTTTCAATATGGCAAAGGAAGTTTACGCAGAATAATTTAAAGGTAATATCACGAGCCGACGGCATATGCTGTCGGCTCGATTTGTTTATGGGAGATAGGCGGATAATATAACCAATCCACACCGCAGAACCAAACAAAACGAACAGCAGATAAAAGAACGGAGTGAAGCTCAAGCTTGTAAACATAGCTATAGAAAAGAGTGCAAATAAATGAACGGGGTTCGGTCTCCGTCGGCAAGCAAAATGTAGGGGGATAAAAAACGGTAGGGAATAGGGGTTCAAAAGAGATGTTCGCCTGACTTTTACAAAGCAACGGAGAAACCATCAGGGGGAAGGGGAATGCAGTTTTTTGCCCTAGCTTTAGTTATCCCACCCGGTGGTGTCTCCTTTGCATTCGGTACGGACATATTAAATTGATACGTTGGTTTGTCCGTACCTGCGCCTTACGGCTGAACCCAAATTCGACGTTCCTGACGGAACATCTCTTGGTTTCAAGCCGCCTGCAAGAAAAAGTTTTTGATTTGTTTGAGAAATTATATTTGTTTGAGCGCTTTTGAAATCACGGTGCAGGCGGCTTTAGAATTTTTTATCCGTCGGCTATTGTCTTGCTTGTTTTGACCGTCAGCAAACCGATTTCGCAGGTAAACGAAGTTTACCACTGCGGCAAGGGCGTCCAGATGGCACTGCCCTCAGTGGACTTCCTAAACCCTTTGCCTTGTGCTTCTTAACTTTTTGGCTTCGGAATATCTTCCTTTTTTCTAATTGCTGAACAGCTGTTTCCTTGCATATTTGCCAAAAATCCGCACAGAATAAATATCATTAAAGATGAAAGGACGTGCGTTCTTGACAGTTGTATTTATTCGTGCGGTGATCTTGTACTGCGTACTGATATTTGCGGTGCGCCTCATGGGAAAACGCCAGATAGGAGAGCTTCAGCCCTCGGAGCTGGCTATTACCATACTTATCTCCAACATCGCCACTCTGCCTGTGGAGGATCTGAGCATTCCTCTGGTGACGGGTCTGCTGCCTGTGCTGACGCTTGTATGCCTTGACGTGCTCATGTCATGGGTGACGATGAAGTCCAAACGCCTCAGAAGCGTTATATCAGGCGAGCCTGTTGTTATTGTCAGTGACGGAAAGGTAGATCAGCAGAAGCTTTTCAATCTGAGATTTACCACTGACGACCTGATGGAAGCGGTGCGCTCTCAGGGCATTTTTGACATTGAACAGGTCCAGTTTGCTGTGGTGGAGACTACGGGCAAGGTGAGCGTTTACCCCAAATTCAAGAACCGCCCTGTTACCAACGAGGATATGGATATAAAAAACAGCTCTCCCGACCCGCCTGCGGTGGTGGTGCAGGACGGCGTGGTCATGGACTCGTCGCTTAAAAGGCTGGGGCTTGGCAGGCAGTGGCTTGACAAGATACTGTCGGAAAACAGCGTTGACCCCACCGACATTTTCATGATGACGGCGGAAACTGCGGCAAAGTACCGCATTATCAAAAAGGAGCTTTCCACTGAATGCAGGGGGGATAAGATAATTGAAAAGGGTTAAAATAGCGGTCACGCTTATTGTGCTGATAATAATTTACTCGGTAACATCGCTTTTTATACTGGATAATCAGAATGATCTGCTGAAAGGTCGGATTGAAAAGATACAGCAGGTATATGAAAGCGGAGACGTTGAGGGTGCGCTGGCGTTGTCCAACGAGCTTAACGACTTCTGGCACAGCTACGAGCGGAAAGTTACCATGATAATCCATGATGATGCGCTGGCGAACCTGAACATTTCCATTGCAAAGGTAACTCCGTTCATCTCCAACGAAAATGACGAGCTTATTGCGGAGATCCAGGCGATATATCATCAGATAGACCAGATATATGAGGAGGAATTTCCCAGCTGGTACAACATTCTGTAGCATATCACACGACATTAAATGTGTTCTGTCTGTTGACATCTTCCTTGATTTATTGTATAATATTTAAAAACTATATGACTGTATGCGATTTTGAAAGGAATGATTTTTCTATGAAAAACAGTGGTATGAAGCGGTATTCGGCGATATGTGCTGCCGCTCTCATTACTCTCTCAATGGCAGGCACCTGCTTTGCAGGCGAATGGAAGAACACCGACAATGGTAAAATGTACGTGGATAACGGCAAGGCTGTTACGGGCATGGAAGAAATTGACGGTGAGACCTACTATTTCAACAGCAAGGGCATTATGAAAACAGGCTGGCTGAAAACAAAGTCAGGCAAGAAATATTACTTCGGCAGTGACGGAGTTATGAAAAAGGGTTGGCTCAAAGCCAAGTCCGGCAAATATTATTTCGGCAAGAACGGCGCTGCTGTTACAGGCGTTAACAAGATAGGCGGCTGCTATTACTTTTTTGACGATGAGGGCGTTATGCTCACAGGCTGGCAGGAGAGCGACGGCGAGACCTATTATTACTGCACCAGCGGCAAGCGTGCGGTGAGCAGGACTGTCAGCATTGACGGCGAGAAAGTGAAGTTCAACAAGGACGGCAAGGTAGTCAAGAAGCCTGCAAAGAAAGATACGGCCGATACTTCGGACAAGGAAGAGATATATCCTACAGAGTTGACCGTTATCAAAAAGGAGATACCTCTGGCTTACCACACCACAGCTAACATAACATTCAGCTTCAAGCCTATCAACACCACTTTCAGGGAGGTAACATACAAGTCTTCCAATCCCGATATAGTTTCCATTGATGATAACGGCAAAATGACTGCACACAAGTCAGGCAGCTGTTACATCACCATTACCTCGACTCATGATAAGTCCGTCAGCGTTACTGTTAAGGTAACTGTTTCATAAAAATATAAAGTGGTTGCCGCAAAATGTGGCAACCACTTATTTTTATGCGTGTTCTTCCGCTTGGTCAAGGCTCTCATAGCCGTACATCTTAACTGACTGCTCCATTATCATATAGGCAAGATTTTTCCCCTCTGTACAGAGGCGGGCGATAAAGCTGCCGTAAAGCTTCAATGTGATATCCGAATAGGTATAAAGCTCCCCACGGAGATATGTTTCATAAGATGTGAGCCAGGGTGTGTCCTCATAGGTGTGTATTGTTCTTGCTCTGCCTGCAAGCTTGGGATAATTGGCGGCAAATTCCTCCATCATGCCTGTTTGTATCTGGCAGATAGCGGAGCACAGCTCCTTTTTCTGCTGCGGTATCTCGGGGAGAGAGGAGCGTATCTCGGCAAAGCGGGCGGGGGCGGTGGTCTCCATCATATAGCCGTATTTTTCGGTTATGGGGTTGCGGTCGTCTGCTTTGGCTGCCTTGAAATCCTCATACAGCGAGCAGAGCATGGGCAGCTCCCAGCAATAATACTGGCTGCGGCGCATTATGGAAAAGGTGTAGTAATCGTCCTGGCAGTCGGCTCTTCCGCCCTCGTTCTGCACCTTATCGAAAAAATCCCACTCCATGGCAATTATTTCTTCGGCGGTGTAGATGATGTCCGCACGGTGCTTGGCATCATCGGCGCACACAGACATATAATCGTCGGAGGTTGATATCTGCTGAGCCTTTAGCTCGGCTCTGACAGCTGTGCAGGCTATTTCTATATTTTCGGTGATATTTTTTCCCTCGGCGATATTGCGGACAGCTATTGCCAGCTCATCAAATTTTGGAAGAGCTTCCGTGCTTCTGAACAGCCATTTTGAATAGGGAGCATATTTTTGGGAAAGGATATGGGCTGCTTTCATGGAGCTTTCCATAAATGCGGAAAGGGCGAAAAATGCGGCGGCGGGGTCGGTTCTCTTCATTGCTCGGGGGTAGTTGTACTGACCGCTCTGGGCCATTTTTTCAAGCTCTGCGGCAAGCTTTCTCAGCCTGATATCCTCGGGCTGGACTTGGAGCCGCTGACGGATATCGGTGAAAAAGCCTGAATTATCCATGAAAATGCTGCCGTTCACGGCGCAGGCAAGGTTTTCGTCAACGGTGTACTGCCATTCCTCGGAGCTGTTTGGAACGTGGTCAAAGCCTGTGAATTTTCTCAGGAAGTCCGTGACTTTTATCACGCCTGTGCGGTCGGTCCCATTTGGGGTGACTATTCGTTTCATGCCCATGAATTCTTTTGGCAGCAGGTCATATGCCTTTTGGAGCTTGGCACACATATCGTCGGGCAGGTCTGTCCAGATGCAGAATGAGGGCCCAAAGTCGTGGTCGGGGGAGATATGGTCGTCAAAGCCCAGACACTCGGAGCCTTCTCCTGCCAGTCCGCAGGCGATATGGTCAAGGTAGAGGGCAAAATTCCTTTGGAGCATGGGTCTGCCGAAGACCTCGAAATATTGTCTGCACAGCTCCATGCCTTTGAGTGCCGGCTTGCCGCCTAAGTTTTCATAAGCTTCCGAGAGGTTGTGGGACACTATATCATAGAAGTTGTTTCTGCCCATATGAAGCTCTATTTCGGACAGGGATGCTTCATAATAGTATGCGGCTTTGGAAAGATCCTTTTCAGCAAAGCATATATCACCCATGGCGGCGAGGGCTGCGCTGTAATGAAAATCAGAGGGGGACAGCCCCGAGAATGTTTCCATAGCGGGAACGAGTGCCTCCTTTGCGGCACTGTTGTCCCCAAGCTTTGTGAGACAGACGGCAAGATTTGAGCGTGTGATCGCCCTGCGGATATCGTCGTCTGCAAGGGAGAGGGCTTTTTTCAGGCAGTCTGCGGATTCCTGCCAGTTATTTGTTTCCTGATAAAGCAGGGCAAGATTATTATAATAGCTTGCGTAGAGTGGCTTTTCTGCGCCGATATTCTCCAGAATTGCATATATTCTGCGGTAATAGTCAAAGCTTTCATCATACAGCCCTGCGGCACGGCAGGCGTTGGCGGAGTTGAGCAGAGCGGAGGCAAGCTGAGCGCCGCCGATGTTCATTTTTTCAAGAAGCACTTCCGAGCGGCGGCAGCTTTCCAGCGCTTCGGCAAACCTGCCGCAGTCACGGTAAAAGCCTGCAAGCTCATTGTAAAGGGTGAGCATTATATCCGGACGGTCCGATTTTTCCGCATCGGAAAGAGTGGCTTTCATATATTTTTCCGCTTCATCAAGGCGGCTTTCTTTTAGCAGGCTGTCTATGTGAGAAAGAATTTCATTGGTATTCATATTATCGTCCTTTCTGAATTATACTTGATAGGTATATTATAACATATATTTTTATGAAAATCAACTGTTTTTAAGGGTATTGCAAGGGGAAAATCCGTACTTTTTGTCAGAATTTTATTATTAAAAATAATTTGTATAAATTATACAAATATTATGATTTGAATAATTACACTATAACGAAATTGTGCAAAGTGGGCAAAAAGCCTTTGACTTTTTGCGATTTTATGGTACAATAATAGTAACCGGTTGTGTGCCTTTAATCAGGTAATCGTCCGTGCCGTGTGAGACTTTGAGGAGCTGGGGAGAAATATTATCCCATTTTGTGGGTGAAGCTCCGAAGTGCATATCCGGCAGGAATGGCAGATGCTTGCGGGAATTTTTCTCACAGGCATATATTGCGTTATGAAGTCCGTCGGTCTGTCCGCATCATTCAGTCGGGCGGCACACAGCTATTATTATATCAGAAATGCGGAGAATGGAGCTATTATGTCCAAGATCATTGCTGTTACTTCCGGTAAAGGCGGTACCGGAAAATCCTCAATCTGCTCCGAGCTGGGCTTTGCTCTTGCAAAGCAGGGACACCGTACACTTATTATAGAACTTGACTTCGGACTCAGATGCCTTGATATCATGCTGGGAGTCAAGAATGACATAAAGTATGACCTGGGCAACGTTCTCAAGGGAGAATGTGACATTTACCAGGCTACTACTCAGGTGAAGATCGCAACAAACCTCAGCATTGTCTGTGCTCCTGAGGATCCTTTCGCAAGAGTTGACGCTGAGACTATCAAGAACATCTGCCAGGAAATGAGAAAGTACTATGAGTACATCATTGTTGATACCTCCGCAGGTACCAATGCCAGCGTTTTCGATGTTGTTGAGCAGTCTGACCTTATCCTTATCAACACCACTCCCGATCCTGTATGCGTAAGAGACGCAAGAACAATGTCGGATGAGTTCTATAAGAGAGGCAACAAGAAGCAGCGCCTTATCATAAACAAGGTAAATCCCGACCTCTTCAAGGCTGACCTGGTAGTCGATCTTGATGAGATCATTGATACAGTCGGCGTTCAGCTCATCGGTGTTATCCCCGATGATGATGCTGTTATTATCGCAACCTCCAAGGGAGAACCTCTTCCCTCCAGCTCTCTGGCATTCAAGGCATTTGACGCTATTTCGAAGAGAATCAAGGGTGAGGACGTTCCTCTCAGCTTCAAGGTTCTTCTTCAGTAATGATGGCTTCTGTTATCTCACGGGGAAAGGAATGATAGAAAATGAATATTGCACTTATTGCGCATGACTCCAAAAAGGAGCTGATGGTCCAGTTCTGTATCGCCTACTGCGGTGTGCTGTCACGTCATAACCTATGCGCAACAGGCACAACGGGCAAAATGGTAGCTCAGGCTACGGGACTTAATATTCAGAGGTATCTGAGCGGCGCACAGGGAGGAGATCAGCAGATAAGCGCACGTATTTCGTGCAACGAGATCGACCTGCTCCTGTTTTTCAGAGACCCGCTTTCTCCAAAGCCCCACGAGCCGAATGAAATGAACCTGCTGAGACTCTGCGATGTTCATAACATTCCCGTTGCGACCAATATCGCTACTGCCGAGGCTCTTATCCATGCGCTTGAAAGAGGAGATCTTGACTGGCGCCAGATCGTTAATCCCATTGATTGATATAAATGTTGATTTACCCTTGACAAATGGGAAAATCAAGTGTATAATGATATCAATATCACAACGGCTTTGAGTCGGGAGAGTAATATTATGTGCTTTTTCAGAGACAGGCGGATTTGCTGGAACTGCCTGACTGCACCTGATATGAAGGACACTCGGTGAGCCGGCGGGTGAATAAAAGCCCGTCCGCATATCTGCGTTAAAGATGTATGAGGCCGCACTGCGGCAAATACGGGTGGTACCACGGTTTTACAGTCGTCCCGAATGTGTTTATACACATTTGGAGACGGCTTTTTTGTTTAAAGAAAGGAACAGATATTATGGAGCTTATTACCACAAGGATAAAGGGAATGGAGGACGTTGTCCCCGCTGAGAGCCACAAGTGGCAGACTGTTGAGAAGATTGCTGCGGATACTGCCGCTTCTTACGGTTTCAGGGAGATACGCATTCCTACTTTTGAAAATACCGAGCTTTTTGTGCGCTCGGTGGGCGAGACTACTGACGTTGTTCAGAAGGAAATGTTCAGCGTTATGGGCAGGGAGAGCAAGTTCACTCTCCGTCCTGAGGGCACTTCGGGCACTATCAGAGCTGTGCTCCAGAACGGACTTTTAAATGACGCACTTCCTCAGAAGGTGTTCTATATCCTCTCCTGCTTCCGCCACGAGAAGCCTCAGGCAGGCAGACTGTGGGAGTTCCACCAGTTCGGCGCTGAAATGGTGGGAAGCTCTTCACCTGCTGCTGACGCTGAAATGATATGCCTTGCGGGAAGCGTTATCGAGAGACTGGGACTTAAAGATATCGAGCTGCACATCAACTCCATCGGCTGCCCTCACTGCCGTGCAAAGTATTACGAGAAGCTGAGAGAGTTCTTTGCTCCCCACAAGGAGGAGCTTTGCGGCACCTGCCAGTCAAGATTTGAAAAGAACCCTATGAGAATACTGGACTGCAAGAGCGAGATATGCCGTGAAATAGGCAAGGACGCTCCCCTTATGATAGATTACCTCTGCGACGAGTGCAGAGAGCATTTTGAGACCCTCAAGGGCTACCTTGACGAAATGGGCATCAAGTACACAGTTGACCCCAAGATAGTGAGAGGCCTTGACTACTACACCAAGACCGTTTTTGAGTTCATCACCACATCTATCGGCGCACAGGGAACTGTATGCGGCGGCGGACGCTATGACGGACTTATTGAGGAGATGGGCGGCAACCCCACTCCTGCGCTGGGCTTTGCCATGGGCCTGGAAAGAATAATCATGACCATGGAAAAGCAGGGCTGCGAGTTTGATATGCCCCGTGGCTGCGATATCTACATCGGCGCAATGGGCGCTGCGGCTCAGAAAAAGGCTGTTTCTCTGGTCAAGGCTCTCCGTGACGAGGGCTACCACGCTGAATGCGATGTTATGGGCAGAGGCGTAAAGGCTCAGATGAAGTATGCCAACAAGATAGGCTCCGCATTCTCCATGATAATCGGTGACAACGAGCTTGAAGCAGGCAGCGCAAAGCTTAAGAACATGACCACAGGTGAGGAGACCGAGATAACTCTGGGCGACAAGTTCCTTGATGTTTTCTCCGATATCCACATGGCTGATATGTTTGCTTCCGAGGAATGATATGGCGGTCATAAGGATATACGACGGTAAAAGCTTTATCGGCGAAGTGACCGAGGAGCAGATAATCGTTACCATGGGCGGCGAGGCTGCCATGGCAAATGAGCATATGAAAAAGGACTTTGAGGGGCTGATGGCATTTGTCCGCAGCCGTTCATCGGAGGAAAACGGCGTTATCACGGCTGATATGAGAGAGCTTCTGAAAGGAAACGGACTTGATGCCGCAAAGACCACGTCCCTTTTCTGGCTGGCGGCGGTCATGGGTCAGAAGAAGATACTGAACAAGCTTTCGCCCGTTACGGTCATGAAGCTGCTGCCTCTTATTGCTGCAAAGACCAAGGTGGCGGAGCTTAACAAGAAGAGCATGGGCAATGACCTGGAGCGGCTGCTGGAGTTTTCACGGGCATACACCGAATGCACAAAGAAAATTGCGGCAGGGGAGATGACTGCGGATACGGCGGCGGAAAAACTGCTCACCGTTCTCCCGTCGGAAAGGCTTGCAAGAAGCGAAGCCAAGGAGCGCCCTCAGATAATCGGCGTTCTGAAAGGGGTAAGGGACATCGGCAATGCCTGTGCCGACCCCGAAACAAAAGAAAAAATGTCGGAATATTTCGATAAGATAAATGATATTCTGTAATACTGAAAGGAAGTTTTTAAAATGGCAGATAATATGAAAGGTTTGAAGCGCACCTGCTACTGCGGCGAGGTAGAGGGCGTTGGCAAGGAAGTTGTTGTAGGCGGTTATGTTCAGAAAATAAGAGACCTGGGCAACCTTATCTTCATCGACCTGAGAGACAGAACAGGAATTGTTCAGCTGGCTTTTGACGACGGCACCGACAGGGCTATATTTGAAAAGGCATCTTCCTGCCGCTCCGAATATGTTCTTCTGGTAAAGGGTACCGTAAGAGAAAGAGAAAGCAAGAACAACGACATCAAGACAGGTAATATCGAGGTATATGTAAACGACCTGAGAATACTTGCAAAGGCTCAGACCACTCCTTTTGAGATAGTTGACAACTCCAACACCAACGAGGAGCTTCGCCTCAAATACCGTTATCTTGACCTGAGAAGAAAGCCTCTCCAGCAGAATATCATTATGAGAAGCAAGATTGCAAAGGTTGCAAGAGACTATTTCTATGAGAACGGCTTCATTGAGATAGAAACTCCTATGATGATAAAATCCACTCCCGAGGGCGCAAGAGACTACCTTGTTCCTTCAAGAGTTCATCCCGGCAAGTTCTATGCTCTGCCACAGTCCCCTCAGATATACAAGCAGCTGCTTATGATAGCAGGCTTTGACCGCTATATCCAGCTGGCAAGATGCTTCCGTGATGAGGATCTCCGTGCGGACAGACAGCCCGAATTTACTCAGATAGACCTTGAAATGTCCTTTGCCGAGACCGAGGACATTATGGAAATGGCTGAGGGCTTTATCAGCAGACTGTTCAGCGAGATACTTGGCAGAGATATCCCTGTGCCCCTGCCCAGAATGAAATATACCGAGGCTCTCGAGCGTTTCGGTTCCGATAAGCCCGATACACGTTTCGGCATGGAGATAACCGACCTTACCGATGTTGTTAAGGACTGCGGCTTCGGAGTATTTACCTCCGCTATCGCAAACGGCGGCACTGTTCGCTGCATCACCGCAAAGAACGGCGCTTCCACTTTCACAAGAAAAGAGATCGACAAGCTGACCGAATATGTCAAGGGCATCGGCGTAAAGGGCCTTGCTTATATCCGCTGGGTCGAGGACGCTCCCAACTGCTCTTTCGGCAAGTTCCTCGGCGAGGGCGAGCTTGATAAGATACTTGCTGCGGCAGGCGCTGAAAAGGGCGACGTTGTGTTCATCATCGCCGACAAGAAGAATACAGCTCTTACATCTCTCGGCGCTCTGAGACTTAAGTGTGCACGCCAGCTGAATATTATTCCCGAGGGCAAGTTCAACTTCCTGTGGATAACCGAGTTCCCCTTCTTTGAATGGAACGAGGAAACTCAGCACTGGGACGCTATGCACCACCCCTTCACAATGCCTATGGACGAGTGCTTACAGTATCTTGACACTGCTCCCGAAAAGGTATTTGCAAAGGCATATGACCTGGTGCTCAACGGCACTGAGCTTTCCAGCGGTTCTATCAGAATCACCGACTATGAGCTTCAGCAGAAGATGTTCGAGTCACTGGGACTTACCGATGAAGAGATCGAGGCTAAGTTCGGCTTCCTGGTAGAGGCGTACAAGTACGGCGCAGCTCCCCACGGCGGCATGGGCATAGGTCTTGACAGACTGGCTATGATAATGTGCGGCGCTGACAGTCTCCGTGATGTTACCGCATTCCCCAAGGTGCAGAACGCTTCCGAGCTTATGAGCAACTGCCCTGCGGCTGTTGACAAGGACAGCCTTGATATCCTGGGAATTGAAGTTACAAAGTCAGAGGACGAATAATTTTTCAGAGCCAAAGGCGGCTTGCTAAAAACTGCCTTTGGCTCAATTTATACTGATCTTCAATCGTTCTATAGGCAAAGCCGACAGATGAAATAAGACCAGTCAAGGAAAGCGACCGCAGGCGGGCTTGCCGCCCGGCAAGGGAGCTTGACGAAGAATGGGCTTATTTCAGCCGAGGATTTGTCTGTAGGTTGATTGAAGATTAGTAATATACGCTGAGGTGGAATATGGATAAATACGAGCACGGGGGCACTGATGCCCGCATTGATTTTTCTGCCAACATAAATCCGCTGGGAATGCCTGAGGGGGCATATAAAGCTCTTTCGGGAGCTATACGCAGCTGCGGCTCATATCCCGACCCCGAGTGTACCGTGCTGAGAGAGAAAATAGGGCAGCGGGAGAACATTCAGCCTGAGCATATCATATGCGGCAACGGTGCGGCTGACCTTATTTTCCGCACGGTATTTGCCGCAAAGCCGAAAAAGGCGCTGTTATTGGCTCCCACATTTTCCGAGTATGAAAAGGCGCTTTCGGCGGCAGGATGTGAGATCAATTTTTATGCGCTCAAAGAGGAAAATGACTTTGCTTTGGGCGATGATTACATAAACGTTCTCGAGGGCGGATATGACATTGTGTTTTTGTGCAGCCCCAATAATCCCACGGGAGGGGAGCTGTCGGAACAATGCCTACTGGAAATTGTCACACGGTGCAAAAGACTTGGGATACTGCCCGTGATAGATATGTCCTTTGCCGATTTTTCCGAAAATACCGTCAGTGCCAATGTACTTGCCGAGGCGGGAGCGGCAGTTATAAAGGCGTTTACAAAGATATATGCCATGCCTGCTCTTAGGCTGGGATATATGCTGTGCTGTGATGAGGATCTTCTCGGAAAAGTCAGCCTTGCGGGACAGAGCTGGAGCGTGAACAGCCTTGCTCAGGCGGCAGGAGCGGCGACGCTTGATGATAGTGATTTCATCGGGCGGACGGTGGAATATATCTCCCGTGAGCGGAGATTTTTGACGGAAAAATTCGGCGCAATGGGTATAAAGACATATCCTGCGGCAGCAAACTTTATACTGCTTAAAAGTGAGCATGATCTGGCGGACATTGCCATGGAAAGCGGCATTGCCCTGCGCAGGTGCGAGAATTTCTGCGGGCTGGACGGCAGTTTTTTCAGGACGGCGGTAAGGTCACATGAGGACAACATTGAGCTTGTTATGGCGCTTGAAAGGGGACTTTTGAATGGCTAAGGCGATAATGGTGCAGGGAACTATGTCCAACGCAGGCAAGAGCTTTTTTGCGGCGGCGCTGTGCAGGATATTCCACGAGGACGGTTATTCCTGTGCGCCCTTTAAATCACAGAATATGGCGCTGAACTCATACATCACCTCCGAGGGGCTGGAAATGGGCAGGGCGCAGGTCATGCAGGCGGAGGCTGCCTGTACGGAACCGTCTGTGCTGATGAACCCTATCCTTTTGAAGCCCACGACTGACATCGGCTCCCAGGTGATAGTCAACGGCGAGGTGGTGGGCAACATGACCGCTTCGGCATATTTCAAGCGGAAAAAGGAGTTTATCCCCGACATAATGAGGGCGTACAATGCTCTGGCGGAGAAGTATGACATCATTGTGATAGAGGGGGCGGGCAGTCCTGTGGAGCTTAATCTTAAAAGCGATGACATTGTGAATATGGGCATGGCAAGGCTGGCGGACGCACCTGTTCTGCTGGTGGGGGACATTGACCGTGGCGGCGTTTTTGCCCAGCTTATCGGCACTCTAATGCTCCTTGAAGAAGAGGAGCGGCAGAGGGTGAAGGGGATTGTGGTCAACAAGTTCCGTGGGGACAAGCGGCTTTTTGACATCGGCTGTGATATCCTCCGTGAAAAGGGCGGCGTGCCTGTGGCGGGGGTCATTCCCTATATTCACTGCGACATTGACGATGAGGACAGCTTGTCGGAAAAAATCGAAAACAAGGAAAGGGGGCTTATCAACATTGCCGTTGTACGTCTGCCCAGGATATCCAATTTCACGGACTTTGATGTGTTCAGCCAGTACGAGGGCGTTTCGGTGAGATATGCTTCCAAGCCAGGTGAGCTGGAGGGAGCGGACATGATAATCCTCCCCGGAACAAAAAGCACTCTGGGGGACATGAAGTGGCTTCGTGAAAGCGGCATGGAAGCGATGATAAAGAAGCTGAACTTCGGCGGAGTTCCTGTTTTCGGCGTTTGCGGAGGGTATCAGATGCTTGGCAGGCGCATATCCGACCCTGAAAACACCGAGGGCGGCGGCGAGGCTGCGGGAATGGGTCTGCTGGACTGCGAGACGGTATTCAGAAGCGAAAAGACACGGACAAGGATATCGGGAAAGATACAGAGCATAGGCGGATTTTTCTCGTTCCTATCGGACAGGGATTTTTCTGGCTATGAAATTCACATGGGTGAAACGAGCATCGGCGGAAATGTGCTGTCTGAGCTTGACAATGGCAGGGCGGACGGCTCATGGAAAGGAAATGTCTGCGGCAGCTATGTTCATGGAATTTTTGACAGCGCTGACATCTCCGGTGAGATAGTAAAGGCTCTTTTTAGATCAAAGGGGCTTGAATACGGTGCGGAACGCACTGACAGGAAAAGCTACAAGGAACGGCAGTATAAGCTTCTGGCGGATAATGTACGTGCAAATCTGGATATGGAGCTTATTTATAAGATATTGAGAAAAGAGGTATAATTATGGGACTTATTCACATTTACTGCGGCGACGGCAAGGGCAAGACTACGGCTTCGATGGGGCTGGCTGTGCGTGCGGCGGGTGCAGGCATGAGAGTGCACATTGTTCAGCTTTTAAAGGGCAGCAAGACTGCGGAGCTTGAAAGTCTGGCGCTTATACCAAATATCAGAGTGACCCGTCCCGATAGAAATTACGGCTTCACTTTTTCCATGACCGACGAGGACAAGGCGGCTATAACCAAGTGCCACAATGCTCTGCTGGAAGAGGCGCTCAGAGAGATGAAAAATGACGAGATAGATATGCTTGTTATTGACGAATTCTGCGCAGGCTATAACTGCGGTCTGGTTGACAAGGCTCTGGCTGACGAGATAGTTCTGCACAAGCCCGAAAAGTGCGAGCTGGTGCTTACGGGCAGAGACCCCGAGCAGAAATATGTTGACGCTGCCGATTATGTCAGCGAGATAAGGGCGGTAAAGCACCCTTATGAAAAGGGCATTGATGCACGCAGGGGAATTGAGTTCTGATTTACAGCAAATCTTACACCGAAAGAAGAATTTTATGCAGGAACAGAAATTTTTTGCCATAATCTCCCGAATGAAATACATCAACCGCTGGGGGCTTATGCGCAACACGATAAATGAAAATATCAGCGAGCACAGCCTTGAAACGGCGTTCATAGCCCATGTTCTGGCGCTGTACAGGAATGTGCGGTTCGGCGGGAACGTTGATCCCGAGCGGGCGGCTCTGCTTGCCATGTATCACGACGCCACGGAGATAATCACGGGGGATCTGCCGACCCCTGTGAAATATTACAATGCCGAGATAAAGGCGGAATATGACAAGGTGGAGAAAATGGCGGAGGAAAAGCTGCTGTCCTATCTGCCTGAGGATCTGAGGGGATATTATGCTCCACTGTTCTCGAAAACCGAGGAGGACAAGGAGCTTTGGGTGCTGGTAAAGGCGGCGGACAAGCTTTCTGCGCTCATAAAGTGCATCGAGGAGCGGCAGATGGGAAACTCTGACTTTACCGAGGCGGAGAAAAGCACCCTGCAGGCGGTGCATGACATGGCGCTTCCCGAGGCGGAGGAGTTTATATCAGAGTTTTTGTCGGCATATCATCTGACCCTTGACGGACAGGCGAAGTGAGGGCAAATAGGATAAATGGCTGTTGCTTTAGGGTGACAGCCATTTTTATATGGAAAGGCGGACTAATACTAATCACCAATAAAACTATAGACAAAAAATCATCGCATAATCCATATACGCAAGATCATGCTCAATTTTTTGTATAGTTTTTAATTGGTGCTTAGTATAAACCCTTTCCTTTGTGCTTTTTTGTGCTGACTTTTAAATTTGACGGTTTATTTTCTAATTTCTTTCTAATGCCCTTTAAAGTACACCTTAATTTGCGTGAGGTATTATATATACATCAAATAAAATATCACACAAAAGGAGTGCTTGATAATGAATGAAAATAATAATCTGCCTGCTGTGGTAAACGGCGGCTTCTTTGACAAGGTGAAAAGATTCTTCTCAATGCTTTGCAGAAATGACGTTACCGTGTCACGTACAAGCGAAATATTCCATATGCCTGTGCTGGCGTTTATAATTGTTGCTCTGCTGCTGTGGAAGATATCTTTTATCGCTATACTCGTTTCCCTCTTCTGCAGCGTGGAATACACCATCGGCGGAGAGGACTTCCCGCAGGAAAAGAGAATATCTTTTAAGAAATAGTTCTAATGAAATTCTAATCTTTCCTGAAAAATGCTTTAATTATCGCAGGATATAATAGTAAACAGAACGAGAGAAATAAAACTACCCGAAAGGACGACTGTTATGGATGATTTTGAAAATGTAAGCAAACTGGTAAGTCAGACAGGCTCTACTTTTGAAGAAGCCCGCTATGCTTATGAGGCTTGCGGAAAGGATATGCTGGCTGCGGCTGTTATGCTTGAAAAGGCTAAGAAAAAGAACTGCTCATCGACCACAGGCGCCAGCGGACAGTGCGCAAGCTACAGCGACTATCAGTGGGATAAGGATAAGTTCAGGCAGGAGTTCCGCCGTGGCGCACGCACTGCTTTTGACTGCACAGGCGGATTTATCTCCAAGCTGGCAAGAAACACGCTGACCGTCAGCGGCAGCAGGGACTATTTCACGGTGCCCATTATTGCTGCTGTGATATGCCTTATCCTCCTATGGGGCGGGGCGATCCCAGTGGTGCTCATCTCGCTGCTGTTCGGCATAAGATACACATTCTCAGGCCCCGATTTTTCAAAGGAATTTGTATTTGGCTTCAGCAGACCTGCGGGCAGCAATGTAAATGTAAAGACTGACAGCCCGTCATATGACACTCACGCTGCCGATCAGTCCTACAGACAGAATTATGAGACATATGAAAATCAGGACAAGGGCTTTTTTAACGACAACAAATAAGCATTTATCTCATGCCGCATTTCCCATATCTGCCCACAGGAAATGCGGCTTTACTGCATTACGGAAATTTGACGGACGATATCGATCAGCTATTGTCAAACAAATAAATTTGTGTTATAATAGGCTAAGATAAATCTGCCTGAGAAAGGAGTCTGCGCTGTGGAGCATCATGAAATGGCTGAAAAGCTTGTGGAAAAATGCGGGATAACCTACGAAGAAGCGGGTGAAGTGCTGAAGGAAGCGGACTACGATCTTCTTGAGGCTATGATAATACTGGAACGCAGGGGACGGCTCGGAAACGGCGTGAACAAGTATTCTACGGGCATTATGCAGAATAACTACACATCTACAAGATACGAATCCGCTGCGGACGCAGAAAGTCTGGGCGAGTTTATAAAGATAGCTTGGAGAAAGCTTTGCGAGTTCTGCCGTGACCTGCTGAAATATCAGGTGGTCATATCCAAAAACGGCAGGGAAATGATAAACTTTCCCCTTATACTGGCGATAATTTTGGTTTGCTGCACGGCGGGTGTGGTTTTTGCCGCTGTTGTTATCTCGCTGATGAGCGGATGCAGCTACTCGATACGCAAAAAGTAAAATCGGACGGAGTGTGTTTTATGCCAAAAATTCTTATTGTTGAAGATGAACCTCAGCTTGCAAGATTTGTTCAGCTGGAGCTGGAGCACGAGGAGTATGAGACTGTTATTTCGGGCGACGGCAGAGAGGGACTTACTCTTGCCGAGGGCGGGGGATTTGACCTTATACTGCTGGATATCATGCTCCCGGGGCTTAACGGTCTTGAAGTGCTGAGGCGGCTCAGAAAGGCGGAAAATCACACTCCCGTTATTATGCTCACTGCCCGTGACTCGGTAATGGATAAGGTATCGGGGCTTGACATGGGCGCTGATGACTACATCACCAAGCCCTTTGCCATTGAAGAGCTTCTGGCAAGGATAAGGGTAACTCTCCGCCAGCACAAGCCTGCTGAGAAGGAAAAGTACGAGGGCGGAAACTTGACCTTCGGCGAGCTTTCCATGGATACGGCACGGCACACTGTCACCTGCGGCGGAAAGCTCTTGGAGCTGACGGTGAAAGAGTTCGGACTTTTGCAGGCTTTGCTTGAAAATGTGTCTATCGTCCTCACCCGTGAGCAGCTTCTGGAACGGGTATGGGGATATGATTATTTCGGCGAGACCAATGTTGTTGACGTATATATAAGATACCTCAGAAGCAAGCTGGAAGAGGTATCGGACGTGAAATATATCCAAACGGTACGTGGCGTGGGATATGTTATAAAATGATTTTCGGTAATATCTGACGGCGTGGGTGATGATATGGAAAGGCTTAAATATCCGCTGCTGATGGTACACGGCATGGGATTTCGGGACAACAGGGTGATCGGTTACTGGGGACGCATTCCGAAAGCGTTGGAAAAATGCGGTGCGGAGGTGTTTTTCGGCGGTCAGGACAGCAACGGTAGCATTGAGGGCAATGCGGCTCAGCTGAAAAAGACCATTGAAGCTGTTCTAAGGCAGACAGGTGCGGAAAAGGTAAACATTATCGCCCATTCAAAGGGCGGGCTGGAGGCGAGATATCTTATCTCGACCATGGGAATGGCGGATAAGGTGGCATCTCTGACCACCATATCCACGCCACACAACGGCTCTGTCACGGTGGATAGGCTGATGGACATTGTTCCGCAGCCGCTGGTTAAGCTGGGCTGCGGCGTGACTGACCTGTGGTTCAGGATATTGGGAGACGAGTCGCCTGACACCTACAGCGCCGTAAACTCATTCAAGACAAATTCGGCGGACATTTTTAACATAAAAAATCCCGACAGCCCCGACGTATATTATCAGAGCTGCGCTTTTGCCATGAAAAAGCCCACTTCGGACATTTTTATGAGCTGGACGTGGCTTGCGGTGAACAGGTTCGAGGGCGAAAATGACGGTCTGCTTGCGCCGAGAGCCGCGAAATGGACTAATTTTATGGGCACGTTCTACGGCAGTGACGGCAGAGGAATATCCCACTGCGATGAGGTGGATATGCGCAGGGCTGCTTTTTCAAAGAAAAAGGACGGCGCAGAGGCGGACATTGACGACATTACCGAGTTTTACTCGGATATTGTACGTGGACTTATAAGCAAGGGCTTTTGATACAGATCATTGAAGGGCGGTGAGAATATGTCCAAACGGCCTGCGGACAGCAGCTCCATTGCGGGGCAGATAGCTTCGCACCGACAGCTTGACAGGCTGGCGTGGAACCTTTGCACCGACCTGCTGCTGGTGGTCTTTTCCGTTATCAGCTGGTGTGCTGCCACGGAAGCAAGATTTTATGACGCCTTTGACCCGTCCCTCAGCCGTGAGCTGCTTTTTGACGACACGGCGGGGAACTTCTGGGATATTCTTGCCACGGGCGTTTATAACGTTGGTGGTCATTCGGTAAGCTGCGGGGGCTTTGCTTCCGTTCTTATGTTTGCGGTGTGCGGTCTGGGAATAATCCAGGCGGTGGTATGGCTCATCGGCTTCCTGCCCGAATATTTCAGGGCAAAAAAAATGCTCAGTCCTCTTAACAAAATGGCTGTTACCGCTACGGAGCTTACTGAGGCGGCGCATCAGAATCCTTATAATTTCGATGATATTGAGTCTGCTATCGGCAGCATTGATGACCCTATGGAGTCAAATGTACACATTTCCACGGGCAACCGTGACCTGAAAAGGCTTGAAAATGCGGTCAATGACCTGCTGGACAGAATGAGGGCTGCGTATAAGAGCCAGTCAAGGTTCGTATCGGACGCATCTCATGAGCTTCGCACGCCCATTGCCGTTATCAAGGGCTATGCGGATATGCTGGCAAGGTGGGGAAAATCCGACGAAAAGATCCTTGACGAGAGCATCATTGCCATAAAAAATGAATCGGAGAACATGAACAAGCTGGTGGAGCAGCTGCTGTTCCTTGCGAGGGGTGACAACGGCAGGCAGCCTGTGAATATGACCGTGTTCTCGCTGTCGGATATGATACGTGAGGTTCACACCGAGGCGGAGATGATAGACCCCGACCATGAATATATCCTTGACATTAAGGAAAACATAAATATAAACGCCGATGTTTCGATGATGAAGCAGACTGCCCGCATTCTCTGCGATAATGCGAAGAAATACACTCCCAAGGGCAACACAATTACCCTGAGGGTGCTGCACAACGAGGAGGGCGAGTGCTGCTTTGAGGTGCAGGACACAGGCATCGGCATTGACGAAAAGGATATACCCAGAATATTTGACAGATTTTACCGCTCCGACCCTGCAAGAAGCCGTGAAACAGGCGGCACGGGTCTGGGGCTTTCCATTGCGAAGTGGATAGTCGAGCGGCACAGCGGACATTTTGAGGTAATATCGTACAAGGACATCGGTACGAGAATAACGGTCTGTCTCCCTGCGGCTTCTGAAGTGAAAAGGTTGGAAATGCCCGCTCAGAGCAGGGAAACGGTAAAATGAAAGGAATGATAATATGAGCAAGCTGGATATTACAAGCTTTGAGGACTTTAAGGAGAAGATCGCAGAAAATGAGACTGTACTGGTGGACTTTTATGCGGTCTGGTGCGGCCCCTGCAAGATGACTGCGCCCATTATCGAGGAGATCGCTGCCGAGGCGAAGGATTTCAAGGTATATAAGGTAGATGTTGACAATGTGCCTGATGCTGCTGTTGCCTATGGGGTAAGCAGCATACCTACCATTATATCTTTCAAGGGTGGAAAAGAGCACGCACGACACATCGGATACGGTGATAAAAACACGCTTCTTGCGCTGTTAAAATAAATTTAAGGAGAATTACCATGGAAGGAAGAACCGCCGAAGAAAAGCAGGGCATAACTCTGCTTGGCAATCAGAAGACAAAATACCCCGACGACTACGCTCCCCAGATGCTGGAGACATTCATAAACAAGCACCAGGATAACGACTATTTTGTAAAATTTAACTGCCCTGAGTTTACAAGTCTCTGCCCCATCACAGGGCAGCCTGACTTTGCGACTATCTACATTTCCTACATACCCGATGTGCGCATGGTGGAGTCAAAGTCGCTGAAACTTTATCTGTACAGCTTCCGTAATCACGGTGATTTCCACGAGGACTGCGTTAATATCATTATGAAGGACCTTATCAAGCTTATGGACCCCAAGTACATTGAGGTGTGGGGCAAGTTTACTCCCAGAGGGGGCATTTCCATTGACCCGTACTGCAACTATGGCAGAAAGGGCACCAAGTTTGAAGAGATGGCTATGCACCGCCTGATGGAGCATGATATGTATCCCGAAAAGGTGGATAACAGATAAATTTATTTATCGGATACAGTTTTCTGTATCCGATATTTTTATATACATATAATGATAAAGACGGGGAAGAATATAAAATGACTATTCCTTTGTGCACTCTGTCGCTAAAATTTGACAAGAAATGCTATGACACTGTGCAGTTATCCAAAAGCAAAAAAA